>Ga0079998_115270_pt1 | contig 430094 bp, 347 predicted proteins | sample PerSpoBPS_BMetaG_FD_69201 | JGI IMG/M metagenome (GOLD analysis project Ga0079998, IMG submission 69201) | Thermal spring microbial communities from Yellowstone National Park, Wyoming, USA - Perpetual Spouter B (PS_B) MetaG (SPADES assembly)... | ecosystem: Environmental > Aquatic > Thermal...
CCGCACCCCGAAGGTATCCTGCCCCCTTGCCGTAGAGGAAGTATCCGCCCGTGTACCTGCCATAGTAGGACTTGAGCCCCCCGGCGCCCGCCGTGTCCTGCGGGGTGCCGTAGATGTCGTAGAATCTACCCGCGTACCTGCCATAAACGGTTTTAAAGGTATCCTGCTCCAAGTGGTAGAGGTAGTAACCAACGACTTTTTTCCCTACGAATTGTATACCTGCAGTGTCCTGCGGGGTACCCATATAAACTCCCGTAAACTTTGATTGTATGCCAAAGGTATCCTGTCCGATGCGAAAGAGGAAGTATCCATTATAGATGTAGCCGAAAACTACAGCACCTGCCGTGTCTTGCGGAGTACTGAAGCCGTAGAGGCTGGATCTTCCCACACAGACCTTCGGCACCACGAAGGTATCCTGCCCCACGCGGTAGAGGAAAAATCCGCCCGTGTACCGGCCATAGTAGGTCTTCAGCACCACGAAGGTATCCTGGTGCGTGCGCGTGGCGCTGATCTCCTTGCGCACCTCATGCGCCCAGTTCCTCCGGAGCTGCTCCAATTGCTGCAGCGAGAGCTTCTCCGGCACGCGCACCCGCAGCACGTACAGCACCGTGTCCTCCTGGATCGGCGGCACCTGCAGCTTGATGGGGCGCCCGGGACGGATCTCCTCATACGGCACCTCCCACTCCACCACCGCAATCGGACGCCCGTCGGTGGGCTTGACCGGGTCTACCGCCATTGCGGGCACCACGAACCACTCGATCTGGCTCAAGCCGCGATTGCGCCCGTAGGGACGCCCATTGAGCAGTGCCTGCACCTGCCAGACATGCCCGGCGTAGCTGGGGTCGGCTGCGTCAACCCCGAGCTGCTCGGTCACCGGTACCTGGTAGCTCGTTGTGGGCACGGTCGCCTGCAGCCGTACGGGGTTGCTCGCCATCGCCTGCGCCGGTGTCTGCCCACGGTAGCGCACCTTCACCGTCACCTGGTACTGCAGCCCCGGTGCCGGCGGGTTGCTCGGTCTCCACTGCAGCAGTGGCGTGGGGGATGCCTGCGCTCCACCAATTGGCGACACCAGCACCGGCGGGTCCGCTAGCACAATCCCGAACGACCCGCACGGTCGCGGGCTGATGGGACGCAGCCGTGCATCCAGGACTTGAATGCACAGCCGGTACTGCCCCTCGGGCAGCTCTCCAGTGGCGATGACCTGCTGGCGGATGGAGCCGTCGTACTCTACCGCCTCCTCGCTGATGACCTCGCGCCAGGAGAGCGAGCGTGTCTCACCCGGTCCCAACGAAAACCGTGGTTGCGCCGGATGCCCGTCGCGGCTGCGCGCAATGCGCCGCCCGTCCTTGCTCAGCTCCACCGAGAGCATAAGCCCCTCGTACTGCTCTCGCCCGGTGTTCTGCACCACGATGCGGATGAGCGACTCATTCTCGCGCCACTCCGCCACACGCGCCGGCATCTGCGCGAAGGGAAGCTGCAGCGTCACATTGACCTGCGCCGCAGCAGAGGCTGCACATATCAGCAGCCCCAAAACCGTTGCTGAAATGCGACTCCGTACCATTGAACAACTTACATAGTTGGTGGAACATACCCTAACAGTTCCCATGCATGGGATTCGCGCACTTATACCGCAGGAGCAGGACACGGGTTCCCAAGAGCACCGCAGGCAGGGCATCAGCTCCTGACCCCTGTGGCACGACGCGTGCATAGGGATGCACCTGTGCACTGGTGACATCGTTGCCGGGAGAACACCATCCAAGTTGTCAAGGAGCGTGCACACGACCTGGTGCAAAATTCGGCTCCGCCACCACGCCCATACAAGGGGGGATTTGCCGAACGGTCGGATTTCCGGGACGAACGGTTCGATTTTCAGGGAGCAGCACCAACTTGCCGACGTGGTGGGAGCCCTCCATGAGCTCGTGTGCACGGGCTGCCTACGCCAGTGGCAGGTGCTCGGCGATTGCCGGGCGAATTCGACCGCTCCCGAGCAACTGCAGCAGCCGCTCCAGCTCCACGCTCGTGCCCGGGTATATCCTGAGGATACTCGGGCGGCGCAAGTAGGTCGGGTGCAGGAGAGGGCTGCGCTTCGCGACTGCTCAGGAACCCATACAGCAGGAGCCGATCCCCTTTGTGGAGGGGAGCCCAACTGTGGGGAAGGTCGCCGGAGCTACGTAGTCGGGCACCGCTTTGCTCTCACTGCAGTGGCACAAGCACGAACATGAGCACATCCCAGAGTGCGTGGGAGAGGATGCCCGGTACGAGCGAACCCGTCCAGGCAAAGAGAGCTCCCCACAGCAGCCCCGCCGTTTCAGGAGAAAAGTGACGCAGCAGTCCTCAAAAACACCACGCCCGCAGGCAGCCGGTGCCACCTGCGGGCGTGGGAATGGACACGCGCCCGTGCGCGCCTACCGCGCAATGACCATCTGCCGGGCAGCTGTACCGGCGCTGCTGCGCAGCACCACCGTGTACGTTCCCGAGGGCAGATGCCCGACCGAGACGGGCACAGCCGTGGTGCCAGCCGGCAGCGTGGCATCCTCCAGCAGGGTGCCCACCAGCCGCCCCAGCGCGTCGTAGAGCAGAATTGTGGCGTTGGAGAGCGGAGCCGAGGCAGTGATGCCGATGGTCACAGCATCACCTGTCGGGTTGGGATAGAGCGAGCTGATGCGCACGGCGGCAGCTTCTCCGCCGTTATCGCCCTTGATGCCGGAGATGGCACCCTCCAGCCGAATGCGCCCGCGCCCGACGACGACATCGCCTTCGAGGAGCTCGTATTCGACCTCAACGGCATCGAGCAGCTCCTGCTTGGCACCACTGACGGTGATGTACATCGGACGGAGCACCGCACCAGGCTCCAGTACGGTTTCCTCGAAGACCCCAAAGCACCTGCACCGACAGCCGTCTCGATGGTCAATGCAGCAGGAGGTGCACTTGATGGTGAGATTTGCCACATTGGGGGCGCCCTGCGCGATGATCACCGGAACTGTACCATCGGGCTGTGGGAGCGGTTGCAGGCTCACGGCAGGGGAGCGCAGCGCTGCTGCACCCGTGTTGACAATCGCGATCGAGAAGGTCCGGACCTTGTCGACACGCCCTTCGTGCTGGACCAATATGCCGCTGCGCTCCTCACGGAGGGAGCCGAGCTCATAAGTCCGTTCCTCCATGCCACTGCAGTCGAGCTCTGTCCCAGGCTCCTGCGTGCAGTAGCGGTACTCGACGGTCAGCTGCTCCGGAAGCTCACCCTCCAGCTCGAGTTCGAGCTCATCGCCGTTGAGCGCTCCTGGTGGCTTCGGACCCAGCACGACGAGATAGCCGTTTGGAGTCGGGCTGATGATATCCCGCGTATCTGCACGGGAGCGCAGACTCCATCTACCGCTACCCTTCAGATGGAGCGAGGTCAGCTCCACCGTTATGGTGCTGTCCTCCGAGACCGCCCTACGCAAGGGCAACTTCAGGAGCGCCATTCTGCCGGGCGAGAGCACCTGCAGCGTTGCCAAATCCCACGGGAAGTCCGGATATTTCTTGCCGGGGCGCACCAGCGTGTAGGTCACGAGCGTATCGCAGGTGCGGCACTCGCAATCGGTGAAGCTGTAGCGCACGGTGAAGCGCAACGTATCGCGCTGCTTCCAACCCGGCGGCGGTGGGAACAGCGCCCAGAGCTTGAACGCACCGGGGCTGGTCTGTTGGGTGCAGACCGTGCCCCAGAGCAGTTCGCGGCTGAAGGGTGTCAGCACCGAGAGTGCTCCAGGCGGATTCGAGGCAACACCCCCGACGAAATCCCCAAAGATGCGCTGCCAGGTGCCCGGTGGCGCTGGGAGAATGTTCGGTACCACCTTCCGCTGTGCGCTCACAATCGTTGCTGAGAAGCGCTGCAGCGGGAGCGCAGCCGCAGCCGAGCCGGTGATGAGCACAGTACCTGTGTAGCTCCACCAGGCGATCGAGGACTGCAAGGTTGGGCGCAGGAGCTGGCAGCAGCGCTCCAGCGGCGGCGGGCACTCCGGAAGCTGTATCCGCACCGAATCACGGCAGAGCACCACGCCGTTGCCGAAGACCGTGTAGTAAAGGGTCACCACGCCCGATGCGGGCGGCGGCACATCCGTCAGGTCCGTGCAGATGGTGAAGCTGCCCGGTCCAATCGAGAAGGTTGAGGGCGAAAGCGGTCCCTCCGATGCCGAAACCATCAACGTGGCTTTGCACCGGATGGTGCCGCTGGCGCAGATGTGGTAGATCTGGTTGCCCGCTGTGTCCTTGCCCTTGCAATCAACCTTGAAGCTGACGCGCTGCGGGCAGCAGGTATCCCGCGGGCAGGGTGGGAGGTCGAAGCAGACGGAATCGCAGACAGTTCCATCCGCCTTGCTCACGCCGAAGTAGATGCAAGCGACGTTATCCTGCGGCGGGGTGTCGATGAAGCTCAACGTCAGCGTGGAGCTGCCCACCGGGACCGTAAAGCTCGACGGCGATACCGTCCCCTGCGGCGAGCTGGCAACGCCGGAGAGCGGCGTCGTCCCAGGGTTGGAGAGCGTCACCGTCACGGTGTACTTGCAGCCACCCTGGACCTGCCCGACGGGCACGACCGGAGGCACGAGCGTTGCGCGGTAGCATCTACTCGTGGAGTCGATCGCAATGCACACGTTGCCCGACTCCAGGGGTGCAACCGCCACATCCTGCAGGGTGGAGGTGTTGAAGTAGTGCCGTACCGCTCCGCCGGCGGCGAAGCTGTTGCAGGCGATCTGCCCCGGCGTCGCTCTCTGCGCTGCCTTTGCCTGGAAGATCACGGTCGGCACGAGCGATGCCCCCACCGCCGTGGTGAAGTAGATGCCCAGGTTCTTTGCCCCTGGACCTACGCCCGCTGTCCAGGGCGTACCCGTCCCGCACGAGGTTGGGAAGAGCGTGGGCGAACCCGTTGCGGTAGAGATCGCCGTTGCCGATGCCTGCGTTGCGGCGGTGTTGGTGTACCAGTTCACCGGGTGGCTGGTCAGCACGCCGGCTTGGTAGGTGACGTCGAACTGGCTGCCACGCGGTTGGCATGGGTTGGGGAGGATACGGTTGTCTGCTGTACCAGCATCGCGCGGTAGGAGGTCCACAAACGTCACATGGCGCAGTGGGACCGAGCCTGCTGCCAGCGGCATCCGCAAGCGGTAGTAGAGCGTCCCACCCGGCGAAACGTTGAGCGACGATGCCCACGAGCTCGTATCCGGTGCCACCTCCTTCGTGAGCGTAAAGCCGACCTGCCCGGTGGTGAGCACCAGCACGGTGTTGGAGGTCACCGGCGAGCTTACTCCACCGCCGGAGAGCGTGAAGGAGTTCGGAATGTTCCCCAGTCCGGCGGTATCGCGAATCTTCACGTCGAACTCAATCCAGTAGTAGGGCACCGTGTTGTTGCCGTACATCCCGCAACCGTTCCAGAAGACGCTCTGACACGACGCGGGGATGTTCACGTTCGAGATCGTCACCGTTTGCCCGCTTACGGAGATGTTCGGAGCCGGAGTCCACGCCGTCACGCCGCCCTGCCCAATAGGCGGATTGCACGGTGTATTCCAGGTGTTCGACGTGTAGAAGGCTGGGTTGCCGACGTACTCGAAGTTCGGGTTGAGGTTGTCGGTGATGGTTGCACCCGTGATGGGCAGTCCGCCGATGTTCTGCACACGGAGCCGCATCCGGATGACCTGCCCTAGCGAATAGGAGTTCTGCGGACTACAGATCTCCTTCCAGACGCACGGATTCGGTGCCGGTGCGTTCACCACGAAGGACCAGCACGAGGAGAGCGGTTGCGTCAGCCCTTGCACCGTTGCGTAGGCACAGTTCGTAATGGTGGAGTTCGGCGTTGCGCTCTGGGAGATGGTGAAGTTCACCGTCACGTACGTGCAGGCGTTCGGCGGAAGTGGGGCGTTGAGCGTTGCCGTGACGATGTTGCCGCTGGTGGTGACTGTGAGGTTGGACCACCCGCTGGCGGAGCTCAGGGTCAGCGTTGCCGGCAAGGTATCGCGGATGACAACGGAATTTGCCGGCAGCGTCGTGTTGCCGGTGTTGCAGAACTGAATCCAATACGTCCCCGCGCAGCCGGGCTGCCCGTTGGTGGAACCCCACTTGAAGAGCGATGCCTGGGTCGTGGGTGGAGGTGGTAGGACCTTCTGCCAGCAGACGGTGCTGGAGAGCTGGAACTGCCCGCAGGGTTGCTGTCGCGATCCGAGCTGCCCGGTGAGCGTTGCGGTGTTGGTGATTTGTGAATTCGTAGGGAACTGCGCCGGCGGGTAGTAGACCCTCAGCGTCACACAGGCAGAGTTGTAGGGCTGCGTTGCACTCAGGTTGCCGACGTTCCAGGTGACCGTATTGCCGCTGACCGTGACCCCGGCGGGGAGCGGCGGGATGACTTGCGCCCCCGTAGGCAGCACATCGGTGACGACGCCGTTGACGAGGTTGAGCTGCCCGTTTCCGCCGCACGGTGCGGGGTTGTTCTTGTAGACGCAGATCTGGTAGGTGACCGTATCCCCGACCACCTTCCAGGGACAGTTGCCGCCACCCCAGGTGCCATTGAGCACCTTCTTCTCAATCTGCCAGGGATTGCTCGCCTTGGCGGTGGTGGTGACAAATGGTGTGCAGAACTCCACCATCTCCGGTCCACTCGGGGTTTGAATCGTTGCCGTCATGCACACGCGATTCCGGACGCTGGTTCCATTGCAGGTCACCCCATTGGGGAAGGAGACCACGATGGTCATCGAGCCGGAACAGCCGTTCGGGGGAATGCTACCACTGCTGTACACGAGGCTGACCTGACCACCAGTCCCCGGAGGCGGAGCGGTGACCGTCGGAGTCCCACACGCAGGGGAGACGCTCACGCTGTGCACCACAAGCGGGCTGGGCACATTGTCCCAGATGGTTGCCGATTGCGTTCCGGCAGGAAGGCTGAAGTAGATGGTGTACGAGAAGGGCTGGCCGCTGCAGATCGCGGTGTCGCTGACGACCTTCTTCAGGAAGAAGCCGTAGCCCTGTGGGTCCGACGCTAGGACCTCATTCTGCGCCCACGCGCTTCCACTTGCGACAGCAAGCCATGCAAGCAAACTCCAGACGGCTGGGGAGCGGAGGAGGGAATACCGCATTGCTGCACCGACATGGCTGTGGAACATGCTCCATCGCTGGCGTTTCCCCCGCGGTGTGGGCTGCGGAAGCTGGGGAGAGGACAACGGTTGCGTCGGCTCCGGAGCATCCCAGCCACGCCGGTTTGGCAAGCGCCAGAGAAGTTGCGCCCTATACCAACACAAAGCTACGAATGTTCCCACAGCTTCGATGCACCTGTGCACCGGTGACATCGTTGCCGGGAGAACACCATCGCCTCCAAGATGCCAAGGAGCGTGCACACGACCCGATGCAAAATTCGGCTCCGCCACCACGCCCATACAAGGGGGAATTTGCCGAACGGTCGGATTTTCAGGACGAACGGTTTTTCAGGGCAGCAGTATGAGCTTGCCAACATGCTGCGAGCTCTCCATGAGCCGGTGGGCATGAACTGCCTCCGACAGGGGGAGACGCTCAGCAATAGCAGGGCGCAACTGCCCCGTGGCAAGTAGCTCGAGCAGCCGTTTCAGCTCGGTCAGGGTTCCCAAGTAGATACCGTAGATGGTGAGGTGGCGCAAGTAGGTCTGGTGCAACGACAGCATTGATTCACGCCCGGTGAGGATGCCGCATAGCACTACGCGACCACCCTTGCGCAGGAGCGCAAAGCTGGAAGGGAAGGTGCTTGGACCAACATAATCAAGGACGACATCGACACCATCGGGCAGCAATTCACGGAGCTTTGCGCTGACTACGTCCGGGTCGTGGGGTAGGACAAAATCGGCGCCCCATTCCGAGAGAGTTGCCTCAAGCTGTGGATAGCGCCGTGTTGTAGCGATAACCTGAGCTCCCTGCAGCTTTGCCAGCTGAATGGCAAAGTTGCCCATCCCTCCGCTTGCACCCCAGAGTAGGAGGGTCTCGCCCGGCTGGAGCTGGGCTACTGAGACGAGAGCGTGAAAAGCCGTCAGCCCGGCTATCGGCAAGCAAGCAGCTTCGGCAAAGTCTACGTTCTCGGGAAGCTCGATGCAACAGCGGGCGGGAACAGCAACATATTCGGCATAGCTGCCCGCTCGGTGCATCCCAAAGTACTGCCAATTCACACAAAGATTCTCCAAACCTCTGCGGCACAGTGAGCACCGCCCACACCAGACGATCGGATACACAAGTACACGCTGACCTGGGCGCAGATGTTCGACCGCGCTACCGCACTCGACAATCTCGCCGGCAATATCCCCTCCGAGAATGTGCGGCAACCGCAGCTCCAGACCGGGATAGCCCCGTCGGATGACGATATCCACACGGTTGAGTGAAGTCGCCCGAACGCGTACAAGTACTTCGTCAGGCTGGAGTTGTGGTTCGGGAATATCCTCGCGATACTGCAGAACCTCTGGATCGCCGGTTTGGTACAGCACAACGGCGCGCATTTCTGCCTCTACTGGAATGGCGCAACAACGAAGACCAGAATATCCCACAGCCCGTGTGAGATGATGCCCGGCACGAGCGAACCCGTCCAGGCAAAGAGAGCTCCCCACAGCAGCCCCGCCGTAAAGGCTGCCAAGAGCAGCGGGAGATTGCCCGACCAGGCATGCACCAGGGTGTACAGCAGCGTTGCAAGGAGGAGGGCGGCGATACGGCGGAGCCGCCCCTGCAGCCACCGCTGTAGGACGCCACGCCAGAAGATCTCCTCGGCGGGGGCAATCCAGAGCGCCAGCAGCAGGGTAAGCAGCCACAGCGGAGCCTCCTGCCGGTGGCGGTATACGGCGGCGATCGCCTGCTGGCTTTCCGGGGCAATTGCCAACAGGAGAAGCTGCCCTACCCGGAAGAGCCCGTACAGTGCCACAGCCGAGCCGAATCCCCAAAGCACGCCGCGCCAATCCCAGCGGAGCAGCTCCCGCCATTGCCCCCGCAGAAGCCACACGCTGTAGAAGAGAAGGCTCCCAGTGGCAAACATCATTGCCCACCAGAAGCGCACCACCGGCGCCGTCCACGGCGAAAAGAGCACAAACCACCACGCCGTCGCCAGCACCAGCCCGCCGAAGGGGAAGCCCGCTGCCATCGCTCCCCCGCGCATCAGTGCAGCAGCCGCTCAATGACGATGCCCGCCACCAGCGCCAGCGAGAAGAGCAGGTGGAGCTGTGCTGTGAGCAGGTCCAGGAAGCTAAAGGCAACCCGCGCATGGTTGAACGCAACGGCAATATTGCGCAGCGCCATCGGTGCGGTCAGGAACACCGCCAGCGACCACACCGGCAGCCATTGCAGGGCAACGAAGAGCGCCACAGAGAGGTACGCCCCCGCCAGGAGCACCACGTAGTAGTACGCCGAACCGCGCGGTCCCAGGAGGCTTGCCACCGTATGGTATCCGGCAGCCCGGTCCTCGGCGATGTCCCGGTAGTTGTTGCCGTGCAGGATCGCAATGGTCAGCAATCCGATCGGCAGGGAGAGCCAGACGGGCATCCACGAGAGCTGGGAGGTCTGCACGTAGTAGGCTCCCAACGCCATCAGCGGACCGAACGCCAGGAAGACGGCGATATCGCCCAGGGCGCGGTACTTGAGCCCAATCGGCGGCACGGTGTAGAAGATGCCCAACGCCGCGCCAGCAGCCATGAGTGCCCAGATTGCCGGACCGCTCAGCGATACCAGCCACACGCCAATGAGCGCCGCCAGCACCATCAAGCCAATGCCCAGGCGCAAGTGGCTGCGCGGTTCCATCAACCCGTCCACGAGCACACGGCTGGAGCCGAGCACGCGCCACGTATCGGCACCGCGCCGCCAGTCCATGTAGTCGCTAATCACGTTCACTCCGGCATGAGCCAGCATCGTCCCCAGCAGCGTCAGCACAAAGCGCATCCAGTCCAGGGTCGGTGCCAGGAGCGACCCCAGAAGGACCGGAGCCAATGTCGCCGGGAAGGCAAAGGGGCGAATTGCCTTCCAGGCAAGCTTCCACCAGGGCGTCCGCGTGCGCAGCTGCGTGCGGAACTGCTCCAGCACCTCGTCGGTGATCTCGACTTCGGCGCGCGGCTTCCATTCGCGCGTGAAGTCTGAGATGAAGAGCCGCGTCGGGCGAATCCGAAAGAGCGTCACCCCGGGGATGAGCTTGGCAAAGAGCACCAGCTCGAGCGCCTTGCGGAAGATGATGCTGCGCTCGGGGCGCTCTTCGATTGGACCCAGCCGTTCGGCAATCCCTTCGCCCTGGATGAAGCGGTCGGGAATGCCGCGCTCGATAACGAAGAAGACGCGGGGATTGGCAAGCACGTTGCGGTAGTTGCGCCCCTGCTCCAGCGCCACGTAAAGGTAGCCGTCTTCCTCGCCAAAGTAGGCTTTCCCCGCCCACAGGGAGCCATCCGGACCTTGGGTGACAAGCGTGAAGGCTTTGTTCTCGCTGAAGACCTTCTTCGCGGTGCGCAGGATCTCAAGCTCCATGGCGCTCGTTCGGCATAGGGTTTGACCGACTCATCGGTCGGCAAAATTAGTGCGTCGACCCTGAACCTGAGCATGGCGCCGCTCATGGCAATCGGTGCCGGCGCGGTGCGTCTATTCGCTCAGCATAGAACGCCGTGCCCCAGATGCGGCTGTATTCGGAGCGAACACGGTGGATATCGCTGCTGATGCTCCTTGCTGCATGGCTGCAGCTGACGGTAGCGTCGGTCGCGGTGGTGGTGTGCTGTCCCGCTGCAGCGGAGGAGCCCTGCTGCCGCTGTTGTTAGCCGGAGATGGTCTGTTGCACGGAGGAGGCTGCTGCAGAGGAGTTGGGAGCGCAGGAGCAGGGGGCACCGGCAGATCTTGCCGCGCAGCCATGTCCGATGAACTGCTGCTGGGAGAGTACCCCCGTGGCGCTACCGTTGAGTTCGGGACCAGTGCTCCAGCCTCTCCCACTGGTGCACGGTACGGGGAGCACGCTCACCCTCGCTGTGAGCGAGCCAACCCCTGTGCTCCTACTGCACTACGAAGCCCTTCGCACTCCTCTACGACAGCATCTACGCTGCCACGTCCTGCGGTGTTGAGCCGCTACCGTTTCGCCACTTCTCTTGCTTGACAGGCGCTGCGGCGCCGTGCATCTGTGGCAGCATGTTCCACCAGCAGGGCAGAGACAACAATGTACCGGCTTTTGAGCATTGCGCTGTGCAGCGTGGCAGCGCTGGCACAGCAGTTCGTGGGTGAGGTCCTGGTGCGGGAGGAGTCCGGAGCGCTCCGTCCTGCGCCCGGAGTGCGCGTATTCTGGCAGCATGGGACGGAGGGGGCGGTCACCGACCCACACGGGCGCTTCCGCCTGCAATGGCACGGGGCGGATACTCTGCGGGTGCGGAGTGTCGCTTACGGGACGCTCGATACGCTCCTTTTGGAGCCCCCGCGCGATACGCTCCGCTTGGTGCTCGCCGGCACCTACGCGCTGCCGGAGCTGAAGGTGGAAGCAACCCCGCCGGTAATCTCCGCCGCACCAGTCAAGACGGAGGTGGTGACGGTGCGCCAGTTGGAGCAATCGGCGTGCTGTACGCTGGCGGAGAGCTTCGAGAAGAGCCCTGGCATCGAAGCCTTCAGTGCGGATGCTGCAACGGGCATCCAACAGGTCCAGCTTTTGGGCATGCACGGCAAGTACACGCAGTTGCTGCTGGAGGCGGTGCCCGTGCCCATTGGCGTGACCAGCCCGTACCAGTGGGAGCTCATCCCTGGACAGTTGCTGCAGGAGATTAGCGTCTCCAAAGGCGCGGCTTCGGCACTCTTCGGTGCCAGCGGCATCACAGGGGTGATGTCGGTGAAGCTCCGCCAGGGGGAGCAGGCGCCTCGGCTCTTCGCCAACACGTACACCAACACGAACGGGCGTGTTGAGCTCAACGGGCTTGGGGGGAGGAGCTCGACGGAATCGGCGCTCTTGGGCTATCTGCATGCTCGCTGGCAGCCCTGGCTCGACCGCGACCGGGATGGCTTTGCTGAAATGCCCGCTGTGCGCCATCTCCTGCTGATGGGGCGGGTGTTCCACCAGGGCACATGGGAGCGCCAGCTCCTGGGCTCCGCCGTGCTGGGAGACTACCGCGCCGGCAGCCTTGAACAGGGGGATTCGGCGTACCCGGTAACCGTGCAGATTCGCCAAGCATGGGCGCTCGGGAAGGCATCGCGCGAACTTACCGACGCCGTGCAACTGGGATTCCAAGGCTTGCTACAGGGCGGAGAGCTGCGCACCCGCTTGGGTGGGCGCTACTACGAAGGGCAGGAGCTGGCAGCGCTGGCGCGAGCACTGCTCCGGATTGGGCAGGAGAAGGAGACCCCCGTGCGCGCCATGCTCGTTGCAAGCCTGCTATGGCAGCATCGGCGCGAGCGCTTGCGCGATTCGCTCACGTACGAGCTTGCTGCCCCGGTGCCACTCCTGCCCGGGCTCAGTGCAGAGCTGATGTGGGACCCATTCCCGAGTGTGAAGTTCATCGCGGGTGTGTCGGGCGAGCTCTGGGGAAGGGTGCTGCGCCTCAGCCCGCGCGTGAACCTGTGTGTGGAGCCGAGCGATTGGATCGTGCTGCGCCTGGGAGGCGGCACCGGATATCGGCAGCCAGTGCTTGCAGAGCTGCTTCCGGCGCTTGCCAACAGCCGTCGCCTGGAGCTTGTGCTGCCCGGGCTGGAGTCCGCCTGGAATGCTGGTGCTTCGCTCACGCTGTATCTGCCGGTGCTGGGGAGCTTCTGGACGCTGGATGCGGAGTACTTCCGCACCGAGTTCCGGCAGCAGTGGGTTGAGGACATGGACTGGGGAGCACGCCGCCTGCGGGTGGAGATGCTTCCGGCGAAGGCGGACCACGTGCTGCTGTTGCTGGATGGGGCGATTGCGCCGCTGGAGTTCCGCCTTGCCTACCGCTGGTGGAATAGCCGCGCGCCCACAGGTGGGCGCTGGCAGCCGCGGGCACTCATTGCGCCGCATCGGGTGCTATGGACGCTGAATCTGCCCCTGGCGGAGAATACCTGGCAGATGAGCACAACGCTGGTATGGACCAGCTCCGGGCGTATCCCGTCAACGGCGGACAATCCCGATTCCCTCCGCTGGGGCGAGCGCTTTCCGGCGCGGCTGCGGGTGAATGCGCAGCTCCTACGGCGCTTCGGTGCACTGGAGCTCTACGCGGGTGTGGAGAACCTCACCAACGCGCTCCAGTCGCCCGCCATCCTTGCCCGACCCGGCAGCCCCTACTTCGATGCCTCGATGGTCTGGGGCGTGCTGGAGCCGCGCTTCCTCTACCTTGGCATGCGCTGGAGCCGATAGCGGGCTACCACACGAACGTTGCCGTGTAGGCAAGCCCCAGTTGGAGGCTGCGGGGCAGCCCCGGGCGTGCCGGCAGGAGCCGTAGCCGCACGCCGAGCGAGTGTTGCGGGAAGAAGCCCAGGTAGGGCATCCCCATGGCGTTGCGCAGCCAGAGCTCCCCGTGCACGTAGGGCTGTGGGGGTGCCCGACGCCATCGGATGCCTGCACCGAGGCTCCCGCCCAGGCGGAAGCCTTCGGGGAGCAGCACGGGGAGAGCATTCCAGTCCAGTAGCGCCGTCAGCGTTGCCGCGCCCGTGCGGATGTGCTCGTACTCGGCTTGCAGGCGCAGGCGCGAGAAGGTCCACAGAGCCGAATCTCCGCTCCAGCCGATGCCCGTGCCGAAGCTGTAGCCCGAATGCCACCCTTGGGGCGTTCGCTCCAGCACAAAGCCCGGTGAGCTCACCGATGCCAGTGCCAGCCCGATCCAGACCGGCGTGGTCACGTACGCAAAGAGCGCCAGGGCAACGTCTCCGGCGCTAATCCAGCGGAGGCTATCCGCCGGAGATGACGGTGGCGCGGCACTGCAGATGCTGCCCGCCACGAGAGGAATCGCCAGGGCTTCCCTAATTTTGCCGCGTCTGCGTGGCATTTGCCGGATGCGCACGAATGGCTGCCGCAAAGATACGCGGCGGGCACAAGGGTCCAAGAGCGCGGAGCACACGATGTCCAGCTTGAAGGTCATTGCCGGTCCGTGCGTAGTGGAATCGCGCGAGCTGCTGCACACGGTTGCTGAGCATCTGGTGCCGCTGTGCCGCGAACTGGGCGTGGAGCTGGTCTTCAAGGCATCCTACCGCAAGGCGAACCGCACCAGTCCGGACTCCTTCACCGGCATTGGGGACGAAGCTGCACTGGAGCTACTCGCCGAGATCCGGCACACCTACGGCGTTCCCGTGCTCACGGATGTGCACACGCCCGAGGAGGCATTCCGAGCTGCCCGCTTTGTGGACGTGCTGCAGATTCCGGCATTCCTCTGCCGGCAGACCGATCTGCTCATGGCAGCTGGGCAGACGGGCAAGCCGGTCAACATCAAGAAGGGGCAGTTCATGGCGCCCGAGAGCATGGCGTACGCCGTCGAAAAGGTGCGCCGGGCTGGGGGAAGCGAGGTATGGCTGACCGAGCGGGGGACGATGTTCGGCTACCGCGACCTGGTAGTGGACTTCCGTTCGTTGCCGATTCTGCGCCGCACGGGCTGTCCGGTGTTCTACGATGCCACGCACTCGGTGCAGCAACCCAATGCCGGCGAGCGCTCCGGCGGACGCAGGGAGTTCGTCCGTGTGCTTGCGCGCGCTGCCCTTGCCGTCGGCGTGGATGGCATCTTCTTTGAGACGCATCCGCAGCCGGAGCGGGCATTGAGCGATCCCGACACACAGCTTCCGCTGGCGCAGGTGCGCGAGTTCCTCTCCGAACTGGTCGAGCTATGGGATGCGCTGCAGCGCGTTGGAGTGCGGTAGTGAGCTGCCTGGCGCTCCTGCTGGGGGCATGCCGTGCGGAGGTAGGCACCGAGGGCGGATTCGTGCTGGAGGATTCCCTGGCGGCGATGCCCCAGCAATGGGCGGAGCGGATCGAGGTGGCGCTGCTGGATTCGGTGCAGGTGCGCGCGCGTATCTCAGCGCAGCGGGCAGCGGCGCTGCCGGAGCTGCAGCAGACCCGCCTCTGGGGCAGCGTACGGGTGTATCTCCTCCGCAACGGCGCCCCCGTGGGCGAACTCTCCGCCGATAGCGCGCACATTGACGAGCGCTCCGGAATGATGAGCGCCTACGGCAGTGTGCGTGCCTACTCCTACGAGAACCGCACCGTGCTCTATAGCTCCGAGCTGGTGTGGGACCGCGCGCAGCAGCGCTTCTTCTCGATGCGTCCGGTCCGCATCGAAAGCCCAACGGAGGTGGTCGAGGGCGTTGGCTTTGAAGCCGACCAAGCCCTGCGCCACTACCGTGTGTTCAACGTTCGCGGGCGCCGTCCATGAAGTGGGTGGTGGGCAATTGGAAGATGCACACGACGGCGCAGGAGGCGAAGCTGCTGGCACGGCGGCTGCGCGAGGAGCTCTACGAGCCGGAGCTGCCGCGCCGGGTGCGCGTCATCGTCTGCCCGCCCTTCACCAGCCTCTGCAGCGTCCAGGAGGCGCTCCGGGGAAGCTGGCTGCAGTGGGGGGCACAGAACTGCCACGAGGAGCTGGAGGGAGCCTTCACGGGCGAGATCTCGGTGCGGATGCTTACGGCGCTGGGCTGCAGCGCGGTGATTGTGGGGCATTCGGAGCGGCGCCGGACTGCCGGCGAGAGCACCGAGCGAATCGCTCGCAAGCTCCGGCGCGTTGTGCAAGCGGGGCTGTGGGCAATCCTGTGCATAGGGGAGACCTTGGCGCAGCGCCGAGCGCATCGGGTTCGCGCCGTGCTCACGCACCAGCTCCGCAGCGCCCTGCAAGGGCTCGAGCCGCAGCAATGGGAATCGCTGCTCATTGCCTATGAGCCGGTCTGGGCAATCGGCACTGGGCAGGCAGCTGAGCCGGAGCACATTCGGCAGGCGCATACACTCATTGCCGAGCTGCTCACGCAGTTGGGTGCCCCCGGACATGTGCCCATCCTCTACGGCGGCAGTGTGACGGCGGAGAATGCACAGCAGATCCTGCAGTTGCCGGAGGTGGACGGAGTGCTGGTCGGTTCGGCATCGCTGGATGCGTGGCAATTTTGCACTATCGTGCGCGTGGCGGCACTATGCACATCACCTATCCCAACCTGCTGACGCTACTGCGGCTGGGCTTGGCACTGCCCATCGCACTGCTGCTGAGCATGGAGGATGCCTGGGCAGTCTGGAGTGGGGCGGGGTTGTTCGCCGTGGCGGCGCTCACCGATAGTGCCGATGGCTGGATTGCCCGCCGCTACGGGCAGAGCACACTGGAGGGCGCCTTCCTGGACCCTTTGGCGGATAAGCTCGTTGTGCTGGCGGTGTTGGGAGCGCTCCTGTGGTGGCGGGTTGCCCCTGGCTGGATGGTGGCGATTCTGTTGCTGCGCGATGTGGCAACGACCCTGCTCCGGTGGTATTCGCTGCGGCGTGGGGAGCCCGTGCGCACACTCCCCTCGGCGCGTGTGAAGACCTTCGTGCAGATGCTCGGCTTGGTGTTCCTGGTTGTGCTGTTGGCACTCTGGCGGAGCGGTGCTGCCCCGCATGCGCAATGGGCGCAGGAGCTGCTCTTCGGCTGGGTTGCCTGGAGCCTGCTGCTGGGAATGACACTCCTGGCGCTCTGGACGCTGGGGCTGTACGGCTGGCGATACCGCGCGCTCTGGCTGCGCCGTCTACCCGTCGAATGAGTCAGTCTACGTACGGGCAGGCAACCCAATGCCCTGGGGTCCTCTCCTCCAGTGGCGGCACGAACTGGGCACATTCGGCGCGGGCAATCGGGCAGCGGGGATGGAAGGGGCATCCCGAAGGCTTGTTCAGGAGCGAGGGGATCTCGCCGCGTAGCACAATCCGTTCGCGCTTGTGGCGCGGGGAGGCAATCGGGACCGCTGAGATGAGCGCCCGCGTGTACGGGTGCAGCGGCGCAAAGTACACCTCGTCGGCAGAGCCCAGCTCCACCAGATGCCCCAGGTAGAGCACGGCGATCCGGCGGCTGATATGGTGCACGACCGAGAGATCGTGCGCGATGAACAGGTACGCCACGCCGAACTCCTCCTGGAGGTCCTCCATGAGGTTGAGCACCTGTGCCTGGACGGAGACATCCAGCGCGGAGACGGGCTCATCGCAGATGACCAGGTCCGGATGCGTCGCCAAGGCGCGTGCCAGCCCGATGCGCTGGCGCTGCCCGCCGGAGAATTCGTGTGGGTAGCGGAAGCGGTCCTCCGGTTGCAAGCCGACCCTCTCCAGCAGCCAGGCGATGCGGTCGCGTAGCTCCGATTTGGAGAGCTCGGGGAAGTGCAGCTGCAGCGGTTCGGCAAGGATCTGCTCAACCGAGAGGCGCGGATTGAGCGAGGCGAGCGGGTCCTGGAAGACCATCTGGATGTGGCGCCGCAGCCGGGTGCGGAGCTCGCGCGGGGAGAGCCCATCGGCGAGCTCGCGCAGCTTGCGACGCTCACGCCCGTCGAAGACACTCAGCAGCTCGATCGGGCGTGCCTGCTCGGAGGGGGTGAACCAGGCGTGCCCTTCGAGAGCAACCTCCGGTGCGGTGAAGCGCAGCAATCCCACCAGAGCGCGTCCGATTGTGGTCTTGCCTGAGCCGGATTCCCCGACCAATCCAAGCGTCTCGCCGCGCTCGATGTGGAAGCTCACATCGGTGACCGCCGGCAGCCATGCCACGATGCGCTGGAGCACGCCCCCGTAGACCGGAAAGCGCACTCGGAGCTGTTCCACCCGCAGCAGCTCACTCATCCTGCCGTCCTCCGGGCATAGGCTCGACCAAGTGGCAGCGCACGAAGTGGTTGGGGCGCGCCTCCACCAACGGCGGCTCGATGAGGTCGCACTGCTCCAGCTTGACCGGGCAGCGTGTGGAGAACTTGCAGCCCTTGGGCAGGCGCAGGACACTGGGCACATTGCCCGGGATGGTGTAGAGCCGCTTGCGCGGCTGCCCCGGAGCCGTCGGGCGGGGAATGCACTCCATCAGCCCACGCGTGTAGGGATGCAGCGGGTGCTCGAAGAGCTCCTCGGTGGAGGCAAGCTCCTGGAGCTTACCGCCGTACATGACGGCAACGCGGTGGCATGTCTGCGCCACAACGCCCAGGTCGTGCGTAATGAGCAGGATTGCCGAGCCCGGGCGCTGCGCCTTGAGCTGGAGCATCAGCTCCAGGATTTGCGCCTGGATGGTCACATCCAGTGCCGTCGTAGGCTCATCGGCGATGAGCAGCTGCGGATTGCATGCCAGCGCCATCGCAATCATGACACGCTGGCGCATGCCGCCGGAGAACTGGTGCGGATAGTCTGTGAGCCGACGCTCGGCATCGGGGATACCCACCTGGCGCAGCAGCTCGATGGTGCGTCTCCGCGCCTCCTCCTGGCTGACGTGCTCGTGCGCCAAGATCGCCTCCATGACCTGCATGCCGATGGGGAAGACCGGATTGAGCGAGCTCATCGGCTCCTGGAAGATCATGGCAATGCGCCCGCCGCGGATGCGGTACATCTCCTCCAGCGGCAGCTTCAGGAGGTCCTGTCCATCGAGCCAGATCTCCCCGTCCACAATGCGTCCGGGCGGGTCGGGGATCAGGCGCAGAATCGAGAGCGCCGTCACCGATTTGCCCGAACCGGATTCCCCGACCAATCCGAGCACCTCATCGGGCAGGATCTCCAGCGATACGCCGTCCACGGCGCGTGCCCATTGCCCCTCGATGGAGAAGTAGGTGCGCAGGTTCCGGATCCTCAGGAGCGGCTCCATTAGCGCAGCCGTGAGAAGGTTCGTGGATCGAAGGCTTCGCGGACGGATTCGCCGATGAAGACGATGAGCGTCAGCGTCACAAAGAGCGCTGCCATGGGGGAGAGCATCAGCCACCACTTCCCCGTTGCCAGGTGTTGGAGCCCAACGCTCATCATCTCGCCCCAACTGGGCGTCGGCGGCGGAAGCCCAAAGCCCAGGAAGTCCAGGCTCACCAATGCCCCGATGCCGGCGACCACGGAGAAGGGGAAGTACGTGATGATGGGCACGAGCGAGTTCGGCAGGATGTGCTTGAACATAATCTTCCAGCGCGGCACGCCGATGGCAACGGCAGCGGCAACGTAGTCCTTTGCCTTCTCGCGGTAGAACTCCGCACGGATGAGCACCGTGATACCCACCCAGGTGAATAGCGCCAGCAACAGCAGCAGCAGCGCGAAGTTCGGGCGCACAATCGAGGCGACGATGATGACCAGGAACAGGAACGGCACCGTTGCCCAGATCTCGATGAGCCGCTGCGCCAGGATATCGAAGCGCCCGCCGAAGAAGCCCAGCATCGCCCCAATCGGGACGCCGATGAGGTACTCCAGCAGCGCCAGCAGCAGCGCAAAGGAGAGCGAGATCTGGAACCCATACGCCATGCGCGCGAACACATCGCGCCCGCGGTCATCCGTGCCCAGGAGGCGCACGAATCCATCCGGACCCGCCTGCAGCGGAGCAAGGAAGGGCACGTTCCCCTCGACGCTGATGTCCTCAAACGGGCTGTACGGATAGAGCGGCAGGATGACGAAGTTGCCCTGCTGCTCCAGCTCGTACTGGCGCTTGAGCTCTCGGTAGTTGCATTCGGCGCTATTGCCCACCTGCCCGAACTGCTCACCGCTGTAGAAGTCCGTGCCGAAGAGCCCTCCGATGAGCGGCAGCGAGACCAGCCAGGACTTGACCGCCGGGAAGTACCACTGCCCGTTGTAGTGGACCACCAGCGCCTTGTTGTTGACCAGCAGCGGCAGGAAGAACGAGAGCACATACGCGCTCACCAGCACCACAAGCGAGTAGTACCCTCGGCGCAGGCTTTTGAACTTGCGCCAGCGGCGCTGGAGGATGGTCGGGCTTCCCACCGCCGCAGGAGCTGAGGATGCGGCTGTTCGGCGTCGCAGGCGCATCAGCGGAAGCGGATTCGCGGGTCCACCAACGCCAGCACAAGGTCGGAGAGGATGGCTCCGAAGAGCCGAATCAGCACCGCCAGCACCGTGAAGGCGAAGACGATGGGGTAGTCGCGTGCGAAGACGGCTTCGATGGAGAGCTTGCCCACGCCGTCAATGTTGAAGACCAGCTCGATGAGGTAGGAGCCCGCCAGGAACAACCCGATGATGTAGCCGATGTTGGCGGCAATGGGGATGATGGAGTTGCGCAGTGCGTGTAGCCAGATGACGCGCCGTTCGGCAAGCCCCTTGGCGAACGCCGTGCGGATGTAGTCCTGGCTGAGATTCTCCAGCAGCGCGTTCTTCATCAGCACCGTCAGCGAAGCGAAGCTGCCGATGGTGTAGGCAATCGTCGGCAGCACAAAGTGCCAGGCGCGGTCCAGAATCTTCTCCCACAGCGAGAGCTGCTCGTAGAACTCCGATTGGAAGCCACCCAGCGGGAAGAGCTCCACAAAGGACTGCGTGCCGAAGAGCATCAGCAGGAACGCTCCCAGCGCCCAGCCCGGGATGGAGTAGCCGATGAAGATCAGCGTGCTGGTGACCAGGTCGAAGGGGCTTCCGTGCGAGAGCGCCTTCTGGATGCCCAGGTAGATGCAGATGGTGTAGCTGAGGATGAAGCCGATGAGCCCGAACTGCAGCGAGACCGGCAGCCGCTCCAGGATGAGCTTCATGACCGGTTCGCGGTAGACGTAGGAGGTGCCGAAGTCGCCCGTCAGAATCCCGCTGAAGCCCACGCGCGAGATACGCACGCGCTCCTGCCCGCCCTCGCTGGGCTGTGGCTCGACGCGCCAGCCGCTGACGGGCTTGCCCGTTGCCGGGTCAATGAGCTCATAGCCGCTGGGGGTTTTGCGCACGAGGATCTGCTTGCCCTCGCCCACGTTGCGCGGGCGCCCGGGCTGGGCGATGTAGCTTTCGATCTCGCGCGGCCAGACTCCCAACCACGCCAGGTAGCGCTGCCAAATGGGCTTGTCGAAGCCGTAGTAGCGGCGCAGCTCCTGCAGGGCGCTCTCCGGAATCATCGCCCCGGTCTGCCCGGCGAGCCCTCCGGCGGCAGCTTCCCCACCCATCGCCATGCGCAGTGCCATAATCTGCTGCTCCAGCGGTCCTCCCGGTGCCAACTGGATGATGACGAAGACCACCAGCGTGGCACCCAGGAAGGTGGGGATCGTCAGCAGCAGGCGGCGCAGGAAGTACTCACGCATGGCTCAGCGGGCACGGCGAGCTTGCTCCACTTGCGCCAGGAACTGCGCTTCGTTGAACTCCTTCCAGTAGCGCACCTCCAACGGCTCGCGTGGCAGTGCCTTCCCTGTGCGCCGTGCCTCCTCCAGTTGGCGTGCCTTCTCCGGGTCGTACCACCAGGTCGTAATCACCGCCAGGTCCACAAAGCCAATCTGCGTGAAGCGCGGGAGCACGTACTCGGGCATGCCGAACTTGTTCCAGTAGGCGATGCGGATACCGCGCGGATACCAGCCCAGCACGTTTTTGAAGGACGCCATCGTGATGCTGTCAATTTCGCGGATGATGCGGATCTGGGCTTGGCGCGAGAAGGCGGTGTCGTACATGTCGCAGAGCTGGTCAACGCGGCGGTTCTTGAAGCCCTCGATGTTGTTGTTGTCGTTCTTGTCGGCAAGCTCGGAGCGCAGGGAGGTCTCGGGGTTGGGCGTCTGCAGCCCGGTCCAGTTCACGAAGAAGAGCTGGAAGTTGCGCTCCATGGCGTTCTTCCAGAGCGTGTTGGGGTCCTGGAACTTCAACTGCAGGTCGATGCCGGCTTTGCGCAGCTCCTCGCGGTAGGGCGTCACGAAGCGCTCGATCGCCTTAGGGATGCCCATCTCCACGACGAAGGGCTTGCCATCCTTGACCAGGATGCCCTGCGCATTGCGCGTGCGCCAACCGGCTTCGGCAAGCAGCCGTTGGGCCAGTTCGGGATTGTAGCGCACCCGCACGTTGTTGGGGTTCTCGTAGACCGTGTTGGCGTAGTACGAGTCCATCAGGTCGTACTCGTTGTAGAGCAGCTTCTGCACGATCGCCTCGCGGTTGTGCAGGTAGGCGAAGGCTTGGCGCACGCGGATATCGTCGAAGGGCGGCTTGCGCATGTTGAAGGCGTAGCCCATCGTGCCGACGGGACCATCGGTGTAGACGCGGCGCTTCTGGATCCAGCCCTTCTGCAGCGCCTCGTAGGTGGTGTCGGTGACCCAGTGCTCGGTGGTCAGAGCGCCAAAGAGGAAGAAGTCCTGGTCACCCCGCTTGAACATCTCGTACGCCAGCAGCGGGTTGTCCTTGACGACCACGAACTCGATGCGGTCGAAGTTGCCCACGTAGCGCGCCATGGGGTAGTCCTTTGCCCAGTAGTCGTCGCGGCGGGTGAGGGCATAGGAGGTGCCCTTCTGCACGTCCTGTGGCAGCAGGATGTATTCGCCCGAGCCCGGCGGGAGCTCGTACTGGTAGCGCTCCAGGAACTCCTTGCCGGTCATGTTCCCGATGACGCGGGCGGGCAGGATAGGCAGCGCCGCGGAGAAGTAGAGGAAGTTGCGCCAGTTGAGCGTCTTGCTGCGCACCTGGACCAGGTACTTGCTCAGCGCCTTGGGCTCTTCGAATTTGCCGTAGACCAACTGCAGCGAGGGCTCCAGGATGGTCTCGTCCATGACCAGGCGCCAGGTCGCCACCACATCCTCTGCGGTGACGGGGGTGCCGTCGGAGAAGCGCGCGTTGGGGTCGATCCGGTAGGTGAAGGTCATCCGGTCGGGCGAGATCTTCCAGTGCGATGCCAGGGCGGGCACGAACTCGCGCGTGACGGGATGCACGCCGAGCAGCGTCTCGTAGACCAAGCTGGCGATGATGGAGTTCTCCACGTAGTTGGAGTGCTGCCCGAAGGGGCGGAAGGTGAGCGGGAAGCGGGTGACGACGATGCGGATCTTGCCCCCGGTCTTTGCCCGCGGGTCGCCGAAGAAGCGCAGCTCCTCCTCGGTGGGGATGTAGGTCTGGAAGCCCAGGGAGTCAGCAATGCGCTCAAATCCGGCGCCGCCCAGCTCCGGTGGGACGCTCGGGTCGGCGCCCGGGGGTGTATCGTACTGCTTCCAGAGCGAGACCTGGCGGGTACGCTCTGCCAGCGCTTTGAGGTCGGCTTCCAAGCGGTCCGAACGGCGTCCACAGCCGGCAAGCACGGCGCATCCGAGAGCAAGCAAGCACAGCGTTCGCATCGGCTTCCACGGCATATCGCACAGACCAACCACGTGCGCACTCGCACATGCCTTTACGGGGAGCGCAAATTAGCAACGTGGCGCCGAAATGCAGCGCTGCCCCCTTCACCGCACCACCGCGAGCGGCACAGCAGTGCTGCCCGCCTCCGTGCGCAGCACCACCGTGTACTGCCCCGCAGCCCAGGCACGCACATCCAGCTCCACCCGGTGCACCCCCGGCGGCAGCACCGCTCCGCGCAGCAGCTCCGCCACCACACGCCCCAGCACGTCGGAGACCACAATCGTCACCCTGCCTGCTGCTTCGGCAGCCTCAAGCTCCAGCGCCACGCGCTCGTGCACCAGCTGCGGCAGCAGGCGCAGCCGTACCCTTGTTGCCCCCGACCGCTCCTCAACGCCAGGTCTTCGAGTGTCCAGCAGGAAGGCTTCATCGCGCCCTGTGGCGGCGTTGTAGCCCTGCCCCACAATATAGCGCCCATCGGGGGAGATGGCGTTTGCCACCTCAAGCACTGAGCCGTCGGTCAGCAGGTGGGCGTAGGTGAGGTTCAGGTCATCCATCCCACGCGCCGCCGTCCAGCGAAAGGCATGCGGCTGCCCTTCGGCGTTCTCAGCCCAGCCGACCACCACGGAGCCATCGGAAGAAACGCCATAAGCCTCGCTCCAATCGCCGCCCAGCGTGCCGAGGCTTCGCATCCCACGCGCCGCCGTCCAGCGAAAGGCACGGTCCTGCCCTGCGGCGTTCTCAGCCTCGCCGACCACCACGGAGCCATCGGCGGAAATGCCAGCAGCCCAGCTATGATCGCCGCCCAGCGTGCCGAGGTTTTGCATCCCACCCGCCGCCGTCCAGCGAAAGGCACGCCACTGCCCTGCGGCGTTACGAGCGGAGCCGACCACCACGGAGCCATCGGCGGAAACGCCCCGAGCCTCGCTTTCATCGCTGCCCGGCAGTGTGCCGAGGTTCTGCATCCCACCCGCCGCCGTCCAGCGAAAGGCACGCCACTTCCATTTCCATGCGGCTTTCCAAGCCTCGACGATCACCTCTTCCAAGGAGCCAAAGGCAGGCATCTGCCATGCGGCGTTCCAAGCCTCGCTGACCACCACGGAGCCAAAGGCAGGCCACTTCCCTGCGGCGTTTTCAGTCACGCCGACCACCACGGAGCCATCGGCGGAAACGCCAGTAGCCAAGCTCCCACCGCCGCCCAGTGTGCCCAGCCAGGTGAGCCGCTCCTCAACGCCGGTCCATTGAGTGTCCAGCAGGAAGGCTTCAATTCGCCTTGTGGCAGCGTTGTAGCCGCCACCCACAACATAGCGCCCATCGGGGGAGATGGCGTTTGCTGCATAAAGCTTCGAGCCGTCGGTCAGCAGGTGGGCGTAGGTGATATTCAGGTCCTCCATGCCACCCGACGCCGTCCAGCGAAAGGCACGCGACCACCCTTCGGCGTTCTCAGCCCCGCCGACCACCACGGAGCCATCGGCGGAAACGCCAGTAGCCCAGCTCCGATCGCCGCCCGGCAGCGTGCCCAGCCAGGTAAGCCGCGCTACCACCATCCACACCAGCCACAGAGCGTGCCACCAGCGCGCAGCCCCCTTGCCCATGGTGCTTGCACAGGGGTTGCCGTGTATACCATGTTGCCTCCGAGGGCTATACTGCATGCAGTGCACCTGCGCAAATTTAGTGCGTGCTGCTGTACTCTCTGCTGGCGCGTCCGGCAAGGAGGGCACACACGCACAGCGCCGCCATGCGTCCCGTGCGCCCGTCGAGGTCGTAGGGGGGAGCGTATTCGGCAAGGTCCAGCAGCCGCACCGCAGGCTGTGCACCCAGCCACTCCAGGCTCTGCAGCAGCTCCTGTGCCGACACGCCGATGGGGGAGGGAGCGCTGACCCCCGGGGCAACGGCTGCCGGCAGCGCATCCAGGTCCAGCGAGACGTAGACCGGCAGCCGCCCGCCCTCGCTGATGCGCTCGAAGAGCTCCTGCACCCGCTCCAGGAGCCTCCCTGGCTGCAGTTCGGGCAGGAAGCACAGCAGCGCTCCGTGCTGCTCCAGGAACTCCCGATGGCTGCGGGCAATGGCAAAGGGCTGCAGCCCAACGTAGGCGAGCCGTCTGCCGGGAAGCGCCGGCGTGCCTTCGAGCAGTTGGCGGAATGCCGAACCCGAATGCGCTCGCCCGGTGACCAGTGGGCGCACGTCCGGATGGGCATCGAAGACCAGCACGCCGTACTCCTGGGCGTGCTGCGCTATCGCGCGCCCGTTGGGGTAGGCGATATCGTGCCCTCCGCCGAGCACGATCACGCATCCGGATTCCCCCAGTAGATGGGCAACGCAGCGGAACTGCAGCTCGTGCAGCTCCTCCAGCGTTTTGCCCACCGTGCGCAGGTTGCCGATATCCACAAGGCAGAGCCGGCTCAGGTCCGAATGGAGCGCCTCCGGGGTCATCCGGTAGAGGGCGCGTCGGATGGCATCGGGACCCTTGGCGGCGCCGGGGCGCCCCTGGTTGCGCCGCACGCCCAGGTCCTGAGGAACGCCCAGGAGGACCGCATCCGGGCGCATCCCCGGCGGAGCGCTGCCACGGTAGACGAGCTCGCCCAGCCGGGGGTCGTCGGGGCTGCCCCGCCGGTAGAGGAGCGGCTCCGGTGCCGGAATCAGCTCCGCAGCGAGCGACTCGGGCAGCATGGCAGGATGACCGAAGGGAGACACGCGCGAAAATACACACCTGAGCAGGCGCCACAGCGGAGCCGGCGAAAACGGCGTAGTTTTGCAGCCGAGCGAGTCTCACCACGAGCGATTCGAGGCTGTGAAATACCGCTGGCGATGGCGAGCGCAGACCGACGAAGGGGGGATTGCCGCCCTGGCGCGTGCGGCAGGACTGCCGCGCGCGGTGGCAGCGGTCCTGCGTGCCCGTGGCGTTGATACGGTCCAGGCGGCGCGGGAGTTTCTCCATCCCACACCGGAGCAGCTCCGTTCCCCGTGGGAGTTCGCGCACATGGAGCAGGCGGTGGAGCGGCTGGAGCATGCCCGCTGCCGGGATGAGCTGGTCTGGGTGCACGGCGATTACGATGTGGACGGCGTCAGCAGCACGGCGCTCCTGGTGGAGTTCCTGCGTCGCAGCGGGCTGCGCGTGCACTACCAGGTGCCCAACCGCTTTGCCCAGGGCTATGGGTTGACGGTGGAGTCGGCGCAGCAGGCGCTGCAGGCGGGAGCGGGAGTGCTCATCGCGGTGGATTGCGGCACAAACAGCACGGAGGCGATCGCCTGGGCGCAGGAGCGCGGGCTGGATGTGCTCATCTGTGACCATCACGAGCTGCTCGGCGAGCCGCCACCAGCGCGGGCGCTGCTCAACCCGCGTTGGGAGGGCAGCGGCTACGGCTTTCCGGACCTGGCTGCCTGCGGAGTTGTCTACAAGCTCGTCTGCGCGCTGGCGGAGCGCTGGGGCATGGGCGGAGTGGAGGAGTTGACCGACCTGGTTGCCCTGGCAACGGTTGCCGATCTGGTCCCGATGCGCGGAGAGAACCGCGTGCTGACGGCGATGGGGCTGGAGCGCATCAACCGGCAGCCGCGCGCCGGCATTGCCGGACTGCTCCACTGCAGCGGGCTCGAACCCGGGAGCGTGGGGGCAGCGGAGGTGATCTTCTCGCTCGCCCCGCGGCTCAACGCAGCCGGGCGCCTTGGAGATGCCCGCCGCGCCGTGGAGCTGCTGCTGCAGTCCGATACCGGACTTGCCTTCCGCATTGCCCAGGAGTTGGAGTGCGAGAACTTCCGCCGTCGAGCGCTCGCCGAGCAGGTCTCCGCGCAAGCCTTTGCGCGGGCGGAGGAGCTGCTCGCCCAGGGACGCCGCTCGGTGGTGCTGTATGACCCGAACTGGCATCCGGGCGTGCTCGGCACCGCTGCAACGCGCATTGCCGAGCGATTCCGCGTGCCGGTGGTGCTGCTGAGCGATGTTGGGGGATTCCTCAAAGGCTCTGCCCGCAGCGGTGGGGCGGTGAATCTGCTCATGCTGCTTGCCTCCTGCAGCGCGCATCTGTACGAGTACGGGGGGCATCCCTTCGCTGCCGGGGTGGTGCTCCGACCGGAGCAGTTGGAGCCGTTTGCCGCGGCACTGGAGCAGGCAGCCTGCCAGGAGCAGGTCCAGCCCGCCGAGCTCCCCGAGATGTTCGTGGATGCCCAACTGGAGCTGGTGGAGATCACCCCACGCTTCCTTGCGCTGCTGCGCCGCATGGAGCCCTTCGGCTACGGCAACTACCGCCCGGTCTTCCTCACGCATGGGGTAACGCTGCGACCGTGCAACGGCAACAGTTGCCGCGTTCACCAAGGCAGTGTACAGCTCTCGGCGCAGTTGATGCTGGAGCCGGCAATCGTGGCGAACGCTACCCGAGAGGCGGGGGCTGCCAAGACAGTGAGCATCTTCTACACCATCACCGAGCAGGGTCGGACGGGCGAACAGCCCGGGCTGCCACTGTTGCGGATCTACGACGTCTGCCCGGATTCGGCACAGCCGTGCGTGAAGTAGCCCAGGAGTGGTACGAGGAGCTGCTCCGGCTGCAACGGCAGCAGCCGCCAGATGCTCGTGCAGCGCTGCGTCGGCTGTTGCGGGAGCTCGTTGCGGCGGGTTCGGCTCGGTGGAAGCTGCCGGCGGAGCTGTCCGGGGCGGCTCGGCTGTGCGTGCTGGGGGAGCTCGAAGGTTGCCCCGCACCGCTGCGCTCGGCGATGGCAGCGCTGTGGGAGTGGCTCCACCGACGGCGTCCTGAGGAGGGCGCGGCACCGCTGCCGGAAGCCATCTCGACAGTGGCGCACTGGATCCACTGCTTGACGGGCGCGGAGGCTCCAGAGGAGCTCACGCGGGCGGGACTCTTCGCGCTGCTGGAGCAGAGAGCGGAGCTGGAGTTCCACGCGGTGGTTCGCTCGGTGCGGGCGGATTCGGCAACATTGTGGCTGCAGAGGACCGATGGCGTCCCGCTCCGCTTGCGCTGCTTTGCACCCTGGGATGCGCTGGTGGGGCTGTTGTGGAGCGGTGCAACAGTGCGCGTTGTCCGGGCACGGCGGTTGGGAAGGTACACCGCAGCGGTGGATGCAACGGGATTGCTCGTTGTAGAGCCGGAGCGGCTGCTCGATGTGACTGAGGTGGCGGCGCTCTTGCAACGGCGCAACAACGTTGTCGAACGCGTCCTTCTGCGGCGGATGTTCGGTGGGGAGCCCTCGGCAGCGGCGCTGCGCGGATGGCTCATCAATGCCTGCTTCGATGAGTGGCTCAGCGACCCGAACTGCTCTGTGGAGGAGGCGCTGCAGCGGGCACTGCAGGCGCGACCGCTGAGCTTCCTTGCCGTCTGGGTGCGTGAGGGGCGCTCGGCGACGTTTTGGGAGGAGCTGCGCGCGGAGTGTCAGAGCTTTCGGCAGCGATTGCAGCCCTTGATCGAGCGGCTCCGCCGTTTGCCCTTCCTCATCGAGCCGGCATTTATAGCGCCCGACTCCGGACTGCAAGGGCGCATGGATGTCCTGTGGCTGACGCCGGAGGGGGCGCCCCTGGGCATTGTGGAGCTGAAATCCGGCACCCCGCCGCAGAGCCACGCCTGGGCAGAGCATCGAGCACAGCTGCTCTGCTACGACCTTCTGCTGCGGGCAACCACGCGGCAGCGGGTGCATCAGCTCTTTCTCTTCTACGCGCGCGATGCAGAGGCGCCGCTGCGGCAACTGCGTCCGGCAGCGCGGGAGCTTGCCCAGGTGGTGCTGCAGCGGAATCGCCTGGTGGTTGCCGAGCGACAGCTCCTCTCCGGTGCGCTCACGCTGGAGGCGCTGCTGCAGGCGGCGCAAGCGGAGCCGGTGCCGGAGGGACTCCAGGCTGCCTGGGAGCAGCTTTCGGAGACGGAGCGGGAGTATGCAACCGAGCTGCTGCGCTTCCTTGTGCGCGAACACTGGAGCGCGGGCAGAACATGGGCACAGCGGACGCTTGAGCCGGGGGAGCATTCCGGGGAGCTCTTGACTGGACTGGTGCTGGAGCCGGAGGCAAGCGATTGGCAACGCCGCCATCTGCTCCTCCGGCGTGCGGATCCCACGCCCGTGCCTTCGGCGCTCCGGCGCGGGGATCTGGTGCTGCTCTCCCCGATGGGTCCCCAAGGCAGGGAGCAGCCCGTGCTCAAGGGCACGCTCCAGTGGATCGAGCCGGAGAGGCTCTGCGTGAGCCTGCGCAATAAGTACGTGCCGCTGCAATGGCTGCAGCGCTGGGAGCGCTGGATGCTGGAGGCGGACCCGGGCGACCAATTCCTGGAGGCGCAGTGGCAAGCGCTGTGGGAGTTCCTGCGCGCCGAACCCGAACGTCGGCAGCGCTTGTTGGGAATGCTCCCGCCGCGCAGCCGTACCTATTCGGGTGCGCTCCCGGCAGCGGCAACCGAGGAGCAGCGCCACATCCTGCGCAAGGCACTCTCGGCGCTCGACTACGTGCTCATCCAGGGACCGCCGGGCACGGGGAAGACCACCTTCATTGGGCGTTGGCTGGTGCGCCTGTTCCTGGAGCAGCCCGATGAGCAGCTTCTGCTGCTGGCGTACACCAATCGCGCAGTGGACGAGCTCTGCCGCGTGCTTGCCGAGGAGGGCGTTCCCTTCGTGCGGTTTGGTGTGCGCGAGGCGACGGCGTATCCGGAGCGCCTGCCCGTGACGCTGGCACAGGAGGGTGGACTGCATGGGCTCTGGAACGAGCTCCAGCGCAGTCGGGTCGTTCTCGCAACGGTTGCAACGGCGGTGGGGACTCCGGAGCTGTTCGCGCTGAAGGAGTTCTCCACGGTCATCGTGGACGAAGCTTCGCAGCTTCTGGAGAGCCACCTCATCGGGATTCTGTGCCGGGTGCCGAGAGCTGTGCTCATCGGTGATGAGCGCCAGTTGCCGGCGATCGTGCAGCAATCGGCTACGGAGGCGCAGGTGCGTTCGGAGCGGCTCCGGCAGCTCGGCATCGAGAGCTTTGCAGTATCGCTGTTTGAGCGCCTGCTACGGCAGTGCATCCGCAACGGATGGGAGCATGCGTACGGGATGCTGCGTCGGCAGGCGCGCATGCACGTGGTACTGCAGGAGTTCCCCAGCCGCTTCTTCTACGGTGGCAGGTTGGAGAGCTCCGGAATGCCGCATCAGCAGCAGCCGCTGCTGCCGTGTGCCCGAGCTCCACAGACGCAGTTGGAAGCCCTCCTTGCCCGCCATCGGCTCATCTTTGTGGCATCGGAGGCGGAGCCGCACCATCGGCATCTCCATTCTGCCGAGGCACACGCCGCTGCGGCTCTTGCAGGGGCGCTGTGGCGGCTGTGGGCTCCCCGCGAGGAGGAGCTGCCGCAATGGCTGGGAATCGTCACCCCCTTCCGTCTGCAGGCGCATGCGATTCGGAGCCTCCTGCCGCCGCCGCTCCAGAGGGCGCTGACGGTGGATACGGTCGAACGCTTCCAGGGCAGTCAGCGCGAGATCGTGCTCATCTCGCTCGCTGTGCACAGGGCGCAGCAGTTGCGCTGGCTCTACTCCCCAGTGCGCTTCCCCGATGGGAGCTTGGTGGACCGCCGGCTCAACGTCATGCTGACCCGTGCGCGGCAGCAACTTGTGCTCCTGGGGTGCCCTACGGCGCTGCAGGGGAGCTTCCTGTACGAGCAGCTTCTGCGGCACATCCGTCAGCGGGGCTGCTGGGTGCCGATCGCGCAGGTGCATGCGCTCGACGCTACACCGTGTGCGCCCTAACTTTGCATTGGTCAACGGCAGTGCACCGATGGAGCATCCCGAACGCATCACGGTGCTGGATTTCGGTTCGCAGTACACGCAGCTCATTGCCCGCCGGATCCGGGAGTGCGGCGTCTATGCCGAGATTCTGCCGTACTGGACCTCGGCAGAGGAGCTGCGCCGTGCCGCGCCCGCAGGGATTGTGCTCTCGGGTGGACCGGCAAGCGTGTACGCTGAGGGTGCCCCGCATCCGGACCCGCAGGTGTTCTCGCTGGGCATCCCGCTGCTGGGCATCTGCTACGGGCTGCAGTTGCTGGCGTTCCATCTGGGTGGGGAGGTCTCCCGTGCGGCGCGGCGCGAGTACGGGCGGGCACAGCTCTACATCACCGCAGCCGAGGACCTCTTCGCCGATATCCCCAACCCCACGACCGTGTGGATGAGCCACGGGGATGCCCTCACACGCCTGCCCGAGGGCTTCGAGTGCATTGCCTACACGGAGAACTCGCCGATTGCTGCCATTCGCGACCGGCAGCGCCGCCTGTGGGGCGTGCAGTTCCATCCCGAAGTGGAGCACACCGAGCACGGGCGCCAGATGCTGTGGAACTTTGCCCGCCGCATCTGCGGCTGCCGAGGCGAGTGGACCCCGGAGGCGTTCATCGAGCGCAGCATCGAGGAGATTCGCAGCACGGTCGGACGCGACGGCGTCATCTGCGCGCTCAGCGGTGGGGTGGACTCGACGGTGACGGCGGTGCTCATCCATCGGGCAATCGGAGAGCAGCTCCACTGCATCCACATTGACACTGGGCTGATGCGTGCCGGGGAGAGTCAGACCGTTGTTCGGCTCTTCCGCGAGCACTTCCACATTCCGCTGCAGGCGCTCGATGCCGGGGAGCTCTTCCTGGAGCGGCTGCGCGGGGTGACCGATCCGGAGCAGAAGCGGCGCATCATCGGGCACACCTTCATCGAGCTGTTCGAGCGCGAGGCGGCGCGCTTTCCCGATGCCCGCTGGCTGGCGCAGGGGACGCTCTATCCGGACGTGATCGAATCCACCTCGGTGCGCGGACCGTCGGCAACCATCAAATCGCACCACAACGTGGGCGGATTGCCTGAGCGGATGAATCTGCGCCTCCTGGAGCCGCTGCGCGAGCTCTTCAAGGATGAGGTGCGGGCGATTGGGCGCGCGCTGGGGGTGCCGGAGTGGTTCCTGCGGCGCCATCCCTTCCCAGGTCCGGGATTGGCAATCCGCATCCTCGGGGAGGTCACCCCAGAGCGGCTGGAGCTGCTGCGCCGCGCCGACGCTATCTTCGAGGAGGAGCTGCACCGGGCAGGGCTCTACGACCAGGTCTGGCAGGCATTTGCTCTGCTGCTGCCGGTGCGCAGCGTCGGCGTCATGGGCGATGAACGCACCTACGAGTACGTCTGTGCGCTCCGTGCGGTGGTCTCCAGCGATGGGATGACCGCCGACTGGGCACGGCTGCCGGAGGAGCTGTTGGCGCGCGTCTCCAATCGCATCATCAACGAGGTGCGCGGCATCAACCGCGTGGTCTATGACATTTCGAGCAAGCCACCGGCAACGATTGAGTGGGAGTAGCTCGAGAGACCCCATGGCGAAAGAGGTGTACGGGCGGGTGCTCGGCAGTGGCAAACGCATCGCCATCGCTGTGGCGCGCTGGAATTCGATGGTGACGGAGCGGCTGCTCTCGGGGGCGCTGGTAGCGCTGCGCCAGCACGGCGTTGCCGAAGAGGATGTGCACGTGGCATGGTGCCCAGGGAGCTTCGAGCTGCCACTGCTGGTGCAGGAGCTGGCGCGCTCCGGACGCTACGATGCGGTCATTGCGCTGGGGGCGATCGTTCGTGGGGAGACGCCGCACTACGAGTACATCGCCGCGCAAGCGGCTTCGGGCATCGCACAGGCGGCGCTGCAGACCGGCGTGCCGTGCATCTTCGGTGTGCTGACGGCAGAGACCCTTGCACAGGCGCTCGAGCGTGCCGGAGGCAAACATGGCAACAAGGGCGAGGAAGCCGCCCGCAGCGCGCTGGAGATGGCGGACGTGCTTGCACAACTGCGCCATCAGCCATGAAGTGGGGCGGCGGTGCGCTGCTCCTGGCGCTGCTGACGCTGCAGGCGCAGGAGGTTCCACGGATTGAGCGCTGGGAGCTCCACACCTCGCTGCGGAGCATTCGGGCAATTGCGCCGGATTCTCAGGGCTTCTGGGCAGCAACTTCGGGCGGGCTCTTCGCGTACGAGCGCAGGAGCGGGGAGCTCCGTCCCCTGCGCCGCACCGAGGGGCTGCTGGTGCAGGACCTGACCGCCGTAGCGGTGGACGGGCGCAGCGGTGTCGTCGTTGCTGGCAGCTTCGATGGCATCCTGGAGGTGTCCCTGCCGGACGGCTCCTGGAAACACGTGGTGGATATCGCCATCGAGCCGGGATTGCCGCAGCGCCGCATCAACAGCATCGCCATCGAGCAGGGGCGGGCGTACGTGGGGACGGCTTTCGGCATCGTAGTGCTGGACCTGGCAACGCAGACCATTCTGGCGAGCCTGCGCCGTATCGGTACGCTGCCACTGAATACGCCGGTGGCGTCGCTCCTGCTGTGGCAGGATAGCCTCTGGGTGGGCACCGCCCAAGGGGTGTGGGTCGCACCGCGGGTGCAGCGCGCCGATAGCCTGCGCTTGCCGCAGCTCTGGCGCCAGATTGGGGAGCTGGATTCTATCCGGGCGCTCCAGGTACTGCCCGAAGGCATCCTCATCGTCACCGCGCGCACGGTGCAGGAGTATTCGCAGGGGCAGTTGCGCGCGGTGCTGGAGGCGCCGGCTCCGCTGGTGGGAGCGGTTCGGACGGCTTCGGGAGCGCTCTACTGGGCATCCGCACGCGAACTCTGGCAGGAGTACCCGCAACGGCGTCCGGTGGAGCTCCCCCTGCAGGCAACAATCACAGAGCTCCGCTGGGCTCCGTGGGAGGATGCCGAAGGCTGGGTCCTTGTAGGACTGGAGGGGCAGGGTGTGGCGATGGTGCGCCAGGGCGATCTCCAGCGCCTGCTGCAGCCGAACACACCGCACACGAATGTGCTCACCGACTGTGTGCTGACCGATGAGGGCGAGCTCTGGTGCGCTACCGACCGCACGGAAGCCGGGCGCGGATTGGCGCGCTACGAGCATGGGAGCTGGCAAGCGTACGTTGTCGAGCAGCTTCCGGAGTTGGGGTCGAACGGATACCATCGGGTGCTGGCTCGCGGACGTGAGCTCTGGGCTGCGAACTGGGGCAGGGGCTTGCTCCGCATTGTGCCGACGGATACGGGGGTGCAGCTCCAGCGCTTCGACACTGCTGCCGGCATCGTTGGGATTCCGGCTGACCCGCGCTTCGTGCCCATTGGGGGCTTGGCGCTCGATGGTGAGGGTGCCCTCTGGGCAGTCTGCCACTGGTGCGGCACTGCTGCTCTGCTGCGGTGGAGCGAACGCGAAGGCGTACGCCCCTTCCTGACAACTCTGCCGCTGGAGCAGCGGCGGAACAATGCGCTGTTGGTGGACCGATTCGGCACGAAGTGGCTGGGCTCGCTGGTGGGCGATGGACTTTTCTACTTCCGCGAAGCCCAGGGCACAGCCGGTGAGGTGCTCGGGCGGCTGACCACAAGCACTACTGCGCTGCCCAGCAATATCATCTATGCCCTGGCGCAGGACCGGGAGGGCATGCTCTGGGTGGGAACTCCGGCAGGGGTGGGCGTTGTTCTCAACCCCGAGGCAGTGCTCTGGGGAACACAGCCCGTGGTGCGGAACGTGAGCCTGCTGCGTGAGCAAGCCGTTTACGCAATTGCAGTGGATGTTGCCGACAACAAGTGGCTGGCAACCGACTCCGGCATCTGGATCGTAACGCCGGATGCAACGGCAGTGTTACTGCGGCTGACAACGCAGAACTCGCCGCTGCCCAGTGATGAGGTGCGCTCCCTCTTCATCGAGCACCGAAGCGGTCGGGTCTACGTGGGAACTCGCGCTGGTGTAGCGATCCTGTGGAGCTCAATGAGGGCGCCGGCATCTGTCCCTGCGTTAGAGTGCTTCCCGCAACCCTTTCTGCCGGAGCGTGACCAGCTCCTGACCATTGATGGGCTGGGGGAGCGCAGCGCCGTGCGCATCCTGACCCTGGAAGGGCTTCAGGTCCGCGCCTTCCAGACCGAAAGCCGAACAGCCTACTGGGATGGGCGAAACGACCAGGGGGAGCTCGTACCCGCCGGCGTCTACATTGTAACGGCGACCTCGCTCACCAGCGGGCAAACAGCGCAGGCGAAGGTGCTGCTCGTGCGCCCGTAGCCGAGGTGGCGGCATATGCGGAACGATGCAACCGATGGGCTGATGAAGAGCAGCAACCTCGTATATTTGCTGCAACCAATCGGTGGACCGATGTTGTACAACCGGCAGGTGCTCTCATGACGCGAGCGTGGCAAGCTACTCTGGCACTGCTGTGCGGAGTGCTTCTGCAGGGGAGCCTTTCCGCCCAGGATGTCTGCTTCCAGCGCTTCAAGAACAGCAATGTCGGGACAGAGTTCTGGTTCTCCTTCCCGCCCTGCTACGAAGAGGTTTTCGGGGGAGCACAAAACAATGTCGTCGTCTACATCGCCTCGTGGGCGCGCGGGAAGGTGCGCATTGAGGTTCCAGGCAAAGGGTTCTTCCGGGAGGTCTACACCATTCCCAACGATGTGCTGGAGGTTGTGCTCTCCCCGGCAAACGGGCAGCCCTATACGAAGTCGCCAACCGGGGATGCGCCCTCGGAGGACCAGGTCTGGCGCGGTGCAGGGGTGCATATTGTCTCGGATGTCCCCATCGCCGTCTACGGTGTGACGCGCTTTGTGTACACGACCGACGCCTTCATGGTGATTCCAAAGGAGATGCTCGGCACCGAGTACGTGGTGGCATCCTATCCGGACATGTCCGCGATGTACCCGGGCTACTACCTCCCCTCGGAGACCATGATTGTGGCGACGGAGGATAACACGGAGGTCATCTTCACCCTTGGCGGAAATCAGTACACGCGCACTCGCGGAGGTATGCGCCCGGGGCAGACGAAGCGGTGGACGCTCTTCAAGGGAGATGTCGTTGCTATCAGCAGCTACGGTCCGGAGGCGGATCTGAGCGGGAGCCGAATCCTCGCAACAAAGCCGGTGGCGGTGGTCTCGGGCAATCAGTGTGCGAACGTGCCCACCTCGATGCGCTGGTGCGACTTCATCGCCGAGATGGAGATTCCGGTCTACGCCTGGGGCAAGACCTACTTCGTCACGCCCATCTTTGGCTCAAACCGCATGCGCAACCAGAATTCGGTCATCCGCATCTTCGCCAAGGAGCCCAACACAACGGTGTATATGGACGGGCAGGAGTATGCTGTCATCCCGAAGGGGTTCGGCGGGTTGCGCAATGAGGCATGGCTGGATATCGAGGACCCCGACCCCAGCGGACCGCGCCCGATCGTCTTCTCTGCCGATAAGCCCATCTACGTCGTGCAGTACAACAAGGGGCAGGAGACCGATCCACCGCAGCCGACCGATCCCTTCCAGATGGCGCTGCCCTCCTTGGAGCAAGCTCAAACGCACGTGATCTTCTGCACCCCCGGAGCACGTGGCGGAATCTATAGCTTCCCACGCAACTTCATCAACTTTGTGTTCCCGCTCAATCCCGATGGCACGTTGCCGGTAGACCTGGAGTTCGGCGAGATGGTCGGGGGGCAGTTGGTCTGGACCCCGATTCGCTCCAAGTTTGGTCCCAACATCACCGGAGTCTTTGCCGGACAGTACCAGGGGCGGCGCTGGGGCTTCAAGCTGTTGGTGCTCCCGGGCAATGGAGTCTACCAGATCCGCTCCCGCAGCGGGCAGAACCCCTTCATGGCGTATTCGTACGGGGGCTCGGACTACGACTCCTATGGCTTTGTGACGACGATGGCGTTTGGGAAGATGCTCCCACCGCAGGATACAATCCCGCCGCTGGTGACCTGGACGCTTGGCTGCAACGGAGCAGCCGAAGGGCTGGCGGTTGAGCGTCCGGCAGAGGGCTCCATCCGCAGCAACTTCGCCAACGTGTACCTGGACCCAGATGTGAGCTTCAACTACAACCTGACCCTGCTGGACCAGATCATTCCGGGGGCTACTCCCGCGGTGCGCTGGCGGCTGGATGTGATTGACCCGACCCAGCCTGCCCGTGCCCGAGTGGTCTTCATTGACCGCAAGGGCAACGATACCTGCATCACTGCCGAGTACCTGCCTTTCCGCGCAGAGATGAACCCGGAGAGGCTCGACTACGGGCTCTTGAAGGTGGGGCAGAGCCGGCAGATGACGCTCACAATCAGCAATCCGCTCACCTACGCCATTACGCTGACAGAGTTTCGGCTCAAGCAGGGCAACCAGGGCTTTGCCTTCACCGTGCCGCCGACGGTGCCGCTGGTGCTACAACCGGGGGAACAGCGTGAGTACACCGTGCGCTTCACCGCAACACAACAGGGGACCTTTGTGGATTCGGTCGGGTTCGGCAATGAGTGCGAATTCCGCTACTGGACCGAGCTCCGAGCCCAAGTGGGCGAACCGGTCATCAGCGCAACCGATTATGACTACGGCGCCGCCGTGCCCGTGGGAACGGAGGTGCCGGGATGGATTCAAGTGCGCAATGAGGGCTCGGTGGACCTGGTCATCACTGGCTACACGGGTCCAAGCGATCCGGCGACCTTCCGCTTGGTGAACTGGCCGACGATCTCACCGGCGACGCCGTTGGTGGTGCGCCCAGGTGCATCGGTCACGTTGCAGGTGAACTTCGCTCCTTCGGCACCTCAGGCGTATAGCGACGCCATTGTGTTCCACAGCGACGCTACGCGCGTGGATAGCGTCTCGCTGCTGCAAGGGCGGGCGGTGCGCGCAGAAATTTCCGCACAGGGCTATGACTGGGGTCGGCGCCGCATCGGGCGCGGTCCCTACGATGACGGCGGAAGGAGTGGCGTACTCGTGCGCAACGTCGGCACCCAGACGCTGACGGTGACGAACGCGGTCCCATCCGGTCCGACCACCGGTTTCCTGTATAATCCCGGCGACTTCGTGGGGCTGACGCTTGGACCGGGCGAGCAGCGCTTGGTGCCTGTGCGGTTCGACCCGCAGCAGACGGGCTACTACCAGGTACGGCTCACGCTGGAGAACACGACGGGCGTGCCGGTGACGGTGACGCTCAGCGGTGTGGGGATCGTCCCGCGCGTGCGCATGACCCCACAGGTGGACTTCGGCACGACCTTGGTCAATGCGCCGACGCCGAACCGCGGCACCGTCACGATTGAATGCCTGGAGTGGGAGTTCCAGGATGCTCTCACGATCGCGGACATCCTGGCACAGCCTCCGGGGAGCGTGAGCGAAAACCTTGCCGCCTTCGGCACCTTGGGCTTCCGCTACGATAAAGCCGCGTTGGGGTTGCCGCGCGTGCTCCAGCCCGGAGAGCAGCTCACCTTCGATGCGGAGTTCGTAGCACAAGCAGCCGGACCGGTGCAAGCGACGTTGCGGCTGCAGAGCGATGCGGAGAACAACGACGAAGCGGTGTGCGTGTGGCTGGGCAATGGCATCACGCAGGGCTTGCAGTTGAATGGTGCCAGCACCGTGGTGTGCGCGGGCACAACGGGCGAGCTCGTGGCAACAGTGCAGAACACGGGCACGGCTCCAATCACAGTCCAGGAGATTCGGCTGGAGAACGCAACTCCAGGGGCAACCTTTGCGCTGGCTCCCACGGCACCGCAGACGCCCTTCGATTTGCAGCCCGGCGAGCGGCGCGATATCCCGGTCACCTTCTCTGTGCCGCAAGCCGGCAACTATTCAGTGGAGGTGGTCGTGAGGAACTCCAGCTCCGACCGTCCCGAGCTCCGCGCCCAACTGAGCGTAGAGGCGCGCTCCTTCCAGCGCACCTTCCAGATCTCCGGCGGTCCCTGGGCGCGCGTTGCGGGAGACCAGTTCTGGGTGCCCATCGAGCTGCAACCGGGGCAGGACCTGACGTTGGCGAACATCACGCAACTGCAGGTGCGGATACGCTTCGACGGGACGGTCATCGGTCCTGATGTGGCAAGCCTTCGGCTGGGTCCGGCTGCAGCGGGGATGCAGGTGGTCAACCCCGTTCTGCGCAGCGGTGAGCTGGAGTTCACCCTGCAGGCACAACCCGGGCAGCGCTTTACGGGACAGCCCGGTGAGCTGGCACGAGTGCTCTTCACGGCATACCTGGGGCTGAATACCCAGAGCCGCATTGACCTGCTCGTTGAGGCACCGGGCAATGAGTGCGTGCGCTTCGATGCGCTGGGGAGCGGCTTCCAGCTCCTGCCGGTGTGCGTGATGGAGCTGCGCCGGGTGCGGCTCAGCGCGCAGGGCTACAGTCTGAGCGAAGTGCATCCACAGCCGCTGCCTCGGGCGATGGGCGCGGAGATCGAGTTCTCCATCGGCATGACCGGGCAGACCGAGCTGGCGGTCTACAATGCGATGGGCGAGCGCGTGCTCACGCTGGTCAGCGGTGTGATGGAGCCGGGCGTCTACCGGGTGGGGCTGCCTGTGGAGCAGCTCGCTCCGGGCGTGTACTTCTACCGGCTACAATCGGGTCCGTACGCGGAGATTCGGCGCTTCGTCGTGGCGCAGTAAGCGCTGCAACGGATGGAGAAATGGAACTGCCCGCCCCGTCGCGGGGCGGGCAGTTCTGTTGTGGGCGCAAGCGTGTGGGCTTACTCCATCGAAAACCCCTTAAAGGCCAGGTCCAGGCGCGTCACTCCCGAGGCAACCAGGTGGGGTGGTTGAAAGGCGGAGATCGGTACCAGTCCACCCGTGACCAGTTGCGCATCGCTGGAGAAGGTGATCACGCCCACCTTAACTACCTCGCGGGCAAAGGGATCCTCGGCGACTTCGCGCTGAAACTGCTCCAGTCCCTCACGCACCGACTGGATGGGCGCGCCCTCCATGCTGCCCGAGGTATCAAGCAGCAGGTAAACCGGCAGGTGACGTTCGCCGGGGGGTGTTTGAACAGCCGCCCATTCTGGAACATTGCTCTGGGTAGTCATCAGTTTTCCTCCTTCGTTATTGAACTGACAGGTCGTTCTTCCCCGCAGGTATGCAACCCGCCGGCCGCCAGACCGGCGTTAGTAACCCAAATGAAATTGGGCAACCAGGCCGAGTAAGCCTGGAGATAGGTTCGAACTCAAAGGCGCCGGTCGTTCACCTCCCTTCCCTTGTTGCCCCGGTAGTGGTTGTCCCTCAACGTGGGGCAGGCGGTGGAGGCCACGTAGATGCCATCATCACCGTTGCCGGTACACTCGTTACTGCGGGCCACGCCGCCTGCGTTGCCGAAGTAGGCAATGCCACTCCACTCGTTCTCCCGGCAGGTGTTGCCTTCCAGGGTCGGCTGGGTCTGCTCGATTACCCCGATGCCATCGAGTCCATTGGCGGTGCAGAGGTTGTTTCGAGCCGTCCCACTTGCGCTGCCGTAGTAGGCAATGCCGGACTGCTTGTTCTCCCGGCAGGTGTTGCTCTCCAGGGTGGGCTGGGCTTGCTCGATTACCACGATGCCGAATTCGTTGGCGGTGCAGAGGTTGTTTCGAGCCGTCCCGCTTGCGCTGCCGAAGTAGGCGATGCCAGCCTCCTTGTTCTCCCGGCAGGTGTTGCCCTCCAGGGTCGGCCGGGCCTGCTCATCCACATAGATGCCATGCTTCTCGTTGCTGGCGCATGTGTTCTGCCGGGCGGTGCCAGCCGCACGGCCAAAGTAGGCGATGCCAGCCTCCTTATTCTCCTGACAGGCGTTGCCCTCCAGGGTCGGCTGGGCTTCCCCACTTACTCGGATACCTGTTCCCTCATTTCCTGAAGCCACACACTCTCTGACATCCCCGCGAGCCGTCCCATAGAGCCACAGCCCACTACCGCCGCGCTGGTTCGCCTCATCCCAGACGCCGCCTGTGAACAGGCAACGGTAAAACTGCACTTCCCCCTTGTTTGCCCGGACCGCATCGCCCCACTTGGTTCCCTCGTACACAAAGGCCAGGTCTCTGGCGCTGAACAGCCCATCTCCTGAGAATTCCACCACGCACCCTTCGCCGTCACAGACGATGCGAGTGGTCTCCATGCCCTCCCCAATCAGCGTCAAGGGCTTATCAATTACTAAAGGGTGTTTCAGGCGATGGATGCCGGCTTTCAGGTAGATCACAGCGCCGGGCCGGGCTTGCTGAACCGCTTCCTCCAGGCTGCGAAGGTTGCCGTTCCCATCGGGCGCGACCACCAGCGCCCCTGGTGGGATCGAGACGGTGGGCGGTATCCACTGCGCCACCACCGGCACCTCCAGCGTCTCGCCGGCGGTCAGCAGTTTCAACGTCGTCCACAGCGCGCCACCGGATGCCAGGGGCTTCACCTCCACCCGGATGCGGGTGACTCCTGCCCCAAACTGCTGTGGCGTCACCCGCACCTGGTCGCTGTCCACTACCACCTGGCCGGGACCGCCCTGCACCTCGAACTCTGCGGTAGCCCCCTGGCCCAGAGACAGCACCCCCAGGTCCAGGCGTTCCACGCTCACCCTCAGACGTTTGGGAGGTGGCGGCGACCCTTCGTTCCGGACCACCGTATCCACGGCTAACAACACCGGCGCCTCCGGCAGGCCGCGCAACATCAGGGCTTCCACCGTAGCAAGGCGGTTATCCTCGGAGGGTTGCTCCCGTAGCGCCGTCAGCAGTTGGCTCCAACGCTTCAGTTCCTCCAGGGCGGCCGGGTCGGATTCCAGGTCAACACCCAGCAGTAAGGTGCGCAATTGGGCCTCACTCACCCCTGACCCGCGCGCCACCAGCTTTGCCAGACTGCCCAACAAGGGGATTAGTTGGTTCAACGCCTCACTGGAAAGGCGACGGGTCATAGACGACTCACTGACTGTCTTTCCTAATCATCGTCTGTAGCTGAGAGGTCTTGTCTTGAGCGCGTTGCTCTGTCGAAGACCTCCTGGGATGATAGAACAGGAGGAGCCATGATGGGGTCGCGGAAGGGGGGATCGTAAACCGCCGCAACTGCTGAGGTTTGCCCAAATGGACTATCGGGGGCTGGAGGACCTGTTGACCAGCTCCACCGAGCTGAGGGTCGCTTTGGGCTTGGAGTCGGTGCCGGACCATTCGACGTTCCACTGGTTCATGGCGACGACCCTGCGGCTGTTCCGGAGGCGTTCCCGGCGGGGAGATGGTAGCCGTGGATGCCACGGGCTTTTCCCGGTGTCCGGCCAGCCACTACTACATGAGACGTCCAGCGAGGCGGTTCCTGATGTTGTCGATGGTCGTGTGGGTCCGACCCCAGGTCATCTGTGCCCCGGGGATTCGGGTCGGTCCCGGGAACCCGTCTCGGTTGCTTCCGCCGTGGGTTCAGGAGACGGTGCGTCATGGAGCCGTCCGGCGTCTGTTGCCCTCTGCCGACCCCGATGCCGAGCCGACTCATCGATGGCTCCGGGAGGAGCAGGGTATCGAGAGCATCATCCCGGCCACGGGGTGCTGTCCCGGACGGGACCGGACCCTCTACCGGCGTCGGATGCAACGCTATTTCCCCCGCCGGAAATATGGTCGGCGGTGGATCGCCGAGACGGTCGCTTCGGTCCTCGAGCGGAGATTTGGAGAGGCGCTGGCGACCCGCCGTTGGTGGCAATAGGTCACGTAGGCTTTCCTGCGGGGTTTGGTCTACAACCTTCGGCAGACGGTTGTGGTGGCGGGGATTTTTTCGCGTCTTTGGGTTCATTGCCTCCTCCCCGTGGGGCGACGAACGTTAGAAATGCTTACGGCATCCCCACCCCCATGAGGTTTTTTTGACAGAGCATCTGAGGCTTACTTGAGGTCGTAGGCAACGAAGGGCAGCAGTGCCAGATGGCGGGCGTACTTGATTGCCTTGGCGATCCGGCGCTGCTGCACGGCGGTGACGCCGGTCAGCCGCCGAGGCAGAATCTTGCCCGATTCATTGATGAACTGCTGCAGCAGGGGGACGTTCAGGTAGTCCACCCAGCGGCTATCCCCCAGCGGATTAGGGCGCTTGCGCCGTTTGCGTTTGCGAACCGTCACTGCCATGGCTTACTCCTGCGATGTGGGTGCATTCTCGGCGTTTGAGCGGGCGCGCTGCTGACGCAACTGCTCGCTCTTTTGCAAGCGGCGCTGGAAGCGCTCGACGCGCCCGGTCGTGTCTACCAACACCTGCTTGCCCGTGAAGAAGGGGTGGCTCTTGGAGTCGATCTCCAGCACCAGCCGGTCCTTCTTGGCGCACGAGCGCGTGACAAAGACCGTCCCGTCGGTCATCACCACTTCGACGGGGCGGTAGTATGGATGGATGCCCTTCTTCATCGCTGCGTCAGCGAGATGTCCAACGTATCCACTTCGGCAAGGTCGTTGACGCGCACGAAGCGCTCGAAGAAGCGGATGGTCCCGCGCGGAGAGCGGTAGGCTTTGATGACCTTGACCATGACGGGACCCTTGCCGCGCTGTTCGGCTTTGCGCACCTTTTCTACAAAGCTCTGTGCCTTTGCCATTGGCTTGAGGCAGAGGAGTCGTACATCAGGGCATGCGAAAATACAGCACTGGCGCAAATTGCGAAGCCAGGGGAGGGGCGTTCCGTAATTTTGCGGTCACGCCGGAGGACAAGATGTCGCGCTACCTGACGTATCAGCGGGTCTCGGACTTGCCGAAGCTGGTCGGCAAGGAGGTGGAGCTGCGCGGATGGATTGCAGACAAGACCGATAAAGGGCGGCTCTACTTCCTGCGGTTCCGTGACGGCTCGGGATTTTGCCAGTGCGTGGTATTCCAGCCGAATGTGACGCTGGAGACCTTCGCCGCCGTCCGCGAGGTAACGCAGGAGTCCTCCGTTGTGCTGCGCGGGATTGTGCGCCAAGATGCGCGGGCGCCGGGGGGCTATGAGGTTGACGTGCGCGAGTTCCGCATTCTACAGCGGGCACAGGGGTATCCGATCACCCCGAAGGAGCACGGCGTGGAGTTCCTCCTGGAGCATCGCCATCTCTGGCTGCGCTCCCCACGCCAGCATGCGATCATGCGTGTGCGGGCAGCCGTCATCCGCGCCATCTGCGATTTCCTCGACAGCCGAGGCTTCGTACGGATTGATGCGCCAATTCTGACCGCCTCCGCGTGCGAGGGCACCACAACGCTGTTCGAGCTGGAGTACTTCGATTTGGGCAAGGCGTACCTCTCGCAATCCGGGCAGCTCTACGCCGAAGCCGCAGCGATGGCGCACGGACGGGTCTACACGCTGGGTCCCACCTTCCGAGCAGAGCGCTCCAAGACGCGCCGCCACCTGACCGAGTTCTGGATGGTCGAGCCTGAGGCTGCCTTCTTCGATTTGGAGGACGACATGGACTTGGCCGAAGACCTGGTCGAGTACATCGTGCGCTACGTGCTGGAGCACTGCGAAGCCGAGCTGCATACCCTCGGGCGCGACGTGCGCAAGTTGGAGCAGGTGCGTCGTCCCTTCTACCGCATCTCCTACACCGAAGCGGTGGAGATCATCCGCCGCAAAGGGGTCAAGCTCCATCGCAAGCTGCCCGATGGCGGGGAGGTGCTGGAGGACTTCCCCTGGGGCGAGGATTTCGGCGCGCCACAGGAGGAGGCGATCATGGAGGAGTTCGAAAAGCCGTGCATCATCCACCGCTACCCGGCAGCGGTGAAAGCCTTCTACATGAAGCGCGACCCAGACAACCCCGAGCTCGCCCTGGCGATGGATATGCTTGCCCCCGAAGGCGGAGGCGAGATCATCGGGGGGAGCCAGCGCGAGGATGACTACGACACACTCCTGCAGCGCCTCCACGAGCACAACCTGCCTGTGGAAGCCTTTCAGTGGTATCTGGACCTGCGCCGCTACGGCTCGGTCCCGCACAGCGGCTTCGGATTGGGCATCGAGCGCACGGTCAAATGGATCACCGGCGCGCAGCACATTCGGGAGGTAATCCCCTTCCCGCGGATGTTGTACCGAATTGTCCCATAGCGAGCTTGAGGCGATGGACACTACGACGCCATCTCGGGATACGACAACGGGGCAGGAGCTGCAGAAAACGGGCGCCGAACAGGTGCTCTGGGACCTGCGGGAGCTGTACCCTGGAGCGGATTCCCCAGAGTTCCGCCGCGACCTGGAGGAGCTGCTACCCCACGCCGAGCAGTTCGCCAGGCGCTGGCGCGGGCGTATTCAAGAGCTGGACCCGGAACACCTGACGGAGCTCCTGCAGGAGTACGAGCAGATTCTCGAACGTGCTGCCCGCTTACACAGCTACGTTTACCTGAACTGGTCGGTGGAGAGCCATCTGCCGCAGTGGGGAGCCCTGCTGCAGCGGGTGCGCGAGGTGGAAGCCCAGGTGGACCGGATGCTGGTGTTTGTGGTGCTGGAATGGACCGCCTGTCCGGAGGAGATTGCCGCACAGCATCTGCAGGCGCAGTCGCTCAAGCGCTGGCATTATTGGTTGTCGCACCTGCGCCAGTTCCGCCCCCATCTGCTCAGTGAGCCGGAGGAGCAGGTGTTGCGCCTGACCCAACTGACCGGCAGGAGCGCCTGGGTACGCTTCTTCGATGAGCTCCACGCCTCGCTGCTGTACGAGCTGGATGGGAAGCCGTACCGCCAGCAGGAGATTTTGGCACTGCTGTACTCTCCGGACCGAGAGCTGCGGCGCCGCGCTGCGGCTGCCTTCACCCAAGGGTTGCGCCCGTACATTCGCCAGCTTGCCTTCATCTTCAACACCGTCCTGGCGGAGTGGCACACCCACATGTGCCAACTGCGCAAGTACCCGCACTGGCTGGCACCGCGCAACCTGGAGAACCATATCAGCGATGCCGCCGTGGAAGCCCTCATAGGCGCCGTCGTGGAGCGCTATGACCTGGTGGAGCGCTACTACGAGCTCAAGCGCCGGTTGCTGCGCGTGGAGAAGCTCTACGACTGGGACCGCTACGCCCCCTTGCCGGCACATTCGCGGCAATGGAGTTGGGAGGAAGCCCAGCAGAGCGTGCTGCAAGCGTATGCGGAGTTCTCCCCCGAGTTCGGGGCGATCGTGGAACAGTTCTTCCGGCAGCGCTGGATCCATGCTCCGGTGGTGCCGGGCAAGCACGGCGGTGCCTACTGCGCCTCCACCGTGCCGTCGGTGCATCCCTACATCCTGATGAACTTCACCGGCACAACGCACGACCTCCTCACGCTGGCGCACGAATTGGGGCATGGCATCCACCAGTACCTTGCCCGCGTGCACGGAATCCTGCAAGCCGATGCCCCGCTGACCCTGGCGGAGACAGCCTCCACCTTTGGGGAGATGCTGCTGTTTGAGCGGCTGTTACGGCAGGCAGATGATCCCACAGCGCGCCTTGCTCTGCTCATCGGCAAGCTCGACGATATCATCGCAACGGTCTTCCGCCAGGTTGCAATGAACCGCTTCGAGGATGCAATCCATCGGCATCGGGCACAGCACGGAGAGCTGACCGTGGAGGACTTCAGCCGCTACTGGCTGCAGACGCAGCAGCAGATGTTCCGCTCCAGCCTTGAGCTGACCGAGGACTACGGCTTGTGGTGGAGCTACATTCCGCACCTTCTGCACGTGCCAGGGTATGTGTACGCCTACGCCTTCGGCGAGCTGCTGGCATTGGCACTCTACGAGCAGTACCGGCGCGAGGGGCAGGAGATGGTCCCGCGCTACCGCGAGCTCTTGGCTGCCGGAGGATCGCAGCCGCCGGAGCTACTGCTGCGCCAGTTCGGCGTAGAGGTCCACAGCAAGGAGTTCTGGCGCCAGGGATTGGAGGTGGTCGAGCGCCTGATTGCCCAAGCCGAGCAATGGAGTTCATAACCACCGTGCAGCAGATGCAGCGCTACGCCGAGCAGCAGCGCTGCCAGGGACGCCGAATCGCCGTCGTCCCCACTATGGGCTACCTGCACGAGGGGCACCTGAGCCTGATTCGCCTGGCGCGCCAGCACGCCGAGGTCGTCATCACCACGCTCTTTGTCAACCCCACGCAGTTCGCCCCCGGCGAGGACTACGAGCGGTACCCGCGCGACCTGGAGCGGGACCGCCGCCTCTGTGCCGAAGCCGGCAGCGACGCGCTCTTCGCCCCCAGCGTAGAGGAGATGTACCCCGGGGGCTACACCACGCGCGTATCCGTGCTGGGGATCACGCGGAAGTTCGAAGGGCAGTTCCGACCGGGGCATTTCGATGGGGTTGCCACGATTGTGACGAAGCTCTTCCTGGCAACCAAGCCGCACGTTGCCGTCTTTGGGCAAAAGGACTGGCAGCAGACGCTGGTGGTGCGGCAGCTCATCCGCGATCTGAACTTCGACATCGAGCTCGTGGTTGCCCCAACGGTACGCGAGCCCGATGGGCTGGCGATGAGCTCACGCAACGTCTATCTCAGCGCCCAGGAGCGCCAGCAGGCGACGGTGCTGTATCGGGCGTTGCGGGCAGCGGCTGAACGCGCCGCCGCCGGCGAACGGCGCCGTCGCGAACTGGTGGCGGCGATGGAATCGGTGCTGCGCGAGGTCCCTGTCCTGGTGCTCGACTACGCCGCCGTAGCCGATGCTTACACGCTGGAGGAGCCCGAACTGTTCGCCCCGGGGCAGGAGGTGGTGCTGCTCATTGCAGCGCGGCTGGGGCAGACTCGTCTCATTGACAACGAGCGTGTGCGTATACCGGAGGAGTAGCTCTGTGGCACGCCTTGGGCTGTTCCCGCTGAACATTGTGCTGCTGCCAGGCGAACAGGTGCCGCTGCACATCTTCGAGCCGCGCTACAAGCTGCTCTTTGCCCGTGTGCTGCAGGCACAGGAGGAGGTCGGCATCAACCTGCTGCTCCAGGAGCGGCTCTACGAAATTGGCTGCCGGGCACAGGTTGTCGAGGTGCTGCGCCACTACCCCGATGGGCGCATGGATGTGCTCGTGCTGGGGACGCAGCGCTATCGGGTGCTCGAACTCGATCGCTCCGCCCAACCCTACCTGCTCGGTACGGTCGAATGGTTGGAGGACCGCCCCGAGCCCGTGGAGGAGCACCTCCGCACCGAATGCCAGGAGCTGTACCAGCAACTTGTGCTGCGCCTGCGCGGCGAGAGTGCGCAGTCGGAACAGCTCTTCGAACAGCTCCAGCAGCAGGAGCTGCTCTCCTTCTGGATTGCCCAGCAGGTGGGGCTGGAACCACTGCAGCGGCAGTACCTGCTGGAGCTGCTCTCGGAAAACGAGCGCCTGCAGTGGCTTGTGGAGCACCTCAAAGCAATCCTGCCTCGGTTGGAGGCGGCCGAGGAGTTCTTCCGTCGGGTGCGCGGCAACGGGCACTTTGCCCCGTAGGTATACGACGCCGCGCAGCCCTTCGTCTTTGCAGGCAAAGTGCGCAGAGAATGGTCGAGTTTGATGCTGACACTCCCTCATGGCACGAGAGCTGTTGATCTCCGCCCTCCTGAGCGAGGTCCGTATTGCAGTGCTGGAGGAGGGGCGCCTCTTTGAACTGTGGGTGGACGAGCCGGAGCGGGAGCGCCTGGTGGGCAACATCTACGTTGGGCGCGTCAAGAAGATTGTCCAAGGGCTCAACGCCGCGTTCCTGGACATTGGACTGCCGCAGGATGCTTTCCTGCACTTCTCCGACGTTGTGGAATCGCTGGAGGGGTTGGACGCTGCCGAAGAGGATGCGGACTCGAAAGCAGCCGATGCAAAGGTTGCCGCTCCGCCGCGCCCGGTCCGAGCAACCAAGGCAAACGGTCGGAACCGGGAATATCCCACCTTCTGGACCCGCCGCTCCGGGCGGGTGACCATCCCGCTGGAGCCGCAGCAGCGGCTCATCGTGCAGGTCATGCGCGATGCCTATGCGGAGAAGGGCGTGCGGGTGACCACGCATGTGACCATCCCAGGGCACTACTTCGTGCTGGCGCCCTTCGATACGGGCATTGGGGTATCGCACAAGATCGGCGATGAGGAGGAGCGGCGGCGGCTGCGACGGCTGGTGCGCCAGCTATTGCCGGCAGAGTACGGCTGCATCGTGCGCACGGCAGCCCAAGGGCAGGATACCGAGACGCTCCAGCGCGAGCTCCGGTGGCTGCTGCAGGAGTGGAATCAGATCGAGCAGCAGGCGCGCAAGGCACGCCCGCCGCAGTTGCTGCGCCGGGAGCCGCCCCTCTACATCGAGGCGGTGCGGGAGTTTCTCGCCCCGGAGCTCCAACGCATCTTGGTGGATTCGCGCCCCATCTATCGGGAGATTCGCCAGTACCTGCAGCGCATTGTACCGCAGGAGCTGCACAAGCTGGAGCTGTACACCGACAAGGAGCCGCTCTTCGACCGCTTCGGCATCGAAGCCGAGGTCGAACGGCTCTACCAGCGCCGGGTGCCGCTGCCCGGGGGTGGCTCGATCGTCATTGACCACACCGAAGCCATGGTGGTCATCGATGTCAACGCCGGGCGGGGCATGTACGATGCCAGCCAGGAGCTCAACGCGCTGCGGACCAATCTGGAAGCTGCGCGCGAGATCGCCCGCCAGGTGCGGCTGCGCGATATCGGCGGAATCGTCCTTGTGGACTTCATCGACCTGCAGCAGGAGCGCCATCGCCAGCAGGTCTACGAGGAGCTCAAGCGCGAGCTTGCCCGCGACCGCGCCAAGACCGTCGTCTACCCCATGACCCACCTGGGGATGCTGCCCTTCACGCGGCAGCGCATCGGGCGCAGCATTGTGGAGAAGCTCAGCGAACCCTGCCCCACGTGCCAGGGCAGTGGACGGCTCTACGTTGCAGCAGTGCTGCTGAACTCCATCGAGCGCTGGCTGCGCAACTTCCGCACGCATTCGCGCGAGTGGCGGCTGCGCTTGGTGGTCCATCCCCGAATTGCCCGCCAACTATGTGCAGGCATCCTCTCGCGCCGGCTCCGCTTGATGCTGCGCTACCGAGTGTGGCTGCACGTGGCGCCCGACCCGAACATGCCTGCGGACCAGTTCCGCATGATCTCGCTGCGGCGCAACCGCGACGTCACACAGGAGTACCGCTCGTAAGCCCATGCGCCGGATTACGATTCTGGGCTCGACCGGCTCCATCGGGCAGCAGACTCTGCAGGTGCTCCAACACTGGCGCCAGCGGGTGAGCATCCGCTACCTGGCAACGAACACCAACATCGAGCTGCTGGCGCAGCAGGTGGAGCGCTTCCAGCCCGTCGGGGTGGTCATCGGCGATGCACAAGCATGCCAGAGGTTCCGGCAGCTCAGCGCCTTCCGCGGGCGCATCCTCTGCGGCATCGAGGGGCTGCAGGAGGCAGCAGCCGACCCGGAGAATGACCTGGTGGTCGTAGCACTGGTGGGAGCGCAGGGGATTCTGCCAACTCTGGCAGCGCTGCAGGCGGGGATCCCCATCGCCCTTGCCAACAAGGAGGTGCTCGTCAGCGCCGGAGCGATTGTGACCGAGGCAGCTCGCCGCGCGGGGGTTCCCATCCTGCCCATCGACAGCGAACACAGCGCCGTGCTACAATGCCTCATCGGCGAACGGCGCGATGCGGTCGAACGGCTCATCTTGACGGCTTCCGGCGGTCCCTTTCGCACGCTGCCAAAGGAGCGCTTCGCCGAGATCACCGTCGAGCAAGCCCTGCAGCATCCCAACTGGCGCATGGGAGCCAAGATCACGGTGGACTCGGCAACGCTGATGAACAAGGGCTTGGAGGTCATCGAAGCGCATTGGCTCTTTGGGCTGCCGCCGGAGCGGATCCAGGTGCTCATCCATCCGCAGAGCATTGTGCATGCGCTGGTGGAGTTCTGCGATGGTTCGGTCAAGGCACAGCTTGCCGTGCCCGATATGCGGCTGCCGATTGCGTACGCGCTGTCCTATCCGGACCGGGAGCCACTTGCGCTGCCAAGGCTGGAGCTGAGCGCAATTGGGAAGCTGGAGTTCGAAGCGCCAGACCTGGAGCGCTTCCCCTGCCTGCGCTTGGCGTTGGAGGCGCTCCGCGCCGGAGGAACGCATCCGGCAGTGCTCAACGCCGCCAACGAAGCAGCGGTGGAGGCGTTCCTGAGCGGGCACCTGCGCTTTGTGGATATCCCCGCGGTCGTGGAAGCCGTGCTGGAGCGCATGCCGGTGAGCGCCGAGCCGGACCTGGAGACGGTGCTCGCCGCGGATGCCCACGCGCGTAGCCTTGCCCGAGTTGAGATTCAGCGCCGCCGGAGCGGCATACTCAGCCCTGGGTGATGTGCCTGTAGCAAGGTGAGGAAGCCGTGCAAGAGCTGCTGTATTTTCTGCTGGTGGTGAGCATCGTCGTGACAGTGCACGAGCTGGGGCACTTCTGGGCAGCTCGTGCCGTGGGGGTGCGCGTGCGGGTGTTCTCCATCGGGATGGGACCGCGCCTGCTGGGCTACGTGAGCGGGCACGGGTGGTGGTTTGGACGGTTGCCCGAGGAGCTGCTTGCGCGCGGGGGAACGGATTACCGCCTCTCGCTCCTGCCCATCGGAGGATACGTGCACATTGCCGGCATTGTGGATGAGAACTTCGATGCCGCCGAGAGCACGGCTCCTCCGCAGCCGTGGGAGTTCCGCGCCAAGCGGACCTGGCAGAAAGCCCTGATTCTGAGCGCCGGCGTGGGGATGAATTTCCTGACGGCAGTGCTGCTCTTTGCCGGAATTGCGCTCGTCCAAGGGCAGAGCGAGCCGGCAACTACGCGCGTTGGGTACGTGCTGCCGGATTCTCCGGCATGGCAGTGGGGATTCCGTAGCGGCGACCACATCCGAGCTGTGGATGGCAAAGCCGTCATGAGCTGGGGCGAGCTGCTGGAGCGGCTCACCTTGGGCGGGGTCGCAACGGTGCGCCGAGTGGAGCTGGTGCGCGCCGATGGGCAGCCTCACACGCTGGAGATCCCCACGGCTGACATCCTGAAGCACCTCTCGGAGCGCAGCTCTCTGGGCTTGCTGCCGGAGGGCACACGCGTGGTGGTCCTGGCGGTGGAGACGCTCCGCCCTGCCGGGCGTGCCGGACTCCAGGCGCAAGATACCCTGCTGCGCTGCAGCGGAGAGGAGCTCGTTGCCGTGGAGCAGCTCATCCGCTGCGTGCAATCCCATGCCGGAGAGGAGCTCCGGTTGGAATGGAAGCGCGGCGCAGATACGCTCGCTGCCGTCGTTCGCCCCGATGCCGATGGCAAGATCGGTGTGCAGATTGCCACGGTCTACGCCGGTCCGCAGCGCCGGATCACCTACAGTGTGGCGGAGGCGTTGGGATTGGGGGTACGGCAGAGCTTGGCTGCTGCTGCCGGATTTGTCAACGCGGTCGTGCACATCGTGCGTGGGGAGCTCTCGCTGCGGGAGTCGGTGGGGGGTCCCATCCGCATTGCCGAGCTGGCCAGCCAGCAGGCGGAGCTGGGGATGGTGAACTTTTTGACCTTCCTGGCGCTGCTCTCGGTGACGTTGGCGGTGATCAACCTGCTGCCGCTGCCGGCGCTCGATGGCGGGCATCTGGTCGTGGTGCTCCTGGAGGGGCTCCTGCGCCGGGAGCTTCCCGTGCGCTTCAAACTTGCGCTCCAGCAGGTGGGAGTGGTGCTGCTGGTGGCGCTGATGGTGTTGGTGCTGCTCAACGATTTGCGGCGATGACGCGCATTCTGGTGACCAACGACGATGGGATCGGCGCTCCGGGGCTGGCAGCCTTGGTCGAAGCGCTCACGCGGGTGGGGCGCGTTGCCGTTGTAGCACCCGACCGGCAGCAGAGCGCCGTCGGGCACGCCCTGACCGTGAGCGAGCCCCTGCGCGCCTTTGCAATGCCGTGGGAGGGGACCGAGCTGTGCTATGCGGTCAATGGCACTCCGGCGGACTGCGTGAAGCTGGCGGTCTCGGTGCTGTTACCGTGGCGCCCAGATGTGGTGCTCTCCGGCATCAACCACGGGCGCAACACGGCGGTGAACATCCTCTACTCCGGCACGGTGTCGGCGGCAACGGAGGCGGCATTGCTGGGGATTCCAGCGATTGCGATTTCGCTGGATACCTACGCCATGGAAGCGGATTTCCGCGCTGCTGCCGCCATTGCCGTGCGCCTGGTGGAGCTACTGCCACAGCTCCAGCTCCCCGAGCGCACGCTGCTCAACGTCAACGTGCCGGCGATCCCGGCAGAGCACATCCGCGGAGTGCGCGTCACGCACCAGGGGCGTTCGCTGTGGCGCGATTGGTACGAACGGCGCCAGGACCCCTGGGGACGCGAGTACTTCTGGCTGGCCGGCGAGTACGAGCTCTGCGATAGCGACCCCGATGCCGATGACGTCGCGCTCGTGCAGGGCTACATCTCGATCACCCCAATTCGCTTTGAGCTGACCGATACGGCAACGGCGCAGCGGCTCAAAGGCATCCTCGAGCCCATGCAACGGGATGTTCCAGCAACTTCGGTCGAAGGCGATGGAGCGGCTCCGGAGCACCAATCCGCTCGACTATGAGATCCTCATCCGGCGCCGGGGCGAAAACGATTACGCCGCCTACTGTCCTCAACTTGCCTACATGGTCAAAGGCACAAGCCACGAGGAGGTCGAAGAGCGCATGCGCGAGTACATCCGGCAGTGGATTGAGCAGCTCCAGCGTGAAGCGCAGCAGTGAGTGCTCCAGCCCCGAGCCGTGCAATGGCAGGCTTTCCGCAGATTATGGGCATCGTCAACGTCACGCCGGATTCCTTCTCCGACGGCGGGCTCTATGCCGATCCGGTGCGGGCGGTCGAGCATGCCCTGGAGCTGGTGGAGGAGGGCGCCGACCTGCTCGATATCGGCGGCGAGAGCACGCGCCCGGGTGCTCAGCCCGTGCCCGTTGAGGAGGAGCTGCGCCGCGTTCTCCCTGTCATCGAGGGCATTCGGCGGCACCGAGCGGATGTGCCCATCTCCGTGGATACGACCAAGTACGAGGTTGCCCGCGCCGCGCTCGATGCCGGCGCCACAATGCTCAACGATATCAGTGCGCTGCGCTTCGACCCGCGCATCGGCGAGCTGGCTGCCGAACGCGATGTGCCGCTGGTGCTCATGCACATGCAGGGCACGCCGCAGACGATGCAGCTCAACCCCACGTACAGCGACGTCGTAGCGGAGGTGATGGAGTTCCTGCGCGAGCGCATCGGCTTTGCCCGTGCGCTGGGGGTACGGCAGATTATCGCCGATGTGGGCATCGGCTTTGGGAAGACGGTCGAACACAACTGGCAGCTCCTGCGCCGCCATCGAGAGTTTCTGCAGCTCGGGGTCCCGCTGCTGCTGGGCATTTCGCGCAAGAGCTTCCTGGGGGCAACGCTGGGCATTCCGGAGCCGCACAAGCGGGATTGCGCCACCGCCCTGCTCCATGCACTGTTGCTGGATTCGGGTGCACAGATCCTGCGCGTACACAATGTGCGGCTGCTGGCACAGCTCCGCACGCTGTGGCAGCAGCTCCACGCGGACGTGTTGGTCTAACGCATAGCGCCGATATGGCAGTCCTCATTGACGGGAAAGCCGTTGCAGCCGAGCTCCGCGCGCAACTGCGCCAGGCAACACAGCAGCTCTGGGAGCAGCGGGGCATTCGCCCAGGGCTGGCGCTGCTGCTGGTGGGGGATAATCCTGCCTCCCTGGTGTACGTACGCTCCAAGGCGCGGGCATGCCAGGAGGTCGGCTTCCATTCGGTCATCGAGCATCTGCCGGCGGAAGCAACGCAGCAGCAGGTGCTCGACTACATCACCCGCTGGAACACCGACCCGGCAATCCACGGGATTCTGGTGCAGTTGCCGCTCCCGCGCCACATCGACGAGCGGGCAGTGCTCTGCGCTATTGACCCGCGCAAGGACGTGGACGGCTTCCATCCGGAGAACATGGGGCGCCTGGTGCTGGGCTTGCCGGGATTTGTGCCGTGCACGCCGGCGGGGATTCTGGAGCTGCTGCGCCGCTACGTGGGCTCGCTCTCGGGCAAGCACGTCGTGGTGGTCGGGCGCAGCAACATCGTGGGCAAACCGGTGGCGAATCTGCTCTACCAGAAGACCCCGGACGCCAACGCAGTGGTGACGATCTGCCATACCGGAGCTCGCGACCTTGCCGCCTTCACGCGGCAAGCCGATGTGCTCATCGTGGCAATGGGGGTGCCCGAGGCGATCGGGGCGGAGCACGTCAAAGAGGGCGCCGTCGTCATTGATGTGGGCATCAATCGTCTGGTAGACCCCCAAACGGGCGCGGAGCGCCTGGTAGGAGATGTACGGTTTGCGGAGGTTCTCCCCAAGGTCTCCGCAATCACTCCGGTACCGGGAGGCGTGGGACCGATGACGATTGCGATGCTGCTGTGGAACACCTATCGGGCAGCCACTGGCGAGTACGGCTATGGGCAAGAAAGCCCGCATCGAGCTACTGTATGAGGACGAGGACCTGGTGGTGGTGAACAAGCCGCCAGGGGTGTTGAGCATTCCCGACCGCTTCCGCAGCGAACAGCTCAACGTGCGGCAGTGGCTGATGGAGCGGCGTGGACGGGTCTACATCGTCCACCGGCTCGACCGCGACACCAGCGGTGTGATGGTCGTAGCAAAGACAGCGGAGGCGCATCGGGCGTTGTGCCTACAGTTTGAGTACCGGCGGGTCCGTAAACGCTACCATGCCGTGCTTGCCGGAGTGCTGGAGCAGGAGGAGCTGCAGATAGACTTCCCCTTGCTGCCCGATCCGCGCCGTCCCGGGCGCATGATCCCCTCGGCGCGTGGGAAGGAAGCGCTCACGAGCGTGCGGGTACTGGAGCGCTTTGCCGTTGCCACGTACGTGGAGTGCCAGACCAGCACGGGGCGGTTGCACCAGATCCGGGTCCACTGCGCTGCCATCGGGCATCCACTGCTGGTGGACCCCGAGTACGGCGCGGTGGAGGGCTTCCTCCTCTCCAGCATCAAGCCGCGCTACAAGCGCGCACCGGATGAGCCCGAACCCCCGCTCATGGGACGGGTACCGCTCCATGCGCTGGCACTTGCCTTTGAGCATCCACGGACAGGGGAATGGGTGGAGTTCCAGGCGCCGCTGCCCAAGGATCTACGCGCCCTCCTGCATGCCTTGCGCAAGTACGCTCCGTACACGCAGCCGTGGTACGGGCTCCAGAGGGGAGCGATTCCAGAAGTGCCCTCTACTGCCGATAATTCCCCCCGGTTGCCCCATCCGTAGTTTTACGGATTGGAGCCCGCAGCCGGTGGTAGTAATTTTGCACCCGAATGTCCCACAGTGGCGGTGGGCGAATGGGGAAGAGAGTACTCCGCATCGCTATTGGTGCTGCGGCGCTGCTGGTGAGCAGCGTCTGGGCGCAGCAGAACGTTGGCATTGGCACGAACACACCTCACCCCACGGCGCTCTTGGAGCTGTACAGCACCTCCAAGGGGCTGCTCATTCCGCGCATGACCCAAGCCGAGCGCGACGCCATTAGCTCCCCGGCAACGGGCTTGCTCATCTACCAGACGGACAACACCCCGGGGTTCTACTACTGGAACGGCACGGCATGGATTCCGCTCCTGAGCAGCTCCTCCGGCAGTGGGCTCTTCTGGTCCCTGACGGGCAACAGCATCACCTCGGCATGGAACGGTTCGAGTGGGAACTTCCTTGGGACGACGAACGCGCAGCCGTTGGTGATTGCGACGACGAACACAACGACGCCGCAGCCGATACAGTTTTGGACGGGCAACACCGAGCGGATGCGCATTACGGCAACGGGGAACGTGGGCATTGGGACGAGCACGCCGGGGGCGCGGCTGCATGTTGAAGATGGTGAAATTTGGCTTTTTAACAACGGCAATAACACGAGATTTGTCATTGGAGATAATCCGACAACTGGGCAATATGGCTGGTTGCAGTGGGATTCGAATTTGGATTTCTTCCGAATTGATCACTCCAGCGCGCCTGGTGATGGGTTAAAACTGAATGGGAATTTCGTGAGCATAGGGAATCTCCCGGTAGATCAACCACTCAAAGTTGGCCTTGGAACGACTGAGTACATGCGTGTTACTACAACTGGAAATGTCGGCATTGGGACGACCAGTCCATCAGAAAGGTTGGATGTAAGTAATGGGAACATAGGAATCACAAACACGGACGGCACGGCGCGGGAGCTGCGGCTGTATGAGCCGTTCGATGGGACAAACAACTACACAGCATTCCGTGCACAAGCGCAGACAGGCGACATCATCTACACGCTGCCGGCGAGCCTGACGCCGACGAGCACGGTGGGGGCAGGCATCCTGCAGACGGACGCCAGTGGGAACCTGTCGTGGCTTGCACCCTCTGCATTAGTTACGGGGAGTGCATGGGCGCTGACGGGCAACAGTGGGACGAACCCGGCGGTGAACTTCCTTGGGACGACGGATGCACAGCCGCTGGTCATCCGCACAAACAACACCGAGCGGATGCGCGTGACGGCAACGGGGAATGTGGGCATTGGGACGGCGAATCCGACGGAGCGGTTGCAGGTGAGTGATGGGAACGTAGCGATCACGAACACGGACGGCACGGCACGGGAGCTGCGCTTGTATGAGCCCTCGGGGGCGGGGACGAACTTCACAGCATTCCGTGCACAGGCACAGGCAAGCGACATCATCTACACCCTGCCGGCGAGCGATGGGAGCCCAGGACAGGTGCTCACAACCGATGGCAACGGGCAACTGAGCTGGAGCTGGAACCCAGGCACGATCTTTGTCCGAAAAACCGCAAATGAATCGGTGACGAACAGCACAACACCACAGGCCGATGATCACCTTTACGCAACGTTGCCGGCAAACAGCATCTGGGAGGTGGAGATCCTCTTGCGTACGCAATCAGCCGGAGGGGATGCTAATAACGGAGGAATCCAAGTGCAGCTCAATGCCCCAACGGGCACGAGCATGCAGGTGTATGTGGAGATCAAAAAAGGGGGTTCTGGCGGGGACCTCAACCACCACTGGCACTACGGCTGGATTACTGCGCCGAATACCTCTGTTGGATATAATCCCATCCCTGGGACAACGACCCAAACGGGAGCGGTCAAACTCAAGGGATTGGTCATCGTTGGAAGCACCGGCGGCACGCTGCAGTTGTACTGGGCGCAGAATGCAGCGAACACAAACGCAACGACAGTGTACGCAAACTCGTACATGAAGCTGACGCGGATTCAGTAGCGATGGGACGCTACTTCGTCGTCGCAATCCTATATGGATGGATGCTGCTGCCGGAGCATGCGTTCGCACAGCTCCTCACGAACAACGGGGCGCAGGTGGTGCTCACCACAGGCGCCCTGGTGACCGTCAACGGGGACGTGCAGAACCAAGCCTCCGGTACCCTGGAGCTGCAGGATGCCTCGACACTTGAGATCTCCGGCAATGTGACGATACTTTCCGGGAGCGTGCAGCTTTCGGGCAGCGCCCTCATGCGCGTGACCGGAAACATGAGCGTCTCCGCGGGCGCAACGGTAGACCGCGGAGGCACCGGAACGCTGGAGGTGCAGGGCACCTTCAGTAACGCCGGAGCGGTGACGAACCAGGGAACGATTGAGGTCGGACCTCCGTAATTTTACGGATTGCGGAGCTGTCCGAGACAGCCTAAGTTTGCATCCGAGAAGGTGTCTGCGGAATGTTGAACAGAGCTGCGAACACAATCATGGCAAAGCACAACGCTCGAATCGGCAGTATGTTCAACCAGCATCGTCGTACTCTCATGCGCGCAGGAACGCTTCTCCTGGCACTTCTGCTGCTTGCAGCCTCGGGCTGGGCGCAGGACTTCGTGAACTCCGGAACACTGACCAACTACGGCACGCTCAAGATCAAGGCGAACCTGGTCAACACGTCAACCGGGGTGATCAACAACACCAGCACGGGGAAGATCCGCTTCGTCTCGAATACGGGGCAGTTCCGGAATGCGCAGAGCAACATTGCCAATATCACCAACAACGGCTGGTTCATCTTTGAGGGGACGGACAACCTGTTTACCGACGGCACAGGGAACGCCAGCGGTTCGACTGCCCTGGGAGTGGCATGCGACTTCCGCGTGCCGGGGAACATGCGCTATACCGCGAGCGCAGGCACCCAGAACGTACAGGCGCGCTACTACACGAACTTGGAGATGGACGGACCTTCTGCGAAGGCGATTCCGGATGCTGTCTACGTTTCGGGGACATACAACGTTACCGCTGCCAGCGGCAACCGAACCTACTCGGGCACCTTCTACTACGATGGCACGGGTGACCAGACCATCTTTGCCGAGACCGCAACGAGTGGTTCGGTCAACCGCTACAACAATCTGGCGATTATGACCGGCTCGGGCGCCTGCGCCGTAGGCACCAGCACCAAGACGATTGCAGACAACCAGACCATCTCGCTCATGGGCGATTTCTCCAGCGCTGCTGGGACAACGCTGGCGCTTGAGGGGCAGCTCTTTGCGGTGAACGCCACCGCCAATGGTCCCATCACGATCAACGACCCCACACCGGGTACGACCTTCGCAGAGCTGCGCACAACGGGGACAGCAACCTACGCAGCCAACGTGACCGTGACGGCAGGGCTCTTCAACGTCGCTGGTGGGACGGCAACGGTGCAATCCGGAGCAACCCTCTCGCTGGCGAACTCCACGAACGCGCAGTTGCAGTTGGGCGCAGGCACAACGCTGGATATCGCGGGAGTGCTGCAGAACAACTTGCCCGCACGCACGAACTGGACCTTTGACGCGACCTCGACGATTCGCTTCACGAGTACTGCTGCCGGGCAGACCATTCCGTACACGGTGGCAAGCAATCCCTACGGCAACGTGTACACCTCCGGTGGCACAAAGAGCACCGAGTCGGGCGGAGACGTGGTTATGGCGGGCAACCTGACGGTCGAGAGCGACAACATCACGGTTGCCAGCACGCGCGTCTGGAACATGACCAACCCGTCGGCAACGGTCACGTATAACGGTGCGGGAGCGAACTCCGAAATCGTCGGGCAGATGCAGCGGGCGATTTCGGGCACAGGTTCCTACACCTTCAACAATGCCCAAACACAGGTGACCTTCACCGGCGGAACGCTGCCCACAACGATGACGTTGGCGGTCTTCCCGCAGACCAGCCCGAACAACTACGACAACACCAAGGACGTGCAGCGGAAGGTGACGGTCTCTTGGAGTGGGAGCAACAACTGGACGGCAACCTTCCGCGTGGGCTACAAGACAAGCGACATCCCCGGCACGTGGGATGCTTCGGTCAGTCAATCCAACTTGCGCTTCTACGAGTCCCCCACAGCCGGAACTCCAGAGAAGGTCTCGACCGGGTACCCGTACAGCCGTTGGGCTGCTTCGGGAGCGAACCTGGGCTATATCGAGCTGGCGGGGATTCAGGGGACTGGAACGGCGGTGCCCAACGGGTTCGGCTACATTACCTCGGGGAACGACCTCCTGCTGCGCGGCGGTCCGAGCGTGTTCTACGCAATTGCCTCCGGGCGCTGGTCGAACCCCGCAACCTGGGATGAGGGCGTAGAGCCGTCGCCCTCGGATGAGGTGGTTATTGATGGCTTCACCGTGCACGCCGGCTACGTCCGCACGATCGACAACTATGCTGTCAATGAAGCATACCCCACCCAGTTGGCAGCCAAGATTACGATTGGGAGCTCGCTCAACAGCGCGTTGCTGTTCGGCTCGACCACTGGACCGAAGACCTTCAGCCTGAACATGGCGGCTGCTGGGGAGCTCATCAACAACCGCGTCGGTACAGCGATCATCACGAGTGGGGCACCCGATACTGGCAACACGCCCATCGATGCGGGCTTAGTTGTGTACACGACCAGCGGCAACGAGATCACGCTGCAAGCCAAGAGCTTGCAGAACAACGGAACCCTCTTCAACTTCGGCGAGATCGAGGTTGGTCCGTAACGGGATTCGGAGGAGTGGTGAGGGGCGGGGGACACATCATAACGGGGTGTGTCCCCCGCTGTGTTGATGGGAACGAAGAGCGATGGAACGAGGAGCGGCGATGCGCTGCTGCAGCGTGCTGAAGGTGGTGATGCTTGGAGCGGCGATAGCGGTGCCGGCTGCCATCGGGCAGTTGCGCAGCGATGGCGTGGTGCATAACTACGGTCGGCTGGTGATCAAAGGGAATGCGCAGTTTCGCCAGGATACGCTCGGGGGCACGGTCGTGTACGCCTGGGACCGCACGGATGTGAACCAGTACATCCCGCACCTGGTGTACGAGGACGTGCGCTTTACCGGGCGCACGCGCAAGATGCTGTTGGATAGCCTGCGCGCGCTTGTGGCGCTGCGGCGGCTGGAGACGGACACGGGGACAACGCTGCGCCTGGTACGCCAGAGCGCAATTGTGGCGCGCGGAGAGGCACGGCATCAGGGCATCATCAACCCTGAGTTCCTCTTCGGACGGGTGGTGCTGCAAGGGGAGCAGGCGCAGGGCGTGAGCGGACGTGGGCTCTTCCGCGAGCTGGAGCTGGACAACCCCGCCGGCGCGGATGTGCGCGAAGGGGGCGGGTTTACGGTCTCCACCCTGCTGGAGCTCAAGCGCGGCATCCTGCGCAACGATGCACAGAACAACTTCCGGATTGGAGATTCCGCGTGGATTCTCCGCACGCCGGAGGGTGGGCTTGCCGCAGCGCCGGAGTTCGGCAGGGGAATCGGCGTGCGGTATGTGGGAACAGGGCAGATTCGGAGCGGTCCTGAACTGCCGGAGGATAGCACGAAGCTGCGCGCCTTGGTGGTAGAGAACAGCGGTGGGCTGGTGCTGGAGCGCTCGGTGACCGTTTCGGATAGCCTGGTCTTGTCAGCGCCGATTTGGACGGAACCCGATAGCTCGCGGCGGAATGTGCTGACGTATAGTTCGGAGTCGGGCGATCCGGTGTTTCTGCACCCGGATGCGGAGATCATCGGCACACTTCGGCGGACACGGCTGCGCAATGATGGGCGACCGGTGGTGTTCAACAACCCGTACACATACCTGCAGCCGGGCAGCGAAGGCTGGGGACGGCTGGCGCAGGTGAGCGTCCGGGTGCTCCCGCGAACGCAGCCGTGGCATCCACAAGGGGAGCGCAAGGTTGCCCGTGTGCTGCAGATTCTGGGATGGGATGCCACAGGAGCGCTGGTGCAACAGACGCCGGAGCTGCGCATCGGCTACGGCTGGCGACACCTTCCCGGGGATGTATCGCGCGACGAGACCCGTGGGCTCCCGCTACCAGCACTGGGGCTGCAGCGCTGGACCGATGAGGGATGGTTTACGGCGGGGCAGTCGGTAGCGCCACAGGCGGAGAGCTCGGGATGGGCGTACGCCTATGCCGATAAGGTCTTCGGACTGGGTGACTTTGCCATCGGCGTGCGCGGGGATGCACGTGCCCTGGAGCTGCGCTTGGTAGCCCTCCTGGAGGGACCCTACCGCAATGGCTCAATGGTGGATGACCTCCGACAACGGGGATGGATACCGGAGACCCCGCCCGATATCTACCCGTACAACCTGGACCCGATGCGCCCGTACATCCGCGTCAGCCCGATTCCGGATTCGGTTGTGGATTGGGTGGTCGTGGAGTTGCGCACGCTGCTGAGCGGTGGCGAGCGCTACTACCGCACGGCATTCCTCCTACGGGATGGGCGCATCGTGGACCTGGACGGCAAGACACCGCTGATGCTGCCAGGCGTGCAGAGCGGTAGCTACTACGTTGCCATCCACCACCGCAACCATCTGGCGATTATCACCGCTGAGCCTGTCCGGATCTCGCCAGAGACGCAGCAGCAGATTCTGGCGATGACACAAGACCCGTCGCGGATCCTGGGCGGTGCTGGTGCGCTGCGGGCGCTGCGCCGCAACGGGAACGGCAATGGGACGGTCTGGGCGATGATCGGCGGGGATGTCAACGGGGATGGGCAGGTGGATGAGGCAGACTTGGAGCTCCTGCGGCGCTGGCAGCAGCTCGAAGGCTACGACAATGCCGACGTGGACTTGAGCGGGATTGTGACAACGCGGGATTTCAACGTGACGTGGAATAACCGCGGAAAGCGCTCGGTGGTGAGGCGATGAAGGCGATCCGCACAGTGGGGATTGCGGTGCTGTGGTGGAGCACTGTGCTGCTTCGCGGCACAATGGCACAGCAGCCGGAGGCGATTGTGACCGCAGTGATTCTGCCGCAGCAGGTGCCCGATACGCTGGAAGTGGAGCTGTTCGTGCAGCGTCCTTCGCTCCGCTGGGAACGGTGGATCAACGGAACGCTCTGCTTTACGCTGCCGGATACGTTGCCGATACAGTGGCAGCGGCTGGGGGTGCGCCTGGTTCCTGGTACGACGGTCCTGGACACCAGCGTGTACCGGATCGAGCCCTTCGTCGTATGGGAGCCGATTCGCCCGGGGACGGCGTTCACCCGCCCGCGGGTTGGGCTGACAGTCTTGGGTCCAGAATCCTTCCAGCAGGCGCAGCTCGTTCCCTGGGACACGCTCATCCGGTTGGGGCGGGTGCAGATCTTCTCGCTGGATGGCTCCCCTGTGCTGTACCAGTGGAGCTGGGCACAGCCGCTGAGCTACTACCAGGCATTCGCCTTCAAGCAGCTTGCCGACGAGCTTCCCTGGGAGCGCGCTGACGATAATCTGGAGCTGCGCACAGAGTATCGCCTGCAGCCGATGCGTGTGCCCGCGCAGGCGATTGTGAATTTCAGGGCGGTCTACGTCGGGGACCGTACGGTTGCACTCCGCTGGGAGAGCCGCAGCGAGGCGTTCAATCGCGGCTTCACATTGGTGCGTTGGTGGAAGCCCTTCAACACCGAGGAGCTGCGCGATTCGGCGATGATCGCCGATTGGCAAAGCGTGGCAGCCCTGCGCGGCTTGGGTACAAGCGATACCGGACGCGCCTACGAATTCCTGGATGCTGACCGCAGCAAGCTGCGGGGCGAGGAGTACTGCTACGACCTGTGGAGCACGGACTTCTTTGGGCAGTCGCGCTACCACGGTCGGGTGTGCGTTGCAGTGCCGCATTCGGTGATTAGCTTCGCTCAGGTTGAGCCAAACCCGTTCTCCGACCAGACAACGCTGCGGTACGTGCTGGAGGACCGAGTGCTGCTGAGCATCAAGGTGTACGACCTCAAGGGCAAGGAGGTGCAAACGCTGATGGAGCGGCGGGAGATGCCGCGCGGCAGCTATACGCTGGAGTGGCGAACACCGGCGTATGCGTCGCAGGGACTCTACGACATTGTGCTGATTGCCTATCCGGTGGACGATCCGACGGTGGAGCTCTCGCGGGCAGTGGTCAAAGCACAGCTTGTGCGGTGAGAGGATGCCCCGCTGGGTGTGGCTGACGGTGGTGCTTGTGCTTGGAGGAGTTCAACTCTCGGCGCAACTGGCTGTGGAGTTGCGCGAGCGGGTTGTGCTCCCCAGCGGCGATACGCTGCTGCGCTCGCGCGTGGGGCAGCCCTGGTGGGTGGGCATCGGTGGCGGCGCAACGGGGATGGGATATGTGGGACGGCTCAACCTGCCACGCTTCGAGGAGCTGCCCGAACGCGGGCTTCTGCCCTTCCGCGGAGGATTCGGCAACGGCTGGACTGCTTGGGTGTTGGTGGGGTGGACCCCGCCGGAACAGCGCTGGGGAGCGATACTCCGGCTCAGCCCAATAGAGGTGTGGCGCGCCAGCGCACGCTTTACTCCGGTGGGAACGACGACGGGACAGCAGTACGAGCTGGACTTGCTCGTGCGCACCTTCCTGCTTTCGGCATCGGCGCGGTATACCCCACACTGGTCGGGAGTGTGGGCAGGATTGCACTTCCTGGGCGGCGTTGATGCGCGCTTCCTCTGGAGTGCCCGCGAGCGGGTTCGGACGCTGTTGCACAACACCGAACGCATCGAGGAGTGGCGCCTGCTTCGGGAGCAACCACTGCCGATGTCGCTGGGACTCCACGTGGGCGCGGGATTGGACTTTGTAGTGGCGCTCATGGGGGAGCGTGCCCGTGTGGTGCTCAGCCCGCATGTGCTGCTGCAGACCGCGCTGCCAGTCCAGCGCACGTGGGGATCGAATTGGACCCCGCTGGGCGTGCGTGTGGGCTTGCAGCTCAAGGTAGGCTGGGACACCTTCCGGGAGGAGCTGCGGCGCTTGGACACCAGTGCAATCTCCCCTGTGCTTGCAGCCGAGGGCAAACCGAAGGAACTCCCGCTGCGGGAGCAGCTTTGGGTTGGGATGCCTCCGATTGCCGTACTGCTGTTGCCGCAAGAGGAACAGCCGCCACCGCCGGAGACAGTAACTCCACCGGCAGTGCCAGCGGTGCGGATTGTGCCGAATCGAATCGAGCGCTTCCTCTACCCGAGCGAACGCGCGGTGGCGCTGACCCCGGAATTGCGCCGATACCTGGATGCACTGGCGGAGTACCTGAGAGCGAACCCGCAGGCGGAGGTCCGCATCGTCGGGCATACGGACGATTTCGGGGGAGGTCTGGAGGAGACACAGCGTATCTCCGAACAGCGCGCGCAGGCGGTTGTGGAGTATTTAGTCCAACGCGGCATCAGCCGAGCACGGCTGTTGGCTTCGGGTATGGGAGCCCGGCAGCCGATTGCGGATAACCGCACGGCAGCAGGGCGAGCGCAGAATCGCCGTGTAGAGATCGTGGTAGTGCAGTGAAGCCAGGGGTGAGCCAATGCTGCCAATCTGCGTCATCGAGGATGGGGCACCGATCCGGAAGCTCATTGAGGTGCTGCTCCGCAAAGCGGGCTACGAGGTGGTTAGCTTCGAGCAGGGCAGGCATGCCATAGAGTGGTTGCGGGAGAACCCAGTGCAAGCAGTGCTGTGTGACCTTATCCTGCCTGACCTCAACGGCGTGGAGGTGCTGCGATTCGTGCGGAGTCTCCCCGCTGGGGAGGGCATCCCTGTGATCGCTGTGACGGGGCTGGCGGGGGAGAGGGACCGGGACCTCTATCTCAGCGCGGGCTTTGATGCCTACATTACCAAGCCGATTAGCACGGCAACCTTCGCCGAGACCGTTCGCCAGTGCATCCACGAAAAGGAGCGCACCCGCCGAACTGAGCGTGTCGGATAGCCTCTGCTCGACGGGTTATTCTCGCGCTTTATTACCGTTCACCGTGCCGCCGAGGAGGGGGTCCAGAGCGGCGGTGATGGTTCTGTGGACGCCCCGATGGGCGAGGACCCGCGGTGGCTTCACGGCGTGCTGAACCGTGCTCCGGCGCACCCCTGTGCCCCTGCTCCTTCTGTGCCGGGGCGGGGAGCAGCGCCTTGCGGCTGAGCCGGAACTTCCCGTCGGGCTGGATTTCGATGAGTTTGACGTCAATGACGTCCCCGACTTTGAGCACCTCCGAAATCGTGTTGAAGGGGCGGTAGTCAATCTGCGAGATGTGCAGCAACCCCAATCGGCGAGGCAGAAACTCTACGATTGCTCCCAAGCCTTCGCGGATCTCGCGGACAACGCCGGTGTAGACCTGCCCCAGCTCGGGCATCTGGGTGAGGCTCTGGATGTACTCGACGGCTTTCTGCAGAGCCTCCTCCGAACGGGCTGCCACGATGACCTTGCCATCCTGCTCGATGTTGATCTCGGCGCCGGTCTCCTGCACAATGCGGCGGATGGTCTCCCCACCTGGACCGATGACCAAGCCGATGGTCTCGACCGGGATGGTCAGCAGTGTCAGCCGCGGTGCGTAGGGCGAAAGCTGCGGACGTGGCTGCGGCAGCGTCTGGTTCATGATATCCAGGATGTAGAGCCGCCCCTGGCGAGCTTGCTCCAGGGCTTGCGCCATGAGCTCCAGGGAGATCCCCTCGATTTTGATGTCCATCTGGCACGCGGTGATGCCATCGGCGGTACCGGCGACCTTGAAGTCCATATCGCCCAGATGGTCTTCGTCGCCGAGGATATCGGAGAGGATTGCTACCTGGTCCCCCTCCTTGATGAGTCCCATAGCGATGCCAGCGGCTGCCTTCCGCAGCGGGACCCCAGCGTCGAACAGTGCCAGGCTGCCAGCGCATACGCTTGCCATCGAGGAGGAGCCGTTCGATTCCAGAATGTCCGAGACCACTCGGATGGTGTAGGGGAACTCCTCCTCCGGAGGGATGAGGCACTCCAGGGCGCGCTCGGCGAGGTTCCCGTGCCCGATCTCCCGACGGCTGGGCGGTCCTGGGCGCCGGATTTCGCCAGTGCTGTAGGGCGGGAAGGTGTAGTGGAACATGAAGCGCCGGGTGTATGTGGGCAGCAAGCCGTCGACGATCTGTTCATCCCCCTTTGTGCCCAGCGTGACCGTTGCCAGGCTTTGTGTTTCCCCACGCATGAAGAACGCCGAGCCGTGGGTGCGGGGGAGCACACCAACACGGCACAGGATGGGTCGGATCTGTTGTGGCGTGCGCCCATCCAGCCGGCGCCCTTCGGTGAGGATCATCCGGCGCAGCTCAGCGCGCTCCAGCTCGGTCAGCACAGCCGCAACGAGGCTCTGCAACGGGAGTTGTGCCCACTCCGGATGCTGCTCGGCAAGGATAGGTTGGAGCTGCTCCAGCATGCGCTCCCGCAGAGCCTTGCGCCATTGAGAGCGCTGCTCCTTGGTGGTCTGCTGGCGGATGAAGCTACGAATCTCCTCGCTTGCCCATTGCTGCAGGAGCAGGCGAAGCTCCTCCGGCGTGGGGTCCGGCGGAATCTCCCGCTTGGGGCGCCCAAGGAGCTCCTGGAGGCGGCGCTGCAGCGCATTGAGCTGCCGGATATACCCATGAGCAAACTCCAACGCCTGCAGGAAGTCCGCTTCCGAGATCTCCTTGGCGCTGCCTTCGACCATGACAATGGAGCTATCGGAGCCGGCAACCACAAGGTCCATATCCGAGCGCTCCAGCTCCGAGAAGGTCGGGTTGATACGGAACTCCCCGTCAACGCGCCCTACTCGGACCTCGGAGATAGGACCGGCAAAGGGGATGTCCGAGATCATGAGCGCGGCGGAGGCGCCGGTAGCGCCGAGCGTGTCGCCGTCGATCTCCTGGTCGTAGGAGAAGACCGTTGCGATGATCTGCGTCTCGTAGCGCCACGTCTTGGGGAAGAGCGGTCGGCACGGGCGGTCAATGAGGCGTGCCGAGAGCACCTCCTTGTCGGTGGGGCGTCCTTCGCGGCGGAAGAAGGAGCCCGGAATCTTCCCCGCAGCGGAGGATTTCTCGCGGTAATCCACACTGAGCGGGAGGAAGTCAACGGTGGGGGAGGGCTCCTCGGCGGCGCAGACGGTGACCAGCACCATCGTATCCCCGTGCCGCACCATCACTGCGGCATCGGCTTGGCGCGCGTAAAGTCCGCTTTCCAGCTCGTAGGTGCGACTGCCAATGACGGTGGAGACACGTACGGAGCCATCCTCCGGGTTGACGTGCGTGGTAATGGCAGGCTCGGCTGTGAGAATGGATGCCTCGTCCATGGAGAGATGGTACGCTTGTTCGACCTCACTTTCGCAGCGAGAGGGCTTGCAGCAACCGCTGGTAGCGTTCCCAGTCGGTGCGTGCCAGATATTTGAGCAATCGGCGGCGGCGGCTGACCATCAGCAGGAGTCCGCGCCGATTGTGGTGATCCTTGCGATGCTTCTCCAAATGCGCCGAAAGATTGCGGATGCGCTCCGTCAGCAGCGCAACCTGGACCTCAATGGCACCGGTATTGGTCGGGCTGCCACCGAACTGCTGGATGATCTCAGCCTTGCGTTCCTTGCTCAGCATCACCGACGAATGCACTTGTGAGACTCTCCACTTCCGCTTTGTGTTGGGCAAGCCAGACGCGGCAGAAGGCTTCGTCGCGCCGCATCTGGGCAATGAGGTGCTCGACCGTTGGGAACCTCTCTTCGGCGCGCACACGCTCCCAAAACGAAACACACAGCCGCTCATTGTAGAGCGAGCCCTCGAAGTCCAGCAGGTACAGCTCCAGCTGTGGAGTGGTAGCGCCAAACGTGGGGCGCACGCCGTAGCTGAGCAGACCGAATCGGGGAATCCCCTGCACCGTCGTGCTGGCAACGTAGATACCGTAAGCCGGGAGCAGCTTCTCCCGATGGCTGGGCTGAAGGTTCGCCGTGGGAAATCCCAAGCGGCGTCCGCGTCCGTCGCCTCGGACGACGATGCCACAGACCGTATAGGGGTAGCCCAGGAGACGCCGGGCGGCGGTGACGTTGCCCTCCTGGAGCAGGCGCCGGATCCGGCTGCTGCTAACGGGTTCCCCTTCCAGCAGCACCGGTGGAAGCTCCTCCACTGCAAAGCCCATCTGGCGCAGCAGGGCAGCGTTGCCTCGGCGCTCATGTCCGAACATGTGGTCGTAGCCGACCACAATGAGCTGCGGCTGCAGGGTATGCTGCAGGTATTCCTGGGCGAACTCCTCCGGGCTCAAGCGCGAGAACTCCTGCGAAAAGTGCACAACGAAGACCTCCTCCACGCCCGCGCGCTGGAGATGCTGCAGCTTCTCTGGCAAGGGCGTGAGAACTCCCGGCAGCGGACGCTTGCCGAGCACCAACTGCGGATGCGGTTCAAAGGTCAGCACGCAGGAGCGAATGCCTAAAGCGCTGGCGCGGGTGCACAGATGGCGCAGCAGCTCCTGGTGCCCCAGATGCACCCCATCGAAGGTGCCGATGGTAACGGCTCGGGCAACGCCACGTGGCACTTCCTCACGTCGGTAGTATACGCGCATGCGTGGTGTGCTCCTGGTGCAGTTGCTCCAGCTCCTGTGGAGTCCATGCAGCCTCGCAGCGGAAATCCCCAATGGCGGTGCGGCGGAGTTCGTACACGTACGCGCCGCAGCCCAGTGCTGCTCCAATATCGCGGGCAAGCGCTCGGATGTATGTCCCCGCAGAGCAGGCGACAGACAAACGCACAAACGGCAGGCGCAGCTCTACAAGCTCCAGCCGCCAGATGTGGACGGTGCGAGCAGACGCCGGAGGCAGTTGCCCGCGGCGAGCAAGCTCGTAGAAGCGCTGTCCACGATATTTGAGCGCCGAATACGCCGGAGGCACCTGCTCGATCGTGCCGCGGAAGCGCTCCAGCACCGCTTCGAGTTCGGCTGCCGTGAGGTCTGGGACGGGACCAACGGGCTGTTCGGGGGCTTCGGCATCGTCAGTTGCGGTGACCGCCCCGAGCTTGATGGTGGTCTGGTACTGCTTGACCAACGCCTGCAGCGAGGAGAGGTGGCGGGTGGCAGCATTGACTCCGAGGATGAGCAGCCCCGTTGCCAATGGATCGAGCGTCCCGGCGTGCCCGATCTTACGGATTCCCCAGAGCCGGCGCAGGAACCGCACAACGTCAAAGGAGGTCCAGCCCTTCGGCTTGTCCACGAGCACAAAGCCGCCGGAGCGCTGCGCTCGCTGCAGCCATTCGCCATACTGCTGTGCGCCGGAGCGATCCAAAACGGGAAAGCCGCTGTACAACTGCATCGCGCTACGGAGCCTCTGAGGAGTCTGCCGAGCTGCTGCCCGATTGCTGCGCCTTGAGCTGTTCCAGAAGGGCGGTGATGCGCTCAGCGTATGCGGCGGAGGCGTCGTAGCGGAAGCGCAGCTCAGGGATATGGCGCAGGCGCGTGTGTTCGGCAATGTAGCTGCGCAGCTCGTGCTGCTCCTCTTGCAGGCGGCGCAGAACCTGCTCAGGATTGACATTGGCGCCGTAGAGGCTGACGTAGACGGTCGCAATGCGCAGATCGCCGCTCATCTCCACGCGCGTGACCGTCAGGAGCAGCCGTGGGGAGAGCTCCTCGGCAATCCGGCGCAGCGGCTTTGAAAGCACCTGTTGCAGCAGGCTGGCGACGCGTTCGGTTTTGATGGACATCGCTGTTGCCGGTTAGCTCAACGTGCGCTTGTGTTCGACTAGGCGGAAGGCTTCCACCACATCGCCCACGCGGAAATCCTCAAAGCCGGAGACCATCAGCCCGCATTCGTAGCCCGCGCTGACCTCGCGGACATCCTCCTTGAAGCGCTTGAGCGAGGTGATGGTGCCGGTGTGGATGGGCAAGCCATCGCGGAGGATACGCACGCGCGCATTCCGTGCGATCGTGCCATCGGTGACGTAGCAGCCGGCAACGGTTCCGATACGGCTGATCTGGAAGACCTGGCGAACTTCGGCGTGTCCGAGAATCTCCTCCTTGAGCTCGGGGGAGAGCAGCCCCTCCAGGGCGCGCTGGATCTCCTCCACGCACTCGTAGATGATGCGGTAGAGGCGGATATCCACGCCCTCCTTGGCAGCCAGTTGCTGGGCAGCCGGGGTGGGCTCGACCTGGAAACCCACGATAACGGCTTCCGAAGCCGCTGCCAGCATGACATCGGCTTCGCTGATGGCGCCAACACCGGAGTGGATGATGTTGACCCGAACCTCCTCGGTGGACAGGCGCAGCAGGGCGTTGACCAGTGCTTCCACCGAGCCCATGACGTCGGCTTTGAGCACCAGACGGAGCTCTTTGGCTTGCCCTTGCTGGATGCGCTGCGAGATATCGCCGAGCGTGATTTGGCGGAGCTGGCGTGCCTGCTGCTGGCGGCGCAGTTGCTGCCGCTGCTGGGCAATCTCCCGTGCCAATCGCTCATCGGCAACGACGATGAGCTGGTCACCTACCTCAGGGATGCCATCGAAGCCCGTGACCTGCACCGGTGTTGCCGGTGGTGCTGCTTCCACGCGGTTGCCGCGTTCGTCGTAGAGTGCCCGCACACGCCCCCATTGGGCGCCTGCGACGAACGCATCGCCCGGGCGCAGCGTCCCCTTTTGCACGATGACGGTGGCGACTGGTCCCTTCCCGCGGTCCAGGTGTGCTTCGATGATAGTCCCGCGGGCGGGGCGGTCGGGATTGGCGCGCAGGTTGAGCAGCTCGGCTTCCAGCAGAATCTTCTCCAGCAGCAGGTCCACGTTCTTGCCCGTGAGCGCGGAGATCTCAACGCACTGATGGGGTCCGCCCCATTCCTCCACGAGCACGCCGTGTTCGGCAAGCTGTTGGCGGATGCGGTCGGGGTTAGCTTCGGGCTTGTCCACTTTGTTGATGGCGACGATGATGGGCACGTTCGCAGCGCGGGCGTGATTGATTGCCTCGACCGTCTGCGGCATGACGGCATCGTCAGCGGCGACAACGAGCACGACGATATCGGTTACCTGGGCGCCGCGCGCCCGCATGGCGGTGAAGGCTTCATGTCCTGGGGTATCCAGGAAGGTGATGAGCCGACCGTCCGGGAGCTGGACCTGATAGGCACCGATGTGCTGCGTGATGCCCCCGGCTTCGCCCGCAACGATGTTGCTCTGGCGGATATAGTCCAACAGCGTGGTTTTGCCGTGGTCTACATGCCCCATGATGGTGACGATCGGCGGGCGCGGGCGGAGCGACTCTGGCGGGTCGGGTTCGTCGACAAGCTCTGTGGCTTCCTCGACGTCCTGGAATTCGACCTCGTAGCCGTAGTCGGCGGCGATGAGGGTGATGGTGTCGCGGTCGAGCCGCTGGTTGATGGTCACCATCAGCCCCAGTTGGAGGCATTTTGCGATGATCTCCGAGGCGGGCACGCCCAGCAGGGCTGCCAGTTGTGCTGTGGTGATGAACTCGGTCACGCGTAGGCGTTGTGCTTCTTGGGCTTCCTCTTGGGCTTGGCGCATTCGGCGTTCCTCCCGTTCGGCGCGGCGCTTTTGACGGAGCCGGGCACGGAGGCTGCCTTCCTCCAGCCCGATCATCGTCTGCCGCAGGGTTTCTTCGATCTCCTCCTCGCTGATCTCCTCCAGGATGCGACGCCGACGCACCTTCGGTGTGGCGGGCTCCTCTGTGGTCGGGCGCCGTTTCGTGGGGGTAGGCTTTGTAGGTTTGGCGGGGGTTGGAGTAGGAGCGGTTGGGGTGGTGGCAGCGGGAGCTGTGGGTTTCGGTGCACTTGGCTTGAGCGGGCGCGCGGGGGCAGGAGCTGCTGCTGATGCCGCTGCGGTGCGCTCGGGCTTTTGCGGCTTCTCCGGACGTACCCGCCGCCGCATGCGCTGTTCCAGGGAGTGCAGGTCAATGCGCCCGACCACACGCAACCCCGTGCTCTGCAGCGTTGGCTCCGGTGGAGCTGCCTCTTCGGTGGCGTCCACAGTGATGATGGTCTTCCAGCGGCGCCGACCGTGCTCCTCGGTCTCGGTGGGTTCGGTGGGCGCTGGTGGACCTGGCGGAAGCTCCTCTGCCGGGGGCGCCTCTACAGGGGATTCGGCAATGGGCTGCTCTGCAACCACTGGCGATGGCTCCTCCGGTGGGGCTTCTGCAGCGATGGGTTCGGCAGCGGTGACCTTCGGGAGCTCCTCCACTGGTGCGGGAGGAGCTTCTGCAACGTGGACTTCGGGTGCAACCGGCTCAGCTGCGGGGGGCTCTACCAGAGCTGGAGTTGCCTCTGCTGCAGGCTCGAGTTGGGCGGTGGCAATGGGGGGCGCGGCAAGCTCCTCTGCCGGTGCTGCAGGTTCGGGAGCAGCGGGCGGCTCTGGCTCGGCAACAGCGGTGGGAGCTGCAGCTGGCGCCTTTTCGGCTTTCTTCCGGGTGGTCTGTTGCAGGACCTGGCGCGACTTCTCCGCTGCGCGCAGGTCCTTCTTGAAGTGCTCCAGCACGAGCGCCAGCATCTCCTCGGTGAGCTCGGCGGTGGGTTTGTTCTCGATAGTGTAGCCCCGCCGGTGCAGGAGCTCTACGATAGCCTCCTTCCCGACGTTGACCAGCTTGGCAACTTGGAAGAGCTTGCGCGGTAGCTGTTGCAGTTGGTGTTCGCTCGTCATCGCCTCGGCTGCAGAGACTCACTGTTGCTCACTGTCTTCATCGGGATAGAGACGCTCATCGGAGAGCCGATAGGGTTCCTCGTCATCCTCCCCCTCCTCGGACTCAACGCCGGGGGCGTAGAGTCCGCGGCTCTGCTCCTCGGCGAGGACCTCTTCGACATCGGTCAGCTCCAGCGGGGATCGGCGGCGGGCTGGAGCAGAGGCTTCTTGCGTGGCGGGCTGTTCTGCTGCGGGTTGTGCTGGTTCTGCGGGGAGCTGCCCGGCGGATTCCGCAGTGGGCTCAGCCTCCGCCGGGGATTCCGCAGTGGCTTGCGCGGGGAGCTCCTCTGCTGCGGTGGATTCGGGCTGCTGCGGCGGAGGCTCGAAGGCGAGAATGCGCTCGCGGATGGCGGGGTCCTCCTCCTCGTCGAACTCCTCGAGCATAATCTGGCGCAGTTCCAGCAGCAGCTCCTTGGTCATGCCAGGGATGGTCAGCAGCATCTCCGGCTCGGCTGCCAGGAACTCCCGCGCTGTGTCGATCCCGGCGTGGATGAGCCGCTCGTAGAGCTCCCGCCCCAACTCTTGGCGGAACTCGATAAGCTCGATGTCTTCGGCAGCTTCCTTGACCAACGTGATGGCGTATCCGGTGAGCTTGCTGGCAAGGCGTACGTTGTGCCCGTTCCGTCCAACAGCGAGGGCAACCTGGTCGTTGGGGACGACAACGATGGCGCTGCGGGTCTCCGGATGGACTTCAACACTGAGCACGCGTGCTGGGGCGAGGGCACGGGCAATGAGCGTTGCCGGGTCGCTGGAGTACTCGATGACGTCAATGTTCTCGTTATGCAGTTCGCGCACGATGGCGTGGATGCGGATGCCCTTCATCCCGACGCAGGCGCCGACGGGGTCGACCCGTTCGTCATGGGAGCGCACAACGACCTTGGCGCGTTCGCCGGGTTCGCGGGCAATTGCCACGATTTCGACGATGCCGTCGTAGACCTCTGGAATCTCCAGCTCGAAGAGCTGCTTGAGGAAGCGCTCATCGGCGCGCGAGAGGATGATGTCGGGGAGTCCGCCAGGACCGCCGCTGGGGCGCACCTCCTTGATGAGCGCGCGCAGGGTCTGTCCCTTGCGGTAGCGCTCCCCGGGAATCTGCTCCTCCCGCGGCAGGCGCATCTCGATCTTGTCGTGCAGGACCAGGACGTCGGAGCGGCGCACCTGGTAGATCTCGCCCAGGATGATTTCGCCGACCCGCCGGCTATACTCGTTGTAGATGCTCTCGCGCTCCAGCTCGCGGATCCGCTGGGCAAAGCGCTGCATCCCCAGCGTGATGAGGCGCCGACCAAAGACCTTGGGGAGCTTGTCGAGCGTGATCTCCTCGACGAACTCATCGCCGATGTCGTAGCCCTCCTCTCCGCGCTCGCGCAACTCCTCCAGCGAGATCTGCGTTGCCGGATCTTCGACGGTTTCCACAACCGTGCGCACGAGGTAGATCTCGATATCGCCGCGGTCCATGTTGAGCACGATCTCCGGCTCGGCGGTAGGACCGAAGCGCTTCTGCACCATGTAGCGGAAGGTCTCCTCCAGAATGCCCTGGAGGAGCTCGCGTTCGACGCGCTTCTGGCGCGCCATCTCGGTGAAGGCGGCGATGATCTGCTGCTTATCGGGTTCGTAGTCCGTTTTTCGGCGGCGTGGCATTGTGGAGGTGTCGCTTGCTGTGACTACCACTGTGGTAGGACGTATGCGGCGCGCAGTTCCGTGAAGGCAATCCAACGGTCCTGTTGGCGCATCTGCAAGTGGATAGCCTCGGCGGAGGTCTCCAGGAGTATGCCCTCCACCGTCGTTCCCTCCTGGAGCATGCAGCGGAGACGGCGCCCGACGTGCTTGGGGAACTGCCACGGGTACTGCAGCGGGCGGTCCACTCCTGGGGAGGAGACCTCCAGGGTTTGGAAGGTATCGGTGAAGGGATCGTCAGCGAATTCGGCAAAGACGAGCTCGGTGACGGCTTGGCAGTCCTGGTGCGTGATGCCTGTGGCGTTATCAATGTAGAGCACCAGGCGTTGCCGTCCGGGCAGCCCGACCAGCCGTGCCTCCAGGAGTGTGCAGCCGGCTTGTTGGCAGAGCTGTTCCAGGCGTTGGAGCACCGTTTCGGGAATTTCAGCTCCCATTTGTTTGGCTGGGCAAGTTCGGCAAGATGTCGTACAAACTTACGGGCTTTTGCGCCAGCAACGGGGTCAAACGTGCGTGCGGAAGGCAGCCCGCAGGTATTCCAGAAGCTCCTCCGGTAGGATTTGGCGCAGTCGCGGGAGCTGCGTGCGGTAGAAGCGCGCGGCATCGGCATGCTGACCCAGGCGGCGGCTGTAGTAGAGGTATTCCACGGCTGCGCGCGTCAGCTCGACAGCAGTTTGGCTGGCGGTATCGGGCATCTCCGCCCAATCCAGGGGTCCGCTCCGCCGGAGTAGTGCCTGCAGCCGCGCAAGGCGTTGCGAGTACTCCGAACGCGCTCGCTGCCGTTCCTGCTCCAGCACATGGAGTTGCAGAGCTTGCCGGGCAGAGTCGCTCAATGTCGGCACCATGCAGACAATGCTGTCCACGACCCAAGCAACCTGGGCGTGGGCGACGGGGAGCTCCTCGTCGGTCCAGAATTCGCGCCACGTAAGGAGAACGGGCAAGCTGTCCGGTGGCACGCGGCGCAACTGCGGTGCGCCCTCCAGCTCCCTGAGCAAGCGGAGATGAGGGAAGCTCAGCACGAGCATGCTCTCGGCGATCGGGGAATTGCCGCCGCTGGAGATGCGCAGGAGCAGCTCTACTTGACCATCCCCTGTGACATCGGTCAGTTCGGGCTCAAGCCCGAGCACCGATTCTGCATCGAAACGGTAGGCGGCAACGCGGATGTAGAGCTCATCACGCGGTCCGGCTTCCAGCACCACGAGCGAATCGTACCACTGCGGCTCTCCCCGGTGAGCGTACGCGAGGAGCTTCCACGTGAGCGTATCGCGGGTGTAGTCCAGCTCCACGGCTGCCGGGAGCTGGGCGTAGGGCTCGGGGACCCGAGGGGCAACGCCGGGGGGACGATAGGGACGGAGCGGCTCTGCGGGACGGCGCTCACAGCCACTGTTCAAGAGGAGGGCAATTACACACAGCAGCACTGCACGGGCGGAAGGCATAATTTTGCGCCGCACGCTGGCGCTGGCAGGACTCCATGGACTGCGCAAAATTACAAATCGCCTCGGCTGAGCACGGCAATCCCCATGCGTGAGCTGCTCCGCAGTGATTGGGCGCACAGGGTCTGGGCGCTCTCGACGGCGTTGCTGTGGCTGTGCGCTGCGGGGGCGGTTATCGGGGTGATCGGCTTGGTCGGAGTGCCTTTCTCCGGTCAACTACACCAGGAGCTGGTTCGGTGGCTGGAGCGGCTTCCGTGGCTGTATCTGGGGCAGGAGCTGCTGCGCCTTGCACTGGTTGCACGACCGGTGCGCTATGTGCGCAACCACTGGGCGGAGCTGCTCGTGGCAGCGATGGTGTTGGTAGGCGTGCTCTTCGAGGATGCCGTCGTGCGACTGCTCCTGCCGCTGCTCGGGCGGGAGGAGCTTGCCCGGGATGTCACGGTCGGCATGCTCCAACTGCTCATGCTCGGGGGTATCCTGGTGCGGGCGGTGCGCCACCATGCCCTGGTGTGGCGCCTGGAGCTGCATCCGACGGCGTTGCTGCTGCTGAGCTTTGCGGTGCTGATTGTCTTCGGGACGGCGCTCCTGCTCTTGCCCAATTCCACCCACAGAGGCATCACACTGGTGGATGCGCTCTTCACCGCCGTCAGTGCCGTATGTGTGACCGGGCTGACCGTTGTGGACATCTCAGCCGAGTTCACTCCCCTGGGGCAGGCAGTTGTCCTGCTGCTCATCCAGTTGGGCGGGTTGGGGCTGATGACGTTTGTGAGCTTCTTCGGGCTCTTCTTCAGCGGTGGGCTTGGGGTGCGGGAGCGGATTGCACTGGGGGAGCTCTTCACGGTGGAGAGCCTCTCCGGCATTCGGCAGCTTCTCCTGGGTGCCGTTGCACTGACGCTCGCCATTGAAGCATTCGGAGCAGCACTGCTGTACCTGAGCGATAGCGGCAGCGGAGTGTGGAGAGCCGTGTTCCATGCCGTCTCCGCCTTCTGCAACGCCGGATTCTCGCTCTACCCGCGCAACTTGGAGGCGCAGCAGGGCAACGGGTTCTACTTGGCGGTTATCATGGCGCTGATTGTGCTGGGGGGATTGGGCTTTCCGGTGCTCTCGGGGATTCTGCGGCTGCGTCCGTGGGCACCTCCGACGGTGCGCCTGCAGCATCGGCTCAGCGTGAGCGTGCGCATTGTGGTGGTGACGACGGCGATACTGCTCGGTGGCGGAACGCTGCTCCTGTGGCTTCTGGAGCGCACGGCGGGACTCTCGGCACTGCCGACTGCGCAGCAGTGGCTACAGGCGCTGTTTCTCTCGGTGACGGCGCGGACGGCGGGGTTCAACACAATACCCACGGAGCAGATTTCGGCAGCGGGGTCGGTGGTGCTGATCGTGCTGATGTGGATCGGCGCGTCGCCTGCTTCAACTGGCGGGGGAGTCAAGACGCTCACTGTTGCCGTAGCGCTTGCTGGAGTAGTGCAACTGTTGCGGGGGCGCGGGCGGGTGGAGCTCTTCTGGCGCGAGATCCCGCTGGAGAGCGTGCTCAAAGCGTTTATGGCGCTGCTCGTCTCGGGGATTTTGCTTCTGAGTGCAACGCTGCTGCTGCTGTGGCTGGAGCCGGGAGTCCCTTTGTTGGATGCGCTCTTCGAGGTGACCTCGGCGCACAGCACCGTGGGGCTTTCGCGCGGTATTACGGCACACCTGCGTCCGGAGAGCAAGCTGCTGCTGTGTGCGGTCATGCTCATCGGACGGGTTGGCGTGCTCAGCGTTGCGATGCTGTTGCTGCCGGCGCGCCCGGCGCAGCATTATCGGTATCCGCAGGAACGCATAATCATCACGTGAAGGTGCGCCATGAGTTTGCGTGTGGCTGTCATTGGTCTGGGGCATTTCGGCTTGAACTTGGCGCTGCGCCTCACCGAGGAGGGCTGCGAGGTGCTGGCAATCGATCGCAGCGAGGAGAAGGTCGAGGCGATCCAAGACCGGGTTGCCTACGCAGTGGTGCTGGACAGCAGCGAACAGCGCGCACTGCGCCGGCTGGGGTTGCAGGACATGGATGTGGTCGTGGTGGCGATTGGGGAGAACTTTGAGGGCTCGCTGCTGACGACGGCGTCGCTGCAGGAGATTGGGGTGCGGCGCATCGTCAATCGCGTCATCTCTCCAGTGCATGAGCGCCTGCTGCGTCTGATGGGCATTCGCGAGCTCATCTTGCCGGAGGCTGAAGCGGCGGCAGCGTTTGCCAACCGGCTGTTGCTGGGGCGGGTGCGCAAAGCCTTTGAGCTGTCCACGGAGTACAGCATCGTGGAGCTGGAGGCACCTAAGGCGTTTGTGGGGAAGACAGTCTACGAGCTGCGGCTCCGCGAGCGGTATGGGCTGAATTTGGTCACCATCAAGCGGATTCGGCAGCCGGCGGGATTGCTCAGCCGTGGCGAGGAGGAGCACGCCGTCGTACTGGGAGTCCCAACTCCGGAGACGCGCATCGAGCAGGGGGATATCCTGGTGCTGTTCGGGCGGGAGTCGGAGCTACGGCGCTTGACGGAGGAATGAGCCGCGCGCTGTGGCTGCTGCTCTCTGTGCCGCTGTGGCTGCCGGCGCAGTTGCACGTGGCGGAGCAGTGGCGGGTAAGGGGTCCGGTAGAGGAGCTCAACGCCGCCGATGGAGAGGACTTCGCCCCGGTGTGGGATGCGCAGCGGGGGGTGCTCTACTTCAGTTCGACGCGCAAGGGTGGGCGGTCGCAGCTCTACCAGAGCCGTTGGGAGAGCGGGCGGTGGAGCGCGCCGGAGCCGGTGCGCGGGCTGGAGTACGCCGGACATCGCTCCTATGCCTGCCCATCGCCGGATGGGTGGCTGTACTTTTGCCAGTACTTCCCCGGCAGGAGGCAGGCCTTCATGGGGATTGCGCGCGTACGGCAGCACGGCAGTGCATGGGGAGCACCGGAGCGTGTCGAGATCCAGGGGCTCCCAGAGGAAGCCTTCGTGGGGCATCCCTCAATCGCGCCCGATGGCAAATCCATGGTGTTTGCCTCCGATTGCCCGGGAGGCAAGGGCGGTCTGGACCTGTGGATATGCGCCTGGGACTCCGCCGCTGCCCGATGGGTGCTGGAGCGCAACCTCTGGGAGCTGAACTCCGAGGGCAACGAGATTACGCCCTTCCTTGCCGCTCCCGACACGCTCTATTTTGCCTCCGATGGACACGGGGGACGAGGCGGCTACGAGCTCTTCGTGAGCATCCGTCACGAAGGGCGATGGAGTGAGCCCGAACCACTGCAGTGGCTCAACACCGAAGCCGATGAAAGCGACTTCGCCCCGCTCCCCTTCGAGGGGAGGGCGCTCTTCGTCCGCCGGAGCAACGGCAGGCTGAAGCTCTATGAAGCCTACCGCGCCGCCGAGGATGCCTCTCGGGAGGTGCGGTGAGCGCTCCTCGTGCGGCGGAGTCCTCACAGCCGTGCGGTGCGGCAATGCTGGGCAATAGCGCTCCAGGTGGGCTCGTCTCCGTGCTTCGCAAAGAAGTAGCGGTGATGCGGATTCCGGTGTGGCTCCCTCTGCTGTTCGGGCTTCCTGGGGTACGGGAGGCGCCGTTGCCCTTTCCGGTCGTGACCCCGACGGAGCTGCGTGCGCGGCTGGAGCGCATGGGTGATACGCCGGTGGTGGTGAACTTCTGGGCAACCTGGTGCCGACCGTGCATTGAGGAGCTGCCGCTCTTTGAGCGTCTGGCGCAGCGGAGCCAGAGTAGTGGGCTCCAGGTGTGGTTGGTCAATGTGGATTTCCCGCAGGAGTGGCGGCGCCGCGTTGTGCCCTTTGTGCGCCGTCGGGGGCTTCGGGCATCGGTTCTCCTGCTGCGCCCCAGCCCGGGGGAGCGATGGCTTGATACGCTGCACCGGGAATGGTCCGGTGCGATTCCGGCAACGCTCTTCTGGCGTGCCTCACTTGGCGTGGCAGAGCTCTACGAGGGTGAGCTGGATTCGGCTCGCCTGTGGGAATATGTCGAACGGCTGAGTGCGAAGCCATGAAGTGCTGGCTCGGAGCAGTGGGCGCTGTGCTCCTATCTGCAAGCCTTGCTGCATGGGCGTATTCCGTCGGCGATACGGTTGCGAACTTCCGCCTGCCCAACGTGGATGGGCGCGAAGTTGCACTCACGGACTACGCTGGCGGCAAGGGGGTTATCGTGGTGTTCACCTGCAATAGTTGCCCGTACGCCAAGGCGTACGAGGAGCGCATCATCGAGCTGCATCGGACATTTGCGCCAAAGGGCTTCCCCGTGTTGGCAATTCAGCCCAACGATCCGGAGCGTTCGCCGGAGGATTCCTTCGAGAAGATGCAGCAACGCGCGCAGGAGAAGGGCTATCCCTTCGCCTACGTATGGGACCGCTCTCAGGAGATTGCCCGTGCCTTCGGTGCGCGGCGCACTCCGCAGGTGTATCTCCTGCGCAATGCCGGTGGGCGCTTCGTTGTGGAGTACATCGGGGCAATTGATGACAACACACGGGATGCCGCAGCGGTGACGCGCCGCTACGTTGCCGAGGCTATCGAGGCGCTCCTGCAGGGAAAGGAGCCGCCGGTGCGCGAAACCCGCGCCATTGGCTGCACGATTAAGTGGCGCCGGTAAACTACGGCGATATCGGCAGCACCCTCCCCTGCGCCGTCGGCAACGGAAGCCCTAAGAGCGCTGCCAGGGTTGGGGCAATGTCTTCGGCTGAGACGGGCTCATCGCGCACCGCAGGGGTGATGCCCCATCCGAAGAGGAGCAGCGGGATGTGGCGGTCGTAATCGTAGGGCGTCCCATGCGTTGCCGCAGCATCGGTGCCGACGATCCAGTAGGGCTTGGGCAGGAAGAGCAGGTCGGCGGCAGCGTGTTCGGGATGGAGGCTGCGGCGCAGGAGCTGCTCCAGTGGGGAGGGGTTCTCGGAGGCGCGTAGTGCTTCCGGCGATTGGACGATGCCGATACCCGGATACTGCGCAAGCCACCGCGCAAGGCTATCCCGCACGGCTTGCCAGGAAGCTCCCGCCGCAGCGATGCGTTGGCGGTCCAGCACCACAAAGGGCGTGCGCAGCAGGAACCATTCCCGTGAAGCCGAGCGCCCGAAAGCCCGCTGCAGAGCCGATTCCAAGAATTGGCGGAGCTCGGCAGGGTCAATCCGTCCGGCATCCAGCCCTGGATAGGCGCCCGGTCCGGAGCGGGCAAGCATCTCTGGCACCGGTGCAACCCCGTGGTCGGAGGTGAGCACGACGAGGTAGTTCCCCGCGCCCACCGTGCGGTCCAAGTATGCCAGGAAGTTCCCCAGGATGCGGTCACAGGCGAGGTAGAGCTCTACAACCTCGCGGCTATCCGGACCGAACTGGTGCCCGACGAAATCGGTCGTCGAGACGCTCAGCAGCAGTAGGTCTGGCACGGAGTCCTGTCCCAGCCCCTCGGTGCGGAGGAGTTCGACAGCGGCATCGAAGAGCCATTCCACGGAGAAGGGCGACAGCAGAAAAGCCTCCCAGAGCGTGGAATCGGAGTTGAGGCAATGCGGGAAGGCGGTGGTCCCGCCAGGGAAGGGAAGCTCCCAGGGAACGGCGTCTGCTGGTGCGAGGGAGTCGGGAAGGGTGGGCTGCCAGCACTGCCCCAGCCAGCGACGGGGATGGTGCCGGAGATTCCACTCGGAGAGCCATGCCGGAGATGGGGCACCAGGGGCGGCAGTCAAGCCACCGTGCTGGGGATCAGCCCAGAGGACGTAGTCTGCGGCGGTATTGCCCATCATGAGCGCTGCCGCGCGTTTGTGCGAGAGGGCAGCAATGCGCGCCCCAGGGAAGCGCTGCCGAAGGGCATGTCCAAGGCTGGGGCGGAGCAACCACTGAGCGCTTGTCCTGCCCTGAAGGTCCTCTGTGCATTTGACGGTGCGCGGTTGGCAGCAGCGTGGGAGCAGATCGTTGCCGACGATCCCGTGCTCCTCCGGGGCAGTGCCGGTGACAAGGGTGGCGTGCCCGGCGCAGGTGACCGTTGCAGCATGCTCGATGAAGCAGTGGCGATAGACCCGCCCCTGCTGCAGCAGGCGAGCAAAACCACCGGAGAGGAGGCGCTCCCAGCGCCAGAGGAAGTCCCCGCGCATCTGGTCATAGACCAGCACAACGACCAATCGAGGAGGCACAGCGCTGCTCGGCAGGCTCAGCAGGAGGCTTGCAGCGATGGCTGTGGCAAGAGCAGTTCGAGGCATTGGGGCAAGAGCATTGTTGCAAAAGCCGCTACAAAATTAGCCTCCGGCAAGAGCTGCCGCACCCATCCTGCTGACACTGCAGGGCGAGAGTCGTTCGTCTCTGCGCAGCAGTTGGAGTTACAGACATGCCACCGATGCGATCGCGGATGAATCGCTTCCGTGCGGGATTGCTGGGGCTGCTCTTGGGAGTGCTCCTGGGGGCGTGGGTTGGGCGTCCGCTGCTCTCCGGCGACAACGTCTACGAGCAGTTGCGCAAGTTCAACGAGGCGCTCAACTACATCTACCGCAACTACGTGGAGGAGGTCGATTCGCAAAAGCTCGTTGAATCCGCCATCCGCGGCATGCTGCAGGAGCTCGACCCGCACTCGATCTACATCCCCGTCTCCGAGATGCAGCGCGTTGAGGAGGACTTCCGTGGCAGCTTCGAGGGCATTGGCATCGAGTTCGATGTCATCAACGACACCATCACCGTGATTGCGCCGATCGCTGGGGGACCAGCGGAAGCGCTCGGTATCCAAGCCGGAGATAAGATCGTGACCATCGACGGGCAGAACGCCGTTGGGCTCTCCCGCAACGAGGTGCCGCGCAAGCTGCGCGGACCGAAGGGAACGACCGTGCGGGTCGGCATTCGCCGGGCAGGGGTGCCGGGGATTTTGGAGTTCACCATCGTGCGCGATCGCATCCCAATCTACAGCGTGGACGCCGCCTTCGTCATCGAGGGCACCGACATCGGCTACGTCTCCATCAACCGCTTCTCTGCAACGACGCACGAGGAGTTGGTGCAGGCACTGCGCCAGCTTCGGGAGCAGGGCATGCGCAAGCTGTTACTGGATTTGCGTGGCAATCCCGGAGGCTTTATGGACCAAGCAATCCGGATTGCCGATGAGTTCGTCCCCGGCGGACACCGCATTGTCTACACGCGTGGGCGCCTGCCGCAGTTCAACGAGGACTTCTACTCCCGCAGTGGGCAGGAGTTCGAGCGCACACCGCTCATTGTGCTGGTGAACAGGGGGTCGGCTTCCGCCAGCGAAATCGTCAGTGGGGCAATTCAGGACCTGGACCGAGGGCTCATCGTGGGCGAGACCACCTTCGGCAAGGGCTCGGTGCAGCGCCAGTTCGAGCTGGCCGATGGTTCGGGGATTCGTGTGACGGTCTCGCTCTACTATACGCCCTCCGGGCGTGCCATCCAGCGTCCCTACAAGGACAAGCAGCGCTACCGCGAGGGCGAAGGGCGCCTGGAGCCGGAGGAGGAGGGCGAAAACATCGCGCACAAAGAGGCGGAGAAGAGCGATTCCGCCCGCCCCGTGTTCAAAACGCTGCGGGGACGCCCTGTGCTGGGCGGTGGTGGCATTACACCTGATTACATCGTGCGCTCCGATACGGTGACACTGCTGACACGTGAGCTGCGCCGTCACAACCTCTTCTGGAAGGTCACCGAGGAGTACCTTGCCCGCCACCGCGCCGAGCTGGAGCACCGCTACGGAAGCAACTACTGGAGCTTTGTGCGCGAATTCCGCCTGCCCGAACAGCTCTTCCAGCGGCTCCGTACCCTGCTGCAGGAAGCCGGAGGGCAGTGGAGCGCCGAAGACGAGCAGAAGGACCGCGACTACATCGCCGCCGTCCTGAAAGCACGCATTGCACGGGCAATCTGGGGCAACAACGCTTCCGCCGCCGTGATGCTGCAGGTGGACCGCCAAGCGCAGCGAGCCCTGCAGCTCTTTCCAGAGGCAGCAAAGCTGGCGCGCTTGGAGTGAGCGTCCGCGCGAGGACCGCTTAGATGTTCCGGAGCGCTGCCGTAGCAATCCTGTGTGCCGTGCCATTTGTGGCGCTGCGGGCGCAGCTGCTGCAGCCGGGCGAGGAGCTGGAGTACAAGGTCTCCTACCTGGGCATCACGCTGGGCTTCATCCGCATCATTACCGAGGAGCCAACATCGGTGGGAGAGGCGCCAGCCATTCGGGTGCGAGCGACAATGCAGTCGAACCCCGATATCCCGTTCCTCAGCCTGCGTGCGGTCTTTGAGAGCCTGCTGGATACCTCGGCGGCGTTCTCCTACCGGTTCCGCTCCCAAGTCCAGCAGGGTGATGAGCCCCAGGCAACGGCATCCTACGAATTCGACTATGCCCGACGGCAGGCTACGATGCAGGAGTGGCGCAATGGCGAGCTGCTGCTGCAGCGCCGCGTGAGCGTCCGCTCGCGGCTCAACGATGGACTCTCGCTCCTCTTTGCCGCGCGCCGCTATGTACTCTCGGGCAAGAGCTACCGCTTCCCCACGGTAGTCAACTCCGATACCTTCGCCACGGTGATCCACTTCACCCAGCGCCGCGAAGCTGTGCGCATTGGCGCAGTGCCGTACCCGGTGCGCACGGTGTATTTTCGCGGCAACTCGAACTGGACGGGGATCTACGGCTTGACGGGCGCGTTCGAGGGCTGGTTCAGCGATGACGACGCCCGGGTGCCGATTCGGGCAAAGATGCGGGTCTACGTGGGGAATGTGCTCATCGAGCTGGTGCGGTGGAAGCGGAATGGCTGGATGCCTCCAGCAGCGGAATTGCCCAGCGCAGAACCATGAGCGCGCGGCGCTTTCCGGCATTAGTGGGGATTGACGGCGGAGGCTCGCGCACGCGAGCGGTGCTCGTCTGCGGCAAGCGCCGGGTCCAGCTGGAGGGCGGCACAGTGCGCATCGGCGCGGTGGGCATTGGCGAGGCGTGCGAGCGAATTGTCAACCTCCTGGCGGAGCTTAAGCTCAAGGGTGAGCTGCCGGGATTCGATGCCGTCGTTGCCGGCATCGCCGGTGTGTGGTTGCCCGAAGAGCGGCAGCGGGTCGGACAAGTCCTTCGCTGGATGGCGCGCGAGCGAGGGCTTGTCATCGAGCAGCTTCTGGTCACAAGCGATGCCGAAATCGCCATCGAGGGGGCTTTTGGCGGAGCCCCAGGCGTTGTGCTCATTGCCGGCACGGGGACGATTGCCATCGGGAAGACCGCGCGCGGAGAGCTTGTGCGATGCGGTGGCTGGGGCATCGAGCTCGACGACGAGGGCAGCGGTGCATGGATCGGGCGCGAGGGGCTCACCGCCGTCGTGCGCGCACTCGATGGGCGGGGACGCCCGACACAGTTGACCGAGCGCCTGGCAGCGTTATATCCGGAGATCCGCCCAGACCAACCCCGCACCATCGTTGCTGCCTACAACGAGCGCCTGTTCGACTACCCCACGCTGACCCCCCTGGTGATGGCATGCGCCGCTGCCGGAGATGAGGTCTGCCGGGAGATCCTCGTTCGGGCGGCGCACCACTTGGCAGAGCTCCTGCGCGCGCTCCTACGCCACTTCCCAACGCGACCGGTTCCGCTGGTGCTCATGGGCGGGATGCTGGAGAACCATACTCCGCTGGCGGAGCTATTTCGCCGGGAGCTGCAGAAGCTGCCCGAGTATGCCCTGCAACCGGCGCAGGGAACGGCGCTGGAAGGCGCTCTCCGCATGGCGCGGCAACAGTATCGGCAAGCGCTGCGGCAGCAGAGCTCATGAGCCGGTACCGCATACTCCCCTGGAACGGGAACGCTCCACGCCTTGCCCCCGATGTGTGGATTGCCGATGGGGTCTGCCTCATCGGGGATGTCAGCATCGGCTCGGGTTCGTCGGTGTGGTTCAACAGCGTTGTGCGCGCCGATGTGCACTGGATCCGCATCGGGGAGGGCACGAACATTCAGGACCTGTGCGTGCTGCACGTCACACACGAGCGCTTCCCGCTCTCAATCGGTAACAACGTCACGGTAGGGCATCGGGCAATTGTGCACGGGGCGCGTATCGAAGACTACGTGCTTATCGGCATGGGGGCATGCGTATTGGATGGGGCGCATATCGAGCCGTATTCCATCGTGGCAGCAGGAGCAGTCGTGCGTCCAGGGATGCACGTTCCTTCAGGAGTGCTGGTGGCGGGTGTGCCGGCACGGATTGTCCGGGAGCTCACCCCTGAGGAGCGCACGCAGTTGGAGTGGAGCGCGCGGCACTACCGAGAGTTGGCAGCGCAGTATCGCCAAGCTGCTTCGGAGTAGGTGCCCTACCGAGCCTCTTCGCCGGCGAGCGTGAAGTACTCGGCGGTCGGCTCCAGATGGAACTGGAGGAGTCCGGCACGGGTGAGCCGGACCAGGATCTGCGAGGCTTTCCGCGGTGGGATTCTCACCAAGCGGGCGAACTGGGAGACGGTGATGCGTCCGTTTGCCTCCAGGAAGCGGAACAGCGCGCGCTCGTGTGGACCAATCCGCAGCCGCAATGGAGGGGCGTCGGGGCGTTGGCTACTGAGCAGGTGCACCACCTCACGGCTGGCAACGATGGATTGGTCGCAGTAGCGGATGAATACCGTCCCGCGCTGCTCTGTGCCGGGTACCACCACGCGGTGCGGGCGTAGCGGGCTGGGCGTGATGGAGACAACCACGACATCCTTGCCGTTGAGCGAGACCACCCACACTTCGGCGTTGAGCGGCGGGCGGATGTAGAGGCTGCATGCCAGCTCGATGAGCTCGATCTCCTGCTTCTCACTGGCAACGCCGATGACCTTGCCATCATCATCCACGCCGATGAGCAGGTAGCCCCCGTCCGTATTGGCAAAGGCGCACAGCTCCCGGGCAATCTTTTCCGGGGAGGAGAAGCGGCGCTTGAACTCGATGGTCTGCGACTCGCCGGTGGCGATGAGCTCTTGCACCTGTTGGCGTGTCATGCTCCGCCGAGCCGTTGTCGGACAGGATTAGCTCTCGCGGTAGCGTTGCAGCGGCAGAGGCACCCACCACGTATTTGCCCAGTAGCCCGGTCGCACAATGAAGAAGCGCACGCCTTGGAAGCGCCGATGGTACGCTGCCGGATAGATTGGTGCCCACAGGAAGGTATAGGGCTGCTCCTCGTGGATGATGCGCTGGAACTCGCGCATGTACTGCAGGCGCTTGGCGGGGTCGAATTCGCGCCGGTTGCGCTCCAGCAGCTCATCGACGCGCTTGTTGATGAAGCCGACGTAGTTGGAGCCGCGGTTGAACGCCTGCGAGGAGTGCCAGATCTGGTAGGGGTCGCTCGGAATCGGATCGGCAACCCAGCCCAGAATTGTGGCGTCGAACTGGTGCGAGCGGATCTGCTGCAGGAAGGTTGCCCATTCCAGCTTCTGCACGGAGGCGCGGATGCCGACCTTTTTGAACTCGTCGGCAAGCAGGACGGCGATATTCTCGCGGATTTCGTTGCCGGCGTTGATGAGGAAGGTGAAGGCGAAGTCCACCCGCTTGCCGTCGATGACCTTGTCCAGGATGCCATCGCCGTTGGAGTCGTGCCAGCCGGCTTCGGCAAGGAGTTGGCGCGCCCGCTCCGGATTGTACTCGTACGGCGGCAGAGTGCTGTCGTATTCGGGGCGCCCGGGGTAGATGGGACCATTGACCGGACGGGCGTAGCCGAGCATGATCGTGCGGATGAGGGCTTCGCGGTTGACCAAGTGCGAGAGCGCCTGTCGGGTCCGGCGATCGGCAAAGATCGGGCGGCGGAGGTTCCAGCCGATGTAGGTGTAGCTGGTCTGCTCGTAGGTGACCTTCCGCAGGTACGGCGTTGCTGCCGTGTCGAGCATCTCCTCGAAGAGCTTCGGCGGGATGTAGCTGATGAAGTCAATGTCGCCGTTTTTGAGTGCGCTCAGCGCGCTGATGCGCTCGTTGATGACGCGGTAGACCAAACGCGCCGGATAGCGCCGCGCCCAGGGGTTGGCGTCGCCGTTCCAGTAGCGCTCGTTGCGCCGGAGCCGGATGTACTGCGTGGTGCGCCACTCCTCCAGAACGTAGGGACCGGAACCGATGAGGTACTCTGGACTGCGCGAGCGTTCGGGCGCGCGGAACCATTGGGCAAATTCCTGAATGGCGGGGTTGCGGGCGGCGGCAACGCTATCGTTTGTCTCGGCGATGGTGTATCGGTCGGTCAGCCCCTGAGGGTCCAGAATATGCTTGGGCAGGATGGGGAGCCCGCCGAGGAAGTAGTCCGCCAAGAAGTACGGCTCGCGCAGCCGGATGAGCACGGTGTACGGGTCGGGAGCTTGCACGTCAACGACGTTGTCGTAGTAGTTGCGCAGGGCGGCAGCTTCGATGACGTAGGGGTTCTTGACGGCTTTGAAGCTAAAGAGCACATCAGCGCTTGTGAGCGGATGCCCGTCGGAGAAGTGCACCGTGCGGCGGAGACGGAAGCGGTAGGTGAGGTGGTCGGGCGAGATCTCCGGCAGCGACTCCGCGATGTTCGGCTCCAGTTCGGTGGTCTCCGGGTTTTGGAGGAGCAGCGACTCGAAGATGTGCGTGTAGATCTCCTGGCTGGTGGCATCGTTGGCGGTGAAGGGGTTGAGGCTCTCTGGGTCGGAGAGGATGTGGATGACCACCCAGTCCCCTGGGGTGGGGTTGACCGTATCAATGCCCTCCAGCGAGAACTGCTCCACGCGGCGCGTCCCGCAGCCGAGGAGGAGCACTGCGAGCGCAAATCCGGCACCCCAGGAGAGATGCCTCTGGAGCAATGCACCTACACGCTTCGGCTGCGGCGCCATGGCAGCGACCGGTTCTGGAGCTATCGAGCGGAGCGGCGAGTTTTGAGCTTGCGCAACTGGCGAATCAGGATCTCGGCAACCTGGTTGAGCGCTTGCAGGAAGCTCTCGCCCTTCTCCTTGGCGATGAGCTCCTGACCGTTGGCGTGGAGCCGGACCTCAACGTGCTTGAAGCCGCGCTCTTCGCTGAAGACCACGTCGGCGCGGAGCGGTCCCTGGAAGAAGCGCTGCACCTTCTGCAGCTCTCGTTCGGCAAGCGCATGCAATTCGCTTGCGGGGGCATTTGTGTGGCGCGTTGTCACGCTCAGTTGCAGCATTGCCGCTGCCCCGGTTCAGTATACCTGCACAGGCAGTTGCAAAGTTAGGGCAAACGTCAGGATTAGCAGCACGTTGGTCAGCGCATACGAGCTGGAGGCAATCTCTGCGGGCATGGGGAGCTGTGCGCTGAGCGGTGCCAGCAGCGGCGACCGGAGCGGCACGTACGCTCCGCTGGCTTCCACGCGCAGGCTCTCCAGGAGGGCGCCTCTGCGGGCAATGTCGAAGCCGAGCACCGTTCCAACGGCGGCGCGGATTCCCCACCGCAGGTACCATCGGCGGATGTACACGCCGCCGCGACGTGTGTCCTGGGGGATAGAGCTGCGGATCTCCTCCTGCCAGAGGACAAAGCTCGGCACAATCCCCACCCCCACGTGTACCGTAGTAGCGAACTGCCCTGGGAGGGGAAGCCATTCCGGACCAACCCACACCGGCAGCAGCCGAGTCTCCAGCAGCGTACGGATGAGGCGCTCCCCGCCACGGAGGGGATCCTCCGAAGGCTGCCGCGCGAAGTGGTCAAGGCGCACCCGCGCCAGCCCGCTGCTCAGGCGCAGCAGCAGGGTGGAATCAATCGGAATGCGTACGCTGATGCCTCCCCATTCGCCGATGGGGAAGTCCGTGGGAAGCTCCGGAAGCAGGGCGTACTGGCGGTAGTACCGGAGGAACTCCGCATCGGTCCAGTTGAAGAGCATCCCGGCTTCGGCGGAGAGCTTGAGCCAGAGGAGCTGTTGCGCCGATGTCGGTAGGTTCAAGAGCACAACCGCCACCATCCAGCCGTACCGTCGCATGAGCCTTAGAGGATGCGCTTCCCCATCAGCGAGGCGACCAGTTCGGCGGCAATGGTTGCGCTTCGGTTGCGCTCGTCCAGGATAGGGTTGACCTCGACGACATCGAGCGAGTGTACGCCGCCGGCTTCGGCGATGGTCTCCATGAGCAGGTGGGCTTCGCGGTAGGTCAGACCGCCGGGGACCGGGGTGCCGACGCCCTGGGCAATGCTGGGGTCGAGGCTGTCCACATCGAAGCTCACGTGGATGTGGTCCGCCTGCTGATGGAGCTGCTCCAGGGCTTCGAGAGCGACGGCGTAGATGCCTCGGCGGTCGATGTCCTGCATGGTGTAAGCACGCAGCCCCATCGAGCGGATGAGCTCCCGCTCCCCGGGGTCGAGCGACCGCACACCGATGAGCACAACCGCCTCCGGGGCAACCTTCGGGGTGATGCCGGCGATACCGGTCAACTCCGGAGCACCTTTGCCCAGCAGTGCTGCCAGGGGCATCCCGTGGATGTTGCCCGATGGCGAGGTCTCCGGAGTGTTGAGGTCCCCGTGCGCATCAATCCAGAGCACGCCCAAGCGGCGGCGTGTCTGGCGGCACCAGCGGGCGATTCCCGCAACCGAACCGATGCTCATCGAGTGGTCGCCTCCCAGCGCAAGCGGGAAGCCGCCCGACCGCAGCACCCGGTAGACCAGCGCTGCCAGATGCCGGCAGGCACGGGCAATTTCAGGCAGGTACTTGAGCTGCGGATGGTAGATGTCCTGCACCTCCTGCGGCTTGATGTTGAGGTCACCCTCATCGAGCACTTCGTAGCCCAGCTCACGCAGCCGTTCGCCGATACCGGCGATGCGCAGCGCGGAGGGTCCCATGTCCACCCCGCGCCGCCCGGCACCCAGGTCCATCGGAAAGCCGATGAGATGGATTCTCATGGCGTCCCCAGCAGCTCCAGCAGCAGCGCCAAGGTTGAGCGCAGTTGCTTGCGGTGAACCACAAGGTCCACAAACCCATGCTCCTGCAGGAACTCTGCCCGTTGGAATCCTTCGGGCAGCTTCTGCCGTGTGGCTTGTTCGATGACCCGGGGTCCGGCAAAGCCAATTAATGCCCCCGGCTCCGCTAGGATGATGTCGCCGAGCATGGCGAAGGAGGCGGTAACCCCACCGGTGGTCGGGTCGGTCAGCACCGTGATGTAGGGTAGCCGTGCCTGGGCAAGCTGGGTGAGTACTGCCGAGGTCTTTGCCATTTGCATCAGCGAGAGCGACGATTCCTGCATTCGGGCACCGCCGGAGGCGCACACGACGACGTACGGGAGCCGGTGCTGCAGCGCATCCAGAGCAGCGCGGAGGAACTTCTCCCCCACCACTGACCCCATGCTCCCGCCGATGAAGGAGAAGTTCATGCAGCCGAAGACGATGGGGTGCCCGGCGATTCGGGCAAATCCCGTTGTAAGGGCTTCGTTGAGCCCGGTGGAGCGGTAGGCATCCTCGAGCCGTTTGGCGTAGGGTTTGGTGTCCACGAATTGCAGCGGGTCAGCCGAGCGCAGGTTCGTGTGGGTCTCCGAAAAGCTGCCGTCGTCGAGCAGGATCGCGATGTACTGCGGACTGCCAATGCGGAAGTGGTGCCCGCAGGTAGGGCAGGTGTAGAGATGCTCCTCCAGCTGGCGCTTGTAGAGGATGGCGTTGCAGCGCGGGCATTTGGTCCATAAGCCCTCGGGCAGCTCCCGGGGATGGGTCTCTTCGATGTTGGGCTTCTTGCGGAGGAACCACGCCATCGGAACAGCCGTGGCAGTCGCACCTTCACCGCTGTGCAATTTAGGGATTCCGGCGGCAAGCGTCACTCCACCGTTCCGCTGGAGGGACCGCGCCAGCCTCGGAGGAACTCCTCAACTCGCATGGCTCGGCGACCGGCGCGCTGGAGTTCGAGGATCTCCACACACCCGGGCATGCAACCGATGAGGAAGCGCCCCTCCTGGATGCGGAAGCTCCGCGGAGGCAGGAGCTGCTCTGGGTGGGCGCGGGCACGCAGGAAGCGGAAGCGCTCGCCGGCGATGCTGCCCCAGGCGCCGGGTTCGGGGGAGAGCCCGTGAATCCACCGCCGTACCTCCTCTGCGGGACGGTCCCAGCGCAGATGGCAATCCTCCGGGCGAAGCTTCGGAGCAGTGCTGGCGCTGTGCTCATCCTGCGGGATTGGCACGAGCGTGCCGGCGCGAAGCCCCTCGACCGTTTCAACGGCAACCTCCGCTGCCAGCGGCATCAGAAGGTCGTGGAGCTCGCCAGCGGTGGCATCCTCCGGGACGGGGATGGACCGCTGCAGCAGAATCGCACCGGTATCCACGCGCTGCTCCAGGAGGAAGCTGGTCACCCCACTCCAACGCTCCCCGCGGATGATGGTCCAGTGGATCGGTGCTGCCCCGCGGTACTTGGGCAGCAGGCTTGGATGCACGCAGAAGGCAGCCCGCCATGCTTGCGTGTAGAGCTCCGGTGGCAGGATGCGGAAGGCAACCACGATGATGAACTCCGGACGCAGCTGCCGGATCTGCTCCAGGAAGTGCTCATCGCGCAGCCGCTCGGGCTGGGCGACGGGAATGCCCAGCTCCATTGCCGCACGCTTGACCGGCGAAGGCAGAAGGCGCAGCCCCCGTCCCTGGGGAGCATCCGGCGTGGTGACAACCAGCGCCACTCCGAAGCGGCTGTGAAGCGCCTGCAGACTGGGGACAGCGAACTCCGGCGTTCCCATGAACACGATTGCCATGCGCCTTAGCCGGAGAGCTGTGTCCACAGGAAGTACACGGCAAAAGCCGTCAGGGCACCGCCGTAGAGCCGCCGGAGCAGCACAGAAGACAGCCGGGTTGCAACCGCTGCGCCCAAATACGCTGCCGGCAGGCTCCCCGCCAGGAAGGGGAGCAGCAGCGGCGCGGCGATATGCCCCAGCATCGCGTGGGTAATGGTTCCAGGAAGGGCAAGTCCGGCAACGCAGAGCAGCGAGGTTGCCAACGCCTGCTTGAGTGGCATCCGACCCCACAGCACCAATGCCGGCACAATGATGATGCCCCCACCGATGGCGAGCAATCCACCCAGGAAGCCGGCGAGCACCCCAGTTCCCAGCAGCAGCGTCCGGCGGGGCATTGCATCGGGGGAGCCCGCTGTGCTCGGCCGTTCCGGACCGAGCATCCGCAGCGCAACGAAGAGCAGCAGAGCGCCGGTCAACACCATCAATGCTGTCCCGCCGACAAGCCGTGTCGCAAGCGCTCCCAACACCGTACCGGGCAAGCCCGTCAGCAGGAGCCAGCTCGCAATATCCCAGCGGATGAGCCGGTGGCGCCAGTAAGCAATCGAGGCGCTCAGCGCTGTTGGAATAACAGCCGGCAGTGGGGTCGCCAGCGCCAACAACGGATCGACCCCCATCAAGCGCAACAGCGGTGTGGCAATCAGTGCTCCGCCAATGCCGAACAGACCAGAGCTCAGCCCCGCAATTCCGCCCAAACCGCCGAGCACGAGTGGGTCAGGCATCTCAGCCGACTACGATGTTGACCAAACGGTCAGGCACGACGACGATGCGCTCAATTGCACGCCCGGCGATGAAGCGCTGCACGTTCGGGTGCTGGAGCGCACGCTGCTGCAGCTCCTCCTGCGGTAGTCCGCGGGGCAGGCGTTCGCGTGCCCGGAGCTTGCCGTTGACTTGGAAGACGACCTCCACCTCGGGCGGGGCGGCTTTGTGCGGATCGTACTCGGGGAAACGCTGCAGGACAATCGAATCCGTATGCCCGAGCCGATGCCAGAGCTCTTCGGCAATGTGGGGGGCAAAGGGAGCCAAGCACAGCAGGAAGGGCTCCAGCAGGGCGCGCGGACGTTCGGGCATGTGCTGGACTTCGCTGACGAAGACCATCAACTGCGCAATGGCGGTGTTGAAGCGCAGTGCTTCGATGTCCTCGGTGACCTTCTTGAGCGTGCTGTGGAGGAGATGCTCCTGCTCGGCGTTGAGCGGGGCATCCACAATTGCCGGCGAGAGCGAGCCATCCTCCTCCACGAACAGGCGCCAGATGCGGTTGAGGAAGCGGGCAATCCCCTCGATGCCTTTGGTTGACCACGGCTTGGTTGCCTCCAGTGGTCCCAGGAACATCTCGAACAGGCGCAGGGCATCGGCGCCGTAGCGTGCGACGACGTCGTCGGGGTTGACCACATTGCCCAGGGATTTGGACATCTTGCGCCCGTCCTCACCCAGGATCAGCCCCTGGTGGAAGAGCCGATGGAAGGGCTCGGGCGTGGAGACGTAGCCGTAGTCGTAGAGCACCTTGTGCCAGAAGCGGGCGTAGAGGAGATGGAGCACTGCATGCTCAGCCCCGCCGATGTAGAGGTCCACGCCGTTGGGCTGCATCCAGTAGCGCTCCTTTTCGGGGTCGCAGAACCACTGGTCGTTGTGCGGGTCCAGGTAGCGGAGGTAGTACCAGCAAGAGCCTGCCCATTGGGGCATGGTGTTGGTTTCGCGGCGGGCGGGGCGTCCGGTCTTGTGGTCGAACACATTCACCCACTCCGGCAGCGCCGCCAGTGGAGATTCCGGACGTCCGGAGGGGCGGAAGTTGACCGATTCGGGAAGCTCCAGTGGGAGTTCATCCAGCTCCAGTGCCCGGCGGGTGCCGTCGTCGTAGTAGAGGATGGGGATGGGCTCGCCCCAGTAGCGCTGGCGCGAGAAGAGCCAGTCGCGCAGTTTGTAGGAGACCGCGCGGCGTCCGTAGCCGTGCTCCTCCAGCCAGGCGATGATGCGTTCCTGGGCTTGCCGTGTTGGGAGCCCATCCAGGCGGAGGTCAGCGGCAGCGGAGTTGATGGCGATGCCTTCGGCGGTGAAGGCGCGCTCGTGGATGTCCCAGGGGCTGGAATCCGCAGGGGCAACGACCTGGCGGATGGGCAGATCGAAGGCGCGGGCGAAGGCGTGGTCGCGCTCATCGTGAGCGGGCACGCCCATGATAGCGCCGGTGCCGTAATGCGGCAGCACGTAGTCGGCAATCCAGATGGGCAGTGGTTCGCCTGTGGCGGGATGGCGGGCGTAGCTGCCCAAAAAGACCCCACTTTTGGGGTGCTCCTGTTCCAGCCGTTCCCGTTCCAGTTGTCGCGCCACTTGCTCGCGGTAAGCTTCTACGGCAGGGCGCTGTTCGGGGCGGGTGAGCCGTTCGACCAGCGGGTGCTCCGGAGCTAAGACCAGGAAGGTCGCGCCGAAGAGCGTATCGGGGCGGGTGGTGAAGACGCGGATGACGAGCTCGGATTCCCCCAGCACGGGGAAGAGGATCTCCGCCCCAAGGCTCTTGCCAATCCAATTGCGCTGCATCTCCTTGGTGGATTCGGGCCACTCCAGCAGCTCCAGGTCCTGCAACAGGCGCTCGGCATAGGCGGTGATGCGGAGCATCCACTGCTGCATGGGGCGGCGTTCCACGGTGTAGCCCTTCTCACGCCACTCATCCAGCTCCTCGTTTGCCAGAACGGTGCCCAGCTCCGCGCACCAGTTGACGGGCATCGTTGCCAGGTAGGCAAGGCGGTATTGGTCCTGGTAGGCTTGGAGCTCCAGTGGGTCGGTCAGTCCATCGGGCACGGGCAGCTCCGAGATTGGGCGCGCGCGCCCCGCTTGGGGGTCGTACCAGGAGTTGTACATCAGCGTGAACATCCACTGGGTCCACTTGTAGTAGCGCGGGTCGGTGGTGATGATCTCGCGCGACCAATCGTAGCTGAAGCCCAGCATCTTGAGCTGGCGGCGGAAGGTCGCCACGTTCTGTTCGGTGGCGATTCGGGGATGGATACCGGTCTGCATCGAGTAGCGTTCCGTGGGGAGCCCAAAGGCGTCGAAGCCCATGGGGTGGAGCACATTGTAACCGCGCATGCGCTTGTAGCGCGCGATGATGTCCGTTGCGGTATACCCTTCGGGATGCCCGATATGCAGCCCGGCGGCGCTGGGGTAGGGGAACATGTCGAGCACGTAGAACTTGGGCACGCCAGGGCGCTCCTGCGTGCGGTAGATGCCCTGCTCCTCCCACCAGCGCTGCCATTTCGGTTCGACCTCGGCAAAGGGATAGCCCATGGCTTGGAACTCCACGGTTTTGCAGGCTCCGCGAAGGAGCAAAGTTACGAAAGCTGCAGGGGTCCAAAGATGGCTGCGTATCTTTGCAGCTTGTGCGGCAGCACACAGGGGCATCGGTGAACGCGGTTGAGGCATTGCTGCTGGGGATCGTGCAGGGGCTGACGGAGTTCCTGCCCATCAGCAGCACGGCGCACGTGACGTTGATGGGGTATGTGCTCGGATTGCATCCCGAGCAGCACGCAGCCGAATGGACAGCGTTTTTGGCAAGCATCCAGTTGGGCAGCTTGGCTGCCGTTCTCGGGTACTTCCGAAGCGAGCTGCGAGCAATGGTTGCGGCGCTGTGGCAGCGCGGGAGTATGTCTGCTGAGCTTCTCGAAGCGCGGCGCCTTGCGTTGGGAGTGGTTGTGGGGACTCTCCCCATCGTCCTTGCCGGGCTTGCGCTCAAGCCATTGATCGAGGGGGAGGCGACCAAGCGGCTCGAGCTCATCGCCGCGGCTCTGCTGGGGGTGACCATTTTGATGATCGCTGCCGAGCGACGGCGGGCGCCGATGCAGCGAGGGCTTTCGCAACTGCGGTGGGTGGATGCGCTGCTCATCGGATGTGCGCAGCTCCTGGCGCTGATGCCGGGGAGTTCGCGCTCGGGGAGCACAATTGCGGTGGCGATGCTGCTGGGGATTGCCCGGCACGAAGCGGCGCGCTTCTCCTTCCTACTGAGCATTCCGGCGATTGCCGCCAGTGGCATGCTCCAACTGCTGGAGCTGTTCTCCACCGCTGCCATCCCGCCGATGGGACTGCTCTTGAGCTTCTTGGGCGCGGTGGTGAGCAGCTACGCTGCCATCGCCTTCCTGCTGCGCTATCTGCGCACACATACGCTGTGGGGGTTCATCGTCTACAGGCTCACGCTCGCGGCAGTGTTGGTCGGATTTGCTCTGGCACAGCATGGGTAGGAGGATGCTTTGGCGGATGGGAATCCCTGCGCTGGTGTTGCTGCTCATGAGCGCCCAGGGCTGCACGCGTTCGGAGCCTCCAGCGGCGCGGCAGGAGCCTGCGGCGGAGACCTCCGGGCATGCCCCCGTTGCCGAGAGCGTGCGCCCGGATACGCCGGTCATCACGCACATAGCGGTGTTGCAGACTACGCTCGGCACCATTCGGCTGGGGCTGTACGGGGAGGATGCTCCCAAGACCGTGCGCAATTTCGTTGAGTTGGCGCGGCGTGGGGTGTACGACGGAGTGCTCTTCCATCGGGTGGCGCGCAATTTCGTCATCCAAGCCGGGGATCCGCTCACCAAGGACCCGCGCGAGCGTGCCCGCTGGGGCACGGGCGGTGTGAGCATCTACGGCGGCGAGTTCGAAGATGAGCTCAATCCCCAAACGCCCAGCTACCAACTGGGCTACCAGCCCGGCACGGTGGCGATGGCAAATCGCGGACCCAACACCAACACCAGCCAATTCTTCATCTGCTTGGAGCGGGCAGTGAATCTGCCCAAAGCCTACACCATCTTCGGTCGGGTGCTCGAGGGCATGGACGTCGTACAAGCCATCGCCGAGGTGCCCATTGAGCCCGGTCCGTTCGGACCCGACGATGGCACTCCGAAGACGCCGGTGGTCATTCGCAAGGTCACAATACAAGAGCTCAAGCCATGAGAGCGGTTGTCCTCAGCCTGGGATGCACAGCACTGTTGGGGTTGGCAAGTTGTGCTACGGCGCGTTCGGGGGAGGAGAGGAGCGCGGCTCCACAGCGCCCCCGCTACGCCATTACGGTGACACACGGAGGGGCGCCGATGGGGGAGATCGTCATCGAGCTCTTCCCGGAGGTGGCGCCTCTGCACGTGGCGAACTTCGACAGCTTGGTGCGCATTGGCTTCTACGACGGTACGGCATTCCATCGCGTCGTGCCGGGGTTTGTCATTCAAGGGGGTGACCCCAACTCCAAGGACAAGCCACGCGAGACGTGGGGATATGGCGACCCCAGCCAGCGGCGCATTCCCGCTGAGTTCAACGACCGTCCGCACAAGCGCGGGACCGTTTCGGCAGCGCGCGCAGCCGATCCCAATAGCGCAACGTCGCAGTTCTTCATCTGCCTGGTGGACCTGCCGCAACTGGATGGCAAGTACACGGTCTTCGGGCAGGTCGTCTCAGGGATGGAGGTGGTGGATGCCATCGCTGCTGTCCCGCGCGATGGGCGCGACAACCCACTGCAGAAGGTGGAGATGCGCATTCGCCGCCTCCAGCCGTGATGTCTGCTGAGAGCCTCTTTGAGCAGGAGCGTGCGTACTTCCTGCCAGTCTACCGCCGGCTGCCAATTATTCTGGAGCGAGCGCAGGGCTGTTGGCTCTTCGATGTCGAGGGGCGGCGCTACCTGGATTTCCTTGCCGGCATTGCAACGCTGGCGCTGGGACATGGGCATCCGCGCATTCTGCAAGCGGTGATACGCCAGCTCCAGCGGTACGCGCATGTGTCGAACTTCTTTGTGGTGCCTGCGCAGTTGGAGCTTGCCCGCTGGCTGCGCCAGGTGACGGGTTTGCAGCGTGTCTTCTTTGCCAACTCTGGAGCGGAGGCTGTGGAAGCAGCGCTCAAACTGGCACGCCGCTGGGGATGGATGCACGGGCGCGAGCAGATTTGGGGCTTCTCCGGCGGCTTCCATGGGCGAACCTACGGGGCGCTTTCGCTCATGGACCGACCGCTCTACCGCGAGGGGATGGGACCGTACCTGCCCAAAATCGGCACGCTGCCGTACAATGACCCCGAGACACTGGAGCGGACGCTCGACGAGCGTACCTGTGCGGTGGTGCTGGAGTGCATCCAGGGCGAAGGCGGTGTGATCGAGGCAAGCCCGGAGTTCCTCGGCACCCTGGAGCAGTTGCGCCGCCGATACGGTTTTCTGCTCATCGTTGACGAGGTGCAGACGGGCTTGGGGCGAACGGGTGCCTGGCTGGCGGTGCAGCACTATGGGATCGTGCCCGATATCGTTGTGCTGGCGAAGGCGCTCGGAGGTGGGCTTCCCCTGGGGGCAATCGTCGCCGGTGAACACCTGGCGCAGGTGTGGAGTGCGGGCATGCATGGCAGCACCTTTGGCGGCAATCCTGCCGCGTGTGCTGCTGGCGTTGTGCTCATGGAGGAGCTTGCATCGGGCTTGCTGGAGCATGTGCGTCGGGTGGGGCATGTGCTCCGGAGCCAGTTGGAGGAGCTTGCCCGGCGCTTTCCGGAGCGCATCCGTCAGGTGCGGGGGCGAGGCTTGATGCTGGGAATCGAGCTGGATGGAGCAGCGGAGTACCTCCGCGATGCCCTGCTCGGCGAGGGGGTCGTGGTGGGAATCTCCGGGCAACGGGTTCTGCGGATTCTGCCGCCGCTTATCGTCTCAGCAGAGGAGGTGGAGTTCTTCTGCGCAGCCCTGGAGCGCGTGCTGCAGCGAATGCGCTAACGGCGCGCCTGGAGAAGCCGCTGGAGCACCTCCTCGATGCCGTATTCGGAGGCGGGGCGCTGTGTAATCCAATCGGCTTGGCTGCGGAGTTCAGCAACGGCATCTGCCATGGCAACACGCCAGCCGCTGACCTGGAAGAGCGGCAGGTCGTTGCGGTAGTCCCCAATTGCCAACACCTGCCAGGGGGCGATACCGAGCCGGCGCATCAGGAGCTGAGCAGCAGTGCCCTTGTGGGCGGTGCGCAGCCGTATCTCCAGCAGCAGCGTTCCCGGCATCGAAAACGACTCTGTCACGCCGAACTGGAGCTGGCGCCGCTGCGGACGGGGGAGCCGCTCAAGCGCCTTGAGCAAGCCCGTCACCTGTGGTGCGGCGCCGCTGCAGAGGAGCAGCACCACGGGGTGCTCGAAGAGGGTGCTGCGGAGCTGTAGCTCTCGGCGGGCAAGCCCAGGATCGTCCAGGTACGAAGGGATGTGCACCCGTGGGGTGTACAGGAGCTTGTGGGGCGTGAAGGCGGCGTAGTGGATGTCGTAATGGCTGGCGAGCTCCAGGATGCTTTCCAGCACAGGGTGCGGGAAGCCCAGTGCAGCGGCAACCTCCCCTGTGGGGGTATGGGTGAGTGCACCGTCCAGCGAGATAATCCACGCCGCAATCCCCGCGCTGTGGAGCAGCCGATGGATCCCCGGATAGGGTCGGGCACTGGCGAACGCGAGCTCGATACCGCGGGAGCGGAGCTGCTGCAACAGCGTTGCCGTTGAGTTCGGCAGGGATTCGCCCAGACTGACCAGGGTACCGTCCACATCGCTCACGACCAAGCGCACATGGGCAAGTGAGCGACCGTACCGCAGGCGGTACCACCAGCGGCGCAACCGTGTCATCGGAGCCGTTGGTTACTGTCCACGGAAGTGCGGCGTGCGCTTCTCCAGGAACGCGCGGAGCCCTTCGGCATGGTCCTGGCTCTCCCCGGCGCGTTGCTGATATTGGGCTTCCAGCTCAAGCAGCTCCTCCAAGGGAGCGTGTTCGGCGCGCTGCAGAAGCAGCTTGATGTAGCCGTACGTGCGCGTGGGTCCTCGGGCGTATAGTTCAGCAAAGGTCTGCACCGTTGCCGGGAAGGCTTCTGGGGAGACCACGAGGTTGACCAATCCCAACTGCAGTGCCTCCTCTGCGCTGATGGGTTTATTGAGCGTTGCGAACGCAAAGGCGCGAGCGTACCCCAGGGCACGCACGGTGAAGAAGCTTGCGCCCGAATCGGGCACCAGGGCAAGGGCAATGAATGCCTCAACCAAGCGCGCCGAGGAGCTCATGATGCGGAAATCCGTTGCCAGCGCCAGCGACATCCCAGCGCCGGCAGCAACGCCGTTGATAGCACCCACCACCGGCTTGGGAAGCTGGCGCAGCGTGCGGATGAGTGGGGCGTACCGTTCGCGCAGCACGTCCAGGAAGAAGGTGGTCGGTCCGGCAGGCACCTCTTTGAGGTCTTGTCCCGCACAGAAGGCGCGTCCGGCGCCGGTGAGCACAACGCAGCGGACCTCATCGCTGCGTTCGGCAGCCTGGAGTGCTTGCAGCAGCTCGCTGCCCATCTGCTGATTGCAGGCGTTGTGGACCTCGGGACGGTTGAGTGTGATGGTTGCAACGCCGTTGCGGACCTCGTAGCGGATGGTTTCAAACTCCATTGCGCTGCCTCTGCTGTGCTACCGCCCACGCCACTGCGGTGGACGCTTCTGCTGGAAAGCTTGCATGCCCTCCTTCTGGTCTGCGGTGGAGAAGAGCAGGTAGAAGTTCTTGCGCTCGAACTCCAGCCCGATCTCCAGCGGTGTGCTCAGTGCTTTCAGGACGGCTTCCTTTGCCAGGCGTACGGCGATTGGGGGTTTGGAGGCGATCGTGGATGCCAAGGCGAAGGCTTCCTGCAGGTATATCTCGGCGGGGACGACGCGATTGACCAACCCCAGCCGGTAGGCTTCCTGTGCCGAGAGGAAGCGCCCGGTCAGCACCAGCTCCATTGCCAATGCCTTGCCAAGCGTGCGCGTGAGACGTTGGGTGCCACCAGCCCCGGGCATGACTCCGATGTTGATTTCGGGTTGCCCAAACTGTGCCGTATCGCTGGCGATGATCATATCGCAGAGCATTGCCAGTTCGCAGCCTCCGCCGAGTGCATATCCGCTGACGGCGGCGATGAGCGGCTTCTTCAGCGCGGCGATGCGCTCCCACTTGCGGAATTGGTCGCGCAGAAGCATCTCCACAGAATCCGCCTGTGCCATCTCGTCAATATCGGCACCGGCGGCAAATGCGCGCTCGTTCCCATGCAGCACCATGCAGCGGATGTCGGGATCGGCATCGAATGCCTCCAGCGCCGTGATGAGCTCCTCCATCAAGGGGAGACTCAAGGCATTGAGCTTGTCCGGGCGATTGAGCTGTACGGCACCAACTCGGGGGTCTGCCTCGTACCGGTAGACGCGGATGTATTGAAAGTCCATCGCCGGCGTCAGGTATAGCCACACAGCCATGCAAAAATACGCCGCTTGCGGCTCACGCTACGGAAGCGGCTTCCACGTCTGCGTTTGCGGCATATCCGAGGGAGAAGGCGATGCGGTGGATCGTGGTGCTGTTCGCTGCAGTTGGTGCGCTTGCGCAGCAGAAGCTGCTCATCCCGATGGATCTTTCGCAGACGGACCACCTCCGTGCCTACGGCATTGCGTACTGGAATCTGCAGCAGGGGCGACCGGTGGATTGGTTGCTCAACTACCGGGGCGGCTCCTTCCTCATGGACTATTTGCCGGAGATTGCGCTGGAATGCCGCATGCGGGGGGTTTCCTTCGAGCTTCTGGATGCAGCCCAGGCTGCGCAGGTGTACGCCGAAGTTCAAAGCCCTGAGGCGAACATGGATGTCGTGCGCCTGGAGCGCGCCCCCCGGCTTGCCGTCTACGTGATGCCCACGGCAAAGCCCTGGGATGATGCCGTGCAGTTGGCGCTGGAGTACGCTCAAATCCCGTACGACAAGGTCTGGGACGAAGAGGTGCTTGCCGGCAAGCTCAAGGACTACGACTGGCTCCACCTGCACCACGAGGATTTCACCGGGCAGTACGGCAAGTTCTGGGCAGCCTTTGGGCATACGACGTGGTACCAGCAGCAGGTTGCCTTGCAGGAGGCAACGGCGCGCAAGCTGGGCTTCCGCAAGGTCTCCGAACTCAAGAAGGCGGTGGTGGAGAGGATTCGGGAGTTCGTGCTCAACGGGGGCTTTATGTTCGCCATGTGCAGCGCGACCGATACCTACGATATCGCCCTTGCGGCGCGCGATGTGGACATCTGCGCGGAGATGTTCGACGGCGATCCTGCCGATCCCGACGCCAACCGGAAGCTGGATTTCTCGCGGACGTTCGCCTTCCAGAACTTCACGCTCGAGATGAACCCGTACGTGTACGAGTTCTCCAACATCGACGTGGGACCCACGGGGTTGGCAGACCCGAGCTCGGACTACTTCACGCTGGTGGAGTTTTCGGCAAAGTATGACCCCGTGCCCACGATGCTCACGCAGTGCCACGTGAACGTGATCCATGGATTCCTGGGGCAGACCACAGCCTTCCGCGAGGAGCTCCTCAAGCCTTCGGTGGTGATCCTGGGCAAGCGCGAGGGTACCAACGAGGTCAAGTACATCTACGGCGCTGTTGGGCGTGGGATGTTCGCCTGGTACGGCGGGCATGACCCGGAGGATTACCAACACGCCGTTGGGGATCCCCCCACGGATCTCTCGCTGCACAAGAACTCGCCCGGCTACCGGCTGATTCTCAACAACGTGCTCTTCCCGGCGGCGCGGAAGAAGAAGCTCAAGACTTAGAGCCGGCTTTCGAAGCGCTCGACGGTGCGGACACCGCGGATCTTGCGCACCTTGTCTATGATGCGTGCCAGATGCTCGGTGTCGCGGACGTAGAGGGTGAAGATGCCTTCGAAGGTCCCGCCGTACGCGTCAATGTTGACACTGCGGATATTTGTGCGGTCGCAGGCAGCGATGGCTTTGGTGATGTCGCGCAGCATTCCCGGGCGATCATCTCCGGTGACGCGCAGGGCTGCCAGGAAGTGCTCGTTGTTGGTATCGCCCCAGCGCAGTTGGAGGACGCGGGGGTGGTTCGAGCGCAGCATCTCCTGCACGTTGGGGCAGCTTTGGCGGTGGACCCGCAGCCCGCTGCCGACGGTGACGATGCCAACGATGTCATCGCCAGGGATTGGATTGCAGCACCGGGCGTAGGAGTAGAGCACCTGGATGGGGCGCCCGTCCATGCCTACCAGGAGAATCCCGCTGCTGTGTTGGCGCGCAGCTTCGGCAACCTGTTCGGCGGAGGGGAGGGAGCTCTCCTCTGCTGGTGCGGGGGCACCATTGGGGCGAAGCTGTGCGATGACGGCATCAACCGAGAGCTCGCCCGTTCCCAGGGCATAGAAGAGCGCTGCACGGTTCTCGTAGCGCAGGGCGTGCGCAATGCGCTCCAGCTCCTCCTCGCGCACCGTGAGATGGAGCTTGCGCAGGCGTTTCTCCAGGAGCTGTTGCCCCTCTTGCTGCTTGAGCCGCTTCTGCTCGTTGAGGTAGCGTCGGATGTAGGTCTTCGCCTTGTGCGTGACGACCATCTGCTCCCAATCGCGGCTGGGAGCCTGCTGCTTGGAGGTGAGGATCTCCACCTGGTCGCCTGTCTGGAGGCGGTAGTTCAGCGGTACGATTCGACCGTTGACTTTGGCGCCGATGCAGTGGTGCCCGATTTCGGAGTGGATGGCAAAGGCAAAGTCCAGCGGGGTTGCGCCTTTGGGCAAGCGCTTGAGCTCGCCCTTGGGGGTGAAGACGTAGATTTCGTCCTGGTACAGGTTGAGCCGGAAGCTCTCCAAGAGCTCTTGGGCAGCCTCTTCGCGGGGGCGCTTTTCGAAGAGTTCGCGCACCCAAGTGATCCACTCCTCCAGCTCGGGGTCCTCCTTCCACGGGAGGGCGCCGTGTTCGGCTTTATAGCGGAAGTGCGCTGCCACGCCGCGCTCGGCAATCTCGTGCATCGCACGCGTTCGGATTTGGATCTCAACGGGCTTGCCCTCCGGACCGATAACGGTGGTGTGGAGTGAGCGGTAGCCGTTCTTCTTGGGCACGGCGATGTAGTCCTTGAAGCGCTCGGGGATGGGCGTGAAGAGCTGCGTGACAAGCCCGTAGGCGAGGTAGCACTCGCTGCTGTCGTCTGTGTCAAGGATGATGCGGATGGCGAAGAGGTCGTAGATCTCCTCCAGCGGCTTGCCGCGCGTGAGCATCTTCTGGTAGATGGAGTAGAGGTTCTTCGGGCGCCCGGTGATTTCGCAGCGCAGCCCATGGCACTGGAGATGCTCCCGAATGGGGGCAATGACCCGCTGGATATAGGCTTCGCGTTCGGCGCGCGTCTGCCGCAGTGCATTCCGCAGTTGCTCGTAGGCTTCCGGGTGCAGGTACTTGAAGGCAAGGTCCTCCAGCTCCCATTTCAGGTTTGCCAGACCCAGCCGGTAGGCAAATGGGGCGTAGATGGCGAGAGTCTCGCGCGCAATCGCCTCGCGCCGCTCCGGCGGAAGCGCTGCAAGGGTGCGCATATTGTGCAGCCGGTCGGCAAGCTTGACCAGGATGACGCGCACATCGCGGATGAGCGAGAGCAGGAGCTTGCGGTAGGTCTCGGCTTCGGTGATCTGGCGGTTCTCAACGATGCCAGCGATCTTGGTCACACCGTCCACGATTTCGGCGATGGTGGCGCCGAATTCGGCTTGGATGTCGGCAAGGGTGAAGGGGGTATCTTCGACGACGTCGTGGAGCAGAGCAGCGGCAACGGAGATGTCGTCCAGGGAGATGTCTCGGGCAACGATTCGGGCGACCTCCACCGGATGCGTCCAGTAGGGCTCGCCCGAGGCGCGGAAGCTATCCTTGTGCGCCTCTACGCAGAAGTCGAAGGCTTTGCGCAGGAGATGCTCGTTGGGATTGGAGAGGTGCTGACGGCATTCCCGCAGCAGCTCCTCCAGGAGGTGTTGTGCCAATTCCGTATGTTGGAGCAGCGTGGGCATAGCTCAAGATTGCCTTCCGGCAGCCGATGCACTGTAGCGTGAAACTCCTCCGGCAGCGCAGAGATGCCTTGGAGCGAAGCCTTCTGGCGATGGTACTTTCGCCATGGCGTTCCTCGCCGCTTCTATGAAGACCTGGCCGAGGAAGGGCTGCTCTATGACTTCCTCCAGGAGCATTGTGCACAGCTCTTGCAGCAAGACGAACGATTCCGGCGCGACATGTACGAAATCCTTCTCCGCTGCGCTCCGGAGCCGATACCCGAGCTGGAGCATGCGCTGCTGCAGGAGCTCTGTGCCGCACTGAGCTACTTCCTTGCCTACACGGACCCATGGCGTCGCAGCGCACCCGTGCCATAAGCACCGAGATTCTGGCGCTCTTCGAAACCATTCGGGAACAGGCGCACGCCTATGCCCAAGCCTTTGCCCAGCTCCAGGATGCCATTGCTCAGCTCCAGCAGGAGCGCCAGAGGTGGGAGCAGGAGATGGAGGCAATCCGCACGCGCGCCGAACAACTACTGCCCCGCTTGCAACAGGAGGTGCACAACGTGATTGCACTGGTGTTGGAGCGCTCAGCGGCGCTCCGCACAATTGCTCAGCACCTGGAGGAGCTGGAGCGGCGCCTTGCCCACATAGAGCAGTTCCAGCAGCAGCTTCCACAGTGGGAGCAGCAGCTCCGCGAGCAGGCTGGGGAACAGCTCCATGAGCTGGAGCACAAGGTGGCAATCCTCCTTCGGACGCTTCAGCAGGAGCTTCGGGACACACAGCAGCGGATCGAGCTGACCCAACTGCTCATGCAGAAGGGGTTGGGGGAGCTCCAGCAGCAGTTGCTGCAGTTACAACAGGAGTCCCCACCGATGCTGCTGCAGGAGGCACAGCGCCGTGAGGAGCTGGAGCGGCGCCTGAGGGCGGTAGAGGCGCAGTTGGAGCAGTCCTCGGCTGCAGTGCTCGAGCTGCAGCAGCGTGTGGAACAGAGAGCCGAGAGCACCCTTGAGCGGCTCGCCAGCACTCCCGAGGCAGCTCTGCGTGCGGTGCAGGAGCGGGTCGAAGGGCTTGAAGGGCGAGTGCGCTCTCTGGGCTGGGGGATCCTTGTCCTTGCCCTCGGCGTGATTGCAGCACTGGTGCTCGCGCTGCTGGACTAATACGACCGCCCCATTGGCTTCGTCTAAAGACGCGGTTTTTGGTCGGTTCCCCAAGCGGTTGTCACAGCCATGAATCGACGAACGCTGATTGCAGCGGTGGTGCTGGTCGGGGTGGGAATGGTCTTGGGCATTCTGCTGATGTCCCATCTGGGTGCAGGAGCTGCACCGAGAGCGCTTCAGGCACAGCAACGGAGCCAATTGGGTGCGCCCAACCCCCCGATCGCGCAGCCAAGCGAACTGGTACGCCAGCTCAACCGCGCCTTCGTTGACGTTGCCAATGCCGTTCTCCCCTCCGTTGTTGGTATCCGCGTCTACCAGCGGGGTTCGGAGTCGCCCAGCCGTTTCTTTGAATTCTTCGGTCCCTTCCGGCGCTTCTTTGAGGATGAAGAGAGAGGCTCGCCCGAAGCTCCGCCACCACCGCGCGAGGTGCAGGGAGCGGGCGTGATCATCACCGAAGATGGCTACATCGTCACGAACAACCACGTCGTCGAGAGGGTCAAGGAGGAGGACCTGCGCGTTGTCCTCCACGACGGCAAAGAGCTGCGGGCGAAGATCATCGGGCGCGATCCGCTGACCGACCTTGCGCTGCTGAAGGTGGATGCAAAGGGGCTCAAACCCGCGTACTTCGGCAACGTGGAGGACATCCAGGTGGGCGAGTGGGTGATTGCTGTGGGGAACCCACTGGGCTTGCGCTCTTCGGTGACGGCGGGGATTATCAGCGCGACCGGGCGTGGAGGATTGGGCCTGCAGAGGGATTCCTACGGGGTGGAGAACTTCATCCAGACCGATGCCCCCATCAACCCCGGGAACAGTGGAGGCGGACTGTTTACGCTCAGCGGCGCGCTCATCGGGATCAATACCGCAATCGCTACCACGACGGGCTTCTACCAGGGCTACGGCTTTGCTATCCCGATTGATATCGTGCGCGCGGTGGTGGAGGACCTCATCGAGGACGGCAAGATTGACCGGGGCTACATTGGCGTGCAGATTCAGCCAGTTGACGATGTCATGGCAAAAGCGCTGGGGCTGGATTCCCCACGGGGAGCGGCGGTAGCGCGCGTGCTCAAGGGCGGAGCAGCTGAGCAGGCAGGCATCAAGGTCGGCGATGTCATTCTTGCACTCGACGGCACCCCTGTCCGCAGCCCAAACCATCTACAAGCGCTGGTGGCGATGCGCCGAGCAGGGCAGAAGGTGCGTCTGACCATCTGGCGCGATGGCAAGACGATTGAGAAGGTCGTCACCCTGCGTCCGCGCGACCAAGATACCACGGCAGCCCGCGCGGAAGCCGGCTCGGAGGAGGAGAGCTCCGAGGGGAAGCCTGCGGTGGACCTAGAACGGCTGGGGCTGGCGGTTGCTCCGCTGTCGCCGGAGAGGCGCGAGCAGCTGGAGATCGATTCCGGAATCGAGGTCACTCGCGTGAAAGCCTATAGCCCTGCTTGGGAGCAGGGGCTGCGCCGCGGAGATGTTATCACGCACGTCGGGAACACACCGGTCAAATCCGTTGCGGAGTTCCGGCGGCTCCTGGGGCAGCGCAAGCCTGGTGATGCGGTGCTGCTGCGCGTGTTGAGCGTAGCGCCCAACGGCGAAGTCATAGAGCGGCTGGTGGCAATTGAGTTGCCCTCTTAGAGGGGTTCGAAGCGGGCGGTGAAGAAGCGGAGCTGCGGGGGCTCGTAGACCATGCGGAGCCCGCCGATGGAATCGCGCCGCTCCCAGACAGCGCGGATGCTCTGGACAACCCATTCCAGGTGCGCAGTGCTGTAGACCCGGCGCGGGATGGTAAGCCGCACCAGCTCCAGCGCCGGGTAGCGGTGTTCCCCTGTTCGAGGATCGCGCCCTGCAGAGACGGTGCCGCGCTCCATCGTGCGCACTCCGCCCTCCAGGTAGAACTCCGCTGCCAGGCGCTGTGCGGGGAAGTGCGATTGCGGCACATGGGGAAGGAAGCGCCGGGCGTCTATGTAGACGGCATGCCCTCCGATGGGCTGTACAATCGGGATGCCTTCGGCGCTGAGCCATTGCCCCAGTTGCTGTACTTGGGCAATTCGGGCGCACAGGTATTCGAGCTGCACCATTTCGCGCAGTCCGCACGCCATGGCTGCCAAGTCGCGCGCGGCTAAACCTCCGTTGAAGCGCTCCCCTTCGAAGCGGTACAGCAGTGGGAGCATCCGTCGGTAGAGCTCCTCGGAGCGGAGGGCGATGAAGCCACCGATATTGACCAGGACGTCCTTCTTTGCCGAGAAGGTGATGGCATCGGCGTAGCTCATCAGTTCGCGCACGATCTCGGCAATCGAGCGCGAAGCCTGCCCGGGTTCCCGTTCCCGGATGAAGAAGGCATTTTCAGCGCACCGCGTTGCATCAAAGACCAGCAGGATGCCGTGTTCGCGGGCAAGCTCGGCAAGGCGGCGCGTGGCTGCCAGCGAGACCGGCTGTCCGCCTGCCATGTTGACGTTCATCTCCAAGCAGATGTAGGCGATCTGCTGGCTGCCGTGACGACGGATGAACTCCTCAACGGCGCCAAGGTCCATATCGCCCTTGAAGGGGTAGAGCGACGTGGGGTCGTGAGCTTCGGGAACGATAAGGTCAACGAAGATCCCGCCGGCGCGTTCTTGATGCTCGCGCGTTGTGGTGAAGTACATGTTGTTGAGCACGTACTGCCCGGGGCGAATGAGGGTCTGCGACAGGATGTGTTCGGCGGCTCGCCCTTGGTGCGTTGGGATGACAAAGGGGAAGCCCAGGATCTCCTCGACGGCTTCGGCGAAGAGCTTCCATGCACGGCTGCAGTCGAGCGTTTCCGTTGTCTGCAGCAGCGCGCCCCATTGCTGTGTGCTCTGCGCAGAGGTGCCCGAGTCGGTGAGCAGGTCGATGAAGACGTCCTCCGAGCGCAACAGGAAGGTGTTGTAGCCGGCTTCGCGTAGGGCACGTTCGCGCGCTTGCCGGCTGGGCAACGTGAGCAGCTCGACGTGTTGGAGCCGATACGGAGGAACCGCGTGCGGTTGGAGCGACGCAGTCGGCAACGCGCCGAGCGGCTTCCAACGGCATTCCCAGAGGAAGGGGGATTCCTGCACAGGGAGAAAAGCCGGAATCTCGTGGGCAGAGCTTCGGAGCTGCTCCAGCGCTTGGACAGCAAAGCGAAGGTGCTCCCCAAGGTAGCACCGCAGTGGAAGCGCCAGGAAGAGGTGTTCGGCGTTGATTCCCAGGCGGATGCCCGAGAGGAGGTACACCGTAGCACTCAGCGCGGCAAGCTCAGCAGGGCTGGCTCCTTTGCCGAAGTCCTGTGGAGGGAGATGGACCCCCCAGCAGCTGGACAACTGCGCGCTGTGAAAGCCCCGATGCAGCAGCTCCTGCTGCAGCCACTGCCGTACCTGGGCATGGTGGCGGAAGATCTCCGGATGGTGAGCAGCTTCGGAAAGTCCCCGTGCCAGAGCCTCCAGGTCACGTCCGGCAAGCCCGCCGTAGGTGTGAAGTCCTTCGAAGACTACCACCACTGCCCGGAGGTGCTGGGCATCCTGCGGCTCGTTGCCGCACAGTAGCGCGCCGGTGTTGCAAAAACCATCCTCGCGAGCGTTCCACAGAAGCAGTCGTGCCAGCGATGCCAGCTCGTGGAGGAAATCAATGGTTTTGCCTTGCAGGGCGATGTGGGCAAAGCAGCCGGAGGCATTCCAGAGAATCGGGATACCCAGCGCAGCGAGCAAGCGGAAGCACTCCAGCAGGCTGTCTAAATCACTCATCGGGTAGCCAAGCGGCTCAGGCGACAGGCGCCAGTAGAAGTACTGCGGCATTGCCTGCTGCAGTAGCTCCGGCAGCAGTTCTATCTGCGGGGCAATCCCGTGCGATGTCCACACGACTGGCACAGGGAGCACTCGTGCGCCGGAGCGCTCAAAATGGTAGCGCTCCAGCTCGGAGATCGGTCCGCATGCGATGCTCGTTCCCGCGGAAAGGTACACCTGCGCAAGCAGGTTGAACGCAGCGCGCCCTCGGTGCACCGGTATGACCCATGCTTTGCCGAAAATGGAGCGGACGGCTTGCTCGATGTGATAGAAGTTGCGGCTTCCAGCATAGGCTTCATCGCCCTGAAGCATCCCGCCCCATTGGGAATCGCTCATGGCGTGGAGTCCGCGAAAGTGGGCGAAGTCCAGGAACACCTCCTCCTCGCACAGTTGGTACGTATTGTAACCGGCGCGTTCCAGCGCCTGCCGCCGCTGTTCATAGGAGGCTACGGTGCTGAGAGGAGCGATAGTCTTGGCACGGTACGGCTCCACCGGAGAGGGCATAGTCCTGCTCCGCGTTGTAGGAAGCGAAACTACCGGAGGACAGCAGTGGGAGAAATGAGCAAGCTCAGCGCCCTGGCTGAGCAGCCGTAGGCTCCTCTACGAGGTCGGCAGGACGCCAGGAGAGAGCCAATTGCCCACATGCGGCGTCGATATCAATGCCGCTGGAGGAGCGGACCGTTGCGGTGACGCCGTGTCGGCGCAGCCGTTCGGCAAAGGCGTGCAGGCGGTCCGGCGGGCTGGGGCGAAGCTGTGCCCCAATCCCGGTGGGATGGGCAAACTCGATCGGGTGGAAGGGGATGAGGTTGACCTTGGCACCGGTGCGGCGAGCCAGCCGAGCCAGAGCGTCTGCATCCGCGGGAGAGTCGTTGAGCCCGTCGAAGAGGATGTACTCGTAGGTGACCGGGCGGCGTATCCGTTCGGTGTAGTACTGCACGGCTGCGAGCAGCTCCGGCAAGGGGTAGCGTCGGGCAATCGGCATGAGCTGTTCGCGCAGCCGTTGGTCGGCAGAGTGGAGCGAGATGGCGAGTTTGACCCGAATGCCCGATTCAGCAAGTTTGCGAATGCCAGGGACCACGCCGGCGGTGGAGATGGTGATTCGGCGCGGGGAGAGAAGCCGTGCATGCGGGTCGGTGAAGATAGCGATGGCATCGAGTACGGCATCCAGGTTGAGCAAGGGTTCGCCCATGCCCATGAAGACGACGTTTGTGATGCGCTCCCCAAGGAAGCTTTGGACTTGGCAGAGCTGGTCCACAATTTCGGCGGCGTTGAGGTTGCGCCGCAGTCGCAGCGTTGCCGTGGCGCAGAAGGCGCATCCCAGCGGGCAGCCCACCTGGGAGGAGATGCACAGCGTGCGGCGGTCCCCTTCATCGGCGGGGATGAAGACCGCTTCGATTGCTGCACCGTCGGGCAGCCGCAGCAGGAACTTGACCGTGCCGTCGCGTTCGGAGCGCTGCCAGCGGAGGAGGTGGACGGTCTTGAGTGTGCAGTGCCGAGCAAGGCGCTCCCGAAGGGGCGCCGGCAGATTGCTCATCGCGCTGAAATCCTCAACCCCGCGGGTGTAGATCCACTGGAGGAGCTGGTCGGCACGGTACGCCGGCTCACCCCAGCGGTGCAGCAGTTCGGCAAGACGAGAACGGCACAGCCCCTTGAGATGGAGCTGCCCCTCGAACTCAAGCGGTAGTGTGCGAAGCATCCGTGTGCGGAGCTGCCCGCGTTATTCGGGAACACCGGTCTCCTCTATCTCGTCCGCGGCGACCTCGGTGGAGCGCTCCTGTGGGAGGAAGACGAGCCGGTTGAGCTTCTTATCGAAGCGCACTTTGACCGTCATGCCATCCTTGATCGTGCCCTTGAGGATCTCTTCGGCGAGCGGGTCCTCCAGATAGCGCTGGAGGGCACGCCGGAGCGGTCGGGCACCGAACTTCTCATCGTAGCCCTTGTCCACGAGGAACTCCCGAGCGGACTTGGTCAGCTCCAGTTGGATATGGGCAACCTCCAGGCGCTTGAGCAGCCGCTGGAGCTGGATGTCGATGATGCGCGAGATGTGCTCGCGCTTGAGCGGACGGAAGATGATGAACTCATCGATGCGGTTAAGGAACTCGGGGTTGAAGAGGCGGCGCACCGCTTCCTCGATGGTGCTGCGGAGGGTTTCGTAGTCATCGCTTTCGGGATTTGCGGTGAAGCCGATGCGCCCGCCGGCTTTGATGTCGCGGGTGCCGATGTTGCTCGTCATGATGATGACGGTATTCTTGAAGTCAACCCGCCGCCCGAGCCCATCGGTGAGGATGCCATCGTCGAGCACTTGCAGCAGGATGTTGAACACGTCCGGATGGGCTTTCTCGATCTCGTCCAGCAGGATGATGCTGTAGGGCTTGCGGCGCACCTTTTCGGTCAATTGCCCACCCTCCTCATAGCCGACGTAGCCGGGCGGGGCACCGATGAGGCGCGAGACGGAGTGCTTCTCCATGTACTCGCTCATGTCGATGCGGATGAGCGCATCCTCGGTGTCGAAGAGGCAGCGCGCCAGCGCCTTTGCCAGCTCCGTCTTGCCGACGCCGGTTGGACCCAGGAACATGAAGGAGCCAATGGGGCGGTTGGGATCCTTGAGCCCGGCGCGGGCGCGGCGGATTGCCCGAACCAAGTGTTCGATGGCTTCATCCTGCCCGACGACGTGCTTTTTGAGCTCCTCCTCCAGGGTCAGCAGCTTCTGCTGCTCGCTTTGGGCGACCTTGTTGACGGGGATGCCCGTCATCATTGCCACAACGTCAGCAACGTCATCCTCGGTGACGGGGTAGACCATCTCGGCGGCCTGCCGCTCCCACTCCTCTTTGAGCGCCTCCAGCTCGGCTTGCAGCTTCTTCTCCATATCGCGCAGCCGGGCAGCTTCTTCGAAGTTCTGCATGCGCACGACCTGGTTCTTCTGCTGGCGGATCTGCTCGATGCGCTCCTCCAGCTCCTGAATCTCTTTGGGCACGACCAGGTGCGCCAGATGCACGCGTGCGCCGGCTTCGTCCATGACATCAATGGCTTTGTCCGGAAGGTAGCGGTCTGTGATGTAGCGCTCGGCAAGGCGGACACAGGCGCGGATGGCTTCCTCGGTGTAGACAACGCCGTGGTGCGCCTCGTAGCGGTCCTTGATGTTCATGAGGATGTGGAAGGTCTCCTCGGGGGTGGGCGGGTCCACGAGGATCTTCTGGAAGCGGCGCTCCAGGGCGCCGTCCTTTTCGATGTACTGGCGGTACTCGTCCAGCGTCGTTGCGCCGATGCACTGGATCTCGCCGCGCGCTAAGGCGGGCTTGAACATGTTGGAGGCGTCCAGAGAACCGGAGGCACCCCCGGCGCCGACCAAGGTGTGGAGCTCATCGATGAAGATGATGACGTCCCGTGCCTTCTCCAGCTCGTTGAGGATTGCCTTGACGCGCTCCTCGAATTGCCCACGGTACTTCGTCCCAGCGACCAGGGCTGCCAAGTCCAGCGTGACAATGCGCTTGTCCAGCAGCACGCGCGGGACCTTCCGCTCGACGATGCGCAGGGCAAGCCCTTCGACGATGGCGGTCTTGCCCACCCCAGGCTCTCCGATGAGGACGGGGTTGTTCTTCTTGCGCCGGGAGAGCACCTGGGCAACGCGCTCGATTTCGCGGTCGCGCCCGATGACTGGGTCGAGCTTCCCTTCGAGAGCGAGTTTCGTAAGGTCTCGCCCGAAGTTGTCCAGCACCGGGGTCTTTACCCGCTCGGTGACCCGAACCCGAGGAGTGCCCCGTTCGGGACGGACGCTGGAGCGCCCACTGAGAATGTTCTGCAGCTCCTGCCGAGCTGCATCGTAGGTGACGTTGAAGTGAGCCAGGATTTGCGCTGCAATGGTATCGCTTTCGCGCAACAGTGCCAGCAGCAGATGCTCGGTCCCCACAACATCGGCTTTGAGCCCACGGGCTTCCAGGTAGCACAGCTTCAGGACGCGCTCGGCTTGCTTAGTCAGCGGGATGTTCCCAATGGTGGCGGTCCCCCCGTAGGAGCGGACGCTATCTTCGATTGTGCGCTGGAGGCGGACCAGGTCCACTCCAAGGTTGCGCAGAATGCGGATAGCCATCCCTCCGCCTTCGCGGATCATCGCCAGGAGCAGGTGCTCGGTGCCAATGTAGTCATGCCCCAGGCGGAGAGCTTCCTCGCGGCTCAGCCGGATGACCTCCTGCATCCGCTGCGAGAAGTTGCCTTCCATGGCGTTTGCGATGTTGCTTCAAGTTCTACTACGCTCACCCGCTGACGACGCAGCAGGATTGGGCTTTATTGCAGCCGCGCCGCTGCGGGCACGGGAGCGGTTCGGTAGTTTTGTACCGTCGGCGACACACCAATGTTTCGGCAGTGCCAGTGCAGAGGTTGAGCTCATGGACAGTCTCACCGTTGAACGGGCGCAGCAGCTTCTGGAGGGCTGCCGAGGGCGGCGCATCGCGGTGGTAGGGGATGTGATGGTGGACCGCTACTTCTGGGGCAGCGTGACGCGGATCTCGCCCGAAGCACCAGTGCCGATTGTGGATTTCGAAGAGGAGCAATGTCGCTTGGGCGGGGCAGCAAATGTCGCGCATAACTTGGCAATGCTGGGCGTTCGTCCGCTGCTTGTCGGCGTGGTGGGGCAGGATGCGGCAGCGGAGATACTCCTGGAGCTGCTGCGCCAACTGGGGCTGGAGACGGCGGGAGTGCTGCCCGACCCGAAGCGCCCGACTACGGAGAAGATCCGCATCTTGGGCAATCGGCAACACCTGCTGCGCCTGGACCGCGAGGTCCGTACGCCCGTCAACAGCACCATCACCGCACGAGTGCTGGAGCTGCTGGAAGCCGCCGAGGACGTCGAGGCGCTCATCTTCCAGGACTACAACAAGGGCATGCTCACGCCGGAGCTCATCGCCAAGGTCATTGAGTTGATGCGGCGTCGGGGTGTGCCCGTATTTGTGGACCCCAAGGAGGAGAACTTCTTCGCCTACCGTGGGGCAACCCTCTTCAAGCCGAATCGGCGGGAGGCTGCTGCAGCACTCCGCCAGCCACTCCGGACGCGCGAGCAGCTTGTGGCAGCAGCACAGCAGCTGCAGCAGGAGCTTGCCTGCCAGGCTGTTCTCATCACGCTGGGCGAAGAAGGGATGCTCCTGTGGGAATCCGAACGGGCAACCTTCATCCCCACGCGGGCTCGCCACGTTGCGGATGTCTCCGGCGCAGGGGATACGGTCATTGCAACCGTTGCGGCAGCTGTCATTGCCGGGGCAACACTGCTGGAGGCTGCTGCCCTTGCCAATATTGCTGCCGGAGTTGTCTGTGCCGAGCCCGGCGTGGTCCCGATTACCTCACAAGCCTTGCTGGAAGCGGTGGTGCAAGCATGAGCATGGTACTGGAGCGTTCACTGCTTGCCCAAATCTGCCAGCAACTGCGCCAGCAAGGCAAGCGCATTGTCTTCACCAACGGCTGCTTCGACCTGCTCCACCTGGGGCATGTGGACTACCTCTTCCGTGCCCGTGCCCTGGGGGATGTGCTCATCGTGGGGATCAACACCGATGATTCGGTGCGCCGCCTCAAAGGTCCGCAGCGTCCGCTGCGCTCGCAGCAGGAGCGGGCAGCACTGGTGGCAGCGCTCAAGCCCGTGGATTTCGTCACACTCTTTGCCGAAGACACCCCCGCGCAGCTCATCGCCGAACTGCGCCCACACGTGCTGGTCAAAGGAGGCGATTACACGCCCGAACAGATCGTCGGCGCGGAGATGGTGCGCTCCTGGGGTGGGGAGGTCGTGGTGCTCCCCTACGTGCAGGGCTACTCAACGACGGGCTTGCTGGAGCAGATCTGCGCGCGCTACTGCCCCGAACGGCGGCGTCCGGGCTGAAACCACTGCTCCCCTAAGCTCACGCTGAAGCTGAAGCGGGCAAACCATTCCCGCAGAAGTCCAGGGCGTCGCTCCCCACGGATTCCGCTCTGACAGGCAACCTCCAGCAGAGTAAGCTGCTCCAGCGGGAGGCTCAGCCCAGCGCTGAGGAAGTACTCGGCAATCGGCACGCCGGAGACGCGGTAGTAGAGCTCCTGGTAGCCGGCACCGATGGCAAATCCCACGCGCTCGCTCCAAGCATGGGCGCCGCGAAGGTGGGGCTGGCGCACAACTCCAAAGCTCCAGCGCTGCAGTGCCCGGAACTGCACCCTCGGGTCGCTCCGGTAGGAGAGCCATTGCAGCTCCTGGCGGAAGTATTCGCCGAGGAATTGCCAGCGGTTGCGGCGGTAGCCGATCCCAAAGCCGTATGCGGCTGGGAGCTCCCATTGCTGGGAAGCCTCCAGCGTGGTGTCGCCGCCGGTGTGCGGGAAGGGGTGCGTAAAGCGCCGCTGCGTCTGAAGGCGGACCGAAGGCATCACGGCAACGCCAATGTGCAGCGGCTCCAGGAGCCAAGAGGAGAGCCCCAAGGCAAACCCAACGCCGGAGAGCCAATCCCGCTGCTCCTGCAGCGCAGGGACAGACCACGAGTCGTCGGGGATGAGCTGCAGCTCGCTCTGGAAGAGCCCGAAGTAGTACCGGAACGCTGCCCCAATGGCAAGCCGCGGAATTGGTGTAGTGGCAACCCCAACACTGGCAACGGTGATTCCGCCGGAAGCCAGCACGCGATAGCTGCCGGTAATTGTGTCGCTGCCGAGCACAGCACGGACTGGCACGGCAACAGCGGCGTTGACGGAGCTGTAAGGAAAGAGCCCGAACCCGGCGCTCCAGCCACGCAGGGTGTCTATGGCAAACACACCGAGGATGCCCTCGACTTTGCCATTGTTCTGGGCTGTGCGTCCGGCGTCTCCCCAAATCTGCTGCTGGTTGAAGCGGTATCCGCCCTGAAGGCGGGTCGAGCGCACATGGCTCCACAGTGCGGGATTGAGCGTGCTAATGCCGTGCTCGGAAAGCAGCGCAACGCCTGCAGAGGCGCAGCCATCGTAGAGAGCCCCCACAGCAGGGCGAACATCCCCGACGCCGAAGAGGGAGTAGTTCGAGCCGCCCTGCGCCCATGCTGCGGCAGCGGAAAGCATCCCCAGGAGGCACACGCGAAGCCTCATGGCTGTTTGCGTTCGGAGTAGAGAATCCACATGCGCATTCCCGGCAGCAGGGCTATCCGGTCCAGCCGGCTGTAGAGGACATCGGCAGGAAGGGTGATGAGCAGCTCGCCGGCACTGCGTCGGTGGCGCAGCCAGAACTCCAGCATTGCTGCCAGCGACTTCGTCGCATACGATGCCGTTGCGGCATCATAAGTTGCGGTTGCCTGGATGTAGCCTGGCGCGGCGGAATCCGCCGGCATGAGCTGTAGGACGCGCGAGAACTCCCTGTTTCCCGTCCAAAACGCTGCAGTGTCCACCGGAATCCAGAGCTGGACTTGGTGAATGGCTGCCAGCGGCGGGAGTGCATCCAACCGTACACGCAGGCGAACTCGGTACTGCACGCCCGACTGCAGCAGCAGCTTCCCCGCGGTGTCTGCCGGTGGTCGAACGAAACTGCTGGCGTAGCCGCCACTGAGCCGCAGCGTATCCACGCGTCCGGCACGGCGGTAGAGGACCTCCAGCGTTGGGAGCGGGCGCTGGAGCTGCCCAATCGTTTGTGTTGCAAAGGCGCGGATGGAGGTTGCCGTCGGCTCCGGTACCAGAGCAACGCCGTAGATGCTCTGCGAATCCGCTTGCCGGCGGAACCACTCCGCCAGAAGGGCATGTCCGGCGGCGTTGAGCCGAACCCGGACCGGTTCGGAGCTGTCCCGCAGCGGAATTGGGTCATTCCAGCTCCCAATCGGGGTGAGATCGAGCGTGGCGGCATCCCCGTTGGCGAAGAGGCTGTCCCAGATTGCCAGTGGACTCCAGAACCGCACCACAGGATGGATGCGGAAGGGGACAACGGTTGCACCGCCAGCAGTATCCCCCAGTGCGTAGCGCTCGGGCGAGAGGATGAGCGTGGCTTCGAGGATGTCCTCGGCGGTCACGCCCGCAAGGGTATCGGGGATATCCACAAAGCGCAGCAGTACGCGCGCCTCCAGCTCCCGATAGCGCCCCAGAAAGAGCCATCCCGTGTTGAACAGCGGTTGGGCGACCTGCTCGGTGTGCACGGACTCAATCAGGGGAACGAGCTCGGAGGAGAGCACCTGAAGCTGGGTTGTGTCGGGCAGGAACTCCGCTCCGATCGAGGAGGGGAGGTCGTTGCATCCGGACGCAACCACTGCCACACCGATGCAGGCGCAGAGTATTCCCGTGCGATGCCACATCTGGCGCCGTAGGCATGAGATTGGCAGCAAAATTGCGGAATTTTCCCCCCGCTGACGGCACAGAGCGCGTGTGCGCCGCGATCTTCGTCTTCAGCCAAGGCAGTACCGCGGTAGAGCGATGGCGGGACCAATTGTGCTGCTGACCGACTACGGCTTGCAGGACACCTACGTGGGGGTCCTCAAGGGGGTGATTGCTCGGATTGCCCCCGGGGTGCCGGTCATCGATCTGCTGCACGCGGTGCGCCCGCAGCACGTTCGCCAAGGCGCGTACGCACTGTGGGTTGCCGAACCCTACTTCCCCGATGGGGCGATCTTCGTTGCGATCGTGGACCCCGGTGTTGGCACCGAGCGGCGTGCCGTTGCGGTGGAGCTCAATCGGAAGTACTTCCTGGCGCCGGACAATGGGCTGCTGAGCTTCCTGTTGGAGCGCTACGAGGTGGCGCGGGCAGTGGTGCTGGAGAACCCCGCCTACCGACTGGAGCCGGTGAGCAGCACATTTCACGGCAGAGACATCTTCGCTCCGGCGGCGGCGTATCTGGCGCAAGGGGTGCGGCTGGAGCAGTTGGGGATGCCACTGGAGCCAAGCCGCTTGGTGCGCTTGCCCCCACCACGCCGCGAGTTCCACGACGGCGTCTGGATTGGGGAGATTCTGCACATTGACCGCTTCGGCAACCTCATCACCTCGCTGGCGGCTGCGGAGCTGCACATTGGGCAGACCCCTCAGGAGCGCTTCCGCTGGCGTATTGCCGTGCGCGAGCATACCATGGTGGGCATCTACTCCACCTTTGCCGAAGTTGCCGAAGGCGAGCTCCTTGCCTACGTCGGCAGCGATGGGCTGCTGGAGATTGGCTGTCGCAACGGCAGCGCTGCGCTGCGGCTCCAGGCGAACTTGGGAGAGGTTGTGCGCGCGTGGCGGGTCTGAAGCACGGAGATCCCACAGAGCTTCGTCTCTGGCATCCCTCGAAGAGCCACACCAATGCCGGACGGGACAACAGCATTTCTGGCGGCAATAGCCGGACTTGTGGGGCTGAGCCTTCTGGAGCTTCCAGGCTGGCGGCGATGGCTTCGAACGCTGCCGCCTCGCCAGCGGTGGAGTGCGCTTGGGGGGATTCTCGGGGCGCACCTTCCGTTGGTGTACAGTCTGCTCCTGTACAAAGCCTTCCCGCTGGAGCTCCCAACGGTGGTGTGGACAGTTGCGTGGATTCCCACGTTGGGGGTTGTACTGGCGGGCGTTCTCCTGACGCTGTGGGCAGGGCTCAGCGCGCGGCGCCCGACGGTGCAGACCGCGGGGGTGAATCCGCATCGGCGGGAGTTCCTGCGCGTGGGAGCGGTAGCAGTGATTGGGATGGCAGCATCTACGCGGATGCTGGCATTGCCGCAGCGCGAGCATGTTCACACGGTGACGCTTGCGCTTCCCAATCTGCCCGATGCCTTCGATGGGCTGAGCATCGGCATGGTTGCGGATGTGCATTCGGGACCCTTCATGCAGCGCCAGCAGATGGAGCACTACCGGCGCGAGCTGGAGGCGCTCGGATGCGACCTCATTGTTCTGCCGGGCGACTTCATCATCAATCGGACAGCGGAGATCTACCCCTTTGCCGAAGCCTTTGCCGGACTGAGCGCACCGCTGGGGGTGTTCGCCGTGACGGGCAACCACGACTACTTCTCTGGGCAGGTGGAGCAGATCTGCCGCGCTATTGAGGATGCCGGAGTCCGCGTGCTGCGCAACGAGGCAATCGTGCTGGAGCGCGGAGGGGCGCAGCTCAGCATCGCCGGAATCGATGACTTCTACGCCCGCGCACTGCCGGAGTATCTCCAGCGTGGGCGCGATCCGGATGGGGTGCTCAGCGCGTGGGAACGCCTGCTGACGAGCGTGCCCGCACCGCGGATTGTGCTCTGCCATCGCCCGTACTACTTTGAGGAGCTGGTCCTGCTGGGTGCGGATGGCGTACTTGCCGGGCATACGCACGGAGGGCAGATTGTGCTGGCACGCGTTGGGGAGCTATCGCTCTCGTTTGCAGCATTGGTCTCGCCCTACGTTGCGGGGACGTACTATTCGCAGCAGCGTCCGAGTGCCTGGATGTACGTTACACGCGGGATTGGGACGGTGGGCATCCCCGTGCGCTGGAATTGCCCGCCGGAGATCACCCACATTCGGCTGGTGAAAGCGAAGGGAGAGCACGGGTGAGCACAGAGACCCTCCAGCAGCAGTTCGAGCAAGCGCTGCAGCAGCTCTGCCGCAGCCAGACCGTGCTTGTCACCACGCACGTTCATCCCGATGGCGATGGAATTGGTTCGGCGTTGGCGCTACTGCACTACCTGGAGGCGCAGGGCAAGCAGGTGAGGATCCTCCTGCCCAGCCCCGTGCCTGAGGTCCTGCGCTTTCTGCCCGCGGCAGAGCGCATCGAGCAGTACCGGGCACTGGAACCCTTGCCGAGCGTTGACACCATTGTGGTCGTGGATACCAGCGAGCCGCATCGGCTGGGGGCATTGGCGGAGCCGGTCCTGGCATCCCATGCCACGAAGGTGGTCTTCGACCACCATCTGGCGCCCAAACCCTTTGCCGACATCTACGTGGTTGAGCCCGCAAGCAGCGCCACCGGGGAGCTGCTGTGGCGCTTCTTGCGCTGCGCCGGAGGTCCCTATCGGCAGCGCGAGATTGCCCAAGCGCTCTACGCTGCGATCGTGACGGACACGGGCAGCTTTGCCTTCTCCCGCGTGACAGCGGAGCTGCACCGGACGGTTGCGGAGCTACTGGAGCTGGGGGTGAATCCCGAGCAGATGCACGAGCAGCTCTTCTCCTCCTGGTCTCTGGCGCGGATGCGCCTGTTGGGGGAGGCATTGGAGACATTGGAGCTCTACCACGATGGGCGCGTTGCCCTGATGGTGGTCCCGCGCGAGCTGTTCCTGCGCTTGGGGGCGCGCTCGGAGGATATCGAAGGGTTCGCGCAGTACACGCTTTCGGTCCGGGGAGTGCAGTTGGGGATCTTGGCGGTGGAGCTGCCGGATGAACCAGGGGTCAAGCTCTCCTTCCGCTCGCGTGGAGCGGTTGCGGTGCACGAGCTGGCAGCGGAGTTCGGGGGCGGGGGGCATGAGCATGCTGCCGGAGCCCGGGTGCGGACGGGAAGCCTCCTGGAGGTATGCCACCGCGTTGTCGAGCGTGCGCGGGCGTATCTCCGCTGAGCTTACGGGAGCTCGCGCTGCAGCCGTGCGCAGATGCCGCGGATGAGCCCCATCCCCTCGGCGATGGTCTCCAGCGGGATATTCAGCGGTGGGCGGAAGCGGATGGAACGTTCACCGCAGGGGAGCAGGAGCAGCCCCTGCTCAAACGCCAGTTGCCGGAAGCGGCGTCGGACGGCGTCGTTGGGCAGATCGAAGGCACAGAAGAGCCCACGCCCACGGGCATTGCTGATGAGGGTGGGGAACTCCTCCTGCAACTGCTGCAACTGGGCTTGCAGGTACTCTCCGGCGGTGCGGACGTGCTCCAGGAGCCGCTCCTGGTGGATGATCTCCAGGTAGCGCGTTGCCCGCAGCATGTCAACCAGGTTCCCGCCCCAGGTGGAGTTAATGCGCCCCGGGACGTGGAAGACGTTCTCGGGTTCGGAGTCTATGCGGTCGGTGACCAGGATGCCGCAGACCTGCATCTTTTTGCCGAAGACCAAAATATCTGGCACCACGCCCAGTTGCTCGAACGCCCACATGGTGCCGGTCAGCCCCACGCCAGTCTGCACCTCATCGAAGATGAGCAGGGCATCGTTTTCATCGGCGAGCTGGCGCAGGGCTTGGAGGAACTCCGGGCGGAAGTGGTTATCGCCGCCCTCGCCTTGGATCGGCTCGATGATGATGGCGGCGATATCATCGCCGTGCCGGCGGAATGCCTCTTTGATTTGCTCCAGCGCAAACTGTTCTTCGCGGAGAACTTGCTCGAGCACCTGCTCGGTGACCGGGAAGCGCAGGGCAGGATTGTGGATGCGCGGCCAGGAGAACTTCGGGAAGTACATCGTCTTGATGGGGTCGGTGTTGGTCAGCGAGAGCGTATAGCCGCTGCGCCCGTGGAATGCCTGACGGAAGTGGATGACCTGATGCCCGCGCTCGTAGGGGGAACCCCTGCGGAAGTTCTGGCGCACCTTCCAATCGAAGGCGACCTTGAGCGCGTTTTCCACGGCTAAGGCACCGCCCTCGATGAAGAAGGCATAGCGGAAGGGCTCGGGAGCGGCAAGTGCGAAGAGCGTTTTGACAAAGCCTGCGTAGATGTCGGTGTACACGTCCGAGTTGGAGGGCTTGTTCAGGGCTGCCAGCAGCAGCCGACGGAGGAACCCAGGCTCGAACAGCCCCGGATGGTTGAAGCCCAGCGGCATCGAAGCAAAGCAGGTGAAGAAGTCCGCATAGCGCTTCCCCGTGCGGGCATCCACAATCACGGGGGTGCGGCTGCGCTCCAGGTCCACCACGAGGTCGAAGCCGTCAACGAGTATGTGCTTGCGCAGCTCGGCGAGCACCTCCTCGGCTGCGACGGGGAACATTGGCTGGTAGGCCGCCGCATCAGGCGAGAGCAGTGTGTCCAGGACCGAGAGCGGTGCGCCAGACATGGAGGAACAGCTCTACTGAAACAAGCCGGATGGAGAAACGAACAGCGGCAAGGCGTTCGTGTTTGCCGCAAGCGTTGGTCAGTTGACGCGATTGTGCTATATTGCGTGTTCGTGAAGGAGCAGTGCCAAATTGACCGGAGAGGAACATGCTGGCGCAGCCCAAAGCAAAGCCCTCACGTATCGGCTTCCAGCACTACGCGCTCTTTGTAGGGGTGTTCCTTGTGAGCACGTGGGTATTCCACACGGCGTTACTGCCCAGGATTGTGGAGTACTTCTTCGTCAGCCAGTTCAAGCCAGCCACGGGGAAGCCGTTGGTGAACTTTCGAGGCGTATATGCCACTCCTTCGGCGGAAGGGGAGAAGTACGCCGGCATGGAGGTGCGCAAAGAGTACATCAATCGCGAGTACATCTTCGACTTCACCGGCAAGGCGCGCAATGAGCAGGAGCACGGCTATACGAAAGCTGCCGGAGAGTGGCTGGCAAAGGCACCAAAGCTGGGCGAGGACCCAATCATTTTGGAGCCCTTCGGCTTCATCATCCTGTCCATCGATATCGGCTTTCTGGTGGCGGTACTGCTGACGCTGATTCTGCCGCCGAGCATCGGGCTGATGTCGGCGAAGGTGGAGGAAGCCATCGAAGAGACAAAGGCGAAGGTGCGCATCCAGACGGGCTTCAGCGAGGAGGTAATTCACGTGCTGACGATGCGGGATGAGGAGCTGCGCCAGCGCGATTGGGCGGAGTTGCGCCCGGTGTTCCTCTACGTCTGGGAGCGTACGACGCCGGAGGAGGAGCAAGCTGCATCGCGGCGCTATCCGCTGCGCTTTGAGGAGGCGTTTACCGAAGACGTAGACGTCGTCAAATTCCGCAAGGAGGTGTTGGACAACCGCATTCGGGAGCACTTCTCCGATTTCGTCGCGCGCGAGATCGTGGACACGCGCGAAGCACAGGAGTGGCGTCGCAATCGGCTCCGTATCGGGAAGGCGTTGCGGCTTTACATGAGCCATCACTTTGCGGAGAAGTACTCCAATGCCGTTACCGGGCTGGCGTACGGTGGTGCTGCGTTGCTCATCATCGCCATCGGAATCCGCGGGCTGAAGTTCATCCCCGCAACGCGCCCGACGCTGATTCTGTTTGCGATCTTCCTGGAGTTCTCCATGCTGACGTTGCTGGCGTTCACGCTCTTCTACACGGAAGCCGAAGAGCGCATGGACAAGATGCTCAAGAAGATGGAGGACGCCGCGCGGGGGCAGTTGGAGACGCTCGAGCAACAATCGCGCGATATCCATCGCCTGGCGGAAGCCTTAGAGGGCGGCACCGCCGAGATCATTCGCCAGCGCGTGCGCGAGGCGGTCTCGGCATATCTCAGCAGCGACGACGCCGTCCGCAAAGCCTTAGCCGAGGAGATTAGCGAGCGCATTCTGGCAGGGCTTCGAGCAACGGTGCAGCAGGAGAACCAAGGGCACACCCGCTAAAGGCTGGAGCGAAGCAGGGTGGACTGCCAGCAGCGCTGCCAGTTGTGTGCGGTGCAAGGGAAAGGATGAGAGCGTGCGTGCAATGGGTCCTCATCGGCACAACGGGGATAGTGCTGCAGGCGGCGACGGTGCAGGTTCGCGTCGCTCCGGATGGTGTACACGTTCGGGTTGAACTGCCAGCGCCGCAGCAGCATCACCACAGCGATGGGCGCATGAGCTTCTCTCTGCCGGAGGGGCTGTTGCCGGCGGATACTGCAGCGGCAGCATTGCCATCGGTGGGATGGCTCCTTGCCCTTCCCGACGATGGTGCGGAGCTTGCCTGGGAGGCGGCATCTCCGGTAGAGTGGTCCGGCGTTCGGCTGGCAAGCAGGGGGGAGCTCTTCGGTGCGCAGCCGGTGCAGCGGGTGCGGGTGGATTCCCTCCCTCGAGTGCAGCTCCACTCCATTGGATGGTGGCGCGGGGTCAGGCTGGCAGCATTGCAGGTGCAGCCGTGGGCGTACGAATCCAGCACGGGCAAGTTGCGGCTATGGCGGCGATGGGAGATTCGGCTAACCTTCCGCAGCCCTCTCCCGAAGCCGGTAAGAGGCTGGAGGATGCCACAGGAGCAGGAGTTTCTGCGGCTCCTCAACCCGGAGCATTACGCCTGGCTCGCAGCCCGTGCAGAAGCCCAGCCACAGCAGCGGGAGAGCGTACCCTTTCCCGTACAGCAGCCGGTACTGCGCCTGCGCACGCGCACCGATGGCGTTGCAATCGTGACTGGGGCGAGCATACTCCAGCTCATGCCCGAATGGCGCGGCGTGGACTCCCGACGGCTCCACCTCCTCTGGCGCGGTCGCTCCGTGCCGATCCTGCTCACGGACCGCGATGGCGTGCTCAGCGCGGAGGATACGCTCTTCTTCTTCGGGCGCCGTGCCGCTGGTGACACAACCTGGTTCGATTTCTACGATGCTGAGGAGTCCTTCTTCCTCAGCCTTGCCGACAGCGCCGCTGCCCGCTATGTGCCCTTCCCCGACGACGCTGCCGATACCGTTCGCCCGCCCAGTGTGCTGGAGCTCCACTGGGAGCGCGACCACGCGTACGTGTACGGGATAAATGCCCAAGGCGATTACTCGCGCTACCGCACGGAGACAGCTCCAGGCGAGGGCTGGTACTGGGCGGTGCTCCGACCAGGGCAGGTGTGGCAGGACTCCCTGCTACTTCCGCTCACCGGTGATACGCTGTGGATGGAGCTGTTTGGGTACAGCTTCAATGGGCTTGCGCCGTGCGCTCCCGAGCATCGCTGGCGCGTATTGCTCAATGCAGACACCCTGGCGGTACTGCAGTGGAGTGGGATAGGTCCGCAGCATTGGAGGCTTTCGGTGCCTGTGCAGCGGTGGGCGGTGGGGTGGAATCGGCTGCGGATCGAGTCCTTCGGTGCCGCGGGAAGCGCTTGTGGGGCAGCCGAGCAGGGCTTGGATGCCATCCGCATCAGAGCGCTGCAGCAACCGGTGGCTACAGCCGGGCGGTACGTCGGGGAGTATCCGGGGCAAGACCGCACCACCGTCGTGCGCATCGATGGCTTCCGGGGTAGTCGGATCGTGGTGCTGGATACGCTTGGCGGGCGAGGGCAGTTGCTGCACGGGGAAAGCACTGGTGGCAGCTTTGCTGTTGCGTTCGTTCTTCCGGCGGGCTCAGCGGCGAGGGTATGGGCAGCCGATTCCAGCGCATGGGAGGTTGCACGCCTGGAGCGCATCGAGCCCTTGCGCGAGCTACTGGATTCGGCACAGGCGGATGCCATTGTGTTGACGGTACCGCGCTTCTTCCCGGCTGCACGGCGCTGGGCGGAGCATCGCCAGCGTCGGCAGGGATTGCGCACGCGTATCGTTTCGGTCGAAGATGTTGCCATTGCCTTCGGCTGGGGGCGGCGCTCCCCACACGCCATCAAAGCGTTTCTGCGCTATGCGTACCGGAACTGGCAGCCCCCGGCACCGTATGTGCTGCTGATTCTGGGCACTGCCAATTGGGATGCCCGCAACGTGCTCGGGTACGGCAAGCCGAACGTCGTGCCCAGCTACGGAGTGCCGGTCAGCGACTACTGGTACGGCTTGCTGGAGGGCGAGGATTTTGTGCCCGAGATGCTCGTCGGACGGCTGCCCGCAGCCGATAGCCTCGAAGCCGAACGCCTTGTGGACAAAACGCTCGCCGCCGATACCGCCCCGCGGGAGCTTTGGCGCAAACGCGCTCTGTTCCTCTTCGGCTACGGCTTCTACCAGTACGACGACCACCTCAGCTGGGCACGCGACCGGCTTGGCATGAGGCTGGACCTTATCGTCAAGGAGAGCGATGAGCCCTCGACCAGCCGGTATGGACCGCAGATTCGGCAGCTGCTCAGCGAAGGCATTGGCTTTACCAGCTACTTCGGGCACGGCGCCGAAGCCAATATGGAGCTGCAGGGCTGGGAGCCGCAGCGGCTGGACCCCACGCCGCGGCTGGGAATCCTCATGACGCTCTCGTGCTCGATGGGGAACTTTGCCACCCCGTACGTGCGCTCCTACAACGAGCAGTACGTTGCGTTGCCGCAGCGCGGTTTTGCTGCTGCGCTGGGAATGGCCGGAATTGGGTTCGACGTGCTGGAGCGCTCGCTGCAGTACTACTTCTTCCAGGCGCTGGTGGAGACCCGACTGCGCACCTTGGGAGCACTGTACCTGGAGGCTCGCCGAAGCCTGACGGGGCAGTTCAATCCCCAGGTCTTGAGCAACGACCTCTACCGCGCAACCCTTCTCCAGCATACGCTACTGGGCGATCCGCTGCTGCGCTTCCCTGTGGATACGCTGCCGGACCTTGCTCTCCTCCCGGAGCCGGTTCTGCACTCCGGCGATGGGCGCGCCCGCTGGGAGTTCACGCAATCCGATACGGCGCTGCGCCTGCGGTTGCGTGTGGGCAATCTTGGAATCGCGGCACCTCCGGGGTGGTCTCTGCAACTGCTGCACCGTAGCGGGCAAGTGCAGGATACACTGCGTGTAGTGGACACTGTCGGTGTCGCCTTCGAGAGGGTGCTGGAGTTCGCGCTGCCTCAGGCATGGCTCAGCGCGGGCGAGCACCGGTTGCAGATTCGGCTCAATGCGGATTCCAGCCTGCCCGAGCTCGATTATTCGAACAACAGCGTGGAGCTGCGCTATCGGGTCTTTCAGACCGTCCTGCTGCCGCTGGAGCCGCTCCCGTGCTGGAATGTCGGACCCGGCGCGGCGCGCTTCCGTGTGCTTCTCCCCACGCGGGATGCGCCAGCCTGGGAGTTTGAAGCACAACTGTGGCGGGATAGCCTCCTGGTGGAGGAGGCAACCGAGGGCTTCCGCTCCTGGGATGAGGTTGTGCAGTGGGAGCCGAGCGCTCAACTGGAGCCGGAAAGGGCGTACCGCTTCCGGATCCGGGCACGTCGTTCGGGAGCCTTGGACTGGAGCGGATGGCTGGAGGTGCCCCTCTGGGTGGATACGGGCTCGAGCGCCCGCACCGTGCGCTGGCGGATGTTCTCCGCCGAGACCTTCGGCACGGCGCAGTGGCAGGGAATGCAGCTTGTCGCCGATAGCCTCGTTCGGCTGGAGCCGGAGCAACGCCGTCTTCAGCTCCAGATGAGTTCGGACCCAGACCCGCTGCGGGCAACAGCAGTGGTTGCCCTGGAAGGGCAGCCGGTGCTGGAGCTCAGAGGCGAGGCCGGCATTGGCGTGGTGCTGCTCACGTTGCAGGATTCACTTCGGCAGCGGGTGCTCTTCTACCGAACGGGCAGGGCGGGGGAGAGTGCGGATGCCGCAGCGCTGTTGGCACTGCTGCGGGATTCGGTGCGCTCCGGTGAAGTTGTTGCCCTGGTGCTCTCCGGCGATGGGCTCTGGCGCTTTGATTCACTGGGGCTGGAGCAGCTTCGCCAGACGTTGCGGAGTCTCTACGGGGCAGCGCTGGCGGATTCGCTCCAGCGTGACCGGCGCGTTGCCTACGCACTCCTTGCCCGGCGCGGTGCTCCCAGAGCCATCGCCGAACGGTGGAAGCTCGGCGATACGCTCCGCGTGGATGCAGTGCTCTCCTGGCGAGTGGCGGAGAGTTGGGTGCAAACTCCCTGGATTGGTCCGGCGCAGCAGTTGGGGCAGTTACGGCTCCGGCTCCGTGAGCCGTACGCGTGGGAGGGCAGAGTTCTCGCACGCTCCTCCCTGGAGGAGACCGGAGAGGATCTCCTTGCCCTCCTGCAGGGCGATACACTGGTGGAGCTGCGGGGGGAGCCATACGCGTACGTGCGCGTGGAATTGCACGTGCGCGGGGGTGAACAGCCAGCGCTTGAGGAGCTTGCGCTGGATTTCGTTCCCCAAGGAGAGCTTGCCCTCCGTTCGCAGGAGCTCCAAGTGAGTCAGCAGCCTGGGAGCGATACGCTCCAGGTGCGCTTTGGGGTGTGGAATCGGGCGCTCCGGGCAGTGGCGACTCCTGTGCGCGTGCAGATGTCCACAGCGTCTGCTGGCGTGCTCTTCGAGCGTACGTTCCCCGTGGAGATTCCGCCCGATACGCTCCGGGAGTTTGTTGTGCTGCTTCCCAGTACGGGATGGGCGCTGCAGGATACGCTCTCGCTGCGCGGGTGGAGTCCTGGGGAGCTATACGCCTTCAACGACCGTGCGGCAGTTCCGGTCCAGAAGCAGCCCGACCAGGAGCCTCCGAAGCTGGAGCTGTGGTGGCAGCAGGAGGAGACCGTAGTGCGGCTCCAGCAGGGCATGAGTATTGAGCGGCGTCCGCGGCTGTGGGCTATCCTCCAGGACAATCTCCCGCTGCTCTCCGCTGCGCGAGCCCTGACGCTGTGGATAGACGGTCGCCGCATGGATAGCACCACCGCAGAGCACTACCGAGTCTATGCGGCCGAGCAGTTCGCGCAGTTGCCGGAGCAGATTCGCCAGAGCCTTCCACAGCAGGCGCGCGCGGTGGTGGAGTGCCTTCCTCGGCTGCTGCCTCCGGGCACCGTTTTGCTGCGCCTTGTGGGCGAAGACGCTGCCGGACTCCGCGATACCCTGGCGCTGGAGCTGCTTGTGACAACCGAGCGGCGGATCCTGCTCCAGCGGCTCTTCCCGCAGCCTGGCGGGGATGAGCTGAGGGTGGATTTCCTCCTGCAGAGCTACCATCTGCAGGAAAGGGTGCGCGCGGAGCTCTTCGATCTGACGGGGCGTCCAGTGTGGAGTGAGGAGTTCGTTGCCTTCGGCGGCAGCAATCGGTGGAGCTGGTCGGGAAGGGACCAAGCTGGCAGGAGCGTTGGAAGCGGGGTCTACCTGTGGCGGCTGTGGATCCCGGAGATGGGCTCTGCCACAGGGATTTCCGGCATGTGGCTGCGGCTGCCCTGAGACATTGTGTGCCCTTCTTGCACGTCTTTGCCGCGTGTACAGCACAGCTGTAGGGAGCTACAATGGAGGTCGGTGTTGTCGAAAGCATCCGCTTGCGCTTCCCCGATGGCAGCGAACGGGAGGTCCAGCGGGGCATCACGGGGCTGGAGCTCGTGCGCAGCCTCTCGGAGGACCTTGCCCAGCGTGCCGTTGGGCTGCTGGTCAATGGTGTGCCATACGACCTTTCCCGCCCGTTGACCGAGGACGCGGAGGTACGGGTGCTGACCTACGACGATCCCGAGGGGCAGCAGATCTTCTGGCACTCCTCGGCGCATCTGATGGCAGAGGCGCTCGAGGCGCTCTATCCGGGCATCAAATTCGCCATCGGTCCGCCCATCGAGCAGGGCTTCTACTACGATGTGGAGCTGCCCGAGGGAGTGAAGTTGAGCAGCGAGGATTTGCCGCGCATTGAGGAGAAGATGCGCGAGCTGGCACAGCGCGATGTGCCGTTTGAGCGGATTGAGGTCTCCTGGGAGGAAGCCGTTGAGCACTACCGGCGCCACTGGAACCCCTACAAGCTGGAGATCCTGGAAGGGCTTCGCGGGCAGCCGGTCACCTTCTACCGGCAGGGGAACTTTCTGGACCTGTGCAAGGGCACCCACGTGCCCTCGACCGGGATGCTGCGCTATCCGAAGCTACTCTCCATTGCTGGCGCCTACTGGCGCGGGGATAGCCGCAACACAATGCTGACGCGCATCTACGGCATCTGCTTCCCGCGCAAGGAGCAGTTGGAGGAATTCCTGCACCTGCGCGAGGAAGCCGAACGCCGCGACCATCGCAAGCTGGGGCGCGAGCTGGAGATCTTCCTGCTCACCCCGGCAGTCGGACCCGGCTTGCCCATTTGGTTGCCCAACGGCACGGTGCTGCGGCGCACTCTGGAGGCATTCCTGCGGCGCGAGCAACTCCGGCGCGGCTACCAGGAGGTCATCACTCCCCACATCGGGAACCTGGAGCTGTACAAGACCTCCGGGCACTACCCCTACTACGCCGATTCGCAGTTCCCACCGATGCACCTGGACGAGCACGAAAGCTACCTGCTCAAGCCGATGAACTGCCCGCACCACCACCAGATCTACGCCTCCAAGCCCCGCAGCTACCGCGAGTTGCCGCTCCGCTTGGCAGAGTTCGGCACCGTCTACCGCTACGAGCAATCCGGCGAGCTCAACGGCTTGGTCCGCGTGCGTGGCTTCACGCAGGACGACGCCCACATCTACTGCACGCCGGAGCAACTCAAGGAGGAGATCAAAGCCGTCGTTGACCTGACGCAGTACGTCTTCCGCATCTTCGGCATGCCGGTGGACATCCGGCTCTCCTTCCGCGATGACAACGAAGCCAAGTACGGTGGGGATATCGCGCTCTGGGAGCGCGCCCAGCGGGAGATCCGCGAGGTTGCCGACGAACTGGGGCTGCAGTACACCATCGGCATTGGGGAAGCCGCCTTTTACGGTCCCAAGATTGACTTCATCGTGCGCGATGCCTTGGGGCGGCGTTGGCAGTTGGGCACGGTGCAGGTGGATTACGTCATGCCCGAGCGCTTCGGGTTGGAGTACATCGGTCCCGATGGGCAGGCGCATCGTCCGGTGATTATTCACCGGGCACCGTTTGGTTCGCTGGAGCGCTTCATCGGCATCCTCATCGAGCACTATGCCGGCAACTTCCCCTTCTGGCTGGCACCGGTGCAAGCGATTGTGCTGCCAATTACAGATGCCCAGCACGGCGCAGCGGTAGAGCTGGCGCACCAACTGCAGGAGCAAGGCTACCGCGTGGAGGTGGATACGCGCTCGGAGCGTCTGCAGCGGAAGATCGCCGAGGCGGAGCACCGGAAGATCCCCTTCCTGCTGATTCTGGGGCGGCGCGAAGTCGAGAGCGGGACCATCGCCGTGCGTCGTCACGGGCGCGGAGACCAGGGAAGCATGAGCCTGGAGGAGCTGCTGCGGCGGTTCGGGCAGCTCAACCAACCCGGGGCTTCCGATGAGTAGAGGGGCTGCGGTGCTCTCGGCGGCGCTTCTCTTCGCAGAGGTGGTGGTAGCCTGTGGGCAGCCTTCGGGGCTGGAGCTCCGAGTTGTTGCCCGCGGGTTGCAAGTGCCCTGGTCTGTTGTGTGGGCGCCGGATGGATGGCTCTGGTGCACGGAGCGCCCAGGGCGGATTTTGCGCATCCATCCCGAAACGGGCGAGCAGCGGCTCCTGCTGCGCGTGCCCGAGGTGCTCAGCGTGAGCGAGACCGGGCTCATGGGCTTGGCGCTGCATCCGGGCTTCCCCGATACGCCCTGGGTGATGGTAGCGTACACGGTGCGGGGAGGCGGTGGCGGGATCGAACTCCAGATTGTGCGCTTCCGCTACGACCCGAACGAGGATACCCTGCAGGAACCACAGGTCCTGCTGCAGGGAATCCCCGTGGGGCAGATCCATGCCGGATGCCGGTTGCTTGCGTTGCCGGACCGGACCGTCTTGGTGACCGTGGGCGAGGGCGGAGTGCCGCAGCGTTCGCAGGATCTGGGGCAGTTGGGCGGGAAGATTCTGCGGATCGGCTGGGAGGGCGAGATCCCGGCGGACAACCCACTGCCGGGCAGCCCAATCTGGCTCTGGGGAGTGCGCAATCCGCAAGGGCTGGCGCGAAGCAGCTCCGGGTTGCTCTACTTCTCCGAACACGGCGCCAGCACGGATGACGAGCTCAACCTCCTCGAACGCGGACGCAACTACGGCTGGCCCGCCGTTGAAGGCTACTGCGATCGCCCGCAGGAGGAGCAGTTCTGCCGCGATTCCAATGTGGTCGAACCACTGTACGCCTGGACTCCGACGGTGGCACCGTGCGGGTTGGCGTACTATCCGCCGACGGGTCCGCTGGAGGAGTTCCGCCACGCTCTGCTCTTGGCAACGCTCAAGGGGAGTACGCTGTTTTGCTTGCAGTTGAGTGCGGATGGACGGAGCATTGTCACCGTTGTGCCGTATGCGCTCGGTGTGGGGCGCCTGCGCGATGTGTGCGTAACTCCGGAGGGGCGCGTCTTCGTGAGCACAAGCAATCGGGACGGTCGGGGCAGCCCGCGCGAGGGGGATGATAAGATTCTTGAGCTGGTGCGTGCCCAGGGGGTGGGTGCTCAAGAGGAGCCGGCGTTCGGCTGGCGCGCGGAGGCGGGAACGTTGCGGCTATGGGCGTCGTCGAAGGGCATCTTCTGCCTCTTTGATCGGCGGGGCGGCTGCGTGGGCTGCCGCGGCGGGGTCTGGGAGACGGCGTTTCCGGGGTTGGCTCCCGGGGCGTACGGCGTGCTCTTCGTGGGCGAGAGGGTGGCAAGCCGCTGGATTGTAGTGGAGTAGGGCGCGGCGCGTGCGGCTTTTCGTAATTTTGCACTGCGTCCGATGGGCCCGTAGCTCAGTTGGGAGAGCGCGTGAATGGCATTCACGAGGTCAGGGGTTCAAATCCCCTCGGGTCCACACGCGGGGCCGTAGCTCAGCTGGTTAGAGCGCCTGCCTGTCACGCAGGAGGACGCGAGTTCGAGTCTCGTCGGCCCCGCAATCCTTTTTGCCCCACGCTGCACGCAGCTCCGGAGGGCGGAGTCCACCACGCCGTAAGCGGTAGCTGAGGTGCTGCCGCTTCCAGAAGGGCTGAGACGGACCTACCGAACACCACCGGCGGGAGAGAGCTTGCGCACAAGGCGCCAGCTTGCCGGTAGCAGAAATGTTGCCAGAAGGAGCTTGAAGAGGTCGCCGATGATGAAGGGGAACAACCCCAACGGCAGGACGGCACTCCAGCCCACAAATAGCGCCAGCCAGGGCAGCCCAAAAGCGTAGATGAGCGCGTTGCCCAGTAGGAGCGCCAGTGCTGTTGTCGGGAGCCTGCGATCCCAGCCGTGCTCGGAAAGCCAGCCCACCAACCATGCTGCGCCGAGGAAGCCGAGAAGGTAGCCACCTGTTGGTCCAAGCAGATGTGCAATGCCTCCGCCTCCGAGCGCGAAGACGGGCATGCCGGCCGCTCCCATGCACAGGTAGAGTGCCACGGCGCTCGCACCGCGACGCGCCCCCAGCGCCGCTGCTTCCAGCAGTACGGCAAGGGTCTGCCCGGTGATGGGCACCGGTGTCCAGGGCAGCCGTAGCGATAGCTGCGCCATGAGGGCAATCAGAAGGCTGCCAGCGAGCGTGAGCACGCCATCGTAGAGCAGCGCATGAGAACGGGAAGAGGGACGCCATGCGTCCGCAAGGGTCCACGTGGGAGCGTGCATCTCTGCAGCGCCGGATGTGGCACACAGGTGCAGAAGACGACCTTGCCCTCACATTCACGCGCCGGCTGGTGTGCGGTTGCCGGCGCGGTAGAAGCGGATGTGCACGCGTTCGATGGTTGCCAAGCCTTCGGTGATGGCGCTATCCACGATGGGGAGGAATGCCTCGATGCGCTCGATGGTGTCCACGATTTCGATGATGATGGGCAGGTCCACCGAGAGCCGCTCCAGGCGGGCAGTGTGAATGCGGCTGTGCGCCCCAAATCCGGCGATGCCGCGCAGCACCGTTGCGCCCGCCAGCCCGAACTGCTTTGCTTGCCGCAGAATCCATTCCCACAGGGGCATCCCCTCGTGCCGGTCCTGTTCGCCGATGAAGATGCGCAGCAGATGCCCTTCGGCAGGCAGTACCATGGTCTATCCCCACAGCGTCTGAGACATGAGCAGTCCTAGCCAGAAGGCGATGAAGCCGAGCGTGAAGTGGGTTGCCAGGTTCAGCCCCAGCATGACCCATTCGCCAAGGCGCAGGAGGGCAAAGCTCTCGCCAATGAAGGTGGAGTAAGTGGTCATCGAGCCCAGGAAGCCGATGACCAGGAAGGCGCGCACGGAGGCATCAATAGCGCCACGGAATTCGCCAATTCCGGTGATGATGCCCAGGAGAAAGCTCCCCAGCAGGTTGACCAGCAGTGTTGCCACCGGAAACCGTGGCGGGAAGGGGAAGAGAGCGTAGATGGCACCCATGAGACCGTAGCGTGCCAGAGCACCGAGGAAGCCGCCAAGTCCGACCAGAAGGAGCTGTCGCATCGCCAGTCAGCGGTTGTATCGGTACTTTGCATCCGGCGGCAGGGGGGTCAGCAGCCGGTAGTCCTCAAAGCCGGTGTAGTCTACGAAGAGGAATTCGCGGTCGGCGTAGGTCCAGCGTTCGTACTGGCGCCCGTTGAGCGTAAACTGCTCGCGGCGGAGCGGGGGTCCGAAGATGACGTAGACCATGCCGCGGTCGGTCTGCCAACCTTCGGTATAGCTGCGGAAGAGCCGGTCGGCTTGAGCAATGCGGTCGTAGTACTCCTCGAAGGCTTCGTTGCGCAGGGTGCCTGGGGTGGGATCGAGCGCAGCCCAGAACTCCTCGAAGCGGCGGCGTCGCTCGGCTGCGGTAGGGGCGGAGGCGATCGAGTCAATCTGGGCTTGGGTGGCAACGTAGCGCAATTGGCGGATGGCGCGCTCCAAGTCCTCCACCGTACGCCCGAAGGCGCTCCAACGGATGCGCAGACTCCGCTCGCTTTGCGCCAGCGGAAGCCCTGCGTGTTCCACGAGGACGCGCAGCCGGTAGGAGCCGGAGGCGATATCGGCAGGAAGCTGCAACGGCAGAAGCAGCAGAGTTCGGGGCATGCTCGGACGCAATGTCCGGCGCAGCAGCTCATAGCGCTTCTGCTTCCCTTCGGAGAGGAGCAGTTCGGCCCGCAGGGTGAGCGAATCGCTCACAGCTGAGCGGGAGATAAGCTCCACAGCGGCAAAGAAGCGTTCGCCCAGTTGGGCAACATCGTCGGAGAAGAAGGGGGTGATGCGCGGGCGCTGTTCGTGCTCCTCTACCGTGCTTGCCAGCAGGATACTGCTCAAGGCAAGCGAGGGGCGTTGGTAGTCGGGGACCTCGTAGCGGCGGCTGGTACGGTATTCGCGCCCGCTGAACTCATCTCGCAGCAGCACCGTAATGGTATAGCTCCCGGCGGGGAGGTGGTCACTGCTTTGCAGGGCTTCGAAGGCTGCCGTTGCTCCTTGGGCGATGCTGTAGGTCGGGGCGTACGGGCGCCGGTTCCACACGTGCGAACGCAGGAGTTGCCCTGCACTATCGCGGATGGTGACGGAGAGCTGGTACTGAGCCTGGAAGGCGCCTCCCTCGGCAGCACGGAAGGTAAGCGTTGCATAGGGGATGACACTCCAGACGTCCACCCGTGCGTTGGAATCGGGCAGTTCGGCAGCAAAGCACAGCACATCCGTGAAGAAGCCCTCTTGCTGTGCTCCAAGGGGGATGGCAGCGCACAGGACGATGCTGATGGCTTCAAGCAGGTGTCGGCACTGTGACATTGGCGCTCCCGTAGAGTTCGTAGTCCCCGGCGTCCTCGATCTCCACCATCACGAAGGTGCCGGGGGAGAGCGGTACAGGGGAGCGGACGTAGACCTCGCAGTCTACCTCCGGAGCATCGAATTCGGTGCGCCCGAGGTATTCCCCCGGGGCAAGCTCCTCGTCAATGAGGACACGCTGCACGGTGCCGATCTTGGCGCTGTTGAGCTCGCGCGAGATGCTGCGCTGCAGCTCCATGAGCTCCCGGGAGCGCTCCTGCTTGACCTCTTCCGGGATGGGGTCGCCCAGGCTCCATGCTGGCGTGCCCTCCTCTGCCGAGTAGGTGAACACGCCGAGCCGTTCAAAGCGCGCCCACCGCACGAACTCGCACAGCTCGCGGAAATCCTCCTCGGTCTCGTTGGGGTAGCCGACGATGAAGGTCGTGCGCAGCGCAATCCCTGGGACGCGCGAGCGGATGCGTTCGAGCAAGCGCTCGATGCTCTGCCGTGTCATGCCGCGCCGCATGGAGCGCAGCACCCGCGTGGAGACATGCTGCAATGGGATGTCCAGGTACTTGCACACCGTGGGGTGTTCGGCGATGACCTGCAGCAGCTCCTCCGGGAAGTCCGTCGGGTAGGCGTACAGGAGGCGGACCCAGGCGATGCCAGGAAGGGATGCCAGCCGGGAAACGAGCTCGGCGATTCGGCGGCGTCCGTAGAGGTCAATGCCGTAGGCAGTGGTGTCTTGGGCAATGAGGATGAGTTCGCGGACACCGCGGTGGAGGAGGTCCTGGGCTTGCTGGAGGAGCTGCTCCATCGGGCGCGAGCGATGCCGTCCACGGATGAGTGGAATGGCGCAGAAGGAGCATCCGTGGTCGCAGCCCTCCGAGATCTTCAGGTACGCAAAGTGCGAAGGGGTGGAGAGCAGCCGTTCGCCGAGCAGCTCATATCGGGCGTCTCCGAGGACAACGCGGGCGATGGGTTCGTAGGCTTCCGGACCGAAGAAGTAGTCAACTTCCGGGAACTCCTGGCGCAGCTCCTCGGCATACCGTGCCGAAAGGCACCCCATGACAATGAGCTGGGCGAGGGAGCCGGCTTGCTTGCGTTCGACAGCTTCCACAATTGCGCTGATGCTCTCCAGCTTTGCAGGCTGGATGAAGCCGCACGTGTTGAGAATGAGCACGGAGGCGTGTTCCGGAGCGGTCAGCTCAACGCCGTGCCGCTGCAGATAGGCTGCCAGGGTCTCGGAGTCAACGGTGTTCTTGCTGCACCCCAGCGTTACGATGGCTACCCGGGGTGGATGCTCGGTGCGCGCTGCCATTGTGCTCGACCGTTGTCGTGGGGTGCGTGACGAGGCACTCAGGGACGCTATTGTCTGAGCTGGTGCGGTGTACAAGCTGCGCGGGAACCGATATTTTTGCGCAGCGGTGTGTCACATTCCGGAAGTGTTCCATGGAGCGTGTTCTGGTCGTCGGTGCCGGCACGATGGGCAGCGGCATTGCACACGTCTTTGCCCAGCACGGCTTCGAGGTGCTGCTCTACGATGTTGCCCCAGAGGTGCTCCAGCGCGCCCTGGCAACTATTGAGCGCAATCTGCAGCGGCAGCAGCAAAAGGGTGTGCTCAGCGAAGCAGAGAAGCAGGCGGCTCTCCAGCGTATCCAGACGGGGACGGATCTGCACAGCTTTGCAGCGCAGGCGGAGTTTGTAATCGAGGCGGCTCCGGAAAACGTGTCGCTCAAGAGGCAGCTCTTTGCCCAATTGGACCAACTCTGCGCGCCCGAAGTGATTTTGGCAAGCAACACCTCCTCCATCTCCATCACCCTGCTGGCAGCGGCAACGCAGCGCCCTGACCGAGTCATCGGCATGCACTTCTTCAATCCCGTGCCGGTGATGCAACTGTGCGAGCTGGTGCGCGGACTTGCCACCAGCGACGAAACCTACCAGAGGGTCGAAGAGCTCGCCCGTCGGCTTGGCAAGACGCCGGTCTGCGTGCAGGATTCCCCAGGCTTTGTCTCCAACCGCATCCTCATGCCCATGATCAACGAGGCAGTCTACTGCCTGATGGAGGGCGTGGCGTCGGCGCAGGACATTGATACGGTCATGCGCCTGGGGATGAACCATCCGATGGGACCGCTGGCGCTGGCGGATCTGATTGGGCTCGATGTGTGCCTGGCGATTCTGGAGGTGCTTCACCGCGAGCTCGGCGATGACAAGTACCGCCCGTGCCCGCTGCTGCGCAAGATGGTGGCTGCCGGGTATCTGGGGCGGAAGACCGGACGCGGCTTTTACGATTACACCACCTGAGCCGGATGCAGCTACAGCGCCTGTTGGAGCTGCTTCTGCGCTTTCGGGATTACGTCGTGCTGCTGGCGCTGCTGCTTGTGGCGCTGGCATTGATGCAGTTGCACTCGGCAGAGCGGCTGCAAGCGCTGCGCACGGTTGCCTTGGTGCTGGCCGGGTTGGTGCGCCAAAGCCTGGCGTGGATTCCCAACCCCTTTGCCTTGCAGCGCGAGAATGAGCTGCTGCACCGCATCAACATCGAGCTGATGCAGGCGCTGATGCGGCAACAGGAGCTTGCTGCCGAGAACGAGCAGCTCCGCAGCCTCCTGCAACTGCCTGCCCGGCAGCCGCTCCCGCTGCTCTTCGGAGAGCTCCTGGGCAGAACTGTTGGGCAATTGCAGAGCTACGCAACGCTCAACCGTGGCAGTGCTGATGGGGTCCGACCCGGCATGCCGGTGGTGACGGCTGCCGGATTGGTCGGAACGGTCGAAGCCGTTAGCCCTCACTTTGCGTTGGTGCATCTGCTGCCGAGCCGAACGATGCGCGTTGCCGTACAACTGCAGCACAGCGGCGCCGAAGGCATCCTCACCTGGGAGGGCAGGGAGCGGCGCTTCCTGCTGCGCTATGTGCCGACGAGCGTGTCGGTGCAGGCAGGGGAGCCGGTGGTGACCTCCAATGCCAGCGATCGCTTCCCCGGGGGCATTCCCGTCGGGAGCGTCCGCCGGGTGGAGCCGTTGCCCGATGGGCTATTCTACCGAATCGAGGTCCAGGCTGCCGTCCCGTTCGAATCGGTCCGCTACGTTGCCGTCGTCTTGCACCTTCCCAACCCCGAGCGACGGCGCTTGGAGGGACAACTTGCGCCTTGAGCCCGATGCCATTGCTTGAGGAGCTGGGGAAGGTGAGTGGACGCTGGCTGCGTCCGCTTGCCTACGCGATTGCGGCGCTGCTCATTGCACTGCTGCATCTGTTGCTGCTGCCGTGGATGGCAATCCTGGGGGTTGTGCCGGACCTCTTCCTCCTGCTGGTGCTCTGGATTGCCCTCCGGCAGGGGCGATTTGCGGGCACAATCGCAGGCTTTGCCATCGGACTGCTCCAGGATGTCTTCCTCGCCGATGTGCTCGGGCTGAACGCCTTTGCAAAGTCCATTGCGGGGTTCGTCGCAGGGATGTTCGCGCAGCCGGAGGATCCGCAGTGGATGGAAACCACAGACCCGCTGCGCCTGTTGGGATTTGTACTCGTGGGGATTGCGTTCCACAACGTCGCCTACTTCCTCATCGCCGTGCATCCCTTGGCAGCACCGGTATGGGAATCGGTGCTCAAGTACGGTGGCGTTGCAACGGGATATACGGCGGCAGTGGCAGCAGTAGGGCTCCTTCTGTGGCGGGCATTCCGTCGGCGGACTATTTCCGAACGATAACGATCTCCACGCGCCGGTTCAGGCTGCGCCCGAACTCGGTGTCGTTGTCGGCGATTGGACGGGAGGCTCCGAAGCCGGCAACCAGGACTTGATTTGGAGCAACGCCGCGCTGCAGCAGGTACCTGCGTACGCTTTCGGCGCGTTGGAGTGAAAGCTGGCGGTTGTACGCTACGGAGCCTCGATTATCCGTATGCCCTTCGACGCGGATGACCACCTCTGGGCGTTTCCGCAGGAAGCGCACCAGCACCTCCAGTTCGGGGACGGAATCCGGCAGCGCTGCGCTATTGGTTTCGAAGAGCAGGTGCTCCAGGATGAACTTGCGCCCAATCTCCACGATGGGGATGACTTGGCGGACAAGCTGGCGGCGCTGCCGGTCCAGAATCGCCACGCGGATGGAGTCCGGCGGGATCTCCTCGCCGGTGCGGTAGGTGAGCACCCAGAAGTTCGTCAGCTCTGCAGCGTAGCGCTCCAGAATTTGCGAGAAGGGCAGTTGGATATCGTAGACAGCTCCTCGGGTTGCCGAGGCGATTTGGGCGTATTCGCGCAGCTCTGGGCGCGTGATGCAGAAGACGCGCACCTGGCGTTCGCGCAAGTAGGCGATGATGCTCTCGGTAGTGAACTCCGTCCGCCCATAACCGCGCTCGCCCTTCTGGTGGTAGGGCGCGTCGGTGATGAGCAGCACGATACGGTTGGCAGCTGGGCGGAAGGGCATGCGGGCAGCTTCGGCAAGTGCTTCCAAGGCGTTCTCCTTCTCATCCATTCCGCCGCTTGCCCAGATTTGGGAGACCCAGCGCAGGAACTGCCGAACGTCTTCGGTGGGCGGCTCCACGCGTTCGATGACATCGGAGAAGAGCACCAAGCCGAGCCGGTAGTCTATCCCTCGGAGGGTAAGGGAGCGGACGAAGCGCTCCACGTTGTCGCGCACGCCGTTGATGTACGCCTGCATCGTGCCGGTCACGTCTATGGCAAAGATGAAGTCAATGGGAATCCGGTTGCGCGGGGAGAGGCGATGGGTCGCGATGACGGGGTAGGCGCGCTCGCCCTCCAGGATGGTGAACTCTTCGGGCAGCAGGGTATCGGGCTCTTCGCCGACGACCTCTACGATGAGCTGGATATCTGGGAAGCGGGTGATATCCACGTTGTGCAGTCGGAGCTGGAGGTTAGGGCGGGCTGAGTGGATACGAGCGCTTTCCAGCAGCCGCTGCTGCAGTTGTCCTGTATCCACCTGAGCCCAGAGAGTGGCGACGGCTGCAAGCCCAACACCCCAGCGCATGGGTTCAAGCGCGATGTATCCGTGCGCGTGCTCAACCCGCTCAGATCGTAATCCGCAGCAGAGGCGAGAGCACGAAGAAGTGCCGGGTTTCAAACGGACGCAGCGGGCGCAGCGGCGTAGAGTACTTCCCCTCCAAGTACAGCCAGCGTCCCACGATGGGCAGGTAGATGCGCCCGAAGAGGAGCTGGTTGGAGTACTGCAGCGCAACCCCGAAGGGGAAGCTGCTCTGGTTGCGGTACTCCAGCCGCAGGAAGAGCCAATCGCCCAGCTCGCGTGGCTTGTAGAGCTGCAAGCCCTCGACGTCGGTCGTGCTCAAGAAGGTCGTCTGCCGGTCAGCACTGTAGATGATAGCGGCTTCGCGTACCTCGGAGTAGCACAGCCCGATATCGAAGCGGAAGAAGTGGATGGGGCGCTCCTGAGAGAGCCACCAGTTGTAGAAGAGCGTCCACTGCCCACTGCTGCGCAGAAGCGGCACCAGTCGCTCCAGATCCACGATGAGGTCAGGTTGGGTGGGGCGGATATCCCGCTCCGTCCCGATCGGCACGGTGGCGTAGGTCTTGAGGTTGACCGAGGTCGTCGGGGAGATGCTCTGCAACGGCAGTTCGACTGTCAGGGCAGTGCCGGCTTGCGGGTGGAAGGGGAAGTAGAAGTCCGCTCCGGCAGAGAGGTATCCCCCGTAGCCGATGTTGAGCTTGCGCGGCGCAAGGATGCCGCCGAGGAACTTCTCATCCAAGCCGCCGGTGAGCCGGTAGCCCACGCCCAGCCGTGCATCCAGCAGATGCGGGATTGCCCGTCGGGTGGACTCATCTGTGTTCTCGATGAGCGGACGTTGCAGGATGACGCGCCCGATACCAGCGGACCAGAAGTGGTATCCCAGAGCGTCCGAGCCCACGGAAGCCCGCAGCCAGAATCCAGTGCGTCCAAGCTTGAGCGTTTGCTCGAACAGGGAAACAGTGATGGCTTGCCCAACATTGGTCGGCATCGTAAAGTTGACAATTGCCTCCACCTGTGCCGGCGTGGGAGGCGTACTGGGGGGGATCTCTTCGTAGCAGTACGGACGGCGTGGGTCGGCAAGTAGGCTTGCCAGCTTGCGCATGTTGGCTTCGATCTCGGAGGCGACCATCTTTGCCGAGCCGCATTCGATGAGCAGCAGCTCGTACTCCTCGCCCGCTCTCCGGGTCGGTGCGGCGGTGAGGACGATGTTCTGCATATCGAGCTGCGTCTCCGGATAGCCCAGGAGGACGAAGGTTTGGTGCACCTGGATCATCAGGTTCGGCTCGCAGAGCCGCCAGCGCGGGAAGTAGCGCAGGATGTTCGGATCTATGGTCTTGAGCGCTGCCAGCACCTCTTCCGGGTTTGGAGCGGGAGTTTGGGATTGCGGCTGCGCTCCCAGCGGAGCGCCCAGCATACTCGTTGTGAGCAGGAGAACCGAGAAGCTGCGCCAGCGCATGGCATGCACACCTCAGAAGTTCAACAGCAAGCGCACAGAGGGTAGGAAGAGCGTGCTGTGCTCCCACAGGCGTGGGTCACGCAGGAGCGTTGCAAAGACCTTCCCATCGAAGCGGACGGCAAGGGAGGAGGAGATAGGGATCTGCAGCCACAGCGTTCCCAGCACGGTGTCGTCGAAGTATTGTACAGCGAAGCCGTACGGGGTGCCGATGCCGGTTGCCATGTATTCGATGCCGCCGCTGATGCCGCCGATGGTCTGTGTCTCCTTGCGCACGAAGCGGCGTTGGAGTTCGCGGTCCTCTGTTGTATCCACGCGCTCGCCCCACGTCTCGGCGCCGTAGAGCGTGCCACCCAACTGGAAGCGGAAGAAGTAGTTCTTATCCACGGCGATGGCAAAGGAGTAGTGCATCTGCGCATGGTAGCGGATGAGGAAATCCGTGTGCTGGCGGAGCGCCTCATTCCAGACCTGGTGGTCGGAGCGGCGAGCATCCCCGAAGACGTAGGATGCGGAGGCACGGAAGACGCCGCCTTCCTGAATTAGCTTGACCGGGAAGTCCACGCTCCCGTAGATGCCCCAGCCGGCGGAGGTCAGGCGCGGGGAACCACCCACGGCGGAGTTGAGCTGCTTCCAGCCAGAGGTCGGGAGCACAACACCGAGTCGCGCACTGCTCCACAGCGCGCTCAGCGTGAGCCGCTGCGACCACACGGAGGGGTAGTTGAGCTCCTCCAGCCCGTAGCGCAGCTCAAGCCCTAAGCGCGGGAGCTGGCGGTTGTACACTGGGGCTTCCTCCTCGTTGCCGGTTGCCTCCTCCGTTGTCGGGCGCTCGTAGCGGCGGTAGCGCACAAGGTCGGGAAAGCTCACGAGCAACTCGTTGGGATGGTGGTAGTCCAGCGGCTGACCATCGGAGATGCGGGTGTAGAGGGAGAGGTCATCCTCCGAGACGGGTTCGGCGTTGCCGAAGGTGGGCGGGGCAAAGTAGGTATCCTCATCCCCGATGCCCTGTGCCTCGAGCGTGACGTTCTCTACCGCACCCTGGACGACGGCGTTTGCCAGGTAGTCGTAGAGCGTCGCGGAGGGTGAGCCTATCGGAGCAGCGATGCGGCGCAGGTCGGTGTAGAGCAGGATGTCCACATCCTGCACAGCGCGGAGGTCTCGGGCAATTGTGCGCGAGCGGTCGCGCGTTTTGATGAGCGCAATGATGCTGAAGGGCTCCCCAGGACGGTAGCGCGTTGTGACGACGAAGGCGTTTTTGAAGGCGTTGCAGTTATTCTGCATGACCTGGACAGCGTACTTGATTGCCTCGATGGTTTCGGCGCGCTGGACCAGGCTTGCCGGAACACCATCCTCTTCACGCAGTTTGCGCAGCACCTCCTGGACATCGGCAGCGCAGCCCTCCAGTGTGACCCGGTCTTGGATCTGCTGGAACAGCGCTGGATTTTGCGCCTGGAGCTGCCCGACCACGTCCGGAGCTTTCGGCATGGGGTTGAGCAGCTCCTGCACGTCGGCAAAGACCTGCCCATCCAGCCGGAAGACGGAGATGTTGCCGTAGCGGTAGTTTTTGAACTTTCGCAGGATTGCGCGCAGCTCCGCTTCCTGGGCATGCAGGAGCGGGGAGCTGCCCCACAACGCAAGTACCGCAAGGGGGAGCAGCAGAAGAGCCCGTGAGCGCATTTGTAGCCCCGTGCGCAGGTCAGACATCAGTACGAGATTGGGATGTTGTTGAGCACGCCTTTGGCTTCGCGCGATTCCGCGCCGTTGATCGGGTTGCGCATCTTCGCCGTAATAAGCAGCGAGACAGTGCCATCGAGCCGCCCGCGACGGACCGGCGTTGGACCGTCCAGACGGATGACAACCTCGTAGTCCTCGGCACCCACACGCCGGATCGAGGCGGTCGGTTTGTAGTTGGGGATATCGGCGCGGGTAATCTGCACGCGTACATCGCGGACATCTTCGGGGGAACCGGCTTTCCCTACATCCACAAACGCCGGGCGGATGCGGATTTGGGTGATGAGGAGCTCGGGGTTACGCGGATCGATGGTCGGATCGATCTTCGCATCCGTTGTCGCAATCAACGGCGGGCGCTGCTGTGGAGTTCCTTGCCCTTCGTACAGCGTGACGGTCTCGCCCGTATAGGGATTCCGCCAGGTGACGCGGACCCGCACCGCAGTTGCCGATGCGGGGATATCACGCCCGGCTTGCAGTCCAGGGACGATGGGTTCCTGATCGCCGCTGCCGACAAGGATTGCTGTTTGGAACTGGGATGCGGGGATCTTGCCTTGGGAGGAGGGCTCGGCGGTAACCTCAAAGCGGTAGCCGTAGTAGATGTAGCCCAGTTGCGCATCAATATCGGCAGCGTTGTTGAGTCGGGTGGGGAAGACCACCAACTGAGCCGATTCGGTTGCCTGCTTCCGTGCGATGTTGGTATGCGTAATCGTGACCGTATACTGCCCAGCGGGCACGGGCTCGGAGATTTGGATTTCGAACTTGTTGGTGGTAGCACCGGCAGTACCCGCGCCGGCAACCTGCTCCGGTCCTAAATCCACCAGCCGGAAGGGCAGCGGAGGCTGGATGGTGACGGTCGGGCGCGGTCCGTTGGGCACAATCGGTCCAGCGCTGAAGGGAATGACGGTGCGCTGGGCTTTGTCGAAGGAGTAAAACTCCGACTGTGCCAGGAAGACCTTCGGGTCTGCCGGTGGGGGAACGGCAGGCTTGACTACGCGGATATCGATGGCGATGCTGGAGCGGTTTTGCTCAAAGCCAGCGGATTGTCCCGGCGCCAGCAGACGGGCAAGGTAGCCGTAGAGCTCGAGCTTGCCCACGATCTCCTGCGCCCGCGTAGGGAACTCCTTGCGGACGTACTCGATGGATTGCTGCAAGCGCTGCAGGAATCCCTCCCCATCGAGCCGTCCGGCAATCAGATCGTCTGCCGATGGAGGATTGTAGGCATCCAGCTCGCGCTCCAGTTCGCGCTTGACCAGCAGGAGGTCTTTGACCTTGATCTGCACTGTGCCGATGTTGACGGTCTCCTCGCCAGAGAGCTCAAAGGGCTTGTCGCCTTGGATGCCGAGGATGCGGTTGGTGCGGGACGCAAAGCGCAGTTTGTACCACCCGGGCTGTGGTGGCGGTTGGAAGCGTGCTGCGAAGATGCGCTTCTTGATCCGCCCCCCGTTCTGCTGGGCGCGCTGCAGCGTGCGTGCGTGGTCGTACCAGTAGATGCTGTCCCGTGCAGCGGCATCCGGTGGGGCAAAGCGGCGCAGATCGCCGATGGCGATGGTGAAGGGTTTGTAGACGGGGCGTCGGTAGTCGCGCGTTGCTGCCAGGTCCAGCTCCAGGCGGCGCATTGCAACCAGGCGCCAGGGGGCGCCTTCGACCTCGGGTCCGATAGCTTGTCCTTCGGTAAAGCGCTCCCACGGAAGGCGCCGAAGCGTGTCATCGGAGGGGAAGGGCGGAGGATCGGGGCTGGGGCTGGGGTGGTAGAAGATTTGGTAGTCCAGCTCCTGGACGTTTGCCAAGCGGATGAGCGTTGCAAGGCGCCGCTCGGCTTCCGCAGGCTCTAACCCCTCCAGAGTGGCGATGTCGCTGACATCGGTCACACCGACCTCGACCTCGTAGTAGCGGTCCTGGCGAATCTGCGGACCCCCGGCGGTTTGCATGTAAGCTTCGGTCAGCGTGATCTCATCCTTCGGGCGCGTGCTGATCCCTTCGGTTCCGGCGCCGACCTGCAGTTGCGAGAGGATGCTCTGGACGATGCGCATGGACTCCTTCTGCTTCTTGAGCAGATGCTCCTCCGCGTCGTCCCGCTCGACGATGATGAGCAGTAGCTCCAGCACAACCGCCAGATAAAGCACGAAGTAGACCTTTCCAGGACCGCCACCGCGAGCCATCAGCGCACCTTTGGGGTTACCTCGGCGACATACTTATCGGTTGGGTTCAGCCGACTTTGAAGGGCTGGAAGCCTGCTTGGCAGTCTGTCGGCAGCACTGCTTTTGTGCCGCATCCGCTTTGGCATGGGAATCCTCTGCTTCTTCGCTGCAGCACTCCTCCTCATCCTCTTCGCAGGAGCTTGCACTGTGTTGCGCAGAAGCAGCGGTTGCCGATTCCGAATGCTTTGCCGCGCAGCAGGACTTAGCGGCGTGCGAGGCTTTCTCAGCGGATCTGCTCCCACAGCCGTCCCCATGCGCTGCAGATGCGCCGTAGAGCAGACCAAAGAGGGCTATCACAATCCCAGCCAGCAGTGTGCGCATCGGACTTCGCCAGAATGTGGAACAGACTGAACGCCCCGTAGGACGCTGTGATGCACAAAAATAATGCATTCACTCCGTGCGCGCCCTATGCTTGCCAGATGAAGGCATGGTCATCCCGGATTGGGCGTCCCCGCGTGCTGAGCGCCTCTTCCAGATAGGGTGGCAATGCAAACATTGCCGGATGCAGCGTGGGGGAGTAGTAGCGGCAGCGCAGCCCGCGTTCGCTGAGGCGCTGCTGGAGCACCGCCGAGGAGAGCATCGCCGGATCGTGTGCGTTGGAGGCGATGACGAACGCCCACGGCAACTGGAAGGAGTACACAAATGCCCAGTACACGCGGACGTTCGAGAAGACCTGGCGCAGCGTATGGCACAAGCTGGCAGCAAAATCCGGATAGACCGGATCGGCGCTTCCGGCTTGCGCGACGAAGATGCCCTCGGGGGACATCTGCTGTGCCAGCCTTTGGTAGAACTCCACAGTGAAGAGCAGCACCGAGGGTCCGCCTTCGATGGGTTCGGTCAGATCGGAGATGACCACGTCATAGGTGGGCACAGCCGGGAGAGACTCCACGAAGGCGCGCGCATCTTGGTAGTACAGGCGCGATTGCGGAGCCTCGAAACTCCCCTGGTGCCATTCCGGGAGCAGTTGACGGCACAGCTCGACCAGTTGCCCGTCGATGTCCACCATTGTAGCTTCCTCCACGGAGGGATGGCGCAGGACCTCCCGGAGTGTGGCACCTTCGCCGCCGCCCAGGATGAGGACCCGCCGTGGGTTGGGATGGGTCATCATGGCGACGTGGACCAGTGCCTCGTGGTAGATGAATTCGTCCACCTGGGCTGATTGGATGCGCCCGTCCAGGAAGAGCGCCTTGCCCAGCGCAGGGGCACGCACGATCTCCACGCGCTGGTACTCGGTGGTGCCGCTGTAGAGCACCTCCTCGACCCGGTAGTGGAACTCCAGGTCGGCGGTGTGCTGGTCAATGATCCACAGCCCGCTGCTCATCTCGGCTCAGGAGCATCCGCTGGTTGTGCCACAATCCTCGCAGACGGCGCAGCTTCCGCTCTGGCGCATGCGCATGGAGCCGCACACGGGGCAGGACTCCCCCGTATAACCGCGCGCCTTTGCTTCGGCAACTCGGCGGGCATAGGCGCCGTTGAGCTCCGTTCCATTTGCCGAAACCAACTCCGGTTCGGATTCGGAATCATCCGGATGTGCTTCGCCCCATTGGACGATTCGCGTGGGGTGTGGCGGCGGAGCGCTCGGCGGAGCCGCCGGTGAGGTGGTTGCCGTCGGTGGAGTGCTCTCCGCCGGAGGCGCTGCGGGCGTGGGCTGTGGCGGGACTTCGTCGACGGCTTTGACGTGGACGAAATCGGTCCGCCCCAGGTAGTCGTACGCCAGGGAGCGGAAGACGTAGTCCAGCACGGAGGTGGCGTACTTGATTGCCTCGTGCCCCTCGACCGGACCGGAGGGCTCGAAGCGGGTGAAGGTGAAGGTGTCCACCAGCTCCTCCAGGGGGATGCCGTACTGCAGCGCCTTCGATGCCAGCACGGCGAAGCAGTTGAGCAAGCCCTTGAAGGAGGCGCCCTCCTTGTACATGTCGATGAAGATTTCCCCCAGCGTGCCGTCCTCGTACTCGCCGGTGCGCAGGTAGACCTTGTGCCCGCCCACATAGGCTTCGCGCACGAACCCGTGGCGCTTCTTGGGAAGCCGGCGCCGCTGCGGGCGTTGGTAGACAATGCGTTCGACGATGCGCTCCTGGACCTGCTGGGGACCCTTGGTCTCGTCGAGCGTCTCCTCGTCGCCGAGCATGACGACCTCGTCTTCGAGCTCCTCCGAGCGTGTGCTCAGGGGCTGGGAGAGCTTGGAGCCGTCGCGGTAGAGGGCGATGGCTTTCAAGCCCATGCGCCATGCCTGCAGGTAGACCTGAGCGACGTCGCCGACGGTGGCTTCGGCGGGCATGTTGACCGTTTTGGAGATGGCGCCGGAGATGAACGGCTGCACAGCAGCCATCATCCGCACGTGCGCCATGTAGTCAATGAAGCGGGTGCCGCGCTTGCCGCACTTGTTGGCGCAATCGAAGACGGGCAAATGCTCCGGGCGCAGGTGCGGAGCGCCTTCGACGGTCATCGTACCGCAGACGTATTCGTTTGCAGCCTGAATCTCCTCCTCGCTGAATCCCAGGGCGCGCAGGAGGTCGAACGCCGGGTCCTCCAACTGCTCTCGGGTAAAGCCCAGCCGCAGGCAGAACTCCTCTCCCAGGACCCAGCGCGTGAAGACAAAGCGCAGGTCGAAGGCGTTGGGCAGCAGGGATTCGATGAGCGCCAGCTCGCGGTCGGTGAAGCCTTTGTGGCGCAGTTGCTCGTGCGAGATCGTGGGGCAGCCCACCAAGGTGCCGTGCCCAACGCAGTAAGCAACGATGTCGCGGATCTGCTCTTCGCTGTAGCCCAGGCGGCGGAGCGCTTTGGGAACGGATTGGTTGACGATTTTGAGGTAGCCGCCGCCGGCGAGCTTTTTGAACTTGACCAGCGCAAAGTCGGGCTCAATCCCAGTGGTGTCGCAGTCCATGAGCAGTCCGATGGTGCCCGTGGGGGCGATAACGGTCACCTGAGCATTCCGGTAGCCGTAGCGCTCTCCCAGTTCGAGCGCTCGGTCCCAAGCGCGCCGCGCTGCTTGCAGAAGCTCCTCAGGGCAGTACCGAGGGTCAATGCCCATCGGTGCGATGCTTAACCCTTCGTACTCCTGCGGTGGGGCATTGTAGGCGGCACGGCGGTGGTTGCGGATGACACGCAGCATGGGCTCGCGGTTCTTCTCAAAGGCGGGGAAGGGACCCAGCTCGGCTGCCATCTCCGCGCTTGTTGCATAGGCTTCGCCGGTCATGATGGCGGTAATGGCGCCGGCGATCGCCCGTGCCTCGGGGGAATCGTACGGGACACCGCTGACCATGAGCAGCGCGCCCAGGTTGGCATAGCCCAGCCCGAGGGTGCGGAACTCATAGCTGCGGCGGGCAATCTCCTTGGAGGGGAACTGTGCCATGAGTACCGAGATCTCCAGCACGATGGTCCACAGCCGCACGGCGTGGCGGAAGTCCTCAATGCGGAAGCGCCCGGTCTCCTCATCGTAGAACTTCAGCAGGTTGAGGCTGGCCAGGTTGCAGGCAGTATCGTCCAGGAACATGTACTCCGAGCAGGGGTTGGAGGCATTGATGCGCCCGGAGTTCGGGCAGGTGTGCCATTCGTTGATGGTGGTGTCGAACTGTAGCCCGGGATCGGCGCACTTCCAGGCTGCCAGGGCGATCTTGTGCCAGAGGTCGCGGGCGCGGACGGTGCGGCATACGCGTCCGTCGGTGCGCCAGCGCAGGTCCCATGTCCCGTCGTTGAGTACTGCCTGCATGAACTCGTTGGTGACGCGGACGGAGTTGTTGGAGTTCTGCCCGCTGACGGTTGCGTAGGCTTCGCCTTCGTAGTCGGTGGTGAAGACCGGGAAATCCAGCTTCGTATACCCTTGCTCGACCAGTGCCAGCGTGCGCAGGATGTACGCCGTGGGGATGCCTCGGTGGAGCGCCCGGCGGATGAGCGTCCGCAGTTGGGGATTGCGCTGCCAATCTGTGCCGCGCGCAACGGCTTCGTCCATGATTGCCTGCAGGAAGGTAGCGCAGATGCGGGAGCCGGTCACCAGAGCGGCGACCTTCTCCTCTTCGCGCGCCTTCCACTCGATGAACTCCTCGATGTCGGGGTGGTCAATGTCCACGATGACCATCTTGGCGGCGCGCCGAGTGGTACCGCCGGATTTGATTGCGGCGGCAGCGCGGTCGAAGATCTTCAGGAAGCTCATCAGCCCTGAGGAGACTCCTCCGCCGGAGAGCGGTTCTCCGGCAGCGCGCAGCGGGGAGAAGTTCGTACCCGTGCCGGAGCCGTACTTGAAGATGCGCGCCTCACGGGTGAGCAGGTCGAAGATCCCGCCCTCATTGACCAGGTCGTCCTGGATGGACTGGATGAAGCAGGCATGCGGCTGCGGGCGGGTGTAGGCATCCTTGGAGCGCTGGAGACGCCCGGTGGCAGGGTCCACGTACCAATGCCCTTGGGGTTTGCCGGTGATGCCGTAGGCGTAGGCGAGTCCGGTGTTGAACCATTGCGGGGAGTTCGGCGCCGCCATCTGCGCCAGAATCATGTACACGAGCTCGTCGTAGAAGGCTTGGGCGTCCTCGGGGGTATCGAAGTAGCCATGCGTTTCTCCCCAGTGGCGCCAACAGCCGACCAAGCGGTGTACGACTTGTTTGATCGAGCGTTCCGGACCCAGCACGGGCTTGCCCTCGGCATCCAGCACGGGATTGCCCTGCTCATCGTACTGTGGCACCCCGGCTTTGCGGAAGTACTTCTGTGCCAGGATGTCGGTGGCGATCTGCGACCAATGGGCAGGCACCTCGATGTTGTGCATCTCGAAGACGATGGTGCCATCGGGGTTGCGCAGCACCGAGGAGCGCCGCTCGTAGGTGAAGTAGTCGTACGGGCTTGTGCCGGCTTCGGTAAAGCGTCGGGGGATTCGCATGGCAGGACTGCAGGGTTACTGTGACACACATCCACCCACAACGGGCGCTATCAGCGCGGGGGCAAATTTAGGGGAATCCGCGTCCCTAAGCGCAGGGCTCGGCAGCGGAATCCGGAGCCATTGCCGTATCTTCTGTGCCACCTCCGTCCCTATGGCTGGGCAAGCTTCTCCTGGACGGAGCGCACCGCTGCCTCCAACGATGGGGTGCGGTCGGAGCGCATCTCAACCTTGAGCAGCAGGCTAATGCGCTGCACCCCTTGGGCTTGAAGGCGGGCAAAGCATTCCTGGAGAGCCGAGCAGAGCTGGTCCCATTCCCCTTCGACGTTGGTCCCATGCGCGTGCACGTGGCACTCAAGCCCTGCCTGCTGGAGCACCTGCACGCAGGTGGCGATGTAGTGCGACAGCGATAGCCCCGTGCCGATGGGAATAACGCTCACCATCGCGGTGACCTTCATGCTCGCGGAGCGGGTTTGGGAGACTGATGGCAAAGTACGCCGTTTGCGACAAACAAGGGGCAAGCGTCATCGCCCAGGGAAGATCTCCACCGGCTCGCGGCGCCAGGGCAGGCGGCGGAGGTAGACAATGCGCCAGGTGCGTTCGCGTTCGACCAGCGTGAATTCGAGCGTGTTGAGGTAATCCAGCTCCAGCAGGACACGGAAGCGGTCGGGGGCGAGGGAGTCCTGGCGCAGCATCGTCAGAGGCGCTCCACCCACGATAGCGGTGAGCCGCTCCAGTGCTGGCTGCCATTCGTACCGTTCGCTCGGACGCAGTGGAGAGCCATCCGGGTATGCCAGAAGGAAGAGTGCATCGGCGAAGCGGGCGCTATCGAGGGCGTACTTGAAGAGCAGGGCGCTCCCAACGGGGGTCGCTGGGGTAAGCTTCTGCGGTGCGGGAGGGGCGGTTGCCAGACGGCATCCCTCGGCGCTGCCCACCAACCAGAGCAGTGCCCACAGGTGGCGCAACCTCATAGCTGCAGGAAGCGCAGCGTGACCTCCAAGGCTTCCATAACCGCCGGCGAGGGTTGGCGCATGGGATGGTCCACCCCGAAGGTGTGCCCGGTGTGCTGGACAACGTGGAGCTGGACCAAACCGGGTGGAGCTGCGCTGAGGAACTCCTGCACCTGGCGCAGCGGCACGGTGATGTCGTGGGCGCCGTGGACGACCAGCGTCGGGCAGCGCAGCTCGCGGAGAGCGCGGCGCAGGTCGTACCGCTCGGCGTTGGCTTGCAGGTCCTCCAGGTAGCCCACGTCCATGCGCAGGATTTGGCTGGTGCGGGTGTGCGAGATCTCCAGCGAGCCGCGCTGGCGCCAGCGCTTCTTCTGGCGCTCGGTGTAGTGGTCAAAGGTCGTCACAGGCGACCACAGCACCAGGCGGTCAATCGAGCCGAACTCGCGCGCGCTCAGCAGTGCCACACCCGCACCGCGCGAATAGCCCAACAGGAAGATGCGGCGGTCCTTCTCCCAGCGCTTCCACCAGCTCTCGGGTGCCTGGACTTGCCGCTGCCGGAATGCCTGCAGCAGCAGCAACGTATCGGCAAGCTCCTGCCCGATAGTATTGCGGGCAAACAGCTCCGGGCGCTCCACCCGGTCTGAGCCTTCGATGTATCCACTCAGCGAGAAGTTGAAGGTCACCACGCATGCCCCGCGCTGCGCCAGCTCGTGCGCAACGAAGGGGAAGAAGCCCCAGTCCTTGAAGCCGATAAAGCCGTGCAGCATCACAATGAGCGGACCCTTGCCCCGCTCGGGAATCCAGTACAGGTCGCCGATGATGCGTTCACCGGAGGAGCTCTTGAGCCAGAAGCGTTCGATGAAGACTCCTGCAGAGGGCATTCGGTGCTGCTCCGCAGCCTATGGGTGCTCAAAGCGCACGGTGAAGCGCTGCCGGGTGCCGTTGCGCAGCACCTCTACCGTGGCGGTGTCGCCCGGGGAATAGGACTGGAGGGCTTGCATGAGGTCGTAGATGCTGGAGATGCGCATGGAACCGATTTGCACGATGATGTCCTCAGAGCGCAGACCGGCTTTCTCCGCCGGGCTCCCCTCCAGAACACCTTGGATGCGGAGCCCTTCGGGGGAATCGGTGTAATCGGGGATGATGCCCAACCGAACGGTGCGGCGCCCCTCGCCACCGGTGGGGAAGCGCGCTTGGGTGCGATGAAAATCCGGACGCTGTGCTTGTGCGGCAACGGTGCGGATGAGCGCTTCGACGAAGTCCGCAAGCGTTGCCATCCCGCTGTAGTTGAGCTTGTCCCATGTATCTTCGGGGCGGTGGTAGTCGCTGTGCAGCCCAGTGAAGAAGAACAGCACCGGCAGACCGCGCGCGTGGAAGGGGGTATGGTCGCTGGGACCGAAGCCGCTCTCGCCCAGCCGCAGGGTGAGCCCGAACAGCGGCGCCAGCGAATCCAGCACCGGGCGCCAGCGGGAGGAGCTCCCAACGCCTTCGACCGTGAGGGTTTGGTTGCGCAGCCGTCCGACCATGTCCAAATTGAACATCGCCACGGCGCTATCCAGTGGCAAAATCGGGTTGCGAACGTAGAAGCTCGAGCCCACCACGCCGCGCTCCTCAGCGTTGAAGGCGATGAAGAGGAGCGAACGAGGGGTCGGCGCGCGGGCGAAGCGCTCCACTAACTCCAGCAGCAGTGCCGTTCCCGAGGCGTTGTCATCGGCACCGGGGTGAATCGCCGGTTCGGAGCGGCGTGCCAGGGAGCCAAATTCCCCCCAGCCCAGGTGGTCGAAGTGGGCGCCAATGATGAGGTACTCGTGCGCCAGCTGCGGAGAGCTCCCGGGCAGAAAGCCGATAACGTTAGGAACCGACGTCTCGACGCGCTGCAGCTGGACGCGAAGCTCCCCCTGCACCAGCTCCAGGACAAAGCTCTGCGGCGAGAGCGTGCGCAGAATCTCCAGCTCGCGCGTGTAGAGCGAGCGCTCGCGCGGGAAGAGCTTGGCAACCTCTACACGTTGGGCGTGAATGACGGGGATGCTCGCCGGAGAGCGCATCCCCTCCGGCGATAGCGGAAGCAGCACGTTGGAGGAATCCCCCTGCGGGTCAACCAAGATGACGCCAACGGCGCCGCGAGCTTCGGCAGTGGAGACCTTGTAGCGGAGCGAGGCATACCGAGGCTCGGTGGCTCGCTGCTCCTGGAGCTTCTCCCGCACCAGTTTGGAGCGCAGCCGTTCATCCCAAGGGGTCCCGCGCAGGATGATAACGATCTTGCCCCGCACGTCGATGCCGGCATAGTCATCGTAGTTGCGCTCTGGGGCGCTGATGCCGAAGCCCACAAAGGCAAGCGTCCCTTGAGCGGTGCCTTCGGCGCTGAAGGAGAGGGGGACGAAGTCCTTCCCTGGGGTCCAGCGGACGGGGTAGCTCCGCCAGAGTTCACGGGGTAGGTCCACGCGCTCGCGTGTGACCTGGAATTCGGCGCGCGTGCCCTCGCCAATCCGGAGCTCGGTCACCAGCGGGAAGGGTTGCAAGTAGTCCGGTGTGAGCTCCCGCAGCCCGTTGCGGCGGAAGTGTTCGGCAATGTATGCAGCGGCTTTGCGGTTGCCCTCGCTGCCAGCGGCGCGCCCCTCCAGCTCCGGAGAAGCCAGGTAGCGCACATGTGCCTGCAGGCGGAGAGCAGTTGGGGAGAGCGTATCGGCAAGGAGGGGATACTGGAGCGCTATTCCCAGCGCGCACAGCCGCAGCCAAAAGTGATAGCTTTGCATCCGCACGGTAGGTGCAGTTTTGCTGCGCAAAATTACAGCCTTTCGGCAAGCAGTGGGGAGAGTGCGGTGCAGCGCGAGCACGGACGGCTCCTGTGGGGATTGGCAACCGACACGCTCATCTACGGGGTGAGCACTGCGTTGGCGCGCGTGGTGAACTTCCTGTTGACCCCGCTGCAGACCAACGTGCTTGCGCCGGCGGAGTTCGGAGAGGTGAGCTACCTCTACGCGCTGCTGGCGTTTGTGAACATTGCGCTGAGCCTGGGGTTTGAATCGGCGTACCTGCGCTTTGCAGCGGAGGCGTCGGAGGCGGAGCAGGCGCGCGTCTTCACGCACGCGTGGGGGGCGATGGTGCTCAATGCGCTGCTCTGGGGCGTGGTGGGGTGGGCTGCGGCGCCGCAGTTGGCGAGACTCTTGGGGCTTACTGCACTTGGGAGCGAGGGTGTGCGCTTGGCGGTACTCATTGCGGTGTGCGATGCGGTGGCGCTGATCCCGCTGGCACGGCTGCGGCTGGAGCGCCGCGCAGCGCGCTTTGCAGGAATCCGCCTGGTTCATGTACTGCTGGTGGCGCTGGGGAATGTGCTCTTCCTGCTGCTGTTGCACTGGGGAGCGCATGGGGTGCTGTGGGCAGGGCTGGTGGCATCGGCAACCGTTGCGGTGGTGGCGCTCCCGCTCGCAAGGGGCTTGCTGCGCTGTGAGTACTCTGCAAGCCTGCTGCGCGCGATGGTGCGCTATGCCCTGCCGACGGTGCCGGCTGCGTTTGCCTCAATTGCCCTCCAGGTTGCCGATCGCCCGCTGCTGATGCTGCTACTGGACGCACGGGCGGTGGGGATCTACCAGGCAAACTACCGGCTGGCGCTGCCACTGCTCATGATGGTGTCGGTCTTCGAGTATGCCTGGCGTCCGTTCTTCCTGCGCACGTACACCCGGGCGGATGCCCCAGAGCTGTTTGCACGCGTTGCACTGGTGTGGGCATGTGTGGCTGCTATTGGCTTCCTTGCGACGGCGCTCCTCATGCCCGTTGTTGTGCGCATCCCGATTGCGGGCACGCACCTGATTCCTCCAGCGTACTGGGAGGGGCTGGGCGTTGTGCCGATTGTGGCAGCGGCGTACGGGGTCTACGGGCTGTATATCTGCGCGGCGGCATCGGCGCATATTGCAAAGCAGACATGGTGGCTGGCGCTGGCGCTTGGCGCCGGCGCGCTGGGCAATGTTGGGCTGCTGTTCGCGTTGGTGCCTGTGATGGGCTACATCGGTGCAGCGTGGGCAACGCTGGGGGCGTACGGCATCGCCACAGGAGTGATGCTCTGGGGCGGGCGGCGGCTCTATCCGGTGCCCTATCCGTGGCATGCGATTGTCCTGCTGTGGGCGCTCACCGGAGTGGTGTGGTGGGGTGGGATGCAGTTGGAGCCTGGAGGACGCCTTGTGCTCCTTGCCGTTGTAGGGCTTGCGGTGGGAGCCTGGGGCTGGTGGCAGTACCGACGCGTTTAGGCAAGTTGCTGTAATTTCGCCGCTAACAGGCGCAGGTGCAGCGATGAAGACGACCGCTACGGCAGTGGTGGCGGTGCTCCTTCGGGGTGTGCTCGGCATGGTCTTCCTCGTTGCGGCAGCGGGGAAGCTGGCGAATCCGGAGGAGTTCGCCCGTACGATCGCCAACTACCAGCTTCTGCCGGTGGCGTTGGTGAACCTTCCGGCAATTGTGCTGCCGTGGTTGGAGCTGGTGGTGGGGATGCTGCTCATTGCGGGAATTCGGCTGCGGGCAGCGGCGACCGTTGCGGCGCTGCTGCTGGGGATCTTTACGCTCGCGCTGATCTCGGCGCTGGTGCGCGGCTTAGACATCCACTGCGGCTGCTTCTCCCAGACGGCGGCGGAACGGATTGGCTGGGGGCGGGTTCTGGAGGATGTGCTGCTGCTGGCGGCAGCCCTCCTGCTGGCGTGGTGGGCGCCACAGCAGTGGACCCTGGAGCAGTACCTGCAGCAGCAGAGGCAATGAGGCTCCCCATCCAGGAGCGGCTGCAACAGGGGGTGCTGGTGACCGATGGTTCGGTCGCTGCCGAGCTGTGGCGGCGCGGACTGCGAGAGTATCCCCCAGAGGTGTACAACCTCAAGCAGCCGACGGTGGTGGAGGAGATCCACCGGGCGTTTGTGCACGCCGGGGCTGAGCTGCTGCAGACCAATACGGTGCGGGCGAATCGCTACGCATTGGAGCGCTACGGCTTGTCCGACAAGGTCTACGAGCTCAACCGCAAGGGCGTATGGCTGGCGCGCTGTGCTGCCCTACGCCGTGCTTACGTTGCTGGGGTCGTGGGACCGACGGGGCGCTTCCTTGCACCGGTGGGCTCATTGGAGCCGGAGGAAGCCCGCAATGCCTTTGTGGAGCAGATCGTGGCGCTGGTGGATGGCGGGGCGGAGCTGCTCATCCTGAAGGGGTTCCTGGAGGTGCAGGAGCTGTGCCTGGCGATTGAAGCCGCACAGGTGGTCTCCCCTGGCATCCCCATCATTGCCCTGAAAGCCTTTGCCGAGGACGGGGCGGTGTTGGCGGGAACGCTGCCACAGCGCGTGGTGCAGGAGCTGGAGCGCTATCCCATCCTGGCGCTGGGGGCAGCCGGGACGGTGGGACCGCAGCGGATGGTCAGCCTCTCGCGCGCGCTTGTAGCGGTTGCGCGCAAGCCCGTCTGCGCTCTGCCAGATGTGAGCGTGCCGAAGCTCACCGAAGAGGGCTGGCAGTATGAGCCCGACCCAGAGTACCTGGCGCGGGCAGCGGTGCAGATGTACGCTGCCGGCGTGCGCATCCTCGGTGCCGATGGCGGGGCAACGGTGGAGTGCATTCGGGCAATCGCTGAGGGACTCCGCAATGCCCCACCGCCGGAGCCGGTGGTGCCGCCCTCGCCACGCCCACTGCAGTTGGAGGAGAGCCCGCCACCGGAGCCGACCGAATTCGCCCGCAAACTGGGCAGGAAGCTGTGCATCACGGTGGAGATAGACCTGCCGCGCGGAGATGCAGTTGCAGAGGCGCTCGCCGCTGCCCAGCGGCTGCGCCGGTACGGCGTAGACGCTGTCAATATCGCCGATGGTGCCCGGGCGCGGCTGCGCATCAGCCCGATTGCGCTGGCACACCTGGTGCAAGAGCGCACCGGGATGGAATGCATTGCGCACCTTTCGTGCCGCGACCGCAATATGGTCGCCCTACAGGCGGAGCTGCTCGGAGCCCATGCCCTGGGCGTGCGCAACATCTTGGCGGTGACGGGCGACCCCACGCACATCGGGGACTACCCGTACGCAACCTCGGTCTTCGACGTGGACTCGATCGGGCTGGTGCGCATCCTGCAGCAGATGAACTCCGGCAAGGACCTCATGGGCAATCCGCTGGGGGTGCGGACGAACTTCACCATCGCATGCGCCTGCGATCCGGCAGCCGAGCAGTGGGAGCGCGAGCTGGAGCGCTTGCAGCGGAAGGTCGCCGAGGGCGCCCGGGTGGTCTTTACGCAGCCACTGTTCGATGTGGAGCTCTGGGAGCGCTTCCGCAGCGCCGTCGCAGGGCTGCCTGTGTACGTCTTCGTCGGGGTGCTGCCGCTGCGCAGTCTGCGCCATGCAGAGTTCCTGCACTACGAGGTGCCGGGCATCCGCATCCCGGCATGGGTACGGCAGCGGATGGCGCGAGCGGAGACTCCGGAGGCAGCGCTCAATGAGGGGGTTGCCCTTGCGGTGGAGTTCCTGCGGGCGATTCTGCCGAGCGTGGATGGCATCTACCTGATGCCGCCGTTCCGGCGCTACGACGTCGTCGGGCGTATTCTGCACGAGCTGGGCTTGCTGCTTGAGCCGGTTTCCCCGCCTGCGGATGCTCCATGAGGGGGCTGCTCCTTGGACTGCTGTGCTTGACGAACGGCTGTGGCGTGGCGCTCCCGCTGTGGGTGGAGCTGCTGGAGACCAAGGAGCGGCTGTTCCTTCCGATTGCGCCTGAGGGCGAGGCGGAGTTCCGCATCCTGAGCGGCGTCCGCACATGGGAGCGGCTGCCCGGCGGGGGAATCCTCCTGCGCTCGGGAGCGCGGATGGCGTTTCGGTTGCCGGGAGTGACCCTCTTCCGCGCTCAACTGGCGTTGCGGGGAAGCGATGGGCTGCGCTTCCGCTGCCTGCTGCGAAGTACACCGCAGGCGCCACCTCACGCTGCTGCACCGTTGGAGCTGTACGGAAGCGCGGGAGAGCTGCGCTTTGGCGCGCAGGTATTGGGCGCGTTCCAGCCGGGGCGCGTGCATTTCCTGGAGCTGGTGCAGGATGCGCAGCTTCAACGGGCGCAGTTGGATTGCTCGCCTGCGCAGAGCATCCCCATCCGGCAGCCGGCAACCGAGTGGATCGTGCTGGAGGTGCTCGAAGGCGAGCTGCAGCTGGAGGGGCTCTGGCTGGAATCGTTATTGCCGCTTGAGCGGATAGCCGTCGAGCAGCCATGATGCGGTCGCGCGATATCCTCGTCGTCGGGGGTGGGTTGGTCGGGGCGCTCTGGGCGCTGCTGCTGGCGCAGCGGGGGCATCGGGTGCGCGTGGTGGAGCGCCGACCGGACCTGCGGCGGGCACCGGTACCGGGTGGGCGCTCGATCAATTTGGCGCTCTCCGACCGTGGCTGGCGTGCACTGCGCTTGGCGGGGCTGGAGCAGCGCATCCGCACCTTTGCTCTGCCGATGTACGGGCGCATGATCCATGACCGCGACGGGCAGCGCCGCTTCCAGCCCTACGGCAAGCCCGGGCAGGCAATCTACTCGGTCCATCGCCGCCTGCTCAATGCCGAGCTCCTGACGGCATTGGAGGAGCAGCCCGGCGTTGAGCTACTCTTCGAGCACCGATGTGTGGATGTGGAGCTGGACGTCCCCGCTATCGTGGTGGAGACGCCCGAAGGCGAACGGCACCGGCTCGAAGCCGAGGTGCTCTTCGGGGTGGATGGGGCGTATTCGGCGGTACGGCAGCGGATGCAGCACCTGGAGCGCTTCAACTACAGCCAGGAGTACCTCGAGTACGGCTACAAGGAGCTCACCATCCCGCCGGCTGCCACGGGCGGATGGCAGATGGAGCCGGATGCGCTGCACATCTGGCCGCGCCACCGCTACATGCTCATTGCCCTGCCCAATCCCGATGGCAGCTTCACCTGCACGCTCTTCTTCCCCTTCGAGGGCTCGCCCTCGTTTGCGGAGCTGCGCACCGAAGCCGATGTCGAGCGCTTCTTTGCCGAAGAGTTCCCCGACGCGCGCGCACTCATGCCCCGGCTGACCGAGGAGTTCTTTGCCAATCCGACGGGCACGCTGGTGACCATTCGCTGCTTCCCCTGGAGCTACGGCGGCAAGGTGCTGCTGCTTGGGGATGCGGCGCATGCCATTGTGCCCTTCTACGGGCAGGGGATGAATGCGGGCTTTGAGGATTGCGTCCTGCTGCTGGGGCTGCTCCAGCGGTTTGAGCAGGATTGGGAGCACGCCTTCAAGGAGTTTGAGCAGCAGCGCAAGCCCAGCGCCGATGCCATTGCGGAGTTGGCGCTGTACAACTTCGTGGAGATGCGCGATCGGGTCGCCGATCCGAGCTTCCTCCACCGCAAGCGGCTGGAGCAGCGCCTTGCCGAAGAGTATCCGGAGCGCTTTGTGCCGCTGTACACGATGGTGACCTTCTCGCACATGCCCTATGCGGAAGCCCTGCGGCGCGGGATGCTGCAGGAGCGGCTGCTGGATGAGCTCATGAGCATCCCCGACGTGGAGCAGCACTGGGAGAGCCCAGCCGTGCGGCAGCTCATTGCCCGCTGGCTGCAGGAGTTGCCGCCGTATTCGGAGGAGGAGTTCTCACTGCCGGCGGAGCGAGTCCAGTAGGAGTTCGGCTCGTGCGCTTGCGGAATCGAAGATGCGCCGCAGCAGTGCGGGGTCGCGCCGAGCAAACTCCAGGAACTGCCTCCGGAAGGCGGGTTCGTCGGGATAGCCGTAGCGGTGCAGGATCTGCTCCACCTGCGCGGCTGCCTGGGCGCTGTCGGCGACGGTCTGCCGCACGACGAGGATTTCGGCGTAGGCGCGCGTGAAGCGCTCCTCGGCATCACCCCAATCCGTTGTACAGGCGCACAGCACAGCGCAGCACAGCCAGGGCAGCCACCTCATGGGTCTTGTACAAGGGCGGTGGACATGTACGCATACGGCGAGAGCGGCTCGCGGGCAAGCACCTCGAAGTAGCCCGTCATCCATTGCGCCAGCGCTGCCCCGCCAGAGAGCGCCGCTGCAAGCTCCTGCGGTGTTGCAATACCACCGACGGCGACCAGGTGGAACTCCCGCTGCGGCGGATGCAGCTGCAGCCAGGTACGCGCCTGCCGCAGCAGCTCCTGGCGCAGTGGACGCAGCGGACGACCGCTCACTCCGCCGCCGATGCGCTGCCAGAAGGCGTTGTAAGCGCGCCGCTCGGAGGGAGCAATCTGCGGCAGCAGCACCTCGTACGCCGTGGAGGTGTTGCCCAGCACGATGCCGCCGTAGCCCAGCTCCGGCAGCAGCTCCAACAGCTGCAGGAGCCGCTCCACAGGGAGGTCGAGCCCGAGCTTCACCAGAACCGGTATCGCACGCGGGCGTCGGGCGAGGAAGTGCTCGGCAACCCAGTGGAGCCGGTAGAGAAGGGCTTCCCAGCGCGGATCGTGCGGGATGTTCGGGCAGCTTTCGTTGAGCTCGAGGAGATCTACGCCGGCATCGCAGTACGCATGCATCCCCTGTAGCAGCAGGCGGAGAGCTTCGTCCTGGGGTAGCTCTCCGTCGAGGGCAAGGCTGGCGATGATGGGAAAGTCCGGATACCGGGGCAGGCGGGCGATACGGCGCGCGGTTGCAAGGTGTCCGTCATTGGGCAATCCCAGCGCGTTGAGAGCAGCTCCCGAACGGGGCAGTGGAAGGAAGGGTTGGCGCACGACTCCATAGCGGCGACCGCGCCGAGGCAGCCCAGTTGTCGTTCCCACGACGTACGCTCCGGCGCCTTGGGCGTAGGCGTACTCGTAGCCCTCGCCGTACTTGAACATGCCGGCAGCGTTGAAGAGAGGGAAGCGGAAGCCGATGCCCCAGCACCGGCGGTGGAAGTGCTCGGGCGGTGTCCAGGCGGTGGCTCCGGGGTCTCCGCGGCTGAGCAGCTTCCACAGCAGCGGTCGAAGGCTGGAGTACAGCCCGATGGTCAGCAGCGGCGGAAGCTGCAGCAGACGCGGGCGCCAGCGGTGTTCCCAGCGGAGGAGCTGCAGGGGATTCATGCAATTGCCCGGCGGAGCCGTGCTTCGGGAATCCCCAGCATCTCGCGGTATTTGGCAACGGTGCGGCGGGCGATGCGGAATCCCATCTCCTGCAGCTTCCGTGCCACCTTGGAATCCGAGAGCGGACGACGCTTGTCCTCTGCCTCGATGATCTCGCGCAGCTTCTGCTTGATGACCGTCGTGGAGACCTCCTCGCCTTCGAGGTTGGGGAGCGCTTCGGTGAAGAGCTCCTTGAGCGCAAAGATGCCGTAGTCGGTCTGCACGTACTTGTTGCTGACCACGCGGCAGATGGTGGAGGTATCCAACTGCGTACGCTCGGCAACCTGGCGGTAGGTGAGCGGCTTGAGGGCTTGGGGACCGTGCTCGAAGAAATCGCGCTGCAGTTCGACCAGTGCCGTCATCACCCGCAGCAGGACCGCCTTGCGGCGGCGCAGCAGCTCCGGGAGCGTGTAAGCGTTCGTGTAGTAGTCGCGCAGGTGGCGGCGGAGTTCGGAGGAGATGCGGCGAGCGTCCACCCGGCTGCGGATGTTGAGCCCGCGCATGGCATTGGTGAAGCGGATCGTGGGCGTGGAGGCATCGTTGAGCGTGATGAGGAGCTCGCCAGTTTCTGGATCGCGCTGGACCAGGAAGTCGGGGGTAATCTGCAGCGGGATGGTGGTGGAACGACCGCTGCCGGGTTTGGGATTGAGGTGGCGCACCACCTCAAAGGCATCGCGCAGGAGCTCTGGGGTCAGCTCCGGATACTGGCGTAGCAGCTCCTCAGTGCGCCGCCGGCTCAGGAGCGGGAACGCCTCTTTGACCAGCCGATATGCCCAGCGCTCGGCATCGGTGGTCATTGGACGGCTTTCCAACTGCGCCAGCAGGCACTCCTCCAGCGAGCGGGCGGCAACACCGGGTGGGTCCAGCTCGCGTTGCAGCCGCTTGAGGAGCCGTTCCGCCTGCTCCAGTGTGAGCGGGCGCAGGAGTTCAACCGCTGGCAGGGGACGCTTGAGCACCAGCGCGGCAGCGATTGGGTCCAGAGCGTACTGCCAGGCGGGATTGTCCGACGGCGGTGGCGGAAGCTGCTGTAGCCGCTGCGCGTTGAGTTCGGCGATGCGGGCATTGGCTTCGTTGAGCAGCTCGTGCAGCTGCTCGCGCAGGTAGCCGTCGTCGTCCAGGCTCCCGATGATGATTTCGGCAAGGAGCTGCTCTTCGGGCGAGAGGTTCAGCAGCCCCAACTGCTCCAGGAGCTCCTCCTGGAAGCTCTTGGAGTCAGCGGGCTGGTAGAGGTCGCCCTCCTCCTCTTCCTCCTCCTCGCCGGTGCTGGGCGTGGGAGGGTGGTAGAACATCGTGTAGGCTTCGAAGGGGTCGGTGGCAAGCTCTGCGTGCTCCTCCGAAGCGGTTGCGCGCGGGTCTGCCGGCACGAGCGCGGATTCCTCTGCGCCCGGGGAGTCGAATTCGGTTTCGGTGGGCTCGGCGTCAGAGGTACTCGCTTCTGCAGCGTCCGGTGGGGCTTCCTCCAGGTAGGGGTTGTTCTCCAGTTCGGCACGAAGGTACTGCTCCAGCTCCTCCTGCGACAGCGCCAACAGCTTCTGGAGCTGGATCTGCACCGGAACCACCCGCAGCTCCAGCTTCGGAGCAAGCTCCAGGCGCAGCTTTGGGCTCGGCATAGGAGCAGCAGCACGCAATGGGACTTTGCTACGAAACTACAAAACGCCGGCAATTGGTGTGCCGAGCTGCGTTCACTGCAGGCTCTGCAGCAAGGCTGCAAGCTCGCGTTCGAGCGCCAGCTTCAGCTCCCGCACCTCCTCGCAGCAGGGGACGAAGTCGCGCAGGAACTGCTCCAGCACGCGCTTGTTCTGCTGGACGGTCTGGTCGGCTCCGCCGAAGGTCTCCTTGAGCCACTCCAGGAAGGTGCGGCGCAGCGGGGAGTTGGTCAATGCCGTCAGGGGCTGGAACATGAGCGCCTTGTCCCTGCGGAGCTGCTCCAGGAGCGATTGGAAGGAGAGCAGCAGCCGGAGCTGCTCGAACCCATTGGATGCCGAAAGCGAGTGGAGCACGGTCGTATAGGCTTTGCGGAAGAGCTCCACCTCCTCCGGGCTGCCTACGGTGGCGAAGATGAAGTAGAGCTTGCCCACATCTTCGTGGACGGCGTGGTCGCGCCCGTGCAGCAGAGCGATTGCCCGCAGCAGGTCGAGCGCCTTGGCTTGCGTGCGCGGGGAGATGTAGAAGTCGATCGGCGGAGTAGCCCCGCGGTAGTGTTCGCGCAGGGCGCGGTTGCGCAGGACTTCGTAGTAGCGGATGACCAGGTTGGCAAAGTAGATGAGCTCCGGGCGAACCGTGATCTGCCGTTCGGGATGCTGCCCGGTGACGATGCGCCAGACGTAGCGCAGCAGCGCAAAGGGGATCTGGCGCGGCGGCGTCACGGGCTTGCCCGAGTGGAGCAGGTACTGCTGCGCGATCTTGTACTGCACGTAGGGCTCCTTATCGGGCAGGATGACGGCTTTGTAGAGGAAGCGGTCCAGGATGGCTTCGGTGATCTCGCTGACGCGCAGGTAGTTCGTAGCGGCGATGACGGTATGGAGCCGCGCCGGAACGCACTGCACTCCGCGCATGAGCTGCCGTTCGTTGAGCACCGAGAGCAGCGCCCGGAGCGTGAAGTCGTTGGCGTCGAAGATCTCGTCGATGAAGGCGAATTCGCTGTCCACGAGCGAGCCCTCGATGTTGTGCACGATGCGTCCGCGCTTGAGCTCCTCGATATCGAGGGCACCGAAGTAGCTATCGGGCTGCTGCTCCTTGCTTGCCTGAATGCGGAAGACGCGGGCGCCGGAGAACATGGCGAAGAGCTGCTCTGCCAGCAGGCTCTTGCCCACCCCGGTACGGCTCTGCAGCAACAGATGCTCTCCGGTGAGCAGGGCGCAGATTGCCTGCTCGACAACCTCCTCGCGGTTGACCACGCGCTGGCAGACGAAGTCGGCAGCTTCCTTGAACTGCCGCGAGATCGCCTCGAAGCTGAGCTGTTCGAACTGCTGCTCCATCGTGCACTTCCGTGCTGCAGTGAGCAAAAATTACAGCAACTTGGGCGTATTTGCAGCATCGCCGGTGCCAGAGCGGCATCGCCGGTGCGCAGGAGAGCCCGCCTGGAGCAGGGCAGAGTCCGGTACGCGCCTGGGCTGCGGGGCAGTACACGGTGGTGCTGCGCACGGAGGCGGGCAGCACTGCCGTGCCGCTCGTGGTGGTGCGGTGAGGCACAGTTTTGCCCTTGCCGAAGGGATTGCTTCGTAAGTTTGCCCTCTGGACGGGGCGTGGCGCAGCCCGGTATAGCGCGCTTGGTTTGGGACCAAGAGGTCGTGGGTTCAAATCCCACCGCCCCGACTCTCAAGTTCCCCAGCCGCTGGAGCGGCACGATGTGGTGGCTTCTCAGTGCTCTGGCTACACTGCTGGTGGGCTGTTCGCAGAGTACAGAGCCGGAGTATACCGCCGAGCGCATCACCTTGAACACGCTGCGGACAACCCCTGGATTCGCCTGGTTCGATGCAGAGATGCAGTCCTACCAGCCCGATAGCGCCGTCGTTGCGCTGATTCACCAGGCGTACCGCCCGGGTGAGCATCACTTCTACGTCTACGTCAAGCCCACATGCTCCTGCTACGGCACGCAGAAGCTCTTCCCGCGCTTCTGCCGGGTGCTGCTCGACGCAGGGGTTGCCGAGAGCGATTTGGAGATCTACAGCATGCACGGGAGCACGGACAAGCACCCGCACATGCACTGGCTGCACGTGCAGCAGTTGCCCTCCTTCTTCATCGCACGGCAGCAGCAGCTCTTGGGGAGCATCGCCGGCGAATTGCCCGCGAACAAGAGCATCGAGCAGGTGGTGCTGGAGATTCTGCGTTTGCCGTAGCAGCCGGGAGTAGCAAGCAGAAGGCATCCATGGCAAAGTCGCAGCGCAAGCAGGCGCGCCGCAGTTCTTCGCCCCGAAGTGCGCAGAAGGCGCTGCCGGCGGCTGTGCGCCACCTGCTCATTGTGGAATCCCCAGCGAAGGCGCGCACAATCGGACGCTACCTGGGTGCGGACTACCACGTGGAAGCTACACTGGGGCATGTCAAAGACCTGCCCGAGCACAGCTTGGGAGTGGACGTGGAGCACGGCTTCCAGCCGCGCTACACCATCATCCCCGGGCGGCGGCAGGTGCTGCAGCGGTTGCGCGAGCTGGCACGCCGCAGCGAGGATATCCTGCTGGCAACCGACCCGGACCGCGAGGGCGAAGCCATCGCCTGGCACATTGCCGAGGAGCTGCAGGGGGTCAACTCCAACGTCCGCCGCGTGCTCTTCTACGAGATCACCCGCTCGGGGGTGCAGCAGGGCATCGCGCAGCCGCGGGAGCTAAACCGGGCGCTGGTGCTCTCACAGCAGGCGCGCCGGGTGATGGACCGCCTCATCGGCTACCAGGTCTCCCCATGGCTCAGCGATGTGCTCGTGCACGAGGTGCCGCATGCGCTCTCTGCCGGGCGGGTCCAATCGGTGGCGCTCCGCCTTATCTGCGAACGCGAGGAGCAGATTCGCTCCTTTGAGCCGATCCCGTACTGGACCATCCGAGCCGAATTCGAGCTCCCTTCGGGCGAACGCTTCTGGGCAGAATTGGTCGAATACGGCGGGCGCCCTCTCCGCACCCCTGAGGGGTCGGCGCGTGCCCTCAGTGCCGAGCAGTTGGAGCGCTTCCACTACGTGCGCTCCGCCGAGGAAGCCGAAGCGCTGCTGCAGAAGCTGCGTCAACAGACGGAGTGGACCGTAGAGCGGCTGCAACGCAAACGGGTGCGCCGAATGCCTCCGCCGCCCTTCCAGACCAGCCTCCTGCAGCAGGAGGCGGCACGACGGCTGCGCTTCTCGCCCCAGAGGACCATGCGCCTGGCACAGCAGCTCTACGAAGGGGTTCCGCTGGGCACGGAGGGTCCGGTGGGGTTGATTACGTACATGCGCACGGACTCCCTCCGGGTCAGCCACGAGGCGCAGCAGGCTGCCCGCCGGTGGATTGCCGAACGCTACGGTGCGGAGTATCTCCCGCAGGAGCCGCCCGAGTACAGCTCGCGCTCGGCACACGTGCAGGATGCGCACGAGGCGATCCGCCCGACCCACTTGGAGTATGTGCCCGAGCGGGTTGCGGCGGAATTGGAATCGGACCTTGCAGCGCTCTACGAGCTCATCTACCAGCGCTTTCTGGCGTCGCAGATGGCACCGGCGGAGTTGGCGGTGACGACAGTGTGGATCCGCAGCGGGGAGTTCCTCTTCCGCGCCTCCGGCAGTGTGGTGCTCTTTGAGGGCTTCCTGCGCGCGTACCAGGAAGCCGAGGAGGAGGGCGAGGATGCCGATGCCGAGCGCGAGGAGCGCCAGCGCCTGCCCGAGCGGCTGGCTCAAGGGATGCTGCTGCGGCTGCGGGAGTTGCAGACAAAAGCCTCGCAGACGCGACCTCCGGCGCGCTACACCGAAGCCACGCTCATCAAGGAGCTGGACACCCTGGGCATTGGGCGTCCCAGCACGTACGCCACGATTGTCTCTACGCTCTTCGAGCGTAAGTACGTCCAGCGGCAGCGGCGCCAGCTTGTCCCGACGGAGCTGGGAGAGAAGGTGAACCGGATCCTGGTGCAGTACTTCCCCGACATCTTCGCCGTGGACTTCACCGCGCGCATGGAGCAGCAGCTCGATGCTATCGCCGAAGGGGAGCAGCGCTACGAGGAGGTGCTCGAGCTCTTCTACCGCCCCTTCCACGAGGCGTTGCAGCGGGCACGCCAGATGCTGCCCTCAGCGGTGCAATGCCCAGAGTGTGGTGCTCCGATGGTGGTCAAGCTCTCGCGCCAGGGGCGGCGCTTCTTGAGCTGCTCGCGCTATCCGGAGTGCAAAGGAGCAATGCCGATTCCGCGTCCGGCGCCGGAGGTGCACGAGGAGGTGCGCTGTCCACTCTGCGGGGCACCAATGGTGCGCCGGCAAGGGGAGTACGGGGATTTCTACGGCTGCTCACGCTATCCGGAGTGCAAAGGCGTGCGCCCCATCTCCTCCGGCGTGCGCTGCCCAGAGTGCGGCAGTGGGGAGTTGGTGGAGCGGCGTGACCGCAAGGGACGGCGCTTCTGGGGCTGTTCGCGCTATCCGGAGTGTAGCTTCCTGACGCGCTATCGTCCAATCCCGCAGCCCTGTCCGAAGTGTGCTGCCCCGTACCTTGAGGAGCGCGGACGCTGGTCCGATGGGCAGTGGACCACCTCCTGGAGATGCCCAGCGTGCGGCGAGGAGTTCGTGCCCGGAGAATCCGCCGCCGAGGAGGTGGCGCCAGCAGCTCCGAATGAGCGCGGTACTCCAGCGGTGTGAGGTAGCTCTCTGCGCAGTGCAGCAATGGAGCGGGCAGCGGTGGAACGGCTGGAGATTGTGCAGGGCGATATCACCCAGCAGCGCGTTGATGCCATTGTGAATGCAGCAAACGCCGCGCTCTTGCCCGGGGGTGGAGTCTGCGGAGCCATCCATCGCGCTGCGGGTCCGGAGCTGGCAGAGGAGTGCCGTCGCCTGGGAGGCTGCCCACCCGGAGATGCACGGGTGACGGGAGCATATCGCCTGCCGGCGCGCTACGTCATCCACACGGTCGGACCTCTCTGGCGCGGTGGTAACGCCGGCGAGGAGGAGATCCTTGCCTCCTGCTACCGGCGCACGCTGGAGCTGGCACATCAGCACGGGGTGCGCAGCATCGCCTTCCCCTCCATCAGCACCGGTGCCTACGGCTTTCCGGTGGAGCGTGCCTGCCGAATTGCGCTGCGGGAGCTTCTGCAGGGGCTGCAACGCTACCCTGAGCTGGAGCTCGTCCGCGTGGTGTGCTTCGATGAGCACACCTACCGCTGCTACCAGGAGGCACTCCAGGAGCTGCAGGCATCGCAGTAGCGATGGAGCTGTGCTTCTTTGGGGCGGCGCGAACGGTGACGGGCGCGTGCTTCCTGCTTCGGACCCGGCGCTGGCGGCTCTTGATTGACTGCGGGCTCTTCCAAGGACGGCGTGCCGAGGCTCGGCAGCGGAACGAGCGCTTCCCCTTTGACCCCACCACCATTGACGCCGTCGTGCTGACTCATGCGCACATTGACCACTCGGGGAACCTGCCGCGTCTGGTGAAGCTGGGCTTTGCAGGACCCATCTACGCCACGCCGCCCACCATCGAGCTGCTGGAGATTCTGCTCAGCGATAGCGCGCACATTCAGGAGCACGATGCCGAATACCTGCGCCGCCATCGTGGGGAGCAGATCGAGCCGCTCTACACGCTGGAGGATATCGTGCCAACCTTGGCGCGGTGCATCCCGCTGGAGTACCATCAGCCGATGGAGCTCCTGCCCGGGGTCGTTGTGCGCCTCTTCAACGCGGGGCACATCTTGGGCTCGGCGCAGGTTGTGCTGGAGGTACGCCAGGGGGCGCAGCGGCTGCGGATTGGGATTACCGGCGATGTCGGGCGACGGGCGCCGCTGCTACTGCCACCGCCGGAGCCGCTGCCAGAGGTGGATGTGCTGCTGTGCGAATCCACCTACGGAGCACGGCGCCATGAGCCCGCCGAGCAGGTGCGGCAGCGGCTGCAGCAGCTCTTCACCGAGGTTGCCCACCGCCGGGGTGTGCTGCTGATTCCGGCGTTTAGCGTGGGACGCACGCAGGAGCTGCTCTACCATCTCAACGCGCTCTTCAATGCTGGGCAACTGCCGGAGATGCCCATCTTCGTGGACAGCCCCTTGGCGGAGCGGGCAACGCGCTGCTTCCGCCGCCACCTTGCAGCGTTCAATGCCGAGGTGCAGCAGCTTCTGCAGCACGATCCTGACCCCTTCGGATTCGAGCGGGTGCGCTTCACGTTGAGCGTGGAGGAATCCAAGCAGATTCACCAGCATGCCCCACCATTTGCCGTGATTGCGGGCTCGGCGATGTGCGAATCCGGGCGCATCCTGCATCACCTCAAGCGCTACATTGGGGAGCCCTCCACGACGGTGCTCTTTGTGGGCTACAACGCTGCCCACACACTGGGTCGGCGCCTGGTGGAGGGGGTGTCGCCGGTGCGCATCTTCGGAGAGCTCTACCCGGTGAGGGCGCGCGTGGAGGAGCTCAGTGGGCTCAGTGCCCACGCCGATGCGGAGGAGCTCATAGCACACCTGGAGCCGGTACCGCGCACGACGAGCATCGTCCTGGTCCACGGCGAGCCGGAACAACAGGAGGCGTTCAGCGAACGTCTCCGCGCGCAGGGCTTCTCGAAGGTGCTGATTCCAGAGCTGGGGCAATGTCTGGAGCTGTAGTCTGGCGCGAGGTGGTCGCAGCGGTCATCCTGTGCGATGGGCAGGTGATGCTGTGCCAACGTGCCGAGGATGTGCCCTATCCGCTGCAGTGGGAGTTCCCCGGTGGCAAAGTGGAGGAGGGGGAATCGCACGAGCAGGCGCTGCAGCGCGAACTGTCCGAGGAGCTGGGGCTGACACACGTGCGTGTGGGACGCCGCCTCTGGAGCAGCGAGGCGCTCTATCCCGATGGGAAGGGCTTCCGCCTGCACTTCTACGCCGTTGAAGACTACAGCGGCATCCCCACCGCCCGCAGCGGGATTGCTGCACTGCGGTGGGTCAAGCCAGAGGAGCTGCTGCAGTACGAGGTGCTGGAGGGGGACCGCGAGTTCTGCATCGTGTTGCCGTGGTTGCTGCACCCCGAACGAGTGGATGCCGATGAGGTCTTCATGCGGGTGGCGCTCCTGGAAGCGCAGCGGGCGGCTGCCGAAGGAGAGGTGCCCGTTGGGGCGGTCCTGGTGCGTTCGGGCGAGATTGTGGCGCGGGGGCGCAATGCCGTCGAGCGCGGAGCCGATGCCACGCTCCATGCCGAGCTGATTGCGATTCGCCAAGCCTCAGCAAAGCTGGGACGGCGCCTGCTGGAGTGCACGCTGTACGTGACGCTGGAGCCGTGCCCGATGTGCGCTGGCGCCATCGTGTGGTCCCGGATTCCCCGATTGGTCTTTGCTGCATCCGACCCGCGCGCCGGTGCTTGCGGGACGCTCTACAACATTGTGCAGGACGAGCGGCTCAACCACCGCTGCCAGGTCCGCTCAGGCGTGCTTGCCGAGGAATCGGCAGCCCTGCTGCGTTCGTTCTTCCAACGCTTGCGCGCGGATGAGTCTGGAGTGGAAGCCTGAAGCGCTGGGCAATCGGCTCTACATTGTCCCGACGCCCATTGGGAACCGGGGCGACATCACGCTGCGGGCGCTGCACGTGTTGCACAATGCCGACGCCATCGCTTGCGAGGATACGCGCCACACGGGGCAGTTGCTCAAGTCCTACGGCATCGTGCCGCGCCAGTTGATCGCCTGCCATGAGCACAACGAGCGCCGCTGCGCCGTGCGTATCGGGCAGCTGCTGCAGCAGGGCAAGAGCGTGGCGCTGCTTTCGGATGCGGGGATGCCGGGGATCTCTGATCCGGGCTTCCTCGTCGTGCGCCATGTTCTGGAGTTGGGCTACGAGGTGACAGCCTTGCCCGGGGCGAGCGCGCTGTTGCCGGCGTTGGTGGGCAGCGGCTTGCCTCCCCAGCCCTTTGCCTTCTGGGGATTTCTGCCCGCGCGGGGAAGCGCGCGTCGGGAGTGGCTGCAGCGCGTTGTCCGCTTCCCGTGGACCAGCGTGCTGTATGAGGCGCCACATCGGCTGCTGCGCCTGCTGGAGGAGCTGCTTGCCCTCGGGATAGCAGAGCGCCCGATGTGCCTGGCACGTGAGCTGACGAAGCTGCACGAGGAGTTCCTGCGCGGAAGTGTTGGCGCGCTCTACGAGCAGCTCCGGCAACGCCCGCGCATCTACGGCGAATGTGTGATTGTGCTCGCAGGAAGCGGCGGTGAGGGGACGGCTGATCACCTTTGAGGGCATAGACGGCTGCGGCAAGAGCACGCAGCTCCACCTTCTGGCACAGCGGCTGCAGGGGCTGGGCTTCCCCGTGCGCTGCTTCCGGGAGCCTGGAGGAACGGAGCTCTCCGAGCGCATCCGTGCGCTGCTGCTGGATGCGGCGTACGAGATCGTTGCCGAAGCGGAGCTGCTGCTCTTTGCGGCTGCACGTGCCCAACTGGTGCGGGTGCAGCTCCAGCCGGCGCTCCGCAGGGGGGAGATCGTGCTGTGCGACCGCTTTGCGGATTCCACCACCGCGTACCAGGGCTACGGGCGGGGACTGCCGCTGGAGCTGGTACAGGCGTGCAATCGCTTGGCAACCGATGGGCTCCAGCCGGATGTGACGGTGCTCTTGGAGCTGCCCGTGGCTCTTGCGTTGCAGCGTAGTGGGCGCGGCGACCGCATGGAGCGGGGGGCGCTGGAGTTCTTCGAACGCGTTCGGGAGGGCTACCTGGAGCTGGCGCGCCAGGAACCGGAGCGCATCCTTGTCATCGACGCTCAGGGCAGCCCCGAAGCCGTGCACGAGCGGATTTGGAGGGCGCTCCGCGAGCGCTTCGGGTGGGAGTAGCAATGGGGATGACCGCCGGGCAAAGCCGTAATTTTGTGCAATCAGCAAGTCACGCAATCGGAGCACTACACAATGTGGCGAGCATGGCTAGGTCTCTGGGCGCTTGCGGCAGTGGCGGTGGCGCAGGAGCCGATCTCGGCGCGGCTGTTCCTGCGCCCGAGCGAGCAGGTGCTCGCACCGCAGCAGGGGAGCGCCTATTGGGTGCATGAGGAGTTGCTGCGCGCGGTGTGCGCACTGCCGGTGCAGGAGTTGCAGTTGAGCGATTTCCCCATCGCCCCTGGCGAATGGCGAACGCTGCACCTGCGCCGGGCACCGCTGGTGGTGGATGGCGAGACCGAATGGTGGGTGGGCATCTCCCCAGCCCGCCCGGGGAAGCCGGAGGAGCGGCGGCGCCACCGCGGCATCGTGCACTTTGCCTTCCGCGGGGAGATCGTCGGCGAGGAGGGCTCCAGCGTCTGGCTGAACATTGTCGGAGGTGAGCTCTACGGGCTCATCCGCCGGGGAACGCAGCAGCTTGTGGGCATCATGCCCACAGGACAGCAGTGGGGTGCAGAGCGGGAGCATGTGCTCGGCGAGCACACGGGAGCCCAACTGTGGGAGTGGGTCTGCCTGACACGGGATGAGGTGGAGACCAAGCCCGAACCGCTGCCGCGCCCGCAGCAGTTCAGCCCGTTGCTCCGCGTTCGCGTTGCGGTGGAGACCACCACGCCACTGTACCAGCGGCTGCAGGGGAACTTGGAGCGCGTCTACAACTACATCACCGCGCTCTTTGCAATGGTCAGCCGCATATACGAGGACGAGGTGAACGTGACCTTCTACCTGCCCTGGGTCCAAGTGTGGGCTGCTCCGCCCGAGGGGCAGGAGGACCCGTACCAGAACGACTCCAACATCAGTGCCCTACTCGGTGAGGTCACCACCTACTGGAACACCTACCGCACGAACGTGCGCCGGGACCTGGTCCATGTGATGACCGCGCCTGGGGCAACGATGGTCGGAGGGATTGCCCGGCTCAATACGCTGTGTCAGGAGTCACAAGCCTACAGTGTCTCCGGCATCCAAGCCAGCTACCGCTACCCGACGCTCTCCTACACCTGGGATGTCCACGTTGTGGCGCATGAGATCGGGCACGTCTTTGGGGCGCCGCACACGCACGCGTGCACGCAGTTTTGGACGCCACCGCTGGATACCTGCGTTACTCGGGATGACAGCCGCTATCCCACGCCCGATGCCTGCTACAGCGCGCCGGTGCGCCCGACGGTCTCCCCGGGCAGCATCATGAGCTACTGCCACCTCTACGGCGGGCGGGTGGCGATGACCTTCCTGCCGGTGGTTGCCAACGTTATCCGCACGCGCCGGGCACAGAGCTGCTTGATCGTCCCGCCCAGGCCGACCGTGCTGATTCAGCATCCCGTCGGGAATCAGACCTTCCGCGCCAGGGATACGGTGCAGATCCGCTGGACCTCCTACCAGGTCAGCGCCGTCAACATCGAGTACTCCGTGGACTCGATGGGGAGTTGGAACCGCATTGCGAGCTCGGTGCCGGCGGGTGACCGGGTCTACGCCTGGCGCATCCCCAACGAGAGCTACCCCGCTGTCTGGCTACGCGTCTACGATGTCACCAACCCAATCACCGGGGATACCACAATGGCGAGCTTCGCCATCGAAGCCCCAACGCTGCAGTTGACCTATCCCGTCGGAGGCGAGCGCTTCGGACAGCGGGAGCGGGTCGGCATCTTTTGGACGGCTACACTGCTGAATGCGGTCAACATCTACTTCTCCGCCGACGGGGGAAGCCGCTGGGATACGGTTGCGCTGGGCGTGACCGGGCAATCGTACATGTGGACGGTTCCCACGGTGGTCACCGACCGTGCGCGGATTCGCATCACGGATGCAAGCGATTTGGGCTTGAGCGCCGAGAGCGGACCGTTCTCTATCGGGGTGCCGGTGCTGCGCCTGCTGCAACCCAACGGCGGGGAGACGTGGCGCATTGGGCAGCGGTATGAGATCCGCTGGGAGTCGGAGTTCGTCAGCCGCATCCGGATTGACTACTCTGTGGACTCCGGGCAGACCTGGCGCATGATCCGCGCCAGCTACGATGCCGACACCGGCAGGTACGTGTGGACTGTGCCGAATACGCCGACGAATCGAGCCCTGGTGCGGTTGCAGAATCTGGGCATCCCCGACCAGGTGGTGCAGAGCGCAGGAGTGTTCACGATTGCCGACACCATTATCGGCGTGCGGGAGCCCTGGAGGAGCTCCGGGCTGCAGTTGCAGCTTGTGCCCTCGGTGGTGCAGGGGCAGTGGGTGTGGCTGAAGCTTACCGCTCCGGAGCCGCTGCCTCGGCTGCAGGTCCAATTGCGCACACTGCTGGGGAGCGAGTGTGGGGAGCCGCTGCGCTGGAGCGAACTCCCCGCCGGAGAGCATGTGCTGACCGTGCCCGTTCCGGCGACGCTTGCCAATGGGCTGTACTGGGTGGAGCTGGTGAGCACGAGCGGTCGCTGGGTGCTCCCGCTACAGCTTGTGCGCTAAGCCGAGAGGGAGCTCGTGGGCGTTGTGACGCAGCTTCTGGCTCGGGCGCTCCCGCTGCTCCCACGGGGGTTTGTCTGGCGGGTGGGGCAGCGCTACATTGCCGGCACGCAGTTGGAGGATGCGCTCGCCTGCGCCCGAAGCTTCGCCGCGCAGGGGATCCGCAGCACGATCGATGTCCTGGGGGAGTTCGTCACCGATTGGGAGCATGCCATCGCCTATGCCCGCATGGGGCATGAGGTCTTGGCAGCAATCCAGCGGGAGCGGCTGCCCGCCTATCTCTCGCTCAAGCTCACGGCGCTGGGCATAGACCTCGATACTGAACGCGCCTACGAACTGCTGCGCGGATTGGTCGAGGATGCCCGCCAGCGCGAGCTCTTTGTGCGCATTGACATGGAGAATTCGCCCTACACCGACATCACGCTGCAACTGTACCGGCGGCTCCGCCAGGAGGGCTACGACAACGTCGGGATTGTGCTGCAAGCCTACCTGCGCCGGACGGAGCGCGACCTGCAGGAGCTGCTCCCACTGCGCCCCGCCGTGCGCCTGTGCAAGGGGATCTACATCGAGCCTCCGGAGCTGGCATTCCAATCGCGCGAGGAGATCCGGCGCAACTACCGGCGGCTGCTGGAGATGCTGCTGCGCCACGAGCTGCCGACCGCGATCGCAACGCACGATGAGGAGCTGCTCACCTTTGCCGAAGAGCTCCTTGCCCGCTACCAGGTCCCTCCAGAGCGCTACGAGTTCCAGATGCTCCTGGGGGTGCGACCGCAACGGCGGCAGCAGCTCCTGCAACGGGGGCATCCCGTGCGGGTCTACATCCCCTTCGGCGAGCACTGGTACGGCTACTCGTTGCGGCGGCTGCGGGAGAATCCCAACATCATTGCCCACATCGTGCGCGCGCTGGTGCGAATGGATTGGCAACGATGATGCGGTGGCTCAAGCTTTGCATTGTAGCGCTCCTGTTTGGCTGTACGGCGCGGACTCCGACGCCGACAGCAGTACTCACCGTTGCCACCTTCAACCTGGAGTGGCTCGGCGATGGCATCAACGACCGCAAGGAGCGCACCGAGCAGGATCTCCAGCGAATGGCAGAGGTCCTCACCGAGCTCAACGCCGATCTCATCGGCATCCAGGAGGTGGAGAATCCCCAGGCGCTGCGGCGCTTGCTGCGATACCTTCCAGGCTACGAGGGAGCGGTCGGCGCGTTGGGCAAGCAGCAGAACGTCGGGCTGCTCTACCGGCGCACCGTCCAAGTGCAGTTACTCGGCGAATACACCCCGCTCATCGTGGAGCCGGGGCGGACCCGCCCGGGATTCCTTGCCTACTGCCGTGCGGGGAACTTCGATTTCTACGTGATGGTCGTGCACCTGAAGTCCAGCTCGCGCTACGACAGCACCGAAGAGCTGCAGCAACGCGCGCGCGAACTCCGCCAACGCCAAGCCGAACAGCTCGCCCGCTGGGTGGATAGCCTATTGCATGCCGGTCCGGAGCAGGATGTCCTGCTCATCGGGGATTTCAACGATACGCCCAAGCGCAAGCGCTACCCCACGCTGCAGGCGCTCGTGGAGCATCCCAGCTTACACTTCCTGACTGCTGACCTCCGCAGTTGCCGCTACGAGCGCGCCTACACGATTGACCACATCGTCGTCACAACTTCCGCACTGCAGCGCTACAAGAGCGGAAGCGCATTCGTGGCGAACTTCTACGCGCGCTTTCCCTTCACGGTTGCCGAGCAGATCTCGGACCACTGCCCCGTTGTTGCGCAGTTCGACGTGAGCGCACCCGATAATGACTGAACTTGTCGTGCTCGGGGCTGCCCGCAGTGGGCAGGCTGCGGCGCAGTTGGCGCGCAAGTTGGGCTATCGGGTGCTGCTTTCGGAGACGCGTCCGGCGGATGCATTTGCCCAAACGGCACAGCTCCTTGCGCAGCAGGGCATTGAGCTGGAGTTCGGCGGGCACAGCGAAAGGGTCCTCCGCGCCGACCGGGTGGTCCTCTCGCCCGGTATTCCGCCACATGCGCCGGTGGTGCAGGAGTTGCGCCGTCGCGGTATCCCGATGGTCTCGGAGCTGGAGTTTGCCTGGGAGCAGCTCTCCGGACAGCGCGTGGTTGCGGTGACGGGCACCAACGGGAAGACGACCACGGTGTCGCTCCTGGGCTTTATTCTGCGCACGGCGGGAAGGAGGGCGCTCGTGGGCGGCAACATCGGGACGCCGCTGTCGCAGCTTGTGCTGGAGGGCATTCCGGAGGATGCCGTGCTTGTGCTGGAGGTCAGCAGCTACCAATTGGAGTTTTGCCAGCGCTTCCGCCCCGATATTGCGGTGATTTTGAACATCACGCCCGACCATTTGGACTACCACGGCAGCTTCGAAGCCTACTGCCGCGCGAAGTGGCGCATCGGAATGCAGCAGCGGGAGCAGGATTTGCTAATTTTGAACGCCGACGATCCGCTGGTGCGTGCAGCAGCCCAGTGGAGTTGTGCACGCCGTGCCGAGTTCGGGCGTACTCCCGTGCAGCAGGGAGCCTACGCTCGCGGCACGGAGATTGTGCTGGTCTGGCAGCATAAAGAGGAAGTGCTCATGCGAACCGAGGAGCTTCGGCTGCCCGGGGTGCACAATCTCTACAACTCCCTGGCAGCCTGTGTCGCTGCCCGCGCCTTGGAGGTCCGCAACGAAGATCTGCGCGATAGCCTCATGCAGTTTGCCGGCGTCGAGCACCGGCTGGAGCTGGTCCGGCGCTGGCGCGGCGTGGAGTTCATCAACGACTCCAAGGCGACCAACGTCAACGCCACGTGGTATGCCCTCTCCAGCTACCGGCGCCCAATTGTGTGGATTGCCGGAGGGCGCGCCGAAGGCAACGATTACAGCGTGCTGGAGGAGCTGGTGCGGGAGCGCGTGCGAGCGCTGATCGTCTTCGGCGAGGAAGCCCCGCGCCTGTTTGCCCACTTCTGTACGATGGTGCAGACCGTGCGGGTCTCCACGCTGGAGGAGGCGGTGCAACGGGCGGCGCAGTTGGCGCATCCCGGGGATGTGGTGCTCTTCTCCCCGGCGTGCAAGTCCTTCGACATGTTCCTCAACTACGAGCACCGGGGAGAGGTCTTCCGGCAAGCGGTCTGGCAGTTGTCCGAGCCGACGCTCGCATCCGAGGATTAGCGTCCCAGACGGAAGGGAGCCGAGCACCGCTGCCCGCCCCGGGAGTTGCACAGCCGCAGCACGACCTGCTGTGAGTGCTCCGGTGCCGGGAGCTTGAGCTCAAAGGTCTGCCAGCGCCAGCGTCCATCGGGCTGCCGTTCGCCGTAGAGCTCCTTGATGCTGGCATCCCCTTGGACCAACTCCAAGCGAGCTGCATTGCCCGACGGGGTGCTGTAGCAGCGTGCGCGGATGCGCCATGTGTGCTGGTCCACTTGAATCGGTTGCGCTGCAAGCTCCGGCGGTGGCAGCGGAGCGATGGCGCTGTGGGCTTCATCCCAGAGCTCCCCATTGATGAAGCGGCGCACGCGGAGGACCCGACCCGCAAGCCCGGAGGAGGCAACCAGGGTGAATGGCTCCCCAAAGCTGCGGTACAGCAGCATGGTGTCCACCCAGAATTCGGCGCGGAGGTCCTGACCCGAAAGCTCCGGAAGCTTGGGGTCGAGCTCATAGGGCAGCTCCACGTACACGGTATCCGGCAGTTGGAGGGGCTGCCAGGGGCGGACCTCGACGCGCAGCTCCGCCGTTGCGCGTCTGGCATCGCGGCGGCGCTCTACGGTGACGCGAACGGTGCCGGTGCCCGGGCGCAGGGCGCGAATCCCCAGCGTCAGGAGATTCCCCTGCAGGGAGCGGATTTGGGCTTCCACGTTGGAGGTTTCAAGCTGTGGCGGCGCGGCAAGCTCGGTGCTCAAGTCCATGCCCTCGGCGGAGATTCGGACCTCGGCGCTGCTCCCCGGGACAAGCTGTAGCAGTGTGCGGTCTGCCCACAGCACCAGCGGCGGCAGATTCTGCGGTTCGCGAACCGTCGTGTCCGGTGGTGGTGGCGTGCTCGGTGGGGAACCACCGATCGAACGGCGAATGTCCACGACGAAGCTGAGCCGGAACTCCTCCTGCACCGGTGTGTGGGAATCCGGAAGCCTCCCGCGCAGGAGCAACCGCAGGGGATAGGTGTACCTTCCGGCATGGAGGGAGGTCGAAGCGCTCCACTGCGTCACCGGCAGCCATTGCAGACGCAGCCCCTCGGGGAGAAGCTCGTACGCGATGGGCTCCTGTGGGCTCGGTTCCCCCATGCGCAGCCTGGGGGGCTGGAACCGAAGCTCCGGCGGGAGCGCCCAATCCAGCTCAAGCTGAGGCTCCTCCAGAGCGGGTGCCCATCGCACGAAGAGAGCGGGATCGTGGTACTCCACGCGGCGAATACCGGCACTATCCAGCACAACGCAGCGGAGCACGGAGTCTCTGGGGAAGAGCAATCGGAACACAGCCGGTCGCACAGCAGCGTTCGGAGGCTGCGAGGAGGGCGCCGGAGGGAGGGGATCCAGCAGCAGCAGGACCGCCATGAGGTAGAGCAGGAAGTACAGCTCAATCGGACGGCGCTGCGCGCGGGGATTCATCGCTCTGTAGCCGCTGTGCTATCAGCTCCTCCAGAACGCGGTGCACCTCCCGCTGGACCAGCTCGCGAAGCTGCTCCTGGTTGAGCCGCTCAAGCTGCTGTGCGAGCTCTGCCATCCCTTCATGCGTGCGGTGCAAGGCATCGGTGAGGCTTCGGAGCGCTTCGATGAGCTCGGTGCTGGGAACGGGGGTGCTTCGCAGCGTTGCCGCAAGCTGCTCCAGCGTAGTGGTGACGGACTCCAGTTGCTGTAGCCGCTCCAGGGACCTATCCCAGCGCTGGAGTAGTCCATCGTAGCTTTGGGCAAGCTCGTTCAGGTCGCTGAGCAGCCACCGCAGCTCTTCGTCGGAGGGGGAGGAGGGAGCAGATTCCGTCGGGGCGAACAGCAGCGTCACCACCAGTGCAAGCAGCAGGAGGGCTTCCAGGGCGATACCGCCGATCAGGAGCCATTCCGGCAGCGTGTTGTGCAAGAAGCGACGCACGCCCAGCAGCACAAGCAGAACCGCAGCACCGAAGTAGACCAGCGCGTTGACCTGGGAGAAGTAGTAGCGGTGCACCACCTCCTCCAGCCACAGTGCTGTGCCGCGCCACAAGCCCAGTCCCTGTTGCCCCTGGGCTTCGTCCCCCCGGACGCACAGCCACCAGGAGGTCCAGAGAGCTCGCCACCGTCCTCGGCGCTGCAGCTCAGGGAAGCGCTGCCGAATGGAGTGCTGTGGGCGTTCTGCAGAGGTTATGTCCGGGTGCGCCATGCGGTGATAACTCCAGCAACGAGGAACACGATATTCGCACTCCAGCCGGCAAGCGGAGCCGGCAACAGCGCAGTCGCCCCCACGATCTGGCTGACACGGGCAAAGACCATGTACACAAAGACGATGACGGCAGCGGCGCTGAACTGCGCTGCCAATCCAGAGCGCCGGTAGACCGATGCCAGGGGAACGGCAAACAGTGCCACGACAAAGTGGGCGAAGGGAAGCGCGAACTCGGCAAAGTAGTTGGTCTCCAGGGCATACACATCCTGCCCGCCTGCCCGCAGGGTTGCGATGAAGCGGCGGAGTTCGGGCAAGGGCATCTCCGCCGGTGAGCGCTGGAGCTGCAGGAGATGCTCATGGCGCAGGCGCAGTGCAAAATCCCGCTCGGGGAAGCTCCGCACCCGGACCTGGTCGCCTTCGTACGTGCGCTCGATGACCTGGCGTGCCCTCCACACCTGGCGGAGGCTGTCCCAGAACATCTGCTGCGCCTCCCAGCGCCGGAGCAAGTGAGGAGCGTTTGCCGTGCGATATTCCTCGATGAGCACGATGGCTGCCTGGCGCTGCTCTGGGTCGTAGCGCTGCAGCACGACCGTCCGCCGCGGCGCATCGCGGAAGTACAGGTTGAACAGCGGTCCCTGGAGCGCAAGCTGCTGGAGGTATCGGCGCTCGATGGCGAGCTTGCGTTCGGTGGCTTTCGGCACCACCCAACCGTTGAAGAGGAACTGCAGCAGGCTGAGGCAGAGCGCAACGGGCAGCACTATCGCCAGGATGTTCCTCAAGCCGATGCCTGCAGCCTTCATCGCCGTCAGCTCGTGGCGCTGGGTCAGCCGCCCAATCCCGAACAAGCACGCCAGCAGCGTTGCCACCGGCGTGACGTACTTGAGCATCTCCGGCAGGAAGACCACGTAGTACTCCAGGATGACCGATGCCGGAGTGGCGCTGTCCAGGAAGTCGTCCAGCTTCTCGATGGCATTGACCACCACGAAGATGATGCACAGCGCGCCGATGGCGAAGGCGAACACCAAGCCCAATTGCCGCAGCAGGTATAGCCCCACAATGCGCATCAGCCGTCGGCGAACGCCACTGCTTGTCACCCGCAAAGATAGGGGATGCACGTCATCTGACCGCTGGACAGGACCATGGACCGACGCACAGCGCAACAGGAGCTTTTGCGCCGCTACGCCGAGCTGCTCGACGACGTGCAGGCATTCGCCTGTGCGCTGGAGACACCGCTGGTGCCCTCGGTCTGGGTGAATCCGCTCAAGACCACAGTCGAGCGCTTCCTTGCCTACTGCCATCGGGCGGGTATTGCGGCGGAGCCAATCCCCTGGTATCCCGGCGGGTTCCGACTGCGCAATTGTAGCCGCCCCGGGGCAACACTGCCGTTTGTGGCGGGCTGGTACTACGTGCAGGAGGAGATCGCCATGGCGGCAGTGCTTGCCCTGGACCCGCAGCCCGGAGAGCGCATCGTGGACCTGTGCGCCGCACCAGGGGGCAAGACGGCGCAGACGGCACTTCGGGTGGGACCGGAGGGCATGGTCATCGCCAACGAGCTGCAGATGGAGCGCCTTTCGGCGTTGCGGACGACGATAGACCGACTGGGGCTGCTCAACGTGGTCGTCACATGGGCGGATGGGCGCACGCTCCCGCTGCCGTCAGCCCATTGGGACCGAGTGCTCGTGGATGCCCCCTGCACGGGCGAAGGAACGCTGCGCAAGCGCACGCAGTCCTGGTACGGCACGGATGAGCGCTTCCGCCGCCACTGCATGGCGGTGCAGCGCCGCCTACTGCGCCATGCGCTCTTGCTGGTACGCCCCGGAGGGATTGTGCTCTACAGCACCTGCACCTTTGCCCCGGAGGAGAACGAACAGGTGCTCGATGAGGTGTTGGGCGATTACGGTAGCATCGAACCCTTCGACATCCCGCAGCTGCGAGCAACGCCAGGGGTGCGCCAGTGGCGCGGGCGAAGCTTCCGCAGCGATGTCGAGCATGCGCGGCGCTTCTGGCCCCACCACAACGATACCGGTGGCTTCTTCATCGCCCGCATCCGGCGCACCGAGCTCCCCATCCCAGAGGAGCCGTCCAAGCTCTCTCTGCCGAAGCGGGCACAGCTCCAGCCGGCGCAGCGGTTCGACGGCATCGAGTGGTTCTGCCAGCGCTTTGGAGTTGAGCCGGAGCTCTTTGCCCCCTACCGCTTCTGGATGCGAGGGCAGGAGAAGCTGTGGATGGCGACAGCAGCGGCAGCACCGCCGGAGACCTTCCCCGCAGAGAGCATCGGCATTCCGTTGCTCAGCTACAAGCAGCGCCAGATCAAGCCCAAGACCGTTGCCCTGCAGTACCTGGGACGCTTCTTGCGCCGGAACGTCGTGGAGTTGCCCGACGAGGAGGCAGCACTCCGCTTTGTCAACGGGCAATCGCAGAATCTCTCCACCGCCGAGGTCGAACCCGGCTTTGTGCATGTGCGCTATCGGGAGTTCGAGTTGGGCTGTGGAATCTACGCCCGAGGGCAGTTGCACTCCCAGATTCCCAAGAGTTTGCTCACCGGCGTGGGGCGAGAGGATGGAGCCGAATGAACTGCAGCGGCGTGTGCGGTGGATCTCGGCGCTTCTGCTGCTTGCCGGCATTGGGCTGGCTGCGCTGGTCTACTGGCTGACCGGCGCACTGGTGCTCATTCTGGTCTTTGCGCCACCGCTGGTTGCTTGGTGGCTACAGCGGCGCGCCCGCCGGCATTGGCAGGTCAATGGGGACCCCTTCTCCTGAGGTGGCAAGCCATGCGCGTGGTGGTCCAGCGTGTGCGGTATGCGCGGGTGCGGGTCAATGGAGCGCTCGTTGCCGAGATTGGACCTGGATTACTGGTGTTTGCGGGCTTTGCCGGCAGTGATAGCCCGGAGGTGCTCTCCTGGATGGCGCGCAAGGTGGTGAACCTGCGCGTCTTTCCCGATGAGCACGGGCGAATGAATCGTTCCCTGCAGGAGGTCGGCGGGGAGCTGCTGGTGGTCTCGCAGTTTACGCTCTACGGGGATGTGCAGCGGGGATTCCGCCCCAGTTTCACCGATGCAGCGCCTCCGGAGCAAGCACGCACGCTCTACGAACAGTTCCTCGCCGAATGCCGCCACGCGCTGGGGAGAGCCGTCGCCGCAGGCATCTTCGGCGCGATGATGGAGGTGGAGCTGCTCAACGACGGTCCGGTCACGATCTGGATTGAGCGCGGCGCGGGAGGATGAAGCCGCTTGAGGGCGTGCGCCGCATCGTGCTCATCCGGCTCAGCTCGCTGGGGGATGTGCTGCTGACAACGGCGCTCCTGCGGCAGCTTCGCAAGCGCTTTCCTGAAGCGGAGTTGGTTGCCGTTGTGCGCCAGCCCTACGGGGAGCTTCTGCGCTACAATCCGCGCCTGAATCGGCTCATCGAGTGCACGTGCACAGGCGGCTTCTGGCAACAGTGGCGCGAGGGCAGGGAGCTTCGCCGGGGGCTTGCTGCACCGCATCGGGAGCTGCTCATTGTGGACCTGCAGCGGAATCTGCGTTCGTGGGCGCTCCGGTGCGGTCCCCGCGCAGGGCTGCTGCGTACCCCGAAGGAGCGGCTGCGGAAGCTTCTGCTGGTCTACGCAAAACGCTGGGGATGGTGGCGGCTCCCTTCAGTGCCGGAGCGGTACCATCGGGCGGTGGCTGTGCTGCAGGTGGAGGACGATGGCGAAGGGCTCGAACTCTGGCTACCAGAGGAGCAACGGCAGCCACAGTATCCGCCGCTTGGGCGGGTGTACGCACGGGAGCTCCGGCGCATCGCACTGGCACCGGGCGCGCGGCATGCAACCAAGCGCTGGACCGAAGAGGGCTTCATTGCGCTGGGACGGGCGCTTGTGCGGCGGGGAGGACAGGTGGTGCTCATCGGCTCCCCACAGGAGCGTGAGCTCTGCAAGCGGATTGCCGAGGGCATGGGTGAGGGAGCGGAGCTGTGCTGTCCGGACTCCGTGCTGGATGCTGCCCGCTGCCTGGACCGCTGCGATGCCGTGGTGAGCAATGATAGTGGGCTTGTGCACGTTGCCGCGGCACGGCGCGTTCCTGTGGTGGTGCTCTACGGTTCGACTGTGCCGGAGCTGGGCTTTGCCCCGTTCCGAGTGCCAGCGGTGGTGGTGCAGTATCCGCTCCCGTGCCGTCCGTGTACACACATCGGACGCGAGCGGTGTCCCTTGAGGCATTTCGCCTGCATGCGCCGGATTCAGCCGCATCACGTCCTGCATGCTCTGCAGGTGCTGCAGGAGCGGCTTCAGGCGCCGTGAGGTCCAACGCGTGGCAGCGGAGCGCGGTCGCGCACGTAGTGGTCCACCCACCAGCGGAGATCGGCGGTGCTCTCCGCCCAGCGCCCTGCCAGGACGTGGTCAGCGTTGTCGTAGAGGATGAGCTTGTATGGGTGCAGGGCACGCTGGAGCGCCAAGCCCAAGTACAGGGCATGCTCTGCAGGGACACGCCGGTCGCCCGTGCCGTGCATCACCAGTAGCGGGGTCTGCTTGCAGAGCTCGTGCGCCCACAGGACGGCGGAGCGTTCGGCAGCTTCGTGCATCGGGGAGCTGCCCTCCGGCAGGAAGCGCAGCAGCGTGCGGTAGAGCGGGTCCGTCGGCGGCAGTGCGTGCAGCATGGTTGGGGCACCGATGACCACCGCTGCACGGAAGCGCGAGCAACGCCGCAGGAGCTGGAGCGTGAGCATCCCTCCGCGGCTGCCGCCGATGACGCCGATGCGCTCGGGGTCCACCTCGGGCAGCGATTCCAGGATGGGCAGGAGGGCAAGGATATCCTCCAGCTCGGCTCCGCCCCATTCTTCGCGACCTTCGCTGCCGCCGGCACCTCGGTACTGGCTGGCAACCACCACATAGCCCCAGGAGGCGTAAAGCCCAATCGTTGCCGCTGCCGTGTAGGGGGTGAGCGCTCCGCGTTCACCCACTCCGCCGCGGTTGAAGATCAGTGCCGGGGCGGGGCGAGGCGATTCTGCCGGTGGAAGCGCCAGGTAGCCGCGAATGCGCAACCCTTGGCTCAGATAGGCAATCGAGAACAGCCGAACGGCGCAGAAATTGGCATACTCCGACGGCGAAAGGCGCCGGCGCATCAGGGAACGGATTGCCGGCGGGAGTTCGACGCTGAGCTGCTCCAGCAGCATCACTGCGCCGAGGGTTGGCGATAGCGCTGGCGGTACTTCTGCTCCAAGCGAGTGTGCCGGCTGGTGAGGTCGAGCTCCCGACCCTGGATGAAAGCCCGTTCCACCTTGAGCGTGCGTACGTCAAAGGGATCGCCGCTGCAGATGAAGAGGGTGGCATCCTTCCCCGGCTCCAGCGAGCCGACTCGGTCGGCGATGCCCAGAATCTCGGCTGCCCACAGCGTGATAGAGCGGAGCGCTGCGTCTTCGGAGAGCCCGTGGGCGATGGCTGTCCCGACGTTGAACGGGAGGTTGCGCTGCGGCCAGGAGTGCTCTTCGGCGATAGCGAAGCGGAGCCCCGCCTGCTCCAGCAGTGCAGGCAGACGGTAGGGCATGTCAATGGGCTCCTCCTCGCGCAGCGGAAGGCGATGGGTGCGCACGAGGATGACCGGTACATCTGCCTGGCGGAGCTCCTCCAGGCAGCGCCAGGCATCGGCAGCGCCGACCAACACCATGCGGACGTTGAAGTGGTGCTTCAGCCGCAGCGCCTCCTGGATCTGCTCGTAGCGGTTGGCATGGACGAAGAGCGGGAGCGAGTCCTCAAAGACCGCTCGCATCGCCTCCAGGCGCAGATCGCGCGTGGGGCGAGCAGCTCCGTGGCGGACGGCATAAGAGTACTGGCGTGCCTGCTCCAGGAAATCGTACAGGCGCTGGAGTTGCTGCCGGTACCGCTGTTCCGCACTTCTGCGCTCCTCCCACCAGGGGCGTTCGGGCATGCGCACGACGACACCGGCGACGGCTTTCAGCGTGGCTTCCGGAGCGGTCCATCCATCCAGGAGCATAATGGAGCTTCGTCCGCTGATGAGCCCTCCCTCTGGCATCACGTGCGCGAGCAGAATCCCGTTGGAGCGGACGGTGGGGATGATCTCGCTTTCGACGTTGAAGGCGGTAGCGGCGGTGATGTTGGGGTTGAACTCGCCCACCTCGGCGTAGTCCCGCGTTGCACGGACGGCGTCAATTTCGACCAGCCCAAGCCGCGAGGCAGCGGTGATGAAGCCGGGATAGACCCGCTTGCCTGTACAATCAATGCGCACGGCAGTATCGGGCACAGGGATGTCACGCCCTACGGCGAGGATGCGCCCATTGGCAAACAGGAGCGTGCCGTTCTCTATCACTCCGTGGCTTACCGTGTAGAGCCGTGCGTTGACCAGCGCAATCGGGCGCTGCTGCGGCGGTGCGGGGATCTGCGCCAGACAAGGGAGCAGCCCAAGGAGCGGTACCAGAATGCGCTGCATGAGAACTCCCGTGCTTCGTGGCACCTGTGCCTATAAAGTGAGATACCCCTCAGCAGTTGGCTGCCGAGGGGTACTCCCCTTCCCACCTTTCACCACCACATAAGGAGGCCATAAGGAGGCGATGCAAAAATACGGAGTCCGTAGCACATTGTCAACAGGGGTGCCGCCGCTGTCTTCCGGGCGCAATCCAACCGAGCGGAATGAGAGGGAGGGTGGGTAAATTCGTGCTCGGAAAAGAGCAGCAGCTCGACCGGAAGGGAGAGATGAGCGTCGAGATTCTACAGCAGGCGGGGCAATATCCATTCTGCCAGGGTCCGCAGGAAGTGCGGCAGCTTCACCGGTTCGATTGGGGCATTCTCCTGCTGCTTGTGCTGGTGACGGTGGGGTATGTGGGATGGGTAGTCCACCTCTCCTCGCCACCGGCGGAGGATGCGGCAATACTGATGCGCTATGCAGTCCATTTGGCAGAAGGGCATGGGATTGTCTGGAATGTTGGCGAGAAGCCCGTGGATGGCGCAACCGATTTCCTGTTCATGCTCATGGTGGCAGGATTGGTATCAGTAGGGTTGCCGGCGGAGCTTGCTGTCCGGAGCTTAACCTTTGCGGCGCATGTGGCAAATGTGGTGCTCGTGTACGTTGCTCTCCGGTCGTTGTGGGGGGCACCGTGGTGGATTGCGGTAGTACCTTCGTTTTTCCTTGCCGTTGCAAGCGGTGCAGCCTACATTTCTCTGTGTTTCGGAGCTCCGGTGTTTGCTCTGTGCGCTTCGGTAAGCTGGTTCTTTGCCTTGCGAGCTGCTGTGTGGGGGAATACCTTTCCGAATACGCTCGCCTTCGGTGCTTTCTCGCTGGTGACGGGATTGGTGCGACCGGAGGGGGTGATCCTTACTTTCCTGATGCTGCTTGCTGTGCTTGTTCTCAGGGGATGGCGGGAGACGTTGCCCATAGCGGTAGCGTGGGTGGTGTTTGTCATTGGCTTGGGTGGTATCTACTTCCTGTGGCGCTGGCACTACTTCGGGTACCCGCTGCCCAACCCCTTCTACAAGAAGGCGGGAGGTGTGCTGCACTTAGATGAGCTGCGCCACTCGTATGCGGTGTTGGGGGCTATGGGATTGCCGTTTTGGGTCCTCTCCGTCGGTGGACTGCTGTTCCGGGAGGTGCGTCGCCTCCTTATCGGGATTTTGATTCCTCCGATTGGTTTTGCAACAGCGTTTATCCTGATTTCGAACGAGATGAACATCGCAGGTCGCTACCAGTATCCTGCATTGCCCTTGCTGCTGATAGGGGTCTACCCTGCAGCGTGGGCGCTCTATCGCTGGTTGCAGCCCCAACCGCGTCGGGAGATGTTCGGGAGTGTGGGACTCTACCTGCTCTGCGCGGTACTGTTTCTGCTGCTCGTGTACAGTCGTGCCCTTCTCTACCGCTCGTGGTGGTTCCATCCCGATGGGCGGGTGGAGGTTGCCAAGAGGCTGGCAGAGTTCCGTCTCAAGGGATATTGGATGGCAGTCAGCGAAGCAGGGGCATTGCCGTTCTACTCAGGGTGGAATGCCGTAGACACCTGGGGGCTTAATGACCCGTGGATCGTCCGCCATGGTGTGGTTACGCAGGAGTACCTGGACCGGTATCGCCCCCATGTGATTATGTTCCATGCCTACTTCTCTCCGGTCGCCCCTGCCAACTCCGAGCGGCGCGCAAGCCGTGACCCACACATTCTCCGCTGGGAGCAGATGCTCGATACATTGATACAGTATGCTGAACGCCGAGGCTACATCCTGGCAGCGGTGTACGGTGAAACGCCGTATGACACGCACTACTACTACGTGCGCCCCGACTTCCCCGATGCAGCGGCGATTGTCCAGCGGATTCGCTCGACCCGCTACATCTGGTATCAGACAGGGCGCCCCTGTATCAACTATGCACTGCTGGAGCCGAAAGCGCCGCCCAAGGAGCCGTAGTCGGTGCTGAACCGCGCAGCCACTGCCCGCCACGTGCGGCTGCACAGCCCCGCTGTGGAGGTAGTTCGACTGGGAGGGCACCGAGCTCTGAGCTGGGTAGAGAGTGATGTAACATCTTCGGCACTGAGCGTGTCTGTTGCTCTTGGACAGTGTCGGTGGATGGATTTGCACTCTCTCCATGCACCGGGATGGCGGAGCAGTTGCGGTGAACGCCGGAGCAGCAGCGGGCATGCTGGCACTCGGGGGCAAGGGATGCCGAGGCTGCCGACGCGAGGCGAACCTCAAACTCCACTGGTTGACAGAGCGGAGGATTTTTTGTAATTTAGGGAAAGCTAAACCATAGGAGCAGGTCAGTCTCACATCCAACGGAGGGGTACCATGCAGAGCCGGATTACCAGGTGCCGGATCCCAACGGGGGGGGGGTAGTGCAGGCGTGGCAATCGTGGGAGCAGCTCTTCTGCTGTGGGTGGGAGGTACTCTGCGGGTGCAGGGGCAACCGTGCCCGAACCTTTTCCCGCCTCAGGGGAACGTAGGAATAGGGACGTCCACGCCGCAGAATGCACTCCACATCGTGGGGTGTCCACTGACAAACCAGTGTGATCCCACCATTCGATTCTCCTTCAAGCTACCACCAGACGCAACAGGCTGTGTACTACCGGAGGGCACACTCACCCACCATGCAACCATCTCCTTGATTGCCCCCGGAACGCAGTGGTTGTATAATAGTCTCGCGCGGACCGGGGATCTCGTGATCCGGGCAGATACGGGGAGCATCTTCTACACGGTAGGGGAGCCGAACGGAGAGCATGTGTTCACGCTCGAGGCTCAAGGTAGGGACTCAGTTTGGAATCAACCCCACGTGTGGATCAAGCAGCGGTATTGGGGAGGATGGGATGAGCGTACCAAGCTCTGCATCTCTGGAGAGTGGACTCCCCTGGTTGGCATATCGCAGCCTGCGCCCCAAGGACTTCTTCACGTCGGGCAGTTTAGCGTGATCGAGCACAATGGATACTGGCTCAATGGCGGACAGACTGCCAGGTGCGATGGGGATACCTGGCGATGGTATAATCAGGCACTGGAATCGCAGAAGCCGGTTGCGTTGCTGAGCGGGAACTTCTGGGAAGTGGACGGAAACGCCGTGTGGCTCATGGTGGATAAACCCTCTCGCAATGACTCAGAGCGCAGGGTGTTCTGGTCGAGAGAGGGGTACTCCTTCAAGGGAATCAGCATTGATGCTGCCAAAGGTGGGGTGGGGATAGGTGTAGACCGCGATGCTCTCCGGCGCGACCTACCATACGTGCACAGCCAGTACTCACGGCTCGATGTGCTTGCGGATTGCCCCGAATGTGATACATCGTCAAGGCGGAAGGCTGCCATTCGGGTGCTGATGTGGGAAGATTCGCTGCGCGAGCAGTTCAAGGTCTCCTATGATGGGTACGTGATGTGTCGGGAGCTTAAAGTAGCGCTGCCGGGGAGCTCGGAGTGGGAGTGGTGGCCTGACTACGTCTTCCGTCCGGATTACCCGCTGATGCCTCTGGAGGAGTTGGAAGCGTACGTCCGCACGCACCGGCATCTGCCGGGGATACCGAGCGCTGCGGAGGTGCAGCAGAAGGGAGGCGTCGAAGTAGGGCAGATGACGGCGAAGCTGTTGGAGAAGCTCGAGGAGCTGACGCTATACCTGCTGCAGATGCACGCTCGGCAGAGGGAGCTGGAGCGGGAGAACATCGCACTCCGGCAGCAACTTGAGCAATTGCAAACGCAGACGATGATATCCTCTCCAATGTCTCACAATCCACGAGGTCAACGATGAAGCGCGTGTGGATGCAGGTGCTGGCATTAGCCCTGTTGGCGGGATGCAGCACCCCCAGCCAGCCGGAGCGGGTGGTGACCTCAACGGGTACGTGGGAGTACGTGCCAGGGACGGTGGTGTGGTATTGGTGGGTAGCGTACATGCAAGGTCCACCTTCGGCCGATTCGGTGCTTCCACTGTATGGTTGGCTGGTGCTGCGCGATACGCAGGAGTACGTGGCGTTTCGGGAGTTGTGTGAGATAGCACAAAATGAGGACCCCTATTTTTGGGAAGATGTACCTCCGGATACGATGCCGGACCTTTCTCAGCATGCCCTGGTAGTGGTAAGGGTAGGCTATGATTGGGGCCCCCCAGATTTCGATGCACAGCCTGATTCACTGAAGTGGTATTTCTGGTTCCGCAATGACAGCTTGAAGGCATACCGCCTCCTTTGTAAGTACCCTGCGAGGCCTAGTCTCCCATTGCCCTTAAGTTATGTCACGATGATTCGGGTTCCGAAGCTGCTCCCGGGGTACACGGTGGAGGCGGTGATTCCTAAGTGGTAGGAATAGGAGCCCCATCCGAATCTGGAGCTTGAGGAGTAGAACAGCGCTGGAGGAGCAGAGATGGCACGGTGGCAACCCCGAATGTGGGTAGTGGGTGCAGTGCTCCTGGGCATACGGCTCTGCGCGCAGGAGGCGGAGCAGGAGCCGCTGCCGGTGAGCTGGAGCTACCGCTCGGAGAGCTTCCCGATTGTGGCACGGGAGCAGGTGGCAACGATCGTGGTTCCGGTGCCGAACGTGGATTCGGTGCTGGCGGAGGAGAGACGACTCGACTCCTTAGGGGTGATACGCCCCTACCGCTTCGGCATCGCGATTCCGGTAGAGGTGGATGTGAAGGAGCAGGGGACGGTAGAGCTGCTGGAGGATGGGCGCTACCTGATTCGGCTGCGCTGTATCTGCCCTGGCGCTAAAACGCTGAACGTCGGGGTCAAGCGCTATCGGTTTGCAGAGGGAACACAGTTGTTCGTATATGGGACATTTCCGTATCGCCCCGGATACCGCTCGTTCGCTATGGATGGACCCTTTCCGCGGTATCCCTCGTGGAGGGTAGAACAGTTCTGGACCTGGCCAGTGGTGGGGGAGCAGATATGGATCGAATGTGTGGTGCCCACGGAGGGGATGGACGAGCTTGTGCTCGAGCTTGACAATGTGGTGTACGGCTTTCGACCGGTGGAACCTCCTCCCGAGAAGGGTGGGAACAGGCTGCAACAAAGTTCAAACTGCTTCCGCGATGTTGAGTGCCCAGAGGGAAATGAGTGGTGTAGGGAGAAACACGGGACAGGAGCAATCTTAGTTGATGGTCGACACCTGTGCTCATGTTCTCTGCTTAATAATACTGCTGAGGACTTTACGCCTTACGTCTTAACAGCTGCACATTGTGTGGACAGAGATGGCTCCCCTGGTATATCTGATGCGGACAAGCGAGGAGTTGCGAGGTGGTCCTTTAGATTTGGCTTTCGCCGTCAAGGATGCGAAAGTGGAGCAATCTTTGATGGTTATACATACGATAGTGCTGAGTTCTGTGCGGCTTGGATAATATGGATATCAAGCGGGCAGTGTAATGTTTCGAACCTTACAACTGATTTTGCTCTGCTAAAGCTTGTTGCTCAACCTGAACCTGGGGATGGAAACACCACCAATGGTTTCCTCGATGCCCACTTCAATGGGTGGGATCGGTATGATTCTCCTCGAACGCCAGATGGTGCGGTTTCTCTTCATCATCCCATGGGATTGCCTATGAAGATAAGCATTGATAGTGATTCGATTCAACGAGTAATAATGGGGCTGCCAGGTCAATTAGGAGCTATTTGCGTTTACGGATGGTGGATTCAACCTGATCCATGGACTATTTGGGAGGGTTCATCTGGAGGACCAGTGTTCGACAACGGACATAAAGTGATTGGGCAGGTGTCCGGCAGATGGGGGGAAGAAGGCAAATGCCCGCATTCAATAATAGCAGGTCGTTTAGAGAGATCATGGCGCGGTGGTGGTACTCGGGACACCCGGCTGTGGGATTGGCTCTCCCCCAGGGACTCGACGGTGCAATCGTTCCGTGGGATTCACATGGACAACTGGCAGTTGGGGAAGCAGTTTGCAGGGGGCGGGACCTATCGGAGATCGGCATATGACCGCCTTATCATCGGGAGCCGTCGGGGGAATCCGGTAACGCCCTTCGTTACCCAGCAAGGAGCCGATGGACGGTATCCAACGCTGCTGCTGCACGCGGGACGCTCGATTACGATGAAGGCGTGTACACATTTCAAGGCGGGCTCAACGGTGCGGGCGTGGATCTCGCACGTCTCCTGCGATACGACGGTAGACCCGGTATATCCAAGCAACCGCCGGAGTGAATATGAGCCATGCGGTACCGCTGCTGGCGGAGGAAGGCGCATTGTGCAGGAGCAGCCCAGCGAGCAAGCCGTGAGAAGGGAAGCCGAATGGACAGTGCGGCTGATACCCCAACCTGCTGCCGAGGTGGTCCGTATTGAGGTGAGCGGTGCTGAATTTGAGCGGGCAGAGATCTACACGGTGATGGGTGAGCGCATCGCGGAGCTGAGCAACGGCGTTCGCGTGCTCAATCTGCGCTCCTATGCGCCCGGGACCTATGTGGCGCGAGTGTGGACCTCGCGCGGGATGGTCTCGAAGGTGTTCCTCGTCATGCGGTAATGACAACGAAAGGAGGTCGTGATGCGGTGCAGAGCCATAGCGCTGGGAGGATGGCTGCTCGCAGCAAGTTCGCTGCTGTGGGGGCAGTCCGGTGGTGCCATACGCTGGTTGGGAATAGGGGCGAGGGAGCATGTGGGAGCGGTCATTGATTCCCCGTTCGTGGTGGGTCCGGCATCCATACGGCTGTGGAATCCGGACAGCATCCGGTGGACGGTGGTGCGCCCACCCGCTGGGTATAGTGACATGGAGCTCTACGATATCTCTTGGGAGGGACGGGTGCTCTCGGGATGGGTCCGGGAGGCAGCAAGCGGCAAGGAGTTCCTGATCCGCTTGCGACGGGAGGATGGAGGGTATGAAGTGACGCTCCCGGAATGGGGAGCCGTATACAAGGTTATCTTCGTGGCAATCTCCGGTGATGGCAGAATATGCGGTGGGCGGATGGTACAGCGCTCCTACGGGGACACCGCTCTCTTCCTCTGGCGTGGTGGAGATACCCTCTGGACCTTCGAGAGTTACAACCGTGCCATTCCAGTTGATATATTCGATCTCTCGTGGGATGGCAGCATCGCGGTGGGAAGGACTAAGAGCCTCTATTATGCAGTCTTCCCATACCCTGCGCGGTATATCTACAACCCTACCCGGCGGCAATGGGAGGAGCGAGTCCTCACGAACGTGGAGGGTGGCGCTACCGGGGTATCGGCGGATGGAAGGGTGATTGTAGGGTGGCGGATAGGCGGCGCATTCCGGTACACTGAACAGGAGGGGGTCCGGGGGCTACCGGGGCTCCCATCCAGTGTTGAAAACCGTGCGTTCGCGGTGTCCGCTGATGGGCAGATCATTGTAGGGAGCGCACGACTACGGACGGAGTATGAAGTGACGTCGCACGCAGTGCGCTGGGTGAACGGGGTGGTCGAGGACCTCAACGAAGTCTACGGAGCGCTGCTGCAGGATAGCTCGGTGCTGTATGATGCACGGGCGATATCCCCCTCAGGACGCTACGTCATTGGGACGGGGTACAACGGCAGGACTCGACAGAAGGAGTGGTACCTACTGGAGTTCTGGGGGAACAATGCGCCTCGGGCAGCCTACCAGGTTTCCCCTGCCGATAGCGCGCGTGTGGCGCCACAGCCCGTGCTGGAGATGTGGGGAGCGGATATCGAGCAGGACTCGCTGCGCTTTGTGGTGGAGCTGCTGCAGGGGACGGATACGCTGCGCGTGACGAGCGGATTTGTCTACGACACGGCGCGCGCCCGCCTGCAGGTGACGCTGCCGGATGGATGGTGGCGCTGGCGGATACGCGCTGTAGACCGGCACGGAGCATCCTCCCCCTGGAGCCCGTGGCGGAGCTTCTTGGTATCGCCGAACCAGATGCCGGCGTTCCGGGTCCTCGGTCCTGAAGATACCGCCCGGTACTACCGGAGCGATGCGGTCGCTTTCCGCTTCGTCGCCGAGGACCCCGATGGGGATTCGGTTCGGGTAGAGCTCCGGCTGGAGCGGCTGGGGACGCCCTCGGAGCAGCGGCTGTGGACGCAGTGGGCGGGCAGTGGAGATACGCTGGAGTACCGGCTCGAGGGACCACACATGCCCGGAGAGGTGCGGTGGCAGGCACGGGTGTGGGACAACCGGCAAGGGGTGAGCGACTGGAGCGCGGCGCGGCTGCTGGAGTTTGTGAACCGGGCGCCGCTGCTCGAACCAGTATCGCCACCGGAGGATACGCTGGTATCCCATCCGGTGTGGGTCTGCGTTCGCCAAGAGGACCCCGATGGAGACAAGGTGCACATAGAGCTGGAGCTGCAGCATGCCGGACAGGGAGGGAGCGTGAGCTGGTCCTCAGACTCGTTGTACACGCCGCAGCAGAGCATCCCGTGCGTGAGTGTTGGGATGCCGGATTCCGTTGCTGGGACTCCAACGGTTCAGCTTCCGGCGGAGGGAACGTGGCTGTGGCGGGCACGTGCAAGGGATGAATTCGGCGGGGTGAGCGAGTGGACCCCAACGCGGCGCTTCCACTACCGTGGGGTGTCGGTGCCGGATGGGCAGCCCGTGGAGAGGGTAGGGCTGTGGGTTGTAGAGCAGGGAGCCGGAATGGTGGTGCGGTGGAGGCTTGCGCAGCCGGCGCCGGTGCGGTTGGAGCTGTTCGATAGCTACGGGCGAATGGTGGCGCGCTTCGCCGAAGGCGTGTACGGCGTAGGCGAGCACAGCACGGAGGTGCGCATGGAGGTGGGCAGCGGTGTGTACTGGTTCCGCCTGATTGCCGGCAGAACAGTGGCGCTCCATCCGGTGGTCCTGCTGCGGTAGAGCTGCGGGGAACCGTGCAGCACCGATGGTACGGGGGTGCAGCAGCGGCAACCCCATTCTGTATGGTTGGCGCATTTCCCTGGAGTGCCTTGAGGGGTGCCGGGTGTCCGATGGTAGCGGGAGGCTGCTGGGCATCCCTGGGGGCAACTCCGTAGTTTTGCATCCTCCGTGGTGGAAGCGCGATGTTCGAGCGGCTCAGTCAGCAGTTGCAGCAGGTGCTGCAGCGGTTCCGCGGGATTGCCCAGTTGGACGAACGGGCACTGGAGGAGCCGCTGCGGGAGCTGCGCCGTGCGCTCCTGAGCGCCGATGTGCACGTGGAGGTGGTCGAGAGCTTCCTCCGGCGCATTCGGGAGCGGGCGCTGGGGCTACAGCTTCCTGCGCATCAGTTGCCCGAACAGGCGCTGCTGCGGATCGTCTACGAGGAGCTCCGCACCGTGCTTGGCACGCAGCATGTGCCACTGCGGAGCGCCCCGCGTCCGCCGACGAAGGTGCTTCTTGTTGGACTCCAGGGGGCGGGGAAGACCACTACGACGGCGAAGCTGGCAGCCTATCTCCACCGGCGAGGGCAGCATCCGCTGGTGGTGGCAGCGGATCTGCGCCGTCCGGCAGCCGCCGAGCAGCTCCGGACCTTGGCAGAGCGGATTCCAGTGCCGTGCGTCCTTCCCCAAGAGGGCGAGACGCTGGAGGCGCTCATCGCACGGGCGGTGGAGACGGCGCGCTTGAATGCCCGAACCGTCGTCCTGGTGGATAGCGCCGGACGGCTCACCATCGAGGAAGCCCTGATGGAGGAGCTCGAACAGCTCCATCGGCTGCTGCAGCCGCAGGAGACGCTGCTGGTCTGCGATGCCTTGCTGGGGCAGGAGGTGTTGCCGACGGCGCGCGCCTTCCACGAGCGCATCGGGCTGACTGGGGTGGTGTTGACCAAACTGGACGGCGATGCCCGGGGTGGCGCAGCGCTCTCGCTGCGCGCCAGCCTGGGGGTGCCCATCAAGTTCATCGGCGTCGGGGAGCGGCTGGAAGCGCTGGAGCCCTTTCATCCGGACCGTCTGGCAGCGCGGATTCTGGATCTGGGTGATGTCGCCACCCTGTTGGAGCGGGTCCAGCAGGGGCTGCCTGCCACACCACCGGCGAAGGGAGCAGAGGAGCGCTTCACCTTTGAGGATCTGCTCGAGCAACTCCGGGCATTGCAGCGGATGGGTCCGCTCTCGGAGCTGCTGCGGCTGCTGCCCGGCGGAGGAGCACTCGCCAAGACCCTACCCGTGGATGAGCGCGCGCTGCGCCGAGCTGAGGCGATTATCCTCTCGATGACGCCCGAGGAGCGACGCAATCCCAGGATTTTGAATGCTTCGCGCCGGCGCCGAATCGCGCGCGGCAGCGGAACAAGCGTTCAGGAGGTGAATCGTCTTGTGGCAAGCCTTGAACAGATGCAGCAGTTGCTCAAGCTGTGGAAGCGCGGTCGGCTTCCCCTGCCACTGCAGCAACTGTTTCGGCAATGAGGATGTGGAAGTCGCACAGTGAGTGCTTGGCGTAATGGTCAAACTTCGCCTGCGGCGCCGTGGACGGCGCAATCGCCCCTTCTACGACATCGTCGCCGTTGACAGCCGCGCTCCGCGCGATGGTGCATACCTGGAGCGCATCGGCTACTACGATCCGCTGACCACGCCCTCGACCATTGTCATCAACCCCGAGCGTGCCCTGTACTGGCTCAACGTGGGGGCGCGTCCGACGCACACGGTGCGCTTGCTGCTCAGCTACGAGGGCATCCTGCTCCGGCGCCGTCTGGAGAAGGCAGGGAGATCGCCGGAGGAGATCGAGCGCATGGTCGCTGAACATAAGGAGCGGGTTCGCCAACGCTACTTCCGGCTCAAGGAGCGACGGCAGCAGCGGAAGCTTCGTCGGAGCAGCGCTCAAGAGTCCCCAGCTGAGGCGTGATGACGCCGGAGAGCTTCTACATCTACGGGCGCCATCCTGTGCGAGAGGCGTTGCGCACCGGAGCGCCGGTGCAGAAGCTCTACCTCCACTACGGCACGCGGCATCGAGAGGAGCTCGAGCGGTTGGCGCGTCAGCGGGGGATACCGGTGACGGTTGTGGATGCTGCGCGCTTTGCCGAACTTGCCCATAGCGCTGGTGCAACCGATGTTGCCCAAACGCAGGGGGTGGTGGCGCTTTGCGCGCCGACGCGGCTGTGGAAGCTGGAGGAGCTCATCGGCTCGGCGCCGCAGCCGGATGCTCTCCTTGTTGCTCTGGACGGGATAGAGGACCCGCAGAACCTGGGGGCGATCGCCCGCAGTGCGGAAGCCGCCGGATGTGCCGGGCTGCTCCTTCCCCGACACCACGGAACCCCGATTACCCCTGCAGCCCTGAAAGCCTCTGCCGGAGCACTGGTGCGCCTGCCGGTGACGGTGGTGGCGAACCTGGCACAGGCGCTGCGCTGGCTGCGCGACCGGGGCTTCTGGATTGTGGGCACCGCTGCCGATGGCGAACGGCTCTACTGGGAGCCGCTTCCAGTGCTCCCGATTGTGCTCGTCATCGGAGGGGAGCATCGCGGGATGCGCCCGAGCATTCGCAAACTCTGTGATTGGGTTGTGCGGATCCCTCTGCGTGGAGCGGTTGAATCGCTCAACGCTTCGGCTGCTGCTGCCGTTGTGCTCTTCGAGCTGCGTCGGCAGCGGAGCATGGAGGTACCTCTTGCTACATCGCCGGAGCATGTATCGAATTGAGCAGACCGATGCCGAACTGCTCGGCACGCAGGCGGAGATTGTCTACGAGCTTACCTTCGACGCTGCCGAACGCCATCTGCTCGGCATAGAGCTGGAGGTCACCACCCGAGGAGAGCCGTGCCTGGAGTTCGTGCTGCCGGCATGGACGCCGGGCAGCTACAAGATCCGCGAGTTTTCGGCGCACTTCACCCTGCTGCAGGCAGAAGATGAGCGCGGAGCGCCACTGCCGGTGGAGTGGTGCGAAAAGCATCGCTTCCGTGTGCACTGTGCATCTGCTGAGCGTGTGCGGCTGCGGGCGCTCTACTACGGGAATGAGCGCTCGGTGCGGACCACACACGTGGACCGCTGGCACGCCTTTGTGATGCCTTCCAATTGCCTACCGTACGTGGAAGGGCGGCAGCAGGAGCTACACCATGTTGTGCTGCGCCGTATCCCCGCAGAGTGGTCAACGGTGACGACGGCGCTGTCGCCGGTGGAGGTGCACGAGCATCGCTACGGCGCGCTCAACTACGATATCCTGGCGGATTCGCCCATCGAGGTGGGCTCGCACACGGTGCTCCGCTGCACCGTTGACGGGGTTGTGCACGAGCTGGCAATTGTGAGCCAGGAACCGGTGCAATCGGAGTGGCTGCCGGACGCTGTGGGTCGGCTGGTACCGGTGGTGCGCGATTTCTGGGGTGGAAGCCTACCCTACGACCGCTACGTCATCATCGTGCATGTTGCGCCGGGGATGTTCGGGGGATTGGAGCATGCGCGCTCCCAGGTGCTGGGGGTCGAGGAGGCAGCCTTCCGCGAGCCTGCCGCAGCGCAGCGCTTTCTGCGCCTGCTGGCGCATGAGCTGTTCCATGCGTGGAACGGCAAACGGATCCGACCGCGGGAGCTGGGTCCCTTCGATTACACGCGCGAGGTCTATACGCCGCTGCTGTGGTTGGTCGAGGGGGTAACCTCCTACTACGAGCTCCTGTGCGCCTACTGGGCTGGGGTGCTGACGCAGCGGGAGCTGCTGCAGCAACTGGCGCTAGATGTGGAGCGCCTGGCGCACACGCCGGGGCGCTTTGCCCTTTCGGTACGCGATAGCAGCCTCCTTGCCTGGGTGAAGCTCTACGCTGCCAGCCCCGATGGGGTGAACCGCTTCCCCTCGTACTACCTCAAGGGCGAACTTATCGCCTGGTTGCTGGACCTGTGGATTGTCAGCCACTCGGAGGGCAAACGGCGGCTGCGAGATGGGCTGCTGGGATTATGGGAGCGGACGCGGCAGCGTCCGCACGAGGGCTTGACCGAAGAGGAGGTGCTGCACATCCTGCAGGAGTCCACAGGGGTGCCCCTTGCTGGGATGCTCCGGCAGTGGCTCTCCGAGCGGGCTGAACTGCCGTACGAGGAGATTCTGAAGCGGGTCGGACTGCAGCTGCTCTGGGAGCATCCGCAGCCGACGCCGCAGAGCCTTGGCGATGGCATTGCGATTGCGCCGCAGTTGCCTCCGCGCTTCACCGGGCTGAGCCTTCGGGAGACGCCGGAGGGATTGCTGGTGGAAGCGGTCGAGGACGATTCCCCTGCTGCCCATGCCGGCATCGCCGTCGGGGATGAGCTGTTGGCGTTGGACGGGTATCGGGTGCGTACGCGGCAGCAGTGGGAGCGCATCCTCGCTGCCGCCGGCGCGCCGCTGGAGGTGCTGGCAGCAAGCAACGGGCGAGTCTACCGGACGGTGCTGGCACCAGAGCTGGAGCGCACCGCGCGCGTGCTCATTCGTGCCGAAGATGCAGCGCAGCTTCAGTTGCTGCAGGCATGGTTGCAGCCCCCGCTGCGCGCGCCCGAATCCCTTCCCTCGGCGGAGCTGCCATGGGACGCTGGAGTATCGCGCTAATCGGTTCCCTTGCCCTGGGTGGCTGCCAACTCTGGTGGAACGCCGAGGCGTACTTCAACACCTACTACAACATGCACCGCCTGATGAAGGAGGTGGAGTCCGAGTTCGAGTACTACGACGAGACTCGCCGCACCGAGCGCCCGCGCGTGCTGGTGCCCGATTCGGTGCTTCCCGAACCCCTGGAGGCGACGGAGTTACCGACCTTCCTGCGGGCGTATATCATCGAGCCGCCGAAGCTCCAGGTGGTGCAGCAGCGGCTGGATTCGATTCTGCGCAAAGGCTCGAAGCTGCTGGCGTTGCGTGCCCGCTCAGAGCTGGTGGATGATGCCCTCCTGCTCATGGCACAGACCTTCTTCTACCGCGGGGAGTGGCTCCCAGCGCAGGTGAAATGCCAGGAGCTGCTGCAACTGTTTCCGAACAGCCCGCTGGCAGCCGATGCGCAGTTGCTCCTGGCGAAGTCCTACCTTATGCAGCGCAAGATCGCCTTGGGCAAGCGTACGCTCTCCCGAACGATTGATGCCGCATGGCGTCAGGGGCGCAGTGATATCCTTGCCGAAGCATACCGGCTCCTGGCAGAGCTGGCGCTCGCCCAAGGGGATGCCGAAGGGGCACTGCGTCCGTATCGCCACGCCGTTGCCATTGAACCCGATGCTCGGCTGCGGGCGCGCTGGCAACTGGAGCTGGCAGCACTGCTGTATCGTCTGCGCCGCTATGAAGAAGCTGCAGCGGCATTCCAACAGGTGCTGCGTTACAGCCCCGAGCTGGTGGTGGAGTTTGAGGCACGGCTCTACCGAGCGGCAGCGCTCATCCGGAGCGGAGGGCTTGCGGAGGCGGAGGCGCTGTTGCAGCAGCTCAAATCCAGCCGGCGCTATGCGCAATGGGTGGGGTACGTGCTGGCGCAAGAGTTGACGCTGCGCCGAAGGGCAGGGGCGTCTGATGAGGAGTTGCGTCGGATCGAGCGCCAAGCCGATTCGGCGTTTTCGGGTAATCCCGCACTGCTGGCGGCACACTACGAGTACGGTCTGGAGCTGCTCCAGCAAGGGGATCTCCGCCGGGCACAGCGCTACATTGCCCGTGCAACGGTAGCGCGCTCTCCGGTCTTTGCGCGGGCACAGTACTACAATCGGCTCTTAGCGCGCTGGGAGCAGGCAACTGCAACGGTGGAATCCGCCCGGCAACGCGCTCCGGAGGAGCTGCCCGATACGCTGCGCACGCGCGTTGCCGACGCACTCTACGAATTGGGGCGGGTCTATGCCCAGCTTGGGAAGGCGGATTCGGTCGAGCGCTTCTACCGCGCAGCACTCCGCTGGTATGAGGAGGGCAACCCCAGGCGCGCACGGGCGCTGTTGGCGCTGGGGGAGTGGCTCCGCAGCAATAACCCGGCGGAGTCGGACTCCTTGCTGGAGCAGGTGGTGTGGCGATATCCGGCAACGCCGTATTCGGCGTATGCCCGTCAGCTCCTTGGCTATACCGAAGAGGCGGTGGTGGACACGGCAGCGGAGCTGTACCGTTCGGGGATGCTGCTCCAAGCGATCGGGGAATACGCTTTTGCGCAGCGCCAATGGCAGCGCGTCGTTGAAGGGTATCCGGAATCGCCCTATGCGCCGAAGGCGCTCTATGCCCTGGGATGGCTGTACGAGCGCCGGCTCGGTCATAGGGATAGCGCCCTTGCGTACTATGCCGAGCTCGTGGCACGGTATCCACAGACACCCTATGCCCGGGAGGTCTACACGAGCGTGCTCTATGCCCTTGCGCATCGAGAGGGGGTGCCGGTGGATTCGATACGGCAGCGCTATCCAGGGGGCACGCCGTCCGGGGAGAAGGGCAGGGGCGGAAGGGAGAATCCCCCGCCGGTGCTCGAACCTGTTCCAGAGCCTCCTCCGGTTCAGCCTGATATTCCAATGCCAAAGACTACGCCGGAGCTGCCAAGACCTGTCCCGTCGCCGAGGAAGCCGTAAGGGCTTGATTTTTCAGCAACTTGTGGAGCTCGCAGCTTCGGGGAATTTTCCGTAAATTGCGCCCGGGTGCTGTGCGCCCAGAGAGGATGTCGAACCGCGTGGAGAGCTCCCATGGCACTGCTGCCGCCGATCAACTTCCGGCGCTGGATTGAGGAGCACCGCCACCTGCTCAAGCCCCCGGTAGGGAATGCCGTGGTGTACAAGGACAACGCGGACTTCATCATCATGGTGGTGGGCGGACCCAATTCGCGCAAGGACTACCACTACGACGAGGGCGAGGAGTTCTTCTACCAAATCGAGGGCGACATCACGCTCAAGGTCATCGAGAATGGCAAGCCGCGCGACATTGTGATTCGGGAGGGCGAGATCTTCCTGTTGCCGCCGAGGGTGCCGCATTCTCCGCAGCGTCCGCCGAACACGGTGGGACTGGTCATTGAGCGGAAGCGGCGTCCCGATGAGCTGGATGGCTTCATGTGGTTCTGCGAGCAGTGTGGGAACAAGTTGTACGAGGAGTTCCTGCACGTCAGCGATATTGTCGAGCAGCTTCCACGCGTCTTTGAGCGCTTCTATGGCTCGCTGGAGCTTCGCACGTGCAAGCAGTGCGGAGCCGTCATGGAACCACCCCAACCGGCGCGCGAATGAGGCGGTGGAAGCTGTGCGTCTGCATGTGGGGTACCCTGTGGCGTTTCTGACGCCCGGGGTATCCCTGTGCAGGCGTGATGAGCTTACTCCTCAGGCGGTGGGAGGAAGCGGTTTTCGCCTTTGCGGATTGCCGGTGCAGGGAGTTCTCGGCGCTGTGAGGGAGGCGGCGGTTGCACGGGCTTTGTGGGGAGGACAAAGCGCGCGTCGGGCTCCACGACCACTGGCGGAATCGCCTCAGGCGTGCGGAAGGGAGCGCTCGAAGGCGCATCGCCTGGGCGGAGGAGGTACCAGAGGGCGAGAGAGCCGCTGAGAAGAAGGGCTGCGGCAACCACCCATCGCCGCCAGGAGGGGGCGGGGCGCTCGGAGCTTAGGCGCTGCAGCAATTCCGCTTCAAAGGTTTCGGGAACAGGGGCTTCGGGCAGCTCGCGCAGGATGCGGCGAAGCCATAGCTGCTGCTCGAAGTCCTCTGGAAGGGGCACCTCCGGAAGGAGATGCTTCAGCTGTTCGGGCTGGTGTGGGGTGAGGCTCATGGGTGCTTAGAGGGGTTGCCGTACAGCTCCTCGTAGAGGTCGCGCAGGAGTTCCTGAAGGCGCTGTCGCGCACGGTTGAGCCGGGATTTGACCGTGCCCAGCTCGGTTTGGGTGATTTCGGCGATCTCCTCGTAGCTCAGCTCCATGATTTCGCGCAGGATGATGATTTCGCGGAAGCTCGGCGGGAGCTGCATCAGGGCTGCCTGGACGCGTTGCGCGATGAGCGTTGTATCCACCCGAGTGTCGGGAAGGTACTGGGTATCGGGAGGCTCCCACGATCGCTCTTCGTCGGGATCCTCTCCGCTGCTGAGTGCGGAGAAGGGTATGGTCGCGCTGCGCTGTTGGCGCTGGTAGAAGCCGCGAGCCAGATTTGCAGCAATGGTGTAGAGCCATGTCGAGAAGCGCTGCTCAGGGTTGTACGAGTGCTTGTACCGGTAGATGCGCAGAAAGGTTTCCTGCGCGATATCGAGCGCGTCGTCGTAGTTGCCGGTGAAGCGGTAGAGGAAGTTCACGATTGCAGACTTGTAGCGGCGCACCAGGAGCGTATAGGCTGCCTCGGAATTGTCCGCCTGGAAGCGCTGCATGAGCTCTTCATCGCTGGCGTGGCTGAGGGCGCGAAGTTCAGAGGGGCTCGGCGGCATGGTCACTCAGCGGCTATGGGACGGGTCTGCCGAGGGGAAGAGCTGGAGGAGCGCTGTGGAGAGGCGCTCAGCAGGGAGCAGTTGGAGTCCATCCCACGTGGGGCGGCGACGGTTGCGCACGAGAGCACTGGGCAGGAGGACCTGCCGAATCCCCGCCCGCTGGGCTTCGCGCAGCCGGAGCTCGGGAAGCGGGACGGGGCGAAGCTCGCCCGTCAGACCGATCTCGCCGAATGCTGCAGTGCCCTGGGGCAGCGGGAGGTCGCGGTAGCTACTCACCAGCGCCAAGGCAACGGCGAGGTCGAGTGCGGGATCGTAGATATGCAGCCCGCCGACCACGTTGACGAACACATCGTGGTGGCGAAGCCCGATCCCAAAGCGCCGCTCTAACAAGGCCAGGAGCATCTGGACCCGCCGGTAGTCGTAGCCCGTAATGGTGCGTTGCGGCACGCTGTACCCGCTTGGAGCGACCAGCGCCTGTACCTCGAGCAGGAGGGGACGGGTTCCCTCCAGCACTGCGGCAATTACTACTCCAGGCTCGGGAAGTTCGCGCTCCTGGAGGAAGAGCGCCGAAGGGTTGCGCACCTCACGCAAGCCCTCCGAGCTCATCTCAAAGAAGCCCAGCTCGTGGGTGGCGCCGAAGCGGTTCTTCAATGCCCGCAGAATGCGGTAGCCGTACGGGCTTTCCCCTTCGAGTACAAGGACGGTGTCCACAATGTGCTCCAGGACCTTGGGTCCGGCGATCAGCCCCTCCTTTGTGATGTGCCCGATGAGCAGCAGCACCTTTCCGCTCTGCTTCGCCAGGTGTTGCAGTCGGGAGGCAGCGTAGCGGACCTGGGCAACGGAGCCCGGCGGGGACTCCAGCTCGGAGTGGGCAACGGTTTGGATGGAGTCGATGACGACCACCGGGGATTCCACAGCGCTGATGAGCTGTTCGATGCGCTCCAGCTCCGTTTCGCAGCACAGGAGAAGCTCCTGGGGAGAGGGGCGAAGCCGATCGGCGCGTATCCGGATCTGCTCGGGCGACTCCTCCCCAGAGATGTACAGCGGGCGCAGTGCGTCCAGATGTGCGCAGAGCTGGAGTAGCAGGGTGGATTTGCCCACCCCCGGTGGTCCTGCCAGGAGGAGGATGGAGCCGGCAACCATGCCGCCGCCGCAGACGCGGTCGAACTCTTCAATGCCCGTCCGAATCCGCTCCTGTGCCTCCGGGGTGACCGCTCGCAGCGGAACCACTGTCGCCGGTGCCGAGGAGGTCTGGGAGGTCCGTGCGGGGAGCTTCTCCTCTCGGTGCTCCTCGACGAAGGTTTCCCATTCGCCGCAGACGGGGCAACGTCCGACCCAGCGGGCAGAGGTTGCTCCGCAGTTCTGGCACACGTAGAGGGTGCGTGTCTTCACGCCGAAGAGTCCGGTGCTGTGACGGCAATACGGACGTCTACGACGGCGGCTCCATTGCCTTTGGGGTAGACCAGCAGCGGGTTGATGTCCAGCTCCTCAATCTGCGGCTGCTCCATGGCAAGCTGCGACAGGCGCAGGATGCACTCGGCGGCGGCATCCAGATCGGCGGGTGGTTGCCCGCGAGCTCCTTGCAGCACAGCAGCCGAGCGGATGGAGGTGAGCATCTGGTAAGCGCTGCGCTCCCGCAACGGGGCAATACGGAAAGCGACATCGCGGAAGACCTCCACGTAGATGCCTCCTAAGCCCGCCATGAGGATGGGACCGAACTGCGGGTCGCGCTTCATGCCCAGGATGAGCTCAACACCGCGCTGCCCCATGCGCTGGAGGATCACCCCGTGGAAGCGCGCCTGAGGGGCACGTTCGGCAATTGCACTGCGGATGCGCTCGAAGGCAGCGGCTACGGCGGAGGGGGAGTCAACATTCAGGAGAACGCCGCCGATATCGAATTTGTGCACAACGTCTGGCGAGAGCACCTTGAGCGCCAGCGGGTAGCCTAAGCGTTCGGCTTTCTGCACTGCTTCCTCTGGGCTTGCGGCGGTATCCCAGGGTAGAAGGGGGAAGCCGTAGAGCTCCAGCACGCGGAAGGCGATGTCTTCGGGGATGAAGCCGTACGGGGTGCGGGGAGCTGTCGCAAGGAGCTGGCGAGCGCGCTCGGCATCGCTGGGGAAGGAGCGGTAGCCCGTGCGTGGGCGTTCGATCCAGCGCCGGTACTGTGCCATTGCTGCCAGAGCGCGGGCAGCATCCTCGGGGAAGTCGTAGCACGGCACGCCGGCGGCGCGCAGCCGCTCCTTGGCTGGCGCTACGTCAATGACGCCCATGAAGCAGGTGAGGATAGGCTTGCGGCGCTGCTGCGCTGCCTGCAGGATAACCTCGGTGATCGCCTCCATATCCGCGGTGGGGATGGGCACGAAGAGCACCAGGAGGGCATCCACTGAGGGCTCCTCCAACAGGGTTTGCAGGACGCAGGCGTAGCGCTCAGAGCGGGCATCGGCGATGAGGTCAATGGGGTTGGTCACGGCAGCGTGTTCGGGCAGATGGCAGCGCTCGCGCAGCCGAAGGGATTCCAGGGTGGGAACCTCCAGACCGTGCTGCACGCATGTATCGGCTGCCATGATGCCGGGTCCGCCGGCGTTGGTCACGATCGCGATCCGCGCACCCCGTGGGAGCGGCTGGTTGGCAAAGGCAACGGCGTATTCGAAGAGGTCCTCCACAGTCTCGGCGCGCAGAATTCCTGCTTGGGTGAAGAGCGCCTGGTAGAGCTCATCGCTTCCGGCAAGGGAGCCTGTGTGGGAGGCAACGGCGCGGGCGCCAGCGCTGGTTCGCCCGGCTTTGAGCGCCAGGATGGGTTTGGTCGGAGGGCTCTCACTGGTGATGAGCTGTGCCAGCTCCAGGAAGCGGCGTCCGTCGCTGAGCTCCTCGATGTAGAGCGCGATGACGCTCGTCTGCGGGTCCTGCCACAGGTAGACCAGGAAGTCCAGCTCCGTTGCGCCGGCTTTGTTGCCGAGGCTGATGACCTTGCTCAGTCCGATTCCTTGGGCGCGGGTGTAATCGAGCACGGCGGCGCACAAGGCTCCACTCTGGCTGATGAAGCCGATGTTGCCGCCACGCGCCATTGCTTGTCCGAACGTGGCATTGAGTCGGATGGCAGCGTCGGTGTTCATCACGCCCAGGCAGTTGGGACCCAACAGCACAATCCCGTACTGCTGGGCAATCCGGCGCAGCTCGGCTTCGCGGAGGGCTCCCTCCGGACCGATCTCCTTGAATCCGGCGCTGATGACGATGGCGGCGTGGATGCCGATCCTCCCGCATGTCTCCAGCACCGATGCCACAGCGGCTGCTGGAACGGCGATGATCGCCAGCTCGACCGTCTCCGGCAGCGCTTCGACGCTGGGGTAGGCACGGATTCCGCGGATGGCGTGGGCGTGTGGGTTGACTGGGTAGATCACCCCGGTGTAGCCGCCCAGCAGCAGGTTCTCCAGCAGCAGGTAGCCCACGCTATTGGGGTGCCGCGAAGCACCGATGAGCGCAATCGAGCGGGGCTCCAGAATCGGGCGTACATCCCACACCGTTCCGATGGGCGAGCTGCGCCGGCTCATGGCTACCCTTGGGAGCGGAGTGCTTCGGCGCCGCTGGCGATTTCGACCATCTCCTTGGTGATAGCAGCCTGGCGCTCCTTGTTGTACTGGAGCTGCAGGTGACGGATGAGCTCGCGAGCGTTATTCGTGGCGTTCTCCATGGCGAGCATTCGGGCGGCTTGCTCGGCGGTGTGGGATTCCAAGAGCAGTTGCCAGAACTGCACCCGCACATACATCGGGAGCAGGGCATCCAGGATCTCCAGTTGGGAGGGCTCGAAGATGTAGTCCACCCGCTGGGCTTGCCGCTGTGGTGCGGTGATAGGCAGGAGAACGCGGTGGCAGACCTCCTGCCGCAGGACCGAGCGGAACTCGTTGGAGAGCACCTCGATGCGGTCGTACCGCCCGGCAAGGTAGGCATCCATGAGGAAGTGAGCAATCTCGTAGGCGGACTCCATGCGCAGCGGCGAGAACAGCCCTGGGCGCTCGTAGCCGAGCAGTTCGGCAGCGTACTTGCGGAGGTAGTTCACCGCGCGTCCGCCCAGGGCAAGCAGCTCCAGGCGTGCCTTTGGGAATTGCTGCCGTAGGTGCTCCAGATGCTGTTGGGCTGCGCGGAGGACATTGCTGTTGAAGCTCCCGCACAATCCGCGATCGGCGGCGATGACGACGAGCCCAATCGCGTTCACTTCGCGCCGGATGCCGAAGAAGGGATGCAGCAACGCGGCATCGGTTGCCGCAACGTGGGAGAGGATCTCGCGCAGCTTCTGCACGTAGGGGCGTGCTGCCCAGACCGATTCTTGCGCGCGGCGCAGCTTTGCCGCTGCTACCATGCGCATAGCGGAGGTGATCTTGGCGGTGCTACGCACAGCCTGAATTCGCCGCCGGATGTCACGCAGTGTTGCCATGTTCGCTCACAGGTAGAGCCGACCTGAGAGGAGGAACTCCTGCACGTACTCCCGAACGCCCTCCTCCAGTGGCGTGAAGTGGTGGGCGGCGGGAGAATGCTGCAGCTTGCTCATATCCGCTTGGGTGAAGTTCTGATACTGCGGGCGCAGCTCCTCCGGCATCGGGATGTATTCGATGGCGGGCTCGCGCCCCAGGGCAGCAAAGAGGGCGTGGGCGAGCTCATTCCAGCTGCGCGCTGTTCCGGTGCCGAGATTGAACAGCCCTGCCAGCTCGCGCTGCTGTAGGAGCTTCCACAGGACCTCCACGACGTCGAGCACAAAGATGAAGTCGCGCTTCTGCTCGCCGTCGGCGAATCGGGGGTCGGTGGAGCGGAACAGGCGCATTCGCCCGCTCTGTTGGATCTGCTGGAAGCCTTGCCAGACCAGGCTTGCCATGCTGCCCTTGTGGTACTCGTTGGGTCCGTAGACGTTGAAGAGCTTGACCCCGATGGCGTGCTGCAGGATCCCTTCGCGGGCAGCCCAGAGGTCGAAGAGGTGCTTGGAGAAGGCGTACGGCGAAAGTGGGCGGAGCTCCCAGAGGGCATCTTCGCGGAAGCCATGTTCGCCCGCACCGTATGTGGCGGCGCTGCTGGCGTAGAGAAAGCGGATGCCGTGCTCGGCAGCAAAGCGTGCCAAAGCTTGGCTGTAGGCGTAGTTGTCGCGCAGGAGTGCATCAATATCGGTTGCCGTCGTCGTGGTGCGGGCACCCAGGTGAACGATTGCCTCCGGACGCCCGAACTCCCCCCGCAGCAGCCGCGGCAGGAACTCCTGCTTGGGGATGAGGTCGCGGAAGCGCTTCCCCACGAGGTTGTGCCAGTTTGCAGCCGTGAGCTCATCCACGACGAGCACCTCCTCGATGCCCATGCGGTTGAGCTTCCACAGGAAGCAACTTCCGATAAAGCCCGCACCGCCGGTCAGCACGATCATGCGTGGAGTCCGTGAGCACGGCGGAACTCCTCGCTGAAGCTCTTCAGCGCTGCGTCGAGCCGTTCGGTAATCCCGGGCGTCAGGTCCTGGGTGTCCAGGATGGCTTCCAAAATGTCCTGCCGATGGAAGGTGCGCATGTACTCCAGCAGCTCGCGCTCGAAGGTGGAGACCAGCTCCAGCGGGAGTGGGTCCAGCCAGCCTTTGGTAGCGGCGTAGAGGACGACGATCTGCTCCTCCACCGGCATTGGGCTGTACTGGGGCTGCTTGAGGATTTCGACCAGGCGGGCACCACGCCGAAGCTGCTGCTGCGTGGTGGGGTCCAGCTCGGAGCCGAACTTGGCGAAAGCTTCCAGCTCGCGGTACATCGCCAGCTCGATCTTGAGCGGACCGGCAACCTTCTTCATCGCCTTGATTTGCGCGTTCCCGCCCACGCGCGAGACGGAGATCCCCACGTTCATCGCCGGGCGAATGCCGGCGTTGAAGAGCCCGGTCTCCAGGTAGATCTGCCCGTCGGTGATGGAGATGACGTTCGTGGGGATGTAGGCGGAGACATCGCCGGCTTGGGTTTCGATGATGGGCAGGGCGGTGAGGCTACCGCCACCGAGCTCATCGCTGAGCTTGGCGGCGCGCTCCAGCAGCCGGCTGTGGACGTAGAAGATGTCGCCCGGATAGGCTTCGCGCCCCGGTGGACGACGCAGCAGCAGCGAGACCTGTCGGTACGCCGCCGCTTGCTTGGAGAGGTCGTCGTAGACAATCAGCGCGTGGCGTCCGCTGTCGCGGAAGTATTCGCCCATCGAGGCACCGCAGTACGGCGCGATGTACTGCAGAGGGGCAGGGTCGGAGGCGTTGGCAGCGACGACGATCGTGTAGTCCATCGCGCCGTGCTCCTGCAGCGTTGCCACGACGTTGGCAACGGTGGAGGCTTTCTGCCCGATGGCGACGTAGATGCAGTAGACGGGCTTGATACCGCGCCGGCGCGCCTCCTCGGTGTGGGTGTACTTCTGGTTGATGATGGTGTCGATGGCGATGGCGGTCTTGCCCGTCTGCCGGTCCCCGATGATGAGCTCGCGCTGCCCGCGCCCGATAGGGATGAGGGCATCGATGGCTTTGATGCCGGTCTGGAGCGGCTCCTTGACCGGTTGGCGGTAGATGACACCGATGGCTTTGCGCTCGATCGGCAGGAACTGCTTGGCGTTGATGGGACCCTTGCCATCGAGCGGAACCCCCAGCGGGTTGACCACGCGCCCGAGCAGCTCCTCGCCGACGGGGACGGACGCCACACGCCCGGTGCGCCGGACTTGGTCGCCCTCCTTGACCAGGCGGTCGTCGCCGAAGAGGATGACGCCGACGTGGTCCTCCTCCAGGTTGAGGACCATGCCGACGACGCCATTGGGGAATTCGACCAGCTCCGACATCATCGCCTGGCGCAGTCCGTAGACGCGGGCAACGCCATCGCCGACCTGGAGCACGGTGCCGACGTCGTAGATATCCACTTCGCGCTCGAATCCGGACAACTGCCGTCGCAGAACTGCGGAGATCTCTTCCGGACGCAGCTCAATCATGGCAGGTGGTCAGTGCTTGGGGGACTTGCTGTGAAGGCGTGGTGTGTGGGGAGCTCCTGGAGGAGCTGTTGGCGTAAGCGCTGCAGGGCATGCTGCAGGGTGCCGTCGTAGACGGTGTCTCCAATCTGGATTTGCAATCCGCCGAGCAGCTCCGGGCGGACCTCCGGGCGCAGCAGCACCTGTTTCCCAGTGCGCTCGGAGAGGATTTGGATGACGCGCTCCTGCAGCTCCTCATCCAAAGGGATCGCCGAGCGGGCGATGACCGCAAGGCGATTGGTGTGCTCGAAGAAGAGCTCCTCGTACGCCACGATGATATCGGGCAGCAGCGGCTCGCGCCGTTTCTCCACAAGCAGCCGGAGGAATTGGAGCAGCAGCTCGCTGACACGCCCGGCGAAGAGCTCCTCCAAGATGGCACGTTTGCGTTCGGTGCGGATGACGGGATTGCGCAGCACCGCGCGCAGCTCGCCCGAGGCGCGCAGCACTGCGGCAACGCCCTGCAGTTCCTCGTAGATACGCTCGTGCACGCCCGCTTCGGCTGCCAATTCCAGCAGAGCGGTTGCGTAGCGCCGAGCAATGCGCAGCGAAGCCATGGTGCTCAATTCTGGCGTGCGACTTCGCTGAGGAAGCGCTCGATGAGCTGCCGATGGGTGGCGCTATCCAAGGTGCTTGCCAGCACACGGGAGACACCCTGCACGATGAGGTCGGTCAGCTCACTGTAGAGCTGGGCAGTAGCGCGCTCCAGTTGGCGCTGGATTTCGCGCTGTGCTTCCTCGAGCTTCTGCCGTTTGAGCGCTTCGGCGTGTTCGGCAGCCTGGCGCAGTAGGGCATCGGCTTGCTGCTTGCCCTCGCGGATGAGGCGATGCACCTCCTGTTGTGCCTGCGCAAGCTGCTGTTGCGCCTGCTCAAGCAATTGCTGGGCTTCCAGCCGTGCCTGTTCGGCGCTGCGCAGAGCTTCAGCAATCCGGTTTTCGCGCTGCTCAACCGCTGCCAGAAGGGGCTTCCAGGCAAAGCGGGCCAGCAGCACCAGGAAGATGCTGAAGTTGACCAGCGTCCAGAACATCAAGCCGGGCGAGATCTCCAGAAAGCTGGGCATTGCCCGCGCGGCTTAGGCTGATTTGACTGCCAGCAGGATGCAGACGATGCAGGCGATGAGGGCGATTCCCTCGATGAGCGCTGCGGCGATAAGCATGAGGGTGCGCGTTTCGGCTGCCGTCTCCGGTTGCCGGCTTGCCGCCTCCAGCGCCGCTGCTCCGAGGCGTCCAATACCGGTTCCGGCACCCAGCACGCTGATGCCAACGCCGATTCCTGCTGCAAGCCATGCCAGTCCGAGCTCCATTGATGCAATCCGCTGTGATTGTGGAACTAACCCTTGGCATCCGCCATTGGGGCGGTGCCCACCTTAGTGTTCATGGTGTTCGCTTGCCAAGCCCAAAAAGACCGCCGTCAAAATCGTGAAGATGTACGCCTGCAGGAACGCCACAAGCGTCTCCAGGAAGTAGACAAAGACCGAGAAGGCAACCGAGATCGGCGCAATCAGCACCGTGCCGAAGAAGAAGATCAGCCCCACCAGAGACAGCAGCGCCGTATGCCCGGCGACCATATTGGCGAACAATCGCACGCACAGAGCAAAAGCTTTGGCGAACATCCCGATGATCTCGATTGGCACCAGAATTGGACTCAGCCACAGCGGACCGCCGCCGAGCAGATGACGCAGCCATGCCTTGGGACCAATCGTCACAAGCGCCCCACCGTTGATGACGAGGAAGGCGATGGCAGCGAGCACACCCGTGACCGCCAGATTTCCCGTTGCCGTGTGCCCTCCGGGCAGCAGCCCCAGCAGGTTGAGCACGAGGATGAAGAAGAACAGCGTCAGGAAGTACGGCAACAGGCGATTGCCCAGCCGCTCGTTGCTGATGTTGGGGCGCACGATGGAGTCGCGCACAAAGAGCGCGATCGCTTCGATAGCATTCTGCAGCCCACGCGGAGGTGCCAGAGGATTGCGCCGGTAGCGCCGAACACTTCGCCACAGCGCGATTCCCAGCAGCAGCATCCCCAGCCATTGGTAGGCGACCAAGTTGGTGATGGAGAGGTCCAGCGCCGGAGGCGCTCCCGTGCTGCTGCGCACAATCTTCCCCTCGACCATGCGGTAGAGTCCGGCTGCCTCCATCGCCTTGGTCGAAGGGTAGAGGTGCAGGCGTCCCTCGTCCCAGAGTATCACGGGCAGGTCCAGCACCTTGTGTGGACCGATGTAGAAGCCGTGGTGGTCCCCCAGCTCCTCGAGCAGGTGGGTAAAGACATTGCCCGAGCCGGATTGCCCTGCGCTCATGCTGCTGTGGGATGGTTCAACGCACCTTCCAGGAGCGGGCGGAGACGAAAGGTCTCGTATCGGCGGTGGAAGTCCCAAATCTCTACCGCCAACAGGATGCTGACCCCGATGGCGAAGGAGAGGGCAAAGCTCAAGGCATCAATGCGCACAACGGTCAGCAGATAGAGCACCACAGCGCTGACAAGCAGCAGGCGCACCACCATTCCGCCGAGCACCCAGCGAAGGAAGCTCTGCAGGGAGCGTCGGAAGCTCCAGCGGGCGATGAGGTAGCTTGCCAGGAAGTTCGCCGTGCACAGCCCGATGCCCCAGAGCATGCCCGAGAGGGCGTGATCCCAGCTCATTGGTGTGTCCTCGAGGTGGAACGTGTTGTGCGTTCGGCTGCGCGGATGAGCTTCCACAGTTCGCGCGCCGCAATAAGCAGTCCAAGGAACAACCCTGCAAGCAAGCCGATGGGCGAGGAGTGCAACCGCTTGTCCAGCCACCACCCCAGAGCGCCGCAGCCCACAAGGGCAACAGCGATGGTCATCCCAACGTTGGCGTAGACTGCAAGCTCGCGCCATTGCGTGCGTTGCCGCTCCTCTTTTGTGTTCGGCTTCACACAGGGCAGAGCGTGCCGTTTGGACAGCACACAAAATTAGGGTGTTTGCAATGGACTGCTGCAGAACCCAGCGCACGAACATCGCCCCTTGTGCGTTCGTAGCCCCGCATGTGGAGAGCACGGATGCTTGTGGAGCAGCTTCGGCGGCAGGGGAACTGGCTCTTCCGGCAGCGGAGTTGGTTGCCGCTGCTGCTTCTACCGGTTGTGGTTGCTGCCATTACGGGGGAAGCGCTGCCCGCGTGGGTGATGCACCCCTGGTGGCAGGCGGTGTGCGCGGGATGTATCCTGCTGGGGCTGCTCCTGCGCGGCTGGATTGCCGCAAGCGTGCCCGAGGGGACCTCCGGACGCAACACCGCACAGCAGCAAGCCGAACGGCTCAACACGACGGGCGCGTACGCACTGGTGCGCCACCCGCTCTACGCTGCCAACTTCCTCATCTGGAGCGGGATTCTGCTGCGCCCGGGCATCTGGTGGTTGTGGGCGCTGGGGGCGGCTGTTTTTGCGTTCATCTACGAGCGGATTGCGCTCGCCGAGGAGGAGTTCCTGGAGCAGCGCTTCGGAGAAGCCTTCCGGAGTTGGGCTCGCAGAACTCCGGCGTTCCTGCCGCGGTTGCACGGATATTGCCCTCCGGAGGAGCCGTTCCGCTGGGGGCAGTTGCTACGGCGCGAGTACTCGACCTGGCTTTCGACCGCGCTGGCGGCTGCTCTCGTCGAAGGGCTTGTACGGTGGCGAATGACGAGAACGGTGGCGCTACCGCCGACGTGGTGGGTGCTGCTCGGCGCGGTCCTCGTGGTGGCTGCGGTGCTGCGCCTGTACAAGGCGCTCCGACGGGGGCGTGCGGTAGCGCAATGAAGTATGAGTCCGTACGTCTGTGCAATCGCCCTGCTCTTGCACCGTGGTGGGGTACGCAATACGGTGGTCTCTCCTCCCAGTCTGCAGTAGCCGCAGTGCAATTGCCGTAGGCAGTGGCGGCACATCGGTGTCCAGGTAAGTTCAACGAAGGGCGGTCTCTCTGCAATGGAACAGCAGCCAATGAACGGTCCGGAGGTGGGCACGACGCTGCCCTTGCTGGACGTGGAAACGCTCCGGGGCAAGAAGATTGCCGAGCTCTACGAAATCGCCAAAGCGCTCGGCATCCCCAACTACGCCGACATGCGCAAGCACGAGCTCATCTTCCGCATCATGGAAGCCCAAGGGCAGCTCCTGCGTGCCCAGCAGCTCCAGCCCGAAAGTGGAGCAGCAGTGGTCGAAGGAGTGCTCGAGATCACCTCAGACGGGTACGGCTTCCTGCGCTCGGCGGACTCCAGCTACCTGCCCTCGCCGGATGACGTCTACGTCTCGCCCTCCCAGATCAAGCGCTTTGGGCTACGCACCGGGGATACCATCCGCGGGCACATCCGTCCGCCAAAGGAGGGGGAGCGCTACTTTGCACTGCTCAAGATCGACTCGGTCAACTACCTGCCGCCCGAGGAGGTCAAAGACCGCCCGCTCTTTGAGGAGCTGACCCCGGTCTACCCCACCGAGCGCTTCCGGCTGGAGACGGTTCCCAACGAGTACTCCACGCGCATTGTGGACCTGCTGTGCCCGATTGGCAAGGGGCAGCGCGGCTTGATCGTTGCTCCGCCGAAGTCGGGCAAGACCATTCTGCTGCAGCAGATTGCCAATGCCATCAGCCGGAACCATCCCGAGGTCAAGCTTATCGTGCTGCTCATTGACGAGCGCCCCGAGGAGGTGACCGATATGCAGCGGTCGGTGCGCGGGGCGGAGGTCATCGCCTCCACCTTCGACGAGCCGCCGGAGCGCCATGTTCAGGTTGCCGATATCGTGCTGGAGAAAGCCAAGCGCTTGGTTGAATGCCGCCATGACGTGGTCATTCTGCTGGACTCCATCACGCGCCTTGCCCGGGCAAACAACACGGTCATTCCGCATTCGGGCAGGATCCTCTCCGGCGGAGTGGACGCCAACGCGCTGCACCGTCCCAAGCGCTTCTTCGGTGCCGCCCGCAAGGTCGAGGAGGGAGGCTCGCTCACCATCATCGCAACCGCGCTCATCGAAACGGGCAGCCGCATGGACGAGGTGATCTTCGAGGAGTTCAAGGGCACGGGCAATATGGAGCTGGTGCTGGACCGCAAGCTTGCCGAGCGGCGCATCTTCCCCGCCATCGACGTCAACCGCTCGGGCACGCGCCGCGAAGAGCTGCTGCTGACCCCCTTCGAGCTCAACCGAATCTGGGTCTTGCGCAAGGTGCTCAGCGAGCTCTCCCCAGTCGAAGCGATGGAGCTGGTCCTGGAGCACATGCGGCGCACGAAGACGAACCGAGAGTTCCTGGAGACCATCAACACGTTGACCACGGAATAGCCCGAACGCATGGCGGCGGTACCATCGCAGCATCTGCGGGCGCTCAAGGTCGCTGTAGTGTTGTCCGCGGTGGGGCTGGTGGGGAAGTGGAGTGCGTACGTGTTGACCGGTTCGGTGGCGATCTTCTCCGATGCGCTCGAGTCCCTCATCCACATCGCAGCCATCGGGGTTGCTTGGTATGGGATGCAGGTGAGCTTCCGTCCGCCCGATGTGGAGCATCCCTTTGGGCATGCCAAGGCGGCGTACTTTTCGGCGGGGCTAGAGGGAGGGCTCATCATCCTGGCGGCGGTGCTCATTGGGGTTTCGGCGGTGGATAAGCTCATCTCCGGAGTTGCCCTGCGGAGGTTGGATGTCGGGCTGGGGATGACCGGACTTGTAGCGGTGCTCAATGCTGTTCTGGGGCGCTGGCTGCTGCATGAGGGACGGCGTCTGCACTCACCCATTCTGCATGCCCATGGCAAGCACATTTTGACGGACGTCGTAACGACGGTGGGCACAATTGCGGGGCTTTCCGCGGCGTGGGCAACGGGCTGGTGGGTGCTGGACCCGATTCTCGCGCTCGTTGTGGCGCTCAACATCGTGCGCGAGGGAGCACGGCTGCTGTGGGGCTCGGTGCATGGGTTGATGGATCGCTCCAATCCGGAGTTGGAATCGCGGGCGCGGCAAGCATTGGAGGAGTTCTGCCGCGAGCACGGAATCCGTTACCATCGTCTGCGCCTGCGCGAAGCCGGTGCCCAGGTCTACATCGATGTGCACCTGCAGTTCCGCGATGGCACGCCCATTGAGCAAGCTCATGGGCTGGCAACGGCTGCCGAACAAGCGATCGCCCAAGCCCTGCCCGTCCACGCCGATATTGTGACCCACCTGGAGGGCGAGGAGCACGCCGCCGACCACGATGAACCCAAACCACCAGAGCACCTCCAGGAGCTTCGCCGGTGATGTACAACAGCGGGAGAGCCGAGCTGCGTTGTTGGCGACCCTTGTGATGTTCCGGCAACTGACACCAGGGGATGCAGAAGGCGCGAGGGCATCTGTGGGCGCTCCTGCTCGTGGCAGGCACGTGGGCAGGGGTGCTAGCGCAGCTCATCGCAGCAGCTCAGGGAGGGGATTCGGGGCAGGGCGGTGGAGAGCCTCCCCCAATTCTCCCGCGTGAACATCCGCTGCAGCCACCCACACCGGCGGAGGCGCTGGGTCCTGGAGCACGCCCGCTGCGCCAGGAGCGCTATCGGCTGGATACCACCGATTGGAGCTGGGTCCGAAGCGTCGTCAGCGGCGACTTCGAGCTGCTCCCCCCATGGCGCTGGTCGTTGGAGGAGTACCTACGCTGGCGCGAGCGGCTCTGGCGCGAACGGATCTGGGATTCGCTCTGGCAGCATTACGATATCCGCCTGGCGCTCTCCCCGCGCGAACGGGCGCAGATGCTGGACCAATTCGCCACGCTGACCATCCCTCTGCCACCGAACCCGCTCCTGGGGTTGTTCGGCAAACCGGAGATCTCCATCTCCGTTGCCGGCGATGTCAACATCCGCGCTGGCTGGCGCTGGGATTGGCAACGGCTGGGAACGGCGTCCGCCAGCGGGCAGGTACAGTCCAGCCCCATCTTCTCGCAGACCATCAACGTGAATGTCTCCGGGCGCGTCGGCGATAAGGTGCGCCTGGGAGTGGATTGGGGCTCGATGCGCATGAACGAGTTCGACAACAAGTTCCGCATCGGCTACGAGGGCTACGAGGACGACGTCGTGCGCAAGGTCGAAATCGGCAACATCAGCTTCCAAACGCCTTCGGCGCTCATCGGTGGAGGACAGGCGCTGTTTGGGATCCGCTCGGATTTCCAGTTCGGACCGCTCTTCCTGCGCACCGTTGCCTCGCAGAAGCGCGGTGAGCGCCGCTATGTCCGGGTGCAGGGCGGGGCACTGCGCCAGCGCTTTGCATTGCGTGCGTACGACTATGCCCGCAACCACTTCTTCCTGGACACCGCCTACCGGGAGGTCTTCCGCGAGTACTACCGCTACGGCACACCGGTGATTCCGCCGCAGGGGGCGGCACTGCGCGTCAAGGAGATCGAGGTCTGGGAGAGCACCCCCGACCTGCGCGTCGTGCAAGCCCGCGACGGAGTTGCCTTTGCTGACCTTGCGCCCGTTGCTCTGGGGCAGCGCTACGGCGAGCAGTACAAAAACGCCACTGTCGTTGCCGGAGAGGTCGAGCGCGCACGCTTTGCCCGGCTCGACCCGGGGCAGTACTCCTTCAATCCCGACCTGGGGATTCTCACGCTGCGCAGCCTGCGCCAGGACCGCATCTACGCCGTTGCCTACCGCATCGAGGGACCAAGCGAGAGAGCCGAAGACGACCTCGTCTACGGCACCTTTGCCAACACCATCGGGGAGCGCGATACGCTGGTGCTCAAGCTCATCTACCGTCCCAACCTGCAGCCCGGCTTCCGGACGCTCTGGCGGCGCCAGTTGCGCAACATCTACTCCATCGGGATGCAGAACATCCAGGACCTGCGCGTCTCGATTTGGTACATCCGCCCCACGAATGACTCCACCGAGACCCTGGAGGGCGCACCCGACAAGCTGGTCACAATCCTGGGCGTGGACCGCGTTAACAACGCCACCGGCGACCCCACGCCCGATGGGGTGTTCGATGGGGGGCTGAATTCGCCCTTCTTCAACCGGCAGACCGGCGAGCTCATCTTCCCCAGCCTGGAGCCCTTCCGCGAGGGGCTGCGCCAGTACTTCGCTGCCCGAGGGGTGCCCGAGCTGGCAGAGCTCTACACGTACGGTGCTGTCTATGATACTACGGTCGAGGCAGCACGGCTGCAGACCGACCGCGACCGCTTCGTTATCGCCGGGGAGGTGGTGGGCTCATCCGGAAGCCGAATCTCGCTGGGCGTGTTCAACCTGGAGCCCGGCAGTGTCCGGATTACGCTCGATGGAGTCCCGCTCAAGGAGGGCGAGGACTACACCGTGCAGTACTACAGCGGCGAGGTCTTCCTGCGCAATCCCCGGGCGCAGCTTCCCAACGCCAACTTGGTCATCGAGTACGAGCCGCGCGATCTCTTCAACTTAGCCACCCGCACGCTCCTGGGGCTGCGCGGGGACTGGCTGCTCTTCAACACGCGCACGCTCAAAAGCACGCTGGGCTTCACCGGGATGTTCTACCACCAGGCGGCGCTCATTGACCGGGTGCGCTTGGGCGAGGAGCCCGTCTCGAACTGGATGCTCGGCGCAGATTGGACGCTGCAGTGGGAGAGCATGTGGCTGACGAACCTGCTCAACGCACTGCCGCTGGTGGACACCAAGGAGAGGTCGCGCGTGAATTTGCGCCTGGAGGTTGCCCAGATGTTCCCAACCCCGAACACGCGCCGTTCCGAGGTCGCCTCCGACCGCGGGGCGGCGGTGGTGTACGTGGACGATTTCGAGGGCGCGCAGCGCACGCTGCCGCTGGGCTTGCTCCCTGGCTACTGGCGCCATGCCGCTGCGCCGGTGGATTCCTCGATTGCCCCCGATGCCAAGACCGCCGTCCTCTACCGCGGCAAGCTCTTCTGGTACCAGTTCTTCATCCCCGAGACGCCCATCCGCGAGGTCTATCCCAATCGGGACATCATCCCAGGGCAGAGCAACCTGCGGGCGCTCTACATTGTCTTCCGTCCCGATGAGCGCGGCATCTACAATCCGAATCCGGAGTTCCTGGACCGCTTCAACCCGCTCTACGACTCCACGCGGGCGTTTGCGCGCAATCCGGCGAATCGGCAGCGCATCTGGGCGGGGATGACCCGGCTGCTCACGCTTGGGGGATACCCGCTGAACTTCGACGCCGAAAACTACGAGTACCTGGAGTTGATGATGCGCATCGAGTACGCCGAACCCGGCGCGCGCCTCTTCATTGACCTGGGGCAGATTAGCGAGGACCTCATCCCCAACGGGAAGCTCGACACCGAAGACGGCATCACCTCCGCTGCCCCGCTGCCCAACGGCATCCTGGATGCGGGCGAAGATGTCGGACTCGATGCCGCCGATGACGCCACCGAACGCGCAACGCTCCCGTACCCGCTCTCGCTCGAGAGCGACCCCGCGCGCGACAACTTCGCCTTCGACTACGCGCAGGACCCAGCGCTGCTGAGCGAGGACAGCTTCGTCAACTACAACAACCCGGAGGGCAACGGCACATCGGAGCTGGGGCGATTCCCCGATACGGAATCGCTCAACCCCAACAACGGGCAGATGGTGATGCTGGACAACAGCTACTTCAGCTACGAGGTGCGCTTGGACCCCAATCCGGCAACCAATCCGCAGATCGTCGGCGGAGGGAGCAATGGCTGGTACCTGTACCGCATTCCGCTGCGCCGCCCGGACCGCGTGGTGGGCAATCCGCTCTTCTCCAACATCCAGTACGTGCGAGTCTGGGTCAAGGGCGGGGCGCTCAAGCTGCGTATTGCGGATTGGCGCATTGTTGGGGCGTATTGGCAGCGGCGCCACCCATTCCATCCGGCTGCAACGGATCCGGATTCGGTGCTGGAGGTGGCGTTTGTCAACCGCGAGGAGAACAGCGGTCCACCCGATTACTACACGCTCCCGCCTGGGGTGCTGCCGCCGCGCCAGTTGAGCAATCCCGACCCCACGCGCGACATCCGGCTCAACGAGCAATCCCTGGTGCTGCGCGTGCGCAACCTCCGCTGGGGGGATGAGCGTATGGCGGTGCGTGTCTTCCCGCAGCGGCTGGATATGCTCTTCTACCGCCGGCTCAAGCTCTTTGTCCACGGAGATGGAACGATGCCGCTGCGGCTTGCACCTGGGGAGACCCCGCTGGCGGAGGTGTTCGTTCGCTTTGGGACGGACTCGGCGAACTACTACGAGTATCGCCGTCCGCTGCTGCAGGGCTGGCAGGATATTACGCTGGACTTGGGGCAGTTGGCGGCGTTGAAGGCGCTGCGGGATTCACTGCTGCAGCAGCGCCTGGTGGAGTTCCCCGTCCCCGGGGAGGAGCGCGCGCGCTTCCGCTTGCGCGGCAATCCATCGCTGACGCAGGTGCAGTTCATCGGCATTGGCATCGCCAACCCCGCCGAGCGCTTCCCGAACCTGCTGACCACAACGCTCTGGGTAGACGAGCTGCGCCTAACCGAACCCGATGCCCGTCCGGATTGGGCTGCCATCGGCGCAGTGGATGTGCAACTGGCGGACCTGGGCACGCTCAACCTCAATGCGATGCGGACGCAGCCGGATTTCCACCGTCTGGAGGAGCGCTTCGGCGACCGCGTGTTGCGCAGCTCCTGGGCTGCAACGGTGAACCTGGGGCTGGAGAAGCTCTTCCCCAAGTCCTGGCGCGAGCTCCGCATCCCCTTCACCTACACCCATGCGGAGTTTCTGGAGAAGCCGCGGCTGCTGCCCTTCAGCGATATGCCCGTCGAACAGGGAGCAGCGGCGCTCCAGCAGCAGCTCCTGCGCCAAGGGGCTTCGCCACAGCAAGCCGATTCCGCAGCAACCGCACTGCGCCGGAGTGCGCAGACGCTTCGTGTACAGGATAGCTGGGCAATCACTGGGCTGCGTCCGGGCATCCCCAGCTCGCTGTGGTGGGTGCGCGATATCTTCAACCGCATGAGCATCGGCTACGCCTACGCGCAGGAGTTTGAGCGCTCGCCCGAGGTTGCCGAGCGCTTCCGCTGGCGCTGGAATCTGACGCTGCAGTACGCCGTGCAGCTCTCACCGCTGCTCCAGGTGCGTCCGCTGGCGTGGGCGCGCGCAGTGCCAGTGCTCCGTGGATTTTCCGGCTGGCAGCTCTCCTTGTCGCCGACCAACTTCGGCGTTGGGCTGAACCTAACGCGCGCGCGGCAGACCGAACAGCTCCGCGCCCTGCCGACGCCCAGCCCAGTTGTGCGCGAGTTCTCCGCCCAAAAGCAGCTCCAGGCAAGCTGGCAGCTCAGCAGCGGCGGCTTGCTCAATCCCACGCTGGACTACTCGCTCACCACCACGGCAACGCTGGCGCCCATCGAGCTCGACCCCACTGGTCGGCAGCGCAGCGGGAGCGAGATCCTGCGCCAGATGTTCCTGCAACGCGGCACCCTGCTGTACTTGGGCGAGGAGACCTCGGTGCGGCAGAACATCACGAGCAATTTCCGCCCTCGCATCCCCGAACTGCTCGGCATCGAGCGCCTGCTGACGCTCAACGGCTCCTACACGGTGACCTACTCCTGGACCGATCCGCGGCAACCCGACCCCGCAGTGCGCGACGTGGTCAAGCAGGCGCAATGGCAGAGCTCCTTGCGCTGGAATGCCGCCTTCCAGCTTCGGCAGTTTGGAGAGCAGCTCTTCGGGAAGGTGCCCGCCGATACGCCCTCGCTGCCGACCCGCATTGTGCGCATCCTGCGCAGTGCGCTCTTCGACTACGATAACGTGCAACTGAGCTACCAGCAGGACAACTCCTCGCTCAACCCCGGCGTGCTCGGCGGCACGGGAACCTCCAACATCTGGATCCGCTGGCTCCTGGGCACCGAGGCGCCGCTCTATGGTCCTTCGACGGCATACCAACTGGGGCTGACCTCCAGCCCGCACGGCGGGATACGGCTGCGCTCCAGCCAGCGCTTCCCCTTCTTTGGCTTTGCGACCACGCTGGGGGTGCGTCCGCCCAATGCGGTGCTGCCGGAGAACTTCTCGCAGCGGAATGTGCTGGAGATGCGCACCTCGCGCCCGCTGTGGGAGGGGGCAACGCTGACGCTTTCCTGGAGGAGCGAATTCGCCTACAACCGGAACTGGATCCTGCGCACCGATTCCCTGGGGATACCGACGCCGACCTCGGTGGTGGTGACGAACTCCTACAGCCGGACGGCGCTCTTCCTGCCGCCGGTGCTGCTGTTGGGCATCTTCCGCAACTCCGCCGAGCGCGTGTTGGAGCTCTACGGGCAGCGCCGGCAGCAGATTCTGGCAACCGTGCCCGATACGGCGCAGCAGAACATCCTGCTGCAGGAGGCGCTGGCGGAGTCCTTCCGCGAAGGCGTGGAGAGCTTCCGCTGGTACCCCGGCGCGCTGGCGCTCATCTGGCCGCGTGTGAACTGGATGCTGCGGTGGGATGGGCTGGAGCGATGGTCTATCTTCCGCTCCATTGCGGCACAGCGCGTCTCGCTGGAGCATTCCTACAGTTCGACCTATCGCGAGAACACGCGGCTGACCGACCGCGGGCGCGTCATTGACGCACAGCAGGTGGAAGCCAATTTCCAGCCCTTCCTGGGGCTGAATGTGAGCTTCGATGAGCGCGTCTTCCGCGGTCCGGCAACGGGAACGCTGCGCTACAACCTGCGCTACGCTTACCAACTGGGTGCGGCGGCGCGCTCGATTCAGCGGCAGGTCTCGCACGAGTTCTCGCTCCAGCTCACGCACACCCGGCGGGGGCTGCGGCTCCCGCTCTTGGGCACTGAGCTGCGCAACGATGTGGAGTTCAGCCTGCTGGCGTCGGTGCGGCGCAACCTCACCGCTTCGCATGACGTCTTCGGCTCCGGTGGCGCCGGCGGACTCCGCGTGGATGGCAGCACGCAAATCACCGTGGAGCCGCGAGCCCGCTATACAGTCAGCCAGCGCGTGACGGCGTCCATCTTCATGCGCTACGACGGCACCTTCAACGAGGGTGCAGCGCAGCCTGGCTACAGCACCTTCCAAATCGCGATGGACATCCGCGTCGGTATCTCCGGTGGACGGTAGGGCATGGCTGCCTGGGAGGTACTGGACCAGGAGCAAACGGCGCTGCAGCGGCTCGATGCCGCACTCCGGCGCCGCCGTGCGGTTGTCCTGCTGCCCTGGACGCATCCGCGGGTGCTCCCGGGGTTCTCCCCGCCGTTTGACTGGAACCGTCAGCCCCGGAGCAATGCTCCGCTGAGCAAGCGGCTGCTATTCGAGCTGCTGCGCCGTCCTCCGCGCTTTCCACCCGAGGAGCCCATTCCCGGGGAGGCGCTCCGGCGCGTCCTGGTGTTCCGCTACGACGCCGTTGGGGATTACATCGTCACCACGCCGCTGCTGCAATGGCTGCGCCAGGCACTGCCGCATGTGCGGGTGGATGTGGTGGCGTCCTACCGCAACGCCGTGCTGGCGGCGCATGACCCAACGGTGGAGTACTCGGTGGCAATTCACCCGACGCACGGGATACATCCTTCGTGGGTCTTGGCAGCATGGAAGTTGCGACGCCACCACTACGATGCGGTGTTCGCGCTGGTGTTTACCCGGATGAGCAAAGCAGCGGTTCTGGTGCATCTGTTTGCCCCACAGGCGGAGGCAATCGTTGTGCGCCATTGGGAGCGGAGCTGGCTCTATGGGAAGGTCTTTGCCCGCCAGCCGGAGCATCGCCCCTGGCAGCGGCATTGGGCGGAATCGTTGCTCGCCATGGGGGTGGAGTGTGTGCGTCCGAGCGTGCCAGTGGAGCAGTTTCCGCACTACTTCGTTCCGATTGTCCCATCGGCATGGGAACGGGTTGCGCAGTTTGTGTCTGCACGGGGGCTGCAATGGAAGCCACCGGAACGGGTTTCGCCGTGGCAGCGGTGCTGTTGGAGCGCCATCGAGGGGCAACCGTACGCGGTGGTGAATCTCTCCGCCTACACGAGGAACCGTGCATGGGGTCCGCACCATGCGCTCCTTGCATGCCGGGAGCTGCTGAACATGCTGCCGGAGTTGCATCTGGTGTTTACTGCATCGGCACCACAGCAGCGCATTGCGCAGCAGGTGGCGGAGGCGCTCGGCGTGCGGGCGCACGTATTCTCCGGTGGCTTGCTGGAGCTGATCGCGCTCATCGCTGGAGCCGCATGGGTGCTCACGCCCGATACGGCGGTGGTCCACATCGCCTCCGCTGTTGGCAAGCCCGTTGTGGGGCTGTACGGCGAGCCCATCAAGGTTGCCGAATGGTTCCCGCTCGATACGCCCTTTGCCCTGGTGTTGAGTCCGGCGATGGAGAGCATCACCTTTGCCCCGCCGGGGGCGGTAGTGGAAGCCGCTGAATGGCTCCTCAGCGAGGTTGTGCCGCGGGGGGCGAGGATTCCGCCTGTGTTGCCCACCACAGAAGCCGTGGGAGCGGGAGCCAGCGAAGTCCGGTGAAGTGCTGGAGCGCCATCTCGCACGGGGGATTGCTGCTGTACCCGCAGATGCCCTCGCGCGGGAGCTGTGCAGCATGGGCAAGCAGGGAGGCGGGGAGTTCGGGATAGCGGAGCCATCGGTCGCCGGCGGCACCGCAGCAGTCATTGGCAAGCACGATGTGTACGCGCTCGGCGCAGCGGTGCGCCAGCTCCAGCAGAGCGGCTTCAATGCCCTGGTGGCGCGCGCCGCAGGGGATGTGGAGTGCAATCTCGGCAGCGCGCCCTCGGATGGGCAGCGCCAGCGTGGAGAGCCACTGCACAAGGTCGAGAATCTCCAGCTCCCCATCCCCGTGCTGCCGGAGGTGTGCGGCGCAGGAGCTACCGTCCACCACAAGTCGGCGGGCGCGTAGGCGCTTTCCGGCTTCCAGCAGTCGCGCACGAGCAATCTCAGCGGCTTCGGGGAATCCGCGCGAAGCAAAGAACAAGCCGCAGCAGTGGCGCTCCGCCTCCGGTAGGAGCACAAGCTCTGCTCCCGCCCGCTGCAGAAGCTGCTGCAGCAGCGTGAGGCTATCCTCAGGCTCCTGTGGCAAGCATCCGAACCAGCGCACGACGCAACTGGGGAAGTACAGCGTGGCTCCTTCGGGCACAGCGGGCGCACGGCGAAGGCGTGGCAGCGGCAAGCGGAGTGCGGGACTCCACTGCGGAGGCCTTGGGGAGCGCCGTTGGGCAAATCGGTTCCATGCTTGCAGCCAGGAGGAGGGCAGAAGGCGTGCCACACGGAGGCTTCCCGTAAGGAGCAGACGCATCGTAGCATCCGCCACGCCGAAATGGCGCGCCAGCCACTGCATCCCCAGCCGGGTGCTCCGCCGGTGGCGCCGCGCCCGAAGCTGCGCCACCAGTGCCCCGGTGTCAATGCCCACCGGACAGTGGAGCCTGCAGAGCCCATCTCCGGCGCAGGTGTCCTCGACGGCGTAGCGCCAGCGCTGCTCCGAAGAGCTTCCCCGATAGCGCAGGAGGGCAATCCGTTGCCGGGGTGTGAGCGTGAGCGCGCGGCTGGGGCAGAAGGATTCGCAGAAGCCGCATTCCATGCAGCGGTCGGCTTCCGAATGCAGAATCGGAATGCGCTTGAGCTGCTGCAGATGCACCCGCTCCCGCCGCGAAAGCACCACATCGGGATTGAGGATGCCCTCCGGGTCGAAGAGCTGCTTGATTGCCCACATCAGCTCGTATGCCTCCTCGCCCCATTCGGCGCGCACAAAGGGTGCCATGTTCCGTCCTGTGCCGTGCTCGGCTTTGAGCGAGCCGCCGAACTCCAGCACACAGCGGACGACCTCCTCCATGAGCTCGCCGTAGCGCTGCTCGTCTGCTGGGCTGCGCAAGGGTTGTGGGAGCACAAAATGCAGGTTCCCGTCCTTGGCATGCCCGAAGATGACGGCATCCGAGTAGCCGAAGCGCTCGAAGAGCTGCTGGAGCCGCCGGACGGTCTCCGGAAGCGCCTCCACCGGTACGGCGATATCCTCGCTGATGGGGGTGGTCCCGGGAGCGCGCCGCGCTGCAACCGCCGGGTAGAGGCTCCGCCGGGCAGCCCAGAGCTCCTGCTGCAACCGCTGCTCCTGCGTCAGCAGCGGCGGACGGATACCGGGGAGTTCGCCGAAAAGGGCTTCAGTTGCGCTGCGCAGCTCCTCCAGTTCGGCAGGGGTGGAGCGCTGGTACTCAAAGAGCAGGGCAGCGGCGTGCTGCGGGAGTGAATCGAGCAGCGGCTGCAGCGCCGGACGCTGCCGAATCGCCGCAAGTGAGGCGCGGTCCAGCAGCTCGACCGCGTCGGCGTGGAGCTGCTCCAGTGGCGCGACCGCACGGCATGCCTCCTCCGGAGAGGCAAAGAGCGCAAATCCAGTCAGCCGCAGGGGTGGGTCGGGAACGGTCTCCAGGACCACTTCGGCAATGAAGCCCAGGGTGCCTTCGGAGCCGACCATCAGGTGTGCCAGAATCTGTGCCGGCGTGGCGAAGTCCACCAGGGCGTTCAGGCTGTAGCCGACGGTGTTTTTGAGGCGGTACTTCCGTTCGATGCGCTCCCGAAGTGCGGGACGCGCCAGGATACTGGAGCGCAATCGGAGCAAGCCCTGAGCCAGCTCCGGCGCTTGCGCCATGAGCTGCGCATCGGCATCGGGCGCGGTGGTATTGAGCACAAGCCCGTTGGGCAGGACGCAGGTGAGCCCGCGCAGGGTCCGGTAGGCGGTTTGCCGCGTCCCGCAGCACATCCCGCTGGAGTTGTTTGCCACGATGCCGCCAATGGTGCAGATCTCCACTGATGCAGGGTCCGGACCCAGCCGCCGCTCATAGGCGCGCAGGAGGGCATTGAGCAGCCCTGCGCGGACGCCGGGCTGGGCGCGGACGGCGCGTCCGTTCTCCAGCAACTCCCAGCGCTGCCAGTAGCGGCGGACCTCCACGAGCACGCCATCGGTGACGGCCTGCCCGGAGAGGCTGGTGCCGGCGGCGCGGAAGGTGAGCGGAATGCGGTACTGCCGGCTCCAGGCAAAGAGCTGCTGGATTTCGGCAATCGTGCGTGGGAAGGCAACCGCCTTGGGCACAAGGAAATACAGACTGGCATCCGGGGCAAACGCCGTGCGCGTCAGCTCATCCGTGCAGAGCCGCTCCGTTGGAAGGAGTTCGCGCAGGGAGGCTGCCGCAGCAGGGGGCAGCTCGTCCATTACGGCACGATGCGTTCCCGTACACAGTGGGTCTGGTAGACGCCGTCGAGCAAGAGGTTGAGCGCGTCGGCGGCTTCGCGGGCGGCTTCCAAGGCGCGGTGCTGCTGCTCCTCGGTTGTGCACAGCCGCTCCAGGGCTTCGCGCACAACGGTTCGGTGGAATCGCTCAGCATGGCGCGAGCCGGGCAGATGCAGCAGGAAGAAGGAGAGCCCCTGCTCGTCGGCAATGCCGTAGTAGCGCCGGAGTCCCTCGATCTTGACCGCCGCCACCTCCGGGATCTGGGACTTATAGGCGTACAGCGCTGCAAGCCCCTCTGCGGGGTCTGGGCGGAACGCCAATTCCCGCAGCAGCTCCACGGCAAGCCGGGTCTGCGGCAGAGGGCGATGCTGGGCAAGCTCCTCGCGGCTGACGCCCAGCGCCTCGGCAAAGCGTGCCCAGAGTTCGGGATGGTTCTCCGGACCGTGCTCCTCTTCGATGAGGGTTTCCAGGAGCATCTGCCGGATGCTGGGATCGGGGCAGCGCGCGTGCGTGGCGCTCACGCACGTGGGCAGAAGGTTCATCAGCAGGGAGTATTCCTTGGCGTACTCCCGCAGCATCGGGAGCGTGAGCGCGCCCTCGCTCCAGAGCTGGTAGAAGGGATGCAAGAGCAGATGCCGTTCGGCAATGAGCGCATCGAGCTGCCGGAAGAACTCCTGCGTGTGCATCGGCGCGACCATGCAAAAGGGGACAATTCTGGTCCTACTCAAACCTCCGCGAAAATACGGCGTTCTCTAAATTTGCTCTCCCGCTGGGCAAGTTGGCGTTAGCACGGAGGAATCGCGATGGCAGCACTGGCACGCCCAAGCGAAGAGCTCGAGGTGCTGGAAGCCGAGACCACCAGTACGGAGCTTCCGGCGAAGGTGATCCTCTACAACGATGACTGGCACACCTTTGAGGAGGTGATTGTGCAGTTGATGAAGGCAACCGGTTGCAGTCGGGAGCGTGCCGAAGCGCTGACCTGGGAGGTGCACACGCGCGGGAAAGCCGCGGTCTACGAGGGCAGCCTTGCGGAGTGCCTTCGGGTGAGTGGGGTGCTGGAGGAGATTGCGCTGCACACCGAGATTGAGTGGTGAGGTGGGCGCAGAGGTGGTCGGATGTAACACTCGGCAGAGGGTGTGTGTCTGTTGTACCAGAACCCCAGGGCGTGTGCTCTGGGTGGTGAGCGAGTAGGGTTTCACAGCAAAAGGAGTACGCTATGGTGCGGGCAGTGTGGTGTGCGGTGCTGGTGGGGATAGCCGTTGTGGCAGGACGGGGGCAGCCGCCAGGACCGCTTCCGGAGGACAGTAACTGGGTTGCTCTGGGGTTCCCGGTGGATGATCCATTTGTGGCGGTGCGCCCAAGCCCACAGTATTTCTGGGTGGCCGGCGAGATGGAGCTGGTCAACGGCGTGCGGGCGGCAATAGTGCGGGTTCACCGCCGCACGGGGCAGACGGAGGTCGTGGCACGCGAGGTGCAATCGATCGGGTATGGCTACCCCGACATCATGGTACCCTATGGGGACGATACCCTCTTCATTGCAGGGAACGTCAGGGTAGTCTTCGATGCGCAGAGGAATCCGATAGGCAGTAGGGCGCCCTTCTCCTGGTATAGGGGGCGCTGGGAGCCGCGCATGACGGGGATTTGGGGAGGTACAGTCATGCAGATGGAGCTTGATGGGGATACGCTCTACTGTGCCGGGGTCTTCCAAGGTGTGGATGGGGATACGGTATTGAATGCGCAACTGGTGAAGCTCCATGTTCCGACGGGAAGGTGGTCGGTTTGGGGGCAGAGAGGACAGTGGGGCAGCAGGGGGAGTGCATGGATCAACTCGATTGCTGTGGGGGGTGGGCGCTGGATTGCCATGATGGGGGGCGGGCTGGACACGGTGGACGGAGTTGCACTGCCGGGGAATATTGCGCTATACGACCGGCTGCGGGGGCAATGGGAGGCGGTGCTGCCGGGGTTGCAGGGGATTCCGGTGGAGGGCGTGTTCGTAGGGGAGGAGCTGTGGGTGTTGTACTGGGGGATCCGCAGTGGGGAGGTCATAGGGGTGTACGATCTGAGGCAGCGGCGCTGGGTGCGCACGGAGCGGCTGCCCGGGGTGCAGGATGGGGATTCCCTACGGGTACAGCTACGGCGGGGTGGAGGAGCAGTCTATGTGCTCTACCAGGTGTGGCGGAGTGGGGAGTACCAGGGGCGTTCCTGCATTCGTTGGCAGGGTGGGAGATGGGAGGAGATCCCACTGGCGGCGCAGATGGTGCCGGAGGATGTGTGGGTCAATATCGTTGCCGATGAGCAGGGGCTGTACGCGGCGGGGTCGTTCTCCCTGGGCGGGCTCAACGGTGCGCCACCCCAGGGGATTATGTGCGTGGCACAGTACGATGCAGAGCAGCGCCAGTGGCGTGGGGTGGGGGTGTATGCACAGGGGAATCCGCGAGCATACCCTTCGTACAGGACCGAGGTGATGAGCATGGTGAGGTGTGGCAAGGACACATTGGTAGTGGGCGGGAGGTTCCGGTTTGCTGGAGGCAAGCCGGCGGCGAACATCGCCTTCCTGCGGACCAGTACGATGGAATGGTTCCCGGTGGGGCAGGAGGGGTTGCCACGGTGGTACCCTGGGGTAACAGGGGAGGTGTACGCGCTGGCAGTGGTGGGGGAGGAGCTGTACGTTGGGGGCAAGTTCACGCGGGCAGGGGAGCAGCCGGCGAGCAACCTGGCATGCTTCGATCTGCGGGCGGGGCGATGGAGGACGGTAGGGGAACGGGGTCCGGATGGACCGGTGTCGGTACTGCGGCGCTGGGGGGATAGCTTGTGGGTGGGGGGAGGGTTTTACATGGTGGATACGCTCTTTTCGCCGTATTTGGCAATATGGGATCTGCGGCAGCAGCGGTGGGTGCGCCCGGAGGGGATCGAGATGGTGTTATAGCCGCGGACGTGGGATCCACCGGTGAGGGATATCGAAATGCACGATGGGAAGGTGTATGTATTGGGGTTTTGGTATTTCAAGGCGTTTGCCGAGGGGAACCGGGGGGACACGCTGCGGGGGTTTCTGCGGTGGGATGGACGGCGCTGGGACTTTGCCGTTGACCCGAGCCGGTACCGAGGCGGAGCGGTATCGTTGGCAAATTGGCATATAAGGGAGCTGCAGCCCAGCTACCTGGGGCTGTTGGTGACGGTGGGGCAAGGGACATACCTTGTTGACGGCAGAATTGAAGACTCGGGGCTATACGTGCTTGAGGCAGATTCGTTGCGTCTGCTCATGCCGGTGGTTTTTGCAAAGTTCACCGTGGACACCTCTACAGGCGAGATATTTGGAGTTACAGGAAGGGGGAACGTCGCGAGGATAGACCTCCAGAGGGATAGCGTCGCATGGTTCGGTCAGATACAGCTTCCTCCGCGGGATTGGGGAAGTACAGCGTTCACTGGAGGGGATGTGAGGACAGTATTGGTTGAGCAGGACAGGGTCTGGGTCGGAGGAGAGATGACCCATGCAGGACACCGTTATTCGCAAGGGTTGGCGTACTGGAAGCGGCAGCCGGTGGGGGTGGAGCTGGAGCGCAGTCTGGTGCGGACGGGGAGGAGCTATCCGGTGCCGGCGCACGAGGCGGTATGGGTGGAGTACGAGCTGGAGCTGGGCGGGGAGGCAGTGCTGGAGGTGGTGGACGGACTGGGGCGGGTGGTGAGTCATCGGGTGCTGGGCTGGCGTGGGGCGGGGCGGCATCGGGAACGGGTGGAGCTGGCGGGGATGGCAGCCGGGGTGTACCGCTGGTGCATTCGGGCAGGGCAGGAGCAGCGCGTGGGCTGGATGGTGCTGGTGCGGTAGGAGCTATGGGTCGAAGACGAAGGTGGACTCCGGGTAGAAGCGCAGCCGCTGTTGGCGCAGCCGCTCCTGCCACCACCGCCGGAAGCGCGTAGGGGGGTCCTCGGTGGAGGTGCCCGGAAACAGCAGCGCCAGCGGAATATTGGCATAGAGCACCCGTCCGGCAACGATATGCCGGGTGATGCCCGCGGGAAGCCGCTCCCCGGCAAGGGTCCATTGCACAATCTGTCTGGGACGGAAAGTGGGGAAGACGATGCAGCTCCCCGACGGGAGCGCCGTATGGGAGCGCAGGAGTTCCAGCTCCTCGGAGCTAATGCGGCGCAGCTCACCAGAGGGGTAGAGCCCGACCAGACGCCGCAGGGCTTGCGGAAGGGGCTCTTCGGGCAGGATGCCGAGAGCGCGGTCGGAGCTGTCGCTGGCGTACGCCAGCAGCGCGTTGGTGCGGAGCTGCTCGGCTGCTTCGGTGAGTGAGAGCTCGCAGAGCCGGAAGCCGGCGCGGTGGAGCCGGTCGCGGAGCTCCTGCACGGAGCAATTGGGCAGCAGATGGGACCAACTGTGGAGCTGGACCTGGGGACCAGGGTAGTCCACGAGTTGGACTGGCAGCAGGGGCGCGCCCAATTGAATGAGCGCAGTGCTCCGCGTGGCTCCATCGAGCACCACTGCGGCATCGGGAGCGATGAGCGCAGCAATGGGCGGATGGTACAGGAGCTGTGCCTGCTCGAGCACAGTGCGCAGCCGCTCTACCCGTTGAGGGTCCACCTCCTCGTGCAGGCGCAGGAGCTGTGCTGGGAGCAGCTCCAGTCGAATCGCGGTCGGATGCATCCCGTCTGTGCCGGCAGTGCTGGCTGCTGAGACGAACGCTGCGGCGGTGTAGCTCAGCGTGTGTGCCGCTGCTGTGTGCACGGCTTTGTAAGTTTGCGCATCACTGGTTGGTTCCTGTAGTGGCGGCTGAGAATGGGTGTGATTTCGCGGATGCGCGAGGTTTCGCCGTACCTGTTGGCGTTGTTCGCGATCGTGTTCATCGGCTTCATGGTCGCCACCGACGCCGATATCCAGCGCGTTATGTTTTCCGGGGAGAATCCGGCGACGGCGGTCATCGGGAAGGTCAACGGGGAGAAGATCCGCTATGCTGAGTTCAACGAGCGGCTGCAGCGGCAGTTGGAGCAGCAGCGGCAGATGTCGCCCAACGCGGAGGTGGATGAGGCGGGCATTCGGCAGGCGATCTGGGAGAGCTTTGTCGAGGAGCTGCTCCTGCGCCAGGCGGCTTCCGAGGTAGGCTTTCCCGTCACCGCCGAAGAGCTGCGCGATGTGCTGCTGGAGAACCCGCCGGAGTATCTCAAACGGGCGTTCACCGATACGGCAGGGCGATTCTACCGCGAGCGCTACATCGAGCTGGTCACGCAGCCGGAGCGGCTTGCCGAGTACATAGACCCCAACAGCGGAGTAGACCCCATCGAGGCGGTCCAGCGCTGGAAGCAGGACCTGCTGCAGGTGGAGGATTTCCTGCGGACATCGCGGGAGCGCGAGCGGCTGCGTTCGCTTGCCAATCTCGTCGGCAGCATCACATCGCCGACCTACGTGCGCCGGCAGTACATGGTGGAGAACAGCTCGGCGGAGGTCAACTACGTGGTCTACAGCATCGAGCGCATTCCCGATCGGGAGGTCACCGTCACCGATGCAGAGCTGGAGGAGTACTACCGGCGCAATCGCGAGCGCTTCAAGCAGAAGGAGTCACGCAAGCTCAAGTACGTCATCTTCCCGCTGGAGCCCAGCGCACAGGATACGGCGAACTTCCGCAAGCGCTTGCAGCGCATCCGGCAGGAGCTGGAGACGGCTTCCAACCGCGATTCGCTCTTTGCACTGCTGCTGAGCCAGTACCAGGGGCGCAGCTATGGGCTGAGTTCGATTGCTTCGCTCGACCCGCAGAAGGCGCAGTACCTGGTCACTCAGCCCGTGGGAGCGGTGGTAGGACCGGTCGAGATCATGGGCAAGACCTACTTCCTGCGGGTGGACCGTCGGGAGCCGGGCGATACACTGGTCGTGCACGCCAGCCACATCCTCATTGGGTTTGGGAGCAATCGGGACAGTGCCCGTGCCGAGGCGCTCAAGCTGCTACAGCGGGCGCGCGCGGGCGAGGATTTCGCTGCTCTGGCGCGGCAGTACTCGCAGGACCGGGGAACAGCGGAGCGTGGGGGCGACCTGGGCTGGTTCCCGCGAGGGCGCATGGTTAAACCCTTTGAGGATGCTGCGTTTGCAGCACAGCCGGGGGAGATTGTGGGACCCGTGGAGAGCCCCTTCGGCTACCACATCATTGCCGTCCACGGGCGCTCCAGTGACCGGATTGCCTACAGCGAGATTGAGCTCTCGGTCACCATGAGCACAACCACGCGGAATCAGGTCTTTCGCCAGGCATACAGCTTCCGCCAACAGGTGGAGAGCGGGGTGCCCTTCGATACCGTTGCGCGGCGGCTGAAGCTCAATGCGGTCGAGACGGCATTCTTCGAGCGTACGGTGCCGGTGCTGGGCTCGCGCGCGTTGACCGATTTTGCCTTCGAGAACCGCGTGGGGGCGCTCACCGATCCCATCGAGCTGCCGCCGTACGGGGTGGTGGTGGCGCAGGTCGTGGATGCCCGGACGGCTGGATTCAAGCCCTTTGCCGACGTGCGCTCGGAGATTCTGGAGCGGGTGCGGCGCCAGAAGAAGCTGGACCTCCTGCGCCCGCATGTGGATAGCGTCTATGCCCGGCTCAAGGGAGCTGATATCCTGGCGCGCATCGTGGAGATCGACCCCAGCGCCGAAGTCCGCACCGCCACGATGGTCAAGGACAACGGCTTCCTGCAGGGCTACGGCAATGACCCCATCGTGACGGCAATGGTCTACAAAGTGCCCGTTGGGGTGATCGCTCCGCCGGTGCGCGGAGAGCGGGCGTACTTCCTGCTGCAGGTGGTCAAGCGCGACGTTGCCGACACAACGAAGCTCGGGCGGCAGCAATTTGTGGAGCTCTACCGGCGTCTCTACAACACGGCGAAAGCCTCGGCGTACTTCTACTGGTACACGACAACGAAGGAGCGCGCCGAGATTGTGGACCGGCGCAGCAAGTTCTACCGCGAATTCTGAACTTGTGCGCCCGTAGCTCAGCTGGATAGAGCAGCAGCCTTCTAAGTTGCTGGTCGCAGGTTCGAGTCCTGCCGGGCGCGCACCCCATGTTCGTGCACTGGACCACACTTGCGCGAGTCGTCGAAGAGCTGCGCGCGGAGCTTGGGGCACAGCATGCTGTGCCCTTTCTGGAGCGATTGCTGCTGCGGGGACGCCACGAGGTGCTCATCCTCTATCGCCGAGCCGAACAGCGCGGAGTGCTCCACAGTGCGCTCTTTCCGGGAGCGGCGGCGGTGTTTCGCCGACCGCCGGCGTGGGGCGAGCCCGAGGGCACAGCATGGGCGCCGATGCTGTGGGGTGCAACGCTCCAGGAGCTGCATGCGCATCCTGGGGAGCGGATTGTGGAGCTCCGTACCGATGCCGGAACGCTGTGGTTGCTGCTGTTTGGAACCGTCCAGAGCAGCGCTGTTCTCACCGATGCAGAGGGCAAGGTCCTTGCCGCTGCCGGGGCTCGGTGGCAGGTAGGGGAGCGCTTCACCCTGCCGCAGCGTCCGCGCCGGGAGTGGGAGGAGTTCCCCCCGGAGACCCCGTGCGAGGATGCCCTTGCCCGAAGTGCGGCAGCACTGGGGAAGCTCTACGCCCGCGAGCTGTGCCGACGGTGTGGGATTGAGCCGACACTGCCGCTCTCGGAGCTTGGGGAGGCTCACCGGGAGCGGCTCCGAAGCGCTATGGCAGCACTGCTGGAGGAGCTCCTGCAGAGCCCGAAGACCTATCTGCTCCAGGCACCGGACGGGGCACCGGTGGTCTCGGCGATCCCGCTGCAGGAGTTGCCCGACGTGGTAGGGGTGTACGATTCCCCCTCAGATGCTCTTGCCCGTGCGCTGCGGCGGTGGGAGCGCTGGCGCCAAACTGCTGCGATGACCTCAGCCCTGGCGCAGCGTCTGGAGCGGCTGCTGGGGCAGGTGGAGCATCAGATTCAGCAGGCGCAGGAGCACCTGCAGCATGCCGGAGAGCTGGAGCGCTACCGATACTGGGGAAGCCTGCTGCTTGCCCAGCCCGAGCTGCACCAGCGCGGGATGACGCACCTGTGCGTGAGGGACTGGGAGGGCAATCAGGTCTGCATCCCGCTCAAACCGGAGCGGAGCGTATACGAGAATGCGCAGCAGCTCTTCCAGCAGGCGCGGCGACTGGAGCTATCGCTGGAGCGGGCACGGCAGCGTCTGCCGCAGCTTCAGGCGCTGCGGAGTCGGCTGCAGGAATTCCGCGCTCAACTGCAGCAGAGCCGCACAGAGCGCGAACTGCGCATGCTGGAGCGCCAACTGGAGCAGCTCCTCCCCGAGCGGGAGCGCGCTATCCCTGGGGGCGGGCGCGTGCGAGTCTTCCCGCTGGCAGAGGGCTATGTGCTCTACGTGGGCAAGGATGCCGAAAGCAACGAGCGCTTGACCTTTGGGTTTGCCCGCCCACACGACCTCTTCCTCCACGCGCGAGGAGTACCTGGGGCGCACGGCATCCTGCGCGGTCCGCACAAGGGGAGACTGCCACCGGCGCATCTGTTGGAGCAGGCTGCGGCAATTGTGGCGTACTACTCGCAGGCGCGCGGTGCAGCGGTGGTTCCCGTTGCCTATACCTGGCGCAAGTATGTCCGCAAGCTGCGCAAGGTGCCCGGGGCAGTGCGGCTGGAGCGGGAGGAGGTCCTACTGGTTGCTCCGCGTGCGCCTGCAGCCGAGCAAAGCGGGTAATTTTGCAGCGCCGGGCGCCCGTAGCTCAACGGACAGAGCACCAGACTTCGGATCTGGGGGTTGCGGGTTCGAATCCTGCCGGGCGCGCAGCAGCGCTGCGGAGCCAGGAGTGAAGCGCCGAACCGAGCCATTTCCGCTCTCCACGGCTGTCGAGCAGTAGCAAGGGTGAACGGTGCAAGGCGTTCCTGAGGACATCGGTTGCGGGAGCGGTGTAGCAGCAGACGCCGAACGGAGCCTGCCCGCAGGGGAGCGGTTGCGGCAACGGAGCCGGCGCATCGCCGTGATCTGCGGGCACTTCATGCCGGAGGTGGGCTACCAGGAGGTCTGGATAGCGCGGACGCTTGCGCGGCTGGGGCAGCGGGTGCGCGTAATCACCTCCACGCGGGTCTCCATGAGTGCGCGCAAGGTGTTGCGGACGCCATACCCGGCGGGGCATTCGGTGGAATCCGATGGATACGAGCTGCTGCGCCTTCGCCCGCTTGCCTGGTTCCGCTCGGCGGTGTGGGCACCGGGTGTTGCCGCGGCGCTGGAGGAGTTCCGTCCGGAGCTGCTCCTGCTCCTGGGGGTGGGGAAGCTCTTTGGAGTGCGCGATGCTCTCCGCTATGCGCAGCGCACGGGGACGCCACTCATCGCAGTGTTCAGCGAGCTGGAGGAATACCGCCTGCGCCATACGCCGTACCTTGCCGTGCGGGCTTGGCTGCAGGACCTTGGGTTTGCGCTGCTCAAGCAGCGGGTCTACTGGGGGGTCATTCGGCATGCTCGACTGCTGGTGTGCAACATGCCTGCAACGCAGCGGTGGTTGCTGCGGCGCTGCCGTACGGATGCCGAGCGCGAGCAGGTGCGCACGAAAGCGCGGGTGCTCTCGCTGGGGTATGACCGCGAGCGCTACTTCTTCGACGCCGCTGCACGCCAGGAGATGCGCCAGCGGTGGGGATGCACTGAGCAGGAGGTGGTGCTGCTGACCGTCACCCGGCTTGAGCCGTACAAAGGGCTCGAACGGGTCATTGCGGCAGTGGGGCAGCTGCAGCGGCAAGGGCTTCCCGTGCGCTATATCCTCGTCGGTGGGCTGCAGGATAGCTACCAGCAGCACATGGCACAGTTCATTGCACAGCAGCCGAAGCCGGAGCGCTTTGCAATTGTGCCGTTCCAGCCCGCCGAGTTGGTTCGCCGCTACGCCTGCGCCGCCGACCTGGGCATATGGATGCAGCCGGCGATCTCCACGCAGGAAGCCATGGGGACAGGGCTTCCGGTGCTGTTGCCCAACCGGGACTCCCTTGTGCATCTGCTGCAGGAGGGGGTGACGGGGTGGTACTGGCGCGAGCCCGATGGCTTCGAGCAGCGGCTGCAAGAGGTCGTTGTGCGGCTTTCGGGAAGGTCGGAGCCGGAGCGCTGTCGGGAGCGTCAGCGTCTGGCACACCTCAATGCGCAGCGCTTCTCGTACGAGGCGATTCTGGAGCAGGTGTTCGGCTTGGCGGGGCTGCTGTGACATGGGCACCGGGAGGCTTGCCCGAACCATTGCGCTCATTGCTGCCGGGTGGGGCGTGCTGTCGGTGGCAACGGTGAGCAACAATTTCCAGTACGCCGATGATGCTTTGCCGTTTGTGGTGCGGATTCACGAAGGGCAGCTCCACCCGCATCACCTGATCCTGGGGGTGCTGGGAGTACTCAATCGGTGGCTGGGATGGAACGAACCAAGCCGTTTCACGGCAACGCTGTGGCTGGTGCGCGGCTTTGTGCTCTTGACAAGCATCGCCGCACTTGTGCTCTGCTGTGCTCTGGCGTGGCGGTGGTTCGGTGAGCGCCGGGCGGTTTGGTGGAGCGCTGCGGCGCTGGTCGCCTCGTACGGCTTCTGGGCATACAGCGTTGTGCCGGACTTCTACGTGCCTGGACTGGCTTCGGTTCTTGCAGCGGTGGCGATGCTTGAGGGCTTCCAGGAGCGGGAGCGGCTTTGGTGGCTCGTTGGGGCAGTCGTGTTCGGGTGGATTGCGGCGTTGTGCCACCAGAGCTATGCTGCCGTGCTTGCAGTTATGGTGGCAGTGCTTGCCTGGGAGCGTCGCTGGAAAGCCGCAGCAGTTGCAGCGCTTGGGAGTGCGGTACTGCTGCTGGGCAGTTACGTCGTCGCCTACCACAGCCAGCGGGAGTACGCCGGGTTTTGGAGGTTCGTGTTGGGGCATGCGCGCTACATGCAGTTCACGCCGTATGACCGGCTGCAGCCGCTGACGCCGCTATATGCGGCGGTGGGGGCATTCCGGGCATGGACCTTTCCGGAGTACTTCGTGCGCGTGGATGCGGTGTGGGAATGGGTACAGCAGCGCTGGAGCATGAAGCTGCTGCTGGACGAGCGGTTTCTGCTGCGGGCGATCCCGCCGGAGTGGGCTGCTCTTTTGGGTGGAGCAGGGATTGTGGGAGGTGCGGGAGCAGCCCTGCTCTTTGGGGATGCTGTGCGGAAGCACGGACGGCGGCTTTGGCGGCGGTGGGCGTTCCGCGTTTTGGTGGGGTGGGCGCTGGGAATGGGGGTGCTGGCAGTGCTGTGGGAGCCAAGCTCGAATGAGTTCTGGCTGTGGAGCTGCCCGGTGGTGGCGATGCTCTTCGGCGGGGTGCAGGCGCGGTGGCTGCGCCGGCTGCGTCCGCTTGTCCTTGGGCTGCTCGCCTGTGCAACGGTGCCGGTGGTGTGGCTGGATCGGTGCCTGGAGAATGACCTCTACGCCGTCAACAAGCGCTATCGGCTGGGGCTGCAACGGGAGGATGTTGTGCTGACGGGGGATTTTCAGCAGGTCTTGGCGCTCAACTGGCTCTTCCCAACGGCAGCGCAGGAGCTCTGGTACGAGCTGGGGCGGGTCTCTGTGCGCGATGCAGCGCTGCTGCAGGCACTGGAGCGGTTAGCCACTCCGGGAGCGCAAGGACGGCTCATTCTGGACCCACTGCTGTGCATGCCGCACCGCTCGGAGAGCGCTCTGCGCGCAAAGCTCGTCGGATGGCAGGAGGAGCGCGTCATGGCGGAGTTGGAGCTGCTTGCACGCCTCTGCCGTGGCGAGCCCGAAGCATGGGCGCTGCTGGGAGCAGAGCCGAGGGAGCGGCGGCAGATTCCGCTCGTAGGGGTCTGGCGCGAGGGCGGTGGCGTGCTGGAGTTCCACGTGCGCTCTCTGCCGGGGATGCAATGGATGCGGTAGTGCGGGCAGTTGCAGCAGTACCGACCCCGCCGCCGTACGCCGGTCCGGAGGTCGGGATGGCGATGCTGCTGCAGGCATGGAGGAGCGAGCGAGTGCGGCTCTACCACGTCCGTACGACGCTGCGGCGAAGTAACGCAGCGAAGGGGCGGTTCGATATCGCTGGCATCGTTGCCTTTGCGCGCGTCTTCGTGCGCTATGTGTGGACCCTGCTGCGGCGGCGTCCGGCGGTGGTGTTCCTGCTGCTCTCCTCCAGCCGTGCGGGGCTTATGCGGGATGCGTGGCTTATCGTGACGGCGCGCCTGTTGGGGTGCCGTGTGGTGGCGCAGTACCGTGGCGGGAACTTCGAGGGCTTCCTTCAGCGGCAAGCGCCGGCGTGGCGCCGCGCCGTTGGGATGCTGCTACGCCGGTTGGCGTGTGTGGTGGTGCAGGGGGAACGGCTGCGAGCGCAGTTTACAGGACTATTGCCTGCTGAGCGCGTGCAGGTGCTGCACAACGGAGTGAACCCGGAGGAGTTCCCCCCACGCAGGCGTCCGGTGCTGCAGGCGGCGCCGTATCGGCTGCTCTTTGTCGGACATGTGGCATTTGCCAAGGGCTTCCGGGAGCTGGCGCGGGCGTACCGGTGGCTGCGTGAGCGCTACGCCGTGGAGCTCTGGGTAGTGGGAACGCGCATTGCCCAGCCGGTGGTGGCATCCAGCTTTCTTCCGCCACAGTGGTACGCCTACTACTGGCAGCATGCTGCCGAGATTGAAGCCGAGATCGACGCCTTCCTGCAGCAGCTTCAGGGCGACACTGTACGCTTCTTCGGGCACGTCCATACGACCGTAGTGCGGGAGTTGATGGCGGAAGCAGACGTGTTCGTGCTGCCCTCCTACAGCGAAGGCGCATCGGTTGCCGTTCTGGAAGCGATGGCATCGGGATTGCCGGTGGTGACAACACCCGTTGGAGCCCTGCCCGAACTTGTGGAAGCGGGGCAGACCGGGGTGCTCGTCTCGGTTGGGGCGTGGGAGGAGCTGGCGGAAGCGCTTGCATGGTGTTTGCAGCATCCGCAGTGGTGTCGGCAGGCAGGGGAACGGGCACGGCAGCGCGTCCGAGAGCACTTCACGCTGGAGCACACGGCGGCGCAGTTGGAACAGCTCCTTTGGGGGGTTGCCCGGGGCAATGATTGAGCGGGCGCTCATAGCGGTGATGGGCTTCTTCCTGGTAAGCCGCTTTCTGACGGAGAAGCTGCGGCTGCTGCCCAAGTGGGTGGATGTGCTGGATATGCCCATTGTGCTGGGGATTGTGCTGTTGGGCTTCCTGCTGCGCCCGACCCTGGGGCAGTGGGCAACCGACTGGGAGCGCCGGGTGACCCGGCTGGTGCTGTTGGGGTTGATTGCATGGGCTGCCTCGACTCTGGTGCATCTTGGGCAGGTGCTGCTGCCGGCGGCGTTGCTCTTTGCCATTGGGTTTTTCGGAGGACCGTTGCTCTTTCTGGCGCTGAGCCGTTGGGTGACTGCTCCGGGGGAGTTTGCTATTGGGCTGCGGAAGCTGCTCGTTGCGGTGTTGTGGCTGAATGTGGTGGTCGTGCTGCTGTGGGATTTCCCGAAGTTTCTGGCGTTGGCAGATCCGGATCGCCTCTCGGGCACGTTCGGCAACAATGCGTACCAGTTCTCCGTGCTGCTTGCGTTTGCCAGCGGTGTGCTCCTGGGGCTTGGGGAGGCTCGCGCAATGCCACGCTTGATGGTGGTGGGGATTCAGGCGCTGATCTTCGGGCTGTACTACCTGCTGCAGTTCCGCGCGGGATTGCCCTTCTTCTTGGTGGCGATGGGCACGATGCTGGTGGCGCTTTACGGACGGCGTGTTCTGCGGGCGGTGGTGTTCGGGGGCATCTCGCTGCTTATCAGTGGTGTGCTGATTCAGCAGGCGTTGGAGGAGCTGGTGGGGCAGGCACAGCGCCGCTTTACCCACGTGACCTCGCGCGCAGCGCGCGGGGATTTGGGCTACGGGGATCTGCTCATTCTGCTGAGCCAGCCCGGGGAGTACCTCCAGCTTGCCAAGTTCCAAGCCTTTCCGGCAACGCTACAAATGCTGTGGGAGAACCCCGCAGCGCTGTTGGTGGGGGTCGGACCGGGCAACTACGTCAGTCGGGCGTACTACACCTTCAGCGTGGAGTTTACCTCAGCCGAGCTCAAGGGCAAGGGGGTTGGAGGCGTCGTGCAGCAGCTCTTCGGGATATCGCAGCCCTGGCGTGCGGAGATGAGCGAGCGCTACCTGGGAGGCTTGCTCCGGCAGGCGGCGTTTGGGTCGTACCTGTTTGCCAACCCGTACTCGAGCTACCTGGCGCCGATTGCGGAGATAGGGCTACTGGGGGCTATTGCCGTCTTTGGACTCTACGGCTTTCTGGTGCGCCGCTCCTTTCACCTGGTGCGCCTGGCGCGCGAGCACGCGCCGGAGATGCTTCCCTTGGCGTTGGCGTCGCTCATCGGCGGTGTGTACGTGGTCGGACTGGGGTTTGTGGACAATTGGTGGGAGGTCACACGGGTGGTGTTCCCGCTGTGGACACTCTTCTGGGCTGCCAATGCGGGCGTGGAGGAGCGGCTTGCGATGGCAGCGGAGATGGAAGCGGAGCTGGAGGAATCGTTCCAGCATGCTGAGCAGGGCTGATGTGCGGCATCGTGGGGATTCTCAACGGGGGAAGTCCGGAGGTGCTGCAGCGGATGCTGCAGCGGCAGGCGCATCGTGGACCGGACGATTGGGGCATCCAGTGGTTTGCCGAACGCTCCAGCGGAATTGGGCATCGCCGGCTGGCGATTCTGGACCTCACCCCCGCTGGGCACCAGCCAATGGTCAACTCCACAGGGACACGGTGGGTGACCTACAACGGCGAAATCTACAACTTCTGGGAGCTGCGGGCTCAGTTGGAGCAGCGGGGCTACCGCTTCCGCTCCCGCAGCGATACGGAGGTACTCCTGGCAGCATACGATGAGTGGGGACCTGAATGCGTACGCCGCTTCAACGGCATGTTCGCCTTCGCCATCTACGATTGCGAGCGCCATGAGCTCTTCCTGGCACGCGATCCGCTGGGGATCAAGCCGCTCTACTACGTCTGGCAGGGCAGGCTGTTCGCTTTCGCCTCGGAGGCAAAAGCCCTGCTGGCGCTGCCCGAGCTCTCCCCAGTGCCGGATGAGGAGGCGCTGCTGAGCACGCTGATTCTGCTGTGGGTGCCCGAGCCCAAGACGGGATTTGTGGGCATCTCCAAACTGCCCGCCGGGCACTATGCCATCTTCCGCGATGGAAGGCTGGAGCTGACGCAGTACTGGGAGCTCCCACTGCCGGAGCCGGAGCAGCAACTCTCCTACCGGCGAGAGCAGGAGTACATCGAGCACCTGCGGGAGCTGCTCGAACGTGCCGTTGCCCGGCAGATGCTCTCCGATGTCCCTGTGGGGGCGTTTCTCTCCGGCGGGGTGGACTCCTCCTTGGTCGTTGCACTCATGCGCAAAGCCGCACCGGAGGCGGAGCTGGCAACCTACACCATCGCCTTTGCGCCGGAGGAGTACCGCGAGGATGCCATCACCCAGGACCCGCACTACGCTCGCATCGTTGCCCAGCACGTGGGCACGCGCCATCGGGAGTTCCGCATCCGTCCGGCGATTACACAGCTCCTGCCTAAGTTGCTCTGGCACCTGGACGATCCCGTTGCCGATGGGGCAGCAATCAACACCTACCTCATCGCCCGCTATGCGAAGCGCTCGGGGACGACCGTGCTCCTCAGCGGCATGGGCGGGGATGAGGTCTTTGCCGGCTACCGCAAGCATTTGGCGACGGTGCTGCTGGAGCGTTTCGGGCACCTTCCCCGGTGGCTGCGCACGGGGATTATCGGGCTGCTGCGGAATCTCCCGCAGCAGGCAGCACGGTATCGGATTGCGCTGCTGCGCCGATTGCACCGAATGGCGCGCCCGTTGCAAATGTCCCCATTGCAGGCGTTCATCTACGGCTTTGTCTACTGCCCGCCGGAGCTCTTCCGGCGCCTGTGGCGTCCTCCAATGCCTGCGTACGAAGAGCTCTATCCCTTCCGCCGCTATGCCGAGCTTGCCGAACGCGTGCGCGGGGCTTCGCTGCTGACGCAACTGACCTATTTGGACACGAAGCTCTTCTTGACGGGCTTGAACCTCCTGTACTCGGACAAGGCTGCGATGGCAGCAGCGGTGGAGCTGCGCCCACCATTGCTGGATGTGGAGGTGGTGGAGTTCGCCTTCCGGCTGCCCGATCGCTACCGCATCCGGGGGATGCAGCAGAAGTACCTGCTCAAACGCGCTGCCGAGGCGTACCTACCCAAATCGGTGCTCTACCGTCCGAAAGCCCCCTTTGGGGTGCCGCTGGTGTCCTGGGTAAGCCGAGAGCTGGGCGAAGCCATACGGCACTGGTTTGCCGAGCGTGCGGGGCTGCATCGGGAGTACCTCAACGGAGCGGAGGTGCTGCGCTTGCTGGAGCTGCACCAGCGTAGGCAGGGCAACTACGCCCACCTGCTGTGGGCTTGCCTGGGGATTGCCGAATGGCTTGCCCTTTGGAGCGAGCCCGCCCGCCATGATGGCGTGGAGCTGGCAGAGGAAGCCGTTGCGGGGGTTGAGATTTTGTAATTTGCGTTTGCCAACAGGTGTTGCATCAGCGGCGTGGAGTGATGTTCAGCCTGGAGCTCAGCGAAACGCAGCGCCTAATCCAGCAAACGGCGCGTGAGTTTGCACAAGCTGAAATCGAACCCGGTTCGATAGAGCGCGACCTCGCTGGCGAGTTCCCTTACGAAATCGTGCGCAAGCTGGGTGAGCTTGGCTTCATGGGCATGATGGTTGCGCCCGAATGGGGCGGCGCGGGACTGGATACGGTGAGCTATGCGCTGGCACTGGTGGAGATCTCGCGTGCCGATGCCAGCGTGGGCGTGATCATGTCGGTGAACAACTCGCTGGTGTGCTGGCCAATTGAGGCGTATGGGACACAGGACCAAAAGGAGCGCTATCTGCGCGACCTGGCAACGGGGCAGAAGCTCGGAGCGTTCTGCCTGAGCGAGCCCGAAGCGGGCTCCGATGCCACGCAGCAGCATACCAGCGCGGTCCGCGGCGATGGAGGCTGGATTCTCAACGGCACGAAGAACTGGATTACCAACGGCACCACCGCCGATGTGTACGTGGTCTTTGCGCAGACGGACCGCTCGAAGGGGCATCGGGGCATTACCGCCTTCCTCATCGAGAAGGGCACCGAGGGCTTCGTCCCTGGCAAGAAGGAGGACAAGCTGGGCATCCGCTCCAGCGATACCTGCTCGATTGGGTTGACCAACGTGTTCGTGCCCGATGCGAACGTGTTAGGGGATATCGGGGAGGGCTTCCGCATTGCGATGAACACGCTCAACGGTGGGCGAATCGGTATTGCCGCCCAAGCCGTCGGGATTGCCCAGGCGGCATTCGATGCCGCACTGGCGTATTCGCAGCAGCGCAAGACCTTTGGCAAGCCGATTTGCGAGCATCAAGCCATCCAGTTCAAGCTTGCCGATATGTCGGTCAAGCTCGAAGCGGCGCGGCTGCTGCTGTTGCGGGCAGCCTATCTGCGGGACCGCGGCGAGCGCTACATCCAGGCAGCCTCGCAGGCGAAGCTCTTCGCCTCGAAAGCTGCGGTGGAGATTGCCTTGGAGGCGATTCAAATCCACGGCGGCTACGGCTACGTGCGCGAGTACAAGGTGGAGCGTTACCTGCGCGACGCAAAGATTACGGAGATCTACGAGGGCACGTCCGAGATTCAGCACATCATCATCGCGCGGGAGCTGTTGCGCGCGGTAGGGTACCGCTCGCCTCAGCCAGCGAGCAACTGATGTTGGAGGTGGCAATCACGCGCACAGACCCGGAATTTGCAGATCTGCCGTTGCCCACCTACGCAACCGAAGGGGCAGCTGGAATGGATGTGTGCGCCGCCGTGCGGGAGCCGCTCGCGTTGCCTCCCGGGGGAATCGTGCTGGTTCCGACCGCGCTGGCGATTGCCTTGCCGCCAGGGTACGAATGCCAGGTGCGTTCCCGCAGTGGCTTGGCTGCGCGCTATGGGGTGTTTGCGCTGAATTCGCCAGGGACCATCGATAGCGACTACCGCGGCGAAATCCGCATCATCTTGGCGAACTTCGGCAAGGAGACCTTCTGGATTCGGCGCGGGGACCGAATTGCCCAGCTCGTTGTGGCTGCGTACGAGCGGGTGCGCTGGCGGGTGGTCCAGGAGCTGCCCCCAAGCGCTCGTGGAAGCGGTGGGTTCGGCAGCACAGGGCGCGATGCAATTCCCCATGCCCCATGAGGCGACAACTCCGCGCACCGTGGCGTTTTCGGTGCAGGACTGGGGGCTGATTCCGTACGAGGAGGCGTGGCAGCGGCAGCGCGAGCTTGCCGAACAGGTGCGGCGGGGCGAGCACCCTAATACGCTGGTGCTGTGCGAGCATCCGACGGTGATCACCATCGGGCGGGCGGGGAGCTGGCGCAATGTATTGCTTCCGCACGAGCAGCTTCGGCAGCGGGGGATTCCGGTCTTCGAAGTTGAGCGCGGCGGCGATGTCACCCTACACAACCCGGGGCAGTTGGTGGGCTATCCTATCCTACGGCTGTGGGAGTACCGGCAGGACCTGCACTGGTTTGTGCGCGAGATCGAGCAGTGCATCATCGAGCTGCTTGCACGCTTTGGGATTCGGGGAGAGCAGCTCCCCGGGCTAACGGGAGTGTGGATTGAGGGACGGCGCAAGATCTGTGCCATCGGCATCCATGTCCGGCACTGGGTTTCGTGGCACGGATTTGCGCTCAATGTGTGCAATCGCCTGGAGGAGTTCGGCTACATTGTGCCGTGTGGGATCACCGACCGCGGCGTCACCTCAATGGAGCGCGAACTGGGCTTTGCCCCCTCGATGCAGGAGGTCAAAGCCCAGTGCGCAGAGGTATTCCGCGCCCACTTCGGAGGGTAATGAAGCCCGTTCACTGCCGACTGAGCCACCCCGTCACGGGGCGTTCCGGTTGAAGCGCGAGCGCAAGCCTTCCCACGCCTTGTAGTAGTCGTGCTGCAGCAGTGGGGTCTCCAGCGCCCAGCGCGTGGGGCGGCACACGAAGCGCATCTCGAACATGAAGGCGAGCGTGTCGGCAAGGTATTCGGGCTTGAGCTCGGCGTTGATGGCTTTCTCAAAGGTTGCGGTATCGGGACCGTGCCCGCTCATGGAGTTGTGCAGGCTGGCTCCGCCGGGCAGGAAGCCCTCCTCCTTGGCGTCGTACTTGCCGAAGATGAGCCCCATGAACTCGCTCATGAAGTTGCGGTGGAACCAGGGCGGGCGGAAGGTGTGCTCGGCAACGCTCCAGCGCTCGGGGAAGATGACAAAGTCCACGTTTGCCGTCCCGGGTAGCTCGGACGGGCTGGTGAGCACGGTGTAGATGGAGGGATCGCAGTGGTCGAAGGAGACAGTGTTGATGCACATGAAGGTGCGCAGGTCGTACTTGTAGGGAGCGTAGTTGCCAGCCCAGGCGACGACATCGAGCGGGGAGTGGTCCAGCGTGGTTGCCCAGAAGTTCCCCTGGAACTTGGCAATCAGCTCGCACTCCTCTTCGAGCTCCTCGAATGCCGCCACGGGGGTGAGGAAGAAGCGCGGGTTCGCCAAGCCATTGGCGCCAATGGGACCCAAGTCTGGCAAGCGGAAGAGGGCTCCGTAGTTCTCGCAGATGTAGCCACGCGCTTGCCCATCGGGAAGGACAACACGGAATTTGATGCCACGCTGGATGACGGCGATCTCCCCTGGCGATACCTCCATAATGCCCATCTCCGTATGGATGCGCAGCCGCCCTAGCTGCGGCACGATGAGCAGCTCCCCATCGGCGTTGTAGAAGTAGCGGCGCTCCATTGAGCGGTTGGCAGCGTACAGGTGGACGGCGCAGCCGCTGTGCATGCTCAAATCGCCGTTGCCTCCGTAGGTGATGATGCCCTCGATAAAGTCCTTGGGCTCCTCAGGGATTGGGAGCGGATCCCAGCGCAGCTGTGTCGGCGGCGGAGGAACTTCGTTGAAGGGCGTGCTCTTCCACGTCGGATGCTGGGTTTGCCGGAAGGGCGGATGCACAACAGAGGGACGGATCCGGTACAGCCACGTGCGGCGGTTGAGGAGCCGAGGTGCCGTGAAGGGAGTGCCGTTGAGCTGCTCGTTGTACAGTCCATAGGGGCAGCGCTGTGGCGAGTTCTGCCCCTTCGGGAGCGCACCAGGAAGCGCTTCCGTAGCGAATTCGTTCCCGAAGCCCGAAAGGTAGGTGAGCCCGTTCTGCACAACGGCGTAGCCGTTTTGAACGGTTGCGTATTCGAGCGTCTTGAGCATGGTCAGCAGGCGCAGTGCTGTGGAACATACAGGCGGTTGAGCGTTGAACGCAAAGTAGGAAAAACGCCGCGATTACAAGGCTTACGGCAGCCGCAGCCAGAGCACCGGCGGGTCTGGACCGAAATGCCCCGGGCGTGGAGCGGAGGGCAGATTCAGGTACTCAAAGAGTGCGTACTTGCGCACGTTGTCGAAGTACGCCACGCTGAAGGGGAGCGACTGTCCGCGGCGCAGCACGACGTCATCGGAGTTGCCGGTGTTGAGGGCGCGTTTGAGTTCAACGGTCCACCTTCCGTTGCTGTGGAGGGCTCGGGCACGGATATCCCCACGGCTGGAGAACGGATTGGTCTGCGCTCGGAGTGCCCATCCCGGGACTCCATCGCCGGCGCTCCAGGGGCGCCCGGTTGCGGGATTGGGCGCGCGCGGGTTGAACGCAACGGCTGTGGGTTGCCAGAGGAAGCGCGTGCGGTCCAATCCACCGTTGTCACCGCCCGCCATGCTGATGGGGAGCATCGGACCACTCCCGCGGGGAGGGAAGTTCGGGTCTTCGAAGGCGTTACCGATATCGCCGCGGCGCTCGTTGGGGAAGCGTTGTCCGTCGCTGCCTTCGGCGATGTAGTCATCGGCATAGCCTTGGGGACCGGTTGTGCCAGCTTTCCAGTACCAGATGTCCAGGCGTCCGCGCGTAGGGTAGCTGCCACCCTCGTAGGCATTGAGCGAAGCCGTAGGATGACAGGCAGTCAGGCAGCCAACGGTTTCGAAGCGTTCTCCGGGGCGGTCGCCGTAGACCTCGCCGATGGGGAACATCAGCGCCAGACCGTCCTGTCCTTGGGTTGTCAACTGCCAATTGGCATCGGAGGCAGCATCACCGCCGGTGAAGCGGAACCAGTTCGGCGTCTCGTGCGGTGTGGGGTCCTCGATTTCGGCAAGCAGGTACAGCGTGTCCCGGTACACAGCGGCACGGAGCGTCAGGCGGAAGGTGCGGTTGTCCTGTGCAAGCGGCTCGACCTGACGCAGCGTCAGGAGCAGCGGTGGCGTACTCTGCCAAGCGAGGTCATCTGCCCGACCGTCCAGGCGCGGGGCGGTGGAGACTTCAACGGCAAGGAGTTCACCAGCGCCGACCCCGCCAGGAGGAACTCCGGTCCCGCTCAATGGGACCCGAACAGCGGGCTCTCCGATGAGCAATGTTGCCGTATAGCGGCGCTCTTCGGTCGGAGTGAAGCGCAAAAGCAGGCTATCGGTCTTGCCTGCCGGGAGCGTGCCCGCCGGCTGTGCAACGATGGAGAAGGCTGCGCGGTCAGCTCCGGTGATACTGGGGGCCAGGACCACCGCCGAATCCGTTCGATTGCGCACCAGCAAGCGCAGCGTTTTCGACTGCCCAAGGGGGACGGAACCGAACTCCAGCTCTGCCGGAATCAGCTCCAGTGCCCCACCGGGCTCTTCGACCAGGCTGCTTTCGCAGCCCCATAGCAGCGCGATACCGAGCAACGCAGCCGCTGCACGCAGATTCATCGCACCACTGTGAAGGGGCGTTGGAGCGGGGGATGCCCCGGCGGCAGGAGCTCAAGCCAGTACGCGCCCGGTGCTATTCCGGCAAGGGGATATCGCAGGGCAAAGGGTCCCTCCGGCAGGTACTGCTGCCACTCCAGGAGCAGCTTGCCCGAAGCGCTGAAGATGCGGAAGCGGGCGATTCCGGCGTTGGGCAGCGTACCGGAGATGGCGATCCATTCGCCGGCGGGATTGGGAGTGATGGCATGGAGCAGTTGTGCAGGGGCTGGCTCCACAACCTCCGAAGGGAGCTGGATGCGCAGCGTCTGCTCGTCCTCCAAAGCAGCTGGGAAGCGGTTCAAGGGGCGTGGGGCGGGTCCGCGCAACACCTTACCCGTTGGGGCGTAGAGGGCACCATGGCACGGACAGGGCAAGCCGCCGAGATCCCTGCGGTACGTATTGACCAGGCAGCCGGCGTGAGTGCAGATATCATCAACGGCGGCGAACTCCGTTGCCCCAGTGCGGGTGACGATAATCCGCTGGGGGACCGGTGGGCGAGCATCCGGAACGCTTACTTTGACCGAGCCGAAGAGCTGCTGCAGCTCCGGGTAATCGCTCAGCCGGATGATGAGGTCGCCGGCGAGAGGCTGTGCTGCAGTTGCTGTCCGCGCTGTCCAGAGCGATGCAGGGAGTGCGGCGCGGGCGCCCGCTGCAAGCGCTGCCGTAAGGCAGCGGCTGAGGAATTCACGCCGAGGCAGCTTCATCGCCGTTTGCAAGGGCTTGGTGACGCAACTGTTCGAGCAGCTCCTCCACGCGCTCGGGCGTGAGGTGTTCGTAGTAGTCCTCGTTGATGGCAATCATGGGTGCACCGCCGCAGGCGCCCATGCATTCGACCTCCTCCAGCGAGAAGAGCCCATCGGCGGTGCGTTCACCCGGTTGGATTCCCAGCCGCTCGGCGATTCGCCGTAGGAGCTCCTCTCCGCCGCGCAGCATGCACGAGACATTGGTGCACACTTGCACGTGGTAGCGTCCGATGGGCTCGGTGTGGAACATCGTGTAGAAGCGTACAACTCCGAGCACGTGGGCGTAGGGGATTTGCAGGAGGTGTGCCACAGCGCGCATGTGCTCCAGCGAGATCCAGCCGTACTTGCGCTGGACCATCCAGAGGGCGGGGAGCAGGGCAGCTTGTCGTTCGGGATACTGCGCGGCGATGCGCTCGAGCTGCTCGAGTTCCTCCGCCGTGAAGAGCTCCTGTACCATCGCAGCAGTAGCGGTTATCGGACCAGTGCAAAAATACTGCACGCCGCTGCTCACAGCCGCAGTTGTCCCAGGCGTATTCGGAAGGGATAGAGCAGATGGAAGCGCGGCGGGTGTGGACCGAACTCAACTGCCGGGGCAGGCAGCTTGAACAGCATTAGGCTTTGGCGCAGCCAGTTCCACAGCGGCGTGCCCTCGGGCAGAAGGGCAGCCAAGTTGTAGTCCAGCCCGAGCATATAGCGGCGCTCCGGTGGGAGCCCAGTTTCGATGTTGCGCACGCCGTATCCGATGCTCAGCATGAGCCACTCCGGATAGGCATCGCGCCAGCGCTGCGGCAGGAGCTGCCACAGGTCAATGCTCAGCCAGAAGCTCGAGCTGTTGTAGTCATCGATGAAGGTGCCACCGTGCGTTCGGGGGCGCTCTCCGGTCCAGCGGGCGGGCACATACTGCCAGCGGAGCTGGAATGCCTGCAGAGGTTGCCAGTAGTGCTGCGCCAGATACCAGTAGGCGCCGAGGAAGTTGGCAATCTCATCCGAAGGGCTGAAGCCCCAGTCGCGGCTGAAGCCATCCTCCAGCTCAACGTACGTCTGGTACAGCAGCCCGATGAGGCTGCCCATCAGCGTTGCGTTCTTGGGTGATACGCCGGCGGCAAGGAGCAGTTCGCCGCTCAGGTAGGACATAGCGTAGCCTCCCCAGAGGTGCCCGGCTTTGTCCACCTGCAGGGCAAAGTGCCAGTCCTCCACGACCTGGAAGGGACCTGGCTCCTTCCACCACGCATTGCGCTGGATGATGTGCAATGTGGTCAGGGCGGCAGCGTATCCGCCGCCGATGCCCAGCAGCAGCCATGGACGGGGCTCGCGGGGAGCGGTAATCGGGGCACCATCCAGTGTGGCGCGCGGGCGCCCGGCAACGGTGAACATGCCCTTGGGCAGCAGCCTACTTGCCAGCGCAAGGGAATCCGCCGCAGAGGCATTCAAGCACGCGCAGCACAGCAGCACCAGCAGCCGTCTCATGTTTCGATGAGCTCCACCGAGTGCGGCACCTCGTGCTTGGGAATCAGCGTGGGGAAGTACGCCACCACCTCGCTGGGCTTGGGACGCCCTCCGGAGAAGCCGGTCACCCCGGGCGGACCCGTCAGGATGAGCGGAGCAAGTTCACGCGTGAAGCGGTCGACGGTTTCGTAGTCCGGAGCGCGCACGGCAACGCGGAGCATGACCTCGTTGGGCTCGATGGGGCGCGCAAGCGGTCCATGGCAGGCGTTGTATCCGACGAACTCCGTGCGGATCTCCTCAAAGCACAATCCCAGCCGTTCGAGCCGTTTGCGCAGGATCTCATCGGCGCGGCGGGCGCGCTCGAGCGCTTCCGGGGCGGAGTAGACCAGGGTGCCGACCGCGCTGTAGCCGGCAGCGTAGCTTGCCGAGACCTTGTAGTACGGCGTTGGAGGGCGACCGGTGATGCCGAACACACGCACGCGGTCATCGCCCAGGTCCTCAAGCTGGATGCTGGTGAAATCGGCGATGCACTCGGGCGTGATGTACTCGCGTGGATCGGCGATCTCGTAGAGGAGCTGCTCGCTGACAGTCTCACGCGTGACGGCGCCACCAGTGCCGGGGTGTTTGGTGACGATGAAGCTGCCGTCGGGATAGGCTTCCACAATCGGGAAGCCGGGTTCGACCAGGTCCAGTGCCTTCCAATTGCCCAGGAAGTTGCCGCCGCTGGCTTGGGCACCGCACTCAAGGATATGCCCGGCGACGACGCCGGCGGCTAAGCGGTCGTACTCGTGTTCGCTCCAGCCGAACTCATAAATCATCGGGGCAAGGGTCAGCCCTGTGTCGGTGGTGCGTCCGGTGATGACGACCTGAGCGCCCTGCTGGAGGGCTTCCACGATGGGGAAGGCACCGAAGTAGGCGTTTGCGCTCAGAAGCTGCGAGCGAATCTCCCGTAGGGGCTGTCCGGTCTCCAGGTGGCGCATCTCATATCCGGCAGCCAGCAGCTCGTCGATGCGCGGCATGAGGTCATCGCCGAGCACAACCCCGATGCGCAGTCCGCGCACGCCCTGGGCACGGGCAACCTCGACGAGGCGCTCGGCTGCAGCGGTCGGGTTGACCCCACCGCCGTTGGTGATGAGCCGAATGTTACGCTCGTACAGGTAGGGCAGAATCTCGGCAAAGACCGTCACAAGGTCCCGTGCGTAGCCCAGGCGGGGGTCGCGCTGCTTCTGCTTCTGCAGGATGGACATCGTGACCTCCGCCAGGTAGTCCATGACCAGGTAGTCGATGGGACCTCGGCTGACCTGCAGCAGAGGGGCGCTGAGCCAATCCCCCCAGAAGCCTTGTCCGGAAGCGATGCGGATGGAGGAGCGAGCCATTCCCGCGATAGCATGTATGTGCGACACTTTGTGTAAGTTTGGTGTCGTCTTCCCAGGCATCCGGCGATGGGCACCTTAGGGGAGCGCCTGCGTGCGCGGCGACAGGAGCTCGGCTACGGGCTCGGCGAAATTAGCCAAAAGCTCAAAATCCGCTTGGCGGTCCTGCAAGCCTTGGAGGAGGGCAACCTGACCTACTTGCCCGCAGTGTACATGCGGGCATTTGCACGGGACTACGGTGCGTTTTTGGGCATCCCGCCGCAGGAGCTCCAACAGCTCCTGGATGCAGCCTTCGGGAAGGTCCCCACCAGAGGTAGCTCCGTTCCTGCTGCCGGGACGAGCGTACGAGTCAGCATGGGTGCGGAGCAGTTCCGCACGACCCTTGCCCATGCCCTGATCTACGGGGCACTGGCAGGAGCAGCGGTGGCGGTGGTGTACTACTTCCTCCTGCGCTCGACTCCGTCGGAGCAGTTGCAGCGCTCGACGGAGGTCGTTGTGCGTCCCGATACCGGTGTGCCGCAGTGGTTGGCTCCGGCGGGGCAGCCGGCGCAGCCCGATACGCTGATGCGCTTGCGCGCCCGGGCGCGCGATACGGTGTGGCTCAGCGTCGTCGTGGACGGTCGGCGCAGTGGGGAGTTGGTGCTCTACCCCGGACAGGAGCGGCTCTGGGAGGCGCGCTCCTATGTGCTGCTGTCGGTGGGCAATGCCGGTGGAATCGAGCTGTGGCGCAACGAGGAGCCGCTTCCACCGCTGGGACCGGTGGGCAAGGTCGTGCGCTCGGTGCGGATCACTCCAACGGGGCTCACTACTTCGCTTGCGCTGCGCGACTCCCTTCCCCAGAGGGCACGGAGGGTGCAGCCAGAGACCACTCCACCGATTCTTCCGGCGCCGGTCCTAACCCCAGTTACCCAGCCGCGCCCGGAGCCTGTACCGCAGTAGTGGGGAGCGCCTGCAGCGCCTCCTCGTACAGGCTGCAGTAGCGCTGCAGGAAGCGCTCCAGGGAGAACTCTTGGACGGCGTGTTGGCGTGCATGGAAGCGCATTCGGTGCTGGAGCTCCTCATCCTGCAGTATCTGGGCGAGGGCGTGGCAGAGTGCGCGGAAGTCGCCCCGGGGTACCAGGATTCCCGTCTCCTCGGTGAGCTGCTCCGGGATGCCGCCCGTGCGGAATCCTACCACCGGCAGACCGCATGCCATCGCCTCCAGCACCGTTGTGGGGAAGGTATCCTCGAGCGAAGGGATGCAGAACACATCGGCGGCGTTGTACGCCTGCGCAAGCGCTTCGGGGCTGGAGAGGTAGCCCAGTTGCCGAACTTGCAGCCGGCACGCCACACTCTCGGGCAGTCGGATGGGGGTGCCAACGGTGAGAACGACCCATTCCGGAGCGCTCGCCTGGGCAAGGCTCTCCAGGAGCGGAAGGATGCCCTTCTCGGCTGCGCCAAGCTTTGCTGCGACCAGCAGGATGATGCGCGCCGTTGGCGGGAAGCCAAGCCGCTCTCGGAGCTGTGCACGGTCGGGCGCGGGGCGGAAGCGCTCCGTATCAACCCCGTTGGGGATAACGCGGATGGGGAGCCGGTCGCCCGTAGCCTGGCGAACCAACCGGGCTAACCAGTGGGATGGGGTAACAATCCAGGGCTGCCAATCCGCTCCCAAGAGGCGTCGTTTGCGGCTCCACATCCAGGCGGAGCTGTCCACAAGGGCGCGGGGATATGCCCACATGCGCGGGCAGTGACCGCAGCCGGACTCCCACCGGGTGCATTCCCCGGGATGCGCGCAGCGTCCGGTAAGCGCCCAAGCATCGTGCAGGGTCCATACCACGGGGATGCGGCGCTGCCCCAGCCATCGGGCAAGGGAGAGGTCCACAACGTAGCCGTGGAGGTTGTGCACGTGCACAAGGTGCGGCTGCCATGTCTGGATGAGCCTGCGAAGGCGGAGGGTCGAGCACCAGCTTCCGTAGCCCTGGAGCCCTGTGAGCCGCACAAGCGCCGCATGGAGGTATACCTCGGCGGTGAGGGCAAAGCGCACGGCGCGCGGATCGGTGCTCTCCGGACCGCGACCGTAGGCGAAGAGGCTCTCATAGCCCGGCAGCGCATTCAAGCGCTGGTGCAACGTGCGAGCGATGGCGGCGGCACCCCCGCCACTGTAGTGTGTGTTGAACTGCAGGATGCGCCTCATCGGGATTGGCTGGCAAGGGCAAAGGCGCGGCACATGGTATCGACGAGCTGCTCCAGAGAGAAGGTGCTACAGGCATGCTGGCGAATCTGCTCCCGCCGTGCCCGCAGCGCGGGCAACTGCGCAGGCAGGGCACGGAGGTGGTGAGCTAACTCCTCCGGTACATCCGGGTCGAAGAGCTCGCCGTTCCAGCCGGGTTGGATTAGGTCGTACGCTGCTCCGGCACGCCGAGAGCAGAGCACGTACATCCCGCACGCCAGCGCTTCGTTGACGACCAATCCCCAAGGCTCAATCCGAGAGGGCAGGACCAGGGCATCCGCCAGGACGTAGTAGAAGGGAAGCTGCTCCGGCGGCTGGGGAGGCAGAAACCACACGCGCTGGGCTATCCCCAACCGACGGCACAGCTCCTGCAGCGCGGGCTGCTCCGGTCCGGTCCCGATGATGAGGAGCCCAAGCTCCGGAGTGCCTGCGAGCGCGAGCGCATGAAGTACTGCCGCAACGTTCTTGTGCGGAAGGAGCCGACCCGCGTACAGCAGCAACCCCTCGACGGGGTAACGTTCGCGGGCGCGCTGCAGCTCTGCAGAGCTCTCCCAGCGGAGGGCTTGCGTGCGGTACCACTCCATGTCCACAGTGTTGATGCCCGTGACGATGCGTTCGGTCGGCACCCCAAGGGCGTGTGCCCATTGGGCGGCTTGAGTTCCAAAGGCGGCAACGGCGTCCACACGGCGCAGGAAGAAGCGCTTGAGCGCGGCGATCAGCCCCTGTCGGTAAGTGGCGCTTCCGGCGAAGGATTCAAACAGGAGCACCGTCGGGCAGCGGCGCCGTGCCCAGAGGAGCGCACGCCAGTACGCCGGAGCATCGTAGTTCGACAGCACCAGCAGGTCGGGAGCACTGGAGCGCAGCCGGGCTGCGATGCCCCAGTTCAGGTGGAGCACCCACTCGGTGGCTCCTTGGACGCTGATGCCGGGAAGTACGCTGGTCTGAAGCCCATCAGCTGAAGGTGGGATTGCCCAGGGGTAGCGCCGTTGGCTGCTCCGCGCCAGCAAGAGGAGCTGCAGTTGGGCAATCTCCGGACGTTGCTGTAGCCGTGTGTAGAGCGCCCGTCGGTACGGCGGTAGCAGGTTTGTCACAACGGTTACTCTCCACGGGGGCTGTGGCATGGCGTTCCTACACGGGTGCAGGCGGCTTAGACGTTATCCGTCTGCGAGCTGGTGTACAAGCTGCGCGTGCGCCCAAGGATGCAGCCGGTGTGCATCCACTTCGGTCACTGTGGAGGGTGCCTCTGGCAGGATGTGCCCTACGAGGAGCAGCTCCGGCGCAAGGAGGAGCGCGTGCGAGCAGCGTTTGAAGCGCTGGGGTTGGAATCCGTGCCACTGCATCCCATCCTGCCGTCGCCGGCGCCGTTGCAGTACCGCAACAAGATGGAGTTCACCGCGGTGCCCGATCCGGAGCGGGGCATCCGAATTGGGCTGCATGCGCGCGGGCGATTCGACCAGGTGGTGGAGATTGAGCAGTGCCTGCTGCCGCCGGAGCCGGCAAATCAAATCCTGGAGTGCATCCGCCAGGCGGCGCGGCAGCATGGGGTGAGCGGCTACGACTACCAGCGCCACGAAGGGTTCCTGCGCAACATTGTACTGCGCTTTGCTGAGCCTCCGCCACAATGGATGGTGCTGGTGGTGACGGTAACGCCGCAGCGGGAGTCCGAACGGGAATTTCTGCAGTGGCTGGCGCGCGAGGTGCCGAGCCGCTTCCCGCAGGTCCGGACCATCGTGCACGTGCGCAACGATACGTGGTCGCCGGTGTCGTACGGTGAGCCCACCGTTCTCTTCGGCGACGGGGTGATCGAGCAGCAGCTCTGTGGGCTGCGGCTGCGGATCTCTCCGTTTGCGTTCTTCCAGGTCAACCGCTTGCAGTTGGAGCGCTTCTTCGGGCGGATTCTGGAGCTGTGCCAGCCGCAGTCGCACGAGATCGGCTGGGATCTGTACTGCGGCGCTGGAGTCATCGCACTCCTGTTGGCGCAGCAGATGCGCGCAGTGGTGGGCATTGAGTTGGTGGAGGATGCCATCCGGGATGCCCGTCTCAATGCCCAGCGCAATGGGATCGCGAACGTGGAATGGTACGCAGCGGACCTCCATCGGGCAGCTGCCCGTGCGCTGCTGCAGCAGCTTCCGGAGCCGGACCTGATCGTGGTTGACCCACCCCGGGCGGGCATCCACTGGAGGCTGCTGCAGGCGCTGCTGGAGCGCCCGGCAGCGCGGTTGGTCTACGTGAGCTGCAATCCAGAAACGCAGGCGCGGGACCTCCGCACGCTGCTGCGCGTGTATCGGCTGGAGCAGCTTCAGCCGGTAGACCTCTTCCCGCAGACGCCGCACGTGGAGTGCATTGCGCAGCTACGCCGGGACTAAGTCTGCAGCACCCCAACACTCCAGTGCCGTATGGCGTCGTTGTGCGCTGCGCAGGCGAGCATGCGCGAGATGTACTTGCGCGTCTCCAGCGGGGAGATAAGCTCATCCACCCACATGCGGGCGGCGGCGTAGTAGGGGGAGAGCTGCTCTTCGTAGCGCTGCTCGATCTCCTGCAGCAGTGCGCGCTGCTCTTCGGGCGAGAGTGTCTTGCCCTCGCGCTTGAGATTCTCCAGCCGAATCGTCAGCAAGGTCCGCGAGGCTTGAGCACCGCCCATGACCCCGATACGGGCGGTGGGGTAGGCAAGGATGAGGCGCGGATCATAGGCGCGTCCGCACATGGCGTAGTTGCCCGCACCGAAGCTGTTGCCGACGATGACGGTGATCTTGGGCACGACGCTGTTGGCAACGGCGTTGACCATCTTCGCCCCGTCCTTGATGATGCCGCCCTGCTCGGCACGGGTACCGACCATGAAGCCGGTGACGTCCTGGAAGAACACCAGCGGGATGCCGCGCTGGTTGCAGTTCATGATGAAGCGGGCGGCTTTGTCGGCGCTATCGGAGTAGATGACACCGCCGATTTGCAGTTCGCCGCGACCGGAGCGCACGATAGCGCGTTGGTTGGCAACGATGCCCACTGCCCAGCCATCAATGCGCCCGTAGCCGCAGATGATGGTCTTGCCGTACTCGGCTTTGTACTCGTCCAGCTCGGAATCGTCCAGAATCCGCGCCAGGAGCTGGTACGTGTCGTACGGCTTCGTGCGGTCTGCCGGGAGGATGCCCAAGATCTCCTCCGGATCGTACGCCGGTGGGCGGGGTTCGGCGCGGTCGAAGATCGGCTTGCGTCCTTTGAGCGGGGAGAATTTGCTGACCAGCGAGCGGATGAGCGCGATGGCTTCCTCATCGTTGCGGACGCGGTGGTCCACAACGCCGCTGATGCTGGCGTGCATGCGGGCGCCGCCGAGCTCTTCGATATCGGCTTTCTCCCCGATGGCGGCTTCCACAAGCGCCGGTCCCGCCAGGAACAGGCTGCCCGTGCCCTCGACGATGATCGCCTCGTCGCTCATGATGGGCAGGTAGGCGCCGCCGGCAACGCAGGGACCCATGATGGCGGCAATCTGCGGGACCCCCAGCGCGGAGAGCACGGCATTGTTCCGGAACTGGCGCCCGAAGTGGTCGCGGTCGGGGAAGACCTCATCCTGCAGCGGCAGGAAGACGCCGGCGGAGTCCACCAGGTAGATAATCGGGACGCGGTTTTCCAGCGCCAGCTCCTGGGCGCGTAGGTTCTTCTTCGCCGTCATGGGGAACCACGCCCCCGCCTTGACGCTGGCGTCGTTGGCAACGATGATGCACTCCCGACCGCTGACGATGCCAATCCCGACGATGACTCCGGCAGCGGGGCAGCCTCCGTATTCGCCGTACATCCCGTAGGCGGCGAACAGTCCAATTTCGAGGAACTCCGTCCCGGGGTCAATTAGCCGGGCAATGCGTTCGCGTGCGGGGAGTTTGCCACGGGCGCGGAGCCGTTCCAAGGCTGCTGGTCCGCCACCTTGGCGGATACGTTCGGCGCGTGCCTGCAGGATGCGGAGTTGCTCGCGGTTGTAGTCGTAGTTGCGCTCGTATGTGAGGTCGTGGGCAATCTCAGAGCCAATGCGCGCCATGCTCTCTGCGGGTTGTGGTTGCTATGGGCAGCGCGCACGCTGCGAATGCTCAGGACGGCTTGAATTGCTCCAGCAGACGCTGCCGCACCTCCTCCGGAAGCAGCTCGCCCAGCGTCGAGCCAGCTCGGCTGCGGGAGCGCGCAGGAGCTTCGGAAGTGCCCTTCGCTGCCGATGGCGTCGGGCGTGCAGTAGGAGCTGGACTCCGCCGAGCGGTGCGTGCGGGAGCTGCGGCGTTCGCCGGCGCTACGTCAGCAGGTAGAACGATAGCGGAGCTCTCTTCGGGAACGAGCGATTCAACGCGCACCCGCAGTACGTCCCCCTCCTTCCACGGCTCTCTGGTGCGGCGAAGCAGATGCCGGAAGCTACTGCGGGGCATAAAGGCATCCACATCGCCGGGCAGACGGACGATTGCCCCTGCGGTCTCCATGCGGACGAAGACCGCTTCGTGCTCCGAGCCAATTGCAAGCTGTTCGGCGAGCTGCTCCCATGGGTTGGGCTGTGCCTGACGCAGGCTCAGCAGAAGGTACCGCCGTTCGGCGTCCACCTGCAGGACCACAAACTCCGCGCTCTGCCCTGCCGAGAGCAGCTCTGCCGGATGGGTTGGACGGCGAGTCCAGGAGAGCTCTCCAATCGGGACGATCCCCTCGATGCCGGGCTCGAGCTCCACGATGGCAGCTCGTGGAGTAAGGCGCAGGACCGTGCCCTGAACGCGGCTGCCGGCGGGGTAGCGCTGTGGCGCCTCTGTCCAAGGATTCGGCAGCGCTTGGCGCAGGCTTACCACCAGGCGCTGCTGCTGTGGCAGGAGCTCCAGAACGACCACCTCCAGCGATTGTCCAGGGCTGAGAAGGGCAGCAGGAGCTGGACGTGTCCGTGCCCACGAGAGTTCAGCCGCCGGCAGAATTCCCTCGATGCCCTCGGCGGTCTCCACAATGGCAGCGGTCTCCGTCACGCGGCGCACCTGCACAGAGATGCGGCTACCGACGGGGTACCGCGCTGCGGCTTCCTCCCAGGGATTGGGCTGGGTGCGGCGCAGACTAAGCACCAAGCGTTGGCGTTCGGGCTCCAGCTCCAGCACTACGAATTCGGCTTCCTGCCCGGCATGGAGCAGCTCTGCCGGATGGAGCGGACGTCGGGTCCACGAGAGCTCGCTCAGCGGCACAAGCCCCTCGATGCCATCTTCAAGTTCCACAATGGCAGCACGTGGGGTGACGCGGAGCACCTTGCCCCGAACACGGCTGCCGACAGGATAGCGCTGGGCTGCGTCCTCCCATGGCGATGGGAGCAGCGCCTTGCGGCTGAGCTTGACCCGACGGTTGGCAAGGTCTATGGAGAGCACCTTCAATGGGAGCCGGTCGCCAATCTTCACCACCGCCTGAGCGGAGTGGATGCGCCGGTGGTCCAATTCTGCGTTGGGGATGAACCCCTCGATACCGCCGACATCGGCGAACGCTCCGGCGGTACTCAGACGCGTGATCACGCCTTCGACGGTCTGCCCCTCCTGGAGACGCGCCAGCGCCAGGTCCTGCAGGAAGCGCTGCCGGTTGAAGATAATGGTCACCGTGCCGTCCTCCTGAGGTCGGAGCTCGTGGATGACGACGTGAAGGCGCTGCCCAACGAGTTCGCGCAGCTCCTGCTCCATTGGGTAGCGCTTCGCCGTTGCCAGCGATGTCGGCAAGAAGCCGGGCAGCGTGGAATCCGGCGTGGAGTACTGTACGCGCAGCCCTCCGCGGATGCGCTCGAGCACCTCTACCTCGACGATAGCGTGCTCCTCAATGAGGCGCCGGAGCTCCGCGACGGTCTCCTCCGGAAGCGCAAGCCGCAACGATGGTGCTGCAGAGGACTCCGCTGCCGCGGGGAGGGGCTCCTGGCTTGGGTGCTCGGCAGCCTGCTCAGAGGTTGACAGCAGCTCTTCGGATGCTCCCATTCGAGTTCCGCTGTTGAAGGCACGGGAACGCAAAATTACAACTTTGCCCGCTGGAACTGCGTGCTCGTAGTGCGCATCGGGGGAGTCCGTCGTAATTTTGTACAGCTTCTGCCGCTCCTTCCGAAGAGAGCGGCTGTGGAAGGTTCCACATCCGGAGAAGCTCTGCATGAGCGTTGCACGGCGACTGTACGAGACGACGGCGATCATCAACGCCGCAATCGAGGACGAGGACATCCGCGCCACCATTGACCGGCTCAAGGAGTACATCGAATCGCACGGCGGGGAGATCCTGCTGATGACGGAGTGGGGGCGGCGCCGCCTTGCCTATCCCATCAAGAAGCGCAACAACGGCTACTACGTCTACTTCGCCTACGAGGCGCATCCGACAGCAATTCCCCTGCTGGAGCGGCTCTTCCTGCTGGAGGAGAACCTCTTGCGCCATTTGACGCTGCAGATTACGCCGCAGATTCTGGAGTACCGCCGGCAGCATCCTCTGCAGGGCGGGCAGGTCATCCCTGTGGAATCCAAGCCTGCCGAGCCTCTTGCCGATGAGTTCGCAGAGGAGGCAGAGGAGGAGGTCGAGGAGGAGTCGGAATCCGAGGAGGACGAGGAAGTCTAACGACGGGAGCGTGCCATGAAGGTCATCCTGCGGCAGGACGTGGAGAACCTGGGCAAGATGGGCGATATCGTCGAGGTGCGCGATGGGTATGCGCGCAACTACTTGATTCCGCGCGGGCTGGCGTACTACGCGTCCGAGGGGGCGATTCGCCGTCTGGAGCAGGAGAAGCGCCAGTATCAGCGCCGTCTGGAGCGCGAGCGGATCTCGGCACAGGAGCTGGCTGCCCAGTTGGAGCAGTTGGTGCTCTCCATCCCGATGCGGGTGGGCGAAGAGGGGCGCCTCTTTGGGTCGGTAACACCGCAGATGATTGCCGATGAGCTCAGCCTGCGTGGGTTCACCATCGATCGGCGCGCCATCGTGCTGGAGGAGCCGATCCGCTCCCTGGGTACCTTCGAGGTCAAAATCAAGCTGCATCCCGAAGTGGTGGCAACGGTCAAGCTCTGGGTGACCAGCGCAGAGGAGTGAGCTCCTGGCATCCCTAATGGCAGAGGCTCGCCGGATTGTCGTAACGGGCGCGACCGGGAGCATCGGGCAGCGCCTGGTGCCGGAGCTACAGCGCCGCGGCTTCCGCGTGCGTGCGCTGGTGCGTTCGGTCGAACGTGCTGCTCGGGTGCTTCCGCCGCAGGTGGAGCTGTTTGCCTGGGATCCAGGACGGGAGGAGCTTCCACCGGCGGAAGCCTTTGCACAGGTCTGGGGCGTTTGCAATTTGGCAGGGGCGCCGATCTCGCGACGCTGGACTCCAGCGGTCAAAGCGCAGATCGTTGCCAGCCGAGTCGAGCTCACGCGGCGTCTGGTGCGTGCCCTACAGCAGTGGGGACAGACGGTGCAGGTGCTGGTGTCCACCTCTGCTGTTGGCTACTACGGCGACTGTGGCGAGGAGCTCTGCCGGGAGGAGCGCCCGCCGGGGAAGGACTTCCTGGCGAAGGTGTGCCAAGAGTGGGAGGCTGCGGCGCAGGAAGCCGCTCCGCGGGTGCGCGTGGTGTGCTTGCGTTTGGGAGTGGTGCTGGACCCAAGGGCGGGAGCTCTGGCACAGTTGCTGCCGGTGATGCGCAGCTTCTTGGGCGGAACGCTCGGGAGCGGGCAGCAGTGGTTCCCGTGGGTGCATTGGGCGGATGTGGTTGCTGCGTTTGCGTGGGCTCTGGAGACCCCGACGGCGTCGGGAGCGTACAATGTCGCCGCACCCGGCATCGTGCGCTTCCGGGAGTTCTGCCGCGAGCTTGCCCGCCTGCTGGGACGTCCGTGTTGGCTGCGGGTGCCCGTGTGGGCACTCCGCCTGCGGTACGGTGAGCTTGCGGATGCCTTAGTCGCAAGCCAGCGTGCCGAACCCTTCCGGCTCCGTGCAGAGGGCTTCCAGTTTGCCTATCCTCGGCTGGAGGAAGCGCTTGGGGAGCTGCTGGGGACAAAATTCGCGCGTGCTTCGTCACAGAGTGCCGGTTGACCATTCCTGCGGGGAAGATGCTGCGTATTCTGCTCAAGTCCAAAGTGCAGCGCCTGCGCGTGACGGCGGCAAATCTGTACTACGAGGGCAGCATCGGGCTGGATGCAGAGCTGATGGCGGCTGCCGAACTGCTGCCGTACGAACAGGTGACCGTGCTGAACATCAACAACGGCGAACGGCTGGAGACCTACGTCATCCCCGAACCCGCCGGAAGTGGCATTGTGTGCCTGAACGGTCCAGCCGCCCGCAAAGGGGTTGCCGGAGATGAGCTCATCGTGCTCTCGTATGCGCTGCTCGGCGAGGAGGAGCTGCGTCAGCACGCGCCGGTGCTTGTCACGGTGGACGCGAATAACCGCATACTGAGCCGGCAGGTGCTCGGAGCGGAGCTCGTCCATGGCGCATGAACGCCCCCTTGCCGTGGTGGTCTTAGCAGCGGGGCAGGGAAAGCGCATCGGGCATCCGCTGCTGCCGAAGGTGCTGCTGCCACTCAATGGGCGTCCGCTCCTGCACTATGTCCTGCAGACCGCACAGCGGCTCTCGCCGGAGGCACTCTACGTCGTGGTTGGATTCCGCGGGGAGATGGTCGAACAGTACGTGCGAGCGCATTTCCAGGAGGCGCAGCTTGTCTGGCAGCGGGAGCAGCGTGGTACAGGGCACGCTGTCTGGCAAACAGCACCGATGCTGGAGCACTTCCCCGGCGATGTGCTGGTGCTTCCTGGGGATGTCCCTCTGGTGCGGGCAGCGGTGTTGCAGCAGTTGCACCATGCGCACCAAGCGCACCGTACAGTGGTGAGCCTGCTCAGCACCCTGATGCCCGAGCCGCGCGGCTACGGGAGAATCCTGCGGGATGCAGAGGGTCGGCTGGTCGGCATTGTGGAGGAGCGCGATGCAACGCCGCAGCAGCGCGAGCTCCGAGAGGTCAACACCGGCGTGCTCATGGCACAAGCCGCCTGGCTCTACCGGCTCTTGCCGCAATTGCGCCCGGACAACGCACAGCAGGAGTATTACCTGACCGATGTGGTTGCCCTGTGTGTGCAGCACGGATTGCCCGTGTGGGCGGAGCTGGTGCCGGAGTGGGAGCAGTTCCAGGGGGTCAACACCTGGGAGGAGCTGGAGCGGCTGCAACAGCTTGCCAAAACGGTTGCCGATGCGCGGTAGCTTCCCCTGGGGAACCGAGAGGGCTGCGGTGAGTCAATCCGTTGGTGGCGTGAACGTCGTAGCGTTCCCGTCGGAGTTCAAGGGGCAGAGATGCCAGCACTAATTCTCCTCCGCCATGGTGAGTCTGAGTGGAACCGGCAGAATCGCTTCACCGGCTGGGTGGATGTGGACCTCTCCGCTCGGGGCGAAGCCGAAGCTCGGCGTGCGGGGCAAGCCCTTCGGGCACTGCCGGTGGATATCATCTTTACCTCTGCACTGCGCCGAGCCTGGCGCACAGCGGAATTAGTGCGCGAGGAGCTCGGTGCCGATATCCCCATCGAGCGCTCCGAAGCGCTCAACGAGCGCCATTACGGGCAACTGCAAGGGCTCAACAAGGATGAGGTGCGGCAGCAGTACGGCGAGGAGCAGTTCCGCCTGTGGCGCCGAAGCTACGATGTTGCCCCGCCGGGTGGGGAATCGCTTGCTGATACGCAGCGCCGTGTGTTGAAGTACTACCGCGAACGCATCGAACCGGAGCTGCGGGCGGGCAAAAATGTGCTCATCGTGGCGCATGGCAACTCCCTGCGAGCCCTGGTGATGGAATTGGAGCAGCTCACGCCGGAGCAGATCGTTACGGTCGAAATCCCTACGGGCATCCCATTTGTGTACTGGCTCGATGAGGAGCTTCGCGTACGCTCTCGGACCACGCTGGAGCTCCCAGCCGAACAGCTCGCCAAAGAGGAGGGGCGATGAGGCGCGTACTGGTCGTGGTGGCGATAGTGAGTGCCGGCATCCTCCGGGCGGAGGACCTGGTGGGGATTCTGCGGCAGGAGCTTCAGCGCTCGATGGCACTGCTGCGGCAGCAGCCGCAACCGGCGTACTTCCTTGCCTACCGGGTCTGGGACATCCACTCGACCGTCATCGAGGCGCAGGGGGGCAAGCTCTTCCAAGCCTCGCAGAACCGGACGCGGCTGCTGGGAGTTGAATTGCGTGTGGGCAGTTATGAGCTGGACAACACCCACCCGCTGCAGGATGCTGCAGGGATGGTCGCGCTGCCAACCCCTGCGGTCGAACTGCCGCTGCAGGATGACCCACGCGCGATTCGGCAGCTGCTCTGGCAGGCGACGCTGGCTGCCTACGAGCGTGCCGCCGAGCAGTACAGCAAGGTGCTTGCTGCCCGCAGCGTCCGCATCAGCGAGGATACCGTTGCGGATTTCTCACGGGAGCAGCCGCAGCGCTTCCGGCAGAGCTTTACTCCAACGCCGGTGGATACTGCCCGATGGGGGCAAATTGTGCGACGGCTCTCCGCTCGGTTTGCTCCTCACGAGTGGATTCTGGCGCATCGGGTGAGCTTCCGCGTACAGCAGGTTCACAAAACCCTGGTCACCAGCGAAGGCACAGAGCTGAGCTGGGGCGAGCGCACGGTCTTCCTCACCGTTTCGGCGCGCACACGAGCCGATGACGGCATGGAGCTGCCGCTGTACCGCTCCTACTTTGCTCATCATCCCGACGAGCTACCCAGCACTACGGTGGTGGAGTCCGATATTGCCCGCATGATCGAGCTGCTGGAGCGGCTGCGCCGTGCCCCGGTACTGGAGACCTACACCGGACCGGCGATTCTCAGCGGCGAGGCTGCCGGGGTGTTCTTCCACGAGATTCTGGGGCACCGAGTCGAAGGGGAGCGTCAAAAGGACCCACGCTCGGCACAGATGCTGCGTGACCTACTCGGGCAGCGGATTCTGCCGGAGTTTTTGGACGTGCTCTTTGACCCGCTGCGGCGCGAGCTCAACGGAGTTTCTCTGGCAGGACATTACCGCTACGATGATGAGGGCATCCCGGCACGCCCGGTCACGGTGGTTGAACGCGGGGTGTTGAAGCAGTTCCTCACCAGCCGGACGCCGATCCCGGGAGCCTCCACCTCCAACGGGCACGGGCGCGCGCAGCCGGGGCTGCAGCCGACGGCGCGGCAGTCCAATCTCATCGTCGTGGCGCGGCAAGCCGTCTCGCCGGAAGCATTGCGCGAGCAGCTCCGCCAGGAGTGCCGTCGCCAGGGGAAGGAGTTCGGACTGCTGTTCGAAAGCGTGGAAGGGGGCTTCACCTTCACGGCGCGCACGATTCCGAACGCCTTCAACGTTTTGCCGCTGGTGGTCTACAAAGTCTACGCCGACGGGCGCCCCGATGAGCTGGTCCGTGGTGTGGACCTGATTGGGACGCCGCTGACGGCGTTTGCGAACATTGTGGCAGCGGGGAGCGATGTGGGCGTCTTCAATGGCATCTGCGGTGCTGAATCGGGCAATGTTCCGGTTTCGGCAAGTTCGCCCAGCCTGCTGATTGCGCGCATCGAGGTGCAGAAGAAAGCCAAATCCGACGAGCGTCCTCCGCTCCTTCCTCCGCCGTCCCTTCAGCCGTAGGAGAGGGTGATGCGAACGCTGCTCCTTCTGGGGTGTATTGCTGCTGGGGCGATTGCGCAGCCATGGCAGCCGCCTGAATCGCCGGTGGTCTTCCGGGCAATGGAGCGGGAGCTGGAGCGTGGATTGCGGCAGCTGGCTGCGGAGAATGCCCCGGCGCCGTACTACATCGAGTACCGGCTGCAGTACCGCTCGGCGCTGGTGGTGCAGGCGGTGCTGGGAACGGTCACACGCTCGGTTGCCGAGCCTTCGCTGCGCCTGACCGTTGGCATGCGCGTGGGCAGTCCGGAACTGGACAACACCAACATGGCGCAGGTGGGCTTTCTACTCTTCGGTGCAGCGGAGGGGCGCGAACCCTGGCAAGGGCGCCCGATCCCACTCGAACTGGATGAGCTGACGCTGCGCCGCGAGCTCTGGTTGGCAACCGATGCTGCATACAAAGAGGCGGTGGAAGCCTACGCGCGCAAGCTCAATCTCGTGCGCACTCGCATCCGACGCGATACCACGCCGGATTTCCGGCTGCTTCCGCCGGATACGCTGCTGGATACGCTGCCCGTGCCAACGGTTGCCCGGCACGCCATCGAGCAGTTGTGCCGGGAGCTCTCGGCGATCTTCCGCGACTATCCGCACTTTACGGCATCGGCAGTGGGGTTTGAGTACCTTCCGGCGCAGACGTGGTACTGCAACAGCGAAGGGCGCCGGGCGGTCAAGACCGAGCTCTTCACCGGCTTGGAGGTGGTTGCCTACGCGCAGGGGCGCGATGGTACCCCACTGGCGCAGTACTACTCGGTCTACGTGCGCACGCCGCAGGAGCTTCCCTCCCGCGATTCGCTGATTCGGGCGGTCCGGCTGCTTGCGCAGCGGCTGGAGTCGCAGCGAAATGCACCGGCATTGGAGGAGCCGTACGTGGGTCCGGTCCTCTTTGAGGGGCGAGCTGCCGGGGAGCTCTTTGCCCAAGCCTTTGTGCCGAATGTCGTCGCGGTGCGGGAGCCGATGTCGGAATTCCTGCCCGTTGGGGGACGGATGCGGGGATTGCAGCAGCGGCTGGGGACGCGGGTGCTGCCGCCATTCCTCTCGGTGTGGGCAACACCGTGCCGGCGCACCTTTGAGGGCACTCCACTGGTGGGCTCCTTCTGCGTGGATGACGAGGGGATGGCGGCGGAATCCGTCGCCGTTGTCGTCGGTGGGGTTGCCCGCGGGCTGTTGACAACGCGAGTCCCTGTGCGGTGGGTCCAGATGCCGGGTGGGCACAACCGTGCTGGTGCTCCGATGCCAGGGGTGCTGGAGATTGCCAGCGATACGGCATTGCCTGTAGCCCAATTGCGGGAGCGCTTCCTGGAGCTGCTGCGCGAACGTGGGCTCAGCTATGGTCTTGTGGTCCGCTCGGTAGCGAACATCAACATTGTGCAAACCATCCTGGCGCGGACGACGCTGGGAGCCTATCCGCCGTTTGTGCGCGAGGGAACGCTTGCGCTGCTGGAGCTCTACCGCGTCTACCCAGACGGGCGGGAGGAGTTGCTCCAGCCCTGCGATGCGGTGGGCGTTGTGCTGCGGAGTTTGCGCGATATCGTTGCGGTATCGCAGCGACGGATTGCGTACAACTACCTTGCCCCGGCGGCCGCCCCCGGCAGCGAGATGCCCTACCTGCCGGTATCACTCATTGTGCCGGATGTGCTGCTGGAGGAGCTGGAGGTTCGCCCGCGCGAGGGTGATGTACCGAAGTTGCCTGTCGTGCCCCCGCCCTTTGTGCAGGAGGGCAGGTAGAGGCGGGCGGTTTGCTAATTTCGCCGCTGCAGGTGCTATAGCTCGGGAGGCCGGAGATGACAATCGTGTTGCTCCTGTCCGTTGTGCTTGTGCTGGTGTTGCTTCTTCTCCCGCTGCTGCTGGTGGTTGCAGGCGTTGGGCTGTTTGCCGCCCTCATAGCGGGGGTCATCGGTGTGGAGCTTCTCAGAGGGCTTCCCGAGCCCGTGTTCCGGGAGCTCAGGCAGGAGCTCGAGGAGCTGCGGCAAGAGCTCAGGGACTTGCCGACGGAGGCAGCGCGCGAGTACTGGAGAGAGCAGGAGGAGGGCACCGCGCGGGCTCGGGCACTTCTGGGAGGCTGGTGCCGGGCGCACTGTGGGACACCGTGGGCATCGGGTGGGTTGCTCAGTTGCGACTGCGGCTGCGGGGAACCCAAAGCCCGGAAGCTGCCGAAGGTGGAAGCCGAACGGCTCCGCGGTGCCGAAGAGTTTGTGGAATGGGCACAGGCGCATTCCTCGCCCCAGATCCGGCAGTTGGGAGCTCTGGCTGCGGCGGTGCTACAGGCGTATCGGAAGCAGGATGCCCCAGCGTATGCACAAGCGGAGGAGGCGTTCTGGCAGCACTGGATAGGGCTCTCCTCCGATGACTGGGATGCTGTGGAGCGGTGGCGTCGGGAGCATGTCCCATTGCGCTGGCGGGGGCGCTCCTTCAGCATCGAAGTGGATTCGTAGCTCCGGCGTCTGCAGAGGGCGGCGTAATTTTGCATGTGTGCAAGCCGGTCCCGTGGCCGAGCGGTCAGGCAGAGGTCTGCAAAACCTCGTACGGCGGTTCGAATCCGCCCGGGACCTCCTCGGGTGTGTTGAGCCTCAAAGGGACCATGATTGGAACGACTTCGGACCTGCGCGTAGGGGCAATTGTACGCTACGAAGGCGAGCTCTACGAAGTGCTCGAGGTCGAGCACCGCACACCGGGCAACAAGCCCGGCTTCTACCAGGTCAAGATGCGCAACCTGAGCAACGGGCGCCTCTTGGAGAACAAGTTCCTCTCCGGAACGCCGATTGAGTTCGCGCGCCTGGAGCATCGCCCCCATCAGTTCCTCTACCGCGACGGCACGCTCTACGTCTTCATGGACACGGAGACCTACGAGCAGATTCCCGTCGAGGAGCGCCTTCTCGGAGGAGCTGAGCGCTTCCTGGTCGAAGGGCAGACGGTCAATCTGGTCTTCCACGAAGGGCAAGTGGTGATGGTCGAGCTGCCGCCCCATGTGAATCTGCGGGTGGTGCAGACCGAGCCCGCCGTGCGAGGGAATACCGTGACGACGGCAATGAAGCCGGCGGTCCTGGAGACTGGAGCCACGATTCAGGTCCCGCTCTTCGTGGACGAAGGGGATATCGTCCGCGTGGACACGCGCACCGGCGAGTACGTCGAGCGCGTCAAGGAGTAGAGCAGTTCCACGGCTGCGGGCGCCCGGATGGACTTGGGCTATCTGCGCAAGCTGCTCAAGATCTTCGACGAGAGCACGGCAACGGAGCTCATCATCGAGGAGGAGGGCATCAAGCTGCACATCGTCAAACAGGCGAAGGATACAGCAGCGGGGGCGCCGTCTGCACCGGCGCCGATCTTCATCCCGTACGCCCCACCGGGGGCTCTGCCGGTGCCGAATCCGAACTCGCTGCCCGCCGCCACTACACAGGCTGCTGCCCCGGCGGAGGCTGCTCCGGTGCCACCAGCAGCGCCGGCTGAGCCTGCTGCCAAGCCCGAAAAGCCCTTGCACGAGATTCGCTCACCGATTGTCGGAACCTTCTACCGCGCGCCCGCACCCGACGCGGAGCCCTTCGTCCAAGTGGGGAGCCACGTGACTCCGGGCACCACGCTGTGCATCATCGAGGCGATGAAGCTCATGAACGAGATCCAAAGCGACATTGCCGGCACAGTCGTGAAGATCCTCGTCGAAAACGGGCAACCCGTCGAGTACAACCAGGTGCTGTTCCTCATCGAGCCGGATTGAGCGCGGCTGCCCTTCGATGTCCCTCCGAGAGCAACTTCAGCGGGGGCTGCGGGTACTCTCCGAGCGGCTCGCGCACACGCGGGAGCGCCTCGGTGCACCACTCCAGAAGCTCTTGAGTCGCCCGGACCTTTCGCAGGAGGCATTCCTGCAGGAGCTCGAACGCATTCTGTTGGGTGCCGATGTCGGGGTGGAGCTCACCGAGCGCCTTCTCCAACACCTCCGCCAACAGCGCGGCACGGCACAGGAGCTCAAGCCGTTGCTGCGGCAGCAGCTTCTGCAGTTGTTGCCAACGCCTCCTCCGGAGCAGCTCCCCGCGACCCCCACGGTGGTGCTCGTGGTGGGGGTGAACGGGTCCGGGAAGACAACAACGGCGGCGAAGCTGGCGTGGCGCTGGAAGTGCTTGGGAAAGCAGCCTCTTCTTGCCGCTGCCGATACCTTCCGCGCCGCCGCCATCGAGCAGCTCGCGCAGTGGGCAGAGCGGCTGGGGATTCCCCTGATTCGGCAGCAGTACGGAGCTGACCCGGCTGCCGTCGCCTACGATGCACTCCGCGCCGCTCAAGCCCGTGCCGCCGACGTGCTGATTGTGGACACCGCTGGACGCCTCCACACGAAAACCCCGTTGATGGCGGAGCTGGAGAAGCTCGTGCGCGTCCTGCGCAAGCTCGATCCCACAGCACCGCACGAGGTCTTCCTGGTGCTGGATGCCGCAACCGGGCACAATGCTCTCCTTCAGGCCGCTGGATTCGCCCGCCATTTGCCGCTGACCGGGGTGGTGCTCACCAAGCTCGATGGCAGTGCCAAAGGGGGAATGGCGTTCGCTGTGGCAGCGCAGTTTGGTGTCCCGATCCGCTACGTCGGTGTGGGCGAGGGCGCCGAGGAGCTGCTTCCATTCCACCCTGAATCCTTCGTTGACGCGCTGCTGGGAACCGATGCTGCTTCAGAGCAGGTGCAGGAATGGCGCCCCCAGGAGCCGTTCGGCAAGCCATCCTAAGCCCCAGAGCACTGCGCCGATGCTGAGCGGGATGGAGAGGTTATCGTCCATGCGCAGCCGGATGGAGGCTGCTTCGACCAGGCTCCCGACAGCGACGCTGAGGATTCCTGCGGCAAAGAAGGTCCAAGGAGCGCTCAGCAGCCAGCCGGTCACCCCAACGGTTGCGGTTGCAGCCAGGAAGAAGGCAAGCGTTCCCTCGGCAGATTTGTCCAAAAAGCGATGGCGTCCCCAGAGTTTGCCTGCCAGTGCTGAGGCGATATCGGCGATGATCAGCACAGCAAACGCCGTCACCGCCACCACCTTTGGGAAGATTGCCACGCACAGGCACGCTGAGATCAGCACGTACGAAGCGCCGTTGAGCAGCAGCCGATCGGTTTCAAGCTCATGAGGGCGCAGCAGGAAGCCAAACCAGCGCAGGAACCACAGGCGCACGGGTCTGACCCAGTGCATCAGGATGTCCACCGCTACAAAGGCTGCCGCCAGTGGGATGAGGATGAGCAGCGCCGTCTCACGCGAGACCGCGCTGTAGCCAATCGGAATCGAGAGCGAGAGCAGGTGGATGCCCTTGCGGACAAGCTCGCTCCGCAAAGGGATATCCCCTGGCGCAATCCCCACACTCTGCCGCGTGCCGACGTACATCTGTGCCGCAAAGAGCTATGACACTCCAGCTGCGGACGCCCGCGAAACTCAACGTAGGGCTCTGGATCCTGGGGCGCCGCCACGATGGATACCACGAGCTGCTGAGCCTCTTCCTTCCCATCACGCTCTGGGATGAGCTCCGTGCGGAGGTTGCACCCGAGCTCAGCGTCGAGTACACGCCCGCGCACGAATTTGCCAACGACCTCGTGCTGCAAGCAGCGCGGAAGCTGCAACAGCGGCTCGGTATCGCTACTGGCGCAAAAATATGGGTTCGCAAGCAGATTCCCGTAGGTGCCGGACTGGGCGGGGGTAGCTCCGATGCCGCGGCGTGCTTGCTGTTGCTGCAGCGGCTCTGGGGACGGGAATTGCCCGCGCAGGAGCTTGCTCACTGCGCTGCTGAGCTGGGGAGCGATGTGCCCTTCTTCCTGCATCCGACCCCGGCAATTGTGCGCGGGCGTGGGGAACAGCTCCAGCCGGTCCAGTTGCGCTTCCCGTACCCGATTGTGGTGCTCTACCCCGGCTTCTCCATCTCCACGGCGTGGGCGTATGCCCAGCTCCGGCAGGTGCCACCGCCACATCGAGTTGCGCCGCCACAGGAGTGGGAAGGGGTGCTTGCCGAGATTGCCTCCGCTCCGGAGCAGCTCCCGCGCTATTTTTGCAACGACTTTGAGTCAGTGCTCCTGCCGCACTATCCCATGCTGGGCGAGCTCCAGAGGGCACTCTACGAATGCGGGGCTGCGTATGCCGGACTTAGCGGGACGGGCTCAGCGCTCTTTGCGGTGTTCCGGAGCGTTGAGCACGCCGAGCGGGCACTTCAACTGCGGGAGCGCTTGCCCGGTGCTCAAGCCTTTCTGTGCCACGTGCTCGAGGGGGGATCGTGAACATCTTGGTGGGTGCGGCGGAGCTGGCGCCATTTGCCAAAGCAGGCGGACTCGCCGATGTCGTTGCGGCATTGGCGCGCCAATGGGCAGCAATGGGGCACAGGGTGCTGGTGGTGCTGCCCAAGTACCGCGTGATCGACGCTCCTGAGTGGGGATTCCAGCCGATCGAGCCGGCGGTTGCAGTCCCCATGGGGCAGACCGTCGAATACGCCCGCCTGTGGCTGGGAACGCTACCGCAGAGCGCCGCGCGCGTATGTCTGCTGGATGCGCCGCACTACTTCGACCGCGAGGGCATCTACGGCAATCCGGAGGGCTACCCTGATAACGACCGCCGCTACATCTTCCTCTCTCGGGCACTGCTGGAGCTTGCCCAAGTGCTGGGATTTTCGCCCGATATCCTCCACGTGCACGACTACCACACCGCGGTGGCAGCCGAGCTGCTGCGCCGCTTCTACCGGCGAACCCCTCAGTTCTACAAGACCGCTTCCGTGCTCACTGTGCACAACGTGGCTTTCCAGGGCATCACCGATCCGGCACGGGTACTGCCCCTGCTGGGCATCCCCTGGGAGGAGTTCTATCCCGGGTCGTTGTGGGAGTACTACGGGGCGGTGAACCTGCTCAAGGTGGGCATCCTCGCAGCAGACAAGCTCAGCACCGTTAGCCCGAGCTACGCCTGGGAGATTCGCCATACGGCGCTGGGGGAGGGGCTGCAAGGCGTCCTCTCGGTCCGCGGAGCGGACCTTGTGGGCATTCTCAACGGTGTGGACTACGAGGAGTGGTCGCCGGAACGGGACCGCTACCTGCCGGTGCCGTATTCGGCGGAGTTCCTGGCGGGGAAGGAGCTCAACAAGCAGCGCCTATTGACCGAATGGGCAGGGCTGCCGGAAGCTGAGGCGCAAGCCCCCGTTCCACTGCTGGGAATGGTGACACGGTTGACCGACCAGAAGGGCATTGACCTGCTGCTGCATGCTCTGGAGCCGCTTGTGCAGCATCTGGGAGTGCGGTTCGCTCTGCTGGGCAGCGGGGCAGGGCACTATGAGAACTTCTTCCGCTACTTGGCAAGCCGCTACAGCCGGCAGGTGTTCGTGTACATAGGCTACAACGAACCCCTGGCACACCGCATCATTGCCGCGGCGGATTTCCTGTTGATGCCCTCGCGCTATGAGCCGTGTGGGCTGACGCAGATGTACGCGCTGCGCTACGGCACCATCCCGATTGTGCGCGCCGTTGGCGGTCTGCGCGATACAGTGCGCGACTACGATCCGATCTCGGGCACGGGCTGGGGATTCTGCTTTGCCGATTACACGCCGGAGGCGCTCTTTGGAACGGTGCAGTACGCACTGAGCTTCTACGGAGCTGAGCCACACTGGGAGCGGTTACGGCGGAATGCGATGGCGTGCGACTTCTCTATCCGGCGCTCTGCCGAGCAGTACCTGCAGCTCTTCGAATGGGCGCTGGAGAAGGTGCGGGCGGAGCGGGCGTAGAATGTGCTAATTTTGCCGCAGCCCCACAAGCTCTGGAGAGCACAGATGCGGTGGTACAGTGCGCTCCTTGGCGTGCTCCTCACGACGGCGGCGTGGGGACAGCAAGGCTTTGAGTTCTTCACCGCGCGGCAAGGTGTTTCGGCGGTTCTGCAGCAAGCCCAGCGCGATGGCTTCACCGGAGCTAAGCCGCTCTGGGTTGCCTACGTGGGCAGCGTTCCGGGAGTGAACCTGCCGCTCACCCCACGCTTCGACCTGGAGCGCGGGCGGGCGAACTACTGGCTCTACGGAGTGCAGGCAGGGGATTCGACGCCGACCTATGCCGTCGTGCGCGTACAACTTGTCGGCTTCATTGCCCAGCGCGTTCCGCTTCCCACGCTGCCCGGTGGCATACTCCTGCAGCCTCTGCCGCCGAGCTGGATGGATAGCGATTCGCTGGTGGTACTGCTGCGGCAGAACCTCGCCTACCAGGACTTCCGCCGTCAGTACCCCGATAGCCTTCCCGACCTGGTCACGCTGGGCATGGGGGTGCTGCCGGGGATAACCACTCCGATCCCGCTGTGGACGGTGAGCTTCCTCGGTCCCTCCCAGGATTCGGATGCAACCATGGTCTGCACTGCGTACCGCGACCCTGCCGTCGGCGAGGGGGTGGAGTGCCTGCGCGGACCGAGCTCGGTCGAGCCAGAAGCGGATTCCCAGCCTCGCTACGAGCTGCAGTCGGGGATGCTGCTTGTGGAGCTACCGCCGCAGTGGTGTGTGCGTGGTGCGACTGTGCGCCTGTTGACGCTACTGGGGCAGGAGCTTGCCCGCAGCACTACGCTGCAGGGGGAATGTCGGGTTCGTCTCCGACTGCCCGCTATGGCAGCGGGTGCGTACGTGCTGCAGGTGATGGGAGCGGGCGCGCCGCACCAGTGGCACCGCCTTCTCTGGTTGATGCCGTGAAGTCTGCCGCAGGAGAGCAATGTACGAGCACGTTGCCCGCCAGGATCCGGAGCTGTACCGAGCGCTTGTCGGAGAGCTGCGCCGGCAGCAGTCGAAGTTGGAGCTGATTGCCAGTGAGAACTTCGCCTCGGTTGCTGTGTTGGAGGCGCTCGGCTCGGTGCTCACCAATAAGTACGCCGAAGGCTATCCCGGGCGTCGCTACTACGGCGGCTGCGAATGGGTGGATGTTGCCGAGCAACTGGCAATCGAGCGTGCCAAGCGGCTCTTTGGTGCTGCGTACGCGAACGTGCAGCCGCACAGCGGTTCCAACGCGAACATGGCGGCGTATCTGACCTTCCTCAAGCCGGGCGATGTCCTCATGGGTATGAGCCTGGCGCATGGAGGGCACCTGACCCATGGAGCGCCGGTGAACTTCTCTGGCAAGCTCTACCGTGTGGTGAGCTACGGGGTTGACCCCAAGACCGGGCGCATCGATTACGACCAGGTGGAGCAACTGGCGCGGCAGCATCGTCCGCGGCTCATCGTCGTTGGGGCATCGGCGTACTCGCGCGATTACGATTACGCTGCCTTCCGCGCGATTGCTGATGCGGTGGGCGCCTTCCTCATGGCCGATATTGCGCATCCGGCGGGCTTGATTGCCGCGGGCTTGCTCAACAATCCTCTGCCGTACTGCCACATCGTCACCAGCACGACGCACAAGACCCTGCGCGGACCTCGCGGCGGGCTCATCTTGGTGGGACAGGAGTATGAGAACCCGTTCGGCATCGTGGCTCCGAAGTCGGGGCGGCTCAAGAGCATCGGCGAGGTGATCGACAGCGTCGTCATGCCCGGATTGCAGGGGGGACCGCTGGAGCACGTCATCGCCGCCAAGGCAGTGGCGTTTGGCGAGGCGCTGACCGAGGATTTCCGGCGCTACGCCCGACAGGTCATTCGCAATGCACAGACCCTGGCGCAGGCACTGCTGGAGCGCGGCTACGATATCGTCAGCGGCGGGACGGATAACCATCTCATGCTCGTTGACCTACGGGCGCGCGGCATCACGGGCAAGCAAGCCGAACAAGCCCTGGATGCTGCCGGCATCACCTGCAACAAAAACGCGGTGCCCGATGATCCACAGCCACCGATGGTCACCTCTGGCATCCGCTTGGGAACCGCTGCCCTAACCACACGGGGCATGGGCGAAGAGGAGATGCGCTACATCGCCGAGCTGATAGACCGAGTACTCACCAACCTGGGCAACGAGTCCGTCTACGCCGCCGTCCGCGCCGAAGTTGCCGAACTGTGTCGGCGCTTCCCACTCTACCCTGAGCTGGAGCCAGCAGTGGCACCGCTGGAGGTACCGTAAGCTGCACGGTGCAGCCGGAGGAGCAGCGCTTCAAGTGCGGCAGCAGCAGCGTAGAGCTGGAGCCATTCCACCTCCAGCTTGTAACGGATGTTGACCACGTGGTTGAGTGCGTACCCCACTGTAAAGCACAGGAGCGCCAGCAGCAGGAGGGATGCAAAGTCACGGCGGAGACGCCACAGGCGTACGAATCCCAGCACAGTAAGGGCGTTGAGCAACACCACCGGTAGCAGCCGTACCGCCACAAACTCCACCGAGAAGTTGCCCCAGTACCGGGGTGGCACCCACCAGTACACGAGGGCGTGGACGACGGTCCGCTCCAGCCAGAGTCCCCAGTGCTGCCGGATGATATCGAGCGCCATCCGGCGCATTTCGGGAAGTGCAGCCGATTCCGGAAGCCGGTAGAGGGAGTCCAAACGGCGGACAAACTCCTGCGAAAGGGCATAGCGGGGATGGACCGCGAACTCGGGGGTCCAGGAGTAGAGGAAGGTCAGATACGCCGAGTAGGTGCGCGTTGGCGTGGGATCGCCGAAGAGCAGTGCGCCTCGGATGCTCCAGGGCAGTAGCACCAGCGCTGCCACTATCACGATGAACCCGAGCAGATGCCGACGCCCTCTGGGAAGTACCGCAAGCGAGGCAATCAGTAGGGGCACCGCAACAGGCTTCTCCAGCACAAATCCTCCCAGCAGAGCGCCCATGGGGAGCGCCTTCAGTGCGGGGCGAGCAGCCGTGCGGCTGCGCAATAGGAGAAGTCCCCACAGCGCGCCGCAGAACACGAACACCGCGGTGTTCTCGGCAACCGTGGCGTTGTAGACGTACGAGGGGTGCAGGGCGAAGAGGAGCCCCGCAAGCGCTCCAATGCGGGGAATGCCCAGCTCCGAGCCAATGCGGAACAGCAACCACGGCAGCGCTGCGTAGAGCAGATGCTGGAACAGCGCCACTGCCTGCAATCCCTGTGGGTCGCCAAAGAGCGCCAGGAAGAGGGCAAGCAGGGCGGGGTAGAAGGGACCTTTGATCGTGGTCGGACCATGTTCGCCGTAGCTGAAGCCCTCACCGGCGAGGAGGTGGCGGGCGATGTTGTAGTCTTCAGCGGTATGCACGGGCGGGGCAACGACAAGCTGGAAGGTGCACCGCACAAGGGCTGCCACGATGCAGATCATCAGCACTGCTCGGCGGAGGCGGGGTTCCTCCTCCATTGCCGTGAGGATGCCCCGGAGGCGTGCGTGAAGGGGTGCGCGGGGGCTCTGGTGTTCGGCGTTGGTCATCGGCACTGCGATGCTGCGGGATTGGGTGCGGAGTCGTATTTTTGTACCGAGCTGAGCGTCGCTCTCTCCCCTGAGCGGCGCGCCAGAGGCTCGAGCCTGGGGGTGCCCCAATGCCGCCGGGCTCTTCTTTTTTTACGGGGCAGCTGCAGGGCAATACCGGCGTCGGATGTCCTCGATGATGGGCACTGCATGGGCACGCCCATTCTCGATGAAGACGTTCCAGGTTTCGCAGCCGCAGACGACCGAGCCAGCAACGTAGAGCCCCGGGACGTTGGTCTCGAAGGTGTCCGGATCGTAGGCGGGGATGAGGGTGTGCGGGTCCAACCGAATGCCCATTGAGCGGAGCAGTTCGGCATTGGGGCGGTAGCCCGTGTGCGCGATGACGAAGTCCACCTCCAGCCAGAATTGGCGCCCGGTTGGAAGCTCCCGAAGTCGGATCCGGCGCGGTTCGATCTCCTCTACGACGGTTTCGAAGAGGGCGTGGATCTCCCCGCGGCGGATGCGGTTTTCGATATCGGGCTTGAGCCAGTACTTGACCGATTCGCCCAATTGTGCCCTGCGGTGGATGAGGAACACGCGGGCATTGTGCCGGTAGAGCTCCAGCGCGGTTTCGACGGCGGAGTTGCGCCCCCCTATGACGGCAACGCGGGTGTGCACGTAGCCGTACGGCTCGGTGTAGTAGTGCGTCACGTGCGGAAGCTCCTCGCCAGGGACACCCAAGGGGTTAGGCTGATCGAAGTAGCCCGTTGCGACGATCACCGTGCGGGTGTGGAACTCCTCACCCGTTGCCGTGTGAACACGGAAGAGCTCGCCGTCGCGGACAACAGCGGTCACCGGAGTATACAGGCGGACCGGGAGCCGGAAGTACTCACACACTCGGCGGTAGTACTGGAGGGCTTCCTGGCGTGTTGGTCGGGGGTGTGCACTGGGGAAGGGGATGCCGCCCAGCTCCAGGTTCTCTGCCGTCGAGAAGAAGACCATGTTGGTGGGGAAGCGGCGGATGGAGTCCACCAAAGCGCCCTTCTCCACGATGAGGAAGCGCAAGCCCGCACGCTGAGCTTCGATCCCGCAGGAGAGCCCCGTGGGACCAGCACCGATGATAAGCGTATCCAGCACCGCCTGGGAAGCCGCGTTCTGGCTCATGGAATCAGCGCACAATCAGCACGGGAATAGCGACCGTGCGGTTGCGCAGCAGATACAGCCCGCTCGGCAGCCGAGAGACATCGTAGATGAGCACGCGGAGCTCCCCACGCTGCTCCGAGCCCAAGAGTGCGATCTCCAGCCGCTCGCCCAGCACGGAGAAGAGCTGCGGAGGCTCCAGAGCCGCTTCGGCAGGAAGCTCCAGGAGAAGCCGTTCCGTTGCCGGCTGTGGGAGGAGACGCCAGCGTGGCGTGGCTGCAAGCGGTACGGCATCAGGTTCGGCGGTGTCCAGCCGCACATTGTCAATGTACCAGCCGTCGTTGTTGCGCACGAGATTGGAGCGCAGGCGGAAGCGGATGTAGATGGTGTCGCCGATGAAGGCGCGCAGGTCGCGGTGTTCGCTGAACCAGGAGCTGTTCTCGACGCTGTCGCGGAACCCTGCCGAGCGGCGGATATCCACCGCTTGGACGATAACCCAACTTTGCCCGAAATCGCGCGAGACTTCGGTCACCGCCGTATCCCCTGGCTCGACCAGCGCAATGTGCTCGTAGCTCAGGGTTGGTGCAGCAGCGGAGACAACCACCGGTGCAAGCACAACCCAGGTGTTCGAGCGGTTGGGGTAGAAGCCGTCGGGGGAGTCGGTGAGCGAGTTCGGCGGTGACGCCGCCGCACGGGAGGTCAATCCCCAGGTGCCGTTGGTGTAGAGGGCAGGCGTGGAGGCGGAGTCGTCGAACGTTGCCAGGAGCTGCTGGAGTGGTGCGCCCGCGTAGGCAAGCACGGTGTCGGAGGACTGGCTCAGCGCACGGCGGTTACCACGTTCGGAGAGAGCGCGCAGGTAGAGCTGATAGAAGCGCCCAATGGGAACTCGGAGCAGGAGCTGTGCCGGGGTTCCCGCCTGGAGCGCAGGGATGCGGAGGCTGTCCAGCAGAGCCCCATTGTCGGCGTTGTACACGTACACGGCAGCCAGGTCGTACAGCGGAGTGCTATCCACGTGGAATGCCGGTGTTTGCCACGAGAGCAGGATCCCCTGCTCGTGCGGTCGGGCAACGAGCGCGCTCGGTGGCAGCGGTTCCAGTGCTCCGCCGACGATGCCGGAGATGCGCGCGGGCTCGCTCTCCATCCCCTCCGGCGTCACAGCAACGAGCTCATAGGTGAAGGTGGCGCCATCGGGGAGTCCGGATTCGGTGAACTCCTGAGTGCCCTTCGGAACCGTTGCCCGAAGCTGCCCATCGCGGAAGATGCGGATGGAGAACTCCTCCAGTGGCTCGCCCAGGAGGTTGAGCTCCGGATCCCGCCAGCGCAGCCGGACGGTTCCGCTCGGTAGCGGAGGTGTGCTCTCCACCGTCAGCGCTTGCGGAGGCTGCGGAGCAGTGCTGACAAGAGCAACGTAGACATCCAGGGTTGAGTACGAACCGCGTGGAGCATTGGGCATCCAGAAGCATGGGTAGATGCGCCCGCCGTAGGCAGTGATGCCGGTGTAGTCGCCCCAGTAGTAGTTGCCCGGTCCTTGGTAGGAGACGTCCTCCGGACCGTCAATGTAGAAGGTCCAGGGCGTCAGCCGGATGTGGCGCCAGGTTTGGGCATCGCGCGAGATGGCAAGGTAGGCATCCACGCCCCGGTTGTCGGGGTCGTGCTGTGAGCTGTAGTAGAGCACGGCGATGATGCCCGTGAGGGGGTCCACCGCAATGGCGGGGAAGAAGAGGTCGTTGTGCAGCGTGTTGTTGTCAATGCGCTGCGAGGGAGCCCAGGTGAGCCCGCCGTTGGTGGAGTAGGTGAAGAAGATGCCACTCCTGCCCTGGGCATCTTTGCCGGATTGCACCAAGTAGATCCAGCCTCGGCGTGGCGTGTTCGAGTGGTCCACTGCAATGGCGGGGTAGGAGCTGACGCGGATGTTCTGCTTATCGGCGAGCACCTGGCGTCCGCTGGTGGAGTTGTAAGTGCCGGTTGTGCCGACGGTTTGGGCGATCACGGGCGCGGGGCGCCAGGTTTGTCCACCGTTGAGGGAGATTTGCACCATCGCGCTGGTCATCCCCGCAAGCTCCTGACGCCAGGCGACGTAGACCTCGCCGTTGGGACCAACGGTGACCATGGGGGCTTGCACGTCACCACCGCCACTGGAGAGCAGCGTTGGAACGCTCCAACTGTTGCCGCCGTCGGTGGAGCGGGCAATGTAGATGCCGGGAACGCCACCGAAGCGGCGCCAGACAACGTAGATGGTCCCTCGGTAGGGCGAGCTCGAGACCGTGTCAACGGCGATGAGGCATTTGTCATCGAAGGGCACGTTCTGCCCGGCGTTGTAGGTGACCGGGCTGAGTTCGCTCCAGGTTGCGCCGCCATCGGTTGAGATTGCCAGGAAGACGCCGTTTGTGCCGCCGAGCTGGCTGCCGCTGACTTGCGCCATGATGTGCCCGTAGTATGCGTTGCCGGCGTTATCGAACGCCAGACCTGGATCGGCGATTGCCGCGCCGCCGGCGGTGGGGATGAGCTCATTGCGCGGAGTGAGAGCAGCGCTCCAGGTGCGTCCGCCGTCGGTGGAGCGGTAGGAGACCATGCGGTAGTTGCCCCCGTAGTTGTAGCGCGAATCGTTGGCGCCCGCCAGTAGGAGCTGCGGATTGCGGTGGTGCAGCGTAATCCAGGTCTCGCTCTGGTCCATGCTGTAGGGTGCGATGTTCACCAGCGGGATGCCTGTCGGGCTGTACAGGAGGCGGGCAGCGTCGGAGGGTTTGCTCAGCTCCTCTGGGCGGTAATCGGCAGGGTTGACCCAGCGGATGCGCCCCCATGCTGGCGGCTGCTTCTCAAATCCGGCTTGCAGAAAGAGCGGGAGCTGGCGAGCATCGTACTGCGCCAGCGCACTCCAGACCAGCCCACAGCTACTCAGAAGCCCGATGAAGCGACGCAGCATCCCCGAGAGGACCAATGGTGTTGAACACGACCGCAACGATGCGCTGATGGACGGTCTCGATATCGGCGTTGCCGTCAACTTCGTGCAGCTTGCCCTGCTGGCGGTAGTACTCCAGGACGGGGTGGGTTTGCTCGGCGTAGACGGCAAGCCGTTGCCGGATGATGGCTTCGGTGTCGTCGGGGCGCCCTCGGGCAAGCAGGCGGCGCACGATCTCCTCCTCCGCCACGCAGATGTTGATGACCAGTTCGACGGAGCGTCCCTGCTGGGCAAGCAGCTCATCGAGTGCGTAGGCTTGCTGCAGAGTTCGCGGGAAGCCATCCAGAATGCAGCGTTCGCGGTACGGAGACTGTGCAAGCAGCTCAGCAACTACAGCGGTTGCCAGCTCATCGGGAACGAGCAGCCCATTGTGCACGTACTCCTGCACCTGCTTGCCCAGGGGTGTTCCCTGCTGGATCGCTTGTCGGAACGCCTCCCCCGTGGAGAGATGCGCAATCCCGTAGCGCTGGCTCAGGAGCTGTGCTTGTGTGCCCTTGCCCACACCCGGTGCACCGAAGAGGACGATGACCATCCGCAGATGAGCTCGTGCAGAACACAGACGCAGCAAAAATACGAAAGCCCTGGGCGCTTGGGGCGGAGCCAGTCCTTACGCCGGGCTGTACGTGCGTCCCTTCCAGCGGAGCCTCCCCTGCAGGGACCAGCGGAAGGAGTTCACTCCGATGAACGCCGCAAAGAGGGCGGAGAGGGGGAAGAGCCATATCTGAGTACGCGGGAAGCGAAATGCCGCAGTGACCTGCCAACGCAGCACCGTTGCCAGACCGTACGCTATCCCGCCCAGCAGACTCCAGAGCAGCTCTCCGCTCAGGAGCCCTGCGACCGCAGCCGCCGGAGGTAGCACGAAGAGCCAGAGGAGGTGCACGACGAACCCCAGAAGGACCCACCACCGGTAGCCCATGGCGGGGTACATGTTTTTGGAGAAGCCGGCGATGACCTCAGCAGCAGAGGTGTACATCCGGCAGCGCAGTAGTTGTGTCCCCTCGGCGACGGGGGCACTACCGAGCAGCGCTGCGGCGCGCTGACCAAGGGCGAGGTCCTCGGCGAGTTCCGAGCGGACCGCAGCATGTCCGCCGAGCTGCCAGTAGAGGGTGCCTTCGATGAGCAGCGCCTGCCCTCCGGCAGCGTTGAAGCGCGGGAAGAGGCGGCGCCAGCGGTCGGGCACGTACCCGAAGTAGAACACCGCCAGCAGCGGAATGATAAGCTGCTCGGAGAGCGTTCCCAGCTCCTCGTCTGGCATGACCGTCAGGAAGCGCCATCCGTACTGCTCGCGGGCAGCCATGACCGAGGCAAGGCACAGGGGTGTGTGGACGGTATCGGCATCGGTGAAGAACAACCATTCCCCTTGAGCCTGCTGGGCAAGCTGGTGGCATGCCCAGGATTTGCCGACCCAGCCCTTGGGAAGCGGTGCGCCGCGGATGACCCGGAGCCGTTCGGGGAATTCCGCCTGCAGTTGCTCCAGTACAGCGGCGGTGCCATCGGTGGATTCATCATCGAGCACGAGCACCTCATAGTTTGGATACTGCTGGCGGCACAGGGAGCGCACACAGGGGGCAATTCGCTGCTCCTCATTGCGTGCGGGGATGAGCACGGACACCTTCGGCGCACTGGGTGCCTCCCATGCCCGAGGCTGGAGTCGGGGAAGGCGGCGCAGGTTCAGTGCGCACGTGAGGTTGAAGAAGCACAGAACTCCAATTGCGGTCAGCAGCACAAGCTCCATCGCGCCGGTCACGGGGGTGGAATGCAAAGTTGCGGGCTTTCTCAGGCGGACGCAGCAGAGCCCTCCTTGGGTGGACTTCGCAGAGGAGCGCTTTGGGAATGGGTACTAAATTTGCACGCGACCTGGCACGTTGCACATCGCAGAGTAGGAGGGATGCTGCGGCACGCTGCCCTGTTGGGAGTCACGGCAGCGCTCTGGGCGCAACAGTGGGAGATCCCAATTCTGGACCGGGCTCCGTTGGTGGGAGGCAAGCAGGATACGGTTGTCACCATCGTATGCCCGCCCGCGGATGTGCTGGTCGAGCAGGTCGTGCTGAGCTATGCCCTGCACCGTCCGCCCGGAGGCTGGGACCCCTGGGATCGGATTGCCTACGTCAACGTGCTGACCGAGCAGGATACCTTCGAGATTGCGCGCATCATGACGCCGTATTCGCGCGAGTGTGGCTGGGAGATTGATGTCACGCCCTTCCGCCCGCTCCTGACCGATACGGTGCGGATTCGAGCGTTCATCCTCTATTGGGCAAGCGGTCCGCAGGGCTATTTGGTATCGCTGCGGCTGCGCTTTGTGCCGGGGCAGCCGGAATTGGTGCCGTATCGGGTCGTACGCCTGTGGGCAAATGATGCGCTCCGGCGCTGGCCGTACGGGAATCCAAAGGACCCCATCGAGCAGTATGTGCCGCCGCGCCGGCTGTTTATCGAGGATAGCGCGGTTGCTGTGCACTTTTGGGCACTGTTGACCGGGCATGGGCAGGGCAACACGGATAACGCAGCCGAGTTTTCGCAAAAGACCCATGCGGTGGTGGTCAACGGCGAGGAGTATCCGCGCCTGCTGTGGCGTGATGATTGTGCCCAAAACCCCTGCCGTCCGCAGGCGGGAACCTGGCAGTACAACCGAGCCGGCTGGTGCCCGGGCGACTACGTCCGCCCATGGGAGGAGGATATCACCGCAAGCGTGCGCCGCGGGGATAGCAACACCATTGCATTCCGCTTCCAGCCCTACATCAACTACTGCAGCCCGTGGTGGGATAGCTGCGTCAGTGGCATCACCTGTCCGGACTGCAACTTCAACAGCACCGGGCACACGATGCCGTGGTACATGATGAGCGCTTACGCCGTGCTCTACCGCCGCGCAGCAGGGCAAAGCGTAGGGGAGCATCGTGGTGCGGTGCCCGTGGAGTCTGTGCAGGACCAATACGGGATTGTGCTGCGCCGCAGAGGGAGCGCAAGCGTATGGCAGTGGGCACTGGTGAACCTGCTTGGGCAGGTCTTGCGCTCGGGAGAATGGCACGGGGAGAGCCTGAGAATCCCACTGCAGCAGTGTGCCGCGGGTGTATATGCGGTGCTGCTGAAGACCCCGCAGCAGCAAGTGTATGTGGTGCCGTGGGTGCCCTAACGCTCTCCGTTACCGATGTGCCACCAGTTCCGTCCGCGGAGCAGCGCGGGGAGGTCAGCGGTGGTGCGCTGACGAGCGCGCTGCACCTGCTCAAAGAACAGCTCCTCGTAGGTTGGCTTGCTGGGGTCGGCATAGAGCACTCCAAAGGGGCGCGGGAAGGGATCGTCCCAGAGTTGCGCCAACAGGAAAGCGCGGGCGCGGTCGGTTTCATCGTGAATCCATAGCTCCGAAGGCGCCGCCTCCTCGGTGGAGACCACCTCTGGAGTGGTCGTGCGGAGCCGCACGGCACGCTCTCCATTGGGACCGAAGCGGAGCGGCTTGCCGTGCTCCACAAAGAGCGCGTTCCAGGGCTTGGACTCCTTCTCCGTAAAGCGGGCGAAGGCACCGTCGTTGAAGACCGGGCAGTTCTGGTAGACCTCCACAAAGGCGGCGCCCCGGTGCTGGGCAGCGCGCGCGAGCACCATGCGCAGATGGGCAAGGTCCCGGTCCAACGTACGCGCCACAAAGGTTGCTCCGGCGCTCAACGCCAGCAACACGGGGTTGAAGGGGAACTCCACCGAACCCCACGGCGAGGATGGGGTCACCTGCCCTGGGGGAGAGGTCGGAGAGAGCTGCCCTTTGGTCAGCCCGTAGACCTGGTTGTTGAAGAGCACGACGGTGACATCCAGGTTGCGCCGCAGCAGATGCAACAGGTGGTTTGTGCCGATGGAGAGTCCATCGCCATCGCCGGTGATGATCCAGACGTGGAGTTCGGGGCGGGTGAGCTTGAGCCCGTAGGCAAACGCCGGTGCCCGCCCGTGGATGCCGTGCAATCCGTACGTGCTCATGTAGTAGGGGAAGCGCGAGGAGCAGCCAATGCCGGAGAGGAAGACCACCTGCTCGCGCGGAATCTGGAGCTCTGCAAGCACGGTCTGGACCTGCTTGAGGATGGCGTAGTCGCCGCAGCCGGGGCACCAGCGGACCTCTTGGTCGCTGGCGTAGTCCTTAGCGCTCAATGCCGGTGGGGTGGAGAGCTGGTTCATCGTGGAGTGCACGCTGGATTGCTTCGACTACTTCGCTGACGGTCAGCGGGAGTCCTTGGACCTTCGTGTAGGAGCGCGCGTCTACGCGGTAGTGTGCGCGCAAGAGATGAGCAAACTGTCCAGAGTTGAGCTCGGGCACGAGAATCCGACGGAAGCCCGCAAGGAGTTCGCCCAAGCCAGGCGGCAGCGGATGCAGGTAACGCACGTGGATATGAGCCACTGGCAAGCCCTGCTGCAGGCACTCCTGGACGGCGGTGTACACGCTGCCGTAGGTGGAACCCCAGGAGACGACCGCCAGCTCGCCCGTTGCTGGACCCAGGGTGATGGTCTGCGGTGGGAGCGTTTCGGCAAGGCGAGCAAGCTTGTGCGCGCGTGCCCGCACCATGCGCTCGTGGTTGAGCGGGTCGTAGGAGACGTTGCCCGTGAGGTCCTCCTTCTCCAGCCCGCCGATACGGTGCTCAAATCCAGGGGTTCCCGGGACAGCCCAGGGGCGAACACCGCGCTCATCGCGCTGGTAGGGCAGGAAGGTGCCATTGGAGCGATGCTCCGGGGTTGCCCATGGGGGCTGGATTGGCGGCAGGGAATCCGGCTCTGGAATGCGCCACAGGTCGGAGCCATTTGCCAGGAAGGCGTCCGAGAGCAGCACCACTGGGGTCATCCACTCCAGGGCGATTCGGGCGGCTTCGTAGGCAGCAGCGAAGCAATCCGCCGGGGTTGCCGGGGCGATGACAGCAAGAGGCGCCTCTCCGTGGCGCCCGTAGAGCGCTTGCAGCAGGTCGGCTTGTTCGGGCTTGGTCGGCATTCCAGTGGAGGGACCGGCGCGCTGGATATCGCAGACCACCACGGGCAGCTCCAACATGACTGCCAGCCCGAGCGCTTCACTCATGAGCGAGAAGCCGGGTCCCGAAGTTGCCGTCACGCCCAGGTGCCCTCCGAAGGCGGCGCCGATGGCAGCGCACAGCGCTGCCATCTCATCCTCGGCTTGCAGTGGGTAGACCTCGTAGGCGAGCAGCCGTTCCATCTGGTGCAGCACCTCCGAGGCAGGGGTGATGGGGTAGCCGGCGTAGAAGAGCTTGACCCCGGCGCGATGGGCGGCAGTAACGAACCCCAGCACCAAGGCTTCGTTGCCGGAGATGCTGCGGTAGGTGCCCGGCTCCAGGGGAGCCTGCGGGATCTCGTAGCGCGAGGCGAAGAGCTCCGAAGTCTCTCCGAAGGCGTACCCGGCACGCAGCACACGGAGATTGGCTTCCAGCAGCTCAGGTTTCTGAGCAAACTTCTCGCGCACGAGCTGCTCCAGCGGCTCCAGCGGACGCGAAAACAGCCACGCCAGCAGTCCCAGCACGAACATGTTCTTCGTGCGTTCGCGCTCCCGTACCGAGAGCGGAGAATCCGCCAGTGCCGAGGCAACCAGTTGCGAGATGTTGAGCGTGATGAGCTCGTAGTCGGAGAGGCTGCCGTCGGTAAGAGGGTTGGAGTCCTCCGGATATCCTGCCAGGCGCAGGTTGCGTCGGTCGAATCCCGCTTCGTTGGCGATGAGGAGTCCACCCCGTTTGAGCAGGTGCAGGTGGGTTTTGAGTGCGGCGGCGTTCATTGCCACCAGGACGTCGCATTGGTCGCCGGGGGTAAGGATTTCGGTGCTGCCGAAACGGAGCTGGAAGCTGGAGACTCCAGCCAGCGTGCCTTGTGGGGCGCGGATTTCGGCAGGGTAGTTCGGGAGCGTGGCAAGATCGTTGCCCGCCAGTGCGCTGGTATGGGCAAAGTAACTGCCCGTCAACTGCATGCCCTCGCCGGAATCCCCAGCGAAGACAATCGTCACATCGCGACGCGGCGTTGTGCTGTACATTTGTGCTGCAATCGCAAAGCCGTTGAGACGGGTTCCAGCGCCAACTTACGCACTTGGACCCAAACGGGCAGCGCGCAAAGGGTATTTTTGTGCCCGACGGGTTCCACCTTCTGAGCGTTGGAAATGAGGCACTTCGTCATCGTCATCGGCGGAGGAGTCGCTGGAGCAGAGGCGGCACATCAGTTTGCGCAGCGCGGGATTCGCGTGGCGGTGCTGGAGCAGAACGCCTTGCCCTACGGCAAAATCGAGTACGGGCTTCCCAAGTGGCACGTCAAGCTGCGCAACAAGGAGGAGGCAGCAATTGACCAGAAGCTGACGCACCCGCTGGTGCAGTACGTCCCCTGCACCAAGCTGGGGCGCGAAGTTCGGCTTCCGGAGCTGCTCTCCTGGGGGGTGAGCGCAGTGGTCTTGGCAAACGGCGCCTGGCGCGATCGCCCCTTCCCAGTGCCGGAAGCCGAGGAGTACATCGGGCGCGGCTTCTACTACCAGAACCCTTTCATGCTGTGGTTCAACACGATGCATGACCCGGAGGCGTGCCCCGAGCCGTATGAGATTGCCGATGGAGCGGTGGTCATCGGGGGAGGGCTTGCCTCAATTGATGTCGCCAAGGCGCTGATGATGCTCACAGTGGAGGAGGCATTGCGCCGGCGCGGCATTCAGAGCAACGTCATCGAGATGGAGCACGGCATTGACCGCCTTCTGCACACGCATGGGCTGACGCTGCACGAGCTGGGCATCCAGGGCTGCACGCTCTACTACCGCCGCCGTGCCATTGACATGCCGCTGACCCCGATGCCGACGGATACCCCTGAACGGCTGGCGCGAGCGCAGCAGGTGCGCCTCAAAGTACTGCAGACCGCAATGGCGCGGTACCTCTTCAACTTCCAAGAGCTGCGCCGACCCGTGGGCATCCTCACCGAAGGGGGAAGGATGGTCGGACTGGTGCTCCAGCAGACGCGCGTGGAGGATGGGCAGGTGGTGCCCGTTGAAGGGAGCGAGTACGAGGTCCGAACTCCGTTGGTCATCTCCTCGATCGGCAGCATTCCGGAGCCGCTGCCGGATATCCCCATGCGTGGGGAGGTCTACGCGCTGGAGGACACGCAGTTGTGCCGCATCGCCGGATACGAGAACGTCTTCGCCGTCGGCAATGCCGTCACCGGGCGTGGCAACATCCAAGAGAGCCTGCGCCACAGCCGGCAGGTAAGCCAGCGGATTTTGAGCGACTACATCGGCTGGGATGCCGAACTCTACGAGCGCTGGAACCGAGCTCAGGAAGCCGCCGTTGCAGAGGAGGTCGAGCGGATTGCGCAGCAGCTTACTCGATTGCCACAACGGACGGCTGAACAGATGGACACCATCGCCGCGCACATCGCCGCACTACAGCATCGGGCGGGATACGACGGGGATTACCACGGCTGGATTCGGCGCCACCTTCCCAAACGGCTGGAGGAGCTGCTATCGCTGGACCTCTCTGCCGAGGAATCCCCCGAATCTGCAGCTTAGTGCCCCTCCAACCGCAGCCGGAGTTGCGGTAGAAGGCGCGTTGTGACCTCCGGCTGCCGCATAAACCATTCTGCGCCAACCAGGAGATGCAGGTAGCGCAGTGGGGACGGCATGGGGAGGCTCATTCCTGCGAAGCTACCCAGTCGGAACGCCCGGAGGTCCTGTGCCAGAAGGTGCAGTGGTGGAGCGCTCCGCGGCAGCAGCGGTGCGATGAGCTCCAACGCCACGGCGGGCGCAACTGCTGGACGGCTCCCGTAGCGGAGCTGTAGCAGCAGTCCGTAGCCCAGCTCCAGCCAGAAGAGCTCCTCCCCTTCGGGGGTGCGCACACCGTAGAGCAGCAGCTCCAGGCTGGGGACAGCGTAGGAGCGCAGTCGGGCACCGATGCCGAGCCCAAATCCCGGTAGCGTGGTGAGCTGCACAGAGGAGCTCGGAAGCAGACGGTAGACGGCACTGAGCTGGGCATGGAAGTCCACGAAGATCTGCCCATGTGCGCACAGAGGCAGCGCCAGAAAGCCAAGCGCAAGGCTTTTGCCTAATTTTGCGTCCATTGCCGTCGCAGCGTGGGTGCTCGAACGCGCGCTGTGGAGGAAGACGCTCAACGCTGTGCCATTGTGCTCTAAAGCTGGGCTGGATGAGAACGATCCTGGTCACCGGTGGGGCGGGCTTCATCGGCAGCCATCTGGTCCGCTACCTCCTGCAGCAGCCTGGGGTGCGCGTGGTCAATCTGGATGCGCTCACCTACGCCGGGGAGCTGCAGCGGCTGTCCGAGCTGGAGGGCGAACCGCGCTACGTGTTCGTCCACGGGCGCATCGAGGATGAGGAGCTGGTTGCCCAGGTGTGCCGGCGCTACGAGGTCGAAGGCATCATCAACTGCGCGGCGCAGACGCATGTGGATCGTTCAATCCTGCGGGCGGATGCCTTCGTCGAGACCAATGTCCGTGGCACGTACGCCCTGCTGCAGGTGGCGCGGCAGCAGCGCTTGCGGCGCTTTCTGCAGCTCTCCACCGACGAGGTCTACGGCGAAGCCTCCGAGGGATCCCGCTACGCCGAGGATAGCCCCCTGCAGCCCAGCTCGCCGTACGCTGCAACGAAGGCGGCAGCAGACCATCTGGTGAGTGCGTTTGTGCGGACCTACGGGGTGCCGGCCTTCATCGTGCGCAGTTGCAATGTGTACGGACCGTACCAGTTCCCCGAGAAGCTCATCCCGATGAGCATCTGCAACGCGCTCTGCGATGAGCCGATCCCGCTCTACGGCGATGGGCTACAGCGTCGGGAGTGGCTCTACGTGAAGGACCTGTGCCGGGCGCTGTGGCTGCTCTATGAGCGCGCAGAGCCGGGGAGGGTCTACAACGTCAGCAGCCAGGAGGAGCGGAGCAATCTGGAAGTCGTGCAGGCAATCCTGCAGCTTCTGGGGAAGCCCCAGGAGTTGATTCGCCCTGTTCCGGACCGACCCGGGCATGACCGGCGCTACGCAATGGAGAGCCAAAGGGTTGCTGCTCTGGGATGGCGGGCAGAGGTCCCCTTCGCGGAGGGGCTGCAGCGGACGGTGCGCTGGTACATCGAGCATCGCCCGTGGTGGGAGCGATTGCGCGCGGCGGAGTACGCGCAGTACCGTCGGCAGTGGTACGAAGGCTATCTGCACAGTGGGCAGCGATGAGCACTCCATCAACACTCGCGAAGCGCTTGCTGCACAAGGTGCGGCAGCGGAAGCTGACCGTTGGTGTCCTCGGGCTGGGCTATGTCGGGCTTCCACTGGCGGTGGAGTACGCCCGCACGGGGGTTCGGGTGTTCGGCTTTGAGCTCGACCCTGAGAAGGTCGCCCTGCTGCAGCAGGGCAGGTCCTACATCAAAGATGTCCCGACCGAGCAGGTCCAGGCCGTGGTAGCCCAACAGCGCCTCATTGCCACAAGCGACTTCCGTCATTGCGCCGTGTGCGATGCGCTCTTCATCTGTGTACCGACCCCGGTGACGGCGAACAAGGACCCTGACCTCTCCTTTGTGCTGGGCGCCGGGGAAGCGATTGCACAGCACCTGCGCGCGGGGCAGCTGGTCGTGCTCAAGAGCACCACCTTCCCCGGCACAACCGAGGAGTACCTGCGCCCGGTGCTGGAGCGGAGTGGATTGACGGCGGGGCGAGATTTCTTCCTGGCGTTTTCGCCGGAGCGGGTGGACCCGGGCAATCGCAAATGGACCACCGCCAACACGCCCATCCTGGTTGGGGGGCTGACGCCCCTGTGCACACAGGTGGCAGCCGAGGTGTTGCGGATTGCCATCGAGCAGGTGATCCCGGTGAGTTCGCCGCGGGTTGCCGAGCTGGCGAAGCTGCTGGAGAACATCTTCCGCAGCGTCAATATCGCGCTGGTCAACGAACTGGCGCAGCTGTGCGACCGCATTGGGGTCAATGTCTGGGAGGTCGTCGAAGCTGCGGCAACCAAGCCCTTCGGCTTCATGCCCTTCTATCCGGGTCCGGGCATCGGTGGGCATTGCATCTTGGTGGACCCGTACTACCTGGCGTGGCTGGCGCGGCGCTATGACTTTGTGACCAACTTCGTCACGCTGGCAGCCGAGGTCAACGAAGCCATGCCCTTCTACGTGCGCGATATGATCGAGCGCGAGATTGCGCGCTTGCCGATCGCCTTGGAGCGCGCCCGGATTCTTGTCCTCGGCGTTGCATTCAAGCGCGATGTGGACGACCTACGCCATTCGCCGGCGCTCAAGATTATGGAGCTCCTCCGCAGCGATGGGGTGCGGTACCTGAGCTACTACGACCCCTACATCCCGCGCGTGACCGTTGCCGGCGAGGAGTTGCGCTCCCTGCCGGAGCTCTCCCCGCGCCGTCTTGCCCGCTACGACATTGTGGTGATTACGACCGACCACACGTGCGTGGACTATGAGCTGGTGTGCCGCCATAGCCGCGTGGTCATCGATACGCGGAACGCCTGTCGGGCGGTAGCCAACCCTCGGGCGAGGGTGGTCCTGCTCGGGGCTGGGCGATGAGGAAGCGGATCCTCTCCGTCGTCGGCGCCCGCCCAAACTACATGAAGGTAGCGCCGTTGCATCGAGCGCTTGCAGCGTATGGGGAGCGCGTGGAGCATATGCTCGTGCATACCGGGCAGCACTACGATGCGGAGCTTTCGGACATCTTCTTCGAGGAGCTGCGCTTGCCGCCACCGGTGCACTTCTTGGGCGTGGGCTCGGGAACCCATGCCGAACAGACGGCACGGGTGATGCTGGCGTTCGAGCCGGTCTGCATGGAGCTGCACCCGGACCTGGTGGTCGTCGTCGGCGATGTCAACTCCACCCTGGCGTGCGCATTGACGGCGGTCAAGCTCGGTATTCCGCTTGCCCATGTGGAGGCGGGGCTGCGCAGCTTCGACCGCACGATGCCGGAGGAGATCAACCGTGTGGTGACCGATGCCGTTGCGGACTATCTCTTTGCAACCGAGCCCAGCGCGGTGGAGAACCTGCGCCGCGAGGGGGTGCCGCAGGAGCGCATCTTCCTGGTCGGCAACACGATGATTGACTCCCTGCAGTCTGTGCTGCCCGCAGCCCGGGCACATCCCATTCGGGAGCAGTTGGGGCTGCGGCCGCGGAGCTACGCCGTTGTCACGCTCCATCGCCCCAGCAATGTGGATGTGGCGCAGCAGTTGGGCTTTCTGCTGGAGGCGCTGCGTCAGCTTGCCCAATGGCGGTGCGTGGTCTTCCCGATGCATCCGCGGACGCGGACAGCTGTACAGCGCTTTGGACTGGAGCCACTGCTGACGCACGAGAATATCCGTGTGCTGCCTCCGCTGGGCTATGTGGAGTTTCTCGCCCTGGTGGTGGAGGCGGATTTCGTGATGACCGATTCCGGCGGAATCCAGGAGGAGTGCACCTACGTGGGGATTCCGTGCCTGACACTGCGGACCACAACGGAGCGTCCAATCACGTGCCAGGTGGGCACAAACCTTTTGGTGCCGCCGGAGCCGGAGCTGCTGTCTGCAGCGCTGGAGCTGCTTCGCTCCGGGTATCGCAAACAGGGCATAGTCCCACCGCTATGGGATGGGCATGCGGCAGAACGCATTGCGCAGATTCTTGTGCAGCAGTGTCTGTAGCGCGCTCCTGGGGGGCGCTGCGGCAGTAGCGCAGCAGGGGACGGCTTCCCCGCTGAGCCTGTGGCAGCTGCTGGAGCAGGTTACCCCGGGGCAATCCGCGCGGATGGTGTTGCCGGAGTTGCCGCCGGCAGACCATGTCGTCAGCGCCGAGCACTACGTTGTGGGTCCCGGTGATGTGCTGCTGCTGCAAATCGTTGCCCCGGTGGTGCAGGAGCATGTGCTGGTGGTCTCGCCCGATGGCGAATTGTTGCTGCCGCGGATTGGGGTGCTCTCCGTTCAGGGTCGGACGTTGGCGTGGGTGCGCAGCGAGGTCGAACGCCGAGTGCGGGAGCGCAATCCCAAGGCAGAGGCGGTTGTGCTGTTGCAAAAGGCGCGAACGGTGCTGGTGACCGTGCGCGGGTATGTGCGCTTCCCTGGGGTCTACGCGCTGCCGGCAACGGTGCGGGTTTCCACCGCTGTGCGCTTGGCAGTGCTTGGGCGAATGGAGCAATCGGGGCAAAAGCCCGGAATGGCTTCCCCACCGGTGGCGAGCATGCAGCAGTTGGAACGGGCTGAGTACGAGCCCAGCGCTGTGCCCTTCCTGCCGAGCTATTGCACGCGGAATATCCTCCTGCGCTACGCCGATGGGCACATGGCAGTGGCGGACCTGGAGCGGGCGCGCGCACTGGGCGATGTGGCTGCCGATCCCCCCGTGCGCGAGGGGATGGAGATCGTGGTTCCGGAACCGCTGCCGGAGTATCCCGTGCTCTCGATTGCCGGGGCGGTGCGGATGCCGCTGCGCCTTGCCTATCGGGAGGGGGACCGACTCAGCCTGTTGCTGCGCTTGTGCGGAGGGCTTGACCTCGAACGGGCAGAGCCGTTTGTGCTGGTGTATCTCCCGCAGCAGCCGGTGCAGCGGGTTGAGCTGGATTCAGCGGGGATGCCACTGCGCGATGTGGTCTTGCCTGCGGGCAGCGCCGTCGTGGTACCGGAGCGACCGATTGCAGGAGCCCGCGCCACCGGAGTTGCTACCGTCCTTGGGGCGGTTGCCCGTCCGGGGGCGTACCCTATCGAACCAGGGCGTACGCGCTTGCGCGAGCTCCTGGAGCGCGCCGGAGGTGTGTTGCCGGAAGCGGTGCTGGAGCTTGCCTATATCCGACGCCAGCCACCGGCGAGCCTGGCTGCCGATGTGCGGCTCCCTTCGGAGGTGCAGCTCTACGAGCGCTTCCTCTACAGCGATCTGCGCCTGGAGGACACCGTGCGCTACGCCTTAGAGATGCGGCTGCGGCGCTCGCGGGTTGCGTGCGATTTCGTTGCGCTCCTGCGCAGAGGGGATGAGCGGCACAACATCGTGCTGGAGGATGGCGACCAGATCGTCATCCCCTTGCAGGGCGGATATGTCTACGTGGGTGGCATGGTGCGCGTGCCAGGATTTGTGCGGTACGAACCCGGGCGTCCGGTGGAGTGGTACATCGAACAAGCCGGCGGATACAGCAGCGCTGCCGATCCGAAGCGGTTGCGCATTCTGCGCGGCAGTTCCTACACGTGGCTGCGCCCTCGCGAAGCCGGCGCGCCGCAGCCCGGGGATGAGATCTACGTCCCTGGGCAGCTGGATGTGCCTGCGTGGGCGGAGAAGCAAGCTGAGCTGCAGTTGTATACGGTGCTGACCGGCGCTGTGTCTACGTTGACCTTTGTGCTGGCGACGATTGTGAACCTGCTGCGCCGATAGGCGGGAAATGCAGTGGGAAGCGCAGTTGTGGCACCGGGCGACGCACCAGTTGCCCCAAGCGTCGCAGAGGTTTGAGCAGTGGGACGGCAAAGCTGCCGCTCAACCCATTGCGCCGCCATGCCTGCCAGCATTCCCAATTGCCGCGCAGGATGTTACGCAGCGAAGCATTGCTGACGCCGCCGGCGTCCATGGCAACCAGGACGCGTGGGATATAGCCAACCCGAATCCGGTGGCGCAGCAGCAAGCGCAGCATCAGCTCGTAATCGGCAGCGATACGGTAGCGCAGATCGAATCCTCCGAAGCGCTCGTAGAGCCGGCGGCGTGCAAAGAAGGTCTGATGCGGCGGCATCCAGCCCAGCAGGTACTTCCACGGGCGGTACGCGCCGGCGTGCCAGTAGCGCAGCAGCCGCCCCTGCGGAGTGAGGAAGACAACGTCGCCGTAGCAGGCGTCAATATCGCTGTGCTGGAAGAGCGTGGCAATATCCTGCAGTACGTGGGGGTCAACGTAGCGGTCGTCGGCGTTGAGGAAGCCAACGATATCGCCCGTAGCATGGCGCAGCCCTTTGTTCATGGCGTCGTAGATGCCGCGATCGGGCTCGCTGATGAGCAGGCTCAGGTGCGGGCGGTAGCGCTCCAGGATGGAGCGGGTCGGCTCTCCAGAGCCCCCGTCGATGATGATGAGTTCGAGCTCATGCTCGGTCTGCTGCGCCAGCACCGAGGCGATGGCGCGCTCCACGCGCGGGTCGTTGAGTACGACGGTGATGATGGAGATCCGCATCGTGCAGGGCAGATGAGCCAACCGGCGCAAAAATACAGCACACCAAAGCACGGGCGATGATGGTGCAGACGGCGGTTCGGCAGCAGCGTCGGCGGGCTGTTCAACGGCAGCGACGTTGGCTGTGGCGGCACAGCCCGATTCTGTTCCAGCTCGGCGCCGATGTGCTCTCGGTTGCTGCTGCCACGGGGCTGTACCTGTGGGTGCGCTTCGGTTCGGGCTGGTTCGATGCCGTGGTGTATCCGGGCGCTGCCGAGGTGCTCGCGATCGTGGGGATGCTCACGCTGTACTGGCTACTGCTGTTCTGGCTGTTCGGCTTGTACCAGAACTGGTACGTGCGCCCGCCGCTGGAGGAGCTGGGGGCGGTGCTCCGGATTACATTTGTGGGGATGCTGGTGCTTCTGCTGCTGGTCTGGGGCGACAGCGGGGAGTTCTACCGCAAGAACTTCCGCGCCGTGGGAGCCATCTACTGGGGGATGCTTCTGTTGGGGGTGAGCGTGGGGCGGTTGCTGGTGCGCGCTCTGCAACGCTGGCTGCGCCGCCGAGGAATTGTGCGCATTCCAGTGCTGCTTGTGGGAACCGATGCCGGGCTGGAGCGCCTGCGGCGGGAGCTGCAGCGGATCCCTCACTGGGGCTACTCTCCCGTGGGCACCGTACGGCTGGAGCTGGCGGACGGAAGCGCTGCTATCGAGCCAGTGCAGCAATGGATGGAGCGGGCGCAGCCGGAGGAGGCGCTGGTGGCAATCCATCCGCCGCAGCCTCAGCAGTTGTGGGCAATCGTCGGCATGGCGGTGCAGCGCGGAATCGCGGTCAAGATCCTGCCGGATTCCTACTCGGTCTTCATGGGGCAGGCGCGCATTCAGCGCCTCTACGGAACGGACTTCCTGGAGGTGGAGCCGAGGCTGCTCAAACCCTGGCAGGCATTGCTCAAACGCGCCATCGACATCGCCGTCAGTGTTATGGTCTTGGTCGGCGGTGCGCCGCTGTGGGCGCTCATCGCCCTGCTTATCCGGTTGGATAGCCCCGGACCGGCGCTCTTTGTCCAGGAGCGCGTGGGCAAGGATGGGCGCCGATTCCGCCTGTACAAGTTCCGCACGATGGTTGCCGATGCCGAGCAGCGTGCCCGCTGGACGCAGCTCAACGACCCGCGCGTGACGCGCCTGGGGCGCTGGCTGCGCCGGACGTACCTGGATGAGATCCCGCAGTTTTGGAACGTCTTGCGCGGAGAGATGAGCATCGTTGGACCGCGACCGGAGATTCCCTACTTCGTCGAGCGCTTCACACAGATGGTGCCCGAATACGCGCGCCGCCATGTGGTCAAACCCGGCATTACGGGCTGGTGGCAGGTCTGCCGCACCAACCGCGATGATGCGCCGACGGAGGAGGAGGTACGCCGCCGCTTGGCGATGGACTTCTACTACATCGAGAACCAGTCGCTGGCGCTGGACCTGGAGATCATGCTGCGCACGCTCTGGCGTATGCTCCGCGGGAAGGGGAAATCATAGGTGAGGGCAGCAGTGCGGACGCTCATTGTTGTGCCCACGTACAACGAGCGTGAAAACATCGCGCAGTTGATTCCGATACTGCTGCGGCTGCCGCTGCAACCGTGCGTGCTGGTGGTGGATGACGGCTCGCCCGATGGCACTGCTGAAGAGGTCGAACGCTGGCGGGAGCGCAATCCCGAACGGGTCTATCTCATCGAGCGGGAGGGGAAGCTGGGGCTGGGAACGGCGTACTGCACGGCGTTCCAATGGGCATTGCAGCGCCCGTTCGAGGTGGTGGTGCAGATGGACGCGGACTTTTCGCACGATCCTGCCGATGTGCCGCGGCTGGTTGCAGCGCTGGAGGATGCCGATGTGGTCATCGGCTCGCGCTACATCAACGGGGTCAATGTCGTCAACTGGCCCATGGGGCGTTTGCTGCTCAGTTGGCTTGCCAATCGGTATACGCGCCTGATTACGGGGATGCCCTTGGCGGATGCAACGAGCGGTTTCAAAGCCTTCCGCGCTACGGCGCTACGCCGGATTCGCTGGGAGGCGGTGCGCTCCAACGGCTACGCCTTCCAAATCGAGGTCAACTACCGGCTCTGGCGCGCAGGGTGCCGCCTCAAGGAGGTGCCTATTGTGTTTGTGGACCGGCGCAGCGGAGCTTCCAAGATGAGCCGCCGAATCGTCTACGAGGCAGCCTGGAGAGTATGGCAGTTGCGCTTCTCAACACTGCTGGGCAATGAGCAGCGCTACTACGCTGACCCGTGAGCTGGAGGTACCGACGCACGACTTCCTGGCGACAGCACCGACGCTGGAGCTGTCGGTCGTCATCGTTAGCTACAACGTGCAGGAGCTACTGCGCCAGTGCCTGCGTTCGGTATTGGAGGCGCTGGAGGGGCTGGAGGCGGAGATTCTGGTCGTGGACAATGCCTCCACCGATGGCACCGTTGAGGCGCTGGCGCCGCAATTCCCGCAGGTGCGCTGGATTGCGTTGGAGCGCAACGTCGGGTTCGGGCGAGCAAACAACATCGGGATTGCCCAGGCGCGGGGGCGGTACATCCTCATCCTCAATCCCGACACGCTGCTGCAGCCCGATACGCTTAAGACCATGCTGGCGTACATGGAGGAGCATCCCGAAGTCGGCATCGCCGGCTGTCGGGTGCTCAACGCCGATGGGACATTTCAGGCGTCGTGCCGGCGGGGATTCCCCACGCCTTGGGCAGCGTTTACGAAGCTTTTTGGATTGCAACGGCTTTTCCCGCGTTCGCGCCTCTTTGCCCGCTACAATCCGCACTTTGCTGACGAGCGCGAGGTTGCCTACGCCGAGGTCATCTCCGGTGCCTTCATGCTGTGCCGTCGGGAGGCGCTGCGCCAGCTCCAGGGCTTTGCGCCCGAGTACTTCTTCTACGGCGAGGATGTGGACCTGTGCTATCGGGCGCATCGGTTGGGCTGGCGCATCGGCTACGTGGGCACAACCGCCATAGTGCACTTCAAGGGGGAGAGCACCAAACGCTCTTCGCTGGACCGCATTGGGCACTTCTACGATGCTATGCGCGTGTTCGCCCGGCGCTACTATGCGGGCTCGCCTGTACTGCCGCTGTTGGAGTTCGGCATCGCTGTGCGGAAGCTGCTTGCCCGGGCGGCGCAGTACCGGCAGCTCTGGGGCTTAGCACTGTGGGATAGCATCGGGGTAGTGGCAGCGCTGCTCATTGGGACCAAGCTGCGGTTTGGCAGCTTCTTTGCGTTTCCCGACTACGCCTATCCGACGGTCTTCATCGCCGTGGTCGGAGTGGTGCTGCTGAGCCAGTTGCTGGTGGGGGACTACCTGGAGCAGCGCGTGCAGATCTCGCAGGGGCTTCTGGGGTTTGTGATGGCGTTCTTCGTGCTCTCGGCGTTGACGTACTTCTTCAAGCAGTACGCCTTCAGCCGTGGGGTGTTACTGGGGACGGTGTTCGGCGGGATGCTCTGGGGGGTTTTGGGGCGGCTTGCCGTGTTGCTCTACGGCTGGCTGCATCGGGAGCGCGAGCGGCGCATTGCTGTGGTTGGAGCCGGAGAAGCAGTGCAGCGGCTTGTGCAGGCGCTTTGGGCGGAGCCGCAGATTCGGCTCTTGGGGGTTATCCTGCCCGATGACGCTCCTGCAGAGGAGCACCGGAGAGAGGCTCCGGTGGCGGTATTGGGAACACTCCGGGAGCTGGAGCGTGTGGTGGCGGAGTACCGGATTCGGGAGCTGATCGTTGCCGATCCGGCGCTGCCGCCGGGGGAGTTCGTACACCTGGTGCAACGCTTGGCGCCTTGGCGGGTGCGGCTCTATAGCGCTTCCGACTTGGATGAGCTGCGGCTGCAGTACCTGGTGCAGGAGCTCATCGGGCAGCAGCCGCTGTGGGTACGCTATCCGCTGGCGCACCCGCGGGTGCGCTTCCTCAAGCGCTTGGTGGATTTGAGCGCGGCGCTGCTTGCCTTCACAATTGGCATCCCTGCGCTATTTTTGAGCGCCAGACCGCGGGAGTTGCTGCGCCGCTGGTGGGAGGTGCTCACAGGAAGGCGCAGCGTCGTGGGATTAGCTGTGCATGCAGGCGAGCACTATGGCATCGGAAAGCCCGGCATCACGGGGTTGGCGCAGATCATCGTAGGGGAGAATGGAGCCGCACCACTGCGGGAGCAGCTCAACTGGTACTACATCCGCCACTTCTCCTTTGCGCTCGATGTGGAGATTGTGGTGAAACAGCTCATCCGGAGGTGGCGCCGTGAAGCACGTGCTGGACTTTGAACGTCCGCTGCTGGAGCTGGAGCAGAAATTGGAGGAGATGCGGGCGCTCTCGGCGCAGCTCGATATCGCCGAGGAGATCCGCGAACTGGAGCAGAAGCTCGAGGAGCTGCGCCAGCAGGTCTATTCGAGCTTGACGCGGTGGCAGCGCGTGCAGATTGCCCGTCACCCGGAGCGCCCCTATACGCTGGATTACGTGCGGCATGTCTTCACCGACTTTGTGGAGCTGCATGGTGACCGCTGTTACGGGGACGATCCGGCGATCGTCGGTGGGCTGGCGCGCTTTGAGGGCATACCGGTCGTGGTGGTCGGGCATCAGAAGGGGCGGGACACAAAGGAGAACCTGCGGCGGAACTTTGGAATGCCCAATCCCGAAGGATACCGCAAGGCGCTGCGGCTGTTCCGCCTGGCGGAGAAGTTCCGCAAGCCGGTCATCACGTTTCTGGATACGCCAGGGGCATATCCCGGCATCGGAGCCGAGGAGCGCGGGCAAGCCGAAGCCATCGCCCGCAATCTGTTCGAGATGGCGCGCCTGCAGACGCCGATTGTGGTTGTCATCATCGGCGAAGGGGGCTCCGGCGGAGCGCTGGGCATTGGGGTGGGGGACCGGATTCTGATGCTGCAGTACGCATGGTATTCGGTCATTGCACCGGAATCGTGCTCCTCGATCCTGTGGCGGAGCTGGGATTTCAAGGAGCAAGCTGCCGAGGAGCTGGAGCTGTGCGCAGAGGACCTGTTGCGTTTGGGCGTTATTGACCGCATTGTGCCGGAGCCCTTGGGTGGAGCGCATCGGAATCCGCAGCAGATGTACCAGATTCTGCGCGAAGTGCTCCGGCAGGAGCTTCTCCCATTGCTGGAGCGTCCAGTCGAGGAGCTGGTGCGGCAGCGGCAGGAGAAGTTCTTCCGCATGGGGGTCTGGCAGGAGCTGCCGGCGTAGCATGATCGGGACGCTCCGGACGTGGATGTGGCAGACGAAGCAGTGGCTGGAGGCGGCAGCGCAGAAGCCAACAGCGCTGTGGCTGCTCTTTGGCATTGCCTTCCTGGAGGCGTCGGTCTTCCCGATTCCGCCGGATGTGCTGCTAATCTCGATCGTGCTCTTCCACCGGCGGAAGGCATTTGTGGCGGCGCTCCTGTGTACACTGGGCTCGGTTCTCGGTGGAATCCTCGGGTACGGCATCGGACATGGGTTGATGGAGACGGTCGGCATGCACATCGTGAGGTTGTATCAGGCGCAGGAGAGCTGGGACCGGGTGGTCCAGCTCTACCACGGACCGGTGGGGCAGTGGTTCCTGCTGGCGGCGGCGTTTTCGCCGATTCCCTACAAGGTGGCAACAATCGCTGCCGGAGCGGTTGCCATGCCGATCGTGCCGTTTGTGGTGCTCTCGGCGCTGGGGCGTGGTGCCCGCTTCTTCCTGGTGAGCACGTTACTGTGGTGGTTGGGTCCGACCGTTGAGCGCTGGCTGGGGCGCTACTTCGACTGGCTGGCGCTGGGATTTGTCGGGCTGCTGCTTGTGGGTGTACTCGTTGTGCAATGGATTGGCTGAGTCCAACCCAAGGGGAGGAGAGGTGCGATGGTCTACAGCTTCAATGCTGAAGGCGGAGCAGAGGGACAGCGACCGCGTCCGCAGTCGCAGCTTCCGGAGCGTCCGCAACGGTACTTCCGCCATCGGCGCAAGTTCCGCCGAGCCGAAGAGGGCGAGCGCGGTCGTACCCCGGGGCTGTGGAAGCGGCGCAAGGATTTCCAGGCGCGCCGGAAGCGCTGGCAGCGGCGCCGCGCGGTGCTTGCCCGGCGAACGCGCCCCAAACGGCTCCCACCTGAACCCAATCCCATGAGCTTGGCACGGGCGCTGACCCGGCTCAAGTACGCCTCCCATAGCGTTGCTCTCCGCCTCATCCGCGAAGGGCGCGTACAGGTCAACGACCTGACCGTGCTGGAGCCCAATGTGCGCGTGCTCGTGCACAAGGACCGCATCGTTGCCGACGGCGTCGAGTTGGTCTTCCCGCCGGTGCAGGTCTACACGGTCATCTTCCACAAGCCGCCGCACGTTGCAGCCTCCAAGGAGCTGGGCATGCCCACGGTGTACGACTACCTGCCCAAGAAGCGCGGAGGCTACTTCCCATGCGGTCGGCTCACCAAAGCTGCCGATGGGCTGGTGATCTTCAGCACCGACCCGCTCTACCGCAATCCCGAGCGCTCGCCGTTGAGCCTGCTGGAGAAGGAGTACCACATCAAAGTCCACCGCCACGTCAAGAAGCGCGAGCTGGAAGCCCTCACAGAGGAGCTGCGCCGCATGTCGCAGTACAACGAAGAGGCGCGCGCAGAGCTTCTGCGCGAAAACAGCCGCACTTGCTGGATCCGCATCGTTGCTCGCCAGCTCCCACTGCACCTCCTGCATCGCCTGCTCAAGGAGCAGGGCTTGGAGATCCTGCATCTCCACCGCTACCGCCTGGGGCATCTCACCAGCGAGGAGCTTCCCGTGGGCGGCTGGCGGCGCTTGCGCCCGGAGGAGCTGCAGCAGTTGGAGCAGAGCATCCCAGCGGCAACTGAACGGACAAGCTCTCCGCCTGCAAAAGTGCCTGCATGGCAGCAGCTCTACCAGCGCATCTTCCAACCCAAGGGGTAGGTCCAACAAGGCTATTCCGGTTGCAATGGCTGCGGTTCGGGTGGGCGAACGCTACATCGGAGACGGCTATCCCGTCTTCGTGATCGCCGAGATCGGCATCAACCACAACGGCTCACTGGAGCTGGCAAAGCGGCTCATTGATGGGGCAATCTATGCCGGCGCCGATGCCGTCAAGTTCCAAAAGCGCACGCCCGAGCTGTGCGTGCCCCAGGAGCAGTGGTACATCGAGCGCGATACCCCGTGGGGGCGGATGCCCTACATCGAGTACCGGAAGCGCTTGGAGTTCGGGCAAGCCGAGTACGAGGAGATTGACCGCTACTGCCGCGAACGGGGCATCATGTGGTTTGCCTCCTGCTGGGATGAGCCCTCGGTGGACTTCATCGAGCAGTTCGACCCACCGCTCTACAAGGCAGCCTCAGCATCGCTGACCGACCATGCGCTCCTGCGCAAGATGAAGGCGACAGGCAAGCCGCTCATCCTCTCCACGGGCATGTCCACGATGGAGGAGATCGAGGCTGCTGTTGCCGCCGTCGGGCGCGAGAACTTGCTGATAGCGCACTCCACTTCGACCTATCCCTGCCCGGTAGAGGAGCTCAATCTCCGCGTCATCCTCACGCTCAAGCAGCGCTTCCCGGATGTGCCCATCGGCTACTCCGGGCATGAGGTGGGGCTGGCGCCGACGTGGGCTGCCGTTGCTCTGGGAGCCTGCTTTGTCGAGCGGCATATTACGCTGGACCGCTCGATGTGGGGCTCGGACCAAGCCGCCTCGGTCGAGGTTGAAGGCTTTGCCCGCCTGGTGCGTAACATCCGTGACATCGAAGCCGCTCTGGGGGACGGCATCAAGCGCGTCTACCCCAGCGAGCTTCCGGCACGCGACCGACTGCGCCGAGTGCGGTAGCTACGGCACCAATACCAGCCAGCGTTGTACAACTCCCGCGGTGCTGTGCAACTGCGCTACCCACAGCCCAGCCGAGAAGCGCTCCAGCGAGAGCTCATTCCAGCCAGGGAAGACCCTCCAAGCGGCAACGCGCTGCCCAATGGGCGTATAGAGCACAAGCTCTCCAGAGGCTGTTGCCCAAAGGCGCCACTGTGGCGTCGAAAGCAGCACTGCCGCTGTGCTGCCTGCATCCGATGGTGGGAGCGCAACACCGGAGGAGGAGGGAAACTGGAACAGCCCTGCTTCGGTGGCAAGGTAGAGCGTGCCCGTTGGACCGTACACCATGCGCCAGACACGGCGCAGCACCACACGCTCGCTTGCCCATGGAATCGCCCCATCGTGAACCTCCCAGGTGCGCCCACCATCGGGGGAGCGGCGGACAATCCCCGAACCCGGTACCAGCGGACGCCCGAGCGTGTCCTCGTAGAGCGTGAAGCCGCCGACGAAGAGCTCCAATCTGCCCTGTAGCCGCCGCGCAGCCACTGCCCAGAGGCTGGTGTCGCGGAAAGCGAGGAGCTCCCAGCTCCGACCTCCGTCGGTGGTGCGGTAGAGCCCCCCGTTGGGGATGCCGCCAACGGTGGTGTCGAAGAGGAAGGTCACCGCCAGGAAGCCCAGTTGAGCGGAATCGGCAACGAAGGTGAGGTCGGGAATCTCGGACTCCTGCGGGAATCCCGGCAGCCGCAGCCGGGCAAGGGGATACCAGCTTGTTCCCCAATCGGCGGAAGCAAAGAGCGCTCCATCGCAGCGCGCCAGGATGAGTAGTGCGCTATCGGCACGCACCGCCATGGCGCAGTTGGGGATAGCTTCTGGAGCTGCCGGCGCAAGGGTATCCCAGTGGCGCCCGCCGTCGGTGCTGCGGTACAGACGGGGAGCGGTCCACCCTGGACCGATGAACTCGGTGAGCACGATGGTGTCGGGATGCTGGGGATGAGCAACGATCGAGGCACCGCTGGGCAGCAGGAAGGCATGCTCGGGCACCAGGACATCCTCCCAGGAGGCACCGCCATCGGAGGAGCGGACCAATTTGCCAAAGCCGGAGCCACCGACCAGCAGTGTTGCCGTGTCGCGCGGGTGGAGAAAGATGTCCAAGAACTGCGCCGCCCCACCGGGGAAGTCGATGACGAGCGTGTCCCAGGTGAGGCCGCCATCGTAGGAGCGGTACAGCATCCGCCCCAGTCCGCCGGCGTAGAGCGTGCGGGGATTGAGCGGGTTGACCGCTACATCGAACACCGGCACCGGCAGCAGCCGTGCCCATTGAGCCTCTTGAGCTGTGAGGAGCACTGCCGCGCTGAGGAATAGGTACAGTCGCCACATCTGGCATGCTTCGGTTGTGTGCGGCAAAAATAGAAGCTGCTGCCAACAGGTGCTGTGCGTGCCGGTGTACACGAAGGGTGCGGGATATTCGTTTTCGGTCACCCGAAATCTCTTGCCACGCAATGCAAAAGGCGAAGCGCTACCTGAAGGCACTCTACCACTTCGCCGAGCAGGGCAGAGCTGCCACGACAACGGCGCTGGCGGCGCACCTGCGGGTGGCTCCGGCAGCGGTGACGGAGATGCTGCAGCGCTTGGACCGAATGGGCTTGGTGCGGCATCGCCCGTATCGGGGAGCGGAGCTGACTCCGGAGGGCTACCGGATGGCGCTGGAGTTGGTGCGCCACCATCGGCTTTTGGAGCTGTTCCTGCACGTGTGCTTGGGGTATCCCCTGGAGCAGGTGCATGCCGAGGCGGAGCGGCTCGAGGGCGTAATCTCCGAGGAGTTCGAGGAGCGGATTGCGTCGCTGTTGGGGGAGCCACGCTACGATCCACACGGTGACCCAATTCCGACGCGCGAGGGGCAGCTCCCGCCGCTATCGGCGCTTCCGCTGATGCAATTTCCGGAGAGGCGCTCCGGAATCGTGCGCCGGATCGCCGATCGCGATGCGCAGCAAGTTGCCCTCTTGGCGCAGCGCCGAATTCTGCCAGGGCAGCGCTGCCATCTCTACCGGCGGACGGCGCGCGGCTACCTCTTAGGGGTGGGGCGCCAGCGCTGGCTGCTGCAGGAGGAGTTCGGTGATGTGGTCTTTCTGGAGCCCATCCCATGAGCAGGGGCTGGGGTGTTGCTGCGCTACTGTGCTGGCTGGGTGCCGGGCTGGTCGCTACCTGGGGTGCTGAGATCGTCGTCACCACAAGCATCCTCGCCGATGGGGTGCACAACATCGTCGGGCAGCGCCTGCAGGTGGTCGCACTCATGGGCGCCGGGGTTGACCCACACCTGTACAAGCCGACGGTACGGGATGTGCGCCGGCTTGAGCAGGCGCGGGTCATCATTGCCAACGGACTGAAGCTGGAGGGCAAGATGGAGCAGGCACTGCGCCGGATGGCACGCCGAACCCCTGTCATCTTCGCTGCAGAGCTGATTCCGCCGCAGAGGCTGCGTGAGGTCGCACCGGGAGAGTACGACCCGCACGTGTGGTTGGACCCACAGCTCTGGGCAGAGGTACTGCGCCGCCTTGCGGATACGTTGGGGCAGCTCTTCCCGCTTTGGCGTGAGGAGTTCCAAGCCCGGGCGCAGCACTACGCGATGCAGCTCCAGGAATTGGATGGCTGGATTCAGCAGCAGCTCGAGCGCATCCCTCCACCGCAGCGGACGCTCATCACGGTACATGAGGCGTTCGGCTACTTCGGGCGCCGCTATGGAGTGCGGACCCTTGCGCTGCAAGGGGTCTCCAGTGCCAGCGAATTCGGACTTGCCCGGGTGCTACAGTTGGCAGAGCTCGTTCACACCCGAGGCATCGCAACGCTGTTTGCCGAGAGCTCAACCCCGGTCCGTGCCCTGGAAGGGGTTGCTACAGCGGTGCGGTGGCGCGGAGGTCGAGTGCGGATTGCCGGTCCACTCTACACCGATGCCCTTGGCAAGCCAGGAAGTCCAGAGGGGAGCTACCTGGGGATGATGCGCACGAACGTGGAGCGAATCGTTCACGGTCTTCTGCCGCAGCCATGATTGCCATCGAATGCCGAGATGTGACGGTGCAGTACGGGCATCGAGTTGCTCTCTGGGGCGTGACGTGCCAGCTCCCGGCAGGGCAGTTGATTGCCATCGTCGGACCCAACGGGGCCGGGAAATCCACCCTGCTGCGGGCGATGGTCGGACTGGTGCGCTTGAGCCGGGGAGAGATCCGCCTCTTTGGGCAAGCACCGGAGAAGGTTCGGCGGCGTGTGAGCTATATGCCGCAGCGCGAGACGGTGGATTGGGACTTCCCGCTGACGGTCTTCGATGTTGTGCTCATGGGCTGCTACGGGGAGCTACGGCTTGGAGCACGCCCTCGGCGCGAGCACTACGAGCGGGCGCAGAGAGCGCTGGAGTTGGTCGGAATGGAGCGCCATGCGCAGCGGCTGCTCTCGGAGCTCTCCGGTGGGCAGCAGCAGCGGGTCTTTCTGGCGCGAGCGCTTGCACAACAGGCGGAGCTCTACCTCATGGACGAGCCCTTGGCGGGGGTGGATGCGGCAACGGAGCAGGTCGTGCTACACGTGCTCGAGGAGTTGCGCCGTCAGGGCAAGACCGTTGTGGTGGTGCACCATGACCTGAGCACAATTGCAGAGCGCTTCGACTGGGTGGTGCTGCTGAATTTGCGGCTGGTTGCATGCGGGGCAGTGCCGGAGGTGCTCACGATGGCGAACCTGCACGGCGCCTATGGCGGACGTTTGCAGATGCTCAGCGATGTAGCACAGGTACTCGAACAGCGGCGACAGCGGTTGCGGCACGGATGAGCTGGTTGGAGACCCTGTCGCATCCACTTGTGCTGATTGCCCTGGGCGGGAATGCGCTCATCGCAGCGGTATTAGCGTTGGTGGGCTGCCTGGTGGTGCTGCGCCGGGAAGCCTTTGTGGGGGATGTTCTGGGGCATTCTGTGCTGCCGGGCATTGCGCTTGCGTTTGTGCTGGTGCAATCGGAGCAGCCGGGGGTGATCCTCGCCGGGGCGCTTGCTGCTGCTGCGGCGGCGATGCTGTTGTTAGCGGCGCTGCGAGCTGAACCGCGTCTGCGCGAGGATGCCCGGTTAGGGGTGGTGCTGTCGCTCTTCTTCGGGGTGGGCATTGTGCTCTTGACGGTGCTTCAGCGGCACGGGATAGCGCACTCGGGGAGCCTCTGGCGCTTCCTCTTCGGGCAGGCTGCCGGGATCACTCCGGCGGAGTTGGGCATGGCGGCGGCGATTGGAGCGGTGGTGGTTGCCGCAATCGTGCTGTTTTGGAGGGAGCTGCAGGTGATGAGCTTCGATGCGGAATTTGCCCAGCTTGTGGGATTGCCCATCGGTTGGCTGGAGTTGCTCTATCGGGCGCTGGTGCTCATGGCGGTGGTTGTGGGGGTCTACAGCGTGGGGGCGGTGTTGGTTTCGGCGATGCTGATTCTGCCGGCGATAGCGGCGCGAGCATTGGTGCGGAGGTTGCCCAGCATGCTCCTCGGTGCTGCTGTGTTGGCAGCGATGTCTGCTGCACTTGGGGTGGGGCTTTCGGGGCTGGTTGCGGGCGTTCCGACCGGACCCACCATCGTGCTGGTGATGGGCGCGGTGACGGCATTGGTGATGCTGGCAGGAGCTCGCCAGAGCGTATTGATGCGGGCACTGCACCGTGGGCGCTTGGTGTGGCAGCAGCGGCAGGAGGATGTGCTCAAACTGCTGTACAAGCGGCTCGAAAGCAGCGGGCAGCCGGAATGGAGTGGTGGGGAGCTGCTCCGAACCCTTCTATCGTGGCGCTGGAGTGCGGTGCCGGTTGCCCTGTGGCTGGCTCTGCAAGGGAAGTTGCGCTATCGGGCTCGGCGCTGGGAGCTGAGTCCCAACGGAGTTCGGCAGGCACGGCAGATCGTGCGACGCCATCGCCTCTGGGAGCTGTATCTGGAGCGCTACGTGGGGCTTCCGCCGGAGCAGCTCCACAACGATGCTGAGATGCTGGAGCACCTACTGCCTCCGGAGATGACGGCGGAATTAGAGCGCTTGCTGGGCTATCCGACGCACGATCCGCACGGGCGTCCAATCCCGCCAGAGGACTGATGGACGTTGTCTGGACACTAGCGACGGCGGTCACGTTAGCGCTGGCGTGTGCGCTGTTGGGGAGCTTCCTCGCGCTGCGCCGAACGCTCCTGTTGGGGGATGCCCTCTCGCATGCGGTGCTGCCCGGAGTTGTGCTGGCGTTCCTGTGGAGCGGCTCCCGGGAGCTCCTTCCCATGCTGCTGGGGGCTGGGGCTGCTGCACTGGTGGCAACGCTGCTGCTGGAGCTGCTGCAGTGGCGCTTCCGGGTGCATCCCGATGCAGCCCTTGGGGCGGTGTTGGCAACCTTCTTCGCTGCTGGAATCTTCCTGCTGTCGCGCTTTGCCGGGCAGGTGGACCTGGACGCAGAGTGCGTGCTCTACGGCGAGCTTGCCTACGTGCCGCTGGAATTGGTCTCCGTCATGGGCGTGGAAGCCCCACGGGGATTGTGGACAAGCGCTGTGCTGCTGGCTGGAGTGGGGCTCTTCGTATGGCTGGCGTACAAGGAGCTTGCGCTGGTGAGCTTCGACCCCACTTTTGCCGCCTCCATTGGGCGTTCGCCGCGGAGGTGGTCGCTGGCACTGATGGGATTGACGGCAGCGGTGACGGTGGTAGCGCTGGAGTTGGTCGGTGCTATCCTGGTGGTGGCGCTGCTGGTGGGACCCGCTGCAGGCGCCCGATTGCTCACGCGGCGGCTGCCGCAGATGCTGCTTGTATCGGCACTGCTGGCGCTGGGCTCGGTCGGAGTAGGCTACGGACTGGCGTGGGCATTCGATGGAGCGCTTGCGGGCTGGATTGCCGTCGTTGCCGGCGGGCACGTAGGGGTGCTCGTACTGCTGCGGCGCTTACGGAAGGCGCCAGCGTCGGCGCAGGAGCCATTCGCTGCTGAGCAGGGCGATGACCACGCTCAGCAGCCACGGTGAATGCCAGAGGGCGATCTCGCGCCGCTGGGTGAACACCTGCGGGCGCAGTGCCGGCAAGCGCTTCAGGAGCTCGGGGAGCTCTTGAATTGTGCTCGCCGTGAGGAGGGCACCACCGCTGCGTTCGGCAAGGGCGCGCAGCAGGGCTGCATCAGCATGGAGTTGGCGGTACTCCAGTTCATGGGTGCCTACGGTGACGGTTCCTCGGTCGCTCCCCAGGCGCTCGCCCTGTAGCGTCGCCGTGCCTTGGAAGGCGTAGTACCCCGGTGGGAGCTGGACCTGTGCACGGTACGTTCCGCCACCCAAGGGCTCCAGCAGCAGCTCCTGGCGGGTTTCCCCGCTGCTCAGCAGGAGTTGGACCGTTGCCGCATCCACCGCTGCTCCGGTGGGGTCCACAACGGTTGCCCAGAACTCCACGGGTTCGCCGGCGGTGTAGAAGGGCTTGCCAGGACGGATGCGAACCAGGCGCTGTTGTGGGGAGAGCAGCAGCCATTGGAGCAGATTGCGGGCAAAGTGCGCCAACACATCCGGTGGCGAGGGGCTCTGCTGCAGGAGCGCCGCAAAGCCCAGGAGCTTCCACCGGTGGATGCCGTAGCCCAGGAGCGCAAGGCTGCGCAGTGGCGGGAGGTCGTACACCAACAGCATTGGCTCGGCTCCAGGGCTGGAGAGCGCCAGGACTTGTGCCTCCGGCTTAGGTTGCACGCTCCAGTCCATGCGGAACAGCGGAGGCTGCTGCTCCCATGCCGCTGCCGGAAGCTCGCTGCCAACGAGGGGATGGCTGCGCCCGAGTGGGGTGGGGAGCAACTGCGCCGTCTGCTCGCTCTGGCGCACCAGGCGGAGAGTCATCGGGAGCACGCCCTCCAATCGGCGGAGCTTGCCGTAGTCGAGCAGTGGACCGGCAATCCAGGCGATGGGCATTCCCTGGCGGGCGCGTTCGGCAAGGCGCTCAAGGAGCGGCTCCGGAGTTGAGCGTATGGGGAAGTCCAGCAGAATTGCTGCATCGGCTGCCCGCAGGAGGGCTTCCGATGGGACGCCTTCGTAGAACTCCTCGCCCTGCTTGTGCACGAAGGTGGAGATAGCAATGCCGGGGATGCGCTCCAGCTCCTGGCGGAGGAATGCCAGGTCGGGCGAGGGCGAGCCAGCAAAGAGCAGGATCCGGCGCTGTGCCCGGAGGACCTCGACGAAGCGCGTGGCGCTGTTGTTGCGCGTGTTGAGCTCCTCCGGTTGCGGTGCGATGCGGATGCTCAGCCGTACAAGCCCTTCGCGCTCGGGGGTGTAGTCGAAGCGGAGTGTGTACTCGGACTGTTCCGGGCGGAGCTGGAGCTGCTGCTGGGCAAGGCGGCGGGAGTTCTCCCACAGCTCGACCGTGACGCTGCGCTCGGGCATATTGCTTGCGCGAATCGTAGCATAGAGCGGAGCGGTGCTGCCCAGCAGGAGCTGCTCATTGCTCAGCAGTGAGTGCACGGCAAGGTCCGCCACCGGGGTTGTATCCCCGACCAGCACCGCAATGATGGGCTTGCCGAGCGTAGCTACCTCCTGGAGCGGAGAGCCACCAGCAGTTGGGACCCCGTCGCTGAGGAGGAGGACGGCGCCGATGGGCGTGGTGCGGGATTCTGCAGCCACCCAGCGGAGGGCGTAGGCGATATCGGTTGCGCCACCATCGAGCCGGAGCGAATCCGGATGCCATTGGTTCAGGGGATGGACCGTTGCATCGAACCGTGCCACAAGGGCATTGGGCGCCGTCAGCACGGGCTCCAGTTGTGCAAGCAGCTTCCGGTAGCGCGGGGCGCGCTCGCCGGAGGCATCACGCAGCGCCATCGAGGCGGAGTTGTCCAGTAGGATGGCAAGGCGAGGGAGCTGTTCGGTGCTGCTCACAAGGCTCATCAGTGGTTGCCAGAGCGCCAGCAGGAGCGCCACAAGGGCAAGGAAGCGGAGGCTCCCCAGCAGCAGGCGCTGGCGTTCTTCGAGCGCCGGGCGTGTGCGTGCGTATGCCCACAGCGCCAGAGCAGCAGCAATCGCAATGCTCAGCAAGGCAAACCACCACGGGAGGGCAAAGCTCAAGTGCAATTCGCGCATCGGATGTGCCACAGGTTCCACACCATCGCAGCGCCAGCGTTCGCGCCGTGTTCGCTAATTTTGCGCCCGTAGACGAACAAGCGTCGGGGTGTAGCTCAGCCTGGTAGAGCACTGTGTTCGGGACGCAGGGGCCGGAGGTTCGAATCCTCTCACCCCGACAGGAACGGGCGCCGATGTGGCGCCCGTTTTTTCATGCTTGTGGCGCGGGGGTCTGCAGTTGGCGCAGCCGCTCCGTGCGCTCCTGAAGCTGGAGCTGCTCGATGATGGGGTCGAGCTTGCCCTCGAGCACTTCGCTGAGGGCGAAGTTCTTCGCCTCGCCGCTGAGGCGGTGGTCTGTGACGCGGTTTTGCGGGAAGTTGTAGGTGCGGATCTTCTCCGAACGGTCGCCGCTGCGGACCTGCTGGCGGCGCTGGGCGGCAAGCTGCTCCTGCTGCTGACGGCGCTGGAGTTCGTAGAGGCGAGCCCGCAGGACCTTGAGTGCCTTCTCCCGATTGCGGTGTTGCGAGCGCTCGTCCTGGCATTGCACGACGATGCCAGTGGGCAGGTGCACGATGCGGACAGCGGTCTCAACCTTGTTGACGTTCTGCCCGCCGTGCCCGCTGGCACGGAAGACGTCGATGCGCAGGTCGGATTCCCGCAGCTCGATATCAATCTCCTCTGGCTCGGGCAGTACGGCAACGCTGGCAGCCGAGGTGTGGATGCGCCCGGCGGATTCAGTTACGGGAACGCGCTGGACACGGTGGACGCCGCTTTCGAACTTCATCGTGCCGTAGACGTTTTCGCCGCTGAGCGAGAAGATGATCTCCTTGAAGCCGCCCAGCTCGGTGGAGCTGGCATCGAGCACCTCCAGGGTCCATCCCTTGCGTTCGGCGAAGCGTTCGTAGATGCGGAAGAGGTCGGCGGCAAAGAGTGCGGCTTCCTCCCCACCGGTGCCGGCGCGGATCTCCACGATGCAGTTGCGCTGGTCATCGGGATCGGGTGGAAGCAGTGCCAGGCGCACCTCCGGTTCGAGCGCTTCCAATTCCGCGCGGGTATGTTCGAGCTCCTCGCGCGCAAGCTCGCGCAGTTCGGCGTCACTTTCACTTTGGAGGAGCTGCGTCAGCGAGCGCTGCTCCCGACACAAGTGGAGGTAGCGCCGGAGGAGTTCGGCTGCGGCTCGATGGCGCTTGAGCTCGCGCCACAGCTCGGCAGCACGGCGTGGATCGGCGCTGAGTTCGGGCTGCTGAAGCTCTGCCTCCAGTTGTGCGAGGCGCTCCAGAAAAAGCTCGGCGGCGCGCTCCAGCGTGACTTCCATGGTATGGCTGCGTAATTTGCACAGTCCTGTCGAAGCACGGTCTACAAGACGGATGAACTGGGGCGCACGGTGTGGAGTGGTCGTTGCGGCGGCATTCCTTGCGGGATGCCCTTCGGAGAATCCGCTGCTGTTGGAGCCCTCGCGTTCTGCAGATAGCATGCTGGTCTATGCTCTGGCGGCGCTGCCGGATGGAGGTGCGCGCGAATGGCTTGTGGGCGACAGTTTGCGCTTTCAGCTCGCCTCGGGGGAGCGCTCGCAGTGGTGGCTGGGATGGGCGGATTCGCTCAGTGTGCAACTGGAGCGCAGTGGAGAGGTGACCCTGCGGCAGCGCGTTCGCCTGGTGCGCCGGATGGTGCATTGCCTGGTGCTGGCTTCGCTGGGCGGACGGGATACGCTGGAGGTCTTCCTTGCTCCGTTGGGGGCAATTCCGCCGGGATATGCCGGCGTTCGCCTGATCAACGCCGTTGCCGACACCACGCTGCGGTACGAGCTCCGCATTGGGTGCCCGAACTCCCCGCAGCGGGGCTCTCCGCTGGCGTTTCTGCAGAAGTCCCCGCCGATGCTGGTGCCAGCAGGGCAGGAGCTGGCACTCTCGGTCCTGGAGTACGGCGCCCGACTCCGCAGCCTTGGAACATGGAGGCTCCTGCCGGCAGGCGGACGGCTGTACACGGTGGTACTGTATGGCACGCCGACCGCGCTTCGGATGGGGATAGATGAGGGCAGCGCTGCTGCAGGACGGCTCTCTGCGCCGCAGCCCTTGGGAGAGGTCAGGAGTGCGGTGCGCGTGGTCAATCTAAGCCGCTGGGAGCTGCGCGTGCGGAAGCTTCCGGAGGGCATTGGAGTGGGGGCAGCGCTCCAGCCCATGTCTGTGGGGGAGTACACGGAGTTCCCGGTCTGCATCGCCGAGGGTGGGGATACGCTGGAGATCCAGCCGAGCGCAGGGGAGCCGATTCGCCTTGTGGCGGCATTGGAGCCGCTGCGCCGCTATAGCCTGGTGGTGATGGATTCAGCAGGGGTGCTCCGTGCCGTCTTGCTGCCGCATCAGAGCACTTTAGGAGCGCAACTGCAGTGCGTGCACGCCGCGGCACAGCTTGGATGGGTTCGGATTACGCTCGGCGCCGTAGGGACGGGAGCGCTGCAGGTCGGGCGCGTCCTTGCCGAGGAGCTGGGCTATGGGGGAGCGGCTCCGGCAACATCGATCCCAACGGGGCTGTTGCCGTTGGTGGTCCAAAGCGCTGCGTTGCCCTCGGCAACGCTCAACAGCATGCTCGTGCCCGTTGATGCTGGGTATTCCCTGCTCTGCCTGCTTCCGGCATCGTCGGAGGTGAGGGCAGCGCTGGTGAAGGAATCCGCCGAAGGACAGCTCATCGAGGAGTTGCCCGAAGGACTCCCGGTGCAGCTGCTGCAGGCGATTCCAGGGGAGCCACTCCAGCTCTCGCTCCAGCCTGTGCTTGAGGGCGTTCCCATTGCCTACAGGACAACGGTGACAACGGTGCTCCCCCGCGAGGGAGGAGTGCTGCAGCTCGGTGCAGCGCAGTGGTCGGTGCGGGGAGCGGCGGACTCGGTGTACCTCCTCGTGTTGGCGGGAACGGCGCAGCAGCCGGAGCTCTTCTGGACAGCTGCTCCACGCCTGTGGTCCGGGGAGCTGGTAGCGCAGCGCCGATTCCTCAATGCAAGTGATGTGCCCGCGATAGACATCCTCGTGGACACACTCGTGGCGGGCGAGCGTCGGGAGCAACCGCTCATCTCGGGGTTGCAGCGTGGGCAGAGCACGCCCTTCCAGACCATTTCGATGGAGTACCGCTTCGGATTGCGCATCCGCTCCGCCGGCGATGGCACACTCCTTGCCCGATTGGATAATGTGCTGCTGCCGCTTGGGCGGCGCTACAGCCTTATTTTCGTGGGAAGCCGTGCCGCCGGCTACAGCATGGTCGTGCACCAGGAGCTGTGATACAACCGACGAGAGCCCTCATGCGCTACCTTGTTGCCACTGTGGTGCTTTCGCTGACGGGATTGGCAGCGCTTCCGCCGCTTCCCGTGTCCAATGGCATTCCCGTTCGGTTGGATGCCTACAGGCTCCCCAACGGGATGAGCACCGTACCGGTGCAATTCCTGCTTCACCGCGCGCCAGACCAGTACCTCCCTGGGGTGGTGCTGGTGAAGACCCGACGCGCCTTTGGTCCAATTGTCCAAGAGCAGGGGTTCCGCTCGACGGCATTGCAGAAAGCCTTGGCATCCGTGCAGGTGAGGGCGGTGCGGGCGGTCTTCCCCGAATACGCCTCCCAGCTCCTGCAGTCAGCCGATCCGCTCGGCATCGGCAGGATCTACGAAGTTCGCTACGCTGCTCCAGTGGACCCCTACGACGTGTGCGCCCTGCTTCTGGGCAATCCCGACGTGGAGTACGCCGAGCCGGTCTACCGGCGCTTCCCGCTGTATACGCCCAACGATCCGAGATTCCCGAACCAGCAGTTCCTACAGTGGATTGCGGCGCCAGCAGCTTGGGATATCACCCGTGGAGCGGATACGGTCACCATCGCCATCATTGACACCGGAACGGATTGGGAGCACGAGGACCTGCGGGCAAACATCTGGATCAACCCGCGCGAGATCCCCAACAACGGGGTTGATGACGACGGCAACGGGAAGGTGGACGATGTGCGCGGATGGGACTTCGTCGGGAACGTTACGCTGCAGGAGGCGCTCAATGGGCAGTTCCGTGAGGATAACGACCCCAAGGTGCGCCCTAGTGCCACTGGAGTGCTGGGGCATGGAACGCAGACGGCGGGATGTGCCAGCGCCGTGACGGATAACGCAACGGGAGTTGCCTCCGTAGGATTCCGGTGCAAGCTCATCCCCATCAAGTGCGCTTCCGACAATCCGCAAGCTGCGGGGATCTTCCGCGGCTACGAAGCCATTCTCTACGCTGCTCGCCTGGGCGCCGATGTCATCAACTGTAGCTGGGGAGGTCCCGGCGGCAGCTTGACCGAGTACCAAATCATCCAAGAAGCGATGCGGCTGGGAGCACTGGTTGTTGCCGGCGTGGGGAACAACGGCACCAACATCGATGTGCAGCCCTTCTATCCGGCGTCGTACCCAGGGGTGCTCAGTGTCGGCGGGACCTCCACGGCAACGCAGGTGGCCTCCTGGAGCAACTACGGAGTCACCGTGCAGGTCTACGCTCCGGGGGAGAGCATCTTGACCACATCGCCGGAGAACGGCTACGGTAGCCCCACGGGCACGAGCTTCTCCGGACCGATTGTCGCCGGCACCGTAGCGCTGCTGCGGACACTGCATCCGGATTGGACCCCGATGCAGCTCCTGCATCAGATTCGCAGCACGGCGGAGAATGTGCTGGCATCCTCGCCCACACAGCGTCCGCTCTACTACGGTCGGCTCAACGCGCAGCGGGCGGTTGCCATCAATCGGCGGCTGGACCAGGGCACTCGGCTCCCCGGCATCGGACTTGCCGATACGGCACTCTTGATTAGCTCCCCCAGCGGAGCAATCGAGAGCTACGACCCGTACACCGTGCAGTTGCGCTTGAAGAACTACCTCGGTCCGGCAACGAATGTCACCGTCCGCCTGGAGAGCGTTGATGGCTATGCAACGGTAACGCCGGCGCAGTCCGCCATTGGGGCGATGGCGCCCGGAGAGACGAAGCCGGTCCAGTTGACCATACAGCTTCGCCCGAACAACCCTTGGTACGCTGGGACCGTGACCTTCCTGGCGACCGTTGAGGATGCGGCGCAGCAGTACGCGAACTACTTCTACGTGAGCATCCCGCTGCAACTGCCCACGCAGAACGCCTACACACCGGCGTTCGGGGTGCCGAGCTCCTACGTCTTCTACTCGGCGCATGCTCCTGAGCCGCAGCTTCTGTGGGCGGTGGGAACATTGCAGGGGCAGCAGGGGGTCTTCCTGCGGTATCGGGTTGGGCAGAATCCCGTTGCAGGGACGATCGCCTCGGTGCCGGTCTATGCCCTCTACGCCTTCGACGACTTGCGTGCAGTTGCTGGCAGCGCTCCCTCCAATGGACAGGCGGCAGTGCACCTGACGCAAAATGGCGGGACATCCTGGCAGCAGGTGTCGGTTGCTTCGATTACGCCGTTTGTCAACGACATCCACTTCTTCTCCGCGCAGGAGGGCGTTCTCCTGGGCGATCCCATCGGGACGACTTGGGGGATTGCTCGCACAAACAACGGCGGGCAAAGCTGGCAGCGGGTGAGCGGAGTGCCGCCTGCCCTGAGTGGAGAGGCTGGGCTGGTGGGCTCGGTGTGGTGGTGGGGGGATACCTGCTGGTTTGGAACGACGATGGGACGGGTCTTCCGCAGCACTGACCGGGGGCAGAGCTGGCAGGTGAGCCAGTTGCCTGGGGTGTCCGGCTACGTTACCCAGGTGGTCTTCCGCAATGGACGCGAGGGGATCGCCATCTACCGCGTGGGGTCGGGGCAGACGGCATCCTACATGGTTGCCCGTTCCACCGACGGCGGGCAGAGCTGGCAGACGAACGTGGCGAACCTCTCCAGCCTGGGGTTCCTACCGGTCTATGGCTATGCGCCGCCGAACTCGTGGGAGATCGTGCTGCTGGGGATCAACGGCGCCGTGTTGGCAACGGCGGATTTAGGGCAGAACTGGCGTCCTGTCCTAACACTCGAGACCGGAGGCATCATGACCACCGGGGCGGGGGTGCCGGTTGCACCGCGCGCCCGGCTCTGGAACGTCGGCACCGTCGTCGGGTACTTGGACTTCCCCTACGCTCGCACCAACGTACGCAAGGAATTGACCGCCCCGCCTTCGCTGGACTTCGATACCGTCCAGCTTGGGTTCACACGTACGCGCCTGCTGGCACTGCAGAATACCGGGGACACGGCGGTAGTGGTGCAGCAGGTGGAGCTCCAGCCCATAGCGGCGCAGGAGGGCGAGTTCTCGCTGGTCAATCCGCCCACGTTCCCGCAGGTACTGCAGCCGGGAGCAACCCTGACGCTGCGCGTGCGCTTTGAGCCGAGGGATACAGCGGAACGGACGGCGCAGTTGCGCGCTCTCAGCACGGCAACGAATTCGCCAACGGTGGTGCTCCTGCGTGGACGAGGAGTTGGACCCAGCGCCATCGCGTCCGGGGATGGACGCGTGGCGGTTCATGCCGTCGTGGAGGATGGCGTGCTGCAGCTTCGGATGCAGCTTCCGGAGGCGGGGTGGGTGCAGTTGGAGCTGTACAACCTCCTGGGAGAGCGCCTCTTGAGCGAACAGCGCTGGGGAAGCGCAGGAGAGCAACGGTGGACATTTCCAGGGCTGCGCCTGAGTCCTGGAGTGTATCTGTGGCAGTTGCGTTGGGGTGGAGAGTACCGTAGAGGTCAGCTTCTGCTTGCACCATGAGCGCTCCAGAGGAACAGAGAGCGCCTACACAGCAGCGGGAGCAGCCACGCCGCGTTACGACGCTGCGGCTGCGGCAGATGAAGCAGCAAGGGCAGAAGATTGTCTGCCTGACTGCCTACGATGCCCTGATGGCGCGCATCTTCGATGAGGCAGGGGTGGACATTATCCTGGTGGGCGATTCGCTTGGCAACGTGTTCCAGGGGCACGAGACGACCATTCCGGTGACGCTGGAGGAGATGATCTACCACACCAAAGCCGTCGTCCGGGGCGTGCGCCGGGCAATGGTCGTCACCGATATGCCCTTCATGAGCTACCAGGTCTCCGTTGAGGAAGCCTTCCGCAATGCCGGGCGCATTATGAAGGAAGCTGGCGCAGGGGCAGTCAAGCTCGAGGGCGGGGAGCGCGTCGTGGAAGCCGTTGCCCGAATGACCGCTGCTGGTATCCCCGTGATGGGGCATCTGGGGCTGACACCGCAGAGCATTCACCAGTTCGGCTCCTACCGAGTGCGGGGAACGGACCCGAAGGAAGCCGAACAGATCCTGCGCGATGCCAAGCTGCTGGAGGAAGCCGGCGCCTTTGCCATCGTGCTGGAGAAGATCCCTGCGGAACTGGCGCGCAAGGTCACCGAGTCGCTCTCGATCCCCACCATTGGCATCGGGGCGGGCGTCTACTGCGACGGGCAGGTCCTGGTGTATACGGATTTGCTGGGGCTGACGGTAGACTTCCGACCGCGCTTCGTCCGCCAGTATGAGCGGCTCTACGAGCGGATTCTTCAAGCGGTCTCCCAGTTCGCCGATGATGTCCGCGCACAGCGTTTCCCTTCGGAGGAGGAGAGCTACTGAGCTGCTTTCGGCAACGTGGCTGCTGCTGGTGGGCTGCACGAGCATGCCGTTGACCCCTGAGCCGCCGCCAGTGGTCTTTCCCGATAGCGCCGTTAGCTTCCGGCTCCATGTACAGCCCTTCCTGCGGCAAGGGTGTGCTTTTGCCGGATGCCATAGTAGTGCAAGCCGAGCCGGTGGCGTGGCGTTGGAGGAGTATGCACAGCTATGGGAGCGCCCGGGGCTGGTGATCCCTGGGATGCCCGAGCAGAGCCTTCTGGTGCAGTTGCTGGAGGGGCAGTTGCCGCATCTGCCGGAGCTGCGGGCGCGCACGACCGAAAACCAGCGGCGGGGCGTGCGCCGCTGGATTGCCGAAGGGGCACAGAACAATTAGGCGATGCAGACAGTCTTGATGTTCACGAACTCCCGAATCCCAAAGTGCGACAGCTCGCGCCCGTAGCCGGAGTGCTTGATGCCACCGAAGGGAAGCCGTGGGTCGGAGCGCACGTAGGCATTGACAAAGCAGGAACCCGCATGGAGACGGCGCGCAATGCGTTCGCCGCGCTCCCGGTCGCGTGTGAACACCGCCGCTCCCAGCCCGTAGCGCGAGGCATTTGCCAATGCGATGGCTTCGGCTTCATCCCGTGCGGGAACAATGGCTGCAACCGGACCGAAGGTCTCCTCCTCGAATGCTGCCATCCCTGGGCGTACGTCGGTGAGCACCGTCGGAGGGTAAAACCAGCCAGGGAGGTTGGGAACCTGCCCGCCGAGTAGCAGTCGGGCACCCTGCTCAAGGCTCTGGACGACCTGCCGGTGGAGCGTGTCGCGCAGATCTTGGCGGGCTAATGGACCGAGGGCAACACCGCTTTCGTACGGAGAGCCCATGCGGCACTGCCGGAAGGCTTCGACGAGCGCCTCTTCGAAGGCTTTGCGGATGGGCTCGACCACGATGAAGCGCTTGGCGGCAATGCAACTCTGCCCACTGTTGATGAGACGCGCGGTGACGCAGGTCTCAACGGTGGCTTCCAGCTCGGCATCCTCCAACACGATGTACGGGTCGCTTCCCCCTAATTCCAGGACGCACTTCTTGAGTGCTGCTCCGGCGCGGGAAGCCACTGCCTGACCCGCGCGCGGGCTTCCTGTGAGCGTCACAGCGGCGATAGCAGGGTGCTCAATGAGCGCACCCACGCGCTCGGTGTTGACGAAGAGGAGCTGCAGGACCCCATCGGGGAACCCCGCATCGCGGAACAGCCCTTCCAAGGCGAGCGCAGTTGCGGGAACATTGGGAGCATGCTTGAGCACAATCGTATTCCCTGCCATCAGCGCTGCAGCCCCGAAGCGGAACACCTGCCAAAAGGGGAAGTTCCAGGGCATGATGGCCAAGATGCAGCCCAACGGCTCGAATGCAACGTAGCTGCGCTGGAATTCGGTCGGCACAACTTCGGGGCGGAGAAACGCCTCGGCGTTGTCTGCGTAGTAATCACACACCCAGGCGCATTTCTCCACCTCGGCGATCCCCTGTGGGAGGAGCTTGCCCATCTCTTCGGCGAAGAGTTCGGCATACTGCTGTGCCCGCTCTCGCAGGAGTACGGCGAGGCGCCGGAGATAGCTGCTCCGTTCGGCGATGTCCAGCTCTGCCCAGCGCTGCGCGGCTGCCACCGCCTGCTGCAGACGCTGCTCAACTTCGGTATCGGAGTGCTCCTCATAGCGGCGCAGCAACTGCCCTGTCAATGGGGACACGCTGGCGAATTCCATCGCTCCACCCAAACCGTGGCACTGGTTCAAAACTACGAACCATGCACAGGAATGTGCAGCCCTGTGCGGCGTATGTGGGCAACGCTGTATTTTTGCAGCCGGTGGGAACGGGTGAGGGCGTACAAGCTGTATGCAAACCGTTGTGTCTCACAATGCCCGTGCGGAGGGAGTGATGAAGCTTTCCAGCGCACTTGTTAGCGTTCTGCTCACCACAGTGGGGCTGCTTGCAGGGCAGAAGATTTGGGCACCACCAGTTACCGATGAGGTCCATCCGGAGCTCCAGCAATGGCACGACCCGCGCAACTGGCGTCCGTATGGGGTTCCGGGCAAGGAGGACGATGTTGTCATCCGCACATGGATCTTTGTCTCCCAGCCAGCCGAGTGCCGGCGGCTGACAATCTCCCGTGCAACGCTGACACTGAAGGCACCGTTGACTGTCTGGCAGGATGCGCTCATTACCAACTTTGCACTTGTGGATCCGCAGAGTCCGCAAGCGCGCTTGCGCGTTCTCGGCACAACCGAGCTCAACGGAACGCTGTTGGTACCGGAGGAGCGGGAATTCGCCGAATGCTATGAGCTGGACGCAGCACGGCTCATTGTCCGCGATCTGGGCGTTGTGCTGCCGCTGCGCGAGGGCAAAGAGTACGCGGGGATCCCGGGCAGCGCCCCGCTGAAGGACTGGCGCAAGGTGCAAATCCCACCTGGGATCGCCACGTTGAGGACATGGGATGGCGGCGCGGGCACAAACAACTGGAATGACGCGGCGAACTGGAACCCCGATGGGGTCCCGATCAACGGGGACAACATCACCATCAACACCAGCGTGAACGTGAATGTGAACCTTGCGGCATCAGTCAGTCTCAGCGGTGGTGCCAACAATATCGCCACAGCGAACAACACAACGGTGACCCTGACCATGAACCCCGGCGGGAACTACATTCTGCAGTTCTCCGCGGGGAGTGTGACACACAACTACGGCACGGGCGCGAACTCCTCGGTAACCTTTACCCACGCAGCAGACAACACCCCAGGGCGCTTCTCCTTCCAGGGCAATCTCGCAACGCACAACTACGGCAACGTGACCTTTGAGGTGCGCGGAGCAGCCTTCGCCGGTGCCGGCGGCAACTACACCTTCGGGGTAAACTCCTCCTACACGTACGGCAACACCACCGTATGGTACCGGCGCAACGGAGACCAATCGGTTGCCTCCTCCTTCCCCGGCGATGGAGCAAACTTCCAGACCTTGCGCTTCAGCGGCGCGGGGACAAAGACACTGGAACCGGGCACCTGCAACGTGAACACCATCGTGCTGGACAACGATAACTTCGCACTCGATACGCAGTTCGACACCGATGGCTTCAACGTTACCAACACGCCCACGACGCAATCCAACAACACCTATATCGTACGCGGCTGGATCGGCACGAACTATGCCGGCTTCGGCACGACGTGGAACGGGACGGTCCGCTTCATCACCTTCAACATCAACCAGAACCTGCCCAGTGGCTACACCTTCAACGGGACGGTAAAGCTGGAGGGCAACAACACGACCAAGAATATGACGGGGGACTTTGCGGCAGCCACCGTTATCGTAGGCACGGGCAGCGATAACGTCATCCTGAACATGGCGGGCTACAAAATCAACCCCGTCAGCGGCTCCAATAGCGTGACGGTCAAATCTGGTGCAACGCTGCGGATCCCCAATGCGCCAGGGGCTTCGCCAGACCTGCCGGGTGTGGGCTTTACGAGCCTGACCCTGGAGCCGAACTCTACGGTCGTCTACAACCGCAATGGCGACCAGAACATCTTCAACACGACCTACTGGAACCTCCAGCTCACCACGGGTGGGACGAAGACCTTCCCGCAGGCAGACGTAACGGTCAAGGGCACGCTCACAGTCGGCAGTGGCGCCAAGGGCACAACCCAAGGCACGTACAAGGTGATTTTGGACCGCTCCACAGGAGCGACACTTTCGGAAACCGCTACCGGCGATGATGGAAAGCTCTACGGAACGGTGGAAGCTACGGAGACCATAAACGCTGCTGGCACAACCTACAGCTTCGGCAATATCGGGCTGAGCATCACTACGGGCAGCAGTACGACAAACTTCCTGGGCACGACGACGGTAACCCGATGGCTGGGTTCCCCCTTTGTTCGGGATTTCTCCAACGTGCTCGGACCTGGCGTTCCTGGGAATGTCTTGCGCGGCTATAAGCTCATCGCCGCAAACCAGGGGAATGTGAGCGGGCACGATATTACGCTCTCGTACAACCCGAACAACTCCGTTGAGCTCAATGGACAAAACGCCACCGCTATGCGGGTCTATCGCTGGGTGGGACACGGCTTTACAGACCTCTTCCCGCGAGCCAGCGATCTGAGCTGGTTCGGCTATGCGATGGGCTCCAGCAGCTCGGTCACGGTCGCGCTGTCAACCTTCCAAGGGACCGGGCAGACCCCGATTGACCCCGACTACGGGAACATCAATGGGGAGTTCTACTTCTCCAATGGGCGGACGGGCGATTTTGCGCTGCCAGTGCAGTTGGAGTACATGCGCTGCGAGCCATTGCGGGAGGGCATTGTGCTGCGCTGGAGGACGGCATCGGAGGAGCGCAACCGAGGCTTCCTGCTGTGGCGCCAGGAGGGCGACGGTGGAGATGGCAGCTATGAGCTGATTGCCTCCTACGAGACCCATCCAGAGCTTCGCGGAATGGGCTCCAGCCCCGTCGGACGGGAGTACCGCATCGTGGATGATGCCCGTGAGCTGCAGCGCGGACAGCGCTACACCTACGTCCTGGAGAGCGTGGATGAGGATGGGACGCGCCACCTGCTCAAGACTCTCAGCGTTGTGTACGACTATCCCGAAGCTCCGCAGGTCCATATTGCGCCCAGCGTTGGCGAGAGCGGAGATATGCGGCTGCTCCTGCGCCTGCCCACCGAAGCGGTTGCCGACGTAGCAGTCTACGGGCTTGACGGACGTGTGCTGTGGAGCCAGCAGGCAGCGGTATCGGGTGCAGAGGAGAGCCTGCGCCTTCCGTTGACAAGCCTTGTTCCGGGCGCCTACTTCTACAGCGTCGTGTTGCGCACAACCAACGGGGAGCTGCACACGGCGCACGGGCGCTTCCTGATTCTGCGCTGAGAGGGAAGCCGCTGGGTGCTGTAAGCCTGGTGTGCCCGAGGGGGTGTGCAGTAGCATAAGAGCCAAGGACGGAGTGTGCTGCTCATCGCGGCACTGGTGGTAACGCTTGCAGAGCCGGCGCTTCGGGCAGACACGCTCAAGGAACTGCACATCCTTGCGCCGCCCTCCTCCCACGGTAGCCTTGGAGGGGTAATCCAGTGGGATACGCTGCTGACGAAGCAGCAGATTGTGCGCCTTCCATTCAGCGGCTTGAGCGATTGCCTGAGCCGGCTTCCACAGTACCTCCCTGTGCATTTCGGCGAGACCGCCGCGTGGCATCAGTTGCGTTTCGGTGCGATTCCGCCGCGCGGTGTTGCACTGGAGCTGGGGGCGCGTCCCTGGAGTGATCCAGTCGTAGGGCTCATCTCCCCTGAGCTGTATCCGCCGGAGTTCGTGGAGCGCATCGAAGCCGTCTGGGGAAGCAGAGCGGTTGTGCTGGGGTGGAATAGCGCGGGAGCGCTCCTCAACATCGTGCCGGTCCGATGGCGTGCTGGACGCCCGTACAGCCGCCTCTGGTACCTCAACGCGGCGTACGGGACGGGGGGCTCCGATGGGGGCTTGAGCTGGAACTTCCACCCACGGTGGGGGGTGCACCTGGGATACCGCCGAGTGGCTTCCGAGGGGCGTTTCCCAAATGGCTGGGCAAACCTGTGGAACGTCCGCAGCGTGCTCCAGTGGACCCCGACACCGAAGCTCACGGTGACGCTGAGCGAACTCTTTACCTCCTGGAACGGCGGGCTCAATGGCGGGATTGATGTTGCCCGCACGCCGCAATGGGGGGATGAGCTCACCGCGCAGGTGCGCTTCCCTCAGCTCAATGAGCGACTCTCCCGCCACGACGCAACTGTGGCGATGACATTCCAACAGGATAGTGCAACGACACTGAATGCCCAGCTCTGGGGAGTCCGCGCGTGGTGGGAGCAGCAGCATGGGGAGGAATTCCAGCCACCGGAGGCTGGGACGGTGCTGCCCGCTTCCGGATGGTCTACCCTGCAAATGGGGCTGCGGCTGCGCGGCGAGCATGTAGCGGCGCCTTTTGCGCTGCTGGCGGGGGTGGATCTGCTGTGGGAGCGCATCCCGAAGGAGCTTGCTGAGGGGGGCTGGAAGGGAGCACTCTACGGTCTGCTGCGGTATGCCGCGCGGGGTTGGGAGGTCTACGGAGGAATGCGGCTGCTTCGGCATGTAGGGGGAACGGTCGTCGTCGGAGGTGGCGGAGCTCGAATTGCCTTGGGGGAGCATGGGTGGGGCATGCTCGATATGGCGCGGGGTGTGCGGATTGCGGCGCCGTTGGAGCAGGGGATAGATTCGGAGGAGGTGAGGATGCTGCTGGGACAGGTGCAGTGGGGGCATGGGGGGATATGGCTGGAGGGTGGAGGAGGGATTCAGCGGCTATTGAATGCCGTTATTGCAGGTTCCAACAATTCCCTCCAACTCCCCCAAACCCCCAGCAACACCACAACCGTGCTACTCCTCTGGAGCCGCACTCGATGGAGCGTGCACAACTACAGCGCTGAACTTGCTGTGACGGGAGTACTGCCATTCGAAGGAGCACAGAACCTTGCAGGGAGCCTGAGGAGCTTCCTCACAGTGGAGCGGCGCTGGGAGTTCGGGCAAGCAAGTCAGCTTTGGGTCAGCTTGACCTGGGAGCTGCTCCACCATGCCCGCCCGCTGCAATGGCTGCCGGTCGTGTGGGTTGGGGTCGTTCGGAACGACATGGACCCAGTCTGGCAGCACACAGGGGGAGAGCTTCTGGTGGGTGCACGCCTGGGGCAAGCTTTTGTGCGGCTCTGGTTGCGGAATATCTTGGGGGTTGCCTGGTATCGGGTAGCCTGGTATCCGCAGCCAGGGCGGAGCTTGCTCTTCACGCTCAGTTGGGCGTTCTGGGAGGATTAGCGCCCCAGGAGGCGCTCGTACTCGGTGCCGTGCTTGGGATCCAGCGAGCGCAGCCGCAGTATAAGCTCCGGCGTGGCAACGCCAGAGAGCAGCTCGATGAGTTCGCGGTACTTGGCATTGAAGAGGAATTGCAGCGCAACGCTCGGCTGTGCAAGGCGGGCTTTGAAGGCGCTGAGTTCGGAGAGGAGGGAATCAAGCGTTTGCAGGGCTTCACTGCGGTCGAGGGGCAGGCGCTTAAGCACATCGTTGTGGTAACGCCACAGGAAGCTGCGTAGGGGCAGGAACGAGGGGTCGAGAAGCTCGGTGCAGAGGAGCATGCGGGAGAACTCCCCGGGATTGACGAACCGCTCGAATCCCGGAACCCGCTGAGCGGCTGCAAGTTGCCCAATCTGGCATGCGGTCCGATAGTACCCCGTACCGCCGTGTTCGGTGTAGCTGTCGGCAACCAGTCCGATGCCGAGCAGCACGTAGAAGTCAATCAAGCTCAGCAGCGGGTCGTAGCGCAGAGGTTGGTAGCTCAGAAAAGCCCCACGCGAGTAGCTGAAGCTCCACTGGTCATCGGTGAGCTGCAGCACGGGGGAGGGACCGTTCGGGAGCGGAACCGCCATTTGCAGAACAAGGCGCGCGGAGTAGAGGCTGCCCGAACGCCCTGTGAGGATGACCGTCAGCTCGGTGGGGATGGGGAGATGCTCCCACGGTGCATCTCCGAAGCGCTGGGTGGTGAGGTAGAGCTGCAGGTCCTGCTCCAAGGTGGCAACGTCGTAGCGATGCTCCGGAGGAAGGGCGTCCGTGAGCACGCGCACGCTGGCTTGCAGCTCCTGTGCGGACGCAGCAGCACAGGGCAGGAGGAGAGAAAGCAGCAGCAGTGCTATATTTGCCCGCGGTTTCATCACCCGAGTTCGGAGAGGCAATGACGGCTCCAAAAATAGCGGCTTTGGGGATTGTGGCGCTCGGGGCTCTTCCGGCAACGGCGCAGAGGCAGTTGGGAACGACGGCGCTAACTCCGGTACCACTCGAGAATCCGGCGCTTCTGAGGGCTTTTCCCGGCTGGTGGGCATGGGTGGGATACGAGCCCGCCCGCTTTGGGATGCCGGAGCTGCACTGGGTGAAGGGAGGCGTGGGAATCCCAGTGAGCCGAGAGCTTCAAGGCGAGCTCCGCACACAGCTGCGGAGTAGCCGTGCCTTTTCCGAGGGGCTCCTCCGTGCACGAGCTGCCCAGAGGCTGACGGAGCTGTTCACCGCCGGAGGCGAAATTGCCCTTTGGTACTTTGGGGCTCCGCTCGTGCCCACGAGCGCTGCGGTGGAGCTGAGTCTGGGCGTGCACGGGCAGCTCACTTCGGCGGTGTGGGTTCAGGGGATGCTGCAGAACGTCACCCGGCAGCGGCGGGCTACACAGGCGCTCCCGCTACAGAGGATAGAGTTGGGAGTAGGGTGGCAGCAGGAGGGAGAGCTTGCGGCTGAAGTAATCGCTGTTATTGCAAGTTCCAGCACCCACCTCACCACACACCTCACCCTCAACACCACCAAAGCCACCCAACTCCAAGCTACCTTCCGCAGTTCGCCCCTTGCTCTAACCCTTCGCCTCGGAGTTGCCTTCGAGGCGTGGCTGCTGGAGGTTGAAGGCGGCTACACTGTGCCGCTGGGGTGGAGCCAGAGCCTGGCACTCTGCTACTGCTGGTAGGGATGCGGCAAGCGGTACTGCTCGGAGCTGCATGGGCATTGCTCTGGGGGGCAGTGTACGGGCAGACCCTGGAGGAGATGGAGCAGAGCTTGGAGGAGCAGCACGAAGAGGAGACGGTGCTCTCTGTGCTGGAGCTCTTTGAGCGCTATCGCCAAGAGCCGCTGTGCTTGCGCAGAGCGCGGGTTGGAGAGCTTGCTCAGCTTCCGGGGATCTCCCGCGGCATCGCAAGTCGCCTGCTGCAGTTGGTGCGGCAGTATCCCGATACGGCGCTTGCACAGTTGTTGGACTCGCTCTCCTTGAGCCCTGAGCAACGCCAGATTCTGCTGCAAGCCACAACAATGGAGTGCCCGCCGCGGGAATCCCCACGCGCGACTGCCCGCGCAGCGGCGAGTCTGCCTCTGGCAAGCTTTGGAGAGATGGGGGGCTTCCTGGGTCCCTTCTTCGCCTCGCGGGGACGGGTTCGGCAGCGCTGGGAATGGCTGGAGTTTGAGGGCGTGTGGGAGCGCGATGCGGGAGAGGCGCTGGGGATGGAGCATCTCAGCCTCTCTCTCATCGGGCAGCCGTGGGAGGGCGTGCGGTGGATTGTGGGTGACTTTCGCTGCCTTGCTGCAACGGGATTGATGCTGGGACCTCCGTTCCGGCTGCGGAGTGCGGGAATGACCGCTCCGGCTCCATGGAGGACTACGCTCAGACCCTGGGCGTCGACGCTGGAGGAGGGCTACTGGCGCGGAGCAGCGCTGCAAGTTGACCTTGGACAGTTGGGGCGGGTATTGGGCTGGGCTGCTGTAACGCCACGCAGCGGACGAGTTGACAGCAACGGAATCGTCCGCTCAATCAAGACCGATGGCATCTTCGCAACGCCGCAGGAGCGGCAGCTCCGCTTTGCATTCCGCGAGTATAATGCCGGAGGTGTCGTGGAGCTGAGGCTTGGGGAGGGGCTTCGATGGGCGGTTGAAGCACTATGGTTGCGCTATTCCCATCCGCTGGAGACGCAGAGCCGACGGGATTTCCGAGGGCAATCGGGGATGCTGCTTGGCTCCGGAATCGCCTGGCATCGAGGTGCTTGGGAGTTCGTTGCCGAAGGGGTCCGGGATGCTCAGGGGCAACTTGCCGGTGTTGCCGCACTTCGCTACAGCACGAAGCGCTGGAGCGCTGCAGTGCAGTTGCGCAGCTTCGCTGAAGAGTTCCGTTCGCCGTACGGAAGCGCCTTCTCCTGGTACTCCGCGCCCAGCAATGAGCAGGGCGTCTACACAGCAGCAACGTGGAGGATGCTCCCAGGCGTTTCAGCCGGCGTGTATGGGGAGCTGTTCCGTTCACTGGCCCCACCCTTTGGGATACCGATTCGGCAGTATGGGGGAAGGGTGGGGGGATGGGTCGAGTGGCGGAAGGCGCAACGGTGGGCGCTGCGCCTGTGGCTGCTCCAGCAGCGCACGTTGGAGGCACGCAGGTGGGAAAGCCAGTGGCAAAGCTACGAGCAGGAGCGGACCGCCGCACGGTTGAGTGCCGCCGTGCAGCTCCGCCAGGGATGGCGTCTGCGGGGGCGGATGGAGCTGCTCTGGGGACGGGTTCCGGAGTCGCAGTGGGGAGCCTTGCAGCTCCTGGGCATGGAGGTTGTGCAGGAACGTTGGGGAGGCAGCGCTTGGAGCGGACTCTACCGTACTCCGGGCTCTACCCTGGCGTTTTGGGTCTATGAGGGCGCTACGCAGGAGTTCCCTCGGTTGCACATGCTGTACGGGCGCGGCAGCTACACGGCGCTCTCCGGATGGGTGCGGTTGTGGAAGCTCCGCTGTGAGGCGGCGGCAGCGGTAATTGCCCGAACGGCTCCACCGTTGACGAGTGTCTGGGGACGAAGGCTCCAAGGAGGGCAGTACTGGCTGGTGAGCCTTGCTGTGGAAGTGCGCTACTGATGGGCTTTTCCGTACTTTTGCACCCGTTGCCGGATGCAGTTGCGTGCGCGGGAGCTTGATGGGAGCATGGAGCCTCTTCTCCAATGACATTGCCATTGACCTGGGGACGGCGAACACGCTGATTTGGGCAAAGGGGCGGGGAATCGTACTCAATGAGCCTTCCATCGTTGCCTACGATCGGACGACGCGCCAGTTGGTCGCCATCGGGCATGCTGCCCAGGCAATGGTGGGAAAGACCCATCGGGAGATTCGCACTATTCGACCGCTCAAGGACGGGGTCATTGCCGATTTCGAGATCGCCGAGGCGATGCTGCGTGCCTTCATCCGGCGCGTCTCCAGCGGGTGGTTCCCTCCACGGCGGGTTATCGTGTGCGTGCCCGTTGGAATCACTGAGGTCGAAAAGCGTGCGGTGCGCGATAGTGCCGAGCATGCCGGAGCGCGCGAGGTGTACTTGCTGCCCGAACCAATGGCAGCCGCAATTGGTGTGGGCATCGACGTGCACGAGCCCACCGGCAATATGATTGTGGACATCGGCGGAGGGACAACCGAGATCGCCGTCATTGCGCTGTCGGGAATCGTCGTTGAAGAATCCGTCCGTATCGCCGGGGACGAGATGACCAACGCCATTGTTCAGCACTTCCGCCGGGAGCACAACATGCTCATCGGGGAGCGCACGGCGGAGATGATCAAGTGCCAGGTCGGCTCGGCAGTACCGCTGGAGGAGGAGTACGTCATCGAGGTCCGGGGGCGCAATCTCGTGAGCGGAGTGCCGCAGATGATCCAGGTCTCCTCGGAGGAGATTCGGCAGGCGCTGCAGGAGCCCATCAACGTGATTGTGCAGGCGGTGTTGAGCCTGTTGGAGCGCACCCCACCCGAGCTTGCTGCCGATATCTACGATCGCGGAATCATCCTCACCGGTGGCGGGGCACTGCTGAAGGGATTGGACCAGCGACTGGAGCAGGCAACCGATCTGCCCGTCCACGTTGCCGAAGACCCCTTGACGGCGGTGGTGCGCGGCGGTGGAAAGGTCTTGGAGGAATTTCCGCGCTACCAATCCGTCCTGCTCAAGCCGCGGCGGCTGTGAGCCTCAGAAGTCGTAGCCCAGCGAGAGGAGGTATACGGGCTTGGAGAAGTTCCCGGCGCCGGCGTATCGCCAGGCAACATCGAGCTTGAGCGGGAAGCCGAAGAGTGCAAGCCGGATTCCTGTCCCAACACTCAGCAGCAGCTCGCCAGAGCCGCTCGACGGCGAAGAGCGACCGGGCTCGGACCACAGTGCTCCGGCGTCCAGGAAGACGCAGCCCGTCATCGCCTGCAGGATAAGCGGAAGCGGAGAGGTCCACAGCGCCACCAGCAGAGGGAAGCGCAGCTCGGCATTGAGGAGGGCAAAGCGTGAGCCCATACGTTCGGCAACGCCATAGCCGCGCAACGGGGTTACCGCCGTGGCGAAGAGGAAGTCCTCGGGAAGGTCGTAGGGGAGTTGGCGTGTGGGGAAGCTGGGATTGAGCCAGTTCTCGGTGCCCAAGGTAAAGAAGCGCTGGGGGTTGGGACCGAGGCTGGCAGCCCCTGCCAGGCGAAGGGCGAAGCTGCTCCAGCGCCCCAGGCGTATGTAGCGGCGGTAATCCCCCATCAGCGTCACAAAGCCGATGCCGCCAGCGGAGAGCTTGGGAACGAGCTGAATGCCGGCATAGTAGCGGCTACCCCACAAGGGCGAGAAGATGCCCCAGAGGGCGTCGTCGTGCACGTAGCGGGCAGAGGGGATCAGGAGGAAGCGCTGCAGCAGTGGTTCAAACGGCGGCTCGATGTTGTCCAAGTTCTCGCGCGTTGCCCATGCCAGCCCAAGCCCCCACTCCAGTCGGTTGAAGCGGTCGAAGGGATACCACGCGCTGCCCCACAGCCCGTACGTGCGGAAGCGGTACAGGGAGTCGTTGCTGCGGATGACGTAGCCGACTTGGTGGAAGCCGGTGAACTGGTAGTCGATGAGCTCGGGCAGGTAGGCGTAGGAGACCAGGAAGTTGCTGTTCTTGAGGTCCACCATCAGGTTGGCTTCGATGTAGAGCTGGTGGTCGCCCAGCACATCGCTGAAGAGCATCTGCGTGATGCCCTGTAGACCGAAGAAGGTGTTGTACCCGGCGCTGCCCAGGATGAGGTCGGGGGAGAAGCTGATGCGGTAGGGGCGTGGTCCCAGGATGGAGTCTTTGGGAAGCGCCACTGTCGGCGAGAGCGCGGGGGATGGGGAAGGGAGCTCGGTGTTCGGGCGCACCATCTGCTGGTTGTCGAAGGTGAGCTCGAAGGTGGCGTAGGGGCGATAGGTCAGGGAATCCGTTGCCTGGGTAGCCGGGCGGGACTGCGCGGTGAGCGCCTCCTGCTGCAGTTGGCGGAAGGTTGTCAGTGGAAGGAGTGTATCGCTGCGGCGCTGCTGCAAGGGGAAACGGAGCAGGAAGAGATCGTAGCCCCCTTGGAGTTGCACCGCCATTGCCAGGAGCGTGCCATCGCTGCTGAGCGAGATTTGGGTGATGCCGAACAGGGAGTTGGTCAGCGGAGTACTTTGCCCGGTGTGCAGGTCCAGAACGTAGACGTTCCCAATACCGTTGGCATCGGAGACGTAGAGCAGAGAGGTGCCATCGGGCGCTGCTGCCAGAGAGGTCTTGAGAAACTCCGGTGTTCGGGTCAGGCGGCGGAGGCGCCGGCTGGAGAGCTCCAGCTCGTAGATGTCGCTCTGGCGTAGCGGATGGTTCCACATCTGCACGAGCGAATCGGCGCCAAGCTGCAGATGATCCCCGCGGTCGGAGACGAAGTAGATGCGGCTTCCATCGGGCGACCACGCGGGCGAGAGGTCGGAGAAGCGGTCGTTGGTGAGGTTTTCTAACTGGCGCGTCTTCAGGTCGTACAGCCACAAATCCGGGCGCTCCCCACGGGTGGCAACGAAGAGGAGCCGGGAGCCATCCGGCGAGTACGCTACCGAGGAGATTGCGCGGAACCCCAGACGGAGCGGTGTGTACTGGCGAGTGGCAACGTCAATGAGGTAGATGGCGTTCTCGCCCCCGTACTTCGCCGCAACAGCCAGGGTCTTCCCATCCGGACTCCAGGAGATGCCAGGGGTGAGCAGGTTGAGCTCTTCGAAATCGCGCTCGCGTCCACTGCTTGCAAGAAGGCGGGGCGAGGCATCGCGCCGGTCCAAGCGGAGTACGTACAGGGCAAAGGTGCCAGTCCGATCGGAGAGGAAGGCAATCGCGGAGCCATCGGGCGAGAGCGCTGGGGAGGTGTTGTAGTAGTAGTCCTCGCGGCTGCGGTCGGTGAGGCGTTCGGCACTGGAGCGTAGGTCGTCGTAGCGGGCAATGTCGGGCCAGTAGAGCTTCTTCATCTCCCAGGTCCATTCGCGCGAGAAGTCCTCAAGGCTCTGCTTGAAGGTGGCGCGGAAAGCGGCATCGAGGTTCTTGCTCAGTTTGAGGCGCTGGAGCAGCTCGGTGATCTTCTCGCGTCCGTAGCGTCGGGCAATGTACCAGTAGAAGGCTTGCCCACCCCGGTAGGCAAGGTAGCCATCCAGGGATTCCAAGCCGCGGAGCTGTTCGCTGAGCACAAGGTCGCGCATGAATTGGTCGGTGCGGGTATCGTAGCCGCCCAAGCTTTCGAACTCGCACAGCCCTTCGTTCATCCACAACGGGAGCTCAACGAGTGCGTTCCGCGCGATGGCGTTCTGGAGGGACCCACCGTAGAACATATCGTTGAGCACCGCGTGCACGAGCTCGTGGTGGATGACATGGCGGAAGAGCTCGTAATTGCCCTCAAAGGGCACAACGACCCGATTTTTGAAGAGCTCGGTGACGCCCCCGACCCCCTCCGGCAGGAACTCCCAGACGACGTTGGTCTGCTGGAACTCCACGTGGGAGTTGTACACGATGAGGGAGATGCGCCGGGTCAGCCGATGTCCCAAGGTCTGCTGGATGGACTCCAGCGCACGTTCCCCAACAATAGCGGCGAAGCGCGCCAGGTATTCGCCGTCCTGGGCGAAGTAGACATCCAAATGGCGCGATTGGATGTACTGCCAGCGGAAGCGTTCGTACTGCACTTTGTTCTTCCCGAACTGCGCTGCTGCTGGCAGCACAGCTGCGAGGGCAAACGCCACGATTCCGTATAGCCACATCGCGCGGTTCCTCTCTGGGTCCTGGCGGGCTTAGACGAAGCCTCCAGGGCTTGCGTTTAGCTGCCGCCTTAGGGAAAGGCGCAATTTTGTAAGTTGCGTCCGGGCGTGTGTACTCATGTCAACAGCCTTGAGATGCGCGTGGACGTTGTGATGCCGAAGATGGGGGAGTCGGTGCAGGAGGGGAAGATTATCCGCTGGGTCAAGCGCGTTGGGGAGCGCGTGGAGCAGGACGAGACACTGCTGGAGATCTCCACCGACAAGGTGGACACGGAGATTCCGGCGCCGGCATCGGGAGTGTTGGCGGAGATTCTGGCACCCGAAGGCGAGACCGTGCCCGTGGGGACCGTCATCGCCCGAATCGCCGTCACCGAAGGAGCCATCAGCACGGGAGCGCCAACAGGGCAGGAAGTGCTATCGTCGAAGGCTCCCGAGCCATCTGTGACAGCACCACCGTCTCCTGTAACACCACCACCGTCGCCCGTTGCGGCGCCTGCGATTGCGGAGCCGGCGGCATCGGTACAACCGACGCCTGCTCCGCCGGCGCGTTCGGGCAATGGGCATGACGGAGGCGTCGGTGAGCGCATCCCGCGGATGAGCGGGCGCCGATTCTACTCCCCGCTGGTGCGGGCAATTGCTGAAGCCGAGGGGATTTCGCTGCAAGAGCTGGAGCAGATTCCCGGCACAGGGTTGGAAGGGCGGGTCACCAAGCACGATCTGCTGCGCTACCTGGAGCAGCGCCGCGCACGCATTGCTCAGCCCCTTCAGCCACCCACGCCAGCGGAAGCGACCCCCACCGTTGAGGTGCCCACAGCCCCGCCCAGGATCGAGGTCCGTGAGCCTACCCCGCGGGTGGAGGCGGTCCCGACGGCTCCTGCAGGGGCGGAGTTTGAGGTCATCCCGATGGACCACGTCCGCCAGCTTATTGCCGAGCACATGGTGCGCTCAAAGCATACATCGCCGCACGTGACCAGTGTGGACGAGGCGGACGTGACCGGGCTGGTGCGCTTGCGTGAGCGCTACAAGGAGGAGTTCGAACGCCGCGAAGGGGTCAAGCTCACCTACATGCCCTTCTTCATCCGTGCCGCCGTCGAGGCGCTGAAAGCCTTTCCGTTGCTCAACGCCAGCGTGGATGGCAAGAACATCATTGTGCACAAGCGCATCAACATCGGGATTGCAACAGCGCTGCCCAACGGGAACCTCATCGTGCCGGTCATCAAGAATGCCGATGCACTCAGCATTACCGGGCTGGCACGCGCTGTGCAAGACCTGGCGCAGCGCGCCCGCACCAAGAAGCTACTCCCCGATGAGGTGCAGGGCGGGACCTTCTCCATCACCAACTTCGGCACCTTCGGGACATTGCTGGGAACCCCGATTATCAACCAGCCGCAGGTGGCAATCCTGGGCATTGGAGCAATCCAGAAACGCCCCGTCGTTCGGGAGATTGACGGCAGCGATGTCATCGTCGTTCGGCACATGGTCTACCTCTCGCTGAGCTTCGACCATCGGATTATCGATGGGATGCTGGCGGGGCAATTCCTGCAAGTGGTGCGGCAGAGCCTGGAGCGCATGAACGAGCACACGGTCCAGTTGTAGGCATCTGCTTACGCTTTGATGGGAGGAAGTCTGAAAGTGGGAAGCCCGGTGGGAAGCGAGCGTGGGCACGGAGGTTGCGATATTTTGCCACGGTGCTCCTGGGAGGGTGAATCATGCGCACAAGAGTAGCCGCAGTTCTGTTGACCGCCGTCCTGAGTGCTCAGGCGCAGGAGCCGGCGTACTACCGTCCCTTCCGGTTGTATCCAGAGGGGAGGCTGGAGACCAGCTGGCTCTTGGGGATAACCAAGTACGGTGGGGAGTTCTCCAGCCACCGTCTCCATGGGGTCACTGGCGTGCAGTTCCGCTACTTCCTTCCCTTCAGCGCGGAGCTTGCGCTGGGAAGCCGCCTGACCTTTGGGTATTTGGCGTACGACCGCCGTTACAAGTGGCGCTTCGGTCCAGCGTACTACCAGCAGTTCCCGCCGGAGGATTACCCCGGACCGGCGTACCGGCGCACGAAGATCGCAACCTGGGAAGCGCTGCTCTTTGTGAACCTGTTCCCACGGAAGGAGCTCAACCCGTACTTCTTCGCTGGTGTGGGAGTGCTCTCCTTCCAGCCCCAGGACATCATGGAGGACAAGGTCAACGAACGTGGGCGCCGGGTCCACTACCCCAATTTCACCGAAGGGGATGAGTTCAACGTCCACCCAGTTGCCGGGCTCGGCATAGACTACTACCTGAGCCGCCGCCTCTCGGTAGGGCTACAACTCACCGCTCACGCCGTGACAACGGACATGCTCGATGGGTTTGCGCTGCCCGTTATCTCCGACCGCGGGGATACGCTCCCCTCACACAACGACGGCTATGGGGAGCTTGCCCTCAAGCTCTCCTACTACCTGTTCGAGGAGCGGGACCATGACGGCGATGGGCTGACCAACGAGGAGGAGGAACGCCTGGGCACGAATCCCTACAATCCCGATACCGACGCAGATGGACTGAGCGATTTCGAAGAGGTGCGTCGCTACTACACAAATCCTCTACTGGCGGACACCGACGGGGATGGGCTCACCGATGGGGCAGAGGTATTCACCTACTTCACCGACCCTACACGCTGGGACACCGACGGGGATGGGCTCAGTGATGGGGAGGAGGTGCGCTACTACGGAACGAACCCGCTGCGGCGGGATTCCGACGGGGATGGGCTGAGCGATTGGGAGGAGATCCGGCTTGGAACCAATCCCATGCTTGCCGATACCGATGGCGACGGTATCCCGGATGGAGCCGACCTGTGTCCTCGGATTGCGGGCAGCCGCACCAACCACGGCTGTCCGGATGGCTACCCCACGACAGCATTGGCAGCAGCAGGGTTGGGACCGGATTCCCCACCGTTGCGCGATACACTTGCCGTTACCGTCTGCGACACAGTGGTGATTCGCGAGATTGTCCGTGATACCGTGGTGGTAACGCAGTTGGTGCAGCAGCCCGCCATCGGGACGCCGGTCGTGATACCGGGGGTGTTCTTCGAGTTCAACCAAGCAACGCTGCTGCCCGAGGCGGAAGCATTGCTGGAGCAGGTTGCCCGCTGGTTGCTGCAAAATCCGCAGGTTCGGGTCGAGGTGCGGGGGCACACGGATTCGGTGGGAACAGATGAGCAGAACCTACGCCTGTCGCAACAGCGTGCGGAAGCGGTGCGGAGATACCTCATTGCCCAAGGCGTAGCACCGGAGCGGATCGTCGCCATTGGGCTGGGGCGCCGCGAGCCAATCGACACAAACGACACTCCCCGAGGGCGCGCGCGGAATCGCCGGGTTGAGCTGATCTTCCGCCAGTGAGCCGCGGAATGCGCTCTGCCGCAGCGGGATTTTCGCTCCATCCCCACACAGCGGATATACGGCTTCAGGTCTGGGCTCCGACGCTGCAGGAGCTGTTCTGCGTCGCCGCTCAAGGATTGGCAGAAGTGCTCGTTCCGGAGGGCTGCCAGCGTCCGGCGGCACCGCTGCGGCGATGGTATCGCTTCGCCGTCCATTCCCCCGACGAAACCGCCTTGCTTGTGGACTTCCTCTCGATGGTGCTCCTGGCAAGCTACCTCCGCCGAGCCCTCTTCTGCCGCGTTCGCTTTTTGGAGTTTACGCCGACATCTTTGCGGGCGCGCCTGATGGGGTACTCCGTGGAGGGATTCCAGCAGGATGTTAAAGCCGTAACGTATCACGAGGCGCAGATTCGTCTTTCTGAACAAGGGTACGAAGCGTGGCTGGTCTTGGACGTGTAGATGGTGCGCAAGGAGCAGCTTCGACGGCTCTCTGAGGTCGTCTGGGAGATTCCCCGCGAGACCCGAGCCGACATGCGCGTACCGGCGCGCGTCTACGCAACGGAGGAGCTACTGGAGCAGATTCTGCAAGACCGCTCCATCGAGCAGCTCCTGAACGTGGCAACGCTGCCGGGGATTCAGCAGGCTGCCCTCGTTATGCCCGATGTGCACGAGGGCTACGGCTTCCCAATTGGAGGCATTGCGGCGATGGAGCTGGAAGAGGGGGTCATTTCGCCCGGCGGCATCGGGTACGATATCAACTGCGGGGTACGGCTGCTGGTCTCGGAGCTGAATTTCTCCGAGGTGGAACCGCGCCTGGAGCAGCTCGCCAAGGAGCTCTACCGTGCAGTCCCATCCGGTGTTGGCAAAGGTGGGCGGTTGAAGCTCTCCATCCGCGAGCTGGACCGCGTGCTGGAGTACGGCGTTCAATGGGCATTGGGGGAAGGGTATGCCGAAGAGGCGGACCTGGAGTACATCGAGTCCCGAGGACGACTGCTCGACGCGGACGCCGATGCGGTATCGCGCGAGGCAAAGGAGCGCGGCAGAGACCAGCTCGGTACGATGGGCGCCGGCAACCACTTCGTGGAGGTGGACATTGTGGACAAGATCTTCGACGAAGGCATCGCCGAGGTTCTGGGGCTGTTCCCCAAGCAGGTGGTGGTCTTGATCCACACGGGCTCGCGCGGCTTGGGGCATCAGGTGGCAACCGATTACATCCGCACGATGCTTTCGGCACTGCCACGCTATGGGATTCGCCTTCCGGACCGTGAGCTGGCATGCGCGCCGATAAATTCTCCAGAGGGCAAGCGCTACTTTGCGGCGATGTGCGCTGCGGCGAATTTCGCCTGGACAAATCGCCAGCTCATTACGTGGGAGATTCGGCAGGCGTGGCGCGAGGTTTTTGGGGCTGCGGGTGGGCGGTTGCGGGTGCTCTACGATGTCGCCCACAACATTGCCAAGCTCGAGCAGCACACCATTGACGGCACTGTACGCCGAGTGTTGGTGCACCGCAAAGGGGCTACGCGGGCGTTCCCACCGGAGCATCCGGAGACGCCGGCACCATACCGGCGGGTGGGGCAACCGGTGCTGATTCCCGGCAGCATGGGGACGGCTTCCTACGTCCTGGTTGGGCTGCCAGGGAGCATGGAGCAGACCTTCGGGTCTACGTGCCACGGAGCGGGACGCCGCATGTCCCGCCATGCCGCAAAGCGCCAAGTGGAGGCTGAGGCGCTCAAGCGCGAGCTCCGAAGCCGTGGGATCGTGGTGCAGGCAGGCTCTGTGCGCGGATTGGTCGAAGAGGCGCCGGTGGCGTACAAGGATGTCGAGAGCGTCGTAGATGTCGTCCACCGCGCCGGAATTGCCCGCAAGGTGGTGCGGCTGCGCCCAATCGCTGTGGTCAAGGGCTAAGAGGTTACTTCATCTTGACGCCGAGCTCGCGCAGCATTGCCGCGTAGCCTTTGCGGTCGAGCGTCTTGAGCGCCTTTGCAGTGAGCTTGAGCCGCACCCACCGTCCCAGTTCGGGCACCCAGACCCGCTTCCACTGCAGGTTCGGCAGGAACTTGCGGTTGGAGCGGTTATTGGCATGCGAGACTTTGTGCCCGAACATCGGACCCACGCCCGTCAACTGACAACGCTTTGCCATCGCCCAACGGATACGGCAAAAGGGAACAGAACCAACAGGCAAAATTACGCCGTCCGACGGCATAGCAGCGCTCAGGAGTTTGTAATTTGCGCTCTGGCTGTGTCCAGCGTTCCAAGGCACGGAGATGTGGGGATACATCGCGCAGCGGATTGGCTTGTTTGTGCCGACGCTGCTCTTCATTACGCTGCTGTCGTTTGCGCTGAGTCGGCTGGCGCCAGGGGATCCAGCCGCGCTCAAGGTCGGCGTCGGCGCCGAAGGGGGGATCGCCGGGCGGACAGGGCTCAACGAGCGCACACTGGAGCTCTTGCGCAAGCAGTGGCACTTGGACAAGCCGCTCTGGCAGCAGTACCTACTGTGGCTGCGCGACCTGGTGACGCTGGAGTTCGGGCGCTCCTTCCAGGACAATCGCCCTGTGCTGGAGAAGATTGCTGAGCGGCTCCCGATCACCTTGGCGATGAACCTGTTTGCCGTGCTGATTGCCTACGGGATTGCGATTCCGCTGGGAGTCTATTCGGCAACGCATTCGGGAACGGCACTGGACCGCTTCCTCACCTTCCTGCTCTTTGCGCTGTACTCGCTGCCGAGCTTCTGGGTGGCTATGCTGGCGGTGACCTTCCTGTGCAACCCTGAATACCTGGCGCTGTTTCCGACCGGCGGTATCCGCTCTATCTTCCACTCGGAGCAGTGGTCGCTGTGGCAGCGGATTGTGGACTACGCCTGGCATCTTACGCTACCGATGCTGGTGTACACGTACGCAAGCTTTGCCTTCATCTCCCGTCAGATGCGAAGCGCCTTGCTGGAGGTGCTACGCCAGGATTACATCCGCACCGCCTACGCCAAGGGGTTGCCCGGGAGGGTGGTGATTTGGAAGCATGCTGTGCGGAATTCGCTCATCCCGATCGTCACGCTGCTGGCGGGGATTCTGCCCTCGCTCATCGGCGGGAGCGTGATTGTGGAGACCATCTTCAGTATTCCGGGGATGGGGGAGCTGTCGTTCCGCGCCCTGGTTGCCCGGGATTATCCCGTCATCATGGCGGTGTTTACGCTTTCGGCGGTGTTGACGCTGGTGGGCATTCTGCTGGCGGATATCCTGTACGCGGTGGTGGATCCACGGATTAGCTTTGCACGACGGGCACAATGACGAACACGCCAGAAGCCGTACAGGGGACGGTGCCGCAGCTTGAGGAGAAGGGGGAATCCTACGGGCGGATGGTCTGGCGCCAGTTCCGCCGAAATCCCCTGGGGATGGCATCGCTGGGCTTTGTGCTTGTGCTACTGCTTGTTGCACTCCTGGCGGATCTCCTTGCCAACGATAAGCCGATTGTAGCGCGCTACCAGGGGCGCTGGCTCTTCCCGGTTTTGCAGGAGTACGCCGTTGGGCTGGGGCTTGCCTCCTGGGGCGAGCTGGGACGGGTGGATTGGAAGCAGTTGCCCTACGAATGGGTGCTCTGGCCGCCGGTGCCATACCGTCCGGAGACGACGGATCCAAATCTCCAGAGCCTGCGCGAGCGAGCACCATCGAAGCGCCATTTGCTGGGGACGGATGAGATTGGGCGCGACGTACTGGCGGGCATCCTCCATGGCACACGCTATGCGCTCTCGATTGGGTTCGTGGCGATGGGGATTGCGCTCGCTATCGGGATTGTGTTGGGAGCGCTGGCGGGCTACTACGGTGGGGTGGTGGATATCGTGATCTCACGGCTCATCGAGCTGGTACTGACGTTGCCGACCTTCTTCCTCATCATCACCGTGGTCGCGCTGGTGCAGGAGGGGAGCATCTGGCTGGTGATGGCGATGATTGGCTTGACGGGATGGACCAGCATTGCCCGCTTTGTGCGCGGGGAGGTACTGCGCGTGCGCGCGATGGAGTACGTCACGGCAGCTCAGGCCTTGGGGTATTCGACCGGGCGGATTGTGTTCCGCCACGTATTGCCGAATGCATTGGCTCCGGTACTGGTAGCAGCAGCCTTTGGAATTGCCAACGCCGTGCTCATTGAGTCTGCGCTGAGCTTCCTGGGCTTTGGAGTCCCACCGACGGTGGTAACCTGGGGCTCGATGCTGGCGAAGGCGCGGGGAAGTATCGCCTCCTGGTGGCTGGTGGTGTTTCCAGGGGCGATGATCTTCCTCACCGTCGCTGCCTACAACCTAATCGGAGATGCCCTACGCGATGCGCTGGATCCGCGGCTGCGTGTGTAGGGGAGGGTGGTTTTGCGTGTTGCTGTTATTTTGCCGTTATTGCACGTTGCCCACCACCCAAAACCAACAAACCACCCAAAACCTCAACCACAACCACCCACTCAGCACCTGGCATCTCCAAAGCAACCACAGCTACGAGCTCAAAAGGGCAGACACCCTCACGCTCGCCCTGAGCTATACTGGCACAATACTTCACACGAGCACGCCAGCAGTGCGCGAAGAGCTGCTCGGGGAGCTTGCTATCCTCTCGAACCCAAGCATGTGGCGGTGGGGAGGAATACAGCGCTGGAGCTACTTCCACGACCGCTATGCCCCCTCGAGGGCACGGCTGCTGCGTTGGCAGGGCTTCCTTACCGCCGGGCAAAGGGCAGAGCAGTTCTGGTGGAAAAGCGGGCTTGGGGCAGAGTACCTTCTGCAGCGTCCCAACGCTGAGCCCGGTATCGCTGCCTTCGTCCACGCTGCGCTCTCAGGCGCTCCTCTCGCTGGCGAACTGCAGAGCGAAGGAACCCTGTACACAACAGAGCGCCGCACCTACCGGCTACAGGCAGAGCTTGCCTGGAAGGAACCCATTGCCGGATTTCAGCTCCGCGGGCAGTACGCACGGGGATCGCAGGACTTTCCAGCGGCTTTTCAACCAGAGCGGCTGGAGCGGCGGCATGAGGAGCGCTTTGCCATTAGTGCAGCGCTGCGGGAGCAGCTTACAGCGGCTGTACAGATGCTTTTCGACGGTGAACTGCTCAGCATGACCACACGGGCTTTCCCGCTGGACGGCACGCTGCCGCCACTTCGGCGTAGCCGACTTCAAGGAGGGCTCAATACCGTCGCGCGGATAGAGCTCGCGGGCAGCGTGTTTACCTTCGGCACCTTGTTACAGCTTACCGAGGAGCAGAACCGACTGGAGAGCGCCCTGGACTCGCCCGAACTCGCGCAACGCCGACTTCAGGAGGAGCAGCGCAACTACAGTACCCTCTGGCTGCAGCTTTCCTTGGGTTCGGTGCATCGGCTGACTTCAGGGGACACACTGACCTGGCGTGCGGAGCTGAGCAACCAGCGCTACGACACCCCCAGCCGGCTCAACACAGATGACCGCGATGAGCAGCACATTGCCGGGCAACTCCGCTATATCCGGCGGCTCTCCTCAGCAAGCGTTGCCACAGCAGAGTTGGGTGTTCGGCGCCAACACCTGGTCTTCCTCTCTGCCAACCGCAGCGCCTGGAACCACCAGCTCTACACGCTCTGGCTCCGGTGGGCGGTACGGTGGGACCAGGGGCGGCTGCGATGGTCCCCGCAATGGGAGCTGTTGAGCACGTACACGGTCCGGGACTACCCATTCACACGCCAGCTCCAGGACCTCAGTATCCGGCAGTGGAGCTACAGCGATAGCATCGCAGTGCGCCTGCATCCGGAATGGCTGCTCGAACTCCAGCTGCTCTACCGCTACAGAACCGTCGGACAGCTCCAGTGGAGCATCTTTGCAGAGTTCCTGCAAGCGCAGATGCAGGAGTACAGCGTGAGAGCGCTTGCCGTCTGGGAGACAGCAACCCAAGCATGGGCAGCCGGAGTGCAGCTCAGCCATCTCGGCGGCACGCAATTCGGACAGCCCCTACGCCAACACAGCATTGGTCCATACTTCCAGCTTCGCCTGGCCAACTTTGGGCGGGGGAGGCTCATCGGCAGAGGTTGGTACGAGTGGCGCTGGATAGACGGTAAAGCCGCGGGGCGCTTCCCGATGCTCCAGCTTGAGCTGACTCAGCCCTAAAGCCCAGGGATGGTGCGCTCCTCGTACTTGAACTCGCGCAGCGGGGAAGCTTTCGGGGCAAAGCGCAGGTAGTAGCCTCGGAACAGCCCGAGCGGATACCACTGGAAGCGCAGCTCCCAGCAGTGGAGATCACGCGACACCTCGACAATTGGTGCCAGGAGCTCCCGCGTTCGCAGGTCTATACTTCCGCTCAGGCGGAAGTTCCAGTACCTGCCGAGCTGGAATTGCCCATCGAGTGCAAGCGCCGCATTCTGCGTTCGCTGCCCGCGCAGCGGCTCATCCATCGAGAGTGACAGTGTGGCACCCAGACGCCAGCCCAGGCGAATCGAGAGGGGGAGGTCGGAGCTATCGGCAAACCAATCCTGCTGCGAGGGAGCTGCAGCAACGGAGTCGGCTCGACTGCCTGTGCCCAACCGAAGCTCACCAGAGGCAGCCATCCCCGCTTGGAGCGATACCCAGGTGAAGCGCAACGGGAAGCGCCCCCGCTCGAAGAGGAAGCGATTGACGCGCCGCTGCACGGGGACGCCGTCCTGCAGCACCACATCCTCATCGTACAACGTTCCCCGCGCCCGCAGTTGGAGCTGCACGCTGGTGAGGCTGGGGAAGAGCACCTCAAGGTTGAGATCGCTCCACCGCAGCGAATCCTGGAGCGGTAGGTAGCTGCCGTACAGGTTGACCCGGAGGAGCTGTATCGGCTCTGGCAGCGGCGCCGTGGGGTCGGCGGGCTTCGGTTTGGCTTCAAAGCCGTTGAGAATGCGGTAGTCCAGCGTTATGCTGCGGCGCTGTGGGGCAAAGCCTCCGCCATCGAGCGCAAAGCGGCTGTAGCTCTCTTGGCGTCCCGTCCGGGGATCGCGAACGGTGCCGTAGAACTGCGGGAAGGCAGGGGTATAGGTGAGCGAGATGCCCGGCTCGAGCACATGGCGAAAGGCTTGCATGCCCAGGAGCGGAAGCATGGCGACGCCGTACAGCCGCGTTGACAGCTCCATCCCGAAGCTGTAGGCGTACTCGCGGAAGAAGCCAGCTTGCGTGCGCGCAACCGAATCCAAGCGCTCAAGCCGCCGGAAATACCACCGCTCGCGGTACTGCAGCCGAGGAATCAGGCTGAAGTAGCCCAACCGCGGTAACAGACGCAGCTCCGGATTGTGTTCGACGAAGCTCTGGTGGGTGTAGCCGCTCGCATCCCGTCGGTAGCTCCAGTTCACACGCGCACGGTAGCCCAGGCTGGTGTTCCGCACCCAATCGGGCAGCCCATAGGCGAAGCGCAACGGAGTCCACTGCGGAAATACCAGCGAGAGATTGGGCAGCGAGCCACTGCGCGCACCTGTACTGAGGCTCTGCTCCTGGCGCCCTGAGAGCGAAAGCGATGCCCCGCTCTCGAACACGTACTCCAGCGCAACCGTCGAGGTAATCTGCTCCAAGAGGCGCTCCCGAAGGTCGGTGGAGACGTTGCGGAAGTAATCCGGCGAGCTCAAGGTCACGTCCGCTGTGAAGCGCAACTGCGGCGTCAGGCGCTGTTGGTGACGCCATGCAGCGTTCCACTGGCGTTGGAAGGGGGAATCCAGGTTTGGGCGAGTCCATCCCAGGCTCGCGCTCAGGGAGCCTTCGACCCAGTCCCGAAGGGCATAGCGCGCAAGGCTATGGAAGACCACCCCCTGGCGTGTACGGAGAGTGGTGCGCAGTTGCACATCCCAGTAGTCGCTTGCGGCAAAGAAGTAGCCGAGGTCCTGGAGCACCAATTCGCCTCCAGCGCCGAAGAAGAAGGAGGGCGCCAGGATACCAGATTGCCGCCCTCCGCGGTTGGGGAAGAATAGCCCAAAGGGGAATGCCAGCAGCGGGACATCGGCAACGTAGAGGATGAGCGGGTCGGCAAAGACCCGGTCTCCCGGCAGCAGCTTCATACGCGGGGAGCAGAAGTAGAAGTGCGGGTGCGGGGCATCGCACGTCGTGTAGCAGCCGTACTGTACGTAGAAGACACCGGGCTCCACCTGCTTGATGCGCTCGCCGCGGTAGAAGCCCTCGCCCACCTGTGTTCGGACTGCAGTGACAAGCCCCCGACGGGTGCGGAAGCTGTAGCGCAGGTGCTCACCGGTGTACTCCTGAGCCCCATCCTGGAATACCGGCGCCCCGACCAGCTCTCCGGAGGAATTCCGATAGCCGCTTGCGCGGAGCTCCTCCTGCTCCAGCCATAGCTCGATACGCTCGGCAGCGAGCTGCTGCTGCCGATGCCGGAGCCGCGCCTGCCCGAAGAGGATGAGAACCCCACGGAGCGCATCGAACTCCATGCTATCGCGCGCGCTGAAGATGACCAGGGAATCAACGCCTGCACTGGCTCCCTGGCGTTCGGGGGCGACGGCACCCTGGGGAGCACCGTCCTGCGCTGCTGTGGGCACTTCACGCCGGGGCTCTGCCGGAGGCTCGGACAACGGCACACTTGGAGCAGGGCGCAGGGTATCGGGAGCAGCCCGCTTCGGGGCGGTCCGGACATCCACCTGTGCCAGCGCCACTGCCGAGGGCAGCAGCAGGAGAAGGAGCTTACTCCAGCACCAAGCGCGGCGCATTCTCCGGCAGCGGAAAGGAGAGCGGCATCCCCAGGCTGGGCTGCCGTGTAAAGTCCTGCAACTCGATGCTGATATCACCCTGTGGGCTCTGTACAAGGATCCGTTGCGCCACCGGCGGAGATGCCCTTCGGTGCTCGCGGAGGAACACCCGCACGGGAGCCGCATCGGTGGTGGGGAGTTCGGCGTAGTGGAGTGCTCCGCTCTCTGGGTCTACGGCGAGCACAACCCCGGAGGAATCGCGCACCACCAGCAATCGGTGCTGAGCATCCCAACCGGTCTGGAGGGCAGCAAGTCGTGGAAGCTCCTGCCGCAGCAGTGCCAGCAGCAGGGGATAGGGGAGGGTCAACGGAAGCAATTGCGAGAGCACAGCCGTCGGCGAGCGCCCTTCGAGCACAACGTTGCGCCAGATGTCGTAGAAGACAAAGCGCTCCGGCCGTGCATACAGCATCCCCACGGGCATGCCCAGAGGTCCATACAGCTCCAGGCGCAGGGAATCCTGCCCCGCCACCACTGCGCGGAAGCTCACCCCAAAGGCAAGCTGCGAGGAACGGACACTGCCACGGAGCTGCACCACCGATGCCTCTGCGCTGGAATCGCGCTCCCGCTGCTCCAGCAGCCGTTGCCAGAGCAGCCCGGCATCCACCTGCTGCGGTCGTCCTTGTTCAAGCCGGGACGAGCTGCACCCCCAGAGTGTAACGAGCAGGAAACAGCACAGTGCCGTGCTTCGCATTGGGCTTCGCCCACAGTGTTAGCGGTTTTCACGATTTTTGTCGCGCCTTATTGCGCCCCGTCAGCCAAGGGAACTACTCCAAGTGGCGGATGCGTTGATAGGCACGCGTGGAGATGTCCCAGCAACCGCACCCTGGACAATGGTCTACGTCACCCGGCGCGTGAGCTTCTGCGCTGCTCACCGCCTTTACAATCCCAACTGGTCGGAGGAGCGCAACTACGCTGTCTTCGACAAATGCAGCAATCCCAACGGACACGGGCACAACTACGTGCTGGAGGTCACCGTTGCCGGGCAGCCCGACCCGGAGACTGGCTACGTCATCGACCTCAAGGAGCTGGCACGGCTCATCGAGCAGGAGATCCTCTCCAAGGTGGACCACCGCCACCTGAACTACGACGTGGACTTCCTCCAGGGCATCAATCCGACGGTGGAGAACTTAGCCATCGCCTTCTGGCGCATCCTGGAGCCGAAGCTGCCCCGAGGGCGGCTCCATTGCGTCCGGGTCTACGAGTCCGAGCACAACTACGCTGAATACCGCGGCGAACCGGTCGCGCTTGTGGGAAACGGTGCCATCACAACGGTTACTGCCAATGCAGAATGAGCACACGTGCACAAACGGGCGGCAACATCTGACGCAGGCAGCGCCTCCGTTTGATGCCAATGGGAACTGCCCGATAGGTGCCGAGGAGCGCCAGGCAATGGTGCAGGCGCTCGAGCAGAAATTCGCCGAAATCATGGACATCCTGCGCATCGACCGCGCAGACCCCAACAGTGCCGATACCCCGCGCCGCCTGGCACGCATGTGGGTGGAGGAGCTCTTCCGCGGTCGGTATGAGCCGATGCCGCGCTGCACCCTGTTCCCCAACCGGCGCAAGACGAGCGGGATCGTTATGAGCCGAGGCATCGAGGTGCGCTCGGTCTGCTCGCACCACTGGCAGCCCATCATTGGGGAGTGCATCATCGGCTACGTTCCCGACCGACACATCATCGGGCTGTCCAAGCTCAACCGCATCGTGGAATGGTTCAGCCGGCGCGGACAGGTGCAGGAGGAGCTCACCGAGCAAATTGCCCAATTCCTCTGGGAGCGGCTGCGCCCGCGTGCGCTGGGGGTCATCCTGGCGTGCCGCCATTACTGCATGATTCTGCGCGGGGTCGAAAGCGACGAGGAGCAAGCCATCATGGTCACCAGCGCATGGCGTGGGGAGCTCGCCGAAGATCCCCGTTGGCGCGACGAGTTCTTCCGCTTGGCTGGACTGGAGCTGCCCGACCATGCCCGGATCGCTGCTCCCAGAGTATGAGCAGCCCTTCTGGAGCCAGGGGAAGCTCGTAGCGGGGGTGGACGAGGTTGGGCGCGGTGCCCTCGCCGGACCCGTTGTTGCAGCAGCCGTCATTCTGCCAAGAGGATTCCAGCCGGGGCTTCCGATACGAGATTCCAAGCAGCTTACGCCCGCACAGCGGAGCCGCATTGCCCATTACATCCGCAGTTGTGCGCTCGCCTACGCCGTCGGATGGGTCGAACCCGAGCTCATTGACACCTTCAACATCCTCCGCGCCACGCTCCTGGCAATGGCACAAGCCGTCAATGCGCTCCCGATACAGCCCGACTACGTTCTCGTTGACGGCACAGCACTGCCGGATATCCCCATACCGGCACGGGCGATTGCCCAAGGAGACCGGCGCTGCCTCTCCATTGCAGCGGCAGCCATCCTGGCAAAGGTCGCACGCGATGAATGGATGAGCCAAGTCGCCGCTCTGCGCTATCCCGAGTACGGCTTCGCACAGCACAAGGGCTACGGCACTCCACAGCACTGGGAGGCGCTGCGGCAGTACGGACCCTGTGCGCTCCATCGGCGAAGCTTTCTCAAGCGGTTGCGTCCACAGACGGTGCAGCATGAACCTCCTCTTTGAGCACATTCGGATCGTGCACCCGGCACAAGGGCTGGACGGACGCTACTTCCTGTGGCTTCGGGACGGGCGCATCGAAGCCCTCTCGGTTGAGCCTATCGAGGGAGACTCCCATACCCACCGCATCCCGGCAGAGGAGCTCGTTGCCGTTCCTGGGCTCTTTGACCTCCACGTCCATGCTCGCGATCCCGGGCAGACGCACAAGGAGGACCTGGACTCGGTGACCGCTGCTGCCGCAAACGGCGGCTTTACCGGCATCTGCTGCATGCCGAATACGGAGCCAGCGCTGGACCGTCCCGAACTCCTTGCCTACGTGCGCGAGCGCACGCGCACCGCACCGGTGGAGGTCCACTGCTGTGCGGCTCTCACCCGAGGGCGGCGTGGGGAAGAACTGGCACCGCTGCTGGAGTTGTACGCCGCCGGTGCCCGCATGTTCTCCGATGATGGCACCTGGCTGGCATCGGCAGAACTCCTGCGGCGCGCCTTCCGCTACCTGGAGGGAACCGATGCGCTCATTGCCCAACATTGCCAAGAACCGACGCTGACGGTGGACTTTGCGATCAACGAGGGCATCCTCTCCACCCGCCTTGGGCTCAAGGGCTATCCGGCGGTTGCTGAAGAGATTGCAATTGCACGCGATCTGCTGCTGGCAAGCGCCTGCGGAAACCCACGCTACCACGTGCAGCACATCAGCACTCGCGGTGCCGTTGAGCTTATCCGCATTGCCAAACAGCGTGGACTCCGTGTGAGCTGCGAGGTCACGCCGCACCACCTGGTCCTGACCGAAGAGGCAGTAGCGGAGTTCGATACCAACGCGAAGATGAACCCGCCGCTGCGCACCCAAGCCGACGTCGAGGCACTGCGCGAAGCCCTTGCCGAGGGGACGATCGACTGCATTGCCACCGACCATGCCCCGCACGCGCTCCATGAAAAGCTCCAGGAGTTCTCGCAAGCCCCGCTGGGAGTCATCGGGCTGGAGACGGCGCTGGGTGTAGTGCTGACGACGCTGGTTCACACGGGCATCATTACCCTGGAGCGCCTGGTAGAAGCGATGGCGATCGCCCCACGCCAGCTCCTTGGCTTGCCCATCCCGCGGATCGAACCAGGAGCTGAAGCGAACCTGACCATCTTTGCTCCGGATGAGGAGTGGAGGGTGGAGCCCGAACGCTTCCGCTCAAAGGCGCGCAACACCCCCTTTGCCGGATGGGAGTTGCGTGGCAAACCTCGCTGGACCATCTACCGGCAGCACCTCTGGGAGTCGAGCCTGTGAGCTACTCCCAGCACCAGCACAAAGGGGCTTTTGTAGTTTTGTAGCCGGACGGTACCACGAATCGGAAGTGCCGATGCGCTCTCGCACGCTGTGGATAGGAGGTGCAGCCCTCGTCTTCCTGCTGCTTGCAGGCTGCAACATCCGGGGCTTCTTCGTGCGCTACGAGGACGAACCCGTCTTCCACGGTCCGGCGCAGGAGCAGACACAAACTCAGACTGCGGAAGCCACTGCAGGCGGAGCCAACGAGAAGGGAGCTGGGGTCTACGCGCGCATCTGCGCCTCTTGCCACCAGTCCAATGGGCAGGGCATTCCCGGGGTATATCCGCCGCTGGCAGGCTCAGAGCTCCTACAGGGGGATCCGAGCATTCCCATCCGGATTGTGCTCCACGGCTTCCAGGGACGCATCGAACGCGGAGGGAAGGTCTACAACGGCGTCATGGCAGGGTGGGGAGGTGTGTTGAGCGACGAAGACATCGCTGCAGTCCTGACCTACACGCGCTCCTCTTGGGGCAATTCCGCACCCGAAGTCACCCCAGAGCAGGTCCGCGAGGTGCGCCAGAAGACCCAAGGGCGCTCCCGTGCCTACACGGAAGCGGAGTTGAAGCAGCCACTCTGAGGAATGCCTCATGCGTGCATCCACTGCTGAGCTCGTGTTCGAGGGGGTCCCGACCAAGGGCTTTCTGCGCTTGACGCTCCTGCTGCCGCTTGCAGCCTTCCTCCTCATCGGGCTGGGGGGGCTGGTCAATAGCACGGGCTCAGGGCTGTCCGTGCCGGATTGGCCAACTACGTACGGTCGCCATCTCTTCCTGTATCCGCTCAGCGAATGGAAGGGCGGTATCCTCTATGAGCACTCGCACCGCTTACTTGCAGCAGTGGTGGGCTTTTTGACGTTTGCTGCGGTGCTGTGGAGCTGGCTCGGCATCACCCATCTGCGCTACCGGTGGCTGCGATGGGGTGCTGCGGTTGCCTTTCTGCTGGTTGTGCTCCAAGGCATCCTGGGAGGGCTGACCGTGCTGCTGCGGCTGCCGACAGCGGTCTCCGTGAGCCATGCAATGTTGGCGCAGAGCTTCTTCGCCGTCACGCTGCTCCTTGCGTTGGGAGCACGCCCGGGGTGGTATGAGGCTCCGGCAGTGGGTTCGCTCGCGGTGCTGGAGCGTGCTTCCCGCGTTGCCACAATTGTGTGGGCGATGACGTTTGTGCAAATCCTTGCTGGAGCGCTCACCCGGCACACCTACAGCGCACTGGCAATACCAGACTTCCCGCTGGTCTTCGGCGGGCTCTTCCCATCTGTGCTCAACGACCAGGTACTGGTGCACTACGTGCACCGGGTGGTAGGCTTTGCCCTGGTGGCAGCAGTGCTCTGGCAAGCTGTGGCGCTGTGGAAGCTCCCGGTGCTGCGCGGCTGGATAGTGGGTTCGCTTGTGCTGGTACTGCTCCAAATCCTGCTGGGTGGCTGGATCGTGTGGTCCTTCCGCGCCGTCGTTCCAACAACGCTGCACGGTCTCGGAGGGACAGCCCTATGGGCAGTCCAGTGCATCATGGCATTCCAACTGTGGCGATGGAGAAGGCTACAGAGACCGCAGCCTTGACGGCGCAGCGCTCGCGTACGGCGGCGTGGCGGGCGTACTACGAGCTGACCAAGCCCGGCATCACGCTCATGGTCGTGCTGAGCACCTTCGCCGGGTACGTGCTGGCATTGCCAGAGGGGCTTGCAGCGTTGCAGTCGTGGGAGCGGCTTGGACACCTGCTGCTGACTCTGCTGGGGACGGCACTGGTGTGCGGCGGAAGCGGTGCGCTCAACCACTACGTGGAGCGCGAAGCCGACCGCCGGATGTCCCGTACGCGCGGGCGCCCAATTGCCTCAGGGCAAATTACGCCGGCAGCGGGGCTGCGCTATGCCCTGGGGCTGACCTTCGCTGGGCTGTTTGTGCTGTTGTTTATCAACTTCCTCACGCTCCTGCTGGCAACGCTGACCGTTGTGGGCTACATTACAGTATACACGCCGATGAAGCAGCGCACCCCTGCGGCGCTGTACATGGGGGCAGTTCCAGGTGCCATCCCACCCGCTGGAGGCTGGATCGCCGCACAGGGGAGCCCGGAGTGGGGAACGCTGCTGGTGTTCCTGGTGCTCTACTGCTGGCAGATTCCGCACTTCCTGGCGCTGGCGTACCTCTACTCCAAGGACTACGCTCAAGCTGGCTTCCGCGTTGCCGAGCTGGGGCAGGGGCGGAAGGGCGCATACTGGCACGCCCTGCTCGCTTCGGTTGCACTGCTGGGGAGCACACTTCTGCTGGGCTGGCACTCCGCACTGGGATGGGCATACACGGCGGGGATGCTGCTGTTGGGGCTGTGGCTGCTTGTCACGGCACTCGATTTTGCCCGTCGGCATTCCACTGCCGCAGCTCGGCGTATGCTCGTGAGCGCCTACGGGTACTTGGTGGGATTTGTCATGCTCTCGGTGCTGCGGTAGCCATGCGCCGGAAATGGATAGCTCTCGGCATCGCTGCACTGTGGTTCGGATGCGCTGAGCGGCACGCTCCGCCACCACCGGAGCTGCCAGTGCTCATGAAGGCGCCCGAGTTCGCCGGGCTCACCGCCGAGGGGCAGCCCTTCCATAGTCACCAACTGCAGGGGAAGGTCGTGGTGGTGTCCTTCTTCTTCACCTCCTGCACGGGACCGTGCCCGGTGATGAACTCGCGCTTGAGTGTGCTCCAGGCGCAGTTTGCCAACGAACCGGATGTGCGCTTTGTCTCGATTACCGTTGACCCGGAGCGTGATACCCCGGAGCGGCTGCGCGCCTATGCGCAGCGCTACGGAGCCAAGCCCGAGCGATGGATCTTCCTGCGGATGAGCCCCGATAGCGTCGAATGGCTGGCAACCAAGGGCTTCCGTGTGCCGGGTTCGGCAACGCAGCCCGACCTGCATTCGACGCGCTACATCCTGCTGGACCGCCAGGGGAATGTCCGAGGCTACTTCTCCGCACTGGACGAGCAGCAGGTCCAGCAACTGGAGCAAGCTCTACGCCAGCTCCTGCACGAGTCGAACCGAGCAACCCAGTAGATGCTGCGCACCGAGGATCTCCCGTTGCTCAACGCACTGCTCAACGGAGCTGCAACGATGTGCCTTCTGGCAGGGCGGTGGGCAATTGCCCGCAAGCGGATTGCACAGCACCGCGCCTGGATGCTGGCAGCGCTGGGGTTTTCAACGGCGTTCCTCGTGTCGTACCTGGTCTATCACTTCTCCACCCACGTTGTGACGCCCTTTGCCGGAACGGGCATTTGGCGCCCGATTTACTACAGCATCCTAACTTCGCACGTTGTGCTTGCGCCAGCAGTACCGGTGTTGGCAGTGATAGCGGTGCGGAGAGGGCTTCGGATGCAAGTGGCGCGCCACCGGGCGATCGTTCGGTGGGCATTCCCGATTTGGCTCTACGTCTCGGTGACGGGCGTGCTCATCTACCTGATGCTGTACCATTGGTTTGCGCCTGCGCAATGAGCTGTTGGTCTACCGCTGGGAAGTGCTGATGTTTACGCCGAGGACTGACCGCCGTATCAAGCAGGTGGTGCTCTGGGGGTTGGGAAGCCTCCTGACCGCGGCACTGGTAACGTACTTCGGCATGCACAACCGGGTCACCGATGTGGGCTATCGTCCGCAACAGCCAGTACCGTTTTCGCACAAGCTGCACGTTGGGGAGTTGGGCATCAAATGCGTTTACTGCCACGCGGGGGTGGAGCGCTCGGCACATTCGCCCGTTCCAACGGTGAGCACGTGCATGGGCTGCCACCTGGTCGTCAAAGCAGAGAGCCCGCGCTTGGCGTTGGTACGGCAAGCCTACGAGAACGGCACACCGCTGGAGTGGCGTCGGGTGCATAAGCTGCCCGACTACGTGCACTTCAACCACGCTCGGCATATCCGCGCAGGGATCGATTGCGCCTCCTGCCATGGTCCGGTCGAGCGCATGGGGGTTGTCTCCCAGGTTGCTCCGCTCAGCATGGGATGGTGCCTGGATTGCCACCGCAACCCGGAGCGCTACATCATCCCGGCACGGGAGATCTCGGGCATCTTCACTGGGTTGCGGGCAAACGGGCAGACAGTCCAGCTTGCGCAGAGCACCCCGGTGACCAATCCACCGTATGGCATGTGGAGCACCCCTGTGGACACCCCCGAAATCGCAGGCGTGCCAATGCCGAAGCTCCCTGGGCGCGGACCCGAGAACTGCTCCTCCTGCCATTACTGAGCCGCACATGTAGGACGAAGGAGAACGCTCCATGGGCAAGCACAAACTCTGGCAGAGCATCGAGGAAGTGCACGGGGAAGCACACGAGCCGAACGCTCCTGAGCCGCTTCTGGAGCAGCCCTTTAGCCGACGGCGCTTCATGGCACTGCTCTCGGCGAGCATGGCACTGGCTGCCGGAAGCGCCGGCTGCCGTCGTCCGGACCACAAGCTCGTCCCCGCCGTTGCAGCGCCGGAGTACCAGATTCCAGGGCTGCCGCTCTTCTACACGACCACCTTCCAGCACAAGAACGCCGCCTTCGGGCTGCTGGTCAAGTGCCGCGAAGGGCGCCCAATCAAGATCGAAGGCAACAACCTGCACCCCATCTCCGGAGGTGCCTCCACTGCGTATGCGCAAGCGAGCCTGCTGACGCTGTACGATCCGGACCGCATTCGCCGGGTCCGTATGGGCAACACACTCCGAGTGCCGCTGGAGACAGCTCTGGCGCGCCTGGCAGAGGCGCTCAAGGAGGAAGCCGCTGCTGGACGGCTCTGCTACCTGTGCATCGAGGAGCACTGCTCGCCATCGTACGAGGCACTGCTGAAGGCATTGCAAGCGGACCTCCCCTGGCTGCGGGTGGTCTTTATGCCCTCGTTCCTTGCAGAGCATGCTGCAGCACTCAATGCCCAGGTGCTCGGCATTGACGGGGAGATAGTGCCGAACCTGGAGCGGGCAGACCTCATCGTCACGGTCGAAGCCGATCCGCTGGGCATTGACCGGTACGCCCTGTGGCACACGCGAAACTTTGCCGCGCGACGCCGTGTGCGTAGCCGCCAGGAGGCACGCATGAATCGGCTGGTTGCCATCGAGGCAATCATGAGCTTGACGGGGACGAATGCCGATACCCGGCTGCGGATGCATCCGGCGGCTTTTGAGGGATTCCTGGCAGCGGTTCTGCGCGAGCTGGCGCGTCATCGCCCCGTCCCATCGGTGCTGGTGAACGCAGCAGCGCAGCTTCCTGCAGCCTATGCCGAACGGGCAGCGCAACTTGCCGAGGAGCTCCACCGTGCTGGCGAGCGCGCAGCAGTGCTTGTCGGAGGACACCTTGGGGAGCCACTCCATGCCCTGGCGCTGGCGATCAACCTGGCGCTCGGTAGTGTGGGGCAGGGGAGGGTGTTCGACCCTGCCTACGTCCTACCCAACAGCCACCGGAAGCAGCCTGAACTGGAACGCTTCCGCGAAGATCTGCGCGCTGGGAAAGTTGGAGCAGTGCTCTTCGCAAACGTCAATCCCGAATACACCGCCGATGCAGAGCTGCGCCAGCTCCTTGCCCGCGTTGGACGGAAGGCAGCGCTGTCGCTGTACCACGACGAAACCGCCCAAAGCTGCTGGATCCACATCCCCGTTGCCCATCCCTTGGAGTCGTGGGGCGATGCGCTTGCCGTGGACGGGACACTCTCGGTGCAGCAGCCCCTGATCGCCCCGCTCAACGAAGGCATCGGCTCACTCCAGGATGTACTGCTCCAGCTCGCCAAAGTGCTTGCCCCAGAGCGGTGGTCTGAGGTGGAGAGCTACTACGACTTCGTCCGCCGGCACTGGCGCACCACCTACGGCGTGGACGATCAGCAGTGGGAGCAGATCCTGCGCGAGGGCATCTATCGGGTGCAGCGCCCTGTGCCGCCTCTGCGGGTAGACCTCAACGCGCTCGCGCGTGCGATTCGCCCCTTGGGGATGGACCGGAGCCGGTTGCTGCTCCTTGCGCTCCCGTCGTATGCGCTCTACGATGGCACCTACGCCAACTGTGGTTGGCTGCAGGAGTTGCCCGATCCCATCACCAAGCTCACATGGGACAATGTTGCAGCGATAAGCCCCGGCACCGCCCATCAGCTCGGGCTCAAATCGGGCGATCTCGTCCGGCTACAGCAGGAGGATGGGGCGACCATCGAGCTGCCCGTATGGGTCCAGCCCGGCATGGCTGATGGGGTGGTGTTGACGAACTTGGGCTATGGACGCACCGCCGGAGGCGAGGTCCTGCGCAACGTTGGGCAGAATGCATACCCGCTGCTGCGCTCCGGACACCTGGGGTACACAGCGGTTCAGCTCACCCCGTTGGGACGCCGCTACCCGTTAGCAACGACGCAGCGCTACTACCGGCTCCAAGGGCGCCCGATCGTGCAGCTTGCCAGCCTCGAGGAGTACACCCGACCGGAGGGTCCCCAGTTCCACTCACCGGAGTTCCCCGGCTACCCCGGACCCGATGGACGGCGGATCCCACTCACCATAGTGCCTCCGTACGAGTACAAGGGGCACCGCTGGTGGATGGTCGTTGACCTGAGCGCCTGCACGGGCTGTGGTGCCTGCGTAGTTGCTTGCCAAGCCGAAAACAACATCCCTGTGGTCGGCAAGGAGCAGGTCCTGCGCGGGCGGGAGATGCACTGGATCCGCATCGACCGCTACTACGTGGGGTCGGTGGAGAACCCGCGCGTTGTGCACCAGCCCATGCTGTGCCAGCACTGTGAGAACGCCCCCTGCGAGAATGTCTGCCCCGTGGCTGCCACCACCCACAGCCCCGAAGGACTCAACGAGATGACCTACAACCGCTGCGTGGGGACGCGCTACTGCCTAAACAACTGCCCGTACAAGGTCCGCCGCTTCAACTTCCTCAACTACCACACCGACCAGCGCCCGCCGCTGGAGATGCTCTTCAATCCCGATGTCACCGTGCGCATGCGCGGGGTGATGGAGAAATGCACCTTCTGCGTCCAGCGCATCAACGAAGCCAAGTACCATGCCAAGGACGAAGGGCGCAGCCGCGTGCGCGATGGGGAAGTGCTCACCGCTTGCCAACAGGCATGCCCGGCAGGAGCCATCCTGTTCGGCGATGCCAACGATCCGGAGAGCCGCGTCAGCCAGCTCCGCCGCAGCGACCGCGCCTTTTCCGTCCTGGAGGAGCTCAACGTACGCCCCTCGATCACCTACTTGGCAAAGCTCTGGAACGCACCGGTTGAGCAAGTGCACCAGCTCAGGGAATCCTGATGCAGCCAGCAACTACAACCGCAACGCACCCTGCTGCCGTCAACGGGGAACTCCAGCGCGAACCACTCGTGCTGGGCAATCCCACGCTGCACGATGTCACCGAGACCATCGCCGGCATCGCCGTACGCCCCCCGACATGGAAGTACTGGCTCACCCTTGCCATCACGGCAACGGCTGCCGCGTGGGGCATCTTCGCCATTGGCTACACCATTGCCACGGGCATCGGCGTGTGGGGCTTGAATAACCCCGTTGCCTGGGGCTGGGATATCACCAACTTCGTCTGGTGGATCGGTATTGGGCACGCGGGAACGCTCATCTCCGCTATTCTGCACCTCTTCCGGCAGCGCTGGCGCACGGCGATCAACCGTTCCGCCGAAGCCATGACCATCTTCGCCGTCATCTGCGCCGGGCTCTTCCCGCTCATCCACCTGGGGCGCCCGTGGTTTGCGTACTGGCTCTTCCCGTATCCGAACCAGATGCAAATGTGGATCAACTTCCGCTCGCCCCTGGTCTGGGATGTGTTCGCCGTGAGCACGTACCTGACCGTCTCGATCCTCTTCTGGTACCTGGGCTTGATTCCGGATTTGGCAACGCTGCGCAACTACGTCAAGCAGCGCATCCCCAAGGCGCTCTATACCTTCTTCAGCCTGGGGTGGGTTGGCTCGGCGCGCCACTGGCAGCATTACGAGATCGCCTACCTCATCCTGGCAGCAATCTCCACGCCGCTGGTGCTCTCGGTGCACAGCGTGGTGTCGTTCGATTTCGCCGTCTCGATCCTGCCAGGCTGGCATACGACAATCTTCCCGCCCTACTTCGTCGCCGGAGCAATCTTCTCCGGGTTCGCCATGGTACTCACGCTGGTCCTCATCATGCGCTGGGTGCTGAACCTGGAGAACTACATCACGCTCAAGCACATTGACAACATGAACCGTATCCTGCTCGCCACGGGCATGATGGTGGGCTACGCGTACGCGATGGAGTTCTTTATCGCCATGTACAGCGGCAACGAGTACGAGCGCTACGCCTTCCTCAACCGCGCCTTTGGACCCTACGGCTGGGCATACTGGGCGATGGTGTTCTGCAATGTCGCCGTGCCGCAGCTCTTCTGGTCTGCCCGACTGCGCCGGAATGTGCTCGTCACCTTCATCGCCTCCATCTTGGTCAATATCGGGATGTGGCTGGAGCGCTTCGTTATCATCGTTACTTCGCTGCATCGGGATTTCCTGCCCTCCAGTTGGGACTACTACGCCCCGACGTGGGTGGAGGTGTCCATCTACATCGGGACGCTGGGCATCTTCTTCACGCTCTTCCTGCTGTTTGCCAAGTACGTTCCGGTGATTGCCATTGCGGAGACCAAGGCAATTCTCCCAGGCGCACAGCCTGAGCATCATGTCGTAGCAGAAGCGGCGGCATCGCGATGATGGCGCGTCCACGACCATTGGCAGTGATGGGGAACTTCTCCGATCCGAACACGCTGCTTTCCGCCGTGCGCGCGGTTCGGGAAGCCGGATACACGGACTTCGATGTCTACACGCCGTATCCTGTCCACGGCTTGGAGCAGGCAATGGGCTTGCGCCGCAGTAAGCTCCCCTATATCTCCTTTGCCGGCGGAGCGCTGGGGTTGACCACAGCGCTGTTGCTGCAGTGGTGGACCGGGGCGGTGGACTATCCGCTCAACATCGGCGGCAAGCCCTTCTTTGCCTGGGAGTTCTCGGTTCCGGTGGACTTCGAGCTGACGGTCCTCTTCACCGCATTTGCAACGGTGTTTGGATTCTTGGCGCTGTGCCGTCTGCCGCGCTGGTACTCCGATTACCAGCACGACGTCGGCTTCCGAGCCGCTACCGATGATACCTTCGTGCTGAGCATCCACGCAACCGACCCTCAATTCCAGCTCGAGCGAGCGCAGGAGCTGCTGCGCTCCTTGGGAGCAGAGGATGTGCGATTGGTTGAAGCATAAAGAGGTTGCCATGCGGCGACTGCGATGGTGGCATATCCCGTTGGGAATTGCAGCGGTGGCGTTCGCTGTCTTCTGGGTCCTGGTGCTCTCCGGGCAGAAGACCTGGTTCTCCGAGCAGCCCCCGCTGATGATTATCCCCGACATGGACGACCAGTTCCGCGTCGATCCGCAGGAGGCGAGCCGCTTCTTTGCTGACCGCCGCTCCTTCCGGACACCGCCGGAGCATACCGTCCCACGCAATGCCTCCGCCTATCCGTTTGGGCAGGCAGATGTTGCCGAAGCCGAGAAGCGCTTTCCCACAGCTCCCATCCCAGCCACTCCGTTCGTGCTGGCGCTGGGGAAGAACCGGTATGAGGCGTTCTGCCAGCCCTGCCACGGTCCGGAGGGGAAGGGCGATGGCACCGTTGTCCAGCGAGGGTTCGTGCAGCCGCCGGACCTGACCCGCCCCGAGGCACGCGCCTACAGCGACGGGCGGATCTTCCACGTTATCAGCGCTGGGCAGAACATCATGCCGTCGTACGCAGGCAAATTAACCGAGCCCGAGCGCTGGGCAATCGTGCACTACATCCGCAAACTGCAGCAGTCTGCAATGACTGCAGCAGCAGTGCCTGCCGGCGCAGGCGCTCTCTCGCAGGTGAACAAACGGGGAGAGGGGCAATGAGCCACGGAAACAACTTCGAGCTCACCGCGCCAACGCTGCGGGGAACTCCCGTCGTGCGCACACTCCGCCGCACAGCACTCCTGCTCCTGGCAATAGGAGCCCTTGGCGCTGTTGTGACCGCGCTGAGCGCTCCACACCGGCTGGCAGCGAACTACCTGGTGGGGGTGGCGTTCCTGCTGAATATCGCAGCGACGGCGACCTTCTTCTCCGCGCTGCTCTTTCTGGTCCACGCAGGCTGGAGCGCTTCGGTGCGTCGGCTGGGGGAGTTTGTGGCGGGATTGCTCCCTTGGGTGCTCCTGGGGCTGCTGCCCATCATCGTTGCGCCGGGGAGCTTCTACCACTGGACCCATGAGCTGCACACGGACGCGCTGATTGCCCAGAAGAGCTGGTACCTTGACCCTTGGTTCTTCCGCGCACGGCTTGTGCTCTACGCGCTGCTGTGGCTGGGGATGTACCGATTCGTCATCGGGAACTCGCTCCGGCAAGATGAAGCAGAGGACTACGCCCCCACACTCCGCAACGTTCGCAGCGCTGGCGTCTGGGTGCTCATCTACGCGCTGAGCTTCACCTTCGCCGCTGTGGACCTACTCATGACGTTGGAGGCGCACTGGTACAGCACCATCTTCGGCGTGTACATCTTTGCCGGCTCCTTTGTAGCAACGCTGGGGGTGATCACACTCCTGGCGGTTGTGCTCCGCGAGCAGGGCTACCTGCGCGACTTCATCACCGTTGAACGCTACCACGACCTGGGCAAACTCGTGTTCGCCTTCAGCGTCTTCTGGGCATACATTGCGTTCTCGCAGTACATGCTCATCTGGTACGGCAACCTGCCCGAGGAGACGGTCTACTTCCTCAAGCGCATGGGCAGGGCAGAGTGGCAATGGATAGGCATTGTGCTGCCGATTGTGCGCTTTGCGCTGCCGTTTGCCCTGCTGCTGCGTCGGGATACAAAGCGGAATCCCGCAATCTTGCTGACGGCTTCCACCATCGTTGTGCTCGGGCACTACTTGGACCTTGCCTGGATTGTCCTGCCGGCGTTCGGTCGGGATGGGCTCGGGTGGCAGGAGGTTGCCATCTTTGCCGGATTTGTGGGGATTGGCGTAGGCGTGCTGAGCTTCCAACTGGAGCGTGCGCCCGCCGTAGCAGTGCGGGACCCGTACCTGCGGGAATCTCTGGAGACGACCTCCGGATAGCCGGATGTCCTGGGAGCGCGTTCTAACAGGGGTTCTGGTGGTTGCCGCCGCCGGAGCTGTCGGATGGCTGCTGGAGCAGGGCGTGCGCTGGAGCCTGCAGTGGCTGATTCGCCGCCTGGAGGGAAGCTGGGTGGAGCTCTTCCGCAAAGCGCTGCGCGGGCTCCTCACCGCCACCGGCGTGCTCGTGGGGATACTCTGGTTGCTGGAGTGGCTGGCAGTAGGGGACCCCTGGCGGCACCGAGTGCACCAAGCGCTGCTCGTTCTCGGCGTCTTGGTTGGATCGGTCTTCGTCTACCGCCTCGCCGTCGGCACTGTCAAGAAGCTTCTTCACCAGCCAGAGAGCGGGATTCCGGCGGTCTCCATCATCGCAAACCTTGTGCGGCTTGGAGTTCTCCTGGTCGCTGCGCTGGTTGTTCTGCAGGTTCTGGGAATCCCCATCACACCTGCGCTGACGGCACTGGGCATTGGCGGTCTTGCCGTTGCCTTGGCGCTGCAGGACACGCTTGCAAACCTCTTTGCCGGCCTGCAAATCCTGGCAGCTCGGCAGATCCGCCCCGGAGACTTTGTGCGGCTGGACAACGGCGACGAAGGCGTGGTGCAAGACATCAGCTGGCGCAACACGCTCGTGGTGACCCTAGCGGGCAACACCGTAATCATTCCAAACTCACGGCTGGCGAATACGGTCGTGCTCAACTACCAGATTCCGCAGCCGAGCCTCTCGGTGCTGGTTCCAGTGCAGGTTGCCTACACAAGCGACCTGGAACGGGTCGAACGCATCACGCTGGAGGTTGCCCGGACTGTCCAACAGGAGGTGAATGGAGCCGTGCGCGAGTTTGAGCCGTTGCTTCGGTACCAGAGCTTCGGCGAATCGGGGATCAACTTCACGGTCATCCTGCGCGCGGAGGACTTCAGCAGCACTGTACTGCTGCGGCACGAACTCATCAAGCGGTTGTATCGCCGGTACCGCGAGGAAGGTATCGAGATTCCGTTCCCACACCGTCGGCTCGAAGGGAGCCTCTCTGTGCAGCTTCCGCCCAAAGGAGCGTAGACGTTGGGGGCGTCCGCAGAGGTGCACGATAAGGGACATTATGTAAACCAAGCTCCCTGCCCCAGCTACGGAGCTCGCAGCAGCAGCATCTGTTGCTCTCCCACGACGAGCAGCGTCAGCGGCGCTGCTGGACAGAGCTCCTGCAGAAGTGTTCCGCTCTCCAGCAAACGCCCATCAAGGCTGTAGAGCCGGTACGGGGTTCCGATGCCTACTCCGAGCTGTTCAACCCGAACGCAGGAAGCAACCAGCACACGGGAGGCTTGCGGCACATCCTCTCTCTCTGGCACTACGGTCGAAGAGCTTATGGGCTGCAGGAAACGCGCCCCCACGGCGTCCAGATCGAAGCCGCTCAGCGTTGGGTCCCAGAAGGGATGCCACGGACGCTCCTTGAGCCACCAGGTCAGGTCTCGAATCCGAATGTAGCGGACGCTGTCTACACCGAGCAGAGCCAGGTCGAACCAATCTCCGCCGGCGGATGTGGGGTCCAGCGGATCAGCCGCTCCATTCGTCGGGGTTCGTCCCGCGCAACCCTCCAGCGTGAGCGTGTCCCATGGGAATTCCAGCCACTGTTCCCCATCCCGACTGACGGCAACGAGAGCGGGTTCGGCAAAAACCTTGCCCGTTATCGGGCTGAAGAAGGCGTTCTCGAAGATGACGAAGTCCGGTCCCGGTCCATCGCGCAGCAGCATACCTTTAAAGCCAACGATGATCTCTCCGCCCAGTCCCAGCGAGCAAATCTGCTCTGGTGATGCCGAGGGGCGGTCGGGACGGGCACCGGAGTCCGGCGGTCCGAAGATATTGCGCGGGAAGTACGCACTGTCCTGCCCGAAGTTCTGTCCCGTGCCGGGGTGAAAGGCGTAGACGGTGTCAATCCAGCCGGAACGGTACGGCTGCGCCTGGAGCCAAAGAGCCGCAATGCAGCCCACCGCCACCACGAAGAACCTGCATCGCCTAATTTCGCAGCCACGCAAGCGGTCACACCCTGCAGGCAGGAAGCGCGACATGGAACGGAGTAGGTCTGAAGTGCACCGGCTCACCGTCATCATCGGGCTTATCCTTGCGGCAGCCATTACGCGGTTGCTCCCACACCCACCGAATATGACGCCGGTGACCGCAGTCTCCTTGTTCGGCGGTGCATTGCTGCCGTCGCCCTGGCGCTTTGCCCTCCCGCTGCTGGTCATGGGGCTGAGCGATGTTGCTCTGGGACTCCGCGCGGGCGACTGGAGCATCACCTTCCACCCCACGCTGCCGGTAGTCTACGCAACGTTCCTTGCGATTGCGCTGGGAGGCGGGGCGTTTCTCCGGCGGCGGTTAACGTTGGGGCGGACCCTCGGTGCGGCGTTTGCTGGCTCGGTGCTATTCTTCATTACGACAAACTTCGCCGTCTGGGCACTGACCGAGCTTTACCCTCCGACGCTGGAGGGCTTGGTTGCCTGCTACGTTGCAGCGCTTCCCTTCTTTCGGAACTCGCTGCTTGGGGATATCGGGTACACGGTGCTGCTCTTTGGGCTGTACAGCGCTGGTGCGAGGGTATGGAAGTACGAGCTGCTGCCGCGCCAAATTGTGCAGCGGGATTAGTCTGCCGAAGCAGCTGCACGGCGATTGGTGAGGAAGCGCACGAAGGTAGAGATTGCCTTGAGGACGGCTGCGAGTACGGCGGTTGTCTCCTCCAGTGGGCGTGCCAGGCGCCTGTAGACGTGCTCCTCGACGGACTCGATGCGCTGTGCGATCCGCTCCATCGTTGTCACGAATCGCCCTGCTGAGGCAACCGCCGGCTCAGCATCGCGGAGTGTCTTCTCCAAACGCTGTCCCGTCGCGGTCCACACCTCCAGTGCCGGAAGCAGCTGACGGCGAAGCTCTCCAATCAAGCGGAGCCCCTCCTCTACCCCAAGGCTGACCGCCGCCACCGCCTTACGGAGCTGTAGCAGCAACGCAATGAAGGCGATGCCGATGGCAACGATGACCGCTGCCACGACGACCAGCAGTACCACCAGCCACCACTCCATGGGAACTTCTCCGGCTGCTCAGCCTTGTGTCTGGGAGTCCTCTTCTTCGGACGTGGACTCACGAGCGGAGCCGAGCTCCTGCTCGAATGCTTCAGCGCTTGCCTTTGCTGCCCGCTGGACGCGCTGCACTGTTGTTTGGATGCTTTCCCGCACCGCAGCCGTCCGAGACTTGGCTTCCTGAATTGCGCGCTCCGCTCCTTCAATCAAGGCTTCGGCTTGGCGCTGGGCGCTCTGCACGATCTCATCGGCGCGCTGGCGAGCCTCGTTGAGGGTCTGTTCTGCTTCGCTGCCCAACTCCTCAAAGTAGCGGCGCGCTCTGGTGTAGAGCTCCTCGGAGCGCTGGCTGATATCCCGCCGAAGCTCCCGACCGCTCTTGGGGGCGAACAGGAGTGCCAACACCGCTCCAACCACCCCACCGACGACCGCACCAACGAGGAATCCCTTGGCGTAGGAATGCTCACGCTCGCTCATCGCTTGCTCCAACAGCTACTCCACCATACCGCACAAGTTGCTCAAGCTGATGCCCTTGGGCGCGCAGGATAAGCTCGGCGAATTCCCGCACCGCTCCGAAGCCTCCCGGGGCGCTGCAGACGTAATCCACCCGACTCCGCACCTCCGGCACCGCGTCCGCAGGGCATGCGCTGACGCCAGCAATCTCGATTGCCGGAAGGTCGTTGAGATCATCGCCGATGTAGGCAACTGCTTCCAGGGGGACGGCGAGCTGTTGCGCAAGGGTAGAGAGAGCCGACTGCTTGTCCACGGCTCCCAGGATGACGTGGTGCACTCCCAGCTTGCGTGCGCGCGCAAGCACAATGGGTGAATTCTCACGGGTGAGGAACGCCGTCGGCAGCCCTGCGGAGTGCAGGAGTTCGATAGCCATTCCATCGCGGGTGTGAAAGCGCTTGAAGAGCTCGCCCTCGGCAGAGAAGTACATCGCGCCGTCGGTCAGCGTCCCATCCACATCGCTGACGAACAGGCGCACCTGGCGTAGTTTTGCGTACAATTCTTGCCTCATCCCAGCAATGCCCTTCTTCGCAGCCGGAAGACGAAGCCTCCACATTGCGATTGCAGCAGTGCTGCTCCATGCGTGTGTGCAAAGGGTGCAGCAGGAGCAGCGGACGCCGGCGCCGGCGGATACACCGTCGCTCCCCTCCTTCGATGCCGAGCGTGCATATCGGCTCATCGAGCAACAGGTTGCCTTTGGAGCGCGCGTTCCGGGCAGCCGTGCGCACCTTGAGTGCCGAGACTTCCTGCTTGAGGCGTTGAAACAGTACGCCGATACCGCCTTCCTCCAAGGCTTTGAGCAACGCGTCTACGGGCAAACCCTCCGCCTATGGAACATCTGCGCCTCCTTCCGGCGCGAGCATCCCGAGCGGATTCTCCTGTGTGCTCATTGGGATAGCCGTCCATACGCGGATGAGGAGGAGAACCCTGCCCTGCAACGTCTTCCTGTCCCCGGGGCAAACGATGGTGCCAGCGGCGTGGCTGTTCTACTGGAGCTTGCGCGCATCTTCTCTACCTCTCCCCCACCGGTTGGGGTGGATATCCTGCTGGTGGATGGGGAGGACTATGGTCGTGCGGGGGATTTGGAGCACTTCCTTCTGGGGTCCCGCTACGCGGCACGGAACTACCCCTTTCCCCGATTGCCTCGGTGGGGCGTGGTAGTGGACTTGGTCGGCGACCGCCAGGCGCGTTTTCCCGTGGAGGCTCAATCCCTACAAGCGGCTCCTCAGTTGGTCGCGCGCCTTTGGGAGATCGGTCAGCGCCTTTTCCCGCAATACTTCGACTCCGCTCCAGCAGGAGCGATCATTGATGACCACCTACCCTTCATCGAGCGTGGGATTCCGATGGCGCTCATCATTGACGCCGAATTGGTAGGCAACCGCTCCCCGATAGCCCGCAGACGCTACTGGCACACACGCCGCGATCTTCCCGACAATATCGGGCAAGAAACCCTCAGGGCAGTCGGCACAGTGTTGTTGGAGTGGCTGTACCGTTCGCCGTTACCGTAACGTCAATGCCGTCCAAGGACTTCGTGGTTGTCCGAATAGAGCTCTCCGAAGCCGAGCGCGAGCTCCTCTATGGCTACCTTGCCCGGCTCCCGATCTCAGGTATCGAGGAAACACCGGAGGAGGTCCGCATCTACCTTCGGCAAGACTCATGGAGCACGGCGGAGCAGCTCCTTCAAGCCCTTGGGCTCTCTACGCTCCGACTTCACGGGGTCGAGCATGCACGCACACAGGATTGGTACGCAGAATGGCTCAAGCAGCTTCAGCCGGTGTGGTTGACTCCTTCGGTTGTTGTTCACCCGTTCCCGACTCCGCCATCCCCTTCCGAGTATCCTGGTGCTGACCTCATCGTGCACATCGTTCCTGGAATGGCATTTGGAACGGGACACCATGCTACGACACGCTTGACTGCCGCAATGCTGTTGAAATACATTGGTCCTGGGCAACGCTGGCTTGATGCTGGAACCGGAACGGGCATCTTAGCCATTGTAGCCGCAAAGGCGGGGGCAAGCGAAGTTGTTGCAATTGAAAACAACCCATTTGCTCTTGAGCAAGCGCAAGAGAACCTGCGCCTCAACGCTGTGGAGTCCACCGTACGGCTCTGGGAAGCTGACCTCGAAGAGCTCGAGCCTCGCATACTGGGAAGGTTCGAGGGCATTGTCGCGAACCTTACACACAACCTGTTGATAAAGCTTAGGGAAAGGTTCACCCTGCTCCTGCATACCGGTGGACTGCTTATCCTCTCGGGGGTGCTCGTTGAACAACTCCCTGAGCTATTGAACAGGTACACGGAGCCAAGGCGTTTCGAAGTTCGTGAAGTGGTGTCTGAAGATGAATGGAGCTGTGCCGTTCTCCAGCGCACCTGAGCGATTCGCCATCGTTGACGCAGGAACCAACACCTTCCTATTGTTGATCGCCGAGCTTTTCGACAAAACGTTGACAATAATTGAAGATGCTCACCGCATCGCCCGACTTGGAAGCCGTGCCTCGGCATCGGGTAGCATCGGACAGGAAGCAATAGAGCGTGTCCTGCAAATAGCATTGCATTACAACAAGTTGTGTCAGCAAAGCGATGTGTCCACCCTTCTTCTCGCCGGCACCGCGGTATTTCGGACTGCACAGAATGGCGCTGAGGTTTTTTCGCGTATTGCCAAGATTTTTCAACTTTCTCGTGTCTACACCCGGATTCTGAGCCCCCAGGAGGAGGCTCAGCTCAGCTACCTTGGGAGTACCTTCCCCATCCTTCAGAGGAGCTCCGCAGCAGCGTTGGTCATAGACATCGGGGGAGGGAGCACAGAGCTGACTTGGGGACATGGGCTGCAGCCCCACCTCTGGAGCAGCACCCCAATTGGAGCAGTGAAACTGTGGGAGATGGTACAAGCACAGCGGCTATCTCTCGACGAGGTTCTCCAACACGTTTCCGCACAGCTTGCACTGGTCACCCCGCCCTTCCACTCCCCTTACTACGCTATCGCCGTTGCCGGGACGCCCGTTACCTTAGCCGGGATTGCCTACGGTATCCCCTACACCCGCTGGTGGGAAGCTCACCTGCGCACCCTCCACCGCGAGCAGGTACAGGAGCTGCTGCTAAGCCTCTGGAACATGCCATTGGAGGCTCGCTGCTCCCACCCAGCCATCCATCCAGACCGGGCAGAGATCCTCCCTGCAGGGGCTGCAATCCTTTGGGTGATAATGGAGTTACTGAACCTCCCTGCCCTCACCGTGAGCATCTACGGACTCCGATATGGGTTACTTTTGCAGCTCCTGCAGGAGCTGAAGGGGGTCGAGCTCGAGCAGCTTCAACTGATAGACACCCGGGTCTCCGCCACAGCCCGATGAAACGCCTGCTCGATAAGCTGGCGCTGCTCCTGCTCATGCCGTAGTGAGGAGCCCGTTGCCGGACTGGCAGCGGGTGGACGTCCAACGTACAGGAGAGGTTTGCCCGTAGGCAGCAGCGCTTGCAGCTGGGGTGCCAAGAAGCTCCATGCCCCCATGTTCTGAGGCTCCTCCTGTGCCCAGACGTACCGCTCGGCACGCTGGTACTTGCGGAGAAGCTGCTCCAACTTCTCCGCATGCAGCGGATACAGTTGTTCGATCCGCAGCAGGGCAACATTCGAGAGCCCCCGCTCCCGCCGGTACTCCGCAAGCTCGTAGAAGAACTTCCCCGTGCACAGAACCACTGCCTCCACCTCCTCAGGGGCGCTCGGCAGATACGGGTCATCGAGCACCTCCTGGAAGCTGCCCTCGGTGAAGGACTCCACCGGGGAGCTCACCAACGGATGGCGGAGCAAGCTCTTCGGGGTCATCACCACCAACGGTTTGCGGAAGGGAGCCAACACCTGGCGCCGCAGCAGATGGAAGTACTGCGCCGGCGTCGTTGGGTTGCACACGTAGATATTCCCTTCGGCGCAGAGCTGTAGGAAGCGCTCCAAGCGTGCACTGGAGTGCTCGGGTCCCTGCCCCTCGTAGCCATGTGGCAGCAGCAGCACGAGATTGGAGAGCTGCCCCCACTTGCTTTCACCGCTGACGATGAACTGGTCAATGATGACCTGTGCCCCATTGGCGAAGTCTCCAAACTGCGCCTCCCAAAGAGTCAGCCCATGCAAGGTCTGCGTGCTGTAGCCATACTCGAAGCCCAGCACGGCAAGTTCGCTCAGCGGGCTATCGTAGATGCTCAAGCGCGCACGCTGTGCCGCAAGGATATGGTTCAGCGGGATGTAGCTTTCGCCTGTCTCGGTATCCACCACCACCGCATGGCGCTGGCTGAAGGTGCCCCGCCGGGAATCCTGTCCACTGAGCCGCACAGGAAAGCCCTCCAGCAGCAGGGTTCCAAACGCCAGAAGCTCCGCCGTTGCCCAGTCCACGGTTCCGTGTTGGAGAATCTCTGCACGCTGGCGGAAGAGCCCATGGAGTTTGGGATGCAGGTGGAACCCCTCCGGAACCCGCCCCAATGCTTGCGTAACAAGCTGCAACTCCGATAGCGGAACCCCGGTCTGCACCGGCTGCAGCAGGTTCTCAAGCGACGGAGAGAGCTCTGCTGCCTTCACCTGGGGTGCTCGGCGCTCGGCAAACGCTTGGTTGAGCTGCTGCACGTAGTTCTGTAGCAGCTCTCGCTCTACCTGCTCTGAGAGTACGCCATCACACAGCAGACGTTCCCGGTAGCGCTGCCGTACGGGGACCAGCTCGCGGATCCTCCTGTACAGCAGAGGCTGCGTGTAGGTGGGCTCATCAGCTTCGTTGTGCCCGTACTTGCGGTAGCAGAACAGGTCGATGACCGCATCCTCGGCAAAGCGCATCCGGTAGTCCAATGCAAGGACTCCGACCGCGCAGACCGCGTCGGGCTCGTCTCCGTTGACATGGAAGATTGGCGCCTGGACCATCTTGGCAACGTCGGTCGGGTAGACCGTCGAGCGCGCATCAGCGGGCTCCGTGGTGAAGCCGATCTGGTTGTTCACCACGATATGCACGGTACCGCCTGTTGTGTACCCTTTGAGCTTCGCCAGGTTGAGTGTTTCCGCAACGATCCCCTGCCCTGCAAAGGCGGCGTCCCCGTGGATTAGGATTGGCAGCACCCGCTGTGCTCCCCCCTCTCCGAGCTGGTCCTGCAACGCACGGGCGATGCCCTCCACGACGGGATCGACCGCCTCCAGATGGCTTGGATTCGAGGTCAGCAGCACCTGCAGCTCGCGTCCATCGGATGTGCGGAACACCCCGCGCGCACCAAGGTGGTACTTGACATCTCCAGAGCCGAGCGTTGAGAGCGGATCCAGCTCTCCTTCGAACTCATCGAAGATGCGCCGGAGAGACTTCCCGATGAGGTTCGCCAGGACATTCAGCCGCCCTCGATGTGCCATGCCGATGACGACGTACTCCACACCGCGCTCGGCGGCTGCCTGCAGCAGCATATCCAGCAGCGGCAGCAGCGCTTCGCCCCCCTCCAGCGAAAACCGTTTATGCCCGACGAACTTTCGATGCAGGAACTGCTCAAACTGCTCGGCTGCCAGGAGCTTCTCATAGATACGTCGGCGCTGTTGTGGTGAGAGCTCGCGCCAGCCACGCTCCCGCTCCAGGCGCTCCCGCAGCCATGCCCGCCGCTCCGGGTCCTGGATGTGCATGTACTCCACGCCAATAGGACCGCAGTAGCTCTCCCAGAGCAGCTCCAGCACCTGCCGCAGCGTTGCATGCCGCTCCTCAAGGAGTTCGCCGACGTAGAAGCGCCGGTCCAGATCCCAGATCGTCAGCCCGTACTGTGCAGGGTCCAGGTCCGGATGGTAATGCCAGCGCTCCTGCAGTGGATTGATCTGCGCCAGCAGGTGCCCCCGCACGCGGTAGGAGCGGATGAGCTGTGTCAGGCGCTCCTGCTTCTGCCCAGCATCACTGGTGCGGTCCACTGCCCACACGAACGGAGGAATTGGAATGCGCAACTGCTCGAAGATGCGTGCGTAGAACTCCTCCTCTCCCAGCAGCAGCCGCTCGATGTAGGCGAGGAACTCCCCAGATTCCGCCCCTTGGATGATGCGATGGTCGTACGTGCTCGTCAACGCAAGGACCTTCCCGACCCCAAGCTGCGCGAGCAGCTCCGGAGGCACTGCGCGGAACTCGCCGGGGTAGTTCAGCGCACCGGCTGCTACGATCAGCCCCTGCCCCTCCAGGAGCCGAGCCACAGAGAGCGTCGTCCCCAGCATCCCGGGGTTGGTCAGCGTCACGGTGGCACCGGTGAGCTCCTCGACCGACAGGCGTCCTGCCCGTGCTTTGGCGACGAGCTCCTCGTACTGCGCAACGAATGTGGGGAAGTCCAGCTGCTCCGCCGCTTTGATGCTGGGCACAACGAGCGAGCGCGTGCCATCCTTGCGGAGGATATCCACGGCGATGCCCAAGTTGATGGAGCGGCGCCGGACGCGGTAGTACTTGCCGCCGATGAGCGCACAGGCATCATTGAGCTGCGGGAAGCGCTCCAGCGCCCGCACAATTGCCCAGCCGAGCAGGTGCGTAAAGCTGAGCTTGTGCTTGCCGGAACGCTCCCGATAGCGGTTCACCAGCCAGCGGTTCTCCTCCAGCAGCTTTGCCGGGATGATGCGGAAGGTGGTCGCCGTGGGCACTTGGAGGCTTGCGCTCATGTTGAGCGCAATGCGCTCGAAGACGCCCTCCAGCGGCTGGAGTTCGTCCTCCGGGCGAATCCACGCCGGAGCCGCCGGCGAGCTCGCCGGTGCAGCGGTCTGCGGAGGCGGCGGGTATCCATTTCCCGCTGAACTCGGCTCGATTGCCCCACCCTGCTCGAAGTAGCGCCGCCACTCTGGAGGAACGGACTCCGGGTCGAGCACGTACTGCGCGTACATCTCGCGCACGTACGCGGAGTTGATATCGGGGACGTTCGCCGGCTGCGTTGGCTCCATGGTCATTCGAAGATCTCACGTTCACTCCACGCCATAAGACGCACGGAGCAGCGTCATAGTCCGCACCAAAGGCTCCAGGCGGAACTGTAGGGCGGATGGGCAACACAACCGCACGGGGATGGGCGATTGCACTGGCTCTCCTCCTTGGAACACGGGGCATAGCGCAGCCGGCTGTGGAACTCCGCGGCGGTATCGGGTACACTCTCCACAGGGCAAAGCTGTACAGCCTGGACGGTATCCTCGATTGCGGGCTGCTCCGCTCCGGGCACGGAGAGCACTGGGCGGGGACAGCCTCTATCAGACCCTGGGGCGCTGCGCTCCCACTCGAGTTTGGGCTCCTCTTCGCCGAACACGGCGCCGTACTGCAGAACTCCTCCACCCTTCCCTTCCGCGATAGCCTCAGCGGTCAGGTCATATCGGCATCTGCAGCGGTCGAACTCCACAGCCGCTGGCGCTTTGCCGAGCTGTGCGTCCTTGGCTGGCTGCCTCTTGGGGAACGGATTGAGCTCCTGGGCGGGCTGCGTGGAGCGATTCCACTTTCGGCGCACTACAGGCAGCAAGAGCGCCTGATTGCTCCGGAGACGCTCTACTTCCTGCTCCCAGATGGGCGCCGCAGCAGGAGTCGGGAGCTTGCCTCTGGGGAGATTCGCTCGCGCAATCCTGTCGTGCTGGGCGGTAGCATTGGCATTGCGCATCGCCTGCCCTTGGGCGGACGACTCTGGTGGACACAACGGCTGCTTGCCGAATTCAGTCTCACCAGCATGGTGACACTGCTCCCGTGGCACCACTGGAATCTAAGGCTGGAAAGCGGTCTGCGCTGGGAGCTCTCCGCTCCGCCGCCTCCGCCCTCACCGCAGCCCGCCCCGCCGCCGGTAGCACAGCCGAGTCCACCAGGGCTGCAGCTGGAGCTGGCGGACATCCGCGGACGCCTCCGCAGTGGATGGGAATTGCTGGCAACCGTGCCAATGGTGCTGGCGGTCTTCTTTGAGCAGAACTCCGCACAGCTACCCAGTCGCTACGTGCTCGACACATTCCCATCGCCGGAGCAGTGGAACAGCCTGGATGCCGTTGAAGCCCACCGGTACGTGCTCCCCTTCGTTGCGCAGCTCCTGGCGAGCTATCCGCAGGCGCAGCTTCTCATCGAGGCATCCACATCGGGCGAGGATGAGCCCGGCGGCATAGCGCTGGCGCAACAGCGCGCGCAGAGCGTTGCACAGGCGCTCGTGCGCTTGGGAGTTCCGGCGGAGCGGATCCGCACTCAGTGGAGCCTGTTGCCGCGCACACCCTCCAGCAGCGTCTATCCCGAAGGGCGCGCCGAGAATCGCCGCGCAGAGCTCATCCTCCGCAATGCCCCGGCGATGGAGTACCTGTATCGGCAGCGCCTCCGCAGACTGGAGGGCGCTCTGGAGGTGCAGCTCCACTGCACCGGGATCCCAGATACTGCGGCGCTTGAGCTGTGGTGGAGCTGTTCGGATACACTCCTGCGGTTGCGCTCCTGCAGCGGGCGCGTACAGTTGCCGCTCGGCTGCCAGGTTCCTGCCGATGCAACGACTCTTCCGATATGGGTTCGGGGAACGGTCCCAGCCTATGGCATCGCAACAGAAGCTCATGCCACGCTGGAGCTGAACCAGTTCCCCACTGACACCCTGCCGCTCTCGCTGGAGCGCTTTCGGGCAATCCTGCGCTTTGACTACAACAGCGCGGCGCTTCGCCCGGAGACCGAAGCGTTGCTTCAAGAGCTCGTCCAGCTACTCCCTCCGGGGAGCCGACTCCTCATCTACGGCAGCAGCGACGCTCTGGGCACAGAGCAACGCAATGCAGAGCTTGTCGAACAGCGTGCACGCACAACGGCGGAATTTCTGCGCCGCTTGTCCCCTTCACTGACGCTGCGGACGGCGCCGCTGCCCCGGGAGTGGAAGTTCCCAGAGAGCCTCCCTGAAGGGCGCTTCCTAAACCGCTCGATTTGGCTCGTCGCTGAGTAGACACTCCAAGCCCCGCGTGCACGTCTGCCCGATGGGGATTGGTCACTCCTGCAGGGAGGAGCTCATGCGGATTGCCTTCTCGAAGGCTTCGGGCGCACCGAAGTACGAGCGCTACATCGAGTGGCTGCGCTCTGTTGACCCCACGCTGGAGCCGGTGGACCTTTCGCGCACCTCGGAGCCGCTGCAAGCGCTTGCTCAGTGCGCAGGGCTGGTCCTCACCGGTGGACCAGATATCGCACCCGAGCGGTATGGGCACCCGGAGTATGAGCAGTTCTGCACGGAGCCGCCCGATCCGGAGCGCGATGAGCTGGAGTTTGCGCTTGTCCATGAAGCCCTGGAGCGCTACCGTTTGCCGGTGCTGGGGATCTGCCGTGGTGCACAGCTCCTCAACGTTGCCCTGGGTGGGACCCTGTGGGCGGACCTGGAGCAGCAGTACCCCGGGCGTCCGCTTCTGCGGCACTGGAAATCGGAGGAGCAGGATTCGGTCCACCGAGTGTTGCTGGAGCCCGCCACGCTGCTGTACAAGTACACGAAGGTGGATGAGGCGGACGTTGCCAGTGCCCACCACCAGGCGGTGGCGGAGTTGGCTCCACTGCTGCGTGTCTGCGCCGTTGCCGAAGATGGTGTCATTGAAGCCTTCGAGTGGGCAGAGCCCTCCGGACGCGGCTTCCTCCTGGCAGTGCAGTGGCATCCGGAGCGGATGGATTGGCGCCATCCGCTTTCGGGCACGCTGGCGGAGCGCTTCCTAAGGGAGGCGGAGAGCTATGCGCTACTGTTCCAGCCGTGATTGCGCCCTCACGTATGGTGGCGCGGGAGCCCTGGGGCAACACCGGAGGGTGGCGATGCTCAGCGGGAAATTTTTGTAATTTTGCACCGCGCATGCGGGAATAGCTCAGTTGGTAGAGCACGACCTTGCCAAGGTCGGGGTCGCGGGTTCGAGTCCCGTTTCCCGCTCAGCGACGCGAGTCGCCACTTCCTCTTTATGCTGCATGCCTTGCCATCACCTTCCCCAGATGGCAGGGCATTGTTTTTTACACGCGCGGCTGCGCTGATACGTCCACGGCAGCCGAGTCGGTCGGTGCAACCAGAGAGGGCAGCGGAGTGCACGTGCGCTACTGCCTGTTCGAGTAAATCATGGCAGAGGATGCTCCGCTGGCGCAGTCTGTGCCTGGTGCTGCTCATCGGCAGCGGAGGCGGATGGGCGCACGCTCTACCGGAGGGACTCCAGCGACTGCGCTCCTCGGCTGAGGAGCTCGAATTCCAGTACACCCTTCCCGCAGTGCGGGTGAGAAGCTTGCCCGGCGGGTTCGTCCTGCCGGAGGTTCCAGACGCCACCATCGCGGGTCCTGCGCTCACGCAGCCCATCGCCGCCACTGTTCGCTTTGCAGTAGAGGTTCCCCGATCCTCGGCGATCGAGGCAGTTGAGCTCGTGGAGTTGCGCACACGCCGCGTAGCCTGGCGTCTGCCTACGGCAGAGCAGCTTGGGCAACTTCTCGGGCAGGTGCCGCCGGTGGATTCTGTTCCCGAGGAGTGGGTGCGAATCCGCTACGCCGGCATTGCCCGGGGAGTGCATCTGGCACACGGTGAGCTGCTGTGCGTGCGCGCACACGGCGATGGCGCTGAGCTCCTGGAGTCGGCTCGCATTCGGGTCCGCTTGCGCCCGCAGCCGGCTCCGGCGGAGCTGATGACGAGCCCTCCCGTGCTGCCTCTACAGTCTATCCCTGCAGGGAGGTGGGTGCGGATTGGGGTCCAGCGCGAGGGCATCTACCGGATCACGGCGGAGCAGTTGCGGCAACTGGGTGTCCGAATCGCCCCCGAGGAGGTGCCCACGCTAAAGCTGTTCGGTATCGGAGGGGCTCCTCTGCCGGAGGAGCGCTCTGCGCAAGCTCTCCAGCTGCTCCCCAAGGAGCAGCCGCTCCTTGTGCGGACGAACGCCTCAGGGGAGCTCCAGGAGATTCTCTTCTACGGCGCTGCCCCACGTGGCTTCTACTACCGCTCGGGGCAGTTTCGCCATTGGGTCAATCCCTACACGAACACGACCTTCTACGTGCTGACCTGGGGCGGAGCGCCGGGGCTGCGCGCAACCCCTCTCCCCCCGCCAGAGGGTCCTGTGACCCTGCGCCCGAGTTCGCACACTGCCCGGGTCTTCATCGAGGAGGAGCTCTACCAGCCCTTTGCGTTGGGCTCCGGACGCGAATGGCTCGGTCCGATGCTGGATGCCGCCATCCCCGTTGTCTACACAATGCCGCTGACCGGGCTGGAGCGTAGCGATAGCGTGCTGTACCGCTTTGTCGTGGTCAACCGTGCAACGAGCCGCGCCCGCTTTACCGTCTGGGAGGGGAATCAGCAGCTCTGGAGCGGCAGCGTGAGCGGAACCGCCGGATACACGGAGGCGGTCCCATCGGGCATCATCACCGTTCGCCTGCCGGCGTCGGCGCTTCCGGCGGACAACCGCTCCACCCTGCGCTTCACCTACACCCCCGACGGCTACGCCACGGGCTTTGGGCATGTGGATTGGGTCGAATGGCACTTCCCCAGAGCCTTCACCGCCGTTGGGGATGAGCTGGAGTGGTGGACGGACCCGAGTTGGTCGGGGGTACTCGAGATCGCCGTCACCGGATTCTCCGGAGGACCGCTCTGGGGCTTTGAGGTCACCGATCCCGCGGCTCCACAGTTGCTGACCAACCTTGCGGGAGCGCCTGGCAGCTTCGTTGTGCGCTTCGTGCAGGACTCCGGTGTACCTCGGCGCTTCTTCGTCAGCGCTCGGGTGCTCGAACCGGCAATCCTGGAGCCCGTCCAGAGTGCCGGCTTGCTGCAGGCTCCCGGTGCTGAGCTTGTCGTGATTACCCACCCCCAGCTCCTGGGCTCTGCGCAGGAGTACCAACGCTACCGGCAGGGGCGCGGCATCTCCACGATGGTGGTGACGACCGAGCAGATCTACACCGAATTCGCTGCCGGCAATCCCGACCCCACCGCGATTCGCAACTTCCTGGCGTGGGCGCTGCGTTCCTGGAGCGTTCCCCCGCGCTGGGTCCTGCTCTGGGGCGACGGGCATTACGACTACAAGAACATCAGCACACAGCAGCCCAACTTTGTGCCGACCTACCAATCCGCCCGCACCTCCGAGAGCGACGCCTTCAACGCCATTGACAGCTACTGCACCGACGACTACTACACCTGGGTCCAAGGCGACGATCGCCTGCCCGACATCGCCATCGGTCGCATGCCCATCAACTCCGACGCCGAGGGCATGCAGATGGTCCAGAAGCTGCGCCTCTACGAGACCGCCTCCGATCTGGGGCTGTGGCGGGCGACGATCACGCTCGTTGCCGATGACGGTCCAACCAGCTACGGAAGCGACGGCAGCATTCACACCGACCAGAGCGAGACACTCGCGCAGCGGCTGCCCGAATGGCTCTGGCAGCGCAAGCTCTATTTGGCGGAGTACCCCACGGAGAACTTGCCCGGCGGACGGCGCAAGCCCGAGGTCACCCGCGACCTGGTCGCTGCAGTCAACGCTGGGACAGCTATCCTCAACTGGATTGGGCACGGCAACCCACGCCTCTGGGCACACGAGCAGGTGCTGGAGCGCGAGACGACCATCCCACAGTTCCAGAACCTGCGCCGCCTGTTCTTCCTGACCGCAGCAACTTGCGATTTCGTGCGCTACGACGACCCGCGCACCCCCAGCGGCGCCGAAGCCATGCTGCTCAGCCCCTTAGGAGGAGCGATCGCGGTGTTCGGAGCAGCACGCTTGGTCTACTCCACCCCGAACGCACAGCTCCTCTACGAGTTCTACGACCGGCTCCTGCGCCGCTCCCCGCAGGGCGACTACCCAACGCTGGGAGAGGTCCAGATGCTGGTCAAACAGCTCCGCACCGGGCTCAACGACCTCAAGTTCGTGCTGCTGGGTGACCCAAGCCTGCGGTTGCTCCTGCCCACGGCAGTGGTCGCGCTGGATTCCATCAACGGGCGCCCGATTGGGAGTGATTCTCTTGCCTCAATGGTCTCCGCACTGCAGCTCGTCCGGCTCTCCGGGCGGATCCTGGACCCCTCCGGAGAGAGGCTGCTGGAGGACTTCTCCGGGCAGCTCCTTGTAGTGCTAACCGATGCACCGGTGCAGCTCTCGATTCGAGAGGGGAGCATCACCACGTACCGCTTCACGCGGGTGGGTCCGGTGCTTCACCAAGGCACCTACGCCGTGAGCAACGGGCGCTGGAGCGCCGCCTTCCGCATGCCGCTGGATGCGGACTTCTCCGGTGAGCGCGGTCGCTTCTACCTGTGCGCCTTTGCCGATGACGGGCGCAGCGCTGCGGGGTCGCACCCGGGGCTCTCCATCCAAGGCATCGCTCCCGATACCATACTCGATACGCTCGGTCCCACCATTCGGCTCTACCTGGACCATCCCGACTTCCGCCCCGGGGATATCGTGCGCTCCACGCCGGTGCTCTTCGTGGAGTTGGAGGATGCCTCTGGCATCAACACCGCAGCCGGCGTCGGACATCGCATCCTGGCATGGATTGACGAGGACCCAAAGCCGATTGACCTGACGCCACTGTACCAGCCTTCACTGCAGGACCCACGCAGGGGCATTGCGATGAAGCCGTTGGTGGGGCTTCCTCCGGGACTCCACCGCGTCCGAGTGCGTGCGTGGGACATCTACAACAACTTCGGCGAGGCAGAGACTACCTTCCGCATTGCCGAATCCACCGTGCTCGTGGATGCGCAAGTCCTCCCCAATCCCGCAACGGAGTTCCCGCTACGCATCCGCCTGCGTTCGAGCGCTTCGGCTCCGGAGCCGGCGCATCTCCAAATCGCCGACCTGTGGGGTCGGATCGTCTACGAACAGCAGTTCCAATTGCTGCCCACGTGGCAGTTTGAGCTCGCCTGGGATGGGCGCACCGCTGAGGGTGCACCCGTAGCCCCAGGCATGTACGTCTATACGGTTTGCTTGCTCTCGGAGCAGTCCCGCAGTGTGCGCGGGACCTTTGTGATTGTGCGGTAGTTGGACAGCAGATGGAAGACACCATGCGGCGGAACATTGGAGCGCTTGCGGTGGCGATGCTCCTTCTGGCGTCGCCGGCGCTGTGGGCACAAGCAGGGGCAGCAGCCGTGCCCTTCCTGCTCATCTCTCCAGATGCCCGCGCCAGCGGGATGGGCGAGGCAGGTACCGCCATTGCCGATAACATCAACGCCATCTTCTGGAACCCCGGCGGCTTGGGCTTCCTGCGGTCGCGCCAGATTGCGCTGAGCTTCTCGCGGTGGCTTCCGCAGTTCAACGCCGACCTCTTCTACAGCTACGCCACTGCCGGGCAGTACTTCAAGGAGCTGGATGGCACGGTGGCGCTGAACTTCATCCTGATGAACCTGGGCGAGTTCGTACGCACCGACAACTTCGGCAACACCCTGGGAACCTTCCGCTCCAACGAGTTCACACTGGGCGTCTCCTACGGGACGCTCATTGCGGATGACCTGGGCGCGGGGATCCAGCTCCGCTTCATCCGCTCCAACCTTGCTCCGGCTGCCCCGGGCGAATCCGTTGCCGGAATCGGCACCAGCGGTAGCTTTGACCTGGGAATCCTGTGGAAGCCGCGCCAGCTCCGCATCGCCGGAGTGGAGCTCGACGATCGCCTGGCGCTGGGGCTCAACATCCAGAACATCGGTCCCAAGATGACCTACCGCAACGAAGCCGATCCGCTCCCGACCAATCTCCGGCTGGGGCTGGCGGTCCAGGCAGTCCGTGATGAGTTCAACGACCTCAAGTTCGCCGTTGACGTCTCCAAGCTCATGGTCCGGCGCGATAGCCTGGGTTCGGATGCGCTTCCGACCTCCTTCATCACGGCGTGGAAGAACCCCGGCGTTGAGCTCGCCATGGGCATGGAGTACTGGTACCAGCAATTGGTGGCGTTGCGGCTGGGCTACTTCACCGAGCCCTCGCGCCTGGGTAATCGCCGCTTCATCACCTTCGGTGCCGGCATCCGCTACGACATGTTCACGTTGGACTTCAACTACATCAACACCATCGAGGAGAACCACCCGCTGGCGGGCACCATGCGCTTCTCCCTGCTCATTGACCTCGGTTCGACGGCTTCTCCGGAGTAAGGGCAAGGAGCTGCTTGCGCAGGAGCTGAGCCGAGAGCAACCCCTGCTCCGTTGCCACCAGCGTGAGATGCTCCCACGGGGTGCAATCGTACAGCGCACGCCGCTGCGGAAGGGTTGAACGCAGGCACGGCGGGGCTTCCCCTTCCAACTCCTCACTCCACGGCTGCGGGAGTAGCTTCTGGCTGCACGCAAGCACCCACACGGGGCGATGCTCCATCCAGGCAAGGTAGGCCAACGGTGCGCTGCCGACCTTGTGCACCAGACCATCCAAGCAGAGCGCGTCGGCACCGAGGAGCAGGAGCTGCACCTGTTTGAGCACGCCGTACGCCTGCAGATCGCAGACAAGGCAAACCTGCATCCCCAGCCGCCGCGCCGTGCGCGCAAGGGCAGCTCCCTCCCCTCCCGGCAGCGACAGGGTGCAGAACAGCTCAATCTGCTTGCCCAGTTCCCGGAGGCGCCGCAGCAGCTCGTAGAGCTGAGTGCCGGCAGAATGTGTCAGCACCGGAGCTCCGGAGGGGAGTTCGCGCGCGACCGATTCCACCGCCTGACGGGCACTCTCGGCGACCTCCTCCGCAAAACGCTGAGCACTCTGCACCAGCTCCGCTGCCGTTGCTCCCTGCGCAGCCTGCTCCCTGAGCCGCTGTCCGAGATTCCACAGCAGCGCCATCGCTGGATGCGCCTGCTCAAGCCGCTCCACTACCGCAACGAGATGCTCCGGAGCCGCCCCCGCATGCGCCATCTCCGCACACAAATGCACCGTGCGCCCAAGCAGGTGGAGTGAACCGCTCCGGCGATCGCGCAAGAGATGCTCCAGCTTTGCCTGCCAACTCATTTGAGCACCTCCCCCACCTCCAGACTCCACAGGAGGAACTCCAGCTCCTCCGGGGCAAAGTCCATCTGGCGCGCCACAGCGCAGAAGCGCTGCTCCAGCTCTAGATATGCAGCCCCCGCAGGAGGATGTTCGGGTGCGGGCATCCCCAGACGGCGCATCCAGCGCAGGACATGCCGGTCCAGCACCACCACACCCCGATGCCCCGTATTGCGCAGCAGGTGGGATGCCTCCTTCATCCCCAGCCCGGCGACGTTGTCGCACAACCAGCGCCGCTTCTGCTGTGGCAAGAGGTGCTGCGAATCTCCCAGCACCGCCACAATTCTCCCACGCTCCTGCCAAGCTCGCCAGAGGCGCTGCGCCTTCCGGCGATGGAAACGGATGTAGTGCTCCGGCGCGCGCAGGATCGCCTCCAGCTCCTCCAGGGGAAGCCCACGCTGGAAGAATTCGCGTGCGCGGAGTTGCTCGACCGCCTTGAGCGCACTGACCGCCTTCGTTGCCGGCGTACACAGGCAGTAGCACAGCTCGTAGAAGCTCTCTGCCGGATCGCCCCCCGTACGGCGAAACTCCTCAAAGCGCTGGCGCAACGCAGCAGAGCGCTCCGCATATGCAGCGCGGAGCTGCGGCAGAAGCTCCTGCAGTACGGACGCACTCACAGGCTCGGGGCGCGCGTCAGTTACCTCTGCAACCGGCTGCTGCAGCGCAGTGCCCGATGCTGATTGCCTTCTACAAGCCATACGGTGTGCTCTCGCAGTTTCGACCAATCCAGGGCTCGCCCTTCCGCACCCTGACAGAGTTTGGCTTCCCGCCAGGGGTCTATCCGGTCGGTCGGCTGGACGCCAAAAGCGAAGGGCTATTGCTGCTGAGCGACGAGCCGTGGATTGTCTACCGGCTCTTGCACCCGCGCTTCCGGCATCGCCGCCTCTATTGGGTCCAGGTCGAAGGGATCCCCTCCGAGGAAGCCCTGCAGCGGCTCCAATCAGGAATGCGCTTGGGCAAATACCGCACGCGCCCGTGCCGAGCGTGGCGCCTGGCGCCCCCGCCAGAGGTCCCACCCAGGGAGCCTCCAATACGGCTGCGCAAGACCGTTCCCACCTCCTGGATTGCCATCGAGCTTACGGAGGGCAAATACCACCAGGTGCGCCGGATGACCGCTGCTCTCGGGCACCCTACGCTACGGCTGCTGCGGGTCAGCATCGGGAACTTCTCCCTGTGGAGCCTACGCCCAGGGCAATGGCGCATCCTGAACGCTGCCGAACGAGCCGCCGTGCTGGAATTGGGCGATCACCCGCCAAAGGAGAGCAGCAGCACCGCAGAGACGTAATCCTTGCGCTGCTCCCCACTGGTCCGCCCGATGAGGTTGGCAATGGAATAGCGCCCCTCCACTCCGATGCCCAGGATGCCGAGCCAGAGCTGTATTCCAGCCCCAATGCCGGCACCCACCCGGTGGTCGCTCTGCGAGCCGAGCGCCAGTGGGAACGAGAGCACGCCCTGCTCTACATCGGTCGAGGAGTTCACCAGCGTGTAGGCGAGCTCCGCCAGCGCGTACAGCCGGAGCTGCGAGAGTGTAGCACTCACGGTGATGCCAGCGCTGATGGGCACCATGTTCTGCACCGACGCCAGCACAAGCACTGTATCCCCGCGCTGTGGGTCGGTGATGTAGAGCCGGCTCTGCGGAAATCGGACCAGTGCAATTCCCCCGCCGAGCTGCACATTGGGATGGACCGCAGTGAGCGTCCGGATGCCCAGCTGGTAGCCCATTCGCACGGCATCGCGCACGATGCTGCGCAGGGTGTCCCCGTTGCGCAGCTCGGAGCGGTTGTACACATCGTTGACCGCCTCCCCAGGTGTTGCCAATCCACCGTAGAAGGTCACGCTCACCTGCGCCGACGCTACACTTGCAAGTCCCAGGAGGAGGATGAGCACACGCATGGCGCACTCCACATGGTGTGACCTACTGCTGCTGGAGCAGTGCTTCCAGCCGGTCCTGGATATCGCGCAGATACAACTCCTCGGAACTGAAGCCCGTGGAGCGGAACTGCAGGCGACCGGAGCGGTCAAGGTAGAGCTGGGTTGGGATTCCCGTCACGCCGAAGCCCAGCGGCAGCACGTCCGCCAGGTCCAGGTACACGGGGAAGGTGTACTGCGGGTTGTTGCGCAGAAACTCCTGCACGACCTTCTGCCGCTCGGGCGTGCGCTCCCAGACGTTGAGCACGAGGATGGCGACATCCTCGCGCTCGCGGTACAACTCCCAGAGCTTCTGCAGGCTGGGGAAGGAGCGCAGACACGGCTGGCACCAGGTCGCCCAGAGGTCCACAAGCACGACCTTCCCGCGCAGTTGGCGCAGCCGGAGGGAATCCCCCGTGAGCGAGTACACGAGGCTATCCACCACGGTTGGGGGGTCCCAATCCAGACGCTCATTCCACAGCTTTGCCCGCCGGAGCTGGGCAGCGTGCTCCTGAAGGCGCAACATCTCGGCTTGCATCCGGGCGCTATCGGGTTCGACCACCTGCAGGAAGAGCTCACGGAACTGCGCCCACAGGGTGTCGCTGTCTCTGGATTGCAGCAGCGCCTCGGTGCAGATGCCAAAGGCATTCTTGTGCTGCCCGAGCACGCGCAGCGCCTCGACGAGCTCCTCGGCCAACTCCGTGGGGAAGCGGTCGCCGTAGGCGGACCAGGCTTCGCGGTAGCGTTCGATGGCTTCCTCCACGCGGCGCTCCTGCCGCAGGAAGCGCGCCTGCAGTGCAAGGAGCCGCGCATGGAGCAGGCGGTCGCTATCGCTCCATTCCACCGTGCTGCGGTAGCGGGGCTTGCGCTGCATGCGCCCCATGCGCTGCTCCTGGAAGCGCGCCATCATCAGCCGCACCCAGGGAGCAGCCCTCTGGCTCTCCCTTCGGTTCAACCAGTAGTGGACGAGCTCGGCATAAGCGGCTGCCGGCACCCGTGGGAAGCGCCGGAAGAGTTGCTCCACCTCCTCCGGGCGCTCATTCTGCAGGAGTGCCCGAACCAACAGCACGTACACGTGCTCGTAGCCCGGGGAGTTGGGGAACATCCGCAGGAAGCGCTCGGCAGTGGCGTAGTACTGCTGCGCTACGGCTGCGCGGTTGAGTCGCACCAGCAGAATCTCCTCCCCCAGCTCCCACGTGGGGAACTCCTTCAGGATGCGCTCCTCGAGCCGCTCCATGCGGTCGGACTCCCCCAGTACATTCAACGCCCACAGGGCTGCTCGCATGTTCCCCTCCGTCTCCGGATAGGGCTGGGCGAGCAGCTCCCGAAGCTGCTGCTGTTGTGCTGCACGTTCGAGCTTGCGCAGCCGCCCTCGGACGGCAAGCAGCCACACCCGCGCGGCGAAATGCTCCGGACGCAGCTCTACAACCTGCTGGAGCAAGCGTTCGGCTTCCCATAGGTCTGGAGCGCGCCGCCAGCTCTCCTCCTGCAGCGTCCCAAAGCGCGACAACGCCGCCCGCAGAAGCGCTTCCGGACACGGACTGCCGCCGCAGTGCACCAGAATCTCCCAGAGCCTGCCTCCACGTGTGTCGAAGGTCCGTCCATTGCCCACCTTGCACAGCACGAACACCGTCGCCGTATCCAGCCGGAAGGCTGCTGCGTAGAGCTTTCGCGTGCGCTGGTACTCCAGCTCCACCTCCTGCAGCGTTGGGTAGCCGCGTTCGGCATCGAATTCGTAAGCATAGAGCCAGAGCGGCTCCCCGGGGGCAAAGCGTGCAGAATCCGGAACGTACTCAACCGAAATCGAAGTCCCGCGCTGCGGCTTCTCCGGAGCCCAACGGAGCTCCCCGGCAACGGCAATGCCGGAGAGCAGCAGTAACGCAATCGCCCACATCGCTTCCTCTGCGGCTGTTCTACGGTGCTTCCTCGTACGGTGCCCCAAGGCTATGAACTCGTGCAAGGCGTTCACGCAAGTACTCAAACGCCGAGTGCGGATCGCTGACGTAGCAGAAGAGCTGCAGGTCCTCCGGCGATATCGTCCCCTGCTCCACCAGGAATTCGAAGTTGATTGCCTTGCGCCAGAACTCCTCTCCGTAGAGCAGAATCGGGAGCGGGCGGCGGATCTTGCGTGTCTGCACGAGCGTGAGCACCTCCATGAGCTCGTCCATCGTCCCGAAGCCGCCGGGGAAGAGCACCATTGCCTTGGACAGGTAGACGAACCAGAACTTGCGCATGAAGAAGTAGTGGAACTCGAAGTTCAGCTCGGGCGTGATGTAGGGATTGGCAACCTGCTCATGTGGCAGGCTGATGCCCAGCCCGATGGAGATGCCACCGGCTTCATACGCGCCGCGATTGGCTGCCTCCATGATGCCGGGTCCGCCGCCGGAGCAGATGACGAACCGGCGCGCAGGCGGCAACGTCAGCGACCACTCGGTGATGAGCCGGGCAAGGGTGCGCGCATCCTCGTAGTAGCGCGTCAGCGGTCGAATCCGCTCCAGCTCCCGGAGACGCTGCTCCAGGTGCGCCCGCTGCCGATTGTCCGACCACTGGAGCTGCGCTTGCAGCGCCGACCACTGGTGCTGAAACTCCTCCTCCGACAGGCAGCGCGCCGAGCCCCAGAAGACCACGGTGTTGCGGATCCGCATGCGGCGGAACCGGTGCTCCGGATAGAGATACTCCGCCAGGATGCGCAACACACGGGCATCCCGACTGTGGACGAACTCCGGGTTATCGTACGCCTTCGGCGGACGCTGCCCAGCGGGAAGCTTGTCCTCCATCGGTTCCTCAGCGCAAGTGGTACCCTCCATCCACCAGCAGGCACTGTCCCGTGATGTACGGGGTGGCTGTTGCAAAGAAGTAGACGGCGTCAAAGACGTCTTGCGCACCTCCGTAGCGCCGAGCTGGGATGCGCTCCACAGGCACCGGAAGTGTCTCCCCTGGTTCCAACTGCAGGATGCCGGGGCAAACGGCGTTGACCGCAATGCGCGGTGCCAGCTCCAGCGCCAGGTTCCGTGTCAACTGCAGCAGCGCTGCCTTGGATACGTTGTAGGGCAAGCGCCCGCGCCAGCTCTCCAGCGCCCCCACCGACGCGATGTTGATGATGCGTCCGCTGCCCTGCTGCACCTGGGCGAAGACTTGGCTGGTGTAGAGGCTCGCGCTGAGATTGCTCTCCAGCGTCTGCTGCCAGAGCTCAGCCGTGAGGCTCTCCAGCGGAGTCCGCGGCGGGAAGACACCAGCATTGTTGACCAGCACGTCCGGCACGCCGAGCTGCAGCGCCTCTTCAAAGGCAGCCCGAACCTGGAGCGGCTGCGAGAGCTCAGCGCGGACGGCAACGGCACGGCGCCCCTGCCGCGCGATCTCCTCCACCACCGCTTGCGCTTCGTCGGCATGGCTACGGTAGTGCACCACGACATCCCACCCTCGGCGGGCGAACTCTACGGCGAGCAGCTTCCCCAGCCGCCGCGCCGCACCCGTGATGAAGACAATCGGCATCGGCTCACCTGTTTGGACCGTCGGCTGAGCACAGCTCCAGCGGGAGCTCCTCGCCCGTCGGCGTCCGAGCAGAGAGAGCACCCCGCTCCAGGTACTCCCTGCGCACGTACCCCAGGGCAACCCATCGCTGGAGCCACGGTGCAGGAGCAGCACTGGTAAGCTCTCCTGCAAAGGCTTCCCCGCAAAGGAGCTGCATGCCGGGATGGAGTGGCTCCCGTGCGCACACCCGCACCAGGCGACGCTGCACCTTGCCGTAGGTCTGCAGCCGCGCCAGCACCTCTTGCCCTACGTAGCAGCCCTTGTCCAGGCTGACAAGCCCCTCCAGCCCCGCCTCGAAGGGGTTGTACTCCTGACGCCACTCGGCTCCCCAGCGCCCAATACCGGCGAGAATCCGCAGCGCCTCCGCTGTTGGCTCGTCCACCGTTGGAATTCCCGCAAGCCGCCTCTCGAGCTCTTCGTGCACGGATTCCGCCGCAAGCAGTGCCACTCCATGTGCGCGGAGCCCCGGAATGGCGACCACGTGCACCGGGATACCCTCCAGCTCCACCATTGCCCAATCCCCCCATGCAAGCCGTTGCGGCAAGCGCAGCTCCTTGCCCAGCAGCGCGGAGAGCTCCTCGGCGCTCCGGATGCCATGCAGCTCCATCCCAGTCCAGCGTTCCGGGGGTGCAAGTTCGAGGTCCTCGGTAAAGTGATGCTGCCGCAGCCAGCGCCAGATGAGCTCGCCCGCACCCGGGGAGAGCAGCAGCTCCACCTCCTCCGCCCCAGTGCGCAGGAGGCAAGCAACGTCCAGAATGCGCGCCTTCTCGGTGACAAAGACCGTTGCCATGCCTGCGCCGGGTTCGAGCCCGCGCAGGTCAGCGGTGCTCATTCGCTGGAGGAAATCCAGGCAATCGCGCCCCCGCAGCCGAATCCGATCGCGCGCAGCCCGAATGCGCAACGGCACAACAGGCTCCGGGCTATCACTCCTGCCGTGGCGTTGGCGTGCAGGCATTGGTGAGCGTGAGCGTCATGACCACGACCCCATGGCGAGCCGCGGCGAGGAAGGCTTGCCGAAGCGCCTCGAAGAGCGCGTCGAGCTCTCCGGTCAACTCCGTGTGCATCGGCTGCACATCGGCACTAAGTCCGGAGTGGGTGAGCACCTCGATGGCGTCCTCGATCGCGCGGTAATCGGGCTGGCGCAGTGGGTAGACGGCAACGGTTGCGGAGACCATCATGGCTTGCTCCATCGCAGAATGACCATCGCTGGTGGATTGCCCGCTCGGCGTCCGGCAGCATCGGCTTCTTCAAAGGGTTCGGCTGCCGTAGGGGCGCAGAATACCGCTGATGCCCGTGCCTGCGCTGGCAGTCCGACCATCTCTTCGAGCTCCTCGGGCGTGTAGAAGCGTGCCGTGCTCCAGGGGACCTCACCGCGGCGCCCCAGCCAGCAGTAGAGCGCCGCCCATGGGCTGTGCGCATGCAGCAACGCCACAATCAGGAAACCACCCGAGCGGAGCACCCGGAGTGCCTCCCGCAGCGCACGCTGTGGCTCGGCAACGAACTCCAGCGTTGCAAAGAGGAGCACGCACTCATGCGCACCATCGGGAAAGGGCAGCAGCGAAGCATGCGCAGCGAGCCACTCCACGCTCAAGCCGGAGGTCCGCTCCACCCCATAGCGCCGCATCGCTGCCGAGGGCTCAACGGCGATGACGGAATAGCCCTTCCGGGCGATCCAGGCGCTCACCCGACCGGTCCCAGCACCTACCTCCACAACAACACTCTGCGGCGGCAGCGGCAAGAGGAGCTGCTCCAATGCCGCCAGCTCCTGCGCCTCCACAAATGCCCCCAGTGGGGTTTCGTACCACCGGTCGTATGCGGCAGCGACCTGCTCCAGCTCGAACGGGTTGAACTCCACCATCCCTCAGCGCAGAATGCGCACTGGTACGCTAAGCACTGCGTTCGGGGACTTCAGCAGCAGCCGGTAGAGCCCCGAGGGCATCTCCTCGGTGGAGAACCGCAGCGCCGGTGCATCCCAGAGGAGGCGCCACCGCGCAACGGTGCGCCCGAGAAGATCGTGCAACTCCACGTGCAGCCACTGCTTACGGAAGGCTTCGGGCAGCTCCACTTCAACCCACTCGCGCGCCGGCTGTGGGAAGATGCGCACCGGAGCTGCACCGCCGTAGTGCTCGACATCGGAGACGAGCTCGATGTCCTCATCCTTGCGCGGCACCAGCTTGTAGTTGCCGAAGCTGTAGAAGAGAATGCCCCGCAGCACCCGAATGCGCTGCCCACGCTGCAGGACGCGCTTCCCATCGGTGCCGCGTGTGCCGTAGCTGGTGGCTCCATCGTCGGTCTCTACGCGCAGCCGTGCACTTGCCTCCTGTGGGGTGTCGAAGAGCTCGGCGTCCACGACCGTAAACTCGCCGAAGTTCGAGGGGGCATCGGCATTGGAATCGGCAACGACGCAATCACGCAGCTCCACAAGCATGCTCTCCCAGCCTTCGGCGGGCATCTCACCCTGGCGCCGTCCGGCAATCTCCCGTGTGGTCACCAAGACGGGCGGCACGGTATTGCCCGAAGAGATGAATCCGCCATCCCCGTTGCGGTCTACCAGCGCCAGCGCCGTCAGTGCGGTCACCTGCCGGTCCTGCGCCCGCGCTCCCAGCTCGGCAACGATGCCAGAGACGCGGATCCGGTCCCCACGCCGGAAGCTGCGCAGCGGGTCGGTCGTTGCGCTCGTGTGCAGCCAGATGCCGGAGAAGGCAACGGTGTCGTCCTGCATGTACATGCGCGGCGAGGCGTTGTTCGGGATATCGGAGGTGTCCGCCGTGATGACGCCCTCGACCGTCACGCGGAAGCCCACGTATCCGGAGGAGCCATCGGGATTGAGCGTGTGGCGGATGTCGGCAATCTTGGGCGCGCGGTCGAGCACCTTGTAGAAGTAGACCCCGCTGACGGGCATGCGCACACGGGTTCCAGCGCTGTCGGTCACTTCAACCCAATAGGCAACAAGCGATTCCGCCGGCTGTGGCGGGATCTCAGCCTGGAAGAGTGTGTCGCCCAGCGCCTGAGCCGTCAGCACCGTGGTATCCTGTCCCCGAACGTACACCAGGCGCACCGCGCTCACGGGGTAATCCCCACGGCGGACCCCAATCCGAATGGGAACCGGCTCGGCAGAGCTGGGGAACGGGCGCGCAGGATCGCGGCTCACCGAGGTGATCACCGGTGGAGCTGTCCCCAGCTCGACGTCCTCCGGATACACGGGCGTGAGCATGAACGACTGCGGCTGACCACCAACGGTGCTGGCGGTGATGTAGCCCCGAATGCGCCGGATGCGCTGCCCAACCGGATAGGGCACAAACTCCCGTAACCGGTGCGCCCGCGTGGTGAAGTAGCCCGATTGGTCGCGCATGTACATCTGGTTGCCCTGGTCGTCCGAGAGCACAATGACGGGCTGATTGGCAACAACGGTGACATTGTGCAGCTCCACGAGCATGCCGACATAGCGCGAACCGCTGGCGATATTGGGAACGCCGCTCCCCACTGGACCGGTGTAGAAGTCCGAGATCTGCACCGGAATGGGTTGTGGCAGCGGGCGCTCGTAGTCGAGGAACTCCACTGGTCGGGCAGCCGCACCGGTGATGACCTCCGCCTGGGTCGGACCCAGCCGGTTCCGCACAGGATCGGCGCTGGTGGGGAAGTTCGTAATGCGCACCAGCACCTCGATGTAGTCCCCTGGGCGGATGCGGTCGAAGTAGGTGCTCGTCACCGTTGTATCGGCTTGGAGCACGTTGATGCCGGCGTAGGCGGTGAGCTCCGGATTGGAATCGCGCAGGAAGGTCACCCAACGCGCTCCCGCCCACAGCAACGGACGCCGGTCGCTCACAGGGTCCAGCACCGGCGGCACGGTGACGACACCCACCAGCAGCACCGTATCCCCCAGCCGTGGCGAGAGCAGCGAACCGACGGCGAGGGAATCCGGCGGAAGCGTCATAATCTCATGCACGTGCAGCCGAGGGTAGTTCTGCGCCCACAGACTCGCGCACAGCAGCGCAGCGATTCCGTACATGCGCCATGCCATTGCGGCTCCCCTTGCTTGGTTTCACTTGATGACGAGCAGATGCCCTACGCGGACGGCTTCGCTCTCCAGGTCCTCAGCAATGACGAGGTAGATGCCCGGGGCAATGGGCTGGTCCTTCGCCGTGAGCAGATCCCAGGCGTGCTGCCCGCCGGAGCTATGGAACGCGCTTCCAACGCCGGCAGCGGCGTACCAGTCAATCTCCTGCCCCTCTGAGCTTCCGGCGACATGCTCCAGGAGCGCAACCCGGTCCCCAGCAAGGCTCCAGATGTGGATGCGGCAGCGGCGCGGGAGGTTGTAAAAGTACACCTTCCGCCCGCGCTCGGAGCGCCCATGCTCCCAGGCGGCGCCAAGCCGGTAGGGATTCGGGTAGATGCCCACGCGCTCGACCGTGTCCAAGCGCACCGGCGGTCGCCCCGGAATGACCAGCAGCTCCGTTGCAAGCGGGCTGGACTCCAGCGAGGGGATGCCATTGGGCTCGTCCGGCGAGCTGAATGCCGTCAGCGCGATTCGGTAGAGCCATCCATCGAGCAGGTTCCCAATGCGGTAGCGGTAGACGTAGCCGACCGTATCGCCATCGAAGAAGTAGCGCACGGGCGAGCCTGAGGCATCTCGGATGCGCAGCTCCTCAAAGCCGTTGTCGTAGCCGATGCCGTTGCCGGGCAGGTCCCACTGGCGCAGGAGCTGGAGCGAATCCTGCGCTGTTGCTGCCGGTCCGGCAATCCAGAGCCGGTAGCCCTCGAAGTGGCGCCGGTTGGTGAAGAGATCGCGGGAGGCTTCGGCGTTATCGCTCCAGTGGAGCATAATCTCGCCTGCGTTGATTGCCAGACGCACCCGAGGGGATTCCGGTGGCGTGGGGAGCAGGAAGCGCACGATGCTTCCATCGCCCCGGAGATCGGGTTCGTCCGGGTCCAAGCGCCCATTGCCGTTGAAATCCGTTCCGTTATAGGCCCGCTGTGCCCAATGGGCAAAGCGTAGGAGGTATACCCGGCTCTCCTCCGTGTCGGCGGCGGGGTCGCCTGGCTTCTTTGCGCAGATGACCGCAAAGCTCACGCGGATGGAATCGCCGGGGTCCAGCCGTTCAAAGGGTCCTACCCCGAGCAGGAGCGAGCGATTGCTCGGCTGGCGCAGCAGTGCACGGGCTTGGTCCAAGGAGACCTGCCCCAAGAAGCTCGATTGCAGCCGACGGTAGCGGCTGAGGTCATCCTGCGGGGATTGCGTCCACTCGTCGCCCGTCGTGTTGCGGAACTGCCAGGAGTTGAAGGTCACCGTAGCGGCAGCGGGTTCGCTGCCCAGGAACTTCAGCGCGAAGTAGCTATCCGCCAGCCCACGGTCTCCGGCAGCATCCCATTCGTAGATGAGCCGATGCTCCTCCAGGAAGCCCTCAGCTCCAGCGCTGTAGAATGCCGCCCCCCGAGGCGCCACCAGGCGCGTGTTGCGCACGACGGCATCCGCCCAAAGCCCCACGTACAGACTCTCCAGCGGCGTCGCGCTGACGTTGGTGATGGTGTAGGAGAGGATGACAAAGCCATCGGCGAAGGGGAAGTTCCAAGCGTAGCTTTCCAAGCGGACCTGCAGTCCCAGCGGCGTATGGTTTGGGATGGGCTGCCCAGTGCTGGGAGCTACGCGGTTGGTATCGGTGAACTCGGCGATGAAATCCCGATGCGAGACCGCCTTGGGGCTGTAGTACGGGTCCGTAGGGAGCGAGGAGCGGATCTGCAGCGGTGTAAGCGGAGTGAATTCAAACCCTTCGCTGGAGTAGCGCACGGAAGCGACATCCACTGCGGCGGTGGAGACGGCGATGCGTTGTTCACCGCCGGCGCTGGTGCGGGCACCCACCCACAGCCCTCCGATGAAGAGGTGCTCGATGCCGCTGCCGCGCGGGTACTCACACGAAGGCTGCTGCGGCCACTTGCTGAATCCGTGTCCGATGGTGCCGAAGTTGCTCACCGTCAGCCGGATGTTGCCCACATCGGTGAAGTGGGAATCATCCTCCAGCACCTGGGAGGCACTCTCCAGCACCGCGATCACACCGAGCAGCAGACAGCCGTAGCGCATTGCGGGTGCAAAATTACCGGGCGCCCCCTACTCCTCCCGCAGGACGGCTGCTGGGTGGAGTCGCGCAGCACGAGCTGCTGGATACAGCGCCGCCACTATCGCCAGCATGAACGCAATCAGCCCAATCGTGGCAATATCCCACGCAGAGAGCTCCACTGGGACCTGCGAGAGGATGTAGCGTGAAGGGTCTAAGCGCAACCAACCGTAGCGGCGCTGCCCCCAGTAGAAGAGTCCGCCCAGAAGGGCGCCGAGCACCGTCCCGATGGCACCAACGCCGATGCCTTGCAGGAGGTAGATCCGCTGCACCTCGCGAGCCGATATCCCCAGCGCCCGCAGGATGCCGATATCGCGCTGCTTCTGCACAACGCTCATCACCAGGGATGCCGTTACCCCGAATGTTGCCACCAGCACGATGAGCGCCAGCACCAGTGTTGTTCCTAAGCGCTCCAGCCGTAGCACATCGTAGAGCTGCCGATGCCGCTCCTGCCAGGGTTGGACGATGACGCCGTGCCGGGCGAGCTTCTGCCGCAGGGATGTCGCCACGGCATCGGTGTACTTGATGTCGTGCAACCACACCTGCACTGCGCTGTAGCTTCCCGGCGGTAGGTCAATGAGGGTGCGTCCGAAGGCGGTATCGGCGTAGACGGCAAAGGAGCTCTGCTCGACCACCCCGGGGCGTACAATCCCAACCACAACGGCGCTGGCTGCTCTCCCTGTGGGAATTCCCAGCGCCAGACGCTCCAGTGCCGCCGGAGTCAGGAGTTCCACGGTATCGCCAGGCAAAGCTCGGAGGCGGTCGGCAAGAGCCGCACCCAAGAGCACCGCTCGCTGCGCCCGCAGCATCGGCTCGCCCAGCAGGATACCCTGTTGCAGTGTACTCCTCTGCAGTAGGCTCTCAGCCGCTGCGGTGAACAGCGCCGGCGCTAATGCCCCTTGGCGCGCAACGACGACGCGCTCGCTCAGCACCGGCACGCTCAGCCGTACCTCGGGCAGATGCCGGAGCAGCGAATCCAGCGCGCCAATCTCCCGCAGCGCTCTCCCCTGCTCCGGAAGCAGCAACAGATGCGGCTCCTGCTCCAACAGTACGGCGTAGATGCTGTCGTGCAGCCCTTTGAAGATGCTCGACACAATGGTCAGCGCCGACACCCCTATCGAGATGCCGAGCACGGAGAACCAGAAGATGAGCCGGGCAATCCCCCAGTGCTGCTTCAGAAGGAACCAACGCCGAGCAATTAGTAGCGCCGCTTGCCAGCTACCGCTCATTGCGTCACGACGATGAGAGACCGGCTCCGATACTCGCGTCCACTCTCCCGATCCCGCGCCTCCAGCAGCAAGATGTAAGCGCCCGGAGGCACCATCTCCCCCTGCTCCGTCCGCCCATCCCATACCAGGGAGCCCTCCGCAGCCGTGTAGGTTACATGCGCAAGGGTCTGAACAAGCTCCCCCTGTTCGCTGTACACTCGCGCCGTCAGCAGTGCCTGACGGAAGGGCAAGTGGTACTGCACCAGGCAGTAGGCGCGCTGCCCTGCATGCAACCGGAATGGGGCGGGCGCAACCTGCACCTCCCCACCACCACTGAGCGGAACTGCAATGCTGTTGGGCAGCCCTGGAGTTGCCCCCTCAGGAGCACCGCAACTGCTCCAAGAGGAGGCAGCAGCGGAGGGGAGTGCTGGATTGAGCTTCTCCAGGCTGATGCCGCGTGTGGCACCGCTTAGGAACGGATCGTGCCAGGAGGGGAGGTAGTACAGCGAGTCCACCACGACTCCGTTAGGGTCGCGGAGCAGCAGGAGGTCGCCGTCGTTGTTGAGCATGAGGTTTGTGGATGTGGTGAGGTTGGTTTTGGCTTGGGGGTGTTTAGTGATGATGGTGGAATCGCTTGCAATAACGGCAAATTGTCCCGGCGCAATCCGGATCCCCTCCCCAATCCGCACAAGCCGCCCGGAGGCATCCTCCAGAGTCCAACCCGCCAGGTCCACCGTGTCCCGATACAGGTTCACCAGCTCCACAAACTCCGGCTCCCCAGGGTGCGGCTCATACAGAATCTCGTTGATGCGCACGGGCAGCAGCTCCGCGCTGGCGAACAGCTCGCCCTCGCTTGTATCGTTCCAGCGCCGCTGGTCCTCTGCTGCGGTGACAGCAGCACGGTAGCGGTATCGGCGTCCCATCTCCTGTGCCGAAAAGAGGCTCCCGAGCTCCTCCCCCACCGTCCGCTGCTCGCCGGGGGAGAGTACGGGAAGCTGCCACTGCTGGCGCAGCTGCCACTGCCCCTCCCGCGCAATCCAGAGCGCAACGCTCGCCGCCTGCGGAAGCTGCTCACCGGTGTTGCGGACCGTGATCTCCAAGCGTGGTGGCAGCCCACGGACCACAACTCCCGCAAGGGCGAAATCCGCCGGCAGTGGCGTGACGCTATTGACCGCTCCCGGCGTTGCTCCCGCAGGCGCAATCGAAGGCTGCACATTGGAGGAGGCGTGCGCAGGCTCAGTAGCCAAGCGCCGCTCCAGCGAAACTCCAGCTCTCCCCCACCGCATCGAGTAGAAGAGGGAATCCACTACCGCCGAATCCGGTCGGCGCAGTACGACCACGTCCGTGGTGTTGTTCAGTGTCGGCAAGCGCAGCTCAACAAGCACTGCTTCGGGCGGAATTGCCCGCGCCTCCAGCAGTGCTGCCGTATCGCGGGTCAGCACCGCGTAGCCTCTCGGCGGCAATCGAAGTGCCGGCAATTGCACCATGCTCTTGAGGTCGGCAATCCACCACCCCTCCAGCGCAACGGCACTATCGGCGGTGTTGAACAATTCGACCCATTCCGGTTCCCCTGTAGGGGGAACGGGCATAACTTCGTTGACCACCACCTGTGCCCGCAACCCCAGCACGCCGAAGGCAAGCACAACACAGTGGCGAACATAGCCTCCCATCGCTATCCCTGGCAGTAGTGGCGCAAGCGTTCCAGGTCGGTCTCCTGCAGCAGTGCCACGACAATTTGCTCCAGCCCGCGCGCATCCGCTTCGGTGAAGCGCCCCAGACGGGGGCTATCCAGGTCCAGCACGCCGTAGAGCTCCGCTCCCCAGCATAGCGGTACCACGAGTTCGGCTTGCGTCTCCGGCGAGCAGGCGATGTAGCCGGGGAAGCGCGACACATCGGGCACAACGATGCTCTGCCGCCGTACCGCAGCCGTTCCACACACTCCCTTCCCCAGCAGAATCCGCTGGCACGCCGGTGCCCCTTGGAAGGGTCCCAGAACTAACTCCTGCCCCTCGCGGAGGTATACCCCAACCCAGTTGACCTCCGGCAGCCGCCGGTAGAGTAGGGCGACCATATTCGCCATGCGCGGGAGAGGGCTGCGCTCCTCCCCCCAGAGCCATTGCAGCTCCTCAAGGAGTTGCCCGTAATCCGTTCCAGGGAGCTGCTGCGTCATTGCTCAATATCGATCTGCGCCCGCTGGAGCCGCCCGGAGTAGTCGATGTAGACCGTCTTCCACTCGGTGAAGATGTCGAACACCGTCCACCCGCCCTCTCGATGCCCGTTGCCCGTTGCCTTGACGCCGCCGAAGGGCATATGTGCCTCCGCCCCAATCGTTGGGGCATTGACGTAGGTGATGCCCGCTTCCAGATCGCGAATCGCACGGAAGGCTGCCACGATATCGCGCGTGTAGATGGACGAAGACAGCCCGTAGTCGCTATCGTTCGCCAAGGCGATGGCATGCTCGAGTGAATCCACCAGCGTCACCGAGAGCACCGGACCGAAGATCTCCTCGCGGAAGATGGTCATCTCCGGCGTCACATCGGCGAAGATCGTCGGGGCAAAGAAGTAGCCATGCGCATACTCGCCCTCCGTGAGGCGATGCCCTCCCACCAGGAGCCGCGCTCCTTGGCGGCGCCCCAGCTCGACGTAGTGCTCAATCCGTTCCAACTGCCGCGCGTTGATGATGGGTCCGACGTTGACCCCTTCATCGAGCCCATTGCCCACCCGAAGCTGCTGAGTTGCAGCGCAGAGCCGTTCGAGGAAGTGCTCGGCAATATCCCGATGCAAAAGCAGCCGTGAGGTTGCCGTACAGCGCTGCCCACTTGTGCCGAACGCTCCCCAGAGCACGCCCTGGAGGGCTAAGTCCAGGTCCGCATCGGGCAGCACGATGAGCGGGTTCTTGCCGCCCATCTCCAGAGAGCACTTCTTGTTGAGCTCGCCGCACAGTGTGGCGATACGGCGCCCGACGGCGGTCGAACCCGTGAACGCGATCAGGCGCACGCCCGGATGGCGCACCAGTGCTTCTCCGGCTTCTGCATCGCCATGGACAACGTTGAAGACGCCCGGCGGGAGCCCCGCCTCCTGCAGAATCTCCGCCAAGAGATTCGCGCACAGGGGAGCGTCTTCGGAGGGCTTCCAGACAATCGTATTGCCCGCGACCAGCGCGGGGAAGATCTTCCAAGAGGGCACGGCGATGGGGAAGTTCCACGCCGTGATGATCCCGCAAACCCCTACGGGCATGCGGAAGGAGAGGTTGACCTTGTTGGGAAGCTCACTCGGCGTGGTGTAGCCGAACAGGCGCCGTCCTTCGGATGCGGCGTAATCGGCGGTGTCAATCGCCTCCTGGACATCGCCGCGCGCCTCGACCAAGGGCTTGCCCATCTCGCGCACCATTGCCCGCGCCAGCTCCTCTTTACGCTCCCGCAGGAGCTGTCCAGCGCGGCGCACGATCTCCCCCCGCTGCGGTGCCGGCACCAGGCGCCAGCTCCGGTATGCCTCCGCCGCAGCCTCTACCGCCAGCGCCACATCCTCTGCCGAGGAGAGCGGGAACTCCCCCACGCAGTCCCGCGTATCGGCAGGGTTGAGATTGCGGAAGGTGCGCCCACTCCGACTGGGCACCCACTGTCCGGCAATGTAGTTGAGCAGTTGCATGGCGGCATTCCTCTCTGTGCGGCGCGAATTTACGCAACGGCATATAGCGGCTCCGCTGAACGCGCGTTCATCAACTTGTTAGCGCCCGCTCGTCAATTTGTGTGGTAGCCCTCATTGTCCTTTTATTGCTCGTTCAGCGGTGTCCAGGCAATTTCGCAGTGCAGTTCGGTGCATGTTGAACCTCTCAGGTCCTACCCATGAAGCGCCTCATGGTAGCGGCGCTGGCTCTGGTGATGAGCAGCGCCATGTGGGTGGCTGCGCAGACGCAGCAGACCAAGCCGGCAACTCCGGCAACTCCAGCAAAGCCGGCAACTCCTGCAACCCCGGCAACTCCAGCAAAGCCGGCGCCGGAAGCAACAGCAACGCAGCAGGAGTCTGCCGCTAAGCCACACAAGGCGAAGAAGCACGCCAAGCGCCACAAGAAGGAGAGCAGCAAGCCCTCCAGCGAGCAGCCCAAGTAATCCGGTAGCGCGTGCTGCACTACAACAGCGCCGGGCACCACGCCCGGCGCTGTTTGTTATCGAGCAAGCGCTATTTTCGTGGCGCTCAAGCCAGGCAGTGCGTCATGCGCTACGCAGACAACATCCTGCAGCTCATCGGGAAGACCCCTCTGGTCAAGCTCAACCGCGTCACCGAAGGGATTGCCGCTACGGTGCTGGTCAAGCTGGAAAGCCGCAATCCCGGCGGCTCGGTCAAGGACCGCATCGGCATTGCCATGATCGAAGCCGCCGAGCGCGAGGGGCGCCTCCGCCCGGGCATGCTCATTGTGGAACCCACCAGCGGCAATACCGGCATCGGTCTGGCGCTGGCAGCCCGCATCAAGGGCTACCAATGCCTCTTCGTCATGACCGATAAAGCCTCGCAAGAGCGCATCCGCTACCTCCAGGCGCTCGGCGCCGACGTGCTCATCGTCCCTTCGGCTGCCAGCCCCAGCTCCCCGGAGTACTACTTCAACGTTGCCCAGCGCCTGGCACAGGAGCTGCCCAACGCCATCATGCTGAACCAGTACGACAATCCCGCCAATCCGGCAATCCACGAGCAGACGACCGGACCCGAAATCTGGCACGACACCGAAGGGCGCATCACCCACTTCGTCGCCGGCATCGGCACCGGCGGCACAATTACAGGCGTGGCGCGCTTCCTCAAGCGCATGAACCCCGCCATCCGGGTCATCGCTGCCGACCCGGTCGGCTCGGTCATCAAAGGCTACAAAGAGACCGGACGCATCGGAGAAGCCCTCCCCTACCTGGTCGAGGGCATCGGGCAGGAGCGCATTCCGGGCAATCTGGACATCGGGCTCATCGACGAGGTCATCAGCATCAGCGACCGGGAGTCCTTCCTGATGGCGCGCCGCCTGGCACGCGAGGAGGGCATCTTCTGCGGCGGCTCCTCTGGAACGAATGTTGCCGCTGCGCTCCACGTTGCCCGGCTGTTGCCCGCCGATGCCGTCGTGGTCACACTCATCTGCGATACCGGCGAACGCTACCTCTCGAAGCACCACTCCGAGGAGTGGCTCCGACAGCATCAGCTGCTCGATGTGGGGCAGTTCTCGCTCAAATCCGTGCTGCAGAGCAAGCTCGCGCGCGGACGTGTGCCCGCGCTCGTTGCCGTCTCTCCTAACCACTCCGTCCAGGAAGCACTGCAACTGATGCACCAGTACGAGCTATCTCAGCTTCCGGTCATCCAGGACCGCCACGTCGTGGGAACGGTGCGCGAGAATCGCCTTCTGAAGCTGCTGCTGGACAACCGGCACGTGCTGGAGCAGCCCGTCCGCCTGCACATGGAGGAGCCGCTACCCGTCGTGGATGCCCACACGAGCATCCAAGGCGGGATCGACATCCTCCGGGAGCATCCCGCAATCGTGCTGGCGGAGTTCGGGCATCTGCTGGGGGTTATCTCCCGACACGACCTCCTGGAGTACCTCTGAACTGAAGCCGTCCAACGACTCCAGCCGAAGATGCGAGCTCTGGTCACGGGCGCAACCGGCTTTATTGGAAGCCACTTGGTGGATGCACTGCTGGAACGCGGCATCGAGGTGCGCTGCATCGTGCGCCGAAGCAGCAACCGGCGCTGGCTCACGGGCAAACCGGTCGAACTCGTCGAAGCCTCGCTCGATGCTCCCGATACGCTCCCCCGAGCCCTCCAGGGCGTGGATATCGTCTTCCACATCGCCGGCGTCATTGCCGCGCGCACCTTCCAGGAGTTCCTCCGGGGCAATCGGGATGCAACCGCGAACCTGTTGCACGCCACCCTGCGCTTTGCCCCGAACGTCAAGCGATTTCTCTTCCTGAGCAGCCTGGCAGCCGTCGGACCGGCGCCGTCGCTCAGCGAGCCCGTCACCGAGGACACCCCTTACCATCCCATCACCGCCTACGGTCGCTCCAAGCAAGCTGCCGAAGAGGTGGTGCTTGCTGCCCGCACGGAATTGCCCATCACGATTGTGCGCCCGCCAGCGGTGTACGGTCCGCGCGATGCAGCAACGCTGCCCTTCTTCCGGGCGATTCGCTACGGGCTTGCTCCCATCATCGGGCTGCGCGAGAAGTACCTGAGCCTTGTGCACGTGCGCGACCTGGTCGAAGGCATTCTGCTGGCAGCCTTTGCCGAAGCCGCCATCGGGCGGGTCTACTTCATCAGCTCCGAGGAGTTCTACACCTGGTACCAGCTCAGCGAGATCGCCCGCGTCGCCCTGGGGCGGCGCCGAATTCTGCGGCTGCGCATCCCGCACGCTGTGGTCATGGGCGTTGCCAGCATCGCCGAGGTCTCCGGCTGGCTGCTTTCGCGCCCACCGGTCTTCGACTTTGAGAAGGGGCGGGATCTGCTGCAGCCCTACTGGATCTGCTCCACCGAGCGGGCACGCCGCGAGCTGGGCTACCGCCAGCAAGTCGGGCTTGCCGAGGGGATGCACGAAACTGTTGCCTGGTACCGTGCGCAGGGGTGGCTCTAAGGCGTGCGCATGAGGCGCTTCCCGTTGGTACAGCTCTTCGCGACGGTGCTGGTTATTGCCACCGCCCTTGCCATTGGCGGAGTGGTGCTGCTATGGGAGAGCCTTCCTCCGCAACGTGCTTCGGTACAGCTTGCAGGGCTTTCGGATACGGTCCGCATCTGGCGCGATTCGCTGGGCATCCCCACCGTTGCTGCTCGGCGGAGTTGGGATGCCTTCGCTGCGCTGGGCTACCTGCACGCACAGGATCGGCTCTGGCAGATGGACCTGCTGCGGCGCGTCGCCTACGGAAGGCTTGCCGAAATCCTGGGCGCGGAGGCACTACCGCTGGACCAGCTCATGCGGGCGCTCAACTTTGCTGGCTTGGCGCAGCAGCTCTGGGAACGATTGCATCCGGTATCGCGCCGGATCTTGGCTGCCTACAGCTCCGGCGTCAACGCTTGGCTCAGCGCGCACCGCAACCGTCTCCCGCTGGAATTCGACCTCCTGGCGTACGCGCCCGACACTTGGCAGCCGCAGCATTCGCTGGCGATTGCCCGCCTGATGGCGTTCGACCTGGCATTTGCCTTCTGGAGCGATATCGCCTGCGGAAGTCTGGCATCGGAGCTGGGGCTGGAACGCGCCCGAGAGCTGCTGCCCAGCCCTTCGCCAACGGCACCAGCGGTGCTGGAGGAGTTCCCCACCGCTCCGCCTCCACCGCCGGCGAGTGCACCCGCTCAGCCCGGGCTTGAGGGGCTTTCCCTGCAAGGGTTCTCAGAGTGGGCAACGGCTTTGACGGCGTTGGGACAGCGCTGGCGCTTTGGCTCTGCTCACGGGAGCAACGCCTGGGCAGTCCGCAGCGGAGGCACCGCCGTGCTGGCAAACGACCCCCACCTGGTCTTGGGCTTGCCTGCGCGCTGGTATCCGGTTGCTCTCATCTCGCCGGAGTACACCGCCGCCGGGCTTACCCTCCCTGGATTGCCGCTCATCATCATCGGGCGCAACCGCGAGATCGCCTGGGGCGTCACCAACGTCATGCTCGATGATTGCGACTTCTTCATCGAGCGGCTCGACACCGCCGATGCCCTCCGCTACTGGGATGGCACGCAGTGGCGCTCATTTGAACGCCGGCGCGAGCGCATCCCTGTTCGCCATCAAGCACCGGTGCAGGTGGAGTTCCTGCATTCGCACAACGGGGTCATCGTCTCGGATGCCCATCTCTTCAACGCTCCGCAGCTACTGTTTCGGCGGCGTGGGGATACGACGCGGAATCCCTTCCTGCGGCGCTACCGAGTGAGCCTGCGCTGGACCGCCATGGCTCCAAGCGACGAGGTGCTTGTGGCATACCGCCTGGGGCAAGCCCGCTCGTGGGAGGAGTTCCGCCGCGCCTTGCGGGGCTGGGGTGCTCCAGCCCTCTGCTTTGTCTACGCCGACCGTCGCGGCAATATCGGGGTACAGCCGGCAGGCTTCCTGCCTCGGCGGGATACGACGCTTCCGGAGTGGGTCTGGGCTTTCCCGCTGCCTGGATGGGACACCCGGTACCGCTGGCAGGCTCTGGACTCGCTGACGTCGCTTCCGCCACTGTTTAACCCCGCACAGGGGTTTGTCGTGAGCGCTAATCAGCAGTTGTTCCGCCACTCTCGGCGCTACCTCTCCTACATCTGGGAGCCACCGGAGCGTGCACAGCGCATTGTGGAGCTCCTCCTGCAGCGGGGGCGAGCCAGCCCTCTGCAGATGCGCTGGATGCAGCAAGATGTGGTCTCGCCCTACGCCCGGGAGCTGCTGCGCGAACTGCTTCCCCGGCTGCGCCGCCTGAGCCGCTCCCCCCAGGAGAGCACCGCTGTTGCGCTGCTTGAGCGCTGGGGATACGACTTCGCCCCGCACGTCCCCGCCGCAAGCATCTTCGCTGCCCTCCTGCAGGAGCTGCTGGAACAGACCTTTGGGCAGCACCTCCCGGCGCGCCTGCTTCGGGAGTACCTCTTCCTGAGCAATCTGTCGCTGCGCCGCCTGATGGAGCTGATACGCACACCGGGCTCCCCCTGGTTTGACAATCCCCGGACCCCCGCGCGTGAAACCCTGGAGGAGGTGCTTCAGCACAGCTTCCGCCGCGCTCTCGAGCGCCTATACCAGCACTTCGGCACCGAGGATATGGCGCAGTGGTCCTACGGCAAACTCCACACCTTGCTGCTGCAGCATCCCCTGGGAGAGCATCCGCTGTTGCGCGCGCTGTTCTCGCGCGGACCCTTCCCCAGTGCCGGCGCACCGACGACGGTCAATGCCGGGGAGTGGAAGCTCTGGGAGCCCTTTGCCCAAACCATCGGGGCATCGGCACGCGTTGTTGCGCAGCTCAGCGACAGCCTGCTTGCGGTTGCTCTCCCCGGCGGCGTCTCCGGACACCCGCTCAGCCCGCACTACATGGACCAGTTCACGCTGTGGCGCGTGGGAGGGTTCGCTCAGCTCAGCCTGAGGCATCCTGCCGGAACGCCTGCGGTGCTATTGACACCGGCACCGCGCCAGGGGGCTTCTCCGTAGTTTTGCGCGTGCGTCTCCCAACGGCGTGAGTGCTCCCGTGAGCCTGGATATCCGCCCGGAGTGTGCCGTTGTTGGCGTTTACAACCATCCGAACGCCTCGGTCATTGCGTACTACTGCCTCCACGCCCTGCAGCACCGAGGGCAGGAAGCCACCGGTATCGTCTCCTCCTACTGGGACGAGGCACGCCGGCGCCGCCGCTTCGTTGCCTACAAGGGCGAAGGGCTCGTGCTGGAGGTCTTCTCGCACCACGTCCTGCAGGAGGTGCTCATCGGGGATGCTGCCATTGGACATAACCGCTACTCCACGACGGGGAGCTCCCAGCGGGCGAACATCCAGCCCTTCCACATCTCCTACCGCATGGGGAACCTGGCGCTGGCACACAACGGCAACCTGACCAACACCCGCCAACTGCGCGCATGGCTGCAGGAGGAGGGCGCCATCTTCCAGAGCACGACCGATAGCGAGCTCTTCCTGCACCTCATTGCCCGTAGCCGCCAACCCACGCAGGTTGAGCAGATTCGGGAAGCCCTGCAGCAGGTTCGGGGAGCCTACTCCCTGGTGCTGCTCACCGATACCGCACTCATCGCCGTGCGCGATCCCCACGGCTTCCGTCCGCTGGCGCTCGGACGGCTCCCTCTGCGCGATGGGCAGTACACCTACGTTGTGGCTTCGGAGACGTGCGCCTTCGACCTCATCGGTGCCGAGTACGTGCGCGATGTTGCCCCAAACGAGATCCTGGTCATTGACTACGACACCGTGCAGAGCGGCACCCTCAAAAGCTACCCAATCGTGGATAACCCCCCGCAGGCACGCCACTGCATCTTCGAGTTCATCTACTTCGCGCGCCCGGATAGCTTCATCTTCGGGCACAGTGTGGACAAAGTCCGCCGCAAGCTCGGCAAAAGCCTCGCCGAGGAGAGCCCCGTTCGCCCGAGCGACCCCAACGACGAGGTCGTGGTCATCTCCGTTCCCGATAGCGGCAACACCGCCGCTATCGGCTACGCACAGGTCAATCAGGCGCAGGGGATCCCAACCCGCTTCGACATCGGGCTCATCCGCAGCCACTACGTTGGGCGCACCTTCATCGCTCCGGAGCAGGACCAGCGCGAGTTCAAGGTCAAGACCAAGTTCAACATCGTCCGAGGCGTGCTCCGCGACAAGATCGTCGTCGTCGTGGACGATTCCATCGTCCGTGGCACCACCTCGAAAGCCCTCGTCCAGCTCATTCGGGAGGCAGGTCCGCGCGAGGTGCATCTGCGCGTTACCGCTCCGCCGATTCGTTACCCCTGCAAGTACGGCATGGACTTCCCCAGCCGCCAGGAGCTCATCGCCAACTACTACGACTCGGAGGAGCAGATTGCCTGCGCCCTTGGGGCGGATTCGCTGCACTACCTTTCGCTGGAGAAGCTCCTCCTCTCCGTTCCCCATGCGCCCGGCGAGGGCTACTGCACTGCCTGCTTCACCGGCGAATACCCCGTGCCCATCGAGCCCGAAGCCGATAAGTACGTCACCGAAGCATAGCCTCCCTCCAGGAAGCAGCGCCCCTCACCGAGGCTCCGCCACAGTGTGACCCTGGCATCACACCCTCCGCAGCAAGCACCTTCGCGGAGGTGCCGAGCATGCCAGCTCCCCTGTGCGCGGCGCATCACAGCGGGCACAGAGGGGGTGTTGCCTCATCTCATTGTGAGGCAATGACTTTTGCTTCAGGCACGCCGTTTGCACTTCCCTGCCACAAGTGTCACAATCAAAGGATTTGGAGATGTTGCAGCTTACAAAGCATGCACAGGAGCGAATGCGGCAACGTGGCATTGACTACTGGGCGCTGGCGCTGGTATGGGTATTCGGCGATGTGCAGCACTGCCGCGACGGTCAGAGCGTATGCCTGAACAAGCTAGGCTCGCAGAAGATGTCTGCGCTATTCCGCACCCCCTTCGAGCAGCTCACCCGCAAACAGCACGACGACCTGTACGCCGTTGCCAAACTGCTTGGGCGCCCCATTAGTGCCCCCGAGCTACGTGCGCTCCAGAGTGAACTGCGGCAGTACCTCAAGCGCCATGAGGGCAAGCTTCGGAAGCTCTATCTCGTGCTCAGCGGCGATGGGGCAATCATCACCGTTGCATACCGGTAGCTTAGCCTCTGCTTTCGGCGTGGGAATTTCCCACGGCGGTAGCGGTGCGCCATTCCTCAAGCGAGAGCTCCCGCAGCAGCGTGACCGCATGCTCGGTGACAGCAAGGAGCAGGACCCGCTCGCCCAGGCGTACAGCGTAGAGCATTGCTTTCGGGGGAAGAGGAAGCCGAGCCAGGATAGCAAGCTGCCCGCCTCTGTGCCCTGCAGTGCTCAGGTTCCAGCGCCGCAGCCAGTAGGCTCCCAACAGCAGGAGCAGCAGGAAGCCCACAACGATGAGGAGCGACCGCAGGAGAGCACCTTCGGGCATCTCACCGACGCAGCCCCCGAAGCCGTTCCGCCGGTTCGACCAGCGTCGTGATACGGATGCCAAAGTGCTTGTCGATCACGACGACCTCGCCTTCGGCGACCTTCTTGCCGTCGATGAGGATATCCACAGGGTCGCTGATGAGCCGGTCGAACTCGATAACCGAGCCACGTCCCAGCCGCAGAATGTCGCGAATGTACATCGTGGTTCGCCCCAGCTCCACCGAAACCGGCAGCTGGATGCTGTAGAGCAGTTCCAGCCTGGGGTCAGAGAGCAACTCCGAGGCTTCCCCTTGCTGAGTGCTCGTAGCGGCTGAGGAGGGCTGCTCCTCGGCGCTCGCGCTGGCTTCAGCAGCGGCGGTGTACTCCTCCTGGAATTCCTGCTGGGTCTCCTGGGTTTCCATTTCGGTACCCGAGCTTGTTCAACCAATCTCCTCCGGCTCAATGGGACGAATCACGCGAACGGCTCGGCGCTCGCCGATGCGTCCTGGTCGCACCCACAGCTTGTACTGCCCTTGGATGAGCAGCGGGAGTTCCGCCGTGACCGGCGTATCCAGCCGGAGTACATCCCCGACTTTGAGCCGGAGCAGCTCCCCGACGGTGATGGTTGTACGCCCCAGCTCGACACTCACCTCCAGGGGAATCGTCTGCAGGTGCTTGTACATCACCAGCATGCTCTGGCGCTGCTGCTCCGGAGCAGCTGCATGCACCACCTGCGGTCGCTCCAAGCGGCTCAGGACATCCTCCAGGGCAAAGGTCGGGTAGCAGATGCTCATGGCGTAGGTGTGGATCCCCACGTTCACCTGCAGCCCGATGACGACAACGATCTCCGAGGCTGAGGCGATTTGCAGAAAATCCGGTTGCGTCTCCAGCCGCAGCAAGCGGAAACGCATTTGGGCGGTCATCTGCCAGCTCTCCTCCAGCACCCGCAGCAGATGCTCCATAACCCCTTTGAGCACCGCCTGCTCAATTGGCGTAATCGTGCGTGCCTTCTGCGGCGGCGTGCTGGCGTCGCCCCCCAGCAGGCGCTCCACAATCAGCAGCGCCAATTGCGGACTGAGCTCGATGATACCGCTGCGCTCGGTGCCCTGCAGTTCGAACACGTACAGGCAGCTCGGGCGCGACAGCGTCAGCAGGTACTCCGAGTAGAAGAGCTGGTCAACGGAGACAACCGAGATGGACACCAGCGCTTGCAGCCGCGACAGCAGGTAGTACGCCGCTGTCTCGGCAAAGGTCTCGTGGATGGATTGCAGCGAACGCAACTGGGTCTTGGAGATTCGGTTGGGGCGGCGGAAATCGTACGGCAGAATCTGCTTGGGCTGCTCTTTGAGCAGTTGGTCCACCTCGACGGTGCCGGCGGAGATCCCCGCCAGCAGCGCGTCAATCTCCTGTTGTGTCAGCACCGCTGCCATCGGTCACTGGATGACGAACTTGGAGAAGTACACATTCCGCAGCCGAATCCCCGGAAGCACGTTCGACAGCTCCTGCCGCAGCCGCACCCGAAGGGAATCGCGCGCCCCGTTCGCCTGCAGCTCCTCAATCGAGTAGGAGGAGACCACCGACATGATGCGGTCCCGCACCGGGATCATCAGCTCCTGGCGCACCTTTTCGGCATACTTCGCATTCTCCACCTCCAGCCCCAGGGCAACCAGCACGTAGCGCGAAGAGGAGCCCCGCGGGTTGACCACCAAGTCCTCCACCGGAACGATCACCCCCGTGGGGACCTCTGCTGCTGATTCCGCCTGCACTGGCTCGGCGCTCGGATGCTGTCCACCAGCGCTCCCTCCAGAGGGGCGCAGCAGCCAGAAGAGCAGCCCCCCTTGAACCACCAGCACGCCGACAATGATGCCCAAGAGCACCGGGAGGCTAATTCCCTTGCCCCCCTTTGCTTCCTTGGTGTCCTTCTCCTCCGCCATCGCCGTTCACCTGGGCAAGTTCACCGCATTCGGAAATATCGGACGCAAGTGCAAAAGCTCAAGCCATGCCCGAGGGCACTGCCGACGGGCGTCCAATGCTGTGGTACTCGAAGCCCCGCTCGAGCATCTCCTCCGGGCTAAAGAGGTTACGCCCATCGAAGATGAGCGGCTGCCGCATCCGGCTGCGCATGAGCTCGAAATCTGGGTTGCGGAATTCGTTCCACTCGGTTGCAATCACGAGCGCATCGGCGCCCTCCAGGCACTCGTACATCGAAGCGGCATACTGCAAGCGCTCCCCGTAGCGGCGCTGTACATTGGGGAGCGCTTCCGGATCGTAGGCTCGCACACAGACCCCAGCATGCAACAGCGGGTCAATGACGCGAAATGCCGGAGCCTCGCGGATGTCATCCGTGTTAGGCTTGAACGCCACGCCCCAGAGGGCAACACAGCGTCCGTGCACCGGCTCCAAGCGCTTGAGTATCCGCCCCACAAAGCGTTCCGCCTGCGCGTGGTTGACCTCCTCGATTGCCGGAATCAGCTGGAAATGCACCCCCAACGAGCGTGCCGATTGCACAAGCGCACGCACATCCTTGGGAAGGCAGCTCCCTCCATAGCCCAATCCCGCAAACAGGTACCGCTTGCCAATCCGGCTATCCGAGCCAATGCCCAAGCGCACCTTTTCGATATCAGCCCCTAAGGCTTCGCAGTATGCCGAGAGCTCGTTCATGAAGGAGATGCGCAGCGCCAGCATCGCGTTGGCGGCGTATTTGGTTAGCTCGGCGCTGGTCTCGTCCATCACGTAGATGGGATTCCCACTGCGCACAAACGGCTCGTAAAGCTCCCGTAGAACATGCTCTGCCCATGCATCGCGCGTGCCGATGATGACCCGCTCCGGCTTCATAAAGTCTTCTACCGCCGTGCCTTCGCGCAGGAACTCCGGATTGCTCGCCACAACCACGCGCCGGTCCGGTAGCCGCTGCGCAAAGAGCGCTTGCAACCGTTGAGTTGTCCCCGGCGGCACGGTGCTCTTGGTCACAATCAAGCGGGGCTCGTGCACACTGTCCTGCTGCAGCAGTGTTGCAATGCGCTCGGCAACGGCAAAGACGTGCTGCACATCGGCGGAGCCATCCTCCTGCGGCGGAGTTGGCAAGCACAGCAACACCACCGTCCCAAAGCGCACAGCCTCGGCAAGGTCGGTTGTGAAGCGTGCCCGCCCGTTGCGCAGATTGCGCTCCAACAGCACACCCAAGCCGGGTTCGTAGATGGGCAACTGTCCACGGTTGAGCTGCTCGACCTTCTGCTGGTCAATGTCCACGCACACGACGTGGTTGCCCGTCTCGGCAAAGCACAATCCCGTGACCAGCCCCACGTAGCCGCTGCCTACGACCGCAATCCGGTACGCCATTGCTCATTGCAGCTCGAAGACAAACGTGATGATGCCGACCATCTCCACCGCAGACTCAATCGGGTTGAAACGCCACTGCCGCAAGGCTTGGATGGCGATGCGCTCCAGCACCGGATCGCTCCGCTCCACGGGAAGGATGCTGGCAACGCTGCCATCCGGGCGCACGGTGAAGCGCAAGCGCACACGCCCGCTGACATTGTACCCCGGGGGATAGGTCGGGAGCACCTTGGAAAGCACGATGCGGTTGCCTCCGCCACCCCATTCGATGCCGTACCCCAAGCCGCGCCCGGGTCCGCTGCCCTGGCGTCCCAGCCCTGCGCCGGTGGGGTCGCCCTCAGGAGTGCCCACTGCCCTTGAGCTTGCCGGAGCAGCGTTCTCCGTGAGGGCTTTATCCGGCGTAGTCGGAGCCGGACGGGGAATGCCCTCCGTCGCGCTTGCATATGCCCGCTGACGGCTTGCCCCTTTCGGCTGTGCGTCCTCCAGGGGATTCCGCGGTGGCTTCGCGCGCACGGCTTGCCCCTCCGGGCTCAGATTCCCGCCCGCCGGCGTTTGCCCTTCGCCCCATCCCAGCGACAGCAGCTCGATGGGGATGCTGCGCACTTCACGGCTGGGTGGGGGTTCCGGCTGCCATCGCACAAAGAGCAGCAGCAGGAACAGCAGACCATGCAGCAGGAGCGAGAGCAGGAAGGCACGGGCAAGAAGCCGATCCCATGGGATCCGCACATAGAGCACACCACCTTCGGATGAGGACCGGCGCAGCATCTCCATTTCAGCGCACCCGTACAATCCAGGCGTTGGAGAACCCTGCCGCCAAAGCCGCTTGCTCTGCCTCAAGACGAGTTGCATAGCTTCCAAAGCGTACGCGCCACCAGGTGCGCTCACGAATGCGATGTGGCACCACCACCACGCCCGATATCCCCATCCGCCGGAGCTGCTCGGCTACCTGCTGTGCATCCTCCGGCGACGGCGAGGCGTAGACCTGCACCATGAATTCGCCCACCTCCGATAGCACCGTTGGCTCCGGACGCGCTCGCGGAGGCTGTGCAACAGCAATCCTCCGCTGCGGAGGGGGCGGTGATGTTGCCGCAATCGGTCTGCGCGGCTGCGCCTCTGCCGCCTGTGTGGGCAGCGCGGGAGCAGAGGTGATGCCGGAGGGCGGCGCCATCGGCTGCTGCAACTCCGGCGACGGTACCCTCGGTGCTGTCTGCACACCAAGCTCCGCAGGAGCCGCTGCCTCTGGGAACTCCACCGGAGGGATTGCCGTCACCGAGCGCATCGGCACCGGCAGCACCGGTGCCGCCGAGGGTGCCGGGGGCGCCTCCGGTACCACCTCCGAAGGCTTCGATCCCATCGGCGGGCGCACGACCCCGAACCAGACCAATGCCCCAATCACCCCGATAACCACAACCGCCAGCACCAGCTCCAGCGGGATTCGCCGCCTCCGCCGTGGAGCCTCCACCGAGCTCCCCTGCTCCGGCAGTACCGTCACAGGAGCTGCAGCGGTCGGCGGCTCCGCTGCAGGCTCCACATCCGCTTGGGTCGGGTGCACCGGGAACTCTGCCAGGTCCAGCTCCACCGGAGCAGATGGGCGCTGCGGCTGCTGTCTCCTGAGCGGCGATATTGGCTCCTCGCCGTACGGCTCCCGTTCAGTGCGCGCATCTCGGCGCGTTCGAGAGCGCTCCAGCTCCTCCTGGAGGATCCGCACCAGCTCCTCATCCAGCGCGAGCAGCTCTTGGGCAGAGGGCTGTGCTGGAGGCTCCGGTGGTGCGCTGCTCGACTGCGCTTGCGTCGCGCCAGCCCGGAAGCTGGGCAGGAAGGTCTCCGGAGCGTCCTCCGGCAGAAAGTCCGTCAACTGCTCCGCTGCAACGCGTTCCATCAGCGGTACCACCGTGTCAGCAGTTGGACAAAGATCCTGCGCTCAGGATAGCCTGCCCAGCGGAGGATTTCCGCATTGAGCGCGTTATCCACGCGAATGCCAAGCTCGAGCCCTTCCACCAGACGGTAGCCTGCCTGAGCAAATAGCCGCACATACGCCGGCAGGGCAGGACCATCCTCTCTCCAACGCTGTGCGACAATCTCCGTGCCAAGTAGAGCGCTCCACTGGGCTGCCCAGCGGTGCTCTGCTGTGGCGCGGAGCACGGCGGGCGCGTAGTAGGGTGCGCGTTCCCGTCCAGGCACACTGGCACTCCCAAGCTGCACTTGAGCACCGAAGCGCGTCGATGGCAGTGGCTGCCACAGTGCCACGATGTGGAGTTCCTGAGCATGCAGCCGGAGCCCCTGTGGGTGCAGACTGGAGTCCTCCACCACACGCCAGGAATACCAGCCATCCACGGAACGGAGCTGCAATGTTGCCTCTACCGCCAGCTCCGGCGCCGGAAGCAATGCCACGCCAAAGGCACCCACAAAGCCCTCCCGGAGCAGCTCTGGCAGCTTTCCCAGCGCGGTGTAGGGGTTCTCTGCAAGGAGCTGTCCCAAGCTCCGCTCGCGCCATCCTGAGCGAAGCTCCCCCACAAGGCGCCATACAGGCTGCAGAGCATACTGTGCCTGAAGCTGCACAAGCGGGGTCAGCAGTGCAGTTCCATCGTACTGATGCCCCACCTGCAGTCCCCCCTTCAGGTCCACAAAGAGCCGCTCGTGTTGCAGCGCCGTTGCTGCCTGGACCGAGGCAAGGAGCTGCGTCTCCTCCATCTGCTGTTGGAGCAGCAGCTGTCCGGAAAGCTCTATCTCGCGCTCCAGCAGGGCAGCCGTTCGCAGGAGTCCGTGCAGCCGGAGGAGCCGTTCGGTCTGCTCCCGCTCCTCCTGCCGCAGATGCGCAAGTTCAAGAGCTGCCCCAAGAGCATAGCTTGTGGGGTCCGCCCTGCCCTGCATCTCCACAGCGGCAGCAAGCAGCAGAAGGGCTCTCCGCAGCAGCGCCGGATTGGCATAGAGCCGATAGCGGCGCCAGTCTCCCTCCACCCCGACTCGCACCCAATGCTGCTCGAAGTCGAAGAGCCTCGGCAGCGGGGCTCTCAACGATGCCGCGAGTGCAAGCCCGCTGGAATCGGCTCCTTGACGGTCTCCTTGCGTTGCCGCAAGCTGCGCGGTGCCGGAAAGCTCAAGCCCATCGCGGTGTACGAAGGCGCCCCCTCCAAGCTCTGCACTCCCATACTGTCCCAGAGCCCCGTACAGGAGCAGCTTTCGCGGGCGAGGCAAGCCCAGTGTGTCCGGGAACGGAGGGATTGGGAGCGCGCCGAGCAGTAGATGCTTGCGGAGCGGATTGAGGCTATCCAATACCACCGCCGGCAGAGGAGCCGAAGGCTGCGGAGGCTGCTTTACCCCGGTTGGGATGCGCCGCTCCTCCTTGCCGATGATGACCAGCTCCGGGAGCTCGAGTGTGGGTGGTTGTGGCTGCTGTGCAGTTGCGGTGTGGAGTGTGGAGATTGCAATAACGGCAAATAAACGCTTCATGGGCGTCGCCGCGGCAGTCTGTTCAACCGTGCCTGTGCGGTCTTGCCGAACTCATCCCCGGGGCGAAGGTTCAGGAGCACTCGGTACACCTCCGCTGCCGCCTCCGGGCGACCTAACTGCTCGTAGCACTCCCCCAACTGCAGCAAGCCCAGGGAGTACCAATCCTCCCGCCCCCGATGGGAGAGCCGCAACTGCTCGAATGCCCGTGCGGCGCTATCATACTGCCGCTGGCGCATCCATGCCTCCCCAAAGCGGTAGAGCGCCTCAGCCCCCAGCGCATCCTCCCGCGCAATGAGCGGTGCCAGGACCGAGCGCACTGAATCATACGCTTCGCGCGCGCGCCAGTAGAGAGCCAGTTGCAGCCGCGCCTGGGCAGCGAACTCCGTCTGCGGATACAGGGCAATCAGGCGCTGCAGCTCCATCACCATGCGGAGCGTATCGGCGCGGGAATACGCCAGCAACCCCCGATGTAGCAACGCCTCTGCTGCCGTCAGGCTATCCCCCGCCGCGGCGACCACGCCGTAGAGTGAATCGGCGGTCCTGGGATCCACCCGAGCCTTCCAATGCGCGTACTCCAGCATCCCCTGAAGGGTCTGGGAGCTCTGCGGGTAGGTTCGCCGGAGCTGTTCGAGCAGTTCGGCAGCGCTTGGTTCATCCGCAAGCGCAATTGCACTGCGCAGAGCCCAGAGGAGCGCCTCGGGTGTACGTTCGTTGTAAGGGTAGCGGCGGACGAATTCTCGGTACTCCTGCAAGGCATCGCGGTAGCGCTGTTCGGCAAAGAGCAGCTCAGCGCGCCGCAAGCGAGCTTCCTGCTCCAGGCGAGTTGCAGGGAAGCGCTGCGCAATGGTATCCGCCCAGCGGTAGGCTTCCTCCGAGCGCCCCAGCATGACGAGCGTGTACTGCACGCTCTGCACAGCTTCGGCAGCGAACGGGCTATTGGGATACTGCTCGACGACCGTCCGGTACGCCGTGAGGGCATCCTCCCAGCGCCCCATGTTGTAGTAGGCGTTTCCGATTGCAAACCAAGCGCGGGCAGCGATCTCGGGGGAAGGTTGTGTGGCCAACAGCCCTCGGAGCCGTTCCAGAGCAGCCTCGTAGTTGCGCTGCTGGAACGCAATCCAGGCGAGCATGTACAGTGCTTCCGGCGCCAGAGGCGAGTTCGGATACGCGCGGGCGAAGGTGCGGAAGGCTTGCTCGGCAGCGCTGAACTCCCGTAGGCGGTAGAGCACGTAGCCATACTGGTACGCGGCGTATTCGGCATAGGGTGTGTTGGGGAAGCGCCGTGATAGCTCATGGTACTGCTCGGCTGCGCGCCGGTATTGCCCCAGCATGTATAGAGCATCGGCGCTCCGGAGCAGGGCTTCTGCGGCAAAGCGCGACTGCGGAAACTCCTGTATCAGGCGCTCAAACCAAAACACCGCGCGCTCCAACTGCTGGAGCCGAAACGCGCACCACCCGATGCTGTAGAGCGCCTCCTCACGGCGTGCGCTTTGGGGATAGCGCAGCAGCACCTGTTCGTAGGCTTCCGTTGCCTGGGCGAGCTCTCCGACCCGATAGTGCGCCTCCGCCAGCCAGAAGAGGATCTCATCGCCCTGCAGTGCGCGGTCGCGGTACTCTGCCCAGAGCCGTTGCAGGAGAGGAAGTGCTGCCTCCGGCTGCCCCAACGCCAGCAGGCTTCTTCCCAGCCCCAGAAGGGCATACTCACGGTAGCGATGGGGGTTGGGCAATTGCAGCGAATCCGCCGTTGCAAGGAGCTGCTCCGCCGTCTGGAACAGGCGCACCGCCTCCCTCCACTGCTGCTGCTGGTAGAGGCTCTCACCGAGCAGGAGTACCGCGGTCAGCAGTGTGGGCAGATCTGCCGCCTCGCGCCGAGCCTGCTCCAGGAAGAGCTGGGCACTCTGGTAGCGGCGCTGCTCGTACGCGAGCTGCCCCAGCTCCAGCAATGCCCGCGCCGACCATCGCGAGTGGGGACGCAGGCTCAGCTCCAGCAGTTGTTGGCGTGCTGCGGCGGTATCTCCGAGCCGCTTGCGGGCGATGGCGCCGTAGAGCTCCGCCAATTCCGCAATCTCCTGCTGCGGGCTTGTCCGCAGCTCGTCGAACCGTTGTAGGGCATCGGCGGTGCTTCCTCGGCGCAGCAGAATCCACCCTTGCTGCAGTCGGGCTCGTTGTGCCAACGGGGCATCGGGGAACTGGCGTGCTAAGGTATCGAACACGTTCCAGGCTGCATCCCAGCGCTCCAGCAGGACGTACGCCTCCCCGCGGATGTAGAGCAGCTCCTGCCGCGCCAGTTGCGGCTCATCCGGTGGCTGGCATCCCGGAGAGTTGCCCTCGCGGAAGCGCTCCAGGTGCAGTTGAAGATGCTCCAAAAGCTCCAAGGCTTCGACGGCGCGGCGTTCCAGCAACCGCAGATACGCCTGGCGGGCAAGAGCCTGCGCAAGCGTATTGCGGCAGGGATAGCGCTGACGCAGCAGCTCCAGGAGCTGCGCTGCCTGCGGAATGTTGCCCAGGCTCTCCAGCACAAGCGCTCGCAACCACAGGGCTTCATCGGCACTTTCGGCGGCGGGGTAGTGTTCGGCGTACTGCTGAAGCTCGTGGTCTGCTCGCTGGTAGTGTCCCTGCTGTAGGATTGCCAACAGGCGCCAGTATTCGACCTGCTCGCGGAGCGGCTCTCCCGTGGGCAAGGTTGCACGGGCGGAATCCCACGCAGCTTCGGCGCGCGGGAACTCTCGGAGCACGAATTCTGCAACCCCCAGTGCAGTCCACATCCACGGGCGCAGTGCGGAGAGCGTGTAGCGCTGCAGAAACTCCAGCGCCTCTGCGCGGCTGTCCTCCCAGCGTCCCTGCTGGGCAAGGCTCCGCACCCGCGCCATTGCTGCAAGCTCCCATACAGTGAGCGGCAGAGAGGGCGGCTGCGGCGGCAACGCTCGTTCCGCCATCCAGGGGATGCGCTCCGCTTCCCAGCGAAGAGCTTCCTGCAGCTTCTCCAGTCTCTCTGCTGGCTGCCCCCATGCCGTCAGCAGCAGCACTCCACCCATCACAGCGCAGCAGCTTCGCAGCATCGCCTTCACGCGAGCCTATACGGATTTGGCTTGTGCAATGCGGCTCCCCAGGCGGCGTCTATAGACGCTGGCGCTTTTGAATTTGTCTACTCCGCACCCACCGAGCATGGCACAGCAGCCGGCATTCGAACTGGAAGGCTTCCTGACCGAGGTTTCCGAACCTCCGCTCAAACCCTCCGATATCCCCAAACGGCTCCCGATGCTGCCGCTGCGCGATGTCGTCGTCTACCCCTACATGCTCTTCCCCATCATCGTGGGGCGTCCCCCATCCGTGCGGGCAATTGCCAGCGCGATGGAGCACAAGCGCTTCATCTTCCTGACGGCGCAGCGCGACCCAATGGTTGAGGAGCCCGGACCGGAGGACCTCTACGACTACGGCACGGTTGCGCGCATCCTGCAGGTTCAGCGCACGCCGAACCAACTCCTCAAGGTCACCGTCGAGGGGCTCTTCCATGCTCACATGGAGGAGGTCGTGCGCCGCGAGGAGTTTCTGGAAGCGCAGGTGCGCATCATCGTGCCGCGCATCCCCAAAAACGACGCTGAATTCCACGCAATGGTCCGCCGCGCCGGGGAGCTCTTCCAGGAGTACCTGCGCATCAGCGGTCAGCCGGTGGAGATCTGGCTTGCCTACGAGAGCCTCAACGACCCGGTGCGCCAGTTGTACTACGCTGCCGCGCACATTCAGCAGAACATCGAGACCAAGCAGCGCATCCTGGAGAAGGAGCGCCTCAAGGAGCAGTACTTCGAGCTGCTGGGCATTCTGACCACGGAGGTCGAGGTCCGTCGTCTGGCGCAGCAGATTGACCAGAAGGTGCAGGATTCCATCCTGCGCGCGCAGCGACGCTACATCATCCAGGAGCAGATCCGCGCCCTGCAGAAGGAGCTGGGCGAGGACGAGGAGGTTGTGCCCGAGTTGGCTGCCCTGCGCGAAGCCATCGACCGCGCGGGCATGCCCGAACACGTGCGCCAGAAGGCTTACGAGGAGCTGGAGCGCCTGCGTAAGACTCCGCCGATCTCGCCCGAATTCGCCGTCAACCGCACCTACCTGGAATGGCTCACCTCCCTGCCCTGGTCGCAGCGCACCGAGGACAACCTCGACATCGAGCACGTCCGCCGGATCCTGGACGAGGACCACTACGACCTGGAGAAGCCCAAGGAGCGCATCCTGGAGTACCTCGCGGTTGCTCGGCTCAAGGGCTCGGTCCGCTCCCAAATCCTCTGCTTCGTCGGACCTCCGGGGGTTGGGAAGAGCTCTCTGGCGCGTTCAATTGCCCGGGCATTGGGGCGGCGTTTCGTACGCATCTCGCTCGGTGGCGTCCGCGATGAGGCGGAGATCCGCGGGCATCGCCGTACCTACATCGGCGCAATGCCGGGCAAGATCATCCAGGCGATGAAGCGCGCCGGCACCATCAATCCGGTCATCTTGCTGGACGAGGTGGACAAGATGTCCATGGACTTCCGCGGCGACCCATCCTCGGCGCTCTTGGAGGTGCTCGACCCGGAGCAGAACCACGCCTTCAACGACCATTACCTGGAGGTGGACTACGACCTCTCGCACGTGCTCTTCATCGCCACTGCCAACGTGAAGTACGACATCCCGCTGCCGCTGCTGGACCGCATGGAGGTCATCGAGCTCCACAGCTACTTGGACGACGAGAAGCTCGAGATCGCCAAACGCCACATCATCCCGAAGCTGCTGCGCGAATACGGCATGGAAGCCGTTCCGGTGGAGTTTACCGACGCTGCACTCCTGCGGATCATTCGCCAGTACACGCGCGAGGCAGGGGTGCGTAACCTGGAGCGGCAGATCGCGACTATCCTGCGCAAGGTGGCGCGCCAGCTTGTCGAGCAATTCAAAGCCGACGTGCCAGAGGAAACCCAGCTCAGCTCCCTGCCGGAATTCCAGCGCTACGCTGCCCAGCATCCCGTGAGGATTGACGCCGAGGACGTGGTCTCCTACCTCAAGTCCCCGCTGTACCTGGAGGAGCACTACCACGACCTGCGCGACAAGGTCGGCGTTGCCATGGGGCTTGCCTGGACCAGCGTCGGAGGCGAACTGCTCCCCGTCGAGGTCACGCTCATGCCCGGCACGGAGAAGCTCACGCTGACCGGCAAGCTGGGCGAGGTGATGAAGGAATCCGCCATGGCAGCGGTCTCCTACGTGCGCTCCAATGCTGCCCGCTTCGGCATCGACCCGGAGTTTGCCAAGGGCAAGGAGATTCACATCCACGTCCCCGAAGGCGCCATCCCCAAGGATGGTCCCTCAGCGGGGCTGACGATGATCATTGCCCTGCTCTCGGCAGTGACTCAGCGTCCGGTCCGCGGCGATGTCGCCATGACAGGCGAGATTACACTCCACGGCTTCATCCTCCCTGTCGGCGGGCTTGCCGAAAAGCTCCTGGCAGCCAAACGCGCCGGCATCACAACGGTGCTGCTCCCCAAGGACAACGAAAAGGACCTGCCCGAGCTGCGCCCCAGCATCCTGGAGGGGCTGAAGCTGGTCTTCATCGGGCATGTCGAGGAGGCACTTCCCATCGCCTTCCGCGAGCCCCTTCCCTCTGCCCAGGATGGAGCTCGCCCGGGCAAGTCCGCTCCGCAACAACGGCGCCGGAGGAGCTCACCGCGCCGGAGCCAGCCTACGGCATAACGTGGACGGGGAAGCGCACATCAACGTCGGTCTCCCCGGCACCGGGCTCGGTCGTCTTCGCAGTGCTCCCGTAGTGGAGGAGCCGAATGCGCAGCCACCCGTGGTGCTCCTGTGTTGCCTGCACTCGGACCCGTGCCTCTAACCCCAAGGGAAGCCCTCGGGCATCGGTATCCAAGCGCTCGACCTCAAGCACCTGCCCCAGCTCGGGCGCAAGCTCGTAGAAGACCTGATGCGCTTCGGCTTCGCGCCGAATCTCCTCCGTGATGGTGTCCGGCGGTGTCTTCGCTTCGTTGAGGAACTCCAGCGACACGCGCCAGGGCGAATGCTCCGCGTGGAAGTGCACCGTATCCACGATCGGGTCGCGCCCGCCAGGTCCATCCAGATCGCGCCAGGCGAAGGTGTGCACGTGCATGGAATCGGTCTCATCCCACACTCGCAGCAGCACCGTCGTGATAAGCTCCTGGGGGTTCTCCTCGTGCGACTCAGCAGGGTTGCGCTCGCAGGCGGCAAAGAGCACCGCAGCAGTAACCCACCATGCAGAACGAACCACTTCGATTGCTCGGACCATCGTGCACATCGCAATTGTGGGACATTCACCACTGCGCAAGAATAGGCTGTGCCCTGCAGCTCCATTTGGAAGCCGCATCAGGCGTACCGCTGACCGAGGTCAGCGGAGGCGGTAGACCAAGCGCACCTGCACATCGCGTCCAGGCTCATCGGCAAAGTAGCGCAAGCGGCTCAGGTAGTCCCGATAGGCACGATTGAAGAGGTTGCGCACCTCCAGGCTCAGCAGAAAATGCCCCGCTGCGGTGTTCAGCTCCGTCCCCAGCGTGAGAGCGGCGATGGCGTAGCCCTTCGGTGCGGGGGCGTAATCCCTTGGAGTCGTTGCAGAGCGTGCAACGAGGGTGACTCTGGGCTCCACAAACGGTGCTTCCAGCTTCCACAACTGGGGCGGATGCCAATGCGCCCGCAGCTCCGCCCGTGGAGCTGGCAGCGCGTAGAGCGTCGCCACTGTATCGGCACCGCCGTGCTGCTGCCGTCCCCAGAGCACTGTGCCCACAGCTTCCACACGGAGCCGAGGCGCAAGCTCCCACTGCAGTAGGACATCGCTTCCGGCAAGGAGTGCTGGGATGGCTTCGTAGCGGAAGGTGGGGAATGCCCCTCGGATGGTCAGCGTCGGCGGTGGCGCCGGCACCTGCTGGATGAAGCTGAGGAAGGCGTACACGAATGCGGCGATATCCACATGCCACGCACCGCTGTGGAAGCCGTAGTCGAGCTCGCCCATCCAGAACTGCTCCGGAGCAAGCTCCGGGTTGCCGATCTCGAAGGTTGCTGCTCCGTGATGGACGCCGTAGGCGTAGAGCTCCACTGGCGAGGGGGGACGCCACCCACGCACAAGGCTCCAGCGCAGGGTCTGCTCCCTCCAGTGCCGTGCTATGGCAGCAAATGCCGCAACGCCAGCCCAATGGTGCCGCGCACTGCTCCACCCCTGCAGGGTAGGGCGCCAGATCTGCAGCCACGCCCCATCCACACGCATGCCGAGCTGCAGCTCCCACGGTTGTGGCAGCCATGTGCCCTGCAGGGCAAGCCCTGCCCGATACGCCCGGAAGTTCGGCAGCAGCCGCTCCGCTCCCGAAGAGACATTCCCCTGGCGCTGGGCTTCCGCAATGAGAGTAAAGGTCCCTGCAGCAGCAACCCACTGGAGCTGGCTCCGCAGTGACCATGTCGTCAAGGTCACATCGTAGGCAGGGCGGCTGCCGTAGTGGCGGTCGTACTCCCGACGATGGTTCTGCTGCCAGCCCAGGAGAAAGCGCCACGACATCGCGGCAATCTGCTGTTCGGCGCTCACCTCCAGCAGGCGATGCTGCACATGCTGAAAGGGCGGCTCGATGGCGTAGGAGAAGGGGCGCTGCACCAGCGGTACCGGCGCGCTGAAGGCGCGCTCCAAGTCGCTCAAATTCCCGATGTGCATGCCGGCGAAGACCCCTATCTGCGCGTCGTACAGTTGCGCACGCAGCCGCGCCTGCCCGCTCTCCCAGAGGTAGCCCACAGCCCCATCGCCGTTGAGCTGCTGAGCTGCAGTGTTGGCGAGCCGATAGCGCGGTGTGGCAACATCACCGGAGCGGCGGGCGCTCACCAGCAGCCGCCAGCTCAGCGGGGCAAAGCGTTCGCGCCCCTCCGTCCATATCCCCAGCGCACCCATCCGGCTTGCCGAAGCGCCCTCCAGCCGCAGCTCCAGACGCCGTCCGGACTCTCGGGGAAGCGGCAAGGGACGGAAGCGAAGCACCCCACCGATGGCTTCCGGACCGTACTGCACAACCGCTGCACCCCGGAGCAGCTCGACCTGCTCCACCAGCATGGGGTCCAGCTCTGGCGCGTGCTCGGCTCCCCATTGCTGCCCCTGGATGGGGAGCTCATCGGAGAGCACCAGCAGGCGTTCGCCCACGAACCCGCGCACCACCGGCTTCGCGATCGCCGGTCCGGTCGTGAGCGCCGCCGTCCCTGGAAGCCGCTCCAACAGCCCCGCGACCGTCTGCCCGCGGTGCTGGTCCAGCTCCCGCACCCCGATGCTCATCACCGGCTGAATCCCCTGCTCTATTGGCGACCGCTGCGCTTCAACCTGCACAGGAGCAAGCTCCAGCGGTTGCCCCTGGAGCACGACCACGACCACCGTATCGCGCACCAGGCGAAGCTCCTGCACGAACGCAGCAAATCCCATCGCACTCACGCGCAGTCGGTACTGCCCAGCGGCAACATTCCGCAGCTCCAATTGCCCCGTCTGGTCGGTGTACCCGCCCCAGTGGCTGCGCTCCAGCAGGACACGGGCACCGACGATGGGTTCGCCCGTGCTATCGCGTACCACAACGCGCACCGTCACCGATGCCATACACACCGCGGTGGCAGTGCACAGAAGCAGCCATCGCATCGTGCTTGCCCTCTGAATGGTACACTCCAGCGCCGGCGTTCACGAGAACGCCCTTCGGGATCTGGCTTCGCCCGAGGGCTCAACACGCTGGCGGTGAACGGAGCCGAGGACGATACTGCGAAGCAATGCTCGGAGCCTCCTCACAGGAGGGCACACCTCCGATGCGCTCCGCCTGGAGGGCGATGTGCGGGGCTGTGTCCGGAACGACTGCAGCAACCGGTGTATGCAGGCATACCCAACAGAGCTGCCCAAGCGTGGCAGCGCCGGGATGCCCGGCGTGCACCTCATGCATGTGCAGCAGCGGCAGGAGTAGTGCTGCCGCAAGCACAATCGAGACAGTTCGGCTGTGCTTCCGGTTCTGCATCGCTCCGCTGGCGGCGATGACGAAGCCGCTCTGCGCGCTATTGCGCAGCACGTTCGTCCATAGCGCCGAACCACAACTGCTCCGGAAGCGCTATGGCACGGCTTGCTATCATGAGCATCGGCGATGAGCTCTGCATTGGGCAGGTGGTAAATACCAACGCCGCCTGGATTGCGCAGCAGTGCAGCGAACTGGGCTTTGAGGTCTTCCGCCACGTCACCGTTGGTGACGACCGGGACGAGATCGTCGCCGAGCTCCGCCGCCTGTGGGAGCGCAGCGATGGCATCATCACCACCGGTGGGTTGGGACCGACCCACGATGACCTCACCGTCGAGGCACTCTGCGAGTTCCTCGGCGAAGAGGCGATCGAGCATCCTGAGGTTCGGGCACGGCTGGAGGAGCTGGTACAGCAGCGCGGCATTGCCGCCCGGGAGCAGGTCCTGCGCCAGGCGTGGATACCGCGTTCGGCAATCCCTCTCCCCAACCCCGTCGGGCAAGCCCCGGGCATTTGGGTGGAGCGCGAGGGGAAGTTTCTCCTGGCACTGCCCGGTGTCCCGGCAGAGATGAGGTCCATCCTGGAGCAGGCGCGGGAACGGCTACGAAACTTCCGGCTCCAGCGTGGAGGGGCAATTCGCCTCTCCCGCACGCTGCTCACCGCCGGCATTGCGGAAGCAGATCTGGCAGCACTGCTGGGGGAGCCAGCACAGCTCCTGCCGGAGGGTGTTCGGCTGGCATTCCTGCCTTCGTTCACTGGTGTGCGGCTGCGGCTGGATGCTCGCGCCGAATCCCCTGCGCGTGCCGAAGCACTCCTGGAGCAGGCGCTGGGACGGCTGCGCGAGCGCATCGATGCGTACCTTGTCGGCGAAGGAGCGGAAGCCTCCCTGGCACAGGCAGTTGGCACACTACTGCGGCAGCGCCGCGAAACGCTCGCGGTGGCAGAGTCCTGCACTGCCGGGCTGCTTGGGGCAGCAATTACAGAGGTTGCGGGCAGCTCGGAGTACTTCCTTGGCGGGCTCATCGTGTACAGCAACGCCGCTAAAGTTGAGCTGCTCTCGGTCCCACCGGAGCTGCTGGAGCGGGTGGGAGCCGTCAGCCGCGAGGTTGCCGAGCTGCTGGCGCAGAACGTACGCCAGCGCTTTACGGCAACGTACGGCATTGGGATCACCGGAATTGCCGGACCCGGCGGTGGCACTCCAGAGAAGCCGGTTGGAACGGTCTGGATTGCCCTGGCAACCCCGCAGGGCGTTCAGGCGCAGCGCTACTGGTTCCGGCATGACCGCGCCGGGAATCGGCAGCGTGCCGTGGCTGCCGCCCTGACGATGCTGTTCCGTCACCTGCGTGCGCTGAGCCCTTCCGATGCCGCAGTACACACTGTTGGCAATTGAGACCTCGTGCGACGAGACCGCCGCTGCCGTTGTGCGCGGACGCGAGGTGCTGAGCAACGTGCTCCGCTCGCAATTGGAGCACCAGCGCTACGGTGGCGTCGTCCCGGAGCTGGCTGCCCGTGCCCATCTCCAGAGCATCATCCCCATCGTCCGCGAGGCATTGCAGCGGGCTGGGCTTGGGATGGAGCAGCTCGACGCCCTTGCCGTGACGACCGAACCCGGCTTGATTGGCTCGCTGCTCGTAGGGGTCAACTTCGCCAAGGGGCTTGCCCTGCGGTGGAATCTGCCGCTGGTACCGGTCAACCACCTGGAGGGGCACATGTTTTCGGGCTTCCTGGAGGCAGAGCCGCCGGAATTCCCCTTCCTGGCGCTAGTCGTCAGCGGAGGGCATACGGCGCTGTTCTGGGTGCGCTCCTTTGCCGAATACTCCCTGCTGGGCTCCACCCGCGACGATGCTGCCGGCGAAGCCTTCGACAAGATTGCAACGCTCCTGGGGCTGGGCTACCCTGGGGGACCAGCAATTGACCGCTGCGCCATGCGGGGAAATCCACAGGCGTTCTCCTTCCCGCGCCCATTGCTCAACGACCCCAGCGACGATTTCAGCTTCAGCGGCTTGAAGAGTGCCGTTCGGGCACTGCTCCAGCGCCACTATCCCAACGGCGTGCCCGAAGAGGTGCTTCCAGACCTGTGCGCCTCCGCCCAAGCCGCCATCGTGGAGGTATTGGTGCGCAAGACTCTGCGGGCAGCCCGCCGGTGCTGCGCGCGCACCATCGTCGTCGCCGGGGGTGTTTCGGCGAATTCCGCCCTGCGCCGGCAGTTTCAGCAGGAGGCGCTCCGGCTGGGGCTCCGGGTGGTCTTCCCGCAGACGGTCTACTGCCTAGACAACGCCGCCATGATTGGGCTGGTTGCGCACGAGAAGCTCTGCCAGCTCGGTGCAGAAGCCTTCCGCACACTGAGCTTCACGGCGCGCCCCACACCGCTGCGAGCACGCTCAGTAGCGCAGCAGCGCTGCCATTGATGCTGCATCGGGAAGCTCCTGCGCAGCAACGTTGAGGACCGTCCCCCGATGCAGCAGCGTCTGGACTGCTGCCTCGTTGACCAAGTCAACGGCACCGGGCGTATCTGCCGAACTCACCTCCACAGCGCGGCGCTGCCAGTCCACCGTTCCCCAGAGCTGTGCCCCCTCGGCGATGAAGAGCACCTCAACGCGCCCCTCTGCCGCTCCCAGCACGATGGTAGTGAGCTCCTCGGTTGCTTTCACCGATTTGCCGCGCAGCTCGTAGTACTGCTCCAGCCAGCGCCGGCGCTCCTGCTGTGCCCACTGGAGCACAAGCTGTCGTGCATGCTCGAATAGCTGGTGCAACGGATGGGTCTCAGGGCTCCCCGGCACCGCCTCCGCAAGCATTCGCGGGTACGAATTGACCTCGCGGTAGAGGCTGACCAAGTACTCCACCCCCGCCAGCACTAAGGGGAAGGGATGCTCCGCTGCTAGCTCCCGAAAGGCGCGGTCCACCACTCGGTAGTACTCCAGCACCATGCGCTTGATATCCTCCCTGCCGAACCCGTGCCCGTGCGTTGCCATATGGGTGCGCCCCTGCCCTACGCGCAGCGCCGTGCGGTATTGCACCACGATGTCGGGTTGGTCCACCTGCAGTGCCTCCCGCAGAGAGGAGGGCAGATGTGCCGGGTCCACCTCCGACAGCCCCGAAGGACCCCCCAGGAAGAGGCGTACGCGGTACTTCTCCAGCGCCAGCACCCAAAATTGCCCATTGTGCAGCAGCAACGGCAGCAACGGCGTAACCACGAAGCGTTCGCCGATGGCGAGCTCCTCAGACAAGCGCAAGGGCACCCGATAGGTGCGGAAGAACTCGGGCGCCGCAAAGACTGCCAAGCCATCGCCCTGGTAGAGCCAGAAGAGCTCATCCTCCAGCAGGGCTTGCGCAGGAGCAAGCAGCTCTTCGATGGTGTGGGGGCGGACCCCAGAGCGCTCCAGCCACTCCTGCGCCTGCCGCAGCAGATTGCGGAAGCGCACAGGATTCTGGTGCGCCAGAGCCGTCACCCGCTCCATCGGAGCAAAAAGCGAAATACACGGCGTGCTCTCCACGCGAAGCAGCTCCTGCAACTCACGCGTGCCAAACAGGTCCATTGCTGCTCACCACGGCTGTGTTACCGATACACTCCACGCTGCGAACGGCGGATAAACTCGATGCACTCCTGCACCTCGGCGATGGGCTCCGGGTGCAGCTCCAGATAGCGGGCAATGCCATCGCTGGTATTCCAGCCGGAGAAGAAGACCACGCGGTAGAACTCCTCCAGCGCTTGGATGACGTGTTCGGGGAAGCCCCGGCGGCGCAAGCCCACGCGGTTGATCCCCTCGATGCGTGGCGGCTCGCGCCCGACGAGCGCGTACGGCGGCACATCTTTGACAATCTTGGCATCTGCGCCCACCATCGCGTGCTTGCCGATAGCACAGAATTGGTGCACCTTGACCACCCCTCCCAGCACTGCCCATTCGCCAATGTGCACATGCCCGGCAAGCTGCACGACGTTGGACAGAATCACGTGGTCCTCGATGACGCAATCGTGTGCCACGTGGCAGTACGCCATCACCAAGCAGTCACATCCGATGCGCACCGCCCCACTGGCTTTCGTTCCGCGGTTGATGGTAACGAACTCCCGAATCGTTGTCCGATCCCCGATGTAGACCAGCGTGGGCTCGCCCGCGTACTTGAGGTCCTGCGGTGGGTTGGCAATCACCGCACCGGTGAAGACGCGGCATTCCCGCCCCAGGCGCGCCCCGTTGGCAAGCACGACGTGGGAGCCGATTTCGCAGTCCTCGCCGATCTCGACATCGTCCTCGATGATGCTGTACGGACCGATGCTGACACCATCGGCAATACGCGCCTTCGGGGAGACGACCGCTGTCGGGTGGCAGCGCACCATTTGGTCAGCGCTCCACGATGGTTGCCTGGAGCTCGGCTTGCGCGACCAATTGCCCGTTGACGAAGGCGCGCCCCTCCAGCAAAACGGTGCGGAAGCGCCGATGCAGCAGGCGCACCTCCATGACGAGTTGGTCGCCGGGGAGGACGGGCTTGCGGAAGCGCGCTTTGTCAATGCCGGTGAAGAAGACCAGCACCTTCTCCGGGTCCAGCTCCAAGTCCTTCAGCAGGAGCAGGCATCCCGTCTGCGCCATCGCCTCCACGATGAGCACCCCGGGCATGACCGGACGCCCGGGGAAGTGCCCCTGGAAGAAGGGCTCGTTGAAGGTCACGTTCTTGTAGCCCAGGATGCGGCTCTGCTCCAGGTCGTACTCCACGATACGGTCAACCAGCAGGAAGGGGTAGCGATGCGGCATGATGCGCAGGATCGCCTCGATATCGAAGACGGCGCTATCGCTGGGGCGCACCTGGTAGCGGCGCACGAGCTTCTTCTGCTCATAGAGCCGGCGAATCCGCCGCGCAAACTCCACATTCGTTGCATGCCCGGGGCGGGCAGCCAGAATGTGCGCCTGCAGCGGAACCCCTACAAGCGCCAAATCGCCGAGCAGGTCCAGCAGCTTGTGGCGTGCCGGCTCATTGCGGTAGCGCAAGGGGATATCGTTGAGGATGCCGGTGCTCCCGACGCGCAGCTCCCCATCGATGCCCAGGCGGCGTGCCAAGCGCTGCAGCTCCTCCGGGCTGAGCGCACGGTCCACAATGACGAGCGCATTATCCAATCGTCCGCCGCGGATGAGGTCCTGCTCCAACAGCGCCTCCACCTCCGACAGCAGGCAGAAGGTGCGCGCCGGCGCAAACTCGGTGACAAACTCCTGCTCCAGATTGAACAGCGCCGTATGCTGGCTGCCCAGCACGGGCGTGTGGTAGTCAATCATGACCGTCACGTGGAAGGCATCGTTGGGCAGGGCAACCATGTCCGTGCCGCGCTGCTCATCGGTATAGCGGATGGGCTGGTCCACCACGAGGTAGTCCCGTGGGCTCTTCTGCTCGACGATGCCGACCTTCTGGATTGCCTCCACAAAGGGCAGCGCGCTGCCATCCCCCACAGGGGGTTCGAGACCATCGAGCTCGATGCGGCAGTTGTCCACACGCAGTCCCACCAGAGCCGCCAGCACGTGCTCGACCGTGTGGATGCGCACATCGCCGCTGCCCAAGGTCGTCCAGCGGTTGCAGTCCACAACGTACTCCACCAGCGCTGGGATCTCCGGTGCCCCGGGCAGGTCCGTGCGCACGAAGCGGTAGCCGTAGTTCTCCGGTGCCGGGTGGAAGGTGATCGTGCACGGCGCTCCGGTGTGCAATCCCGTGCCCGAGACGGATACGGCTTCACGCAGTGTTCGCTGGTACTCGACCATTGTCCGCGCTTACGGTTGTACGTCTTGCCGCCGTTGAAGCTCTTGGAGCTGCTGGCGCAGCCGCCGCACCTCCTGCAGCAGCTCTGGGAGCTGGCGCAGTGCAGCCTCCTGGCGCAGGGCACGGTGGTGTTCGCAAGCTGGGATTCCAAAGTAGTGCCCCGGGCGGCGCAGGGATTTGGATACGCCCGACTTCGCCTCGATGACCACATCGTCGGCGGTGAAGATATGCCCCACAACGCCCACCTGCCCGCCCAGTCGGTTGCGCCGCCCCAGCCGTGTGCTCCCGGAGATGCCCGTCTGCGCCGCAATCGCCGTGTGCTCGCCAATGCTGACGTTGTGGGCAATGTGCACGAGGTTGTCCAGCTTCACTCCGGAGCCGATAACGGTGCTGCCCGCCAGCGCCCGGTCTATGGTTGTGTTGGCGCCGATCTCCACGTTATCCCCGATTTCGACGTTGCCCACGTGCGGGATCTTCTCCAGGCGCTTGTCCGGGGTTTCGAAGAACCCGAATCCATCGGCGCCCAGCACCGCCCCGGCGTGGATGATGCAGTTGCGTCCGATTCGGGTGCGCTCGTAGCACACCACTCCGGCGTGCAGCACCGAGCCCTCTCCGATGGTGACCTCGGCGTAGAGCACCACATGCGGATGCAAGACAACCCGCTCGCCGATGGAGCAGCGAGGTCCCACCACGCAGTATGCCCCCAGAATCGCTGTCGGCGCAACTTGGGCGCTCTCGTGCACCACCGCCGTCGGATGGCGATAGCCCCAGGGCAACTCCGGTTCGGGCACGAACAAGCGCATTGCGGCAACAAAGGCGCGGTACGGGTCGGCAACGCGGATGAACGCCTGCCCCGCCCGGGGTGCAACGTTGAGCCCTGGGGGGACGAGGACGCAGGTGGCCTCCGTTGTCGGCAGCAGCCGCGCATACCGCTCATTGTGGACAAAGCTCAGCTCCCCGGCTCGGGCATGCTCGATGCGGTTGAGCCCGACAACCTGCAGCTCTGGGTCGCCTTCGAGCTCGCCCCCTAAGAGCTGCGCCAACTGCGCAGTGGTATAGGTGCGCTCCGGCATCGTTGCTTACCGAGGTATGGGACGGTCCTGCTCAGGTGGCTGCTCCGGAGAGGGTGCGGAGCCCTCCGGTGCCTGCCCCTCCGAAGGAACCGGACGCCGTCGGGGTGCGCGCGGAGCGTTCTCCGATGCCTGTGCCCCTTTGCGCTGCCGCTCCAGCTCTTGGAGTTGCTGTTGCTGCTGTGTCTCCAAGTCCTTTGCCTCGACACCGAGCCGCTTGAGCACCTTGACGGTCAGGTCGTAGCGCGGGTTGGCAAACAGGAGCGGATGGCGGCTTTTGTCCCAGACGAAATCCACCCCTTCGGCAAGGGCGACCTCTTGGACAGCGGCGTAGATCTTGGCTTCGACGGGTCGGTAGATGGCAGCAGCAGCCGAGTCATAGCTTCCCCCGGGACCGAAGCGCTGGCGGGCAAACTCCTGCTGCTGCCGCCGCAGCCGCTCCAGTTGGGTTTCGTTCTGGCGGAGCTCCTCTTCGGTCCAGAGCAGCCGGTTGCGCCGGATCTGCTCCTCCAGCTCCTCGATGCGACGGCTGTACTCTTCGAGCGTGCGCTGCCATTCCTCGCTGAGCGAGCGCAGGCGCTGTTCGGCTTGCTGCGCTTCGGGAAAGCGCTTGCGGATCTCCTCCGAGGCGATGAAGCCGACGCGCGCCGCTCCAAAGGAGAAGAGCTGCTCCAGCTTCTCCAACTGCGCTCGCACGGGCAGCGCTGCAAGGAGCGCCATCAGCACACACCATCGCCAGTTCATGGGCTTCCTCGCTTGAGCCGGTCCAGCACACGGTAGGTCAGATCGTAGCGGTCATCGGCAAAGAGCACGGTTGGGCTGGAGCGGTCCAGGACCACATGGAAGTTCTCCTCGCGCGCCACTGCGCGGATGGCATCCTGGACCTTGGTGCGCAGCGGCTGCAAGAGCTCCTCGCGCAACCGGGCGATCTCGCCGGCAATACCGAACTTCTCCTCTTGGTACTGCAGGTAGCGCTCCTGGAGCTGGCGTAGGGCTTCCTCCTCTTTCGCGCGGGCATCGGGCGTGAGCAGGGCTTCCCGCTTACGATAGTCCTCCAGGCGCCGCTCCAGCTCGGTGCGGAGCTGAGTAAGGGTATCGCGGTAGCGCTGCGCCGTCTCCGTCAGACGCCGGTCAATTTCGGCAGCCTCAGGGAGTTCCCGCACCAGGGTCTCCAAGTTCACCACGGCGATGCGGATCGATTCCGTCGCCGTCGGGCGCTGCCGCGCCGTCTGTGCATCCACCAGCACGGCAGCACACAGCCACAGTCCCAGCCATCGGTGTAGGTTCATTGCTTTCCGTGCATGCACGTGTTACCGTCCAAGTTGGAAGTGGAAGTTCCATCCCGAGCGGGGCTTCCCCGTGCGGTCATCGGGATCGAAGCCATAGCCGTAGTCAAAGCCGAGCAACCCCAGCGGCAGCATCAACAGCCGCATCCCAATGCCTGCTGAGCGCTTCAGCGCGAAGGGGTCCATCTGGCGCGGTGTTGCCCAGACGTTGCCTGCTTCGGCGAAGGCTAAGACGTATATGGGGATGGGATGCAGGGAGAGCGCAAAGCGCAGCTCCACCCCATGGCGGGCAACAACGGTGCCTCCCCCGCGCGGTCCGATGCTCACATCAGGGTAGCCACGCAGTGGAGTCACGTTGAATCCGCCCAAGCCGCTGCCACCCATTTGGAAGAACTGGTTCGCCGGAATCGTGGTATCCGAGCGCAGCCCTTTAAGGTAGCCCACCTCGCTCGAAAGGTAGAGCACCAGCCGCTCCGAGAGCGCCGCCGAGAGTAGCGGCGTGGCGAATTCCGCCGAGAAGCCCATCCGCAGGTAATCCGTCGTCCCAATGCCGAGAGCTCCCAGCGCCCACCGCGCCGAAAGGCTCACCCGCGAGCCGCTCGTGGGGAAGATGAGGCTGTTGAAGCTCAGGCGCGTCACGGTCTGCCCCAGCGAGATCTCGGTCGTCACCCCTTGGCGGTAGAGCCCCTGGCTGCTGCG